>ERZ761601.1-NODE-1-length-505915-cov-53.968300_pt1 | contig 505915 bp, 591 predicted proteins | sample MGYA00433092_ERZ761601 | MGnify/ENA primary metagenome ERZ761601 (study PRJEB28899, sample SAMN03785571) | bioreactor sludge metagenome | biome: EBPR Sludge; feature: EBPR Bioreactor; material: 0.22µm filtered reactor supernatant | place: Saint Lucia: Queensland...
GTTTTAGCGGTTATTCTGGATTTAGTGGATATTCTGCTGAATCTGGTTTCTCAGGCTATTCAGGTTATGGAACGTCAGGTTTTAGTGGTTATTCAGGTTTTAGTGGTTATTCAGGTTCTAGTTTTTCTGGAGACGCTTCTGAAATAATAAGCGGAACAATAAATACAGCAAGGTTGGGTTCAGGAACCGCTAATAATAACAGTTTTTTAAGAGGAGATAGCACTTGGACAGCTGCTCAGGCATTAGATCCTGAATTAACTGCTATAGTAAACTTATCATCAAATGGGATTATAGTAAGAACATCTTCTTCTACAGCATCTGCTAGAACCTTGCAACAAGGAACTGGAATCTCTATATCAAACGGAGATGGTGTAGCAGGTGACCCTGTTATTTCTTTGTCTGGTAATACTTCAGGCTTCAGTGGCTATTCTGGTTATGGACAATCCGGCTTTAGTGGTTATTCTGGTTTCTCTGGATATTCTGGAGAATCAGGCTTTAGTGGTTATTCTGGTTCTGGACAAAGTGGCTTCTCAGGATATTCTTCAATTTCAGGCTTCTCAGGATATTCTGGATCTGGTTCTGGAACTTATACTAGGATTATATCAGCGATGTTAACATCGCAAGGCGATACTGCTTACATGGTTATTCCTACATCTTCAACTATAACAGCATCATACATTACTGGTCTTTCTTCATCAGGAGCTGCAACTTCTGGATCTGCTGTTGTTGATATATTAAAAAGCAATGACGCAGGTTATCCTCCAACAGCATCAATAGCAGCATCAGCAAAACCAACATTATCATCATCTAACAAATCTGTTGATAATACGCTCACTGGCTGGACCACAAGTATAACAGCTGGAGATTGGCTTGGATTTAAATTAGATTCAATATCTACAGTTGCTTATGTTATTGTTTCTCTTAAAATAACTGTTCCATAAAAAAAGGAATTATATGGCTTTAACATCAATAGTTGGTTCTTTTATTTTTCCAGATACAAATTATGTTCCAGCAAATAATCCTAACTCTTTGATTCTTGATGCAACAAGAGACAAGATTGCTATGCCATATGTTTGTACTAAAACTGGTAACATATCAAAAGTTAGATTTATGACTTCCAGTGTTACGACTAGTGATACATTGAAAGTTTCATTTCAAGACAGAGACCTTGCTACAGGTTATCCAGATGGCATAGTAGACGAATATAGAACATTATCTGTAACTACAGGACAAACATGGTATCAAACAGGAATAATGAGTAGTGACGGAACGGATAATGGAACAAAAAGGGCAGTTACAAAAGGAGATAGATTTTGGATTGTATTTGAATTTAATAGTAGAGTTGCAGGTAATATGATTATATACATGACAAATACTCCAACTGGAGATACTAACGAAGCATATTGCTCGCTTTCTACATCATCAGTATGGAGTAAAATAACTGGATGCGCTTGTGTAGAAATAGAATATGATGATGGTTCAACAGTTTTTTCTCCATTTGCAATTCCAAGCATTAATAATGCAGCAACAATTGCAAGTAATACTAATCCAGATGAAATTGCCCTTAAATTCAAGTTTCCAGTACAAGTAGAAGTTACGGGAGCTTATGTTTTCATTGACTTAGATGCTAATTGTGATATTGTTTTATATGATAAAGACGGAACAACTGCTTTAGAAACCGTGTCCTTAGATTCAGATCAAAGAAATGGAACATCAGTATCTGGAACCCAAATAGAATTTGTTTCTTCAAGAACTTTAGAAGCAAATTCATATTATTACCTTTCTATTAAACCAACTACTACAACAACTATTGGATACAGAACTTATGATTTTTACAACGCATCAAGTTTAGATATGGCTTGTGGAGGTCAAAATTTCCACTTGGCCCAGAGAACTGATGCAGGATCGTGGACTCCTACTACAAATAAAAGACCTAAAATCTTTTTAAGAATCTCTAAGATAACTGCTAATTTTCCAATAGCATATAGCGGATAATATTTTCAACAATAAAGGATTATAAATGTCAGCAGGAAGACCAAAAGGAAATTTTTCTATTGCTTGGGCTGGTGCGGTTACAAATGATGCGGCATCTGGTTCTGTTGCGTGGACAAATCCTTCTAATGCTGGGTTGCAAGATGATTCTTGGGCTACAGCATCTTTAACAAATAATGATACTCAATATCTAAAGGCAACAAACTTTAATTTAATTCCAAGCATTCCAGCTACTGCAACTATAATAAGATTGAGTCCTGTTGTAAAAGGAAAAAGGAATGTTACTTCTCCTTCTATTACTGATGCAGAAATCAAGTTTATAAAATCTGGAGTAATATCTGGAAATAGCTTTTCCAATGGGTCTGAATTGGGATCTAGTCAGAATGTTGGATCTCAAAGAAACACCGTTTATTATGGAAGAGATAATGATGAAACTGGTGGACTTTCCTGGTCTTATTCAGATTTGACAAATGATACAAATTTTGGATTTGCTTATAGAGTTCAATCAACAGGAACGGCAACTGCAAGCGTGGACGCTCTTGGATTAATGGTATATTGGCAAGACACTCCCTCTGCCGTATGTACAGCAAAAAGCCCAACAACAGGACAGCCTTCGGGAACTTTTATTAATGTGGATGCTCATTCTAGTATTATTGGAGATTCTTCATGGGAAAGAGTAGGATTTAGATGGACAATAAAAGGTCCAGATGGATGGTCTATGACCACATTAGATCCAAGAAGAGGAACTGATATTAATGGGATTTCTCATAAATGGTCAACAGACCTTACTGGAAGAACCATTTCTATTTATGCAGATAGAGCTGGTTCGTATAAATTCTTTTTTGATATGTATTTAGAAAATGGAAGTGTATTACGAAGCAATGTTGTAACAGTAATTATAGATGCTAAAGCAACAACAAAAAGATATCTGAAGCCATCTTCAGGAAATAATGGAAATGATGGATTAACTGAAAACACTGCATGGCAAACATGGTCTTACGCATTAACAAACACTCCAAATGATTGTACACTAATACTAGTAGATGATGAGACAATAAATGTAACATCAACTTCATCAAAATCCAATTGGACAAGGGTTTTAGTAACAAGGTCTAATACCGGAACGAATAGGCCTACTTTTAATATATCTGCAAGTCAAGCGCTTGGTACATTTACTGGAGACGTTGATCTTGTATTTAAGGATATCAATTTTGGAGATTATACTGCCTATTCTGAATCAACAGTTCCTTATTTGATAAATGGATATAGTCATACTAGGTTAGGTATTATAAACTGTATTGGAGATAGATTTAACTCGGTTGTAGAAATAACATCTTTAGGGTCTAGTGATGGTATATTCATAATAAATAACAACTTAGGTAACTTTAGAAGATACGTTTTATTTGCAGGTGGAGACCGAGTAAAAAACGTAGTCATAGCTGGCAATATAGTAAAGAGCGCAACAACAACAGGAGGAGAAGCCGCAATACGATTAGCGGCAGCTACTACTATTGATTGTTCTACTGGATATGGAGCTAATATTTTCTGGAATACTGCTCAATATAATCAAGGAGTTGCAAATGCTCAATCTTTTGTAAGAGTTGGTTGGTCTGGAGTTGATATTTGGGCTAATAGAGTTGATAAAATGGCGTGGGCGTATGCAGAAGGAGCTAACGGGGATACTGTAGTTTCTCATATTATGGGAAACAGATTTGACGGAAATGATATAACTCAATCTAACGTATCAATAACAAATCAAAGGAATTCTTTTGGGTCTTTTTTCTGCAATCAATTTTTTGACGAAATGGATAGACCTTGGATTGCATCAAAAGCACTTGATTCTCTTAATTGGATACAAATTGCAAATACAACATGGAAAACAACAACAGGGACAACTAGCATTGTTAATATTGAAAACGCAGATGGGACAACAAATCCTGGAGATATTTGGGGATTAGAGTTCAAAAATAGTTTATTCATTGCTGGATCAAGTTGGAACAGTACATGGTTTAGAGACCCTTCTTCACAAGGAACATTTGGATCAAGAAGTGCTAATATATCAAGAAATGTTTATAATAAAGCGGCTTCTACTAACTGGAGAAATGCCGGAACTTCTTTGAATCTTTCTAGCTGGAATGCGCTAAGCACTGTTGCCAATGAAGCGGCTGAATCTACTTTAACTTTAGCAGATATAGATGCTTCTACAAACTGGCTTCCTTCATCTGGGTTTACTACGGCAAGAACAAATGCATCTCCAGAACCTGGAGTATATTGGGATTATAGATTTGTAAATAGAGATAATTCCGCAATAACATGGTCAACTGGATGTACTGGAACAGAAAGCGTTCCGTCCGCTCCATCTTTTACTATTACTCCTGGTTCAAGTCAAAATACTTTAGTATTAGGAAGTATAGGTAGCCTATTGAAAAGATCCATTTTTAGGTCTCTTACTTTTAGCGGACCTTACAATTGGATAGCAGAAACAACCTCAAGTAATTTTGTTGATAATTTAGATGACAATTTAGTTGCTAATGGATTGACAAATGGAGTGACTTACTATTATGTTGTAGTAAATATTGATTCAATAAGGAATGTTTCTCCTTTTAGTTCAGAAATGAGTGGAACTCCAAGTTCAGAAGGAAAAACTTTGTTTATAGGGAATAGAAGTGGAACTCCATATTTCATTTTTAACTCATAAGGATATTTTATGCCAATTATAGATGGTGGAAATGCAAATGATTCTTTTACTCAAAGCGTTAACGGAGGGTCTGCTAATTCAAGATTTAATGATAATCTTGTTGGAGGTAATGCTAACTATAATTATGCAACATCTAATGCAGATTTAATATTTTTTATGAACCTAAAATTAGATACAACAGATTGTTGGTCTAGCTTTAATAAAAAATATAAATATTATCAGTTTTTAGTTCAAAATTCTCAAATTAAAAGCTTTTATAGACCAGATAATTTACCAGAAGAACCAATTCCATCCGATAACCCAATATTAACATGTTAGGATATAAAATGATTAAAATACTGTTAGCAATTATTGCAATATTGATGGCTGGTCCAGAACAAGAAAAACCATACGTCGTTATTTATCCTATACAAGATTTAGAAATGGTCCTTCCAAACTATACAGAGGCTCCTCAACTAGATTTGAGCGCTATTCTAAGCGGGAATAATCAGGGAAGCATATTTAGAGATGGTCAACCTCAGAATATAGTTACTGAGAAAAACTCTCAAGCCATTATTGAACTCATAGAAAATATTGTTGAACCTGAAGTTTGGGGAACGGAGGCTACTATCCGTTATTGGAAAGGAAATCTTATAATAAACGCCCCAAAAAGAATTCATGACAAAATCTACTGATTCATTGTAGGAATATTGCTCGTTTGTCGTTAATCTATCTTGAGTCCCCAAACACAGGAGAAACGATAAATGGCAATACTTGAATATTTGTGGTTAGATGGTTACGCTCATAATGAAGAACATCCTCAAGATGTAGCAAACATTCGTTCCAAAGTAAAAGTTATTGAAGGCAATAAGATAGGAAGTATTGAGGATCTTCCTCTTTGGAGTTTTGACGGTTCTAGTACCATGCAGGCTTCTGGCAATAAAAGCGATTGCCTATTGAAGCCTGTTTTTGTTTGTAATAATCCTTTGCGTTTTTCTTCTAGTCACTCAACTCATATTGTGATGTGCGAAGTTTTAAATGCGGATGGAACTCCGCATAAAAGCAATGCTAGAGCAAAACTGACTGAAGTATGGAATAAGCATAAAAAACATAAGATGTGGTTTGCTCTAGAACAAGAATATGCAATCTACGATCAATATGGAGAGAATCCTTATATGTGGCCAGATAATGGTTATCCCTCTCCGCAGGGTCGTTATTATTGCGGCGTTGGCTCTGATGTTGCTTGGGGACGACAAATAAGCGATGAACATCTTGAGGCTTGCATTGATGCCGGACTGCCAATATCAGGCACGAACGCAGAAGTTATGCCTTCTCAGTGGGAATATCAAATTGGACCTAGCGAGGCTCCAACAATCGCAGACCAACATTGGGTTTCTAGGTTCTTGTTAAATCGTATTGCTGAAAAATATAAGGCTACTATCAAGCTTGACCCAAAGCCAGTCAAGGGGGATTGGAATGGAACTGGTTGTCATATTAATTTCAGCACTGAAGAGATGAGAAAAAATCTCAACATTCAAGATGTTGAAATCATTTGCAAGGCATTGGAAAACAATATTCCAAAACATCTTTCAATGTATGGCAAATGCAATGAACAAAGACTGACTGGCAAGCATGAAACCTGTTCTATTCATCAGTTTAGATACGGAGATGCAGATAGAGGCGCTTCTATTCGTATTCCGCCAGGCGTCCTAAAGGCTGGCAAGGGGTATTTGGAGGATAGAAGACCTGCCGCAAATATAGACCCATACGAGGCTTGCATGGTTCTTATGGATACTGTTTGCGGAGTGTATCAGCCTTCTTGACTTGTGAAATTTACCGACTACAATAGATAAGACAACAAGGTTCGATCTATCGCTCTACCCCGTAAGGGATGAGAGGAAGTTCGCGACTGCACCACCTACCGTTGGAGGCCTAAACAGCCGTTCGGACAACGTAAGCAGCAACTCAAACAGTCTGAGAGCGTCGGTGGCTCTATGAGGACGGGTTGAGGCCATTAGAGAAATGATAGAATAGAACAGAATCGCGGCTACGGAATCTTGTTGTTTTTTATTTCATTGTGAAGGAATTGGCGATGCTCCGATAGAAATACGAAATAACCCATGTTAACGCAGGAGACCGATAATGAGCGCCATACTTTACATTGACACAACAGATAAAAACGTTTACTCTTTCCTTCCAGATGTTACTGGTAAGGCAGTTATCGGTCTCGATTTGCCGCCTGGCGTTCCTGTTCAACTGCTTATAACTCAAGTTCAAGCCTTTATAGCAGGAATAACTCGATTCCCTATTCCTGTCATAATTAAGGCAACGTTTGCAGATCCTCCGATGCCTCCTCCGCCAAGCCCATCTCCAAGTCCGGCTCCTGAACCTTCCCCATCTCCAAGCCCGGCTCCTGAGCCATCACCATCTCCGTCTCCTTCCCCAAGTCCTGCTCCATAACATAGATTGAATATAAATTGAACGCAGGATATTATGATAGAAATGAATCGCTAGAACTCTTCTTAGAAAGACAGAGAAGATATGCCCTTATAATGAAGGGAACTCCTGAAGAACAGTCCAAACTGAAAAAGTTATGGATAGAAGCTAGTAGGCTCGCTGGTAGTGATTGGTGCGAATATTCTAATGAAGAAACAACCGATAAGGGTATAGAGGAGTCTGCTAAATTATTGGGCGAGTTTAGGATTCTCCTTGCAAACATTCTTCATCGTGAGGAAACAAAATGGCAAAGCGAGAATCAAACAAAAAGCAGTTTGGAAGTATAGACACTGTTATATCTTTTTTACAAACTAGACCTGATGTTGGCGGGTTTATCATACAAAAGAACGAAGATACCATAGAGTTTGATGGTTATTTTTCAGACGAGTTTTTGGGCAAAACACCAGAAGAGGCCTTTGGCACGCTTACCGTAGTCATAGCATCTATGAGAAACATGGCCGATACTCTTACGAAAAGACTCATAGCCTTATCTGGTGTGCCAGAAAATGATGTCAAAAAAGGTATATCAGAAATGTATTATGAGATTTCTAAGACAGAACCAAACAAGAAAGATGACGACTAAATAAAAGGCTGTTATATGATAAAGGGACTCGCTGCAACGATGGATACCTTTATGACTCTGATGATGTCGTTTGTTCTTTTTGTGACTTTTGGATTTCTTGGAACATTTGTAAATGGCTGGTTCTTTTTTGCGAACGCATTTCTGATTGTTTACTTGCTGTTTTTTATTCCGGCAAGAAATAAAGCTCTTCAAATGGAAGAAATCTTTGAAAGCGACTCCAAGAATAGCGGTCCCAAGCCCTCCCATTGATGAAGAAAGCGGCTAGACTAAACTTTTGCCGCAGAGATGAAGGATACTATGGAAGCGAAAGCGATCCTGTCAATACCTGAAAATCAACCTGAGAGAATCTTCCCGAATTCGGAAGATGAAGCAAAGAGTGTTTTCCGGAAGTTGATAAAAGAGTGGCATCCAGACCACAATAAGAGCAGCGAAGCTCAGCAGGTAACATCTCACTTGCAAAAACTCTATGACGAGGTAATCGGTCGTATTCAAAAAGGAACCTGGTCTCTTCCTAACACCCTAACTTTTAAGGGTGTTGATGGTAAAGTTAGAACGGTCAAGTATCGTCGTAAGCGCAGTTTTGAACTGGGAGATTTTGCATACGGCGATAGAGTTGTATGCTATGTAGTAAAACCTGATTGCAAAGACTTGTTTGGCAGGGGACTTGAAACTATCAAGCATGGATTCAAGTACGAAAACAAGGAAATGGAAGAGGAAATTTCCAGGTATCTTCCTAATCCTCTTGATTCTTTCGAGACTCAAGACGGTCATATGGTTCTTGTTCTTTCAAAGACTCCTGACGTTTTCCTGCTTCAAGATGTGTTAGACCATTTCGGCGGAACTATTGATCCGAAGCATGTGGCATGGATTGTAAGCTGCATGCTTAATCTTGCATGCTACATGAGATACGCCGGAATAACCCATAACGCGCTGTCAACAACCAATCTCTTCATTTCTCCACAATTTCATAGCATGGTCATACTCGGAGGTTGGTGGTATTCACAAAAAGTAGGGAAAAAGCTTGAGGCACTTCCTAGAATGTCGGCAGATATCGCTCCTATGGAGATGTTGGCCGATAAGATTGCAGACCACAAACTAGACCTTATGCTTGTCAGGGATATTGGGCTGGAACTTCTTGGTGATTCTTCTGGTTCTACTTTGCTACATGATGGCAAGACTCCTCAACCGTTAGTCAATTTCTTTAGAAGCATTACTGATGGTAACGCTTTTCAAGAGTATGAACGTTGGACGAAAAAGATTCTGATTGACAGTTTCGGCAAACGTCGCTTTGTCGAAATGAAAATTGAAGCAAGCGACATTTATAAGGATTGAATAATGGGAAATTCACGTTGGGATAGCGATAGTTGGACGAGTTATAGCGCTTCTGTTTCTTCGGCCCCTCGCGCAGCCATTTTTACCAGTAATGGAATGGATGATTCCCTTGATCCCAAGAAGATCAAGTTCCGTGAATCTGTTGATTCGGCTGCAAATCCGAATTCAACTCCCATTATGATTGGGGTTGATGAAACTGGTTCAATGGGCGCTCTTGCTGAACAGATTATCAAGGAAGGCCTTGGAATCGTTATGAAGGAGATTTACGAGCGCAAGCCCGTTACTGATCCTCATTGCCTTTTGGCCGGCGTTGGCGATGCTGCTGCTGACCAGTCTCCTCTTCAGGTGACTCAGTTTGAGGCGGCTGTTGAGCCTTTGACAAAGCAGATTGAGAAGATTTACCTTGAAGGTAATGGCGGCGGCAACAACGGCGAGTCTTACAATCTCCTCTGGTACTTCGCTGCTCATAAGACGAAGTGCGATGCGATTAGCAAGCGCAAGCGCAAGGGGTATCTCTTCACTGTTGGTGACGAGAGGGTTCTTCCTAGCCTTACGAAGAGCCAGATCCAGAGGATTTTCGGCGATGATGTAGAGTCTGATATCAAGACCAAGGATCTTCTCAATCAGGTGAAGAAGCACTGGGAAGTCTTCCATATCATCGTTGAAACCAGCGCAACAAGGGATCAGGGCGCTATTGAAAACTGGCGCGAGATTCTTGGCGAACGTGCTATCGTTATCCCCAACAAGGATAGTCTCGCAGAGATTATTGTTTCAACCATTCAGGTCAACGAAGGCGCTGACGCTGATAAGGTTGCTGATTCTTGGGACGGTTCAACTGCTGTTGTTGTTCGCGATGCTCTCAAGAACCTGAGTAAGTCATCCAGCGGTTCGAGCGACCTGGTTCGCATGTAATCTCGCTTCAACAGGAGAATGTTAGATGAACGTCACGGCAGTCATTGGCGCTAACTTCGGAGATGAAGGCAAGGGCCTAATGACCGATTATTTCAGCGATAAAAAGACTGTCGTGGTACGACATAATGGCGGAGCGCAGGCTGGACACACTGTTGTTACTCCTGATGGTATTCGCCATGTATTTAGTCATTTTGGTAGCGGTACTCTTGCGGGTGCCGCTACCTTTCTTGGCCCTCGCTTTATTATCAATCCTCTTCTCTGGAAGAAAGAATTGGGGATTCTAAAGAAGATGGGTTTTGACCCAAAGGTTTTCTATGCTGGCGGGCTTGTAACCACTCCGTATGACATGCTAATTAACGAAGAGATCGAACGGTCTCGCGGAGATGGTCGTCATGGCTCTTGCGGCGTTGGGATTAATGAGACAGTAACCCGTCATTATTCGGAAAAGTTTGCTTTTCCTCGTCTTAGGATTGACTCTAAGTGTAATATCCTGACTCGCAATAAAATTGTCAATACCGTAAAAAATATTCGCGACGAATATTGCGCTGCTCGCATCAAGGAGATTGGACTTTCTCCCAAGGCTTCATTCTACAGTATTTTCAATTCCGAAGCCTTACTTGAACGTTATGTTGACAATGTTATTGAGTTTGCCGAGCATTGCATCGAAATCAACACGGATGCCCAGGGTCTTAGAACTATGGGCATTCATCTTGGCGGCGAAGTCAATAACCTTGTGTTTGAAGGAGCGCAAGGTCTCCTTCTTGATGAAGAGCATTATTTCTTCCCTCATGTAACTAGAAGCAAGACTGGCCTAAATAACGTTCTTGATATTTGTCGCCAGTTTGAAATTAAAGAGGCTGATGCAACTTATGTTACTAGAGCGTATATGACCCGTCATGGACAAGGCCCATTTCCTAGCGAAGAAAAAGAACTCAAGTACGAAGATAAGACAAATGTTACTAATGAGTTTCAGGGAAGCCTTCGTTTTGGCTCTCTTGATGTTGACCTTACAAGCAAGGCTATTAGGAACGATCTTATCCTAGCTAGCGATAGGTTCTTTGAGCATACTGGTTGGGAACCCATCAAGGTAAATCCTTCAATAGCTATTACCTGTCTTGATCAGGTCGGAAAAGAGATTTGTGTTTATGATGATGGAGAGAGATTTACTCTCAATGATGTTAATGATCTGGTAGATATTTTTGTTGATAAGTGTAATATCCATGATTTTTATACAAGTTATGGCCCAACAAGAGCAAAAATATCTCCTCTATGCGTTGGAAAGTAATAAATGGATAACATACTGTTTGACATTCGAGGCGATAAAGGGCAGTTCAAAGCCGCAATGGATTATATCAAATCTATTGCTCCAGGCGGCAAAGCCGTTCGCTATGCTATTGTTCCCACAAAAGGATTGGTTCTTTTCTGGCATGAACAAGATGATAAAATTGTTAAACTAGACTTCCCGTATATAACAGATCCTAAATGGAATAAGGATACTGCCAAATCTTTTAATGTTGAACTTAAAAAGTTTGATATTCCTTGGGAGAAGTTTGTAGAGGCGTGGGTTTTTTCTACAGATCCTACTCAGTTTGAACTTGATGAATGGGAAAGAGACCTAGAAGATTTTGATGGTAGCACTGGTAATGGTTTTAGAATAACTTGCGATACATGGGGTCATGTTGGTGGAAACCATTATGCATTTGCTATCATAAAGCCGATTTTTGCATGGTATGGCAAATAAAAGGAATTGAAATATGAGTATTGGAACCTCAGAAGCAAAGAGTATGCTCAAGAAATGGAACAGCCTTCAAAAGGTTGCTGATAAGCTAGGTCTTTACATTTCTGATGAATATTCAGATCAAGACTATGAATATGTAGTTGTCCCAAAGAATATGAAGAGGCATCTTCCTGTCCTTATTGGTCTTCATGATCAAAATGGGTTCCGCAACAATTTCCCAATTTGGTATCTTGAAAATATGGATAGCATTTTAGACTTCCTTGGAGGCATTGCGCTTTCTCAAGGGAAAGTCTTGACTGTAGAAGATAACGATCATGACAAATGGATTCTTGCAGATCCTGAAAAGTTTAGCGCTAAAGACCTGAACAGGGATTGATATAAGCCCCCGTAAGCTCAATGGTAGAGTTAGGAGTCTCTAAAACTCTTTGTTGCAGGTTCGAGTCCTGCCGGGGGCGTTTATGGATTTCAAGTATTTAGAACGAAAGCATGGGAGGGCTTTTGTTGTTCAATTGAGAAAAGATTTCAAGGATTTTGAAACTCATATTAACAATGGAGGCTTTGTTCCCGGCGGAGGCTGGTGCAGCTGTCACGAAAGATATGACTGTCCATGCTGGAAAGAAAGATGGCCTGACCTTGCAAACGAACCTTATCCAAGAAAGAAACAATTATGATTTATGCATTTGCATGGGATTGCTATTCTAATCAGCCTTGGCTCTTTGTAGCTAAAGACGAACAAGAAATGCTTGAAAAGCTAAAGAGAGAGTTCAAAGAGATAGGTAATACTCTCAAAGAACTAAAAGAAAATCTTCGCAAGTCTGATTTTGGGCAGGGGTCTAGGGGTGGAAATTTTGAAATCGTAACCCCAAGAGAACCAAAATGAAATTTGAGATAGAAGGTAAAGTTCTTATTGCAAATCAACGGCAAGTAAACGGCCCGGATACTTGTCGGGAGTTAGATATTACTTACCTGTGTTCCATGCAAGATGCTGATGGCGATTTTATTGGAAATGATAATATCCATATTTCTCTTCCTTATAATATGAAGTTCAAAGAATCTGCTTTGATGAATATGGAAGGTAAAAGGATTAAAATAACAGTTGAATTGGAGACAGCGTAAATGTACACAACTCTTTCTCTCAAACAAGTTGACGAAGTTTTCAAGAACGATGGTCTTATTTTAATCATTCTTCATGAAAAACATGGGACTCGTAACGTTGTATCTGAATCTTCTGATGGTTTTTTCAAGTTCTTTCTTGAACTTCTTAAGGACCGCAAAGATTTTGGCTACTTCCATGAGCCTGATGAACCTCAGAGTCCAAGCATGTCAGAAGATGCTGCTAATGCATTACCAGCTGGACCTGTCAAGAAAATGGCTTTGGCAGAAATTGAAAACTACAAGCAAAGTCTCAGGTTCTACAAAAATGATAGAAACGAGTTCTTGACTGTCAATAAGGCGCTGGAAGAGGGAAATGGTCGTCTTGCTTATTCTATACTTAAATCTCGTTCCGATATGGGAGCTGAGTACGAAGAAATGACAGTTGAAGAGCCGGAGTATGCCTAATGGTTAAGACAACTATTGTTGAAGTGAGTCAGTTTCTTCCTCCGAATGGTAGAAGGATTGTGGCTCAAGTGGAACTCCCGTCTCATATTAAAGAAAAATACGAATCTATTATAAGTAGCGGATGTAGACTGACTTATGAGGTTCTTGGCAATGGCGTGGCTTCTATGACAATAGAAGAACCCGCTCTTGGCGATTTCGTGATTAGGCTATCTCCGTCTGGTCAAAAAGCCGATTTGGTTCTTACCAAAATGATTGAGTCCTTTAACCAAGAGGAATTCGATAAATGGAAGAACCAAAGAAAACAATTCATGTAAAAGATTCCAAATCCGCCAGCGAACAAAAAACTCCGCAAGGCGGCAAATATCACAAGTATATCTTTAAGAAAACTCGCCCAAATAGGTTTTCTGCTGCCAAAAATAATAGGCGAGATCAATGACAAAATATGATCTTTACAAAAGAAATGAAAAAATGATAAGGGAAGAATGGTTCAAAAACCATATTCCTGAGCTTGTCATTTTTCAAGATGATTTTATCAAAATCAAATGGAAAGAACCCGGTACATGGAATATGGCCGTTGTTTACTACATTGACTGTAAGATGGCTTATCTTATGGTTGCTGGTGATCTTGGAGAAGCAACTTATCAATGGTCAGCCCCGATTAGTCTTGATTTCGTCGGCGGATGCAACTTAGATTACTTCAATGGCAAATGCAGAGCGAGTTCATGCGGAGAACGAGGCCAAGAGTGGAGTCAGGAAGTTGCAGAAGATTGGGTTCGTTCCTATATTGAAGATCATACTCTTGGAGAAGATCAAGGCGATTCTATTTTCGAGTCTTTGTTTTCAGATGGATATGTTGAAGGTCTTCTCAAAGAAAAAGACCCAGAGATTGCTCGCTTCTATACAGAAGAAGACTACAAGAGTTGGCGAGAGATTTCTAGAGAAGAAAAAAACAGGTTTATTGCGATTGCCAAAGAATATCTAAGCAATCTTGCTAAGACTTCTGAGTGGAAGAAGTTTAGTAAGGTTGATTATCGCAGAGAACTCATTGAAAAGCAAGAAAAGTTTGAGGATTTAGGCCCTGACGCTATTGGCGCTTGCGAATCTGAGTTTTCTTGGCTTAGGTGGATAGGTGATAATGGATACGAGTTCTTTGGTGATGACTACTACGAGTTTGGAGATATTGGACGCACCATATCTCTTCGGGTTCAATCTCACCTAATTGGACTAAAAATGATTCGCGAAGGTATACTTGCCGGCAAGTATATGAATCCTAGTACCAGATGTCCCTGGCTAAAGTTTTCGAATTGGTTCAGGGGGAAGTTCAAAAAAATCACAAAAATCCGTGGTCCCAGGCTAAACTTTCTGCGGAAAAGCCGATAGAGTAAGAGTAGAGTTGTTCGGAAAGTCTGGTATATGTCTCGTATAAACCCTTTTGAAGGCGGGGCAAGCCGCCGCCCGTAAGAGGGGTAGGGTGTAAAAGTACACCACCTATGATCAGGGTGGAAGTTGGCTCCCAACCAGCGTTTACCAGATTTTTCGAACAACTCTGCATAAAAGGAGTTCAAAATGACGTAGGTACAAACACAACCCGTATACTTGTATGTTCTCGTAAGGGAAGACCTTACACCCGTTTCTCAAGTCGCCGTTCAATCGGCGCATGCGGTTATTGAGGCCATTCGAACCTTTGCTCCCGGCTAGAACCAGGAACATCCGCATCTTGTTCTTCTTTCCGTGAAAAACGAAGAAGAGCTACTGAAGGCCCATGATCGCCTTCAGTATTTTGGCATTCAGGTCGCCAAGTTCCAAGAACCTGATTTACTTCGCAAAATTGATACAAAACTTCTTGTAGACCGAAGTAATCCAGTTTCTAAACTGATCAATGGTCATCGAGAGTTTAGCAATGTTGCAAGTTTTGCAACATGGAACACAATTTTCTTTGGTATACCCCAAAGAATTGTCAGTTCTATCAATTCCATTATAAACAAACCCTCTTTTGCTAAATGGCTTAAGTATTGTTGCTGGTTTTTGACCACAGTATATGCAATCGCTTTGTGTAAGCCTCTTAATATCTTCAAAAGACAAATTAAAAGATTTGTTTCGTTCTTTTGCACTCTTCTTGTAACTAGCAAACAAAATATTGAAAGGTCCATCAGGATTCCTGATCGAAGTTTTCCAACTACATCCGCAATTATCGGAAATTCCGCTTCTGAGATTGTGTCCAGAAACAATTTTTTGAGTTCCGCAGGAACATTTACAAAGAAAATACCTACCTCTTCCAGTTATATGAGAGGGGCGAGGAACTACAGAAATGACCTTCCATTTCCCGTAAACTTTGCCTGTTTCATCTTTTCCAGTGTTTTGAGTTTGACCAAGGCAGCCACAACTTTTACTTGTTCCATTGCGAAGACTCTTGCCCATTACCATACGTTGTGTTTTATTAGGACATTGGCATTCGCAAAAGAAAAACTTTGCACTAGAAACAATCCCTTCAGGTTTTTTGCCTTCAGAAATAACCTTCCATCTACCAAAGATACTACCAATAGGAATTTCAATTTTCATATCCCCTCCAATAAAGTAGTATCGACTGTTTCTTCAATAAACAATAATTGCGATAGTTACGAAATAACAGCTATCGCTACGGAACCGCTTCCTGCGGACTCCAAGCTGCGCCGCAAGTTTAGTTGCTACAACCTTCTCAATTTAGATCCTGGCGAAACCTCTCAAAAAGAGACTGAGCTATCCCCTGCGCGAAAGGAAACTATATGAACAGTTTTCCCGTCATTGTTATCAGCCATATTCAAGATTGCGAACTTGGAAGTTATTTCAGAGGCGAATGCGATTGGAGGCACTGCAAAAGCGCCAACATGGAAACGGGCATTTTCAACTCTCTTGAAGATATTGCCAATCATATCGTAAAGCTTGACAGACAATTCTTTGATGAAGTTCAAAGAACTAACTTCTATAGCGAGTTTGAAGAAAAGATCGCCAGGAACATTACCAAAGAACACGACCCAAAGTTTGAATATTCTCACTTGATTATTTCCAAGAACAGTTTTTCTGATGATAACTTCGGTATCAGCGGAGAAAACGGGACCATTAATACTCCGACAGACTGGGAATACACGGATGAACTTCTGAAACTCGTTGTTCAGAAAAAGAAAACCGCAACAGCAAATAGGCTTGCAAATGAGGAGAAACAAAAGATAGAAAAGGAGCAAAAGCAAAAACAACAAGAACAGCAAGAGCAAGAAAGAATGCGTTTGTTAAATGAGGAGCATGATAAACAAGAATATGCTCGTCTCAAGGAAAAGTACGAAAACAAGTAACCATTTTTAGAAAGGAAAACAGTTTATGACTACGACTCAGAATATTCAGAAGAACAAGTTCAATCAGGACGCTTATCAAAGCCGTTGGGGTTTCCATGCTTGCGATTACCAGACTTTCCTCAAGATTAAGAAGCTTTATGGCTTCTATTGGAAGGCTCTTCGTCGTAATGGCGAATGGAATCGCTGGAATAGGAAGGAGCCTCAAAATAGGATTCTTCGCAAGTGGTATCGTAATGCTCAGGGACAAAAGACTGGATACGAGATTGTTGGGCCTAAGCCTGAACCTAAGCTGTATCCTGTTTTCGGTGCTTTGAATTATGTTCTTCAGGGAGACCATGCTCTGAAGGCTATGGGAGTTGTTGATGCTTACTTGACTGCAAGGCATCCTTATCCAACTGCCGAAGAGGTTCCTCAACTTGGATTGACAATTGAGCAGATCAACAATATGCTCGCTCATCTTGAAGAGTTTGAGGCTCAATAAATATAAGCCACCTAGGAGAAATCTTAGGTGGTTGTTTGGTGAAAAGTTACAGGAAACCGTAAAAAGTGAAAAACGATTGCCTATGCTTGATAGGTCTTTGGCGATTTCCTAGTTCCCCATGATGGCGATATCCCTCCAGAAATGCGTTTTTAGGCCCCACAAGGGCTAAAAATCGAGTTTTCTCATATTTGCGACGTATAGACGCAAGTTTTAGATGAAACGAAATTACAGAAATAGAACGGCTTTAGACGATGGGTTATTGGTGAAACTCAAATGGTTAGCATCTACTACCTACCGATAAGGGTAGTTCATAGATAGGGTCAATGGCTAAGAAGCGGGTCATGACTCAAAACAGGTTCGCTTCATTCGAAAAGGATCGATGAAATGTTGAAGATTAACACAATGCTTGCAGTTCTGGGTATGGCGCTCGCTACAACGAGCTATGGCCAGACGGCGGTTTCTAATGAAGACCGCTCTTTGACTACGGCTCTTATTGCTGATGCTCAGACCAGAACTGGCTGCGACAGCAATGGTGTAACCGGACATGATTCGTCCGGTTTCTTTCTTTCCGGCAATGACGGTTTTAGGATGAATATTGGCGGCGACTTCCAGTTCCGCTATACCTATAACAACAGCGATGATGCTGATGCAGAGTATGGGTTTAATATTCCTCTTACCCGTCTTCGTTTCAACGGAACGATTCATAACAGTCTTGACTTTATGATCGAGCCGGGCTTTAACGATGACAGCGGCGACGTAGACCTGTATAATGCCTTCATTGGTTGGCAGGCTATGGATAATGGAAGGTTGCAGTTTGGTCAGTTCCAGCTTCCTTTCTTGAGGGAAGATAGCACTCCCGACCGCTTCCAGCTTGCTGCTGATAAGTCCATCATGTCTTACATCTTTGGTCAGGGATACTCCCAGGGCGTTCAGTTTGCATATGACGCTGGCGATTTCCGCATGATTGGAGCCTTCTCTGACGGATTCAATTCTGCCAATACGGATTACACAGATCCTGCTGAGGCTGATTATTCCCTGACTGCAAGGGCTGAGTATCTTGTTGCTGGATCTAGGTCTGATTTCTCAGACTTTACTGCTCAACAGAATCAGCAGAACTCCCTGCTCTTGGGCGGCGCTGTAAACTACCAGGACAGCGACCTTCAGAGTAATGTATTCTCCTATACGGGAGATGTTTCTTGGGAGAACAGCGGATGGAATGCCTATCTTGCTGGCGTAGGTCGTAATATGGACGATCTTGGCGAGAGCTTCAACGATTACGGCGTTGAGCTTCAGGGCGGATATAGGGTTACTGAACAGATTGAGCCGTTCGTTCGTTACGATGCAATCTTTGCTGATAGCGCAAGGAATCTTGCGAACGACGACATGAACTTCCTTACCGCTGGCGTAAACTATTACCTTTACGGTCATGCGGCCAAGTTTACTGCTGATGCGGTCTGGTCTCTGGATGACACTTCTGGTCTTAGCTCTTTGGGCGATTTCTCTCATACGGGAGTCCTCGGTTCACCTGAAGACAATGAGATCACTCTCCGTCTCCAGTTCCAAGTTCTCTTCTAAATCTACTTGAAGTTTGCACAAGTTCAAGGGCCGTCCACTCGGGCGGCCCTTTTTGCTTGATGCTATAATGTCTTATGTCTATCTTTCAATATCAATGCACTATTTGCAAGAAGTTTCACGATTCCATATCTGAGGCGTCCTCTTGTAAAGAAAACTGTCTCAAGAACAAAGACAGCAGGAATGTCATTGATATATACAAGTATTGGAAAACAGAGGCAATAAAGGCAGACCTTGACAAGAAGCGCCACAATTTTTCTGTTTTGATTACAAATCACTTCCATGACTTCAATATTGGGGCTGTTATTCGTAACGCAAACGCCTTTCTCGCTTCCAAGGTTTATATATTGGGCAAGAAAAAGTTTGACGCAAGAGGGGCGGTTGGAACAAACCACTATGAGAATCTGGTGAATATTGATTCGATGGACGATTTACCTCTTGGGAGCGTTATTATTGGATTTGATGATGTTCCTAAAGCAAAGCCGATAGATAGCTATTTGTGGAATAAATCTCAACATATTATCATGTGTTTTGGGCAAGAAAGCGTTGGTCTTACCGAAAATGTCCTAAGTCGATGCAATGAAGTCTTGTATATAAGACAGTATGGCTCAGTAAGAAGCCTAAATGTTGGTTGCGCAAGCGCTATTGCAATGTTCTCGTATTGCCAGCAACTTATCGGAGGACAAAGGCTTGAAAAATAGTAGGTAAGTAGAAAGAGAAACTTCATATGACAGATAACCTACCTTCCTTTGGTAAACCATTCAAACCTGTCGTTTTTGCAAGGTTCATGTTAGAAAACGGCGATTCGATATCAATAGAAGGAAACTCGATAACTCAAGTGTTTTTTGAAATGCACAAGAGATTTCCGGAAAACTTCAAATATAAGTCGATAGAGTTTTCTGGGAAAGACCATGAAGAAGCAAAAAAGAACATGGAAGAATTTTTCTTCCTTGTAAAGAAATATGGATAGTAAACATGGAAAAGCACAGTAAAGCAGCATTGGATTCTATTTCATGTCCGTTCGCAGTAAACTTTGCTGATTTCAATTTTGGCAGCATACGGTCTGTTATTTCTGTAGACGATTATGCATGTTCCATAATCGTTGAAACAGAAGATAATCAAAGATTCCTTATTGAAATTCCGAAGAATATTTTTTCTGCAATATGGAGTGCAGGAGAGAAGAATGTTATCGAGCAGGATCCTGGATTCAATGATATGTACTAAACGAGGGAGGAGCTATGAAAAGGATGGCGGCATTTGATTTTGAAATAGTTAGATTACTAGGACCGCCAAGAATAAGCTGTAAGTTTATAACAGACACAAATGATTCTATTACTTTTTATGGCGATACCGTTGAAGACATATTTGAACAATGCAAAAACAAGTTTCCAGAAGGCATGAAAACTAAAGGCATTATACTAAGCGGAGCAAATCCGATAGATGCCAAATATAACTTCTGCGCTTTAATAAGTCTTGGCCTAAGTAGCGGTTATTTCAAAGATACCGATTTCAATGGACAAGATGAAGAACAAGAAAACGAAGATGAGCAATAGCGACCAGCTAAGTTCTGAGCCTGAATTTTCTCAAGAATATGGATGTATTCCTAACAATTATACTCTTTACGCTCATTCGTGGACATCAGAAATTCATGTAAGTAAAAGGGTTGAAGAAATGACATTCCCATCAGATATTTTTGCTCGTATATTCGAATATGATAAAGAGTCTGCTCTTACTCTTCTGTTTATGCAATCTTGTATAGATAGCAGAACCAATAAAGAGGTAACTCCAGAATTCCTAGAAAAAACCTACACAAAGGTTTCCGCTATAGCTAAAAAACTTGCCAGTCAGATGGAAGAGGCTCAGAGAAAGAAAAACCGAGATGTACTATCTACGCCTCAGCCCTGTTCTCCTCTTGAAAAAAATCCATGCAAGTCTTTGGAGATGAGAGTCCCAATGTGACTCTTTTGGTGCTTTGCTTTTTAGTAGACGCCGACTAAACTTTCTATCTCTAACTGAATGGTGTCTCAGCAGACAAACATTGAGGATATACCAAATGGCAACCAAACTTGGCAGAGGCGTCCTTCCTGACAGTCATTCAATCAGCGATTTTGAATGCTTTGGGCCTCCTGCAACGCAGGATGGAAACTTTTCAGGCACGAAACTTGCCGATATGGGCTGTTTTACTCAGGATGGTAAAGATAGCAACAAGTATTACCACGGCGCTGTAGTAAAGTCGAAGAAGAACGGTCAGTGGTTTGCTTACTTTGAATGGGGCCGGACCGGCGCTTCCAAAGCCGATTTCAACTTCATTGAATGCGGTAGCGAAGATGAAGCGCAGCGCGAATACGAAAAACAGCTTCATTCCAAGAATGATAAGCGCGGAGAATGGACAACTCTTGCTGGTAAGCGGATTCTTCAAGCAAAGGCAGGAGAAGATTGCTATCTCGTCCGTCCTCTTGCAACTCGTACAACCGGACTTCCTGACGCCAAGAAGATTGCTTTCAATGATGGCGCAAAGAAGACCGCAGTTGTAAACACAACTACCGCCAAGATTACCAGCAAGCCCAAGTGGGATGCTCAAACCATCAAACTCATGAAAGACATGAATGTTGGTACTGTGGCTTATGCTAAGACCGCCGTTCAGGGAGGCAATATCCCTACCCAGTCTTCAATTGATGAAGCAAGAGACATTCTTATTGAGGCCAAGAAGCAGGTCAAGAAGGTCGGAGATGACGAACAGGATCAGATGAACGATACGATTCTGAAGTCATTGACTAATACGTTGTATTCTCGTATTCCTAAGATTAAGAGAGTCGGAGACGTTAACTGGATCCTGAATAAGGGCAATATCGCCGTATGGGATCAAGACTTGGATGCGTTTGAATCAGCTCTTTATGCTGTTGATATGAGCGCCGCAAATGATGTTGACCCTCTTGCTGGCTTCAATATTGACATGAGCTGGATTGATACCAAGTCTGAACTTGGTAAGTTCATTATTAGTTGGATGCCTAGCGCAAGCCGCAATAAGCATCGCGACGTTGGCCCCATGAAGATTCATAACATTTGGTCAGTCAGTCAGCTCGCTCACGTTAATGAATGGCGCAAGAAAGTGAAGGACATTGCAGAAGGCAAATTCCGCATTACTGAGCGCGCTCTTCACCAGCCTCGTTCTCGTACTGATATTAGCAAGGAAGATTCCGCCTCGTATGATAAGGCGAATGTTTCTATGCTCTTCCACGGTACTCGTTCAGTCAATGTTCCTGGTATTCTTAGGGAAAATCTTCGTCTTCCAAAGCAATTGGTCGGCGTTGTAATTACTGGCGCTATGTTCGGCGGCGGGCTGTATTGGGCTGATGACTGGCGCAAGAGCGCAGGTTATACGTCTGGCTATAACCGTTGGGGCGGCTACAACAGCGGAGCGGTTGCCGGTCGGCACGCTTTCATGTTTGTTGCTGACGTTGCGATTGGCAATCCATTTGTCGCTCCCGGTCCCAGAGGCTATACCGAGCCTCCGAAGGGTCATCACTGCGTCTTTGGCAAGGCTGATGTAAGTCAGGTTATGAACAACGAGTTTATTACCTTTGACCGCGCACAGCATAGTCTCCGTTACCTTGTTGAGTTCTCTGCATGAAATGTTCTAATCAATGTCTTCTTTGCAAGTATGATATTCCTCGTTCGGTTATGATTCCTGTAAAAGAATCAAAAACCGGAGAGACAAAGATGCTGCTTGTAAAAGAAGGTTCAAAACTTCACAAGTTTTGTATGGAAGTCTTGAAAAATAAGATGCAATGAAAATATCTCTTTCCATAGAGTTTGATTTAGATAAAGAACTCAAAGCATTTTCCGATGCTGAATTGAGAGATGCTTTTTGGACAGAGCTACTTAATTACGCTGTATGTAGCCACCTTCAAGACTCTTTACGCTGGCAATTAAAAGCAAAAGATAAGAAAAAGAACGCTTCTGAACAGACAATTGCAAACGTTCATAGGCTATGGGCTGACCGTTTGAAAATCGGTAAGATAACGACATTTAAGGTGGAGAGATAGTATGGGAATACGGATAAAGAAGGCTCTCTGCTTTGCTTTAGGCGATGTAAAAACAGAAGGTTACGTCTTGGCCGATGATCGTTTTCAAGATTGGATGCTTGATAGAGAATCTGACGAATGTTATGAACGTGTAGAGAGGATGAAGCGTCCATTCCTCGAATGGATAAACGATCTTAAAAATAGCGAAGAACATCGTCGTATACTTGAAGAAGCAAACGGCCCATCTGCAACAGATGTATATGGAATACAGTTTGGAATAGGAGTTGCGGCTTCTAGGTTCTTTAATCTACCAGAAGACCAAAGAAAGATTGATTCCGAGTTTCATTTTCATTTTTTGAGAGATTTTGAATATGGGGAAGATTATATGTTCGGAATCATTCCTCCAGAACAAAAAGATTTTTATAGATATGACGATATTATAGATTATTATTCGCATAGGAAAAACCTAAGAAATACGGTTGAATGGCTAGATCAAAGAACTGGCAATAGCGGCGTATATCCTCATACCATGATGGTTCGTATTCCGCATGAACCTCCTATTGAAATTACTCCAGAAGATATCGTTTCTCTTGATTTACCGCCTTCTATAAAGAAATCAAAACCTAGCGCCTTGCCAGACAGGCTTGATTGTGGGATTTTTAATAGACTTGTTGGCCTCTGGGATGAAAGGTCTTGCCCTGTTCTAAAAGATGAAGTTGTAGCAAGATGCAAACAAATCTATAGACCAGAAATCTTTGCTTCGGTTCTTCTTTGGACTCACTATGTCGGTGTATTCAAGGATTGGGCAAAGACTGTAAACCAGCTTCGTCCGTGCATCTATACTTACTGGAGCTAAACAATGAATAGAACCTGTCATGGAGTCTTTTTTCCAGTAATCAAGAAGTATAGATGCTTGCTTAGCGGCGATTTTATTGATATGGAATCGCCGCAAGAGAGATGCCCTGTATGTAACAGGAAGTTTACTATGACTATTGATCATGCAAAAGAAATTACAAAAGTTATTGTAACGTATATCAAGTCGGAAAGCCTTGGGTGGTTAGAAGTGAAACGAGAAGAATGTAAATAAATTCTTGTGAGTGTTTGACTTTTTCCTTTCTGTTGCCGATAATTAGGCATAACAAATAGTTAGAGGGTCGGACAAAAGAGGAAACCGACCACAGAAAGGAAAGAATGGATTGGTTTACTAGTGATACTCATTTTGGGCATGCAAACATTATAAAGTATTGCAAACGACCGTTCTCTTCTGCGGAAGAGATGAACGAAGTCCTGCTTGAAAACATCAATAAAAGAGTAAAGCCTAATGATAGGCTTTTTCATCTTGGCGATTTTGCAAATCGTGATGTTGAGCTGATGCGAGGCAGGATTAACTGCAAGAATATAATCCTTATTCTTGGCAACCACGACAGAATCAGATATAACTCTCCGTTGTTCTCGGGAGTTTATGACATGCTCAATCTCAAGACTGAGATTGACGGTCAAAGAAAGAACATCGTTCTCTGTCATTATGCCCTAAAGGTATGGAACAAGTCTCATTATGGGGCTTGGCATCTTTATGGGCATTCCCACGGAGGCCTTCCAGATGACGAGGCGGCGCTAGCTATTGATGCTGGCGTTGATTGTCACAATTTCTGTCCTATAAACATAGACGAAATTAAGGCAATCATGGCGAAGAAGAAATGGGTTGACCCAAGAACGAAGTGGGCGGCTGATGGAACTTTATGGAAACCTTATGACCATCATAGGCCAGAAGTAATCCATGAAGAATCTGAGTGGGAAAGTGATGCTTCCCCATAAAAGTTGTCGATCCATGAAGTGTGATAAATAGCCGCTTCCTGATCAAATCTCTTAGTTACCGAATATTTGGAAGTATTGCTACTTCCGTTATTGCTTTTCTTATTACAGGAAGCATTACGGTTGGCGCTGTCGTTGGAGTAATTGATACTTTTTCTAAGATTTGGTTATACTATGTTCATGAACTGCTATGGCAAAAACTAGAGAAGATATACGATAGCAGAAAGAACTCATGATTACTTCCGTTGTCAATAGATATAAAGAGCCATTTGAAGTTGACATCGGTAGAAACTCCAAATGGGGAAACCCCTACAGTCATGAGCCTAAGAGCTATGCAAAATACATTGTTGCTACAAGGCAAGAAGCCGTAGAACTGCATAGTTATTGGATTTTGGGACAGCCTCATCTTATAGCAGATTTAGGAGAACTCAAAGGTAAGGTTCTAGGTTGTTTCTGCCTTCCCAAAGCGTGTCATGGGGAATTTCTTTCTATACTCGCCGATAACTTTGATCCAGAAAAGGACTTTTCCGATTACTCCGCATTTTGGTGAAATATGATCAAGTTTTGGAAAATAAGAGAACCATACGGTTGCTTTAGCAACTTCTCTCGTCATAGCATTATTGTTGATGACAAGATGTATCCAACAACAGAGCATTACTATCAGTCAAAGAAGTTTGAAGACCCTCTTTATCAGAATATCATTAGAACTCTTAGAACTCCAAGAGAGGCAAAGGACATAGCTTCAGGCGACAAACCATATATTGTAGATGGTATTCAAATCCCAATGCCTCCGCTTCGCAAGGATTGGGAAGAAGTCAAGTATGGTATTATGAAAGATGCTCTCAGGTATAAGGTTCAACAGAACCCTGAACTAAAGAGGATTCTTCTTGAGACTGGAGATGAAGAGATTGCTGAAGACACTCCTTTTGACTACATTTGGGGCATTGGCGCTGATGGAAGTGGAAAGAACCTTCTTGGTAAAGCGTGGATGGAAATCCGAGAAGAACTCAAAAAACAGAGTGACCTAATCAAGTAGTGATTGCTTGCTGTCGATTACCTACCGATGGGGCTGGTAGGTAAATCACATGCAAAAGAAAAACACTATTCTAAAAGGTATACCGTTACTTGAAGTGGATGGGGTATATACGGCTCGCGGATGCGAAGCACAGTTTTACAGGATGGGAACGTCAAGATACGGGCTGAAGCTATATCGAAGTTTCCATACTGCCTATGAAAGTTTCATGCGGCAAAAGAAAGCTGCTGAAAAGGGATTGGCTCCGCAAGTGAAAAGATTTGTTGTCGCGAAGAAGAAGAATCGCAAAAGCGTTTTCTTTGGGTATGAAACAGAAAAAGCTCGTGATTTAGATGACTGGAATGATAAAGAATGGACAATCTACAATAGACAGAGCGATAAGCTTTTTGATAAACTGAGGAAGATCGGTCTCGGTGGCGATTTTGGTGATACAAACTGCGGTATAATAAAAGGCAAACTTGTAGCTGTGGATTTTGGAAGTCATAGCACTTGTGAATGGTAAAGGAATAGCGATGACAACTGCAAAAGCATTTGAACCTTGTGTTACGGCAATTCTTAATACAGCAAATAAAGAAGCCATAAAAGCTAAGCGACCCTATGTTGAACCAGATCTTATCCTTTTGGGTATTCTTTTGAATGACTCAACGATAGCTTGCAAGGCTCTCGCAAAACTTGTTGATCTTGCTACTCTTACTGCAAGAGTTAAAAAGTATACTGAAAATCAAACTTCAATGAGTTCTATTCCTGATGCCATAAAACTTCCTCTTTCTATTTCATCTCAGTATATCATGGAGGAAGCAAAAACGATCTCCGGAAATGATCCTGTTAGGTCTGACCATCTTTTACAAGCTATTTCAAAAAGCTCCAATACTGCTGCTTCTATTTTCTTATCGTACTACGGTATCAGTCCGAAGAAAGTGGATGATGCTATTATTCAGGTTAACAAAGAAATAAGCGAAGAAAAAGCCATGAGAGCCGCGAGTATTACCGATACCGTAAAGAAGGCTTCTGGAGCTGTATCTTCTGCTCTTTTTGCTGCTAGCTCTGTTGTTGATGCTGTTTCCAGTTCTCTTAAGGATGCAATGCGTATGAAGCCTCATAAGGCTGTTACAAGAAATGATTGGATTGAGATTCTTGATACTGCAATGGCGCTGTCTTATGAGAAGGATATTTCTGTACCTGCCGCTTTTACTGAAGTGTGCATGAACTCAAAGTTGCTTTTTGAAAAGAGCAGCATTCGCAGAGAGACTCTTCAGGAACTTGTTCAGCAGTTGTTAGACAAAGATTCGCTATCCACCTGAAGCACTTTGGACTAAACTTTCTTCTGAAAAGACTCCTATTATAGTGGGTCTTCATAATCCATTGGACTTTTCAGGAACAAACCAATGTTTGAGAAATTCACAGACCGAGCGCGTAAAGTCGTTGCCTTAGCGCAACAGGAAGCAATTCAGCAGAATCATGACTATATCGCTGCTGAACATATTCTTCTTGGAATTATCAAAGAAGGCGGCGGAGTTGCCGTTAATATCCTGAGAAACCTAGGAGTCAACCTGGAAGATTTGAGAAAAGATATTCTCAAACTTATTCCTCCAGGGAACAAACCTGCACCAGTTGGGAAGCTACCTTTTACTCCGAATACGACAAATATTCTTACTGGCGCAATATCTTCGGCTAAAGAGCTTTCTGATAACTATATTGGAACAGAACATATCCTTATGGGTATTTTCAAGATTTCCGATTCATCCATTCCTCATTATCTTCTAAGAGAACGGGGTCTTACTTTGGAATCAGTAAAGGCGGAAAGAAATCGGATGTTCAAAGACTCCATAGCAAAAGACCTTTCAAGTTCAGTTCATAGCCTCATGATGAAAGGGCATGAAGGGCAAAAGAGAAGCAATGGCGCTCCGTATCACACTCATCCTCAAGCGGTAAAAGACCTTTTAGTTAAGGTTGGTATAACCGACAGCGATGTTTTGAATACTGCTCTTTGTCATGACCTTCTGGAAGATACCAAGATTACTGAAGAAGAGATCAAAAAAGTCGCAGGAGATGCTGTTCTTTTCTCAGTTAAACAACTTACAAATCTTCCCGACAAGTCTATTCCCGCCGAGCAAATAAAGTGGGATTTTGCAACAAAGCACCAAAACATGCTCCGTCATGCAGTGGAATACAACGATATCTCCAAGAGAGTAAAACTTGCAGATAGATACTGCAATTTGTGCGATGCCATTTGGGACTGGGAGCCTTACAGAGTAAAGAGGTATGCAAAGGCAGGACTCGAACTTTTGGAAGTAATGCAACCTCTTCCTGATGATGTTGCTGAACTGGAAAGAGAAGCTAGAAGATTTTTCGGATGCTTAGTATAAAGGAAATAAAATGCTCTACGAGTTGATTACAATTGGATCTGTATTCTTTTGGATTCTTTGCGGACTATTCTCTGTTGTACTTTTGGCAGAGATAGTTTATGAGAAGTTTGCAGCAGCATTAGCAACTCTTCTTGTATTCTGTGTCATTTTCTTTGGTTTTACAAACCTAAGCTGGGCCTATATATCTGAACATCAAGACCGTATTTGGATGGGTTTCGGTTTGTATTTTGTTGGAGCCCTGGTAACTTCTCTCGTAAAATGGTACTTCTTTGTTAGCGATGCAAGAGATAGGTACGAAGAAGTAAAGAGCGAGTTTCTCAGAGCCGCAGGCCATGAGGGAGAAAAGACAATCCCTCAAGACTTACAAGTTGAATGGAACAAAAGGTTGTGTACAGTCTATGAGGGGTCTCATAAGTGGAGTTGCGATGCTGTTATCCAAATATCAACGATTATTCCAAGCGCAAAAGAAAATAAAGAAAGAATCCTCGGATGGATGGCTTATTGGCCTTTCGTTGTTTTCTGGTCTATCTTCCATGATTTCCTGAGAAGAGTTTGGGAACTCATTTATAAGTTCTCAAGTAAGATTTTCCAGTGTATCTCTCTTATTCTGTTCAGGGGCGTTGCCGATGAAATTAAAGCGGCTAATGAGGCTAAAATAAAGGCTATGGAAGAGAAAGAAAAAGCGCAAAATGCTCAAAGAGGCTTTACAAAATATGGCTCTTAATAGGATTGAGATGCAATGAGCTATGAATATAACGAAAATGATGCTGATAAACTGACTTCTAGAAAAATTACAATCTGCAACAATATCCTATCCGCCTGTAAGAAACAGAACTTTTGTCTTGGAGAGCTGTCTCTTTTATCAGGACTATCAGAAGAGTATGTTTATAAAATATCTACGCATTCTGTTCTTCCTTCCAAGAAGGCTCTTGCAGCCATTGCGGTTGCCCTTCATGTTCCGATAGAAACTCTAAACGCATAAGGTGTTAAATGGCAATTGAAAGACCTCCAATTTCATCGCAAGCCTTTGAGGAAGCAATCAAACTAATCCGGGAAAGATTTGCTAAAGCAATTGAGAAGCACGGTCCCGGAGCCTTTTTGTCTTGGCACGAAATCGTTGGGAAAATCATGGAAGAGCATAATGAATTCATGGTTGAAGTCCAGCATGAAACTCCAAAAAGATCAGCAGAACTTACAGATATTGCCGTTGCTGCAATTTGGGGGTTGGCAAGCCATATAGATAATGCTTTACTAAAAGACTAGTTTGCCGATATATGAGCAAAGGAGATTTTTTATGACAGGTTGTTGCGTTTGGCTTACTGGACTTCCTTGCTCTGGCAAAACAAGTCTTGCTGTTAAACTTTCTAACATTCTTACTTTAGGATACAAGAAGAATGATGTTCTCGATGGCGATGAACTAAGAAAGCATTTCTCTAAAGGTCTTGGCTTTTCAAGGGAAGACCGCATAGAGAATGGCAATAGAATCGCTCTCTTGGCCTCCAAGATAGCTAAGCATAATGGGATTTCCATTGTTAGCCTTGTATCTCCGTATCAAGAAATGAGAGATAATGCAAGGGCAATGGTTGAAAAAGAAGGTGGCAAGTTCTTTGAAGTCTTTGTAAAGACTCCCCTTGAAGTTTGCAAAAATAGAGACACGAAAGGGATGTACGCTCTTGCTAACAAAGGGGTAATACAGAACTTTACCGGAGTTAGCGATCCATACGAAGAACCAACGAATCCTGATCTTGTTGTTAGCGGGGAGCAGAATATTCTTGACAGTGTAAATGCGATAATTACATTGCTTGCTTCTGAGGGTTGTGTTGGAATGTTTGCATATAGACCCAGGGCCCTGTTTATTGGTCGCTGGCAACCGTTTCATAATGGACATGATTATATCATCAGGGAAAAACTTAGAGAAGGCATTCCGGTATTGATAGCCGTCCGAGATACTCCAATTGATTTGGGTAATCCCTTTACTTTGGAGGAAAGGATGGATATGATTAGAATGGCCTATGTTGGCGAGGACGTTCAAGTAATCTCCATTCCTGATATTGAAAGCGTCAACATTGGAAGAAACGTTGGTTATGCAGTCAACGAGTATCAAGTACCCGAAAACATCAAAGGCATTTCTGCAACACAGATTCGCAAGTTAATGGCAGAAAATAACTGGGAAGAAATAGCAAAACTTGTTCCTGTTGGGGTCTTGAATTTCTTATCGCAGAATAGAGGATGAAATGTACTTACAGCAAGACGAATACGAAGATGAAAATGGCAATCGTTTTTCCAAGAAAGATATTCGCTTTATAGGAACGTTTGTTTATATTGCTGATGGGTTTTTTAGTTGGTCATGCGGTAATCATAATTGCAGGAAAGACCATAGTTCAAGATCGCATAAGATAAGCGGAACAGTCCGTCGTTGCGAAGATTGCGGACAGTGGAGCCTTTTACTTCGTAGCGATTGCGAAAATATCAACAATATGGTTCAAAGAGTCAATTTCTATAAAGAGGAATTGGATAGACATAAGACAAAGATAGATTCATTAGTAGCATCTCAATCCACTCTCGAAAAAATGCATGAGGCATTACTTAAGGAAGCGCAGAATGTTTAACCGTTGTAAAATCGAAATGCAGTTCTTCATAACAAGGCCCCTCCAAAATAGGTTGGAGGGGCGTATGGAGAACTCAAATGGACAAGAGCGAACGCAGATATCGTACTGAAAAGGTTTCTAAGAAGCGTCAGGTATTTCTTAGAAAAATGTATAGAGATAAGTCGGTTCCGGCAAGGAAGGCAGGAAGATGTAAAAAGCATCATCCTCATGATTGCGGAAAATCGCAGTGCTATGTTTGCCATTGCGATAAGATTGACAGAATCCCTACTGCTCAAGAAGTAAGATCAAACTTGGATATGAAAGAAGAATTTGAATGAAAAGGCTCATGGCTATATCATTAGTTTGTTTTGCTTCTCTTTTCGGTTGCGAAGATAAAGTCGAAATTCCGAATCCTCCATTGACAAAAGGGTGGGTTTGCGAAAAGAGGTTTATCCCATCTACAGCTTTGCAGCTTCAGCAGGCTTGCAAAACAACTGACGGTCTTGTTCATAACATACTGGTTGAATCACCTGAAATGTATGTTATTGTTATTTCTACCAGCGAAGAACTTCCTGCTTCAAACAGGAAGCTACTTAAGTACGGTTTTTATCAGGTATCTCCCATCCTGTTTTCTGAGACTCAGTTAGGAGCAGAAATCGACGTAAAAACAAATGACGGTTTCAAGCCAATTTTGATCAGTCAGTAAGATTTTTCGTGAAAAGTGCTTGACAGAGAAGGAATTGGCCGATAGACTAAGTATAAGGTAAGAATCATGAACAGCAGCTTCAAATTTCTTGAACAGAGGAACTTCCAAGAGCGTCGATAAGACGCCAAGGAAGCTGCACCGGCTCGCCGTATAAGGCTTGAGCCAACCGATTCAAAACCAAAATGCATTAGGCCCTGTCGTCTAGAGGTTTAGGACGTAAGACTTTCAATCTTTCAACCGGAGTTCGATTCTCCGCAGGGTCATTTTAGTCAGGTTTTTTATCAGGAAAAAGATGAGTAAGATTTGTACGAAATGCAAACAACCAGGAACCTTTTGCAAAGATAGCAAAAGCAAAGACGGGTTACAATCTCAATGTAAGATTTGCAAATCTAAACAGATTGTTTCTTACCTTCAAAAAAATAAGGACAAAAGATCAAAATCTGGTCCAGAAAAAAGATTACGTTACTACTATAAGCATAAAATTTCTATGAATATGTCTCGCATAATTCGTAGATCATTGCAAGGCTTGAAGAAAGGAAATCATTGGGAACAGCTTGTAGGGTATTCGGTTGAAGAGTTAAAGCAACACCTAGAAAAACTCTTCAAAGAAGGAATGAATTGGGAAAATTATGGGAAATGGCATATTGATCATGTTATTCCAGTTTCTTCCTTCAATATTGTTTCTGTAAATTGTGAGGATTTTAAAAAATGTTGGGACATTAAGAATCTACAGCCTTTATGGGCTAAAGATAACTTGAGCAAATCAAATAAAATCGGCCCTATCTGCTAACGGCTAGGCTCCCTGATTCTCAGTCAGGTAATACGAGTTCGAATCTCGTTAGGGTCATTGAAAAGTTAAGAGGCTCCATCGTCTAATTGGCAGGACACCACCCTCTCAAGGTGAAAATATGGGTTCAAATCCCATTGGAGTCATTATAAATGAGGCCCTGTAGCATTATGGGTAGATCGGAAGACTTTCAATCTTCAGGACCGGGTTCAAGCCCCGGCAGGGTCATTTATGAAAAAGAACACCACTAAGAAGTATTGGTACTTTACTGAAAGAACCGAATGCGTACTTTGCGGATATTGCGATACTGTCAAGTTTAGAAAGACTGGCAAAAAACCAAAAGATCCTAAGAAACGTAGCTCTTATAAGCAAATGGCATGTAGCGAGCATTTCTTATGAAAAAAGAACTCCTTAAGTTACTTGGGCAACTAGCAGACGAAGCAAAAAGCTTTGGAGTTTATGAACAATATAGCGAAGCAGGAGAAACCCTATCCGCCGCTTCTGACCGAGTTTATGAACTAACAGCAGAAATTGTTCAACTTGCTACAGGCAAGAAGCCAACAAAGAAAGAACTTGAAGAGGTTCTTTCTGTTAGCGTTGGCGAAAAAGGGATGTATGATTGTGAAGATGAAGAAGAGTAAGTAGTTTTGCCGATATAGCTAGATATTACTCCCGTGGCTCGACTGGATTAGGCGGAGGTTTTCTAAACCTCTCAAAGCGGGTTCGAATCCTGCCGGGAGTGCTTTATGGGCTTTGAACTAATTCTCTTTCTGAAATTAGCAGCCATATTATCATTGTTATTTCTTTTACGACGCGACCGTTACGCCGGTAAATGCAAACTACATCTTTGTGACCTGAAAGCATTTATAGGTCCAGACTGTGGCGGCTATACCTATTGCCCTATATGTCACGGTGAAGAAAAGGAGATAACAAATGCCAGAACTAAAGAGAAGACCTGATTTGACAAGCATGGAATTGCAGAAATTCGTTGGAGAAGACTACCTGCGAATAAAGGCCGAACTTGAAAAGGCAGGCTTGAAAGTATTCTGCGGAGAACACCATGAGAAAAGAGAAATCACTTCTTCGCTTGACCGTCATGTAGATATCAGATACGATAAGGGTAATCGAGAGATCATACGCATTTGGCGAACAGGCTAGGTCAAAATGGCAAAAAAGAAACCCAAAACCTCTTGTTGCGAAGCCATGAAAGGGCAGATAGAACGGGAATGCCCGGTTCATCCGAATAAAATTGAATGTCCAGACTTTGTTGTAATCAAAACAAAGTCTGGTTTTGGTATTCCAATCCGAGATGGTGGTAGAAGCTTTCTTGCAATAAACTTTTGCCCTTGGTGCGGAACTCGTATTACTTAATTCGGGTAGATAAATGGATACTAAAAGGGTTTACAAAAATCCTAACATGGAAAAAAGGAGGCAAGAATTGCTCAAGAAGGAGCAGGCTTCTTTTTTGTTAATTTCTAACAAGAACAGATATGTCCATAAGCCCGAAAGAATCGATCTTGCCTTTGAAAAATCCAAAGAATACATTGCCAATGGCAAAATCCCCCACAGAGAAGATAAACTCGTAAATTTGTTTATTCCTCTTGGAAAAAGCAATTCTGCTTATCTTCTTCGTCTTCTCAAAACTGTTGAAAAAGAAACAGATTTCTTTGAAGATGAAAAGTATTGCTGGAAGTTTCTAAATGGATGCATGATAATGGCGTATTGGGGAGACTTCTGGGTAAGAGAGCCGGAAGTTTGGAAAAACAAAACCCATAATGTTGAAAAGCAGTTTACCAGCTTATTGCATTACCTTTTTGCCAAGTACCCCGTTCCTTCCTTCATGAACGAGGCTTTCTTGTCCAATGATGGAATGGGTTCGAAAAAGCAAGAATGGTTCTTGCATATGGGTAGCGGTCAAAACATAAGAACAGCGCATGGGTTGCCATACCCGATGACAAGAATGATGGCTCACCTGTTTTCTGAGGCTCCTTCAGATTTCAAAATCATGGAAGCCTTCAGGTTTGCTCATATCCGCTCTCTTGACGGCTCTATGCCCATAATCAAAGGGTGGCTTGAGTCCCCATTGGCTATTGATTTTAGCAACATGGATTTCTGGGATTCCGTTGTTCGCTTTTTTATTGATAACCCGATGCTTGACCCCAGCAAGATTTCTTCCATTATTGATTACATTTATAACCAAAAATACGTTGATACTCTTCTCGTAACTCCTGATGGCACAAGAATTAATCGGGGACCAGCGCAGCCTAACTTCACAATGAAGGGAAGGAATCCCGAAGCGTTATTGACTCAAGTTGAGAAATGGCATACCCATACAGCTATCAGCAAAAAGAATTCTTTCTTGCAATGGAAGTCTTGCGGCATTCCTGGCGGTCGCATTGAAGAAGGTTCAGAAAAAGGCAGGAAAGTATACAGCATTGTTGAACTTCTTAACTCTACCGAGTTGAAAGAAGAAGGCAAAACAATGCACCACTGCGTTGCAACATACGCATCTTCTTGTTCTTCTGGCAGAAATGCTGTTTACTCCGTTGCTCAGGTTGAAGGAAACGAATGCGGAAGAAAAGCCACAATATCGCTTAACCTTTCTGGCAAGCCAACCTTACAGGAAGCTCGCGGTAAATACAACGAAACACTAAGCGTCCCTGTTGCGAGGATAATTCGAACTTGGGCAAATTTGAGAAACGTTGCTATTTCAAATTGGGCAAAGTTGTGATTTGATAGGGTTGCGGCCTCAGACTAAACTTCTTTCGATTTCCGTATAGGTACAGGACCGAGCGAATGGGAACAGGCATAGGACAACAGTTTCAAAAGATGCTTAGCCACTTGGTGGCTTTTCATCGAATGGAAAAAGTCCTAGAAACAGGTACGTTTACTGGTAATGGTTCTACAAAGTGCTTGTCCGATGCTTTGGAAATGGTAGGCCCTTCTTCTTTGTTATGGACTATTGAAATCAATCATAGATACCTGAAAATTGCGCAAGACTTCTGTAAGGGAAAAGCGAACATCGTATACTGTTTAGGTTCTAGCGTTCCCAAGAACCTGGTTCCTACGGTAGAAGATACAAAACTTTGGATTGAAAGTAACCTTGCAGAGAATCCAAAGATAAGAGTTGACTATAAGGGGTCTCCAGAAAAGTATGTTGAGGAATCTTCTGGTCAGTATGTTATTTATGATCTTCTTGGCCTACTAATTCCTAAAATCAAGTATGACCTTATACTCCTTGATTCAGCAGGTCATATAGGTTTTGTTGAGTTTTCCTACCTAATGACCATTCTTAACTATCCTACATTTATCGCCTTGGACGATATCAATCATATCAAACACTGGAAAACGTCTCAACAGATTTTTTCAGACAAGAGATTTGAGGTTATCTTCAAGACAGATGAAAGATACGGCTCGATGGTTGCCAAGTTTACCCCATGATTTATGCAAATAACTTCGCAAAAACTACTTGTACTTTTGAAAGCTAGCAAAGAAATGGCTAGACTGTATGAAATAACAGATTCCGATGCCATGCAAAAGGGATTGGAAATCATGGGCGATATAGCCTCTGAATTCTCATCAGATGAATTGCAAAAGATGATTGAAGAGGTTGAGAAAGAAATTTGTCCCAGTAGCTCAGTTGAATAGAGAGTGTATAAAAATGTCCTCGTAGCTCAATTGGAAGAGCAACAGCCTTCTAAGCTGTAGGTTACTGGTTCGAGTCCAGTCGGGGATGCTTGATTAGAAGAAGGATTTCTAAACAGTTCTTTGTATTTCACCTATAGGAGGTGAAATATGAGGAAATGTCAAAAATGTCAGGTAGAAAAAAATGAAGAAGAGTTTTATGCGACAACTCGCAAAAACAGCTATTGTAAAGTCTGTTTTAATGAGTATTGCATAAACAGATGGAAGCAAAGAAAAATTGATGCAGTTAACTACAAAGGTGGCAAATGCGTAATATGTGGATATAAAAAGAATCATTCCGCATTAGATTTCCACCACAGAAATCCTAAAGAAAAAGATGTTGATTGGAGTCAATTAAGACTTAGAAGTTGGAAAAAGATTATTGAGGAACTCAATAAATGCGATCTAGTTTGTAGAAACTGTCATGCGGAAATCCATAATCCGCAGTCAAGCTTCTAAGCGGCAGGTCACAGGTTTGAGTCCTGTCTGGGACGTTTATGAAAGTTATTAGAAGCGAACATGGAATTGAATTAATTCCAGAAACGGAGTTCGAAAAAGAGTGCTTGAGGCTAATTGCCAATAGAGCAGTAACTCCTGTTTGGACAGACTCTTGGAACCGAAGCGGCAATCTCAAGATTGAAGCTAAAGAACCAGATTGGGGAACGTAGTCATGTCAGAGATGCACGACTGTCCTCAATGTAATAAAAGGCATGTTTCATGGGACGCTCGATGCGGCTCATGGTTATGCCTAACAATTGGATGCGGATATTCTACGAAAGTTTATCCACGATTGAAGAAAGAGAACGGAACAATGAACGGTCCCGAATCCCTTTATTCTCTCCGGTTTCCTAACGGATTCAAGATTGATGACGAATCAGCCCTGTCTGAAATGTATGTTAAGGACAGGATTGACTGCGAAGCGACTGGAAACATCAAGTTTCTCATTTCAAAATGGCAGTTTTTATGTCCTTCGATTCAAGGTAAAACCAATATCAACAACGATGACGTTCTTGTTCCTCGCGAACTTTTGCATCTTGCTATATTCGCTCGTAAGTTTGGGGTTAGCGAAGGATTGATTTTCTTCCAACTCATTAATAGCGGTAAATTAACTGTTGATCAAGATGGATTTGTAAGAAGCAAGTAAGGATTTAGACATGAAATACCTTTGTTTTATCTTTGGAGTTCTTTTGATTGCCGGCGCTTTGGCCGCTTGGGTTTTCTATGGCAAGCCCGGTGAGGATGGGGGAGGCCATGCCTTTGTTGGCATTGCTGGCGCTGTTATTGCAGGTTGGGGCGTAAGTATTCATGAACGGGAACTGGAAAAGAAATAAATCAAGCTCTCGTAGCTCAGTTGGATAGAGCAGCGGTTTCCTAAACCGCAGGTCGTGCGTTCGAGTCGCGCCGGGAGCGTTTAACTCAGGAGAGTACAATGTTCAACCCTGTCGAGTGGATGAAAGAGCAGTATGCCGAATCATTTTGCCTTAGTATGGTAACTCTCATACTGTCAGTCCCTCTTTCTGTATTCGCATTGGGGCTTGAAATTGGCTGGTTGTTTTATGTTTCTGTTTTCGTAACACTCTTTGCTATTGTCTTGTTTATAACTACGCTGGTCCTTTTTGTTCTCGAAGAAAAGCGTAAGGAAACGGAAGCAGCAGAAAGAAAGAAGAAATACTATGGAAATGCCGTTGACAAATCTGGAGAGAGTTCGTCAAGGAAGGCTTGAGAAGATTCGAGAACTTGGTATTGACCCATACGGAATTCCAGTTTTTGAAATAAAGCCTATTTATGAGGTTGTTGATTCGTTTATAGGTAATGAATCTACAGCTTCTCCAGAGTATCTTGCAAGAGAATGGAGAACGCAAGGTCGCATTGTCTTACTAAGAGACAATGGCGGTCTTATTTGGCTTAAGATTCGAGATGATTCCAGAGAGGTTCAAATTGCCATTAGCAAGAAGGATGTAGTTGGAGAGAAGACTTTTCAACTTGCCAAGCTTCTTGACCTTGGAGATATTGTATTTGTTGTAGGCACGTTGCGCAGGACAAAGACTGGCGAAATTACTATATGGGCGACGGATGTTGGATTGGCCTGTAAGAGCCTCGCCCATCCTCCTGATAAGGTTGCAGGACTTCAGGATGTTGAATTGAGATATCGTAAGCGGTACATTGATATGGCCTTTAATGAAGGCTTTATCAAGACTCTTAAGATTCGTTCAAGAATCATTCAACTTTTACGTTCAGAGTTTGAAGATAGGCGTTATATCGAAGTTGAAACGCCGATGCTTCATCCTATTGCTGGCGGCGCTGCGGCAAGACCATTCAAGACCCATCTAAACGCCCTTGATATTCCTCTTTATATGAGAGTTGCTCCAGAACTCTATCTCAAGAGGCTCATTGTTGGAGGAATGAGAAGAGTCTTTGAAATCAATCGCAACTTCCGTAATGAGGGGATTGATGCAACTCACAATCCTGAGTTTACCGCCCTTGAAGCGTATGCTATCAATGAAGATGTATTCTCATTGATGAATCTGGTTGAAAGCATTATTAAGGACGTAGCCCGTAACCTTTTCAGGAGTCCCCCTTCAAGCAATCCGCTCCCGGATCCTGTTCATGTTTACAATTACGATGGATACGAAATTGACTTGCGTTCTCCGTTCAAGATTGTCAGCTATAGCGAACTCTATCATAGAGCAACAGGTCTTACTTTGACCGAGGATACGGACTTTGTAAAGGCCAATGAAATATTTGAAGAGAAGGCAGAAGTCCTTATTGACCCAAGAATTCCTACGTTTGTTCATGGATATCCTGCCGCTATTTCTCCTCTTACAAAGGTTGCTTCCAAGCAGTCAATTATTGCGCAAAGAGCAGATTTGTTTATTGGCGGCATGGAAATTGGAACTATCTATACTGAGCAAAACGATCCGAATGTTCAATATAACGTGTTTACCAATCAACTTGCCGGGGACGATGACGAAGAATCTACCCATAGAACCTTAGATGAAGATTTCATTGAAGCCTTGAAGGTTGGTATGCCTCCTACCGGAGGACTTGGAATCGGCATTGATAGGTTAGTAATGCTTTTGACTGGAAACACAAGTGTTAGAGACGTTATCGCATTCCCGTTTATGAGGCCGCTTCACTCAGCAGTGGCCGACTAAACTTTTGAATCAAGACTCGTTAAAAAGGAGCAGTATATGAGTATGAGCATGCAAGCGGCAATCCAGAAGTTTCGTTCCGAGTACAAAGGCCCTCCGATCTATTTCTTTATCACTGGCGGCGGGCATTCCTGCCTTGATTTCCGTCGTTTCCCGGGAGCGAGCAAGTTGCTTCGCGGAGCGTTTGAACCTTACGCTTCTGAGGAAATTGCAGAATTCATGAATGGATTTCACCAGGGCGGACAACATATCGACCCTAGCAATTTTTCATTCTGTACTGAACAGATGACGATTGATGCGCTTAGCGCTTTGAGCGGTTTTGTTCATGATACCATCGCCTTAATGGTAGTTGTCAATTCCGCCCTTACTACTGACCGTTGGCGCAGGGGAGATAATCGCTCCTATATCGCAACCAGTCGCGGCAACCTCTTCAAGTTCAATATTAACAAGTTGGACGAGGAAACCTACGGAGTCCTCCAGAGGAATAAGCCGGCGCTCATTGATGATATTCGTCATATGGAAGATGCGAAAGTTGGGCAAGTTGTCTTGGCGATTATCATGAATGATCCAACCATGATGCCATCTCTTGATGCTGGCGAAAGTTTGGACGTTATTTGTCGCGGCGATATCTATCAGAATCACGTTGACCACTTTGCATCTTGCTAAGTCAAACATGAACACTGATCTCATTAAGACCTTTTACGAGACGACTGCGGGCGACCGCAACCGTCTCTTTTCATTCGTAGTAAAGCCTGACGGAACTCCTATGGAGTTTCATCAATTCATTGCCGAGCAAAAACTTCAAATATCTATAATTGAAGATTCTTTTGTAGTAATACCAGGAAGTTTCAATCCCCTTCATGACGCTCATAGAAGGTTTTTTGATAATGCTCCAAAAAACTATGGGAATAGTTGGCGCAAAGTTGTAGCAGTTTTTGAATTGTCTATTCATAGAAAAGATAAAGAATTTCTTCCTTTTGAAGAGATGGCAAAGAGAATTGAACAGTTTAGAGGATATGCGCCTGTTTGGGTAACAAATGCCTGCTATTTCATTGAAAAAGCAGGACTTAGTATTCCTATTTGTCCTTTTTTTGAAATTGGATTTGATACTGCTGAAAGATTAATTTCTGACCACGGGGTAATTGGAGTTCAAGGTATAGATGCTAAATTTACAGTCAATCCAAGAGAAATTAATGGAAAACTTTGGACTATTGATGATTTGAAAGTTCAGTTTGGAATTACTCCTTACAATATGCATCCTTCTCTTACTGTTTATGATACAGTAGGGATAAGTTCAACGGGTATTAGGAATGGTGTAAAATGATTATTGGCGAATCCCCATATAGTGTTGTTGCAACGAAATGGCATACATGGTTCTGCGAAGGACCGTACCAGAGCGGTAAGCAATGGAAAACCGAAAAAGAAGCCATTGATGAATGCAATCTTCTTAATTCTGTATATAACACTGGAGCAGCTAAAACGCATTCTGTTTCAGATGTTATGGTTTGTAAACTTCCTTATCAGGATGATTTCTTTGTTCATGCCCAAATGGACGGGAAAGATGTATGGCTTTGTCAAGATGGAACTTGGACATTCAATGAAACTGATGAAAAAGTTTCTCTTCCGGGAAATACTGGCTTGAAGATGCTGGTTGAAAATAAAGACCTTGCCAAACTTGAAAGTGACATTGCCAACGCCTATCGTTGTGCTAAAGAGTACGTTCCAGATTACCCTTGGGACGATTCTCGCCAAACTGCCTCCCAAGCGGTTTGGGCTTGCGGAGAATCGTATAGCGGAGTATGTAAGGCTTGCGAGGATTGGCAAAGACTTTTCAAGCATTTTGCCCCTGATGCTTATTCTAGGCTTTTGAGTACAAGTACCAGAGAGTATATTGAACTAGTCAAAAAACTAGAAGAGCAGGAAAAAAAGAATGAATCGTAAAGGCCTATGTTGTATTCATGTCGGATTACAAAAGTCTGGCTCCAAGTTTCAAACGATGACTTGGAGCAGATTTTCTCAAATAGGCCGAACCGCTGCCCTACCTATTTTGGCGGAAAGATATAAAAACAACCTTTCTATTATTTTGAAGATTCTTCATTGTTGCGCGCAAAAGGGCTGGTGCTATAGAGTTAGCAGCGATATCTTTCCCCTCATGACTCATCCAGAGGCTAATCTAAAATGGGAAGATATTCCCAATCATGATGAACTAACCCGTCTTTTTCTTTCTTGCGCAAAAGAAATCTATACCAATAATATTCGAGTTTCATGTCATCCAGACCAATTCAATGTTCTCGCTAGTCTAAATGACAAGTCTGTTGCTCAAACTATTACCGAACTTAATCATCATGGCTGGTTCATGGAACGCTTAGATAGCACAGGCTATCATTCTCCCATCAACATCCACCTTAATTGTTCTAGCGGAGACCCCAAAGAAATAGCCAAAAGGTTTAAGGATGGTTTAGATAGGCTTGATAAGCATACTAAGCCTCGGTTGGTTATTGAAAACGAAGATAAAGGCATTTGGAATGTTCGCAATCTTATTGAACATATCCACGAACTCACTGGAGTTCCCATTACATTTGATTATTTACATCATAAATGTAATGATGGCGGTTTGACAGAAAAAGAGGCTTTTGAGCTTTGTATTCAGACATGGGGTAAGACTAGACCATTGTTTCATTTCTCAGAATCTTTACCTGGTCAGAAGAATCTTAGGAAGCACGCTGACTATCCGACCTATGTACCTGATACTTATGGGTATGAAATTGACCTAGATTACGAGTTCAAGCAAAAAGATTTAGCTCTCGAAAGAGCAGAAAAAATAGCCCAAAACCTTGCAGGTGAAGAGTTGCAGGCTAAACTTTAGACGGAAAAATGGTGAGCAGATTCAAGTTCTACAGAAAACTAGCCGATAGAGACTACGAGGACGCCTACCAACGCACTCAAGACAATCAAAAAGGCTTTGGCCGAAGGAATGACGGTTAACAACCCCACCACTTAGGAGTTCTGCCGTAAGGCTTCCGTTGTCCACCCCTTGCCTCAGCCATTTCTTGCTGATTCAGGTCTAACGATCTGGAAGAAGCATTAGTTCCGAGTCGAAGCATTTTAGGTTAACAACGTTTGGGTTTCAGTAGCTTTCTATGACGCAGATAAAGAAGGTAATCCCGAAAGGGCTTCCCAATACTCTGCACTCCTAAAGGCATCCCTTACTCGGACTTTGAATAGCAAGGCTCTAAAAGAGAAATCTAATAGAGCTTATTTGAGAAGATAGAAGTCGAAGGTAGAAGGTTAACATATTGCAAAAAAGACCTTTTGCCACCAACTTACTTCTAGCTTTTCTTGACAATTGAATAATGCGCCTGTAGTGTAATGGCTAGCACGCTAAAACATCCTGACCAATTACTTACCGAACAGGTCGAACGGAAAGGGTTATCTCTATATCCCAGAGGTAGTTTGGGTTCGAATCCCAACGGGCGCTTTGTAAACGAATGTTGGAAGTTACATACTTCAGTAATAGTTACTGAAGTCGAATAAGGAGATTGCAAATGGCAAACTATGGAAAGTTGACTGGTTCTCTTAGCTCCAAGACCCCAAAGGCTACCCCTCAGACGGTACAGACTCCTGGAACCGTTCAGAATAACGCCGGTGGTTTCGTTTTTGAGATTAATAAGTGGGACCGCCTGGACCGCTTCCTGATCCTCGGTACGGATGGGGCAACCTATTACTGTACTGAGCGCAAGATGACTCTTGATAATGCTAAGAACGTTATTGAGTGCATTAAGGAGGATGGTCTGCGCACCGTTCAGCGCATCGTTGAAATCAGCGATGCTGGTCGCGCTCCAAAGAACGACCCTGCCTTGTTTGCTCTTGCGCTTTGCGCAGGTCATGATTCGGCTACGCCCGAGACTCGTCGCGCTGCTCTTGCTGCGCTTCCGAAGGTTGCTCGTATTGGAACTCACTTGTTCCAGTTCGCGCACTTCGTTGACGGTTTCCGTGGTTGGGGTTCTGGTCTTCGTAACGCTATCGCCAACTGGTATAACGGTATGAAGCCTGACCGCTTGGCTCTTCAGGTTGTCAAGTATCCTCAGCGCACCGCAGAAGAGGGTAACTCCAAGTCTTCCTGGTCGCATGATGACTTGCTTCGCAAGTGTCACGCAAGGGGCGACGAGCTTCACAATATGATCTATGCTTATGTAACTCGCGAAGGCAAGTTGCCTGACCCTGTACCTGAGCAGCTTGTTATCCTTGAGGGTGCAAGCAAGATCAAGGGTCAGACTAACCCGAGCATCGTTGCTTCTCTTGTCGAGGAGTACCAGCTTCCTCACGAGCTGATCCCGAAGGAAGTCGCTAACGATCCGAAGGTATGGCAGGCTCTCTTGCCTCACATGCCTATCACCGCTACTATGCGCGTTCTCAACCGCCTTACTTCGTATGGAGTTCTTAAGCCGTTCTCCAGCGAACTCAAGATGGTTACTGAGCGCTTGACCAACGTTGAGCAGATCAAGAAGGGTCGCGTTCACCCGTTGGCCGTTCTTGGCGCTCTCAAGACTTACTCCGCAGGTCGCGGAGTTCGCGGAAGCCTTACCTGGTCGCCAATCGCCCAGGTATCTGACGCTCTCAACGAGATGCTTTACCTTGCGTTCGACGCAATCGAGCCAACTGGTAAGAACATCCTTTTGGGTCTTGACGTTTCTGGTTCTATGACCGGCGGTAGCGTTGGTGGACTTGACTTCGTTACGCCTCGCGAGGCATCTGCTGTTATGGCGATGGTTACGGCGCGCAGCGAAAAGAACTGGCACGTTATCGGCTTCACTTCTGGCGGATATTCCTACGAGAAGGGAACTTCTGGTAGGTATGGTTTCGGCGGGAACTACGGAGTTACCGAAATCAATATCAGCCCGAAGGACAAGCTTGATACGGTTTGCAACAAGATTGAGAAGCTTCCAATGGGAGGTACTGATTGTGCCCTGCCGATCATGTATGCTCTTGAGAAGGGTCTTAATGTTGACGCCTTCGTTACCTACACGGATAACGAGACTTGGGCTGGTTCTATCAAGCCTCACGAGGCTTTGAAGATGTATCGCAATCAGCGTAACCCGCAGGCGAAGGTGATTGCGGTTGGTATGACGGCTACGGAGTACAGCATCGTTGACGAGAACGACGCAGGTTCTATGAACTTCGTTGGATTCGACACGAGCGCCCCGGCTCTCATGGCGGACTTCATCCGTAAGGATTTGCGCCGCTAACCGTTCTACAGGCTAAACTTTCACATGCCCCTCGGTGGACTCCATCGAGGGGCTTTTCATTTAAGCCGACAATTTTGCAATGCTACCTCCATATAAACCCTTTGACTTTAATTCACCTGAAAAGGCGATGATTTACTATGCTAATGACGGCAAAAGCCCTCCCTGGGGTTCTTATCCTTGCGTAGCATGCAGAGGAAAGGGATGGGATTATGACCCAGACGACCCTCCCGATCCAGTCGAAGGATATAAACTTGTACGAAGATTGAAATGCAGCAAGTGTAAAGGTCAAAAATATTCAACCTCGGCAGAAGATAAAGCTGGCTTTGAAAACTTCATAGAAGAAAGCAGAAGAAACTATGAAGCCAAAGTAAAAGAATATGAAAATCACACCAAAACTGTAGCAGAAGCTTTATCCAAACTTAACGAAGTCGAAATAAACGCTCTTAAGAAAGAATGGACCAAAAGGAATTTTCAATTATGAAAACCACTAGATGTCAAGACTGCTTATCTGAGTTTACGGATAAAGAAATAGAGGGAGCAACAAGTTGCCCTTCTTGTAACTCGACTAGAAGGCCTATTTGGATATCTGAAGATGTTCTTCTTCCTATAAACTGGCATGAGCTTCGCTGTTTGACCATATGGGCATCAAACTGGGCAGAAACCTTTCCAGATGATGAAGATCATAATGACTCAAAGATTTGGTTCCAGAGACTTCTAAACAGGATTAATAAGCTCAGACCTCCCGGTGGAGGGGCTTTAACTTTGGTACAGGAAGTGAAAGAACTCCAAAGGTTCTTTCCTTCTGCCGAGTTGATAGATGGAAAAGGAACAACCATAGTTCCTCCAAAAGAAGAAATAGAAAGGAAAGAAGAATGAAAATTGCTATTGTTGTAACCAAAAAGGGTAGGATTTGCCCTGATTATGGATTTTGGCCCGATCCTGAAGAGGCTTTCAGAAGTCTTGTTGAAATGAGTGAAAATGGCAATAAAGCCTTAGAGAAACATAATGTTATTGTTTATGATCTCAAGAAGCTTGTTAGCTTTCTTGCTCCCGATAAAACAATTCCTGGCGTTGATTCAGACTATTATGAAGTAGAGGAAGAAGAATGAAAAAGATTCTTGCAGTTTCGTTTTTGGCTATTCTAATTTCTGGTTGTATATCTGCCAAAAAACAAAAGAATCCTCTTGAAGATATTGCAAACCCGCATGTTATTGTAAAACCAGGAAGCGTTGTAACAATAAGCGTAGAAAATATGTTTATTTATGATGCCAAAGATGTCTGTATTGATATATGTAAAGACGGAGAAATAGTTGTTACTTTTACTGAAGTTTCTACAGGCAATAGATGCTCGGTATGGGGTGACGTACAAGTTGTTAACTTGTCTGAGAGCGAATGGAAAGTTAGAGATTATTCGAGAGAATAAAAATGAAATGCAAAGTTGTACGAAAAGAGAAATGGAATGTATGGGGAATGAATGATGGTTCCCTTTATATATTTCATGAAGACGACTTCGATGGAGACGTATTCAAAAATCTCAAGGTCGGGGATGAAATAAATAACAAAAACTATTGGTATAAGATGAACCGCAAAACGCTTAGCAAGGTTCTTAAATCAATAAAGCCAAAGAAAAAGAAAAACTACAACAAGGCTATGGTCTTTCTTGATAATCCAATAAAGGTCCAACATAAGACAAATTCTTTTGGCGGCATTCCTGACGGTTCTGTAGTTAAAGCCTACCTTATCGCCTCAAAGGGCGGGCAGCACCTTATTTATTGCGCGAAAGACTGTTTCTTTGATGGAGAAATTGATAGCGGAACAGGTTCTGTAAATATATGCGTAAAGAGGGGAAACTACTACTATGGCAAATACAAAAATGACAACATTATGAGAGGATGGAGGAATGTTGGCGAAGAAAGCATTGCCGAATTCCTTAACCGATTCCTTGATGGTTTACTTGGAGACTATTATGAAGAAGAGGATCTTGTAAGCAAATACACAGATACTCAGCTCAATAAGGTCTTCAAGAAGATTGATGCTATTGAGTTAGCTGAAGCAAAAAAGCAACTGGCAAAGCATAAAAAGGAAGAATAATGATAGTCGCAAAAACTACGCCTACAGATCAAGGTGTTATAATTGACTTCTTTGATGAAGATGGCGATTCCGTATCAATATGTTTGTCGGTAGAAGATGCATCTAAGTTCAAAGAAGACCTATCAGTGGCGATAGAAGAGGCAAAGAGATTGGTTCCAAGAACAGACAATCCAACTCCCGGATATGCGGGGGAGCCAACAGATATAAACTTTGGAGGGAGTGATTTCTAATGTCATTTACGATTCTTGTTACATGCGAAAATATTGGCGGAGTAGAATTCAAGAACTATGAAGGCATAGTTACTCTTGAAAAGGTTCAAAACGTAGACATTGATAGTTACAATATTGAAGCCCTTGTTGAAATGATAGGTCAAGATAGAGTTCTTGATGCTATTGGTAGAGAAGCGGTTATAAAGTATTTTGACATTGAAGAAAAGGATGAATAATGGATTTGCGCAAGAAAATAAAGGTGTCTTCGTATCATCGAATCAATATTCCGCTTGGAGAGTCTTATACCGTTGACGATGAAGATGGTAATGAAACAACTGAATACGGGACAGTTGATAGGACTACTTTATCTGAGATTCTTTCTGAAATTGAAACATTAGGTATTCCTAGTTCAGAGTTTGAAAATATTCACATTTTTATTGATTATGAAAACCGTCATGATCCATCAATAACAGTTGAATATAGAAAACAAAAGACTCAAGAAGAGATGGACAAGGAAATGGAATCCCTGCGTAAGGAATACGAAAAGAAACAGAAAGATAAAGAAAGAGCGCATCAGGAAAAGATGAAGAAGAAATCTGAAAAGCAGAAGATTATTGCTTCTCTTACGCCAGAACAGAGAAAGGCTTTAGGGTACGATGGCAACTCCTTATCCTAAACTAGTGGCATCTCTAACTCACATGCATGATGCTTGGGTTGTTGGTAGCGCCGCAGACCCAGGAAATGAGAAGCCGAGAGATTGGGATGTTATGGTTCCTTTTTCCCAGTGGAATGCCGCTTCACAACTCATTCCAAAAGATGCAAAACCAAACACCTTTGGTGGTTGGAAGGTAAAAACGGAAGAAGGCGACGAAATTGATGTATGGCCCGGAGAACTAGGGGTTCTGATGCAAAATGCCAAAGCGAGGTATGCGTGGCACGTTAGGACCGGAACGAGGCTATTAGTTCAAAGAGATTCTCAATGATTTTTACAAGAGAAAAGCTCACAGATGAGTTTTGCAACATTGCCGCCTTTATGGACGAAAATGCAGAACTGGTATTAGAATTGTACAATAAAGCCTTGATGTTGAACCTTGATGCACCAGAAACTGGAGCAGAAAGTCACGGCATTCTTTGCACAATTGTGGCTGTTTGTTTGCTTTCAAACGAAGAAGACCCCAAGTATCCTCTTTCTTATGAAGAAGAAGATTTACAACGCATTGCTGAGGTTGCCGAGGGTGTTGACTTCTTAGTTACTCTTCAAAGTATGGTTAATAACGGTTCTATTATAGAGAGTAAAATAGACGGCAGGATTCATTACACAACAGCCCCGGAGAAGATTGCAAATGGCAACAAGAAAGCCCGTAAAAGCAAAACCAGTAGCAAGAAAAAGAAGAAGTAATACAAAGTTCAAGTGGTACGACAAGAAAGATACTTCCTTTCTTGCCATAAAGAACAAATACGGCGATGAATACAATGTTCCCATCTACAGAGTAGATGGAGAAACTATATATACTTTCGAGATAATAGGCCCCATTTCTGCTATTGATAGCGGCGAAGGAAAAACTATCAAGGAATGCAAAATGAAGGCCATTAAAATCCTCGCCTCCTTTTTGAACATCAAGAACATGGTGAACGCATGAGTAGGGTCAAGAAGAACATACAAGTTGGACAGTATTGGCGAGTCAAGTACAGGAAGTATGAAGATATTGTTCTCGTAAAAGAAGTCGTTCCCGAAGAAGACGGATTTTCATGTATCGTTTCTCAGGATATTGATAGACCATATGTTAACTACTTTTCTGGAGAACTCTTCAAGGAACAAGACTTTGTTGAGCAGTTAGATAAAAAGTGCTTTTATATATCAAGGTCTAAATTCCTTATGGAAGAAACAACAAAATGCTTAAAAATAGCAGCAAAGGAGTAAGTTATGTTTGAGTTCTTTATAGTAAAAGGCAGCAAAGATGAACCTTTTTACAAAGCATCTGATGATATCTGCTTTCCGGATATACTGAAAGCTTGGCAACAGATCGCCTATCTCGCTGAAACAAATAATAAAAGGATAACGGATTATTACATAGTAAGACTTGCGGCTACTAACCATGAAGAGATTACGCAATGCTTCTGGGCTGCTGCTAATGGACAGGGAGCGAAGATAAAATCGTATAAGGTTCTGAATTCTATAGCCATACATGAGGGAGACCCATGATTAGAAGAAGAGTAAATTTCTATGCAGGGCCTGGCGTAGGTAAATCAACAACCGCTTCTTTTGTTTTTGCCGCGATAAAGAACAAGATTATCCATGAAGGATTAGATGTTCAGGTTGAACTTGTTCAAGAATACATAAAGTCTTGGGCTTGGGAAGGACGAAAACCAAGAGGATTTGATCAAGTTTATGTTTGCGCAAAGCAAATGAGAAGAGAAGAAATTCCTTTACGCAACGGCGTTGATATGGTTATATCAGACTCTCCTCTTCTTCTTCAGTGCGCTTATGCCAAGAAAAACGATGTTCCATGCTGGGAACATCTTGTTGGAATGGTTGAAGAGTTTGAAAAGGAATATCCATCTATTCATATCTTCTTGGAAAGGGGGGATAGACCATACGTTGCTAAGGGTAGATATGAAACCCCAGAGCAGGCGAGAATAATGGATAATTACGTTAGAAGTATGTTGACTCTGTATGCTCCATTTTTTACGAGTGTAAGCTATACAGATACGGATAGAATTGTCGAAATGATTATGCCAGAAATAAGGAGCAAATAAATGTTTAGTATGAATCTTGCAGAAATGATGGTAAGACTTAGCTTTGATCTTCACGAAATGCAGGCTGGATTTCTCAATCAAGATGAGCAAATCGTTAGAGATAGCATCGTTAAGATGATGATGTCTTTGGAAGAGATTTACACCGAATTCAGTATCACAGACAGGCAAATGCAAGAGAACCTTGCTCAGTCTCAAGCCTGTTGCGGCGGCGGATGTAGCTGCCAGCCATCTAGCGGAAATGTTCACCCCGGCTTTTCTGCATACAGTTCAGTTAAACCTCAATCGCCTACTCCCGTTACTCAGCCAACGAAAACTGATAGCGATTGGATAATGGTAGTAAGCTCTAATATTGCTGCTATCAAATACGATGATGAGTCAGAGACTCTTTCAGTTAGATTTAAGGACGGAGATGAATATGAATATTTTGATGTTCCTTCCGGTCTATATGATGATTTTATGAGCGCTTCGTCTAAGGGAAGATTCTTCCATCAGAATATCAAGGATAATTACTTTTACAACAGGCTGAATTAATGGAAACGTCAGATATCATCATGCGAGCGGCTTTGGCTATGGTTGAAATGGACCCATCTATCAATATAGATGAAGCCAAAAAGAGAATAATGAAGCATACCGGGTTTCCTGCCACAAAGGAAAACAGAGACAGATCTTATACTCGCCTAAGTTGGGACTCGTATTTTATGTCTCTGGCTTTCCTTGTGGCGATGAGGTCTCCTGATTCTCAAACCCAGCATGGTTGCGTTATAGTTGATCCTGATAATAGAGTCATTTCAACTGGCTATAATGGTTTCCTACAAGGCGCTAACGATCTTGAGATGCCAAATAAAAGGCCCGAGAAATATCAACACATAATCCATTCAGAAGTAAACGCCATACTTGCAGCAAAACAGGATTTGAAAGATTGCATGCTTTATGTTACTGGGCCTCCGTGCAACGAATGTCTTAAGTTGATAGCGAAGGTTGGAATTAAAAACATTGTGATTGGCGATAGAGGGCATGTAACCTCAGACGGATACTTGGAACTTCATACTCTTATTTGTTCAATGCATAATATCAATGTAAGAAAGTTTATTGGCAAACTTGCTTATCTTGATGGCAGAGAGATAGAAAAGGACGATTCTGGTTATGCGAAGCAGTGAGATGTCAACAAGAAGGCTTCTTGAACTAAGAGATCTAGATTCTCTGGTTCTAGACATAGTGCTAAATGGTGAAAAAAACTGTCGATTGGAAAATCGGAGTTCCACCTTTTTCGTCAAAAATCGAGTATTCTTGGGCTGTAGCCGAGAAAGTGAATCTGTTTGACACTATAATCGTTGCGAAAAAGGGGTTGGAATGGTGGGCTTTCCGTAAGGGAACCGAACAACCAACTCTCTTTGGAGAAGGTCTTGAAAAGGAAATAGACTTGTTAGGACTCAAACCTGTTGCAATGGGTTTATCCTTTGAAGAAGTAGTTTGTAGAGCATCTCTTGTTTTGGCATCGGATAAGAAAAATGAGCAAACCAGTCGGTCCAATCAACAGTGTAATCGAGAACCTGAGAAGGTTAGTTCCTGACCGCGAAGAAAAAATTGCAATCTGTTGTTCAGGCGGGGCTGATTCTATGGCCCTGCTTTTTTGCGCGCAAAAATCAGGTTACAACCTTCTTGTTATTCATTGCATGCATGACATGAGGCCATTGACTGAATCTCAAAAAGATAGAGACCTTGTAAGAGACTATTGCAAGTCTCACGATCTTCCATTTCATGAAGTGAATGTCTTCCTGAAAAACAAGATTCAAAATCCCACGGAAGAAGCGTATAGAGATTGTAGATATGATACAATCAAGAGGATTGCAAGCTTATATAGAGTAAGCTACGTTGCAACTGGACACCATGCTGATGATCAAATTGAAACAATGATCATGAAACTTTGCAGGGGTTCAGGACTGAGAGGTTTATCAGGCATTTCTGATAGACTCGTTGATGACGGTTTAATATATATTCGTCCTATGCTAGATATCTCTAAGCAAGATACTTACGATATTTGTAGTTTCAACAAAATCCCATATAATGAAGATTCTACTAACAAGGATGTTGACTATACAAGAAATGCTATTCGGCAAAAAGTCCTACCTGTTCTAAAGGGGCTTTTCCCTAATTGCGCGCAGAAATCAAGCGATGCCGCAAGGATTCTTAGCAACGCGCAAGACCTTGCAAAGAGGTCTTGTTTAGACCTTGCAAAATATGAAACTGTTAGAGACCACTCCGTAAGCATTCCTACTGCTGCTATGGTTTTGTCTAATGATATTACGATTTATGAATGGCTTAGGGACGCATTCTCTAAAGTCGCAAGTAAGTCATATGATTCTATTAACAAAGAAAACGTGGATAAGGTAGTTTCAACAATCAGGACAAAAGGTTCAAAGAAGTTTGATTGGCCTTGCAAAGTAAAGGTTGTTGTAAACAGGAATGAGGTAAAACTAGAGTGTAAAGAATAGAGTTTTGGAGAAACTATGGAAATCGCATATAAAGAACTATGGGACAACAGGCCTAAATCTACAGAAGAATTGATTGATAAATATCTTTATATGACTAATCATACTGACAAAGAAAACTTGTCAGATGCTTTTTTGGGACTTCATGAAGCTATAACTAAATTCGATCCTAATAAGGGGATTATGTTTGAAAAATTTGCTCCCCTTTATATCAAAGGAAGAGTTACGGATGGAGTACGTCAAGAAAAGAGATTGAGGGGCAATGCTATAATCTCTAAGAAAATGAAAGAAAAAGCAAAGGCAGATCAACTTTACAAAGAAACTGGAATAAGAGAACATAGCTCCACTTTCTATATCCAAAGCATTGATGGGAAAGCGGACTTTGGAGATGAAGACAAAACATTACTTCGTTCTCTTTCTGTAAAAAGAAGTTTGCCCCATCATTCTTTGTGTATTAAGGAGCTGGAAGATTTTGAATACAAAGTGTATACTCTTGTTACGGAGGGTCATTCTTTACTAAATGTAAGCGAGAGACTTGGAACAACAGAGTTTCATGTAACAGAGACTGTCAACTCTATCTATTCAAAGTTTTCTGGCAATCTTGAAAATAAACGAATAATAGATCCAAAAGCTAATAGGAAATCCGGTAAAAACTGGATTGACTTTGATAAACTAGAAGACTTTTTTGTTTCAGATGTTTTTGATTGTCTGTCTGAAAGAGATAAAAAGATAATTACGCTTATTGTTCAAGGGTATACTTTTGCAAAGATTTGTAAGATATTCAACATGACACCATCTGGGATTGGCGCTGTTTACAAAAGATGTATGGATTCTCTTACAGATGAAAACGAAAGAAATAAAATCATAAACTCTCATAGAAGAAGGATAGCTAATGGAACAAAAGAAGAAAGTCTCGCCAGTTGTTAAATGGCTCATAGAAGAAGGCACCTTCTCCGAAGACATAACCCCTATTGTTGAAGAGATTCGCAATCAAGGAATGGTTGCAGAAACAACTCGCTATAAGCCATTTGAAAGTGGAGAGTACAATCAGTTTGGGGACGACGACTGCGTTATAGTTCTTGGTTCTATTAACCTCATTCGTCAAATACAAAAGCAAAAACCCTGGATTCCTGGGTACTTTGCGAACTTCCACAATTTTGATTGTCTTTGTTACTATGCTTATTTCGGCGAGTTTCTTTGGAACAAAGACTATTACATCATGCCGCTTGGAGATGTAAAAAGAAGGTTCGATTCCTTACAGCTCAAGCATGGAAGGCTGTTTATCCGTCCATGTAGCGGAACTAAGAACTTTACTGGTCAGATTCTGGACTACGGAGAACTACTTAGGTATCAAGACCAATACGGTAAACCGGACCTTCCTGTGGTAATTGCTCCTGCATTCGACATAAAGAGCGAGTTCCGTATCTTCTGCTCAGGAAACAGCGTTATTGCTGGTTCGATGTATTATAATCAAAATGCGGACTATGAAACGGCTCCTATAGATTTGTCATCCGATGAGAAATATTCTTCTATAGCCGTAAAATACGCCCAGCATATCCTTGAAAACGTTTCCTGGAGGCCTGATAAGGTTTTCGCTATGGATATCGGGTTAGGTTGCGAAAGATTTGGAGCAGTACCCCAGCTTATCGAGATTAACAGTTTTAGCTGTAGCGGATGGTATAAGACCCCTCCTGCAAAATTAGTTGCAGAAGCGGCTCGCCTGGCTCGCGAAGAATGGGAAGAAATTAATAATATATAGAAGGATATTTAACCCTCCTCTGTGAACCAAATTAATAACAATTTGGTGGCTTTTTTACAGAGGAGATACAATGAGGCCGATACCTTGTCTCTTGTCGATTATCCTTACTTTCTTAGCCGTATTTTCTGTTGCCAAAGCCGGGGTGACAGTAATACCGTTAAATAGCAATGATAAAAATGCTCAAGACTTCCCGTTTGTTGGAAGCCTTGTCAATATAAACACTGGAGCATCTGGCTCTGCTGTTGTTATAGGCGATGGAAGTCATATTATTACCGCAAGGCATGTTATAACTCATGATGGAACTCAGGAAGGCCTTGTTCTCGAAGGCGCAAACTTCGTATTCACTCTTGAAGGAGAAGGCTTCTTAGTAGAGAGAGTTTTTGCAAACGAATCTTCAGATGTTGCTATACTTAAACTAATCAAAAAAGCTCCTTGCTCTATAAAGCTTTATAATTCAGAAGATTCTTTGAATAAAGATTTCTACGGAGTTGGATTTGGAAAAGGCTCAACTATGGCGTGTTCTAATCTTATCATATGGGATCTTCCATATGGAACTAAGAGAATATTTAAGAACACTATCTTGGGTTCCAGGTATGAAATTCGAATAAGTAATAATAAAATAACGTTAGAGAAAAAACTGTTTTTTGTGCTTAGAGAATCTGGTAATTCTTTTTACAAGCCAATAGAAGGAGAGGGAATGCATGGTCCCGGAGACTCTGGCGGCGGTATCTTTATCAACAACAACGGAAATATGGAATTGGTTGCTATTATAAATTCCATCCTCCCTCAGTCTCCTATTGCCGGTTTTGTAGCTGATCTGTATTACTGTAAGAGTTGGATAGAATCCATTGTTCCAAACTCATTTGCGGATAAGCAATCTATAAAACTAAAAATTGATCCATCTATTGTTGCTGGAACAGCAGTTTTTTCTGTTCTTTGTATAAAAAGAGAACAGGTATACGCTATTTATACTTTTACTCGTCGCAAAAAACTTACACTATTGAAGTCTCGAAGAGTCGCATAACCACTTGAAAACAAACGTATTTGCATCGCTTGCCTAAGATTCCTTTGCAGGCTAAACTTTCCTAGAAGAAATGGGAAATAGCCTTGAAAGGAATTGCAATGGCAGACACACCCCCAACAAACGCCTATACCGGAGCAAAAATCCAAGTCCTTAAAGGATTGGAAGCGGTGAGGCATCGTCCAGCGATGTACATTGGTGATACGGAGAAGAAAGGTCTTCATCATCTTATCTGGGAGATTCTTGATAACTCCGTAGATGAAGCAATGGCAGGTTTCGCAAAGAACATCAATATCGTAATTGAAAAAGATGGAGAAACAATCTCTGTAGAGGATGATGGAAGAGGTATTCCTGTTGATATGCATCCAACGGAGCATAAGTCTTCGCTGGAAGTCGCAATGACGGTTCTCCATGCTGGCGGAAAGATGACTTCTGATTCCAGCGGCTATGTTGCTTCTGGCGGTCTACATGGCGTTGGAGCGTCTTGCGTAAATGCTTTGTCTGACAAAATGACTGTTGAAGTCTGGAGAGATGGTCATTTATGGAAACAGGAATATTCTAGAGGAGAACCTTTGGCTAAGGTGTCAAAGGTTTGTAAACTCGATAAGCACGATAAGCAAAATGGCACTAAATCAACTTGGCATGCTGATGGCCAGATTTTCAAGCATAGCGTAAAACTTGATGAAAGCGAAATCCTTCGTCGTCTTCGTGAAACTGCATTCTTGAATCGTGGCCTTAAGATTTCATTCAATAATCTTGCAACAGGCACGAAACTCGATTTCAAGTTTGATGGAGGCATTGGCGATTATGTTCTCTATCTTGTTCAAGGCAAGAATGGCATTTATCCAGACGCTCCTATTTATGGACAGAAAACATTGGATGGGATGCAAGTAGAAGTGGCCCTGTCCTGGACGGATGAAGATGATAGTTTGATTTTTTCTTATGCCAACAACATTCATACTGTTGATGGAGGAACCCATCTATCTGGTTTCAAAACATCTTTGACCAGAACGATCAATAAGATTGGGTATTCGAGCGGAAACCTCAAAGAAAAAGATGAAAGCCTTGAAGGTAGAGACATTCAAGAGGGTCTAACAGCTATTGTTAGCATTCGCCTTCCTCAACCTCAATTCGTTGGTCAAACGAAGGCAAAACTAGGTACAGTTGAAGCAGAAGCCATTGTTAGTACGGTTACTGCTGATGTTCTTACTGACTTCCTTGAACGCAATCCAAAATCTCTTGAGAGAATCGTTGAAAGAGCGCAACTTTCCCAACGCGCAAGAAAAGCAGCAAAGGATGCCGCTTCTGCTTTGAAGAAGAAAAGTTTCCTTGGAAGTAGCGGAAGAATTCCTGGTAAACTTAGGGATTGCCGTAGTGGAGACGTAACTATCAATGAACTCTTCATTGTAGAAGGCGACTCTGCTGCTGGTTCTGCCAGCGGCGGAAGAGATAGCGAAGTACAAGCGATCTTGTCCAATAAAGGCAAGATTATCAACGCTGAAAAGTGTACAATCAATGACCTGTTCAAGAATGATGAAATTATCAATTTGATGCTTTGCATCGGTACTGGCGTAAGAGACCAGTTTGATCTTAGCAAGTTGAAGTACGGCAAAATCATCATCATGTCGGACGCCGATGATGACGGCTACCATATCCGTACATTGTTGCTTACGTTCTTCTACCGCTTTATGCGTCCGCTTGTTGAGCATGGTCATGTTTATGTTGCTCAGGCCCCGCTTTATATGATTGATAGGAAGAATGATCCGGTTTACTGCTGGACAGATAAAGAACTTCAAGAAAGTCTTTCTACCATTGGCGCTAAGCATGACGTTAAGCGTTTCAAGGGTCTTGGCGAAATGGATGCCGAGCAGCTTGCGGAAACAACAATGAGGAAGGGGAAGAGAAGGCTTTTGCAGGTTACTATGGAAGACGCCGCAGAAGCCGAACGACTTTTGACCGTACTCATGGGGAAAAATGTCGCTCTTCGCAGGCAACACATCACTGAGAATGTAAATAATTCCGCCGTTAACGTTGAGGTATAATAAGATGGCAAAGAGAAAGCCCCACAACCCCGAACTAGACCTTCCTGATACCATTGAGCAGATGGAATTCAGCAAAGTCATTGATGGAGCGTTTACAAAATACGCTTATAAGGTCATTGAAGACCGAGCGATTCCTGATGCTCGCGACGGAATGAAACCGTCTCAGCGCAGGATTTTGTACGCTATGGACCAACTTGGATTGGCTCCAACAAAGAAGCATATGAAGTGCGCCAAGATCGTCGGCGAGACGATGGGTAACTACCACCCGCATGGAAACTTGGCCCTTTATGGAACGCTTGTGGGCATGGCTCAGCCTTGGGGGATTAGGACTCCCCTCGTTGACCCTCAAGGAAACTTCGGCTCTGTGGATGGCGATAATGCCGCTGCTGAACGTTATACCGAGGCTCGCCTTTCTTATGCTGGTGCGGCTCTTTTGGAAGACCTTTCTCCAAGAGTCGTTAGGTTCAAGAAAAACTACGACGAGTCAAGGGAAGAGCCTTCCGTACTGCCGGCTAAACTTCCAAACCTCCTTTTGAACGGCTGTTCGGGTATTGCTGTAGGCTATGCAACCAATATCCCTCCGCACAACCTGAGAGAACTTGCAAGGGTCTTTGAGGCCTTTATCAAGAATCCCAATATTACTCCGCAGGAAATCATCAAGATCATGCCCGGTCCTGACTTCCCAACAGGCGGCGCTCTTCTTGGGCAAGAAGGGGTTCTCGAATACTATCAGACTGGCAAAGGTTCTATCAAACTTGAAGGCATCTATACCATTGAGCCTGATAGCAAAGGAAATGACCAGATCATCATTACTGAGTTCCCCGAGGGAGGCGCTCCCGAGAAGTTTAGGGAAGAGGTTAAAGACCTGATTGATAAGGGCAAGATTGGCGGCATCTCTGATATCGCTAACTACTCTTCCAACAAGATTGGAACAAGAGTAATCGTTGAAATCGGTCGCAACGGAAATGTAAAGACTATTCTCAACCAGATCCTGTCTCATACTTGTTTGAGAGTGTCTTTCTCTGTCAACTCAACAGTCCTTATCAATGGAAAGCTTTACGACAAGGCTCCTATTACCGTTCTGGTAAAAGCCTTCATTGACCATCGTACAGAGGTTCTTACCAACAAGTTCAACGCCGAACTCGCTGATAGTCTTGAAAGAATCGAAATCCTTGAAGGGCTTCTTAGCGTTGCTTCTCATATTGATGAGGCAATCAAGATTGTTCGCGCAAGCGAAAATCCAGAGGCGGCTGCAAAGGCTTTGATTGAAAGAAAGCTGGTAACAACCGAGCGTCAAGCAAAGGCTGTTCTTGCTATTACTCTTGCAAAGTTGACCAAACTTGAGCATAATGCCCTGCTGGAAGAGAAGAAGAAGAAAGAAGAAAGAGTTGCTTGGCTCAATAAGACTCTTGCTAATGTTAATGATATTCTTTCTCTCATTATCCAAGAGCAGAAAGAGATTGCTGAAAAACTCGGAGATGACCGTAGAACAAAGATTTCTGGTTCCGCGGAGAACATCATTGAGGCAGACCTTATTCCTGTTGAAGATGTAGTTGTATGTATCACTACCGACGATTGCATTAAGCGCGTTCCTCTAAAGGAATATCGCAAGCAAAATCGTGGCGGCGTTGGAGTAAGCTCTGGTTCTTCTAGTGAAGACTTCTGTATGCAGTCTATGTTTGCTGCATCTACTCACGATGACCTTTTGTGTTTCACAGATGGCGGTAGAGCCTTCTCTATCAAGGTCTTTGAGCTTCCTGAAACCGGAAGAACGGCCAAGGGTCGTCCTATTATCAACTTCATCAATCTAAAGAATGGCGAAAGGATCTGCGCTTATCTCCCAATCAAGGGACTTGGAAAGAGCCATACGTTCCTTAACTTCATTAGCGAGAATGGTCTTATCAAGAGGGCAGCGCTTCGCCAGTATGCAAATATCAACAAGGGAGGCGTTGTTGCTGTCAAGGTAAAGAATGGAGACAGAATCGTAACCGTTCTTCCTTCTAAGGGAATTGATGACCTTCTTCTTGTAACGCATCTTGGAATGTCAATCAGGTTCAGCGAACTTGAAGTTCGTATCGGCGGGCGTCAGTCGTCTGGCGTAACTGGTATCAAGATTGGCAACAATGATAAGGTTGTTGGCGGCATCGTTGTTCCGATGAAGTTTGACAAGGATGGAGACACTATAACTTCGGAGAACGGTCTTACCATGATGACCTTTAGTACAAGGGGTTTCGGTAAGAGAACCAATGTTGACGAATATCTTGTCTCTCCTGTTGATGGCGGGAAACTCCGTCAGCAATCTCGCGGAGGCAAGGGTCGCATTGATATGAACATTGAAAAGAAAACAGGCAACTGTAGCGGCGTAATCCCTGTCAGGAATGGCAAGGATATTGTAATCATCACCAAGCAAGGTCAAATGGTAAGAATCCCTGGCGACTCAATCAAGACAACTTATAGAGGCACTAGCGGAGTAAGGATTGTAAAACTTGGAGATAATGACGAGGCTATCGCAGCTTCCCCGGTTGCTCAGGAAGTTGAAGAATAAGTTTTGATAGCGAAAGGCGCGGTATGTATGAGTTCCGTTAATAGTATTGAAAGAATCCATAAAGTGATTGATGCTTGCACTACAGCGGCTAGGCACTTTCTTTTCATCAACAATGAGGAACAAATTCCATTGAACTTTAGGTTTCTAATGCCTGATGGAACAATGGAGCATGTTTCTGAACAATCTCTTCTTGGACTTTCTAAAGGGTCAATAGAGGCTCTTATCGGAAGTATCGCAGAAAGACTCAAACCTATTGCTCTTTTCCAGATTTGCGAAGCAAAAAACCCGGATGACATTGACATATTTTGTGTTTCTGCATCCTACAACGTTGACGGTTCGCCTGCATATACTTCTCTTGTTATTCCAATTACAAAAAATGCCGATGGAACTAGAACATTGAAAGACGGAATGGGCGAAAGAATAAGTAATTTCGGTTTAGCTGGACGACCTGCTTTCCATTTTGCGTCGAAGACTTTTACCTCAATCAATAGTGGAGAAAATAAATGAAGTACAAGGGATATATTGTTTTGGGCGTTGTTTTGTTTGTTACTGTTTTCTTGGGAGGTTGCCCTCTCATTACCTATGGCAATAGAGAGGCTGATCTGAGAACGCAAGTTGAAGCCTCTCAGCAGGCGAACCAGGTTGTTTATGACCGTGTTTGGAAAACGCTTCAACAGCAGGCTGGCGTTACTGATAGGTATCAGGAAAGTTTCCGCGCCATCTATAAGGATATCATGGACGCAAGGAATCCTGATGGACAGGCTAAACTTTTGAAGTTCGTTCAAGAGTCTAACCCCAACTTCGATTCTAACCTCTTTAAAACCCTTATGACGAGCATTGAGGCTAACCGTAGGGACTTTGAACGAGAGCAGAAAACTCTTATTGATATCCATAGGGAGCATACTGTTATGTTCAGGCAGTTCCCGAGTAGCGTCTATCTTTCTGTTCTTGGGCGCAAGCAAATCTCTATCCAACTTGTAACATCAACCCGTACTGATGAAGCGTTCAAGAGTGGTAAGGATGATGATGTTGATTTGTTCAAGCAGAACAAGTAACTTAGAATATTGAAAGGCTGGAACTTGTTATGATTATTTTCACTGCAATGTTAATCCCTCTCATAACAGCAGCCGTTCTGTGGTTCAAGTTTAAGCATCATACAAAGTGGTGGGAGTTCCTAATCCCATTTGGCGCTTCATTTATCTTTGCCCTTCTTATGCATCTTCTTACCTCTTTCTTTCAGGTAAATAGAGATGAATATTGGACAGGCTGGATAACTAAGGCTAGCTATTTTGAAGCATGGAACGAAAAGGTTTATTATACCGAAAGAGTTCCAGACGGAACAACTCGTTATAGAGGAGCTGATGGTAAATGGCACTCTAAAACTAAATACAAGACTGTACGCAAGTCTCGCATTGATGAACATCCTCCTCAGTGGGCTGCTTATGGTAGCAACGGAGAGACCTATTCAATAAGCCAGTCTGAATACAAGTCTTTTGTCAACAGATGGGGCAATGAATCGTTTGAGGAATTGAATAGGCATTTCTATAGTAGAGACGGAGACAGATATAACGTTTTATACAATAAAGTAGAAAACGATATGGAGGTTATTAGTTCTGTCCATACTTATGAAAATAAAGTTGCCGCCTCAAGGTCTGTATTCAAGTTGCGGCCAGTATCTAAAGAGGAAGTAAAGACTTTTGGACTTTACGATTATCCCTCTATGTCTGGAAGCTGGAACTTGCCATCCATATTAGGGTCGGATGTTCCTGGATTTTCTCAAGCGGAACGACAACTTAGTATCTTGAATGCAAAACTAGGGGCTTCGAAAGAAGTCAGGATATGGTTGCTTGTATTCAAAGAGAAACCATTAGATGCGGCTTATGCGCAGCAGAACTATTGGATCAATGGCAACATGAACGAGTTTGTTATCTGCGTTGGAGTTGATCAAAATAATAAAGTTCAATGGGGTCATGCTTTTTCTTGGACAGACAACAGTAGCCTGATCGTTGAGGCACGAAATGCTGTCGATGCTCAGGTAGATAAAAGAGTTGAACTTGACCAAATTATTGACTGGGCAGAACAGAACATTCCTCAAAAGTGGACTAGAAAGGATTTTGAGAAAGATTTTGACTATCTCTCGGTCGAACCTCCGCTTTGGGCCATAATTCTGACATTTGTGCTAACTCTAGGACTAAACTTTGGCATCTCTTTTTGGATAGTAGGCAACGAGTTTATGGAAGACAAAAGAGCCATCGCATGACGCTTAAGCAGATAGCCGACACCTATGGGCTTCCTGCTAGGATTAGAATTCCTTTAGAGAAGCATATTGTCAACCAGTTTGGCAAATCTGTTAGACTAATAGAGTTTCTTCATCGGACAATCACAAAAAAGCTTGAAAATGGGCATTACCTCCAATATGATGAATCTCAACCGTGGCATGGCGAGTTTCAGTGCTGCTACGTTGAAAGCGTTTCGGACAAAGTTCAAAAGAATTGGGAATATGCTGGTAAGCCTACTCCCGAACAACTTCCAGAAAAAGGAAAAGAAAATGGGTGGGACAAATCAAAAAACGTTGACCCCGGCAGTTCCTCAAACAGCTAATGTTGGTTCTGCAATTATTTCTTCTCTTCGCATTCACGAAAACAACGGAGAAGTCCATCTGCATGATGATGCAAACAGTCGTAAATTTGCATGTCCTGTGGCTGAGTTTTATTCTGGTTGGAAAAATGGTAAATCGTCAAATTTTGCCAATCCTCTTGTTCTTGTTGGACATGATGGAAACGGGAACCCCTTGTCTGCTCGTTTCGAAAAGGTAATTTCAAACGGTAAGCTGGATGTTTCCATTTCGTTTGACAAGGTTGAATCTGGTGACACGATTAACCAGATTGATGATTTTGTAAATGGTCGGTAAGTAAATACAATTCTTTCAGGAGATTTAGAAAATGACCGCTGTAGCAACCGAGAACAAGAAGTCCAAAGTATCAGCCAAAGACCGCATTAACGCTTTCATGGAAAGGCATATATGCGATTTTGTTGGCACGAATAGTAAGCCCTATGAATTAACTAGCGTCAAGAGTTTGCAGAGGCCTTCGGAAGAAACTCTCTTAAATGTTATTCCAACATTTGAAGAGTACACCAAGACCAGAAAGAGTCCCGTAACTATTAATGGTCTTGATGTTGTTTTGCTTGAAACATTCAATTTGGAAAAGACTAACAATAACTATATTCCTGGCATTTCAACAAAGGGATTCTCTGCTATTGCGGTTGAAAGGAAAACAGGATTTGCTTGGGGAGTTATTACTTCTTTTCACAGTCACTCTCTAACTTCTGATGGAATTTCTTATGCAAGAAATTTCTCGGGGAAATTCTCGGGGAAAAATGTAGAGAACGATACTAGCTATTTCTATAGCGATGACTGCGTTGATGACACTATTGCTCCAGCTTTGCTCTTTATTGGAGATACTGTCATTGCCAATGCTGATGAAAATGCTTCTGACAATCAAATCCTTGATTACGATTTATGCCAGAATCTCGCCTGCCTCAGCTTTGATTGCCTTGCGAACCTGATCCGTGGAAAAGTTGTTAATGATTGGCCTTCAAAGACTATGAAGGTTATTTCTGGCGCTAAACTTTCTATTGTTGATTTTACTCCGCAGGAAACAAAACCAGCCTCGGCAGCTATTCGCGAGAATTATAGTTCTGTAAATCGTAAGGCTAATTTCAACTTCTATGCTTGGGCGGCAAAGCAGAAGACCCCTGGTTATGGTTTCTCTCTTATTATGACTAATAAGCTTGAATGGCACAAGCCTTCTACTGTTGTTATTCGTAATGGCAACGTCACTTACCTTATGGGACAGGATGAAGATACTTATTTTGGTTGCCAACTCGCAGATAATCCCAATTCCATTGAAGAAGCCTATCTCTCTCTTATTCCGGCAGAAGCAAGAGGGGTTAAGGGTGTACTCCGTCAAGGTGAATGGTTTGCAATTCCTGTTGCAAATCAAAAGAGCGTTCCTGATCGTTTCGATAAGAACGTTATTCTTTGCGATTGCGATTGTGATAGCCTTGGCCTTTGTTTTGGTTTAGAAGATAAGGACTCTAACCATCATCATCTTAGCGGCGAAATTATCGTTTTGAAAGATGGCAGGTACTTTGTTCGCAACTTTGAGATTGAGCATAGCGAACATGCTACTCTTAGCGGAGAACACAACGTGTGGTATACTTTCGCCCGTAATACGGCTGTAGCTTCTTTCTCTGCTGAAAGAGTAGACTAAATTCAACGCCGGCTTGCCGAAAGACAAGCCGGTAGTTTTATGTCATACTTATCTGATGATATTCCGTTTGAAGAGTTAGAACAAACTCTTCCCATTGTTGATAATATCTTAGAACAATCATTTGATGGAAGACCTGCTGAAGATCTTACCAGCAAAGAGAGAATCAAGCTCAATTTGCTGTTTAGAATAGCAGCTAGTATTCATCTTGCTAAAAGAGGCTATACTTGTCCTCCTGATGAAATTGAATACTGCTTTGGGAGATAGTTCCTAATGTCAAGAGTTGTACAAGAATTCTATTGCGCGAAGTCTGGCGGCGGATGCGGCGGATTTTTCCTCGCAAAACTCAATATGTCGCTCAGCGGCATTCACAAAATAATCTGCCCCAACTGCGGACATGATCATCAACGTCGAATTAAAGACGGAGTGATTGTTGAAGACAAACGATATGAGAATAAGCCTGTAGATGAAATCTACCCAACTAAATCCAGCTTCCGAATGGAGCCATATACTCTTCAAACAAAACAGAGAGTAGGAACTGATAAAGAAAGAGATTGTGTTGTATTAGATAAGAAAACCGCTCCTAAAGACATTAGCCATTGGATTGAATGGCATGGAGACAAGATATGAACGAGGTTCTTAATAAAATCAAGTTCTCCCCATTTTCCCAGGCTCGCGCTCTGTTCGAAGTAGAAACATCTCTTCAAACTCCTGATGATAAAGGTTTTGCGCACATCGAAAACGATCCTGATTTCGGCGTATTCAGAATACTTGATCAAAGAGAAGGAGACAAACGGCTCGTTTGGAACCGTTTGAGCATGGGCGATATCGCTGAAGCAGGTAGGATGTTTGATAAGTTCCTCAAAGAGGGGCTGGCGGCTTATAGAGTTGGAGGCGACGGCAAGACTGGTGCAAGGATGGAATCCTTTGACCCAACAGCCGAAGAAGTCATTTTCATGCCCATCAAACTCATAGCTGGCGGATAACTCATGAGCGCTGTTATTGAAAAAGGCGTTGCAGAAAGAGAACTGGATGTTGCTGTAGATGATGCTATCTACTGCATGCAACATAAGTATGAACTCCCTTACACAACCGTAGACCCTTACGGGAATACAACAGTTAGCGTTGTTGATAAGGTTGAGACATACTTCCAGCCTACGCCAGATGGCGATGCAATGCGGGCTAAACTTTCTCTCAAGGTATTCAAGAACCAAACCGTCAAGGTTTCTCCTGTTCTTGCAACCGGAGAAGAAGTTCATCCTCACCAAAGAGGATTTGTTGATGCGACAATGAATGCTCTTGAGCATTTAGAAAAAGAAATGCCTGATGACAGAAACCTCAAACAAATATATAGGTCTCTTATGAGATACAGCACAACAGGTACATCCGCAATTTCAACGCTCAGTTACTCTGCCTATGATGATGAAACTGACATTACAGATACTTCATCATACTATAATAAGTATGCTTACTTGTATCGAAACTCCGTAAACGCTACAGAAGCATACCTTACCCCTTATTACAAGACTCTTTCTACAACGTCAACAACATATACTGCTTGGGATACAACTACAGACTCTTCTTATAATCATCATGTTAAGTATTGGCTTGGCAGGGAGAGGTCTCATCCGATTGTTGATGCGGTTGAGAGAATCAAAGAAATCATCCGTAATCGTCAGGCTCCAGCCGTCATTATTCGCGACAACGTTATTCGCAGAACTACTGATGTTCGTGAAATTCGCGCAAGACAAACTCTTCGCCGATTGATCGGGGAAGATGCGTATCAAAAGTTCATTTGTAGAGGCTTCGTTACTTATAAGGGCGAAAATAGAACCTATCAAATCTTCCCTGGACATAAGAAAGTCGTTGTTTGGTCTCAGGGTAAGAAAATAGAAGAACTCTGCATCATCCTTTCTGGAGACTTCCCGCCTACGGATACTCTTCTTATGCGTCTCTTATTTATTCAGGAGAGCGAAGAAAGATTCCGCGCAACTTCCAACGTCTTCCCTGCTTATGCTCCTTCTCATGGAAGGGCTATTGAGGTTGAGACTCCGAAGATTATTACTCTGCCAGAAATCTTTGCTGGCTTGAAAGTTGAGCAAGACCGTTCGCAGCGTAGACTGGTGGCATAATGTTTCAATGGCTTACAAACCTGTTCAAAAGAAAGTCTCCATCTTATAAGGTTTGGGCTTATAGATTCGATTGCGTTAGTAAATGGAGTAAGGTTGTTTCTGTTGACAAACCCTCTCCTGATTTTACAGGAAAGGTTGTTGGACCATTTAGGTCAGAGGTTGATTGCGAAGAATTTTGCTCAGAACAAAACGCAACAATGTATTGGATTTCAAATGAGCAATCCAGAAAAGTCAAACGATAGAGAATCTTGTCCTTGTGCGTTTGGAAATCCTTGTTCTCCAAATTGTTCTTGCGCTCATAGATTTATGTCTGGCGGATGTCGGCGCTGCTGTCGTTATGGTTCCAAAGAACAGCAAAAGGGAATGGCTAAAGCACTCATTGATAAAGAAGTATTGTTCAATAAGGCTATAGATGCTCTAACGGCTATTTCTCAACTCGGAGGCAACCTTTCTGATGGAAAGTTCATAAGCAGAAGCGGGACAAATGATGCAGTTTATAGAGGGCAGATGTATGTTAGCGCAAGAGCTATCGCTAATGAGTTCTTGAGCTACAAAAAAGACGCTGAAAACGGCAAATATAAGATCAAGGCTCCAAAGGATTGTGTTATTGATGACAAGGGAGATGTTATCAAAGGAACATGGACCCGCGAAAATGGCGGTCATGGAGACTTTTGGTGGAGATTTGATGGCGAAGCCTTTGAGGATGACTAATGAAAGAATATCCGTCTATTGAAGGGCCTCTTGGTGACTTTGGAAAGCCTTGTATTGCTTTTTATAAGTATGATGGTAGCAACCTGCGATTTGAATGGACCCCTAAGAATGGTTGGACTAAGTTTGGAACCAGAACGAGACTATTTGATAAGACCGATCCTGTTTTTGGTTGCGCAATAGATATCTTCATGGCGACACAATCTGAAGGCATTGAGCGAGTTATTAGAAACACAAAAGAGTTTCGTAATAACGAACGAGTAACAGCTTATTGCGAGTTCTTTGGCCCCAAATCGTTTGCTGGCATCCATGATTTAGAGCCAGACAACGATCCCAAGGAACTTGTTTTATTTGACATAAACTTCCACAAGAAGGGCATTCTTGGGCCGAGGGATTTTGTGAAACACTTTGGTCATCTCAAGTCTGCTCAGGTTGTTTATGATGGCAACTTTAATCAAGAGCTGATTAACGCTGTACGCAATAGGACTCTTCCTGTTTGGGAAGGAGTTGTTGCCAAGGGCGGCTCTGGACATGATTTATGGATGCGCAAAATCAAGTCCAACGACTATCTTGATAAATTGAAAGCCGTCTTTGCTGGCGAATGGGAAAAGTACGTCTAAACGAACTTCTTCCAGAAGTCTTTCTTGAAATAGTGGAACATGGCGTACTCAACCTTGTAGTTGCTCCACTTGGTTGCCTTGACAACCTCGCGACTAAACTTTTCTGAGCCTACCGCTTTGAAGATCGCCTCTGCTTCTTCTCTTGAATCGCAGACAATAGCGAAGGCTCCCTCAGTCATTCCATATTCCCCTTCCAGATCCAGTAAGGGTCGAATATGCTCTCCAACATTAAGTATGACCTTGTTCTTAACTCCGAATAGACCTCGTTCGGTAGTTGAGGCATACATAAAAACTGGTCCATCCTTTACAACAGAATGAAGAAGAGGATACTTGTGAGTATCGCTTTTCTTATCTTTTACAAGAGACTTGTACTTTGTATGATAATAGGTGCAATAAAGAACATTGAGCCTATTCCTTCCGGTTGAATCAATAAGGTCTAAAACGCCAAAAATGTTTGCACTTGGAAGAAATGGCAATCCAGATATGTCTAAGACCGCTACATTGCCCTCCTCGTCGTTTATAGCTGTAGATTTTTGATACTTTGCCTTTTTGAGAATATAGTAGTCAAAACGAGTATTTGCCCCAAAGATTTGCTTAGCGGCCTTTTTTGAATGCATCTTTAGAATCTGTATGTCATAAGCAATGAGAATCGAATATAATTTTGACCAAGGTTTTCTCCATATGGAGGGATGGATATTGGCTATATATCCATCATCCTTACAAAGCACGATAGCCTTTTCAACGAATAAAGGCCACAATAGTTTATTGCGGCCTATCCCATCCTTACTGCTTTGCTGGTAAGGAGGATTCATTAAAATAACATCGAACTGCTTTGAACTCATGTTGATACATGAGTTTCGTCAATTCTGCTTAGAAGACACAAGACATTTTTCTGTCTTGTAGAAGTTTCTTTTCAACGGCAGCGTTCGCTATAACTTGTTCTTTGTTGAACTCTCGCCGGAAATTCTCAACAGAGTCATATCCCCAAAGTCTCATTTTCTTGGCTTTAGACATCCATGCGCCAACAAAATAGAAGAAATCATCATCAACCCAGGGCGGAACCCAACAGCCAGAACGAGCAATAAAGATTTTGCTTACGGTTCTTGCATAAGTTTCGCTAATGCCGTAAACAACATCAACCTTAACTCCAAGTTTTTCCATCTCTGTCATTGCTTCGTTGGACGGATAATCGCTATCTTCGTCTTTTCGCCAAAGAGGATAAACAACCGTTACTTTGTTAACTCTACCCTCTTTTGCAAGATGGAAGATCCAGTTTCCGCAATCGAGCTTTGCTTTCTGGTGGTAGAATATGTCGTGGTGAGCGTCGATGTTGACGATTTCCAGGTTTTCAGAATCCTTGAGCAAGTGATAAGCTGATGCATGAGATTCTGCAATAGAAACCTCAACATTCTTTTTGAACTTCCAGCCAAGGATTTCAAGGTCAGATGGCAAATCAACTGGTGAACCAACGACCCCAACCTCCTTGAAAGGATCGATACCCGAGTTGATGAGGTTCATTGCTCTGATTGCCCATATTTCGTTCAAAAACATGGGACTGGATTCGCTATGAGACCAGTCATATGAATCCTTCTCCTTGACGAAGAAATCGAAATCTACGCTCAGAACGACGGAGTTTCGGGGCTTTGCCATGCACGTTCGGTTTTTAGCGAAAAGTTTAGTCGTGATTAGTTTCAAACACAAAAACCTTGCCTTATTTTTGTTAGCTGACTAAACTTTCTACGGTAAAGTCTATTAAGCAAACCACATAGGAGCGTATATGAACCAGTCAGGTATAGCAAAGAAGGCGTGGAAAACTCGTAAGGAAAATGAAGTGAAAGAAAAGAGATCAAATGCTGCTAAGAAAGCGCATGTGACTCGCAATAGGAAATCTGCCGCTAAGAAAGCCTGGAAGACTCGCAGGGAGAATGATTAAGATGCCACTTACGCAAGACCAAATTGAGGCAAGAAAGCCTAATGCTTTTCCAAAGACTTTCTTTAGCTTAGATTCTACATCAAAAGTTAAATCTATCACTCTTCCAGATGAATTTGAAGAGTTAATCTTTATTCCTCGTGATGTTCAAAAAAACCCTCTTGAGTTTTTTTGCAACAGACATAATAATAAGAAACGAATCTCTGGAGCTATTTTAACAACAGGTGCAGGCAAGAGTAAATTGGCAAGTTTTAGCGCCTGTGAAATTCTTCGACAAAACAGCAAAATGAGGTTCATAATCGCTGTTCCTCAAGAAGTTATTGGAGAAAGTTGGAGGCATGGAAGTGATGAAGAGATTTCCAATTTCTTACTTGGAAAAGAAAACTGGAAACTATTTGAAGGCTTGTCTGAAGAAGATATGAAGAAGTGGAAAACTCTTAGACTTTTTGATTCCAATGATGTTGTTTCCTGGAGCATTAATACAGACTTATGCCGTGGGGCAGGTAAAGCTTGTCAAACAGAGAACAGTAAGGTTATGGAGCTTATTAATTTCCTGAGACAACCTCCATCAAAATCTGTTTGTTCCAGAATAGCTCTTGTTTCTCACTCAACACTTGCTAGAGCATATAAAAAGATTGAAAAAGAAAAACGTTTGCATCTTTTTTGTAATACCATTACTTGTATTGACGAGTTTCATCATCTTTATGTTGACAATAACAAGGATGAATGCAATTCTCTTGGTGAACTTGTTTATTGCCTCGCCGAGAAAGGCGACAATTTAAACGCCTTTGTTTGGTGTCTTACTGGCACTTTCTTTAGAGGCGACCGTAGAAGAATTTTTGGCAACGAGTTTAATGATCTAGTCAACGATGCTTTCTACGAGCTTCCATTTGATGAATACTTTAAGACAATGAAGTTTCTCAATAAACTTCTATACAGATTTGGAGTGTTCAATATTGAAAATGGATACTCTGACGCTATTGCCAGTACCATTGCTAGCGATGGAATTAATAAAACTCTAATCTTTATCCCATCCAGAACAAAAGGTGAGTCGTCCTTATTCCCTGTTTGCAAGAAAAAGGATGAGATCAAAGGAGTTCTAAAAGGAATCGTTAAGGGGGCAGGATGGAACGGAGAAGTGGAGACAGCTCCATACATTACCAGCGATGGAACAACTAACAAAGCGATTTTCAAACTGAGAGTTGAAGAGAACAAGTGGATTACGGTTGTTGATGCTGTTGATGATGAAGATCATATTCGTAAGGGAGTAAAAGCGTTCCTAAGAAAAGTAAATAGCGGGAAAGATAATGTTGACATTATCATTGCTCTTGGTATGTGCAAAGAAGGATTCGACTGGATTGCTTGCGACAGAATCATTCAGGTTGGTATTATTAAAAGTCTTGGAGTCATTGTTCAAGTCAACGGAAGAATGATTAGAGATTTTGCTGGCAAGAATGTTGCGCAAATGACATGGCTCTTCCCGTCTTCTTCAAAAATTGATAAAGACTCTATTGCTGAAGACCTGAATGAAGCGCTAATGACTATTAATCTTGCTCTTATGATGTGCGTTGACATCATGCAGCCAATCAAGATTTCTGTTCCTAAAAAAGATAACCCTAATGAACAGGAAGAAATTTCTGGCGGAGACCTTCTTAGCGAACTATTTGTAGAAATGGATGATCGTACAACCTTCTTGACTATGGTATCAGCCAAGATTGCTGCTATTGGTGGCAATATATCATTTGAAGATAGAGTCTTGATTGTTTCTGATTTGCTTCTTGAGTTTGGAGTTGATGAGGATGATGTTACTTTTTACAAAGAAGCGGTAGCAACTTACACACTAAAACGAGCCGCAGCAATCCTGTCAAATAAGGATTTCCGTCTTTCATTGGATTTTGATTCTCCAATCATTCGTGAAATGTGTAAAGAATTCAATATTGTCAACCCAGAAGATATTTCTCCAGAAGGATTGATTGCTTTTTTTGCTGCTGATGCGATTGGTGTTTCTTCATTTGAGACTTACAGGAAGGCTGTCACTCGTATTTCTATGAGTTATAGCGAAGAGGCATTCAATGAATTCCAGATAAGTATGGATAAGTTCAGAAAAGATAACAATAGGATGCCAGATCTTGAATCTGAAAACGAGAGCGAAAGAGAACTCGCAGAAGAGCGCAATAGGTGGATAAATAATCGCATCTTAATAAATTGTGCGCGTAGTATGGAGAGGGAATAGTGTTCAAGAGTTATCATATAAAAGCTATCAAGTATCTTGAAAGCCTAGATGGACACTATTGGCCGCAACCACGAGATTTAGATGCGCAATGGCAAGAGAATGCTGACAAGTTGAAAACCTTTGTAAATAAATACAATAGGTTGCCAAGTTTTCGTACCAAAGATTCGGAAGAAAAGAAGATTGGCAGTTGGGCAAGTCATCAAAGACGAAATTACAAAGGTAGTGGTAACAGAACTCTTACTAGAGAGCAGATTGCTTTTTTAGAAAGTATTCCTGGTTGGTACTGGGAAAAAGATTTAGATGGATTGTGGCAAGAGTATGCAAATAATCTAAAAGCCTTTGTTGATAAACGCAAAAGGTTGCCAAATTTCCGTTCCAAAGATTCAGAAGAAAAGAAGATTGGTAAATGGATGCATCATCAAAGACAAAATTACAAAGGTAGCGGAAAAAGAACTCTCACTCAAGAGCAGATTGCTTTCTTAGAAAGCATTCCTGGTTGGTACTGGGATGTTGATGAATTATGGCAAGAGAACGCAAACAATCTGAAAGCCTTTGTAAAGAAATACAATAGGTTGCCAATCTCTAATTCTAAAGATTCAGAGGAAAAAAAGATTGGTAACTGGATGTATCTTCAAAGACGAAATTACAAAGGTAAAGGTAGTAGAGTTCTTACTCAAGAACAGATTGCTTTTTTAGAATCTATTCCTGGTTGGAAGTGGAGCGGATAATGACCATTACCTCTAAAACTTACACCGGCTGTCCTCGCAAGCAAGCTGCTAGAGATGCTACAATCATCAATCTATACAAACAACTGCGAGGGCCATCTATCCCTTTAAATAAGCAGTATTGGAGCATGTGCGCTCATTGTGCTAATAAAGATGGTATCATAGAAGGCTCAGAACTTGACCAAATAATTAAAGCTGGTTTGATAAAGCAAGAACAGTTTCATGGAGTTGATAATTTTCGAGATAAAAATACCGGCGAGTTAAGTATCTATAATTCAAATTCTCAATATTCAGGTTGTCATTGGTATGGAGAAGATTTTCTTATTGCCATGCAGGAAGAGCAGTCTGCCGGCAAATTCAATCCAGAAATAGTCAATGCAGACCTTATCAATATGCATGAGGGAGCAGCAAGTCGAGCCGGAAAGATTTTGAATTTCCTGCATGATTCAGGTAATGTTGATACTATTTTTATCCTTAACGTTGTTCTAAAAGCCCATAATCGCCATTCTGATGTTGTAGACCTAGAAAAAAGTTTATGCAAGGATTCTATATTTAGAATTATTTGGAATAAGGGGTTGTGGAAAATACTAGGAAACGAAGTGTATACATATCATGGAACCCAACCTAATAAAAGCGTCAATAATGATGTAAAGAATCCCAAAACGATTATGGGAACAGTTGTATTTGTTCCCAACAAGTAAAAAATATGAAATCGTATCATATAAAAGCTGTCAAGTATCTTGAGAATCTTCCAGGTCATCGCTGGCCCAATCGTTCAGACAGATCTGTAGAGCATAATCAAAAGATTTTGTTGAAAATGGCTGATGAAAAAAAGCCAAGACCAAAGCATAATACGAAAATTGGCAAAGCTCTTATTCGATATACTACAGGTAATAATCGTAATAGCAATTTTGATATAAGAATCAGAGAAAAAATACCAGAGTGGTTTATCAGCCAATCTGATATTGCTAATCAAAAAAAGCAAATGTTCTTGGATATGGCTAGTAGAGGAGAGCCTCGTCCTAGTTCAAAAACAAAAATGGGGAAATTGCTTTATGCATATCTAGATAAAAACCATCATCTATATGATGAAGATTTTGAATCAGATTTATCTAAATTTCCAGAATGGATAATTAAAGTATCCGAAAGAGTAGCTAAAAACAAATCAATTCTTCTAGAAATGGCTGAATCTGGAAAACCCAAACCAAAGAGAGGTTCTTCTCTAAGAAATTTGTTAGACAATTACATGAGAGATGATGATGTATTTAGGGGAAAAATTATAGAATCCAACACTGCTTGGGCACCAAAAGCAAAGAATGAAATTGAACAGAAAAAACAATTAATTCTAAATATGGCTCGAAATAACGAACCTAAACCAAATTGCAATTCTGCACTAGGACAATTTCTTCGTAGACAAATGAAACGAGATAAAAAATTTGCAGCTCAAGTGCGCCTTATTAACCCAAATTGGGCTGCAAAAAGATCTAACATAGCACCTAGAAATAAAGCAATACTTTCAAAAATGGCCAGAAGAGGAGATCCAAGACCAAAAGCTAATACAAAGCTTGGCGGAGCGTTGCATTCATATACAACAATTGGACATAAAGCATATGATTCTTCTTTCGACAAATCTATTAGGTTTGATAGAAAAAACTGGTTTAGGATAAGAAGAAAAAACAGTGACAAATCTTTATCAAAATGCTAGTTCTAATTTGTGCTTTCGAGCCGGCTAAACTTCCCCTTAGCGCCTGTATCTTGTCTCCCGCTCTCTTAGCCGCCCAGTTTGCTGTGGCACAAATAACAGCAAAAAATCCCGGAACTTCGTAGAAGCCCTTTCACTTGGAAGCTCAACAAGAATAATAACCGGGTAAAGAGCAACAGACAACAAAGAGAAATCTTGCTGTCTGTTTTATGGAAACTATTGCAGAAAAACTCGGCCCTGTCGTTATCCCACAAGACCAAACCGGCGGTGTTCATATCAAGTGCTGGGCAAAGTCTATTGACCCAGAAACTGGTAAGCCAACTCTCAATATTGAAGAGAAGGCTATTCGCCAAGCCTCAGAAGCTGCAAGACTTCCTTGTGTCTTTCATCATGTCGCTTTGATGCCTGATGCCCATACTGGCTTCGGTGTTCCTGTTGGCTGCGTACTTCCATTGGATAACGCCGTATCCCCTAATGCGGTTGGTGTTGATATTGGTTGCGGTATGTGCGCATGGAACTCTGGTATCAAAGTCGTAGACCTTGATATCAAGAAATTGATGACAACTATTGCTGCTGATATTCCTGTTGGCGAAGGTAAGAATCGTTCCAATAGCGATTTATGGCTTGGTCACAAGAGAATCGTTAGCCATATTGCTGATGTCGAGAAAAAGGTTGAAGAAGCGAAGGAACTCTGCAAGACTCTTGATTATCCTGAATGGTCAAGAGCTAAGGTTCAAATTGGCACGTTAGGAGGCGGAAATCACTTCATTGAACTTCAGCAAGACGCTGAAGGAAATGCCTGGTTTATGCTTCACTCTGGTTCTCGCGGACTTGGAGCGCAGCTTGCCAAGAAGTTCCATCATCTTGCGGTTATGACCTGCCGTAAATATCACACTCGTCTCGAAAATGAAGAATTAGCATTTCTTCCTGCTGACTCTAATGAAGGTCAATGGTATATTGCAAGTCTTCTTGCTGCGCAAGATTATGCTCTTGCCAATCGCCTTCTTATGATGATTTGTTGTCAGGATGCTATTCGGGAACAGTATTTCAATACTAATCCTGTCAAGGAAATTATCAACATCCATCATAACTACGCTACTATTGAACATCACTATGGAAGGAACGTTTGGGTTCACCGCAAGGGTGCTACTCTTGCTCGTAAGACGACTACTGGTATCATTCCAGGTTCGATGTGCAGCAAGAGCTACATCGTAAAGGGAATGGAACATTCTGATAGTTTCTCTTCCTGCTCGCATGGAGCCGGTCGCCCCTATAGCCGTACTGAGGCTAAGAAGCGTATTGCGGAAGGTATCGACCCTCCGCAGCACCAGCAGCTCAATGGCGTTGAACTCTTTGGAGTCAAAGAGGCTCATGATGAACTGGGTTCAGCATACAAGAACATTGATATTGTAATGAGCAACCAGAAGGATTTAGTTAGCATTCAAACCGAATTGCTTCCTGTTGCCGTACTAAAAGGATAGTCAAATGCAGGCTGGCGATAAAGTATGGGTATGGCATTTCGGAACCTTGAAAGAGATTGAAATTACCGGAGTAACAGTTATTCAGAATGCTGAAGCTGTTTTATACCCCGGTTTCGCTACATCCCACTTCTTTTTAACCAGAAACGAAGCTGTGGAAAATAGGCTTGCTACAATGTGTTCGTTAGCTATCGAATTGGCAGAGAAGCCATATTCTAGAGAGCGAATCGAACATCTTAAAGAGATTGCTCAAAGCACAGTTTTGGCAGTCGAAAAAACTAGGGACCAATCTAATGTTTTATCTACCAAAATGGCCGGAACTCCGAGTTGAAGGCAAGCCTGTAACCAAAGAACAGGCAATGGAAATCATTATCCGCACCGATTACTCTGTAATCAATCCTTCATCGAATGATGGGGTATGGTGCGAAATTGTAGCCCAAATTATCGGCGTTCCTATTCAAGAAAAGGACGAAGGCTTTAATCTCTTCTATCAAAGAAGAGACAAGTTTGCTGAATCTATTGGCTGGATTAGCGAAATCGAATATCTCCGTCCTAGTAGAATCACCGACTCTTATATTGGCGGTTCTCATGGGTGGATTGATTGGGATGGTTTTGTAGGAACCTCTGGTCATAACATTGGCAAGTGGCCCAAGGATGAAGAAGTTCTTAATGACTGGAAGATTCTTCTTCAAAACTTCCCGTTCTTATCTCTTCGCGCTCAACTTTTTGATAGGGAGCAATGCGAAGAGGGTGGAACTCCTATTGTTGAGTACATTATTGGCGATGGTAATGTTGAAATGAAATCGCCAGGCGAAAAAATCGCTCCATGCGTAACCAGAAGCCTTGACGATGACGTTTCTAGGCATTTCACTTTTGGCGGCGAAAGATATTGCAGCGTTAAGACTCTCAAAGAGGCTATCGCTCTTGTTAGGAAATAAACATGCCACCTATTAGCCCTAAAGAAATAAGTTCTTCGGACGCTTTCCCAGAAGAGGTCTTTGAAGCTTTTAACACTCTGATTAAATCAAACCATCGAAACGGTCAATCAGTGGTTAGTCAAAGTGATGTAACCAAACTTCTTATCAAGGCAGGTTTTTCTAAAGAAAAAATCTATAACAAGAAACTTCTAGATGTTGAAATGGCATATAGAGAAGCTGGCTGGGATGTTACATATGACAAACCGGCTCCTGGCGAAAGCTTTGAACCTTATTTTGTTTTCAAGAAGAAGTCCTAAAGTGATTGCCCATTATTACGAAAAACTACTAGGCATTTATGTTCTTCGGGTTAATCCTGACCGAGAGTACCGTATAGAAAAAATCAGTAGCCATAAATGGGAATGGTCTGAATGGGTTTCTTTTTGCGGATTACCTTCAAAGAAAAACTCAGGTATTCGCAAAAGATTCAAAGACTGCCTCCTTGCTGTTGAGATGGACAATCAGTTTAAGCCAAAAACGAATGGATATCCCCCATTGAACCCATTCTCAAATTGGAATAAAAACACATGAGCGACAAACAACTTTATATCGTTATGTTCCGCACTTTGGGGATGGTTGGCGGAACCGCAAGAGGCGTTTACAAAATGCTCTGCTCTAGCCCTGGATGGGCCGAGCAACATTGTGATGGTAACGCTTCTTTTTTTGCTGCTAATATAGCAGTTTGCAATATTGTATGGAGAACCCATTACAAAACATTTGAAAATGTTTCTGCTGAAGTTGAAAGACTAAAGCTTTTCTACAAGAATGAATACGAAGTCTTCCTTATTTCAGGAGAAGAGGCTCTTAGGATTGAAAAGGGAGAAGCCGTTATAGACTCTCCCGGAACTATTTCTCCTAAGATCGTAGATATGATTCTTTCGCAGGGCGACCAGTCTCAGGTTATTAAGATAACCAAGGAAGAGTTTGATCAGATGCTTAAGGACAGAGACGATGAACAGCCCTAATAGAGAATCCTCTGAATACAAACTGGCTGCATCTGAAACAAAAAGACAGCTAGAGATTATGCAACTGTGTTTTGCTAATATGCACATTTGCATGAAGATGTGCAGAGTCTCTGGCGATATAACTCATGAACAGATAGATACCTTCAAAAGAGAAGTTGCCGACAAGATGAAGACTATCTCGGATAGACTCTTTGATAATGACAATTCTTCTACAGGAACTCAGGCTATAGTCGATCTTGGGAAAGCCTTGAGCGAGGACTTCTTGATGGATTACTTTGCGAGTAAGAAAAATGGACGACTTGAAAAAGATAGCATCTGAACTCCAGTTCTGGGCAAGACGATATGCCGATGGTCGTATGACCGTTGCTGTTGATGAAGTTAATAGGCTTACTGAATCTCTTATTCTCAAAGGTATTGAATGCCAACCTGAAACCGTTGGCGAAAGAAAAGGCAGTATTTGGGCATTCGATGGAGACCCTCAGTTGTGCGTCACTAAGGGATATATTGAAAAGTATGGATTGGATGGAAAGAAAAAGATCTGAACCTCTTAGCCCCTGGAATCAGGGGTTTTCTTTTGTCTTTTTTCCAAATAACTCCCTAACTTGTATTTTGCAAATACGAATAATGTCCTAACGGTTACTCAGGCTAAACTTTCTGCGGAAAAATGAGAAATATGAATACTGTAGAGTTCAATTCGAAGATAGAAAAATTCATGCAGTCTAGCATATGGAAAGAAGAGGGTCATCCATTCGTAATCAAACATATGCTTTCTGATAATGGTTTGCAGGCTACCTATACTCCTGTTGAGCTTTGCAAGGAAATCATCGCAAAGCTCAGGGAGTTTTGTCCTTTAGGAGATGCTCAAATTCTTGTTCTTTTCAATCTTGAATTTGTCGATACTCTTATGAGGGTTTTCAAGGTTGACCCGAAGAATATCACGTTCTTTGCTGATTCTGACTTAGAAAAAGTTGCAGCAAAAGAATGGTACGGAGTTGATTGTCCTGAACAAATCATCACTTGGAACGCTGAAAACAAGAAGGTTGTCATGCCGAATATCAAAAAGCAGTTTGACGTTGTTGTGATGAATCCTCCGTACCAATCTCCTACAGACAACAAAGGATCGGGACATACTCTTTGGGATATTTTTGTCAAAATTTCAATTGATGAACTTCTTAAGAATTCTGGATATCTTTGTGCCGTTCATCCTTCTGGATGGAGAAGGCCTACGGGAGGATTTGTTCCTCTTGGTGAAAAAATAAGAAATAAACAAGTCAATTTCTTATCCATTCATTCTATTCAGGAAGGCATTAAAACTTTTGGAGCAACCACAAGATATGATTGGTATATTTTATGTAATAAGAACAATACACAAAAAACAAAAGTAAGAGGCGAAGATGGAATTGTCAGCGATATTGATTTGAAAGAATTACCTTGTGTTCCGAATGGTAATTTTGATAGAATTATCAAACTTTTTGCAAAAGAAAATGAAGAACGAGTCAAGGTAATAAATGATCGTTCTGCATATGGAGCAGATAAAGATTGGGTATCTGAAAAAGAAACTACTAAATTCAAATACCCATGTATTTATTCTTTGCCTCAAAAGGGAATCCAGATTCGTTGGTCTTCAATTAATACCAAAGGCCATTTTGGTATTTCAAAAGTCATTTTTTCCAATGGAGCTGCTCCTCAATTATTGATTGATAAAAATGGGGAATATGGTCTTACTCAATGGGCATTTGGAATTGTTGATAAACCTGAAAACTTGCCCAAAATTAAAAAAGCAATGGAAAGTGAAGAGTTTATTTCATTGTGCAAATATATGAGATTTACTCTTGATAGGTACGATCCTAATTTTATCGCTTGTCTTCGTAAAGATTTTTGGAAAGAGTTCATTTGATTTTAGATCTATACTCCTAAGTCCAAAGCAAAAACTATGACAAAGCCAATAGAACAACGCAGAGAAGAAAGAGCCAAGCAAACGGCTGAGGTATTCACTCCTCCTCGCCTTGTTAAGCAAATGCTTGATAAACTCCCGAAGGAAGTTTGGAAGAAAGGCAAAACCTTCTGCGATCCAGCCTGCGGCAATGGCAACTTTCTCGTATCTGTTCTCTGGCGCAAGCTTGAAAGGGGACACAATCCTCTTGCAGCATTGCAAGCGGTTTATGGCGTTGACATTATGGCGGATAATATCCGCGAATGTCGATTGCGTTTATTGAAGCTTATTTCTGTTTATGATGAAATCACAGAGGATCATGTTCGAGCAGTGCTTACGAACATAAAACGAGTTAATATCGAGAAGTTCCCCGGCGGCGCGCTTGACTACGACTTTTCCTTTTCTTCAAGCGGACTCAATCAGAAAGATGTTGACCGCTGGATTAAATGGGTTGAGAATGGCAAGTTGGATGAAGTTGATCTCCCTGTTGAGGAAACGGAATGTCCAACTAAAGATGGTTGCATGATGATTGATTTTGGAGGCAAGTAACATGAATATCAAGTTGACCCATAGTTTCATGTTCCTTTGCATAGACCCTGATAATCTATTGAAGGGCTGCACAAAGTTTAATACCTTTGCTTCTCGTCTTGAAAAGCAAGCAAAGACCTACGCCTCCCAGTTCAATCCCGACCCCGAAAGCAAGGAATTCAAGAATAACGAAAACGTCTATAAAGGGGCAGGTTTTGAGATGTTTTGTGAATGGCTCATCCGGTCCTTCCCTTATGACAAACGCATTGGCATTACTGAGTTCAAGTGCGTTGATGGAGAGGAAGATACAGGTGTTGACGGATACGGAATCGGATGGAATGGGAAACCAGCGACCATGCAGGCGAAGTACCGCCAAGCCGATCACGTTCTTACCTCCAACGGAGATAACATCGACCGCATTGTGACCGCTTCGCAAAACAAGTATGGCGTTGCGGTTGACGAACACGAAAACATGCTTGTTATTACTTGCGGCAAAGAAGTTAACTGGTTTACCAATGACAAGATGATGTATGGAAAGGTCCGTACTATCAACCGTAAGAAGATTCGTAACCTGGTCGATGGACATTTGCTTTTCTGGCGCGATTTTCTCGCAACCTGGAAAGAAAGTCTCCCGAAAAAAGCCAACTAAGTTTCCCTTGAAAGGGGAATAGATATGCCAAAGAATAAGATTCCAGCAAAGCGTTTCTGGCAAGATGAAGCGTTGACTTCTTTTCAGGGTATCACGTTCAATGGAGGTCCGGGACAGCTCATTCTTCCAACAGGTACAGGAAAGACTCGCATTGCCATTAACATAATGGAAACCCATACTAAGGGAGTAGGGCGTCATGGGTTTTATGGGGTCATCGTTCCTCGCCTCTTGCTTTCAACGCAATGGATACATGAAATGGCAACCCGTTTCATGGGGAATGATAAAAAGGCAGGACTTGGTATTCCGGTTTCTTTTATCATCGTTAGTACCGGCGGTCTTACGGGAGAGATTCTTAATCCTATCCGCGCAGCCTTGTATGCCGTTATTGGCGGTGCTGCGGCTGCTGCGGTGGTTGTAACTACAAACGCGGATGAAATTCGTTCGCAAGTTTCTATGCGGCAAAGAGAGGGAAAGTCTGCAATCATAGCCGTTTCAACGTATGATTCCTCTGCTCGCCTTGCCGAAGCAACAAGGATTCTTTCAGATGAGGAATTGAAGGAACGCGAGGAGCAAGGGCGCAAGACTAACAACATTGGTCCGATTGATATTTGTTTCTACGATGAATGTCATTACCTTGTTAATGGTCGCCTTGAACAATCTACTAAGTTTGAGGCAGCGCTGGATATTAATGTAACTTCTAAGGTCTTTATGACCGCAACCCCTCGCATTACCTGCGATGATTGGGAATATGCGCCGGGCATCGAAGCAAAAGGGATGCAAAACCACGAACGTTTTGGAGAAGTTGTTTATTCAAAGACTCCCCTTGAAATGATTGAAGCAGGCGGAATTGTTGCGCCAAAAGCTTTTATTGTTGGTTCTAATGAGACTGACAATAGCGAACTAACAGAAGATAGCGGTAAAAACAAGCTCAAGGTTTGCCATGAAGCCCTCTCGCATCTTCGTAAGACTATCGCTGAAACTTCCTCGGCTCCAGAAAAAGTAGGAGCAAAGATTCTTGTTGTCTGCGATGGACAAGAGACTCTTCGCCGCATCTTTAACAATGCAAAGGTTTTTGATGCGTTCCGCGCTGCTAATCCAAAACTCAAGATTTTTGGCCTTTGCAGCGATTTTGGGTGCTACATTGATGGGGAATTTTTTACCCCTCCTGTTACAAACGCTGTTAAGGATAAGTTACTTCTTGCGCTAAGGAACTTAAAGCCAGAAGATGAAGCAATCATCTTCCATGTTGACATGATTTCGGAAGGGCTTGATGTTCCTGGCATTAATGCTATTCTTCCGTTCCGTAACTGCGGAACAATCAAGTTTTTACAAAATCTTGGAAGGGCAACTCGTCTGCATCCAGAAGATGCAATCCGCATCTTTGAGACCGGAGAAATCAAGCCGAACAAGAAGGGGAAGGACTATATCAAACCTAACTGTCTTGTTTACTTCCCTTATCTCTTTGCTGGTCGTGATGATGTTGTTCCTGAATGTCTTGATATGATTTTTGCCATGATTGAGCATTATGATTTCGACTCAAGCGAACTGGTGGAAATCAGTTTCAGCTACCCGGCGCAAATCCCTGATGGGTTTGAAACTCCTGTTAATATGCAGGCTCGGAATTCTCCTCTTGCGCAAGAAATCAAGAACTTGCATATTGAAGAAGTTGATCACAGGTATGGACTAAGTAAGTATCGCTGGTCGAGATGCTTCTTCAAGACTCTTTTGAATCAACAAAAAATAGATGTCACTCGTATTTTAGGAAAACTTCAGGTTACTCCAAATGTCGTTTTTGACAATAAGTGAAAACGAGCAGGCTAAACTTACCTTTGAGGCTTGAACAGTATGCAGAAACCCATCTCCATCGCAGAAAAGACAATCTTCTCGTCTAGATGGTTGATGGCTGTCATGTCTCTTGGCCTTTCTATTGGTCTTGCCCTCTATACCTTCAAGTTCTGCCAAGAACTCTACCATATGGCTTCTACTATCCAAAGCGCAACTTCGGAAATGACGATGCTTGCTTTGCTCGGACTTGTTGACATTGCAATGGTATCTAACCTGGTAGTCATGATTGCTATTGGAGGCTACTCAATCTTTGTACGAGAAATCAATCCGAAGGATATTGAGAATCGCCCTAGATTCATGAACCATATCACAGCTTCCGGTCTGAAAGTGAAGATGGGTTCATCCTTGATTGGTGTATCCTCTATCCATCTTCTCAAGCGATTCGTTGAAACAGCAGAACACAATGGCTCTGGAACCGATTGGAACCAGATTGGCGCTCTGCTCGCTATTCATGGCATCTTTGTTGTTTCTACAATAGCATTAGCATACATTGATAGGCCTTATCCATCCAAGGAAGAAAAACATGCGTAACTTGTTTGTTATACTCTTTTGCGGTTTGTTTTTCTTGACAGGATGCGGAGAATGCGCCTGCGGTAAAAAGAACAAGAAGCAGGAAAAAAAGGAAGAGCAAAAACAAGAAGATGGAGTTATGGAATTCCAGAATAACGGAGAGTTCCCGTCTTTGCCGCCAGGATCTTTTTAAGAGAAAACAATGTCCAACGAACTTCCTATTACTGGTCAGATTTTCTTTCGGGATACTTATAATCCAGAAGACAAAAATACTGCCGCTCCCAAAGGTAAAAAACTGATGATGTTCATTGGGATTGTTGCCGTTCCCGAAGATACTGAAATAAAGGGAGAGCATCAATACATTCTCTTTGGTAGAGAAGAAAAGCCGTTACAGATGACAGGTCTTACTGTTATCAATCAAACAGGTCAAGACCTTACGAAAGAAGTTGCAGGTTGTGGAATCGGACAAGTTCTGTCCCTTCCTATTTGGAGAGTTTAATAATGACAAGCCTCTCGTCCCAATCATCCATCGTTCCTTCTGGTCCTGTAGGTATCCCAGTTGAAAACTTCTCTGTTATGGAGACAAGATCAAAGGTCGCCAGAGGAAGTCATATTGCCATTGTTAATCAGTCATACGAATGGAGCAACCTGGACGGTTCTCCTTCCGTTCCTGAGTATCGCGAATATGTTCAGCTTCGCAAGATGTCAGCAACCATTCTCCCGATGTGTCCTCGCTCTGGTAAGTTTTTGCTCATTCGTCAGTATAGATACCCCGCTCATTATAATGCGCAAATGAACGGTAGCAACCAGATGCACGAAGATGCATGGTTGTACGAAACTATTGCCGGTGTTATTGAGCCTGGCGATAGCCCTCTTGATACCGCTGTTCGCGAGGCTCAGGAAGAGGGAAACATCATTATTGACCCTACCGATGTTCGCGAAATCCATAAGGCAATGATGACCCCCGGCGTTACTAATGAGGAAATGACCTTCTTCCTCGGTATTGTCGATCAAGTCGGTCCAGATGGTCCTAGCGGCCTTGCTAATGAAGGCGAACGTATCAAGGCTAAGTGGATGACCCAAGATGAAATCCGTCAACTGGCGGCTCAAGGTCTTATTAGGGATGCAAAGACTCTTATTTGTCTTTATGCCGCTCGGGTACTGTAATGACAAACAAACATAAAGAACCAACTTGTATTTGCGGATGCTGCTTTCCTTCTCCTCCCGGCTCTTTATGCGGAGGAATGAAAGAAGTAGAATCTAAAGATGATGGCTGGATTATAACCAAACCAATTCGCAATTGGTGGAAAAGCCGTCTTCGCCGTATTGATTGCGAATGTCTCTTGCCTCAGATTATTGATAAGGCAGATACAGTCTCAAATGCATTCAAGGCATGGGAAATCCATTGCAAGTCCTCCCCGCATTGGGAAGGACACGATGCGGAAGCAATCGAAAACTTTGGAATGTGCGCTGCTGTTGTTGGTGCATTGAAGTCAGGTAAGCCAACGATTCTTCACATGAAGATAGATCCAGAAGCGTGCTGAACTAGCCCAAGACTAAACTAAAGCCGATACAACCCAAGCCCTCGCTTGGGTTTTTTCTTTGCAAAATCTATGCGTGGAAGGTATGGCTATAGTTCAAAATTTGCCGATTAACAAACATAAAGGAGACCAGAAATGGCTGAATCTAAGAAACAAATAGAGTGGAATGAAAATCTTGAAAAAGTGAAGCAGTTTGCGAGCGCCAACAAGAAGTGGCCCTCCACAACTTCTAAGGATGAAACAGAAAAGAACCTTGGACAATGGTGGAGTAGGCAAAAGTACCTGCTTACTAATAATAAAGGCGAAGGTAAGGCAACCCTTTCTGATGAAAGAAAGGCCCTTGTAAGCGGAACTATTGAACTCTATTCTGAACTAGAAAGAGATGGAATCTGGGACAAGAAGTATGGAGTTATCGCTGATAAGATCAAGGCTGATGGAAAGTTGTGGAAGTATGCCACAGAAAATGAAGATGAACAGAAGAGCATCCGCTGGTGGAACCAACAGAAAACCTTTGCTCGCAAGTTCAAAGCAAATCCCACCGGGTCGTTCGGCGGAATGAATCAGCCTCGCTATGATAAGGTTGTCGCTTTGATGAGAGTTATGGGCGATAACATTGATGAGATAGTTGTTGATCAGGCCTCTCCTGTTCAACAGTAAAAATGTTTACCAGATTGCTTAGAATGTTGGATATATGGTTCCTTAAAAGTCTGTCTTTTGCAGATAGAAAAAGATGGATGAAGAGGTGGAGATATGGCAAAAATTACGCGCAACGAAGAAACTAATAAACAAATCACTACAATAGATGACCAACGCCGTAGACTTGGCATTGCTTCGCTTCATGGAAAAATCAAGTCCTGTATCCACCTTCTTAAGATGGCAGATGCAGTATGCGGAGAGGCGGCAGACTCCTATATTGACCCTGATAAATCAGAAGGCCACCTCTATTCCTGCCTTGAAGCTATACATACCGCTTTAGCCGAAGTGAAAGACCATGCTAATATCGGATCTGCCCTCTGCGAACAAATTGTAGGAGAGAAAATAGTACCGCCTCTTACTAACTTTGCTAATCAAATGATTAGATACAACGAAACTCCACAAAACTAGTATCCAGGACTAAACTTTCTTAATGTAACCAGTGGATATAGAAATTTTGATATTCACTACTCAGTGGAATTCATATTATGGATATTTATAGCAAAGCAATCGAATACTTCAAAGAAAATCCAAATCAAATATTAGAAGTTTGGGATGACCCTAAAAGCCATTTCTCTGGCGTTCTGTTCCAGGCAGTAACCCCCGATGGTTCTTGCCAACCTAATAACGAAGGAGATTATTGCGGAGATATCTGCGAAATACACTCCATCGAAGCGTCCGCATGGACAAGAGAACTAGAACAAGAAATCTTGGATGACTTCCGAATCCCTAAGATATACGCCAGCCACGGTTATAGACCTAAAATAACCGTTGATATGCTCGAAATCTTCGCTGAATGGCAAAGAAAAATAGATAAGGTCTTGGGTAGAAATCCAGAAAACTTTGAATATGAACAGTAATCTCTTCGGAGGATTACCTCTTGGCGAAATTTGCGCCATTACAGGGAAATCAACTTTCGATTTTAGACAAGTAAGACCAGTAGGTAAAGTTATGTCCGCTTTCAATACATCTTCGCCTCCGTCTCCGCTTGTTCGTAAGTCTGCTTTTTTTGAGGGAGTAGAACTTCCGCCAACATTCAGAATCAGAAAAGAAATGGCAGCGCCACTTAAGGTTCTCAAAGAACTTTGCGATTACCCTGTTCTTTATATGAACTACAGAGTAATTAACAACGAAGGAGCGATTGCTGTAACAATAAGCGATAAAAATCCTACAACTGATAATAAGGAAATGACGGCGAAGTATCCCGGAGATGCCATAGTTGTGGACCTATGCTTGTTCAACGATACAAGTGAAAAATACATCCATACAATAGACTACTGGGCAAATATGCTTTGCTCCGTCCTCACCTTTAGAGGACATGAAGTATTCCTGAATGGACACCTATATGTCCCTTACGAATAATAAACTATTGCCGCCATATAACCCTGACTTCGCGGATAAGTATATAAAAGCTTCTCCAGAAACATTTAGAAAAGAATATATGGGAGACTTTCTAACTAGCGGAAGACTAAAAGGCCCAGAAGTGGAATCATTTGACCGCAATGACAAGTCCGTTAAACACTCTCTCCTGGTTGAAGAAATCTTCGACAATGTTAGTATTTATCTTCATATAACAGTAGACCCCGATGGAGTTGATTCAACCAGACATTCAAGAGTAACAATTTCAAGTATCCCATTTACAGACCCAGAATGGGGAAATAGACTCCACCACATCTGTCTTGGAAGCGAGTTCCCAAAACTCATGGACGTTCAATCAAATGAAAAGAAGTCTTATGAGTTGCATAGAAAGCTTCTTATAGAACTTGCTTATATACTTACTCTTAGAGGTCATGAAGTCTTTACTTGCTTTGTTCGAAATCCTACACCTGATAACACGTTAGAATATACTCATTTCTCTGAAAAACTAAGAGAAGAAATATCAAATAAGAAAGAAAGGGAAACCATCAATGCTAGTTCTAGCAATACTTAAACTGATTTTTGGAGGACTACTGTTCCTTGGCGGTATCGCCATGTATACAACAAATGATTCAACATTCCTCAAGATAGTGGGGGCAATTTTCGGAGTATTCGGACTGGTTCTTATCCTTCCAATGTTCCTATCGTTTACCTTTTATGCAATCATTGTAGCTCTTATTGTTATTATTGCTTTGAGCGCTATCAAAATGTTTGGTAACTAATCATGTCTTCTTCTAATGGCGAAATATACCACAACTGTAGAGTTTTGTCTCCTGATGGCATAGAAATGTTTCGCTGCCATAGAAAGAAGTTTAATTGGTATATCAAAAAGGGACTCGCTGAACTCGTTGAAGGTAGAGAAGACACGATACGCCTCCTCTTCCAGCCTAACGGCCTCGGTTGGGCTGGCGAACATTACTTCCTGCAAGATAGAGATAATAAGTGCTGCTGCTGCGGAACCTCCCAAAACCTCACAAAACACCACGTTATCCCTTATTCTTATCGAAAGCATCTTCCTATTGAAATCAAAGAATCTAACTATTATGATGTACTGCCTCTTTGCGTAGAATGCCATAATAGATATGAAATTTTCGCGAGAGATAAAAAGAAAGAACTCGCAGAACGATATAATGCCCCTATCCAGGGAATCAATAATTTCACAACCTCAACAGGGCCATGCTTCGCAAAAACATTGTTGCAACATGGAAATGTTATACCTGATGGCCGCAAACAACAAATGCTCGAATATATCGAGAAAGAATTCGGGAAGAAAAACCTTACACCGAAAGACCTGAAAGAAATAGCAAGCCTAAAAGAAAAAGGTAAACAAAGATCGGATTATAAATCGCACGCTGAAATTGTGGTCTCTTCAATAGAATCCTACCAAAAATTCTTCAAAGAGTGGAGAGAACATTTTGTAACGCATATGCAGCCGAAGTGTCTTCCTAAGTGTTGGGAAATCGAAAGGGATTTACATGGACGAACAAGAAAAAATCAAAAACACTAAAATGGAAGCCTTCTTTCCAAAGATTTTTTGTGTATTGACTTGCCTCATTGGTTGCCTAGTATTGATAGCGGCTCCATTCTACGTCCCGCTGGTTAGTATCCTCAAGTTCGTTGGAACAATGGCTACCTCCGCTGTCCTCGCTCTCTTGTTCGGAATCGTTTCGGTTAGCGGGCTAAACTTTGCCGCCAAAGATGCAGAAAGGAAAGAATCTTCTCTCACCTTCTTGGCTATGCTCTACCTAACTTCGCTGAGTCTAGGTTTCGTTGCGCTGCTCAGCTTCTTGAGAATCCTCGTTTGGTCGTTCGATCATTTTTTCAATGTTCACATCAGCTGGTTCTTAGTTCCAGCGCAATAAAGGAGATGTTCATGGATAGTGAAACTTGTAGTTCAGGGTGCCCCGTTCGTAGTCCCCTCGTTCGTAGGGCGCTGCTTCTCGCAGTTGTCCTCTCGGTCATTGCCGGCGGATATTACTGGTATATCATGAATGATGCTTCCTCGGCTTCAACGCCCGCACGCCCGCAGGTGAATAAGGCCCCGAACCCGAACAGCCAGGCCCCGACCCCGACTTCAACTACCCTGCCTTGAAAGTAAGGTAATTCCTCTTGCTCAACCCTCTTCCTCGTCTTGGGGAAGAGGGTTTTCACATTAACTGTAACAGATTGCCATATATGAGCCTAGTATTGTAGAACCCCTCTCCGTCTCTGTAATCCTTGGGAAAGATGCAGGTATATATGCTCACAATAGGCGTTTCTAAATCCACTAATATTCGTAGACATAAAGACTATTATAACATTCTCTACAATGGAGAAACAAAACTACACCACTATGGCGCTCTTAGAAGTTTGTTCGAAATGCCTGAACGATGTAACCCGTCTTTTATCGCAATCGCTCGCTCGGGAAGTCATCTGGTTTGCGCAGCATCAGTCACTTTTAATGAAGAAAGAAGCTCTCATTCGCAATCAGGATTGATTGTCTCCCACCCTCCTATTGTTGATGGTAAATACTTCGCACCACTTTTCCCTAATGTAGAAGTTATGGGATTCACAAGACCTGAGTTTAGAAGAAAAGGATTCGCAACGAAAACCTTGTTCTCTTTACTCAAAAAAGCAAATATACCGAAAAACTATACAGTCTATGTATACTCGCAAGCAATGAAAAGAATGCTCGAAAAAATAGGCTTTACTAATGTTGTAAACCTCCACCAAACAACCCCGTAATGACAGCATTCCCTCGAAAAATTAGCCTCCACGAAATAGAACCGTTCGGAGTTCTTAAAGACCTCTATATGTTCGAAATTCGAAATATCGAATATGCGAATAAGGTTGAGTTTAGACTTTTTTCTGATAGATATGAATCAAAAGAAAGCGTTATCTCCAAACTGCTTAATGAACTTGATAAAAGAAACCTCTTCATAGACTCTATTTTTGTTGATTTGGTTGTTGTTATTGAATCTGATGAACCAATAGTTATTGGTAATATACGGACGCTCCCTAATGCCTCCGCTGAACAATGGTACATTGTGAATGTTTGCTCTCAACCGGAAGGAAATAATGAAGACTTACCATTCTAAAACACAGTTTCTAGCTAAATGCGCAGCCGTCGCTGTCCCCCTTGTGTCAGCCGTAACCCTCTTTATCTACTTGTCGATTAAAGGAAAGCCAGAACTCGGCGAAGAAACTGCAAGAGAAATAGCACTTCTTTACTTGTCGTTTTGCACTCTTATCTTCTGTATCATCACCCCAGTAGCGGCTAAAATAATCGTCCGCACCCCCGCCTGTAAGGAATAATGCTTGAAGAACTATATCGCAGTCAAAAACGAACTCTTCCGTAATGACTCCGAAAGAACTTGGGTCGCTACCTTCCAATCCGAAAATGACTGCCAGGCAGTCTGTAAAAGCCTCAACCAGAAAAACCCGCGCAAAGAAACTAGACAACTCCAAGAAGTTCAATCAGAAAAGTAAATATGCGATTCCTTGTTAACTTCATATTGGTCTCTTTTGACTTCTTCATCATTGTAATCGAAATCGCTGTATGCTTCTTCCAGCTTATGCTGGAAATCTCCCTCTTTTGTTTTGAAATCATTTCTGATATATTCTTCTCATTTATCGCCTTCACTGCCTATAGTATTAGACAACTCTTTAGGTAAGAAATATGACGCTCCATAAAATCATCCACATCCTGAGATTCGTTATGTACTTCGTTACATTGGTCTACTTCTCATACCAAACATACGAATCTGCTCAAAGAAAAGAAATTGGCCTTATGTTTTGCTCGGTTTTCCTTGCATCGCTATCGCTCCTCCTGATTATAGGATATCTTACTCCAAGATGTAGAATCTGCGAAAGACAAGACCCTCCCATCGGTCCCCCAACCTGAAGGATAAGATAATGTTCGCTAGATTCCTCGATGAAGAAGAAGCCCTTGAACAAGCCAGAATAATCGGAGAAAAATGGGGATACGGAAACTGTATCCAATACCTCCAATATGCCTGGGCTGACTCCCTTATCGAAAAATACCCCTCCGTCTCCCGCTCCACAGCAGCTATAAGCGCAGGGATAACTGACCCTGAAGAAATTGAAGCCTATGCCAAAGGATTCAATGTCCTCAAAAACCCGTCAACCAAAGGCCTCCAAAATGCCGCGCAAGAAAATAACGCTCAAACAAGTACAGTTAAACCTCAAAACGCTTAGAAGAAGATCTGACTCGGCAGAAGATGAATTCAAGAAAGAATTCCAAAGAATTAATGACTGGGTACAAATAGTTGGAACAGATGCCCTTGGAATAGATAATGACCTCTCTAACCTTATGAAAATGTACTACGCGGCAAATGTTCATAGAAACTTGGCAGACTTCGTTGAAAAAACGCAATATAGTGGAGTTCAAGATATGCACCCCTTCGCTTTTCCTGATAATGATACCGGCGCTCTTGGAATGAAATCGGGACAAACCTTGATAGATAATGAGGGTAATATCTGTACCGCTGATGAGTTCCTTACAGATGGAGAAGTCTTTGTCTCCTATCCAGATGGTTCCTATTCTACTCTCAAATGGACGCAAGTAAGACCGCCAACACCAGAAGAAATGGATAAGTTCAATGGACAAAACAAAAAATAAGGTCATATGGGCAAATAAATACGTCGATTATGATAAACTCTCTCCCTTAGAGAAAAAGGCTTTCGAAATCTGTAGTAAAATAACCTATGACCACGCCGGTATCCCTCCCTACATCGACGTAGTACAAGGCACCGAAGTCTGGGCGCAAGATGGAAATGACCTTAAAAAACAAGTCATTGAGATCCTGAAGGGAAAAGCAAAATGAAGTTCTTTGAATTCTCAAATACGTCCGGCGAAATCTTCCGAGCTAAGTTCACTACAAAACAAGAAAAACTCAAAGCTTATAAACGGATGTGGAACTATTATAATAATGATAATAGACTCCATCCTATCTTGGAGTTCCTTGACCTGGCAGAAGAACAAGAACTAAAACTCTATACTAAGGCTGAACAAGGTAATGTCTGGGCTATCCAGAGATGCTTGAGAATCATGTGGAGTAGAACTGACCTGTCTTCCTTCTATGGCAAAATTGTAACTATCAGATAGGATTGTAAGGCAATGAAAATCACACCACAACAAATGCAAGAACTTGACCAGGCAACAGCACGCTATGTTGACCTCATAACTCCTTCCCTCAAAAGACTTTATGATAACCTCATAGAGTCAGGAATACCCAAGGAAGTTGCAGCCCAAGCATTAGCAAGAGCAGCATCTGACCTGTTCATATCGTTCCTTGGTATTAAGAGAGAATAACAAAGTATGGATACCGTCCTAACAATTCTCAAGTTCATTGCTATTGGCGTTGGAGTCATCATCGCTATCCCTGTAGCCGTTGTTCTTCTTGGAATGGCTGTCGCAATACTCGGCGCTATCGTTGAAGCAGGCGTCTTCCTCTTCCTCTTCCTTGTTGCCGCTGCCGCTAGCTTCTTTAATGCTTTCTTCGAAACGTTCTTTACCCCAAAGAACCCCAAAACCTAAGAAAGTTTCGCGCATATGAAAAAAGCTTTCACCCTCATCGAAATTCTTGTTGTCGTTATTATCTTTGCCATCATTGTTCTAATCATAACCGCTGTTACTCCCTCGTCAAAAAGAAATACACCAAAACAACCAACAGTACCCGCAAACTTCACTGTACTCTCCAGAGAAGCTACAGGAGCAACCTGCTGCGAACCCTTCATCATTATTGTCAAAGATTTACAGACAGAGCAGGAATATATCATCATTGAGGACGGTAGCGGAGTCTCTATAACCCCAAGATTGCCAAAGAAAGAAGAACGATAATGTCAAAGCTTAGAAGAGGCTTCGTCGAGCCTCCTGAAATCCTCGTTATCCTCGCTATCATCTGCCTACTCATTGGTATCCTCATACCAGCAATAGGTAAAGCCAGAGAAGCTGTTCGAAGGAATGCCGCCGCACAACCCCAAAGCATCTCCCAAGAAGAAAAAGATAGACTGCAAAAAGATGGCGAACTATCTGCCAGAGAACGAGCTGAAATCGCTAGAAAACAAAATGAGGCAGACTCTAGAGAAAATGAACAATCCCTCCTTAACCGAATCCGACAAGAAGAACAAACTGAACTCCAAATCCAACAAGAATACGCTAGCCAACTCCAACCCCTTTCCTTTATAGTCTCTAACTGGCAACTCAATAGAAAAGAAAATCTTAAAGTATTCGTTCTCTATGATATCCAAAATAAACAGGAATATATCATTGTCCAAAATGTTTATAACCCCGAAGTTATGACCATTACCCCGAGAATCAAAAATGACCACTGATTATGCAACACTTAAAAAGTCCGTATCAGAACTCCAAACTATCATAGAAGAACATGAACGCTATAAACGAGCGCTCCTCATTATCTCTAGCCCAGTTCCAGCAGCCCTCTCTCCCCATGATATAGCGCTACATGCCCTCAAGGATTGGCCCTTCCCTGACCCGCCAAAACCCCAACCCAAACCTTGCCGTATCTGCGGAGACCCTGACTGTAAGAAAGATTAACATAATGAGAATGAATAATAAAAAAAGATGCACAACCTATACCTGGCAATGCCCTATCTGCCGTAAAACCTATTCGGAACTTGTATCCTATTGCCAGCCCTGCCATAAAGCCGAAATAGATGATCCATCCCTCCGATATGCCGCTAACCCAAACGCCCGAAATATACCATCCAAACCTAAGACTAAACTTCCCAAAAGACCCTGATACCCTATGCAAACACCCGTTCTCTCCAAAGTAGTCGTTTCTCCCCAATCAATCCAGTTTTTCGCGCAAAAGAAACTCGTCGCCAGTATCACCCCTACCTCCATCAACGCCCCAGCTTCTAAACACAATAAGAACCTGATACCCTACCCAAGACAATCTACTAGCCTCCAACTGTCCTCTAATATCCTCTCATTCTCCTCAACCTCCTATGCTGCCACTGATTCCTTCAATATCGCTATTGTACCTAATGACCTTAAAGAACAAGTTTCTATAGCTATCGCAAAGGAACCCTCCCCATGAAACCAATCAAAGATTATCTCAAAGACCCGCCCACAATGTTCCTCGTTGTTATCTCTATCTTCTTCCTCTGTACAATCATCAATCTTGCTATTAGTATCCTCCACCTCTTCATTAATCACTAATCCTTCAAAACCTTCGAAAACTTTATACTAGGAAATCTTACAGGAAAGTTTTATGAATATCAAAATGTATATCAAAAACCTGTTCAAGAAACTCTTTATTTCGGAGAACCCGTTCTATCCGTTCAAGGCGGCAATCGCTATCTTCTGTATCATCCTTCTTGTTGATTATTGTATCATGGGAAGTCTCAATGTCGTTGTCTTCTTTATGTCTGCTATGACCCTCGCTACAATGTTCCCAATCTGCTTGTATAATGAACGCCTGCTCCAAGAAAAACAACTCAGAGAAATACAAGCACAAAAAGAACATCTTGAACTCGAAAAATCTATCAAGTATTGTATGGAAATGAATAATGTCATTCGAGAAGAGAATAGTATAAAATCTCCTGACACTGAATCGAAATGTTCCACTGCGCAAGCCCAGATTGCAAGTAGAGAAGAAAGCGGTAGGTTTCCTGCTCCTAAAGGAAGATGGCCCACTGTTTACCGAGATTCTGACCTCTAAATGAGGTTTTTGTTGGTAAAGTTTATACTACTTCTACACTTTGCTACACTTTGCACCACATAACGACACTTTTCGTATCTATACCCGCTTCTCTCTTCCAGTAACTTTTCCCGCTTTCATCAAAATATAACACAGGAAATAATAGATGATTCCCCCAACTCTTTCTCCCCTCTTTGTTTATTCTTTCATCTATGTTGCAATGGGCGCTATTACAGCCTTTGGAGTTACCTCTCAAGATGAAGAATCTGCTCAGCCCGTTCCCTCTTGGACTTTCTTATTGAGCTTCTTCTTTTGGCCCGTCTTCATCTTTGTTTATTTCTTTCTAACTTTGCTTACAGCCGTCCATAAAGGGCTTGAGCTTGCTAATACGCTATGGATTCAAAAATCTTATGGTAAAACGTCTTTTTGGGCCATCCTCAAAGACCTTTCAAAGGACAAAAAATGAGAATACGCAGGGTACAAGTAGAATGGTCCACTGGTAAGGCGAACCTTGATCTTCGCAATGAAGCGGGTTTACCATTATCTCTTGTGGGGATTGTTGGGCCTAACGGCTCGGGTAAGAGTTTATTACAATTGCTAGCACTGCGCTGTTTCAAGAACAGCATGAGTCCTAACACTGTTTTCCTCGATTGGGATGATGTCTCTGGTAGCGTAGAGATGGAATATGGCGGGGCCATAGCAACAGCGATTGTTCATAATGGCAAGATAGTGCAAAACTTAGTATTTCCAAATATGACGGTAGACAAGATGAGGATGCAGGGAGGGGTACTTGGGTATACTCGTCATAGGTTCTCTTGGGAGTTAGCTCGTTGGGGAGAGAGCAACGAGATGGGGTTAGGGGAGAAGGGCATAACATCTATCCTTCATGATTTGTACAAGGGCGATATTAGGAATAGCGTGATATGGGTTGATGACTTTGCTATTGGCTTGGATAAAGAGAACTCTTCCAGGTTCCTGCAAACTTTGATAAAGAAGTGTTTAGAGAAGAGCAATCAGTTGATATTTAGTACAACTGGGAATGCTGGGGTAGGGGAGTCTGGGGTATCAGTTGAGTGTACAAGGTTCTTAGCTGATAAGGTTGATCTTGTATCTACTGTCTTGAAGAAGTTATGACTAGCACTGATTCCACTAAATTGGTTTCTTCTACAAAGGAAGAAATGGAGGAGATGCTTCCACTGCGCTGTTGTTCCACTGCGCCTCTGGGACTAAACTTTCTTTTGCGCGAAAAAACTGATTCCATCAAAACTTATAGTAACGGTCTTGATGTTCTTGGACATCTCGGAGGAACTGGTCCTTATCATCTCTGATTTTGAACTTAAGTCCGGCATTCAGTCGCAGTAGGTTTTCGGTCAAGCGAGAGACACGATTGGACCCATCTTGGAAGGGTTTGATACAGGCGATTCCGAGGGACGTAGTATAAATCTTACGTTCCAAGTTTTTCCAATCTGATTCTTCCATAAGTCTGGGGTTATCGAGTTGGTCTTTGATAGAGAGTACATAGGAGGAGTAATCTTGGAAGAGGCTGATGAGGAGAGGTTGGATTTGTTCTGGGGGAGGCATTTGGCGATGGCCCAGGGACTTTTCATGGATACGGTATTGACCGAGTTCATCTTTGGAGGGATAATCAATGGAGTTAATAAGTTCTTCTCCCTTTTTCCAAAAGTCATGAAGTAAGTTCTTATGAAGTTGTTTCAACCACGGGAACTGTGAATCGAAGTTCTTCATTGTTATAAGATTTGCTTTTGGGAACAGGTTTGGATTTTCAGCAAGTTGTATAACAAGGTGGATACATCTCATTTGACCTGATACGGCTGGATGCGCTCTACCCTGGAAGAGCAGGTTAGATTGGACTTCTTCTCGTTTCATGAAGATTCTTTCCATTTCATTAGAGTGGAGGATGAAGTCTATTTTTTCATCTTCTGTTACTTCCGGGAAGTAGCGTCTATCGAAGTCAGTGATTGGGATAAGTTCCATATTTGTTAATATCGGCCTTTCGTTGGGCGAAGTTTGGCAGGCACGATAGGGTAATCGTTATGAGTGTGGGGAAGGGGTTTGTTTGGCGTTGAAATTCTTTTGTGGAGCGCTTGCTGGTGGCTTTTCGGTTGCCTATAGTTCGTATGATGGGAGAGGTCGTTGGAGCTTTCGTTATGGCAAAAAGTCGTCAACTGTACCTTGATGTTGCTTCGCATGCGGAGATTCCTCTAGCAAACAGAAAAGAGGTTGTTTCAGGAAGGGGCGGGGAGCTTAGGGTTCCTCGCCGTTATCATTTGAAGGCGGACAAGCTTATTGCTTTGCGCAATCAGATGAAGGAATCTGGTCATTTCATATCTCCTTACGGGGCGAATCGTCTCTACACATTTATCATTGAGGCCTTATCCGAGTTAGGGACGAACAAGCCTCACGCATGCAATGTGGTATGGGAGAAGTTCAAGGAGGTAGCATCTCGTCCTGGGACGACGAAGGCAGGGAAGACGGCGTGGGAGCGTTTTTCTGAGCGTCCCAGTCGCAGCGCGACGACCGGGCTTGACGATTTTTCTCGGTTTCTTCAGAACCTTGAGGTACTTCAGAGGCTTGGGGGAGATCATCCTTACGGGTTCAAGCTATCGCAGGTGGGCGCTTGTATTGACATCTTGATGGACATTGAGACGGGGATGAAGGTACAGCTTCGGACTGGGATTACTGATGGCGAGCCTGTGAAGCCTGTTAACATGAGTCGTAAGAGGGTATATAAGAAGACGGTTGATTTCATTCCTGCTGGAACGTTGATTGATGCGGTCTTTTCTGATGACGAGGGGGCTTCAGAGGAGTCCGAGGACTAAACTTTTTTGGCGGAAAATTAGGCTATCCGTTCGCTCTCGCCATGAGCGGATTCTTTGGACCCCTAGGGAGTTTCTCTGGGGGTCTTTTCTAGACAGAGAGAGTTTTCAGGTAGCAACATATAGGAATCATTCGTATGGGACGGAAGAGCGTAACGGTTCCAAAGGATCAGGGCGCTGGGTTATCGAACGAGCAGCGGATTGGGGTATTACTTCAGCACACATGCGACAATGATAGCGTCTTCTATGCATTATGTCGGATGAGGCCAAATCTTGCTGCGATTGAGGACAACGAGACGCGCCGGCGGTATGCAAGGAATCATGGCGTTGAGTGTCCTGCATTTGACGCAATATTCCATCAACGGTTACTAGAGCAGATCCGCAAAGTCAAGTGCAAATACATGGAGGAAGTCAGGAAGGATGAGGTTCTGAAGCCTTCCAAGAACGACGATGGCTCGGCTGTGAAGGTTGCAGATATTGAGATTGCTGACATTCCGAGGTTTAGTCTGGGCATTCCGGCTTTGGACCAGATTTTGGGGAAGGATGACAAGACCGGCATATATGGGATGCCGAAGGGGTCTTGTCTTATTTTCGGCGCGGAAAGAGGAACTGGCAAAACCAGGCTATCAGTAGAGGTAGCATCTCATGTAGGAAGTCCTTGGCGTCACATCGACGCCAATGGCAATAACGGCGTTTTGTATATTCAGAACGAGGAGAAGCTTTCCGTCTTCAGGGCAAGGGCTGCGAGGTCTTGGACGGATGAGCATAATATTTGGGTTTCTTCTTCTGACAATCTACTTCAGCATCAGTTTCTGATTGACAAGCACAAACCGAAGCTTGTGATTATTGATTCGATGCAGGATACGGTTCAGGCTCGTTATACTGGCGGCTTGATCAATATGTTAACTACCTATAAAGCGATAGCAGAGGATACTGGTATTTCTTTCTGGTTGATTTCTCACCTGACGGTAAAGGGGACCATCAAGGGAGGGAGTTATCCTGGGCACAAAGTGGACATCGAGTTGATTGCAGTTCGGAACAAGGAGGACAAGGGGTTATTTGATGTATCTTGTCCTGTGAAGAACAGGTACGGGGCTACGAACATTGTATCTACCTTTAGGCATACTGACTCTGGGGTTCGGTTTGTAGCGATGAGAGAGACCTGAGTTTGGTTCTAGTTTGGGATTTTATATGAACAGCCTCCGAATAGGGGGCTGTTTTCTTTCTAACTTTATGTTGCCGACTAAACTTTTGCGCGAAAAAATAAGGTTGTCGGATAGAATAGGATAAGAAGGGGTAGTCTAGCGGGCTAAACTTTCTTAGGAAAAAAGAAACTTATCAGAAAGATGGACAGACGTAAAGATGCTGGCTAAACTTTCTGAGGCGAAAAGAAAGAATGTCAAAGTCGAGCGAAATGTAAGTAGCAATAACTTTGACGGACGAATCCTTCTAAAGGAGAAAGCAAATGGCGACTGAGCAGAACGGCGTAGCGGTAGCGGATGAGCAGGTGCAGTCGGTGGCGGCGGCTTTGGCGCAGTCCACGGAGTCGGCGGGGGCGGTTGCCCAGCCGGTGGTTGCGGAGGCGGTTGCCCCGGCGCAGACGGATGCGGGGCAGTTGGACGCGCTGCGGGCGCTGTTCGCATCGCTCGATGAGCAGCGGGACTCGTTGATGGAGCAGATTCGGGCGGCTGGCGGGACCACGGGGCGTCGGGGTCGTCCGAAGGGTTCCAAGAACCGCAAGCCCTCGAAGGCCAAGGCGAAGCCGAAGGCCAAGGCTGGCAAGCGGGGTCGTCCGGCTGGCTCGAAGAACAAGGCTCCTCGCGCCTCGAAGCGTGCGAGCAACGAGACTTCGCTGATTGTCTCGGTTGCTCAGGCTCTCAGCAATGCGAAAGAGCCGATGAACAACACGCAGATTTGCGAAGCGGTGGAGGCTGCGGGCTATCAGACGAAGGCCGGCTCCTTCAAGACGATGGTGGCGCAGTCGCTCGTCAAGCTCAACGGTCTGCGGGTTGGCAACAGCCACGTTGTGAACCGTCCCTCGCATGGTCACTACGTCGCTGGCAGCGGCATGGCGGCGTACCTCGCCGACCCCTCGAAGGCCGTTGTCATCGAGGAGTAATCAGTTCGGGTCTCGGAAGGGCAAGCCCCCTCTCTTCATGGGAGGGGGTTTTATTTTTGCAGAAAATCCTAGGACTAAACTTTCCCAAAGGATATGGAAAGCATAAGATTCACGATACGGAGATAAAACAGATGGCTAACGTCACGATTCCCAAGTCCTTTTTCATCAAAGAGCGCCGCATGTATTCTCACTGGCGCTTTGCCTTCTGGCGCGAACTTTTCCAGAACTCAACAGACGCAGGGGCATCCGAGATCAAGGTTGAACTCGTTCAAAAAGAAAACGGGGTCATTGGCGTTTCATTTGACGACAATGGAACTGGGATGACCAGGGAGGTTTTGGAGAACGTCTACTTCAAGCTTGGAGAGACCACCAAGAACTCTGGGTCAACGGTTGGCGGATTTGGACGCGCTCGTATCCTGACCTGTTTCTCAATGAAGAACTATACCATTCATACCCTGAACAATCTGGTTCAAGGGGATGGCGGCAGCTACGATATTGCTGAGGTTGACCCTCGCGAGGGCTGTCTCGTACAGGTTGAGATGGAAGACGAGAGTTTTGGCTCTTTGCATGATGCTCTTCAGCAGTATCTTTCTCAGAGTCAGATGCCTTGCGATGTGTACGTCAACGGCAGTCGTTGGAGGAGCTGGCTTTATCGCCGTCAGCTTACTCGTCAGCTCGAACTGAACGGAGTTCCTTTTGCGAGCATGTACGTCAACAAGAGCGGATCATCCGGTCTTCTTGTTGTTCGCGTCAACGGTACGGTGATGTACAGCCAGTCAACGTCGGCGAAGGCTCAGGTTATCATTGAGGTTGACTCCTCGATGAGTCGCGAGGTTTTGACGGCAAACCGCGATGGAATGCATTCTCAGTACAGCGCCGTCATGAGCAGCTTTGTTGAGGAGCTATCCGTTGATACGGTCTCAGCGTTGAAGCCTCGTTTCAAGAGGAAGGACGCAACGATTCGCGGTCGCGGTCTTATCTACTCAGTTCCGAACTCTAAGAAGAGGGAGGAGTCTCTCAAGAAGATCGAAAAGATCGCTTCTGAGTATGGAGTTCCTCAGTTGTCAGCAGCTCGTTTGAGCGGCGGAATTTCAGTTCATTCTGAGGGCATTACTGAGGTTCTGAAGACGGCGGACCTTCTTGGTCGTACCAAGGAAGTTGTCACGATGGCTCGCATTTCCGAGGTAATCGGAGGAGAATCTGGCGACATTTTCACGAAGAAGACGCAAGACCGTCTTTTCGCTCCGGTTGCTCCTCAGGTTGGAGAGCCTTTCGTCAATGATCTTCCTGACATCTTTATTGTTGATGAATCAGAGAATCCTCTGGTTCGCAAGGTGATTGACGCATACAACCCTGAAGGCTGGGTTGTCATGGCAAATGGGGACAAGACCTTCAACAAGGGCAGCAAGCATTATAAGTTGTTGATGTTGTGGAAGATTGCTTGTCAATATGCGATTGACGCAATGATGGTTGCCCATCCTGAGATTTCTCAGGTGGCCTGGGGTCTTGGCTGGGTTTTCTGCGACAGTTCAGAAGCTCGTCATATGGCGATTCGGGGCGGGTCAGTTCTTCTGATCAACCCGGTTGACAAGAATGGCAAGATGAAGTATGGGGTTCGCGATCAGCAGGACCACAAGAAGATGATGGCGTTGGCGAAGCATGAGGTTGCGCATACTGCTTTTTTATACCACAATGAGGAGTATGCAAACATGCTGACCGACATTGATGAGAACTACGACGAGAGAGAAGTCTACAGAAAAATGAGGGAGTTCCTCGACGGCTCTGACGACTAAACTTTTTCTTGGCTTTTCAAGAAAAGGCTTGCGTTCTCGGCCCATGAATCTATCAATATATGACCAACAGAAAGAGTAGGGTATTGTTATGGGTCTATTCGGCAGCAAAGAAGAGGAACTTCTCAGTTCTCTTTCCGAGCAGATTGCCGAACGGGTCCAAGCGTCGAACTCTTCTGTCAAGCCCTTACTAAAACGGTTTGTATATTCTCGCGCAAAACAGAATATACTCGCCCTTCATCCGAACTGGACGAATAAAGGGGTCTTGGGGCCTGATTCTCTTGACCATCTTGCCGAACAAGGCGTTATCATTGATTTGAGCTATTTCCCCAAAAAGGTCATGGACGAGTTTTTGGCTGCGATGGAACGAGAAATCATTCGTAAGAAGGAACCAATCGTTGAGATTGTTGTCGAAAAGCCTGCTGAAGTTGTCTTCAACGAGATTGATAAAAAGATTGGACCTGGCGGACAGACTGTTTTGATGATGGCGGCTGGCAGAGGAGACTACGATGAGGTCGTCCGCTTGGTCGAGGTCGAGAAAGCAAGGGTTGATGTGGTTGATAACAAGGGCATGACGGCGGCTGTGCGGGCGCAGCGTCTTGGTCATGCGAGAGTCGCTCAGTATTTGATGCAAATCAGAACGATTACCTAACAGAAAAAAATGATTACGAATCACAAGTTTGGCTTTACTGGCTAAACTTTCGAACGTATCCTTTAAGGTATGAAAGTAGCCATGCCCAACGAAACGGAAAGTCAAAGTGTTCTTTGTTACCTGACTGATTGGCAGGAAAGGCCTTCAGAGGGGCCGAAGAGCAAGACGGACACCTTACGTTTCAGGTTTGGGATTTCTGTATCTCCGAACCAGTGGATGCTGACGGAGTTTAGGGATGCTCTTGCGTTGCATCGAACCTATGCTTCGAACTTTTCGGACCTGACGCCGACTTTCAAGACGATTGCTGGGATTAGGGCTTTTGATGGTATCAAGAAGGTTCAAGAGGCATTGGAGGCGGTAGCAAAAATCAATCCAAACTTGAAGCCTTTGCCAACAAAAGACGATATTGAGTTGGCATTGGATTTCGCCAACCAAGTAGATTCTTTCTATCAAACGGATTTTGCAATCCATGATAATGTACGAGAGAGGTACTTTGGGGCTGGCGGGGAAGAAGACGACGAATGAAGACTGCAAAGCTTGTCAAGACAATTGAGATTAATCATCCCGAATATCCTGGGACGGTTATTAGTTTGAATATTTACGAGGTTGAAGGCGGCTATGTAGGCGTAGACTCTTCTTTTACGGATGAGGTTGCGAACTACATTGCGAATCCTTACGCCGAGTGTCAGTTGGTTAAGCTTCCTGATCCGATTGGGAATGATGAAGAGATTGACCCTCCTCTGGAGGAGGATGAACTCGTTGGGTTCTTGCGCATTTTGACTGCATTTGACTCAACGATTCAACTTTTGCCAGTTGAGCAGCAAGAGATCATTATGAACGGTTTGGCGAAGAGGTCTGGTTTGGCTCGCGACCGTTTGAGCGTGTTGCTCGGGTTGGCTCGTCAGGAAGTTGATTCTGCTGCTTTGTTCCAGTTTGTACAGGCCTTGAAGCCCGAAAGCGAAAATGGGGATTGATAATCTCATAATCATTGGCGACATTCATGGGAAATGGCCCATGCTGAAGAATGTCTGCGACAAGTACAAGGACAAGACTGTTCTTGGGCTTGGAGATGTCGGTCTGGGCTTTTTTGGGAGCAGAGAGCCGAAGCTTCCTGAGAACTTTCGTTTTTTCCGCGGAAATCATGATAACCCCGCCGTCTGCAAGGCTCACCCTCAGTACACCGTTGATTACGGAATGTGGGAGGGCGTCTACATTCTCGCCGGCGCTGACTCCATTGACAAGAAATGGAGAACTGAAGGTAGGGATTGGTGGCCTGATGAGCAGTTGAGCCGTGAGAACATGGAGTTAGCTTTGGAGGACTATGCCAAGGCAAAGCCCGACATTTTGATTTGCCATGAGGCTCCCTTCAGGATTCACGAGATTGCTCGGGCGGCTTCAGTTACGCATGACCGCAACAACGAGGGCTGGGGCGGCGCAAAGGGCAACTCCACCGCCTTTTTGTTGGATTCGATGATTCAGGCTCATATGCCGAAGATGTTGGTACATGGGCATTGGCATAACCCGTTGATTTACAAGCATTGGGGCTGTGTTTTCATCTCTTTGGCGGAACTTGAGGCGTTGGATTTGGCTGAGGCTGCAAAATTCTTTCGTGTTTTTTGAAGGAGTTCTTGACATCTAGCCGAAAGAGGTATAGAGTGACCATTATGAAGAATGCATCCTTGTTATCCTTGAGCCTACTACTCCTCAGTTGAGGGGCAGAAGTCTCATTGCTTGCAAGGCAAGTTGTGACCCTGCTCCTCCCCAAAGAGAAGTAGGGTTTTTTGTTTTGGCAAGTAAATATTCGCTCGTGTATCCCAACTGGCAGAGGAGCAATCCTGAGAAGGTTGTTGTTGGTGGTTCGAATCCACTCATGAGCATTTGTAGCGGCTATGGCGGAACTGGCAGACGCAACAGCTTGAGGTGCTGTCTCTCGAAAGGGAATGGAGGTTCAAATCCTCTTAGCCGCATTTGACAATTAGGCCCTGTGGCGTAACGGCAGCCGCGCCAGACTTAGGATCTGGTCCCGTAAGGGGTGGAGGTTCAAATCCTCTCAGGGTCATTTGGAAAAAGCAGGCCCCTGTGGCGAAACGGCAGACGCGGCAGATTCAAAATCTGCTTCCCGCAAGGGAGTGGAGGTTCAAGTCCTCTCAGGGGCATTTAGAGAGCATGTGGCGAAACGGCAAACGCGCCAAGCTCAGAACTTGGTTCTCTGGAGGTTCGAATCCTCTCATGCTCATTCCGCAGGCTAAACTTTGGCCCCGTAGCACAATTGGCAGATGCACTCGATTTAAGGTCGAAGGGTTGAGAGTTCGAATCTCTCTGGGGCTATTCTGATGGCATTAGTTGTTTGTTCAAATCCTCTTGGTCGGGCGCTCAAGTCTTCTCTTGTAGAGAAAGCAACAGAGCTGGCACGAAAGGATATTGCTCACGCAATAGTTTGCGATTGGATTAGCATTTACAGAGCATGCTTTGACATGAATGAGCCAGACATTGACTGGGATATGTGGACAAAGTATGTGAATGAGTTGGAATCTTCTTTATTAACTTTCATTGACAGAGGAGAGATTGCCAAACGAAGAATTTTGTTTTCTTCGATTATTAGACCCCGTGGCGGAACCGGCAGACGCAACGGACTTAAAATCCGTAGACCTTCAAAAGTCATGGGGGTTCAAGTCCCCCCGGGGCCATTAGACTAAACTTTTTGCCAAGTAGTGATACGCTGTAGGGACAGCCTTTTTCTAGTCGATGTAACACTGCGCGGCAGATAAAAAGCTCACTACTCGTTTGGTAGGCGAATATCATCAGTTGACTTGATGGTTGAAAAGGAGAGCTAGCGGGTCAAAAACCCGCCTGCCGCTTTAGAATGAAGCTTTATCCTCGTCACAGGAAGGTTCTTTCCGCCGTCAACGGGTATAGCGATCTCAATTATGTCTGTCAAAGAACAGGCGTTCAATCCGTAATTCAGGTTGCAAAAGAGTTAGAAAAGGCCGGTCTTATTCGTGTCAGGAAAAGAGGCTATATGAAACGGCGCTCTTATTCCTATTCACTCGTTAAGACCAAAGGGGCCTACGAAAGAACCGCTGCTGGTCATAAGATTGTGGGGAAACATGCTTGGTAACACTACGCCGGATTTGGACTCTCAGGGTCGTGACCGGAACGACTATGCTCGCTGCAAGATGTGTAACGCTTCTGCGCTGGACAAGGAAGTTCATCTTGAGCCGAGCAGGTCTGCTCTTATCTTTGGTCCGTTCCCTGGGATGAGGGTTCCGATGGAACATCGCTGCACTGATTGCGAGCAAAAGGTCTGCGACGGTATTAACAAAACATTGGAAGCGATGAAAAGATGAGAATCATGTTCTTAGATGACATGAAGAGCAGGCGAGACGCTTTCAAGCAAAATGCTATTGGTCACATTGTTGACTTTGCCTCCACTGCGCAGGAGGCGATTGCTTTTTTGCGCGCAAATAAATACGACGCCATCTACCTCGACCATGACCTAGAGGCTGAGCATTATCAAACCAACGAGGAGTACCACGAAGACGGTAGTTTCGTTGCTCGCAATTTGGTTGATATGAATCAGCATCATGGAGTCATTGTCGTTGTTCATAGTCTCAACCCGAGCGGAAGATTGAATATTAGAAGCATTCTTAAGGAAAGCTTTGATGTTTGGCTTCCAGAGAACTTCAGGGGCATTAGCGAGCTTTGGAAGATTGAAGTGAATGTTATTATTGGAGCAATCAAGAAATATAACAAACAGTCAAAGGACTAAACTTTTTTCTCCTTGAAATAGGTACTTGTCGATATACTGGTCGATAATGCCTAAAGGAGGGCGTCATGACTGTTAATGAATTTCTTGACATTGTGCAGGTCGGATATGTCGTTCAAATAGTCTGGAACGGGCCTTTGTTTGACCCTGATTTGATTGTCAAACCTGGTGAAAAAACAGTCGGCCTTAGTAAGGTGTATACTTGCGGATTTGTTGCATACACTGAACCGGGCGGATCTTTCATTTCTATTGGAATAGATGCAATGTATGAAGCTGAAGGAACTTCTCCTAGCTTTAGAAGTATTGTAACTATTCCTGTTTCTTCTATTGAGAGCGCAGAGATTTATGGCGCAATTGTGAAATAAAAGAAGGAATTCAGGAAGCGTAATCGGTATGAGTGTAAAATCGGTTCACAATTCTGTGAGATTCATTCTTGACTTTTGCGGAAATAGCCGATAGAGTATGGCGGAGTAGTACAGAAATGAACAACAAGATAGTACATCAGGTGATTTGGCATGTCATTACCTTCAGGGGTAAGGGCTGTTGACTACTTGATGTATGTTGACGGATTCTCGAACCCCTGAGCAAAAGTGCTTAGGGGTTTTTTGTTTGGTTCTTTGACAAGTGAATAGTTAGCATTTTACGCCGTTGGTCTAGTGGCTGGGCCTTGGATTCCAAATCCAACGACGCGGGTTCGATTCCCCCACGGCGTGTTCATCCGCCGTTAGCTCAACTGGTAGAGTTCTGGATTCCAAATCCAGCGGTTGCGGGTTCGATTCCCCCACGGCGGGCTTGCTGGCTAAACTTTTCTTGTGATTTCACAAAATAATGAGAAAGGTCTAGTCGATAAGACCTATAGTTTCTTTCCTTTCTTTTTGGAGATTTTCAATGTCTGATACCAAGTCTTCTCGTCCTCGTCGTCCTCTTCAGAAGCCTGTTTTCATTATTCAGGATTTCGATCCTTCGAATCCCGAACACATGAAGGGCAATGTTCCGATTATCCTGAACAAGGCTTTGGCCTTGGAACTCGTCAAGTTCATCAGGGAAAGCGAACTTGGACCGAACGAAGGACATATTTACGCCATGCAGGGACGCTTGGGGCGTTGGTACAAGAACCGTATCGAACATATCAGGAAGTTGAAGGCTGAAGAGGCCAAAACTGCGCTTCCTGAAGAAGTTCATGATGAGATTCATGAAGAGTCTCATGAGAACCCGGTTCAAGGCTGAGCAGTTATTTGGGCGCATACGTCAGCGGCTAGACGGCTTCCTTTACACGGAAGAGGGCGGGGGTTCAAATCCCTCTGCGCTCATTTCCCTATGTGGGATTTGATGGTGGCTATAGTTCAAAGGCTAGAATACCTGGTTGTGAGCCAGGGGGTACGGTTTCGAGATCCGTTAGCCACCCTTTGATTTGTTTAGGACTGTAGCTCAGAGGCAGAGCATTCCCTTGATAAGGGAGGGGTCGGGATTTCAATATTCCCCAGTCCTATTTTCCCCGGATAGTGTCCTGAGTTGGCTAAGGGGCCGCCTGATAAGCGGTGCATACTCCACAAGAGTATATGTAGGTTCGAGTCCTATCTATCCGATTATAATCTTATGGGCGTCTGGCGCAATTGGCTAGCGCGCTTCTTTGACGTAGAAGAGGTTCCGGGTTCGAGTCCCGGGATGCCCACTTCAGACTAAACTTTTTGGGGAGAATATTAAGACATGCGTAAGGACATGAAAAAGGTCGTTACTGAGAAGGGCGCTGTCGGAGGCGTCGGCAATTTCATGATCCGCCGCAATCGTCGTCAGGTTAAGAAGGCCTGCTTGGACGGTAACGAAGACGTTGATTCTCTCAACTTCCACGGAATCAGGAAGGTTCACACCTCCAGCCCCTGTTCTTGGGATAACCTCAAGTCATCGGGGTGCAACTCGAATGTCATCCGTCGTTACCTCAAGTCCCGTGTTGGCCAGGTGTGGAACGATGTCTACAGCGACATGAGCAAAAACCTGGACCGTAAGGCTCTCGATAATGTCAACTGGATGGTCGAAACCAAGACTTTCTTTGAGAATGGCAAGATTTGGGTCGCCGGCATCCCTCCCACTGTCCTTGGTTTGTCGTACCATCGCGATGAGTTCTATGTTGACCCGAGGGACGGGACACTGCGCTGCATGCCGCAGGCCGCAGGCTCCTGGCGGTAAGCATTACGCCGCTCGTCGCATGGAGATGATGGACAGGTTCCGCTACATTGATTCAAAGAAACCTCTCGTTCAGTACCACTGCATCAATGGTATTTGGTACGAGATCAAGCTCCGCGAGGCTTCTGCTTCCGAGAAGAAGGAGAAGTCCTTCGGCGAGTACCGTCGCAACTACAATCGTGCGACTTTCATGCTTGAGACGGAGTGGTGCAGGATTTACAACAACGCCATTGTTGACCAGCTTGTTGAAAACCACAGGGAAGCTCTCGTTTTCGAACGTGATAATGTTTGGGAGCTTTGCGTTTCACTGTTTCGCGGTCATTACTTACCCATCTCGAAGAGGCAGATTTCCTCGAAGGAGATTCGTCTCGTTAAGGAGTTGATGGAAGAGAGAGACAAGGAGTGAAGTCTGTAGGACTAAACTTCTGTAAGTCGAAAAATGTTTGAGGGATGCGTGTTGCCGAACGGTTTAGGCTCTCGACTCATAATCGAGGCAATGTGGGTTCAAGTCCCACCCATCCCATTTGTTAGGCTCTTAGCTCAGCGGTAGAGCAGGAAACTCATAATTTCTTGGTCGCCGGTTCGAATCCGGCAGAGCCTATTTTATGCCGAAAGCAAAAATCAGAGACCCCTGGAATGTTGTTGAAGAAACAATAACCAGAGCTGTTCGAAGAGCCTGGGAACGACGCTTGTACAAGCATGTCGAATGTCCCATCAAAGATGATGCTGAAGTTCAACGTATTATCGACACTGTTTCTGATGAAGTTCTAGTTCAGATCATGGAAACCATCAGCTTTGAGGATTAATAATGAAGCTTACGCAAATTGAACAAGGTCAAACGGTAAAATACAAAGGCTCCAACTACGTTGTTATGTTGACCTGGGGAAATCGCGCCATTCTTTCTCCTATTGTAGGAGATCAGCGTATCGAGGTTGATGTAGGAGAGATTTCTGGACTTGTTCGGGTTTCTCCTGCTCAGCAGTTTGTTTTGGATTCGCAGGCTAAACTTCCGCAGCAGTCCTAGGGGATATGGCACAACTCTCCCCCAATCCCCATCAGCCCACTGAACCGAATGTCAGCTTTGAGGATTTTTCCCTAGAGGGGATGCGTCGGGCTGACAAGTACGTTCAAGATTTGATTGACAAGATGCAGCAGAAGGATCCGGACGATCCGAACTGCGACATTCGGGGAGTGATTCTTTCATTCCCTCGGGGCGATGGTGCTGCTTACTACATTGTCAGCAAAGTCCGCCCACTGACTGTCGAGCATATTCCTGTCTGCGATGCATGGCGGGCCTATCCGGAAGATCTTGTTTTGAGGGGCATCAACAAGGCCTACATCATGGACATCCTCCGCATGGAGAAGAGGATGCGGGGAGCGTTAGGCGTCCGTCAGCGCGGCTGGGCACCCGGCAACTAAACTTTCTGCGCGCAAAAAAGAGGCATGGCAAAGACCAAGAAAACCTCGAAGCGCTTCTATTTGATGTATGTTTGCGGAGGGACTGATCCGATGGTACTCGGTCGCTCTCACAAGGACTATGATGGCGTTTTGAGGGCGGCTCGAAAGTTTGTCAGGGGAGATGATTACAAAGAGGGCGAGGACGGTGTTTTTTACCTCGTTACTACCAGCAGAACCGTGAGAGCTGGTTCATTCGACAGTTCAGAACTTGAGGATTAAGTCATGGGTATGGTAAGCAAAGAACTGATGGAAGGCATGGAAGTCAACGTTTCCGCTCCCGAAGAGGGCGATTCTCATCCCGGTCCTTTTGTGGGACTGGTTGCTGGTATTCAGGAAGATACCATTCTGGTCAAGGATCAGGATGGAAACGTGTTTGAAATGGGCAAGGCGAGGGTCAAGCCGATTTCTGAGGACTAAACTTTCCGCGCAAAAACGGAAGGTATCTCAAAGGGAACAAAGAAGTGAAGGATAACAGCTTTTGGATTGTGGTTGAAGAGGGGAAGTCACTAGCGAGCGGAATTCGTTGTGACGGCGGAAAGTCGGAAGCCAAGAACCTCCGAAAAGAGATGGAACAGCAGGGCGGCAAATGGAAGGCCCTGAAGACGACGAAGAAAGAGATTGTTTCCTCGAACGCTTGAGCTTGAAAAGGTGAAACGAACGAGGATACAATGAAGAGCATGTTCCTTGGGCCTTTCGATGGCAGCCTGCAAGGGACAACCCACTGCGACGGAAACGACGTAATGGGTGTTTGACGGTTTCTTTGATAAGTGAATATGGTAAGCGGTGGCTGAAAACCTAATGTCTATCTCCAGACATAAGGCACTGAGTTTATGGTGACTCAGGTACGAGTAAGCCATTTTGGTGTAGTGCAGAAGGAAAACGGGTATCCGGCAAAGGCCATAGGAAAACCGTTGGGGCGCTAAAATCTCGACTGGCCATACTAACAATGACCAGGGGAGCGGGATTGCAGGTAACCATTCCTGCCTCGGAGAGACCTGATTCGAAGCGGGTTTCATTGATGAGTCGCATAATAACATCAGGATGGACGAAAATTCAGAGGCTAGTAACCTCTGCCGCTTACCATGTTCACTTTTCAATGGAGGTTTTATGTGGTACAAAGTAGAACACAATCCACCGGATGATGACAACAGCGGTAGCGATTCGAATTGCCCTTGCGGTGATTCTGATTGCGACGGCGGCGGTAGCGATGGCGATTACGATTGAACCAATAGGGTCGTGTCGAACTTCTCCGTAGTAAGTTGACATGCTCCTAGCCGATGCAAGCGGCGAAGATTATGACGGAGCGTTGGGCTACGACTGAGCGGTAGCAGCGAATCCACTGTGCGGTGCAAGCCGAAGTTCAGCGGCAATCAACTCCTGCAAGAGTTGGATTGCATTTACAGATTGCGGAGTAGAGGAGTCTGGCCGTCCTCGTCTGGCTCATAACCAGGAAATCGCAGGTTCAAATCCTGCCTCCGCTATTCAAGGATTGGTCGCCTTGTAAATCAACAGACCTATTCTGTGTACTTAGGGTCGCTCCCTCGGGAAAGAATAACGCCCAAAGCCTAAATGGTGAGGCACTCGGCTTTCATCCGAGGTATCTAAGGTTCGAATCCTTAGTGGGATGTTCCGTTCGAGTAGGTAGAACTTCTTAGAGATGGAGTAGGTCTAGTAAAACCTGAAAAGGTCGAAAAACCGTAGATAACTTTTCTGAGAAAGCCCTCACTGAGGGAAAATCCTATCTAGAGCGCCATCTAGATCGGTGTCAAGAACCACCGAGAGGCGCAGTTGAGATGTTGGGTGAAACTCCCTTCATTCTCGCTTTCAGTAGACCCACGTTGGTATGAGGCTCGCCTCGGCAAGACCTGCACCCAACCTCTGGGAGAGCAAGAACTGAACCGTATACTCGATGCATGCCCGGGGTTTAAAACGGTTCTCTACTGGATTTCGCCGTCAGAGCTACCGCAAGGAAAACTCTGGCGGCGTTTTCTTTTGTAGGCAGGCTAAACTTTTAGCCGATATGAGGGGGACTTATCCAGACCTTTTCCCTGTCTGGCTAAACTTTCGTACCAAAAAGGGATACTGTCTTACCCAAATCCTCTACCTTGTCGGAACGAGTAGGTTTGGGTACTTTAGTAGGAGTCCTCAACATGAAGTTCTTTGCATCTCTTCTTGCGTTAGTCTGTGCTGTGGTAGCGTTTGCCCAGCCCATTCCACCGAAGGCTACGGCTGGTCCTGCGGTGGCTTCTCTCGATGATGTCGTCATTGACGAAGGCCCTCTGGTTTATTACCCGGCTCGCGACCCCCTCGCCTATATGGGGCAGGCGTGCTACGACCAGATGGAGCTGACCTGTTTCGGCGTTCAGACCAATCAGACCGTTTGGAACCTCGACCTCAGTTCTCCGCCCACTGGCAACTACGCAAGCGGGCTGACTCGCAGCAACCTTCCGTTCAATGTGCAGTTCTCCGTCTTCATCGTTCGTGATGTGGATGACCCTTCTTTGGACCGTATGGGTACTTGGTATGGCGTCATCAGCGGCGATAACGGGAGTTTTCACTGCGGAGGTTACTACTTCGAGCTTGGAGGCTTTGCGTCTATTGTCCCTCTTTATGCTCGCAGCGAGCAGGCGGAGATGTTCTCGATTCACGAGAATCTTTTGAGCTTGAGCGACGGCGGCGGCTACGATGGTCGCCAATGGAACTGCGCTCTTGACGAAACTGCATTGTTCCAGGCGCAGCAGAACTACATCAACGCCACCGCATGTGCGGATGCCCATTTCAATCGCTACATGGGCATCGCCCTCTCTTGTACGGCGATTGGAGTCGGCTCTTGCTGGATTTCGTTCGGAGCCGGCTGTATCGGCGCGCTCATCTGCGATGGAGTCATTCTCATCAAGGATATCTTCTGGCAGCGCGAGTTCATGGGCGAGCAGAACCGCGCTCGGTCATGCCTCTGCCTTGAGTCCAACTGGCGCACGGCTCACCCCGGACAGCCGATTCCGAACTCGTCTTGCGGCGATTTCCATTGTCCTGACTCTCCCGGAGTTGATATCCCCAAGCTCGACTAAACTTTCTTTGGAAGTTTATTTTCTCAAAGGAAGAATCAATGACAACGCTTCAAATTTCCATCTCCCTCATGCTCTTGCTCCTTGTCTCGCTCTTTATTCGGGCGAAGCGTAAGGGCATGAAAATGGACGGTCGGACGGTTGGACTTGGAATCCTCTTGGGTATTGGGTTGGCTTTCGGCCTTCCGCTCTTGTTCAACCTGCTTTCGTAATCCATCCTGTCCATCTTAGACTCCCCATCCCTACTCGCTGTACGGGGTGGGGAGTTTTTCTTTTTGCAGGCTAAACTTTGCTGGGCGAAATGCAAAGAGTCAGAAGCAGAGGAGTATCTGCCTGACAAGGTTCATAAGATGGAGAAAGCAAATGTCTGACACCGCGACGAAGAAGGAGAAGAAGGCCAAGGCGAAGAAGCCCGTTGAGGCAACTCCGACTGCGGCTCCCGTTGAGGCTCCGCAGGACACTGCGCCGGTTCTGGAGGCGAAGGTTGATGCGGTCCCCGAGGCGAAGCCCGAGGACGCGAAGACCGATTCGGCGAAGCGCAAGAAGAAGAACACGACCGTTGCGGTCATCGACCCCTCGAACCCCGAGAGCGTGACACAGTTCCTCAGCGAGTTCCTCGCTCAGTCGGCTGCTCAGCCTCCGACGAAGGGCTACGACCAGCACGTGAACCGCGAGGGCTTCGTCCATGCGGGGACGGCTCAGCGGCTCAGCAACGGCGGCATCTCGAACATGCTGGCGGTTCAGTTCGACATCCTGGCTCGTCGTTCGCTCGATGGCGACAAGGCTGCTGGCGAGTTCTATGACGCCATGCTGAACTTCGCCACGAGCCGGCGCGACCAGCTCAAGGCCGAGCGCAAGGCGAAGATTCTCGCCGAGGCGGAGGCCATTCGCGCTGAGGAGGCTGCGAAGGCGAACGCCTAACGAACTCTCTCTCCTCCATGACCCCCTGGCGCAAAAGCGTAGGGGGTCTTTCTTTTGCTGGCTAAACTTTTTGCGCAAGGGGAAAGAGAAGAACGGCCAACAACCCAACAGACAGAAGGGAAGTTGGATTGCAAGACTAAACTTTCTTGCAAAAAACGGTTAGTATCAGATGAGAGCCGAAACAGAAGTAGGCTTTCCAAACAAGGCCCAAATAAAGGGCAGTTCAAGAAAGAGGAATGAATCATGAGCGAAGCAACCAAGAAGACCCGCGCCTCCCGCAACAACCACATCGCGACGAAGGACAACGCCATCACCGATGCGAAGTCGGCGCAGTTGTTCGTTGAGTCCGCTCGTCACGCCACGGCTGGCGACAAGCCCTCCACGATGTTCAACGGTTCGGGTTTCGTCACCCCCTCCGCCCTCGATGGCCAGGACGCCGAGAACCTCGTTCGGATGGGCGCGACCATCAACGACGCTCTGGCTCGCATGGTTTCGCAGAACGCCGAGCAACGCGATATCGCCGAGCTCGGCCTCCGCATCCTCGCTCAGCACGCTGCCGACGCCAGCGAGATTCAGCGGCAGGCTCGTCGCGCCGCCGTCCTCGCCGAAGCCGAGCGCATCCGCGCCGAAGACGCAACGGCGAACGCCTAATCAGCCAATCCAAGAGAGCCGTCCGAAAGGGCGGCTTTTTTATTTGACAGGCTAAACTTATTTGGGAGCAATGGAATCTATGACAACGCCCAAAGAACAATGCTCTGACCCCTTTTGTCGTTGCCATGATAAGTTTACTGGTCCGGGCTGCTGCGGAGACTGCAAAATGCTCCCCATCGTTCAAGTAACTCTTGGGCTTGCTCTCGCCGACCATACTTGGATTGAGCGGGTTGTCGAGTTCGAGTGCGACCCTGAGTTTGACGATGACGATTCGTTTGACTTGCAGGAAACTGCTGCTAATCATTTGATGTCCAAGAATCAGGAAGAAATGGACAAGTTGGCTCCATCTGGCTGGTTCTTAATCGCCTGGCAATGGAAGGAATAACATGCCTACTCCGATTACCGTCCCTGTTCTCGATGACGCCGAGAAGTGGTTGCGCGAGAATTTCCATGATCTGATGACCGACACGGTTTGTACGGTTCTCCCGGACCACAAGGTAGACCTTGATGGGAAGACTCGTTGGACTGATTCTGAGGATGGCTCAGAGAAAATCCTTGAAATGAAGGATTATGTCAACGGAATGTCTCTTCTCTTCAACCAAATCGGTCGCAAGTGGGTTGATGAGAATGGGAATCAGCGCGGGTTGTTTGTCGGCTGCATTACGAACCCTGCTGACTTGATTGACCCCGGCAATTGGGACGCAGAGGTTGTTGATGCCTTTTTCCAACTCTGCTATTATGGAGAGGTTATCTACGGATGATTAATCCGTTCAAGTTCCTCTGTTGTTGGTTCCGAGGTAAACATTCCTTCCGCTTTACATGCCGTCATCGTTGCGCATATTGCGGTAGGGATTTTGGTCAATGGGCAAGCAAATAGGGTGCTATATGCTTTCCAGATATGAAAAAGCGCAAATGGAAGAAGAATTGGCGGAATTGACCCGAGAGTTGAACTCTTTAAGTTCTCCATCGGGTAGGATTGAAAACCGCTGTAATAAATGCAGAGCAACCCTCACATATGACAATCAAGGAGAACTATGTGATGGACTCTGCAAAAGCTGCGAGAGTTCTTATAACATTGAGCGGATTGTAGAAGCGGGAAGAGAGGCGGGAGTTTACCCCTCTGACATTCGTAAAGACATTAATGAGAAGTATCCTCCCATCGTTTTGCTTCTTTGTCCTTATTGCGACAACGCTTGTTATCCAGAAGAATATGAACAAGGAGGGCATAGCGGATGTATTCGCGATAACGAAGGAACCAAAGAAAGAATACAGAGAAGAATTGATAGGATCAATCATCTTCTAAACGAAGACCGCGAAGAAGCTTTGAAAAACTATCGTGAGGAATTAAACTCATGAATATGACATGGCGGCAACTCTTAGAGATTTTGTCCCAAATGCCTAACGAGCGTTTGGATGACAACGTAACCGTCTTCGTTTGCGGCGAGTTTTTCCCAGTGCTGAGCATAGGTAAGGTTGAGAACGACCAAGACGAAGAGGGCGGCGGAGTCTTGGACGACGGCCATTCCTATCTCATCGTTAACGACTAAACTTTCTGCGCGGATAAAAGAAGTATGAACAGCAACCTTGCCCAAGAGATTCTCCAAGACGCAGCTCGTCGCCTCGATGACAAGGGAGAAGGAGATGACTTTTCTCTTGAACAATGCGATGCGATTGCGAACGCTGTCAGTAAGGTTATGGAGGGCAAGGTCGTTGCTCGTTCTGCTGACCTTGACGGCATCTATAATGCGCTTGAGTACGCTTGCTCCTTCATCAAGGCTGGTCGTAAGGAGATGGACTCGACGGCTCGGGACCAGCTTTTGGTTGCGATGGAGCAAATCCGTCGCTATTCGAGGGGCGAACCCGAAGAGGGCGGCGAGGTTGTCCAAGACTCTTCGATCACATTCAAAGTTGATGATGTGCCGATTCGGGTTGGTAACGACATGAGGGTGGAGGCTTCTCTCCCTGACGGCGCAATGCTCGTTGTTGTTCTGACGCACGAAGGCATCATCATGGACTTTTGGCCCGAGGACGCAGACGAGCCTGCGGCTACTTCTTCGATGATGTACGATGAGCAGGCTGTGGAGATGACAGAAGGACTATAAAATGATCTACATTGAAAAAGAGCAAGCTTCTCAGACTTCTGAGGGAGACTTTACCCTTCCCTGGTGGGTTGCGAGATTTCCGGTCAATACATGGCCCGAAAAGGTGGACTTTGATGGGTTCATCTATCGCATGGACCAGTTCAGAAGGGACAGCGTTGGAGAGGTTCTGTCTGTCACATACATTTGCGGAGACAAGAAGCTTGTTGTTACAAGTTAGGACAGACTAAACTTTTTGAGCAGCATTGGACAAAGCAATGAGCGAGAAAATCAAAAAGGTTCTCTTGACGGATGAGGAGCGGCGGATTAAAGTTGAGGAGGCTATCCGCTTTTTTCAGTCAAGCAAGAAGACTGAACAAGACCTCTATAACCTCATCAGTAATCTTACAGCAATCTACAACGATAGCGTCCCGGGCGGTCGAGAGATGGATTTTATCTTGAGTTGGGTTGCGAGTTTCCCTGACAACTAAACTTTTAGACTTGGTAGCTCAGTTGGTAGAGCAGCGGCCTTGAAGACGTAGCTCAGCGGTAGAGCAGTGGACTTTTAATCCATTGGCCGAGGGTTCAAATCCCTCCGTCTTCATTAAAAAGAAGGATTCTTATATAGACCGACAGAATACATTTCTGGAGGTGTATATGAATCCAAAAGGAAAAGGCGAAAAAGCTCAGTTGATAGTAATGGGAGAGTTTGCGAAACTTGACATTCCGGTTTTGGTTCCGCTAAGCGATAACCTACCATTTGACTTTGTTGCCGTAATAAACGGTAATCTCAAAAAGGTGCAGGTCAAGTCAAGCGAAGGCGTTCAGAGAACAGGATCAAGAGAATTCAAACTTCGCAAGACAAACTGGTACAAAAAGACTCACAAGGGATATACAGAGCAAGACTGCGACCTAATAATCTGCTACGATCACGAAACGAATGATCTGTATGTCCTAAAACCTGAGCATTTTATTGGCGCAAAAAGTTTTGCCATCAGGAAAGAAAAGGCTAAAAACGGTCAAACCAAAGGACTAAACTTTCACGAGGATTTTGTTCTCACGAAGGAAAGGTTAGAGCAGGTATGAAGAAGATTGTTCTTTTTGTTTTTTCTTTTCTTTGCCTTACTAATGCAGGGTGTCATTATCCAACCGTTGCAGAGCAATGGGAGAATGATCCTCGAATGAAAGAGGCCGCAGAAAAAGCAAAGCAAGAACAATCTCAGTGGGAAAAAGAAAGAATTGAAAGAGAAGACGGTTTTGCGAAGTTCCAAGCGCAAATGGATAAACTTCGAGAAGCTGAAAAAAAGAGACAAGAGATCGACAATAGGAAAATCTCTCGTAAAGCAATCAAAGCAATTGATCTTTACATTGCTTTTCTGGAAAAGCACGAAAACCCGACAGATGATGAGGTTTACATTTCGCCGGAATGTCTCACTTGGTGGGGACAAGTAAAAAAAGGCATGAGCGAAGAGCGATTGCTTGCAGAAATCAATTATTATCGAGAACTTCATTCTTTTATTGAAAGTGGAGTTGATGAGAATTGTTTTCTTGCTCATATGGAATACCTCCGCCTCACTTTGGGGTATCTCGATTCAAGCAAAGTTACGGTGCAGGGGTATTTCAGAAAAGACGGAACATATGTTAGTCCTCATTTTAGATCACGACCAAAGTAAGCCGTTGGTCGCGGGTTCGAGTCCCGCCCGGGTCATTTATGAACAACGATAAAGTTGAGCAGATTTTCGCGGAAGAGGTAGAAGACATCTGCAAGCAACTGCGCGAAAAGCTCAAAGGTCGTCGTTCAAAGTCTTCTCATGGAGTCATTCATATTACCATCAATCCTTTTGGAGGAGAGGAGATATGGAACTTCGGAGAGCCGAATATCCATACAACGAGAATTGATGTTCAAATTGGAGGAATGAGTCGCCGAGAAGAAGTTGGCTCCTTCAAAAATATGGATGAGGCTTTTTCTGCGATAAAAAAAGTTGCGCAGATAATTGGTCTTATCTGAAGACTAAACTTTTTACGGAAGGTTGAAGGCTATGGACCTCAAGCAACTGATTTTCGAGAAGGATGGCAGCCGGATGACCGTCTCAAGGACGGAGGGCGGCTTCTTGTTTGAGACGAGCAAGAGCAAGTTCATCCGCAGGCATGGCGAATCAATCGAGTTCCTCACGAGTTCGGCTTGCGAGAGCGACCCTGATTTCGCCACAGCATCAGAGCAGTTGAAGAACTCTCATCGGGGGATTCTGAATACGGCTTATGCTGGTATGTTGAACATGCTGTCATGAAAAAGCGCAAGACTAAACTTCCGAAGAAGAAGGGGAAGAGTATGGATACTTCTCTTGTTAAAGTCTCAAGGCCTACCCCTCCGCCCGGAGCCGTTGCAGTCTATGACGATTCCGCTCGGTACAAGTTCGGGTTTGGCGTTGCCTCGCAGAGCAGCGGGCGCATCTACAAGATTTCGTTTGATGCGGCTCCTGGCTGTCTGTATTGGAAATGCTCTTGTCCGGGCTGCATCTCTCATGGAGACTGCAAGCATCTGAGGGCTTGCGGCTTGAAGGGGAAGAACGGCGGCAAGCAGATTGATTTCGCCAAGAAGCATGGGTTCCTTCGCTGACTAAACTTCCGCTCCCAAAATGTGGAGCATGATTACCATTCCTATTGAAGATGTGGAAGGTCTGGTTCGGGCAGTTGAAGACTTCTTTGGCCCTGATATCTTTGTTCACTCATCCGAGACAGAAACAAAGACGGCCAACCTCCACAAGTATGGGAAGGCTATCAAAGACATTCTTGACAAGAAGCGCAACGCAGAAGCCGAGGCCAAGCGCATCTACGAAACAATTGAGGCTCTTCCCACTGCTGACCGTCTGGCCGAGATGAATGGGCTGCAAGAGTTCCTTGACGACACCTGCCATGACCTTGCCTCAAATGAGGGGTCTGACATCAACAATGAGGGCATCGAGGCTCAGATTGCTTTTGTCATTGAGGAATTAGGCATGGAAGAGGCAAAGCGCCAGTTGAACGTTTGGTTTGATGGACGCTTGGAGTTCTAAAAATGGAAAAGAAGGCAACGAAGGCTCAGAAGGCCAACAAGCGGCTTCGTCAGCATAATTCCATTGAAGGAATCGCTTTTCGGCAAGGCTGGGACGCTTCTTCTGAACTTGGATTTTGTCGGGATTTCATTCTGAGCGACTCCAAGCGTGGCGATGCGTTTATCCGCTTCTTGCGGAACAAGGCAAAAAAGGAAAATGAAATATGAACAAGCCCTTCATTGTTATTAACGTTGTTGATGGCAACGTTGCGGTTGTTTATATGAGGGATTCTGAAGAGGCAGCTCTCGAACTTGCCGTTTCGATGGCGCAAGAGCAGTGCAACGAGCCTGAAGAGGACATTCGGCAGCAGTTGATGGAGAACTGGCTTTTCGTTCCTCCGAACGAAGACTTCAATGTTTGTATCCAGCAGCCCAAAGACTAAACTTTCTGCGCGAAGAAAGAAAGTATGCCGAGGAAGTTAACCAAGCCCCGTCCCAACGTCTTTGCGAAGGACTACGCTCCTTACGGAACGACCACGCAGAGAGGAAACCCCGATGACTGGCGCAAAGCCTATGAACATCGCATGATGGGCGAGGAGGAGGCGGTTGCGGTACTCGACAAGGACAACCCGTACACTGTTTTGGGCTTGTCGCAGGGCGCAGACAAGGATGCTGTCAAGAGGGCGTTCCGCGCCTACTCGATGAAGTGGCATCCTGACGTTTGCAAGGAACCCAACGCAGCCGAGATGTTCAAGAAGGGTCATGCGGCTTATTCTTTACTGATGGGGAAATAACATGACAGAAGCCAAGCAAAAGCCCGACCGGGTTATCCGGGTCACCAAGAAGACCTTGAAGTTCTGGCGCGAAAATCTGGCTCGCAAGAGTTGGAACCCCGAGTACCCCGCTGGCGAGGTAATCCAAGAGGTTGCCAAGACTTTTGGAGTCGCAGGAACGAGGTACGAGGTTGCGCTGAAGTTGGTCAACTCCGAGCCGGACCGGGCAAGAGAGGCTGGCGGCGGACTCGGAGAACCGTCTGGCGGGCCATACCTCGATGCGATTTTGTTCGCCGATGGTTCGGAGCAATGCGTTCTGCCTCCCGAGCGCGAGCAGCTTGACGGCGAGTACGTTTTCCGCGATTCGGTTGAGAACCGCGACATCCGGGTTCTGGTCAAAGGTCCGGATGTGAAGAAGCATGTGCTTCACAGGGATGGATGGAAGACCGAGTGGTGGATGGAGGATGGAGAGGTTTGCGTTAGCGTCTATCGCAAGGAGTTCTCTCCTTCTGGTCCCTTCTATAGCGATAAGCCCTGCCTTGAGTGGAGTTTCCCAAAGGTTCCGGGCAACAACATCTTGGGCAATGCGGCTATCTACCTTGACCAAGCGATTCTGTACGCCAAGAATCCTCCAAACTAAACTTTTTCCGCGCAAAGAAAAGTCAGAAAGGAACTCAAAATGCCCGCCAAGACAACCAAGAAGACGACCAAGAAGGCAACCAAGAAATCCGCCAAGAAGACCAAGAAGGCCGCTCCTCCGCAGGAGAACTTCGGCAAGGTCTATATCAGCGCAGAGCAGGCTGGCAAGTTGGACGGCAGCGGAGATGGGATGGGCGAGAGTTTTTGGGTTGTCCTTCTGGACGAGAAGAACACCGCCGAAGTGCGCAACAACTGCATGTGCGGTCTTTGCGTCGGCGATGTGATTGAGTTCAAGGAATACGTCGAAGACGACGGAATCCATCATCCGAGGGAGTTCGTGAAGGTCATCAAGCGCGTTGCGGAAGCCTTTGGCCTTTACTACACCTTCCCCGGTCTCAAGGGGAAGACTTCGGGCGATAAGTTCCCCGAGGACTGCCAAAAGCATCTGCATATGCTCAACGAGCATAACATCAAGTTCGAGGGGATGGTTCCTGGTCTCGCGAGCGTTTCCAAACCCGTCGAAATGAGCGATGAAAAGTTCTTCGCTCTCCTTAACAGCGGCCCCATGACCTTCTCGACCTCCAAGATTGAGGACTAAACTTCCCCTACCGCTTTCCAACACAAAAGGAGAACCCAATGCCCGTACAGACGACTATTCTTGATATCGTGGAGGTTTTGCTTCCTGTCGTTTCTACCTGCTCCCATCAAACAGGGAACATCAACATCATCTTTATCCCGATTGCGGATGAGAATTGTTTTATTGCGAACTGGGGAAGCGGCTCCGAAGACGAGGATGTGGATTCTTGCATCGAGTGCGAGACTTTGGGAGAGTTGGGCGATGCCCTGCCCTTCTTCTTCATCCCTGCCATCTGCAAACCCAATTCGGATGATGATAGGGAGATTGTCGTTGTCTTGAAGATGGATGTTTCTGTCATCGAGACCCTGACCAATCTCGTCAACAACTATGCGGAGGAGAAGCTTTCCCCGAAGGAGCTTCGCGTCTATCCAGCGCATGAGGAGATGTGCAACAAACTTGCTGACAATTTCCATGTTTTTGTCCAGCAAGGAAATGACGGGGACTTTTTTGACGACGATTGGACGTTCGATAAGCCCCGCTTCGTTGAGCGCAATAAGGCTGTAGTGGTTGGATACAACGGAGTTCATCTGTCCGCTGATATCTCAACAGTCGGCGACAATGAGCAAGAAATCTGTTCGGTTGAAACCATTTGGCTCAGTAAGAACGACCTTGCTGCACTGAATAGTTGGCTGACGAATCGGACAGAGCCAAGCCAGAGGTAACACCGCGCCGGCTAAACTTCCTGAGAGGAAAGAACAAGCATGGAAAGCAACGTCACAACTTATTCTCGGGAAAGTTTCATCAAGTTGCTGAGCGACCCCAGCAAGGTTGACGCTTTCATGGCTTTGTTCAACTCTGCCGCCCTCATCGTTGGCGACTTCGATGACTATGGCGAGGTTTTGCAGAGCAACGAAGCAGGCATGTACGACGAAACAACCAACATTGAAAAGCTGCGCGGAGCTATCAACCTCATTAGCCCCGGCATGGTTCCCGAGGGGGATTATCTTCCCCATTTGACAGAGCAGCAGCAGAAGCGGCTCGAAGAGGTTGCGGCTGAGGTTGTTGCGATTGGCGATGGTGTGGAAACCAAGCCTATAGAAGATGCTGCTTCTGAGGTTGAAACCATGACCCCGAGGGAACGGCTCGAAGCCACGGGCTATTGGGCAAGTACCGAGGACCGTCAAAGGAGCTTGCGGAAGCGGTTAGGATTCGACCCTGAAAATGGGGAAGAGTTCAAGGACTAAACTTTCTTCTCATCTTTTATAAGCAAGGAGATATTCAATGTCCGAACTCATCAAGCCCCATGTCCTGACCGAAGCCGAAGCTTTGAAGCGCATCAGAGATGCTATTGATAGCATGGACCTTGATGACCTTGCTTGTCTCGTCAGCGACGTTTGTGACACTGATGGACCTGTCGTTGTTGTCCATGACGGCTGCGAGGCCACGACCGCCGAGGAACTCGGAGCGGACGACACAATTCCCGTTTCTGCTGTCTACGAGAACGGCGAGAATGTCGGCGATTTGGCCGAGGATGGAACCATCTACGGCGATGATGCGGAGGATGACGCGGACGAGGCCAAGAATCAGTCCGACAAGTCTTTCGGCGGGATGGATGACGACTAAACTTTCCTCGCGCAAAGGAATCGCATGAAGGCTACAAGGTTCAAACTCGAAGGGAAAAGGCATGAGGCCCTTCGGTTCATCAATCGGCAAGAGGGTTTCGAGCTTCTCATGTCCTGCGAGTGCGTTTTGGTTAATGGGGATTTGCTTGAAGATGGGTTTTATCCCTTCAAGAACGACAGTCAGACTCTTGTTGTTGCGATTCCCGAGCTTGGGAATAGCAGCAGCAAGGAAAACGAGAACATCCACGAATGGGTGGACAGTTTCGTAGATGGTTTGATGGAAGCGGTCGGGAAGATGAAGGCGGACGAGTTTGAGGCTGCTTCTTTGGAGGGCATGAAGGGTTACAGTAGGATTGCTCGCTTCCATTGGTATTGACGAACTAGCGCGATCGGATGTCGGACCCTAGACTCCCGTGCGGCGATACGGCACGAACAAAATGGGGTAGGTGTTGCGGTTGCAGTTGCTTCCCCTTTCAGCCTTAAATGCGGAATCGGCAACGGGACAGAGGAGGGTTTGCAAGCCCTTCTCTGTTCGTTTAAGACTAAACTTCTTGCGCAAAGGAGTGTTGATGTGCCAAAGTCAAATTCCCAAAAGAGGAAACTACCTCCGCTGAAAGAGGGAGACCTGGTCATCACTGTTTCTCTTGAGTTCCCTAACCATGAACGAGGCGGAGTTCCTCGCAAGTTTGATTTGGTTTGCGACCCCGAGACAATGACCGTTCAGTTGGAAGAGGACTTGGTTGAACTTACTGAACCGTTCGACCCCAACGAAGACCCCGACAGTTCTGCTTTGGAGGTTTGCAAAGCCATCGAAGACGAAGGCATCTCCATGAAGGGGATGCGCCACCATATTGCTGCACTGCTTACGGCGGTCATTGAAGCGACTCCGTAAGACTAAACTTCCAGAGAAAGGAACACTGTTATGGCAAAGAAGAAAGCAAAGAAGAAAGCGAAGAAGGTTGTTGCTGACCCCAAGTTCCAGGTTTGGGCGTACTACAGCCATCCGCAAGGGATTGACTGGGACAAGGATGACGAGATCCGTAAGGCCGCCGGCAAGGAGGACTTCGGTTCTGGTTTCGGTATGCACGGCGGGCTGCGCGACCTTTCTTTCTTCGCGCAAAACATGGCTCATGCGCTGCGCATGAAGGACCGCATCCTCAAGCTTCGCTGCGTCGTTCGCGTCGAGGTATCCGAGGACGAGAAGGGCGGCAATACGGTCTTTACCAAGAAGAACAAGAAGGGGAAGTGGCAAAGCTACGGTTGAATGGGTAAAGTAGGGGAAACCCTCTCTGGCTAAACTTTGACCATTGAGCCAAAGGATGTTCAGAACTCAAGAACCACTCTAAGGAGCGAGTCAAGTGAGCAAGAAGACCCCTATCAAAGGCAAAAAAGTTGGGAAGACGGTGACTTTCCAAGCCAAGCCGAAGGTTGACCCCTTGACTAAACTTCCTGCGCAAAAGAAGAAGATGCCGACATAGTTTATCCTGGTTAGAACAGCAATGTTTGACTCAAGTAGGAGCTAGCGCAGTTCTGAAAAGTAGTCAAACCGAGCCTTGGCGCAAAGGCGGGAAAATTGAAAGAAGGAGGTTCGATCCCTCCTGTCGGCACCACCGATAACAACCCCCGAAATGGGGGTTTTCTTTTGCGATCATCCGTCTAATCGTTATGAGTGAAGAAGATCTACACAACCGCCAAGATCACCTCGTAGATCACCTCGCACATTTGGCACACAATGACCCACATTCTTAAGCTAACAAGCCACGCGATGTCCGGAGCTGCCACGCGATGTCCGGATGCCCAGGGCAAAAAGCCCAGGACTCGGAGGAGCCTCTCTTCAGTTCTGAGGCGGAGCCGCTCCGAACTGAGAGTTCCGTTAGGATTTTGGTATCTACAGTACGAGACTCCTCGCTGGCTAAACTTTCTTTGGAGCAGTTTTGGGTATGAGCGTACAAAGACATTGTTCAATCTACCTCGCCAAGAACGGCAAATGGTACATGGAGCTTGGCGACCAAGAATATGACCGCCAAGACGATTCAACGACGTATGGACCCTTTGCCTCAAAGGAGAGGGTCTATGATGAGCTGAGGTTCCATGCGAACCCCGGCGGAAGTTTCCAAGACGACAGCGGAACTCGTGAAGTTCCTACCGTTTCTCCCAATGGCAGGCCAATCCAAAAACCAAGAGGATAACATGAGCAACAAAAACTGGAACAACAGTCACATTCAGTTCGCCCGCCTCATCGCTGAGATTGAAGCGAACGGAGGCTTTACGAACAGTTTGATGGACGACCTTTGCTCCTCGATGGACTTGGAGAGGATGGACGTTTGCGGCCTCATCAATCGGGCGCAGAGCGAGTGGGACGAAATCAAGGCTCAGATTCCCAAGACGATTCCCAAGAAGAAGTGAACCGTCCTCGAAAGATGACGACTAAACTTATCTGATGGCTCTACTACAGAGCAAGGTTTACTTGTCGTTATTGTTCCAAAGGAGGTGCCTTATGTAACCCTAACTATGGTTTGTTTGCAGGACTAAACTTCCTGAGAAAGATTTAGAGACATGGAAAACTTCTTGTTTGGTTTCGAGCTTGAGACAGTTAGCCCCTTCGATAAGAGGCACTTGTCTTCTGTTCTTAATCAAAGAGGAATCAAGACCGTCGTTTCCGAGGATCTTCATTACAGAGAAAAGAACGCTTACCTGGTTGATGGGTCATACTCGCTTGTCGATGATGGCAGCATCAAGCCTGATGGGTTAAAGTTTGGTGTTGAGTTTAGGAGTTGCATCTTTGCGCTCCACTGTCTCGACATGCACAAGCCTCTGGTTTGATCGCCACAACCAAGAGACCGGCGTTCTTATGACGAAGGAAACGAAAAACCCTTGGGCTGAGATGGACAAGGGGCGCGAAAAGAAAAGCTACGCCTTCCTGGCGGAACGGTTGGACGGGTACTTGAAGGCCCCGTGACTAAACTTCCGTCGCAGAACAAGAAAGCAACAAGGAGTATCAACCATGATTGATTTCATCGCTCACAACTGGCATTGGTTCGGTTTCACGACCTTCGGAATTCTCATTCTCTGCGTCATCAACTTCATCGTAGCGGCTCGCTACTCGATGAGAATGGACCGCCAGGTCTTCGTCTACTCCATCGGTGTCCACCTGTTCCTCGGCCTTCTGTTCCTTCTCTCGGCGATTCCTTTCTCCATCGGCGCAATCATCGCCATCATCAAGTACGTTCAGGCTCAGTAACACTGCGCAGGACTAAACTTTCAGCGCAAAGAGAACTGACATGAGCAAGGGCATACGAATCAAGAGCGAGAACTTCTCGGCAATCTCTGATGCCCTTGAAAAGTCAGGAATTGATTGGTCGGTTTGGAACGCAGAGGCCATGATGGACCCTAACTACAGCGGTCCCATCGACCTTGAGTGTCACGACAATCATCGTTTCGGAGAATTTTCTCGCATCGTCCGTAGTGTCGAAAAAAGGAGTCAGTAATGGACCGCATTTTCGCAGGTATCGCCATTGGCATCGCCGGTTTCTTCGCTATCATCGCCCTCGCCTTCTGTATCGCTCTCCTCGCTGCCATCCCGCTGTATTTCCTCTGGAACGCCTTCGCTCCGACGTACTTCCCGTTCCTCCCCGCGCCCTGGCTCGCCATCCCCTTCTGGCACGTTGTCTGTCTGACATGGCTGCTCAGTATCGTCCGCGGCATCATCATGCCGAGCGCAGTCGCAAACGCAACGGCCAAGAACGACTAAACCTCGTCGTCATGTCCTTGAGCGAGGCCCTGAGCAATCGGGGCCTTTCTCTTGTGACTAAACTTTTCGCGCAAAGGAAAGTTGTATGGCAACTGAACTGAAAATCGACAGAGAGAAAGCCAAGTCCGTTTACAGCGGCAAGGATGGCGCATGCTGCTGCGGTTGCAGCGGAACCCATTACTACGCCTCCAAGCACCGCGAAGAGGCCGGGAAGAGTCGTGGTTACAATGTTGAGGACAAGGAAATCAACGACAAGCAAGTAACTCGCATCATCAACAAGATCGAGAAACTCGCAGCGGCAGGCGTCCAGATCGATACTGTTCCCGATGTCTACTTCTCCGCTGTTGAGGGCAAGCGGCTTTACATTGTTTATTACAACTAAACTTTCCAATCAGAAGGGAAAGACATGAAGAACGTAAGATTCCTTACAAGGGATGAGATTCTCGAAACCGATGGCGGACGAGAAGGAACTCTGAGCGAGAACTACGCCACCGTTCGCAAGGCGGTCGAGAAACTCCCCGGATTTGACCAGGGCTTCTTCATCAATCCCAAGAGCGGCGGCGAAGATGCCGACTTCCCCGATGATGATGAGAAGGTCGATGTTACCTTCGGTCTGAAAGATGAGGAAACGGGCGAGGTTCTCATTGTTTGGAACTATAAGAGCGGTCCCGCTTACAACCCCAGAGATAACCTGACACTGGATGACATTTCCGAGTTCTCCATCGGATATGGAGGCGATAAAAAGAAACCGTCCACTGCGCTGCTCTCCGCTCTGATGGAGGCTTGCGATATCGCCAAGCATTGAGGACTAAACTTCCTGCGCCCGTTTGTAAGGTATGAACGTCAACGATACCATCCACCGCCGCTGCCAAGATTGCGGAGAAACCTTTGAGGTTATCGACCCCGATTGCAAGGCGGAGGTTCGCTGCATTTCTTGTCAGGTGCAGTTCCGTATCACCGGCAAGACGGCTCTTGAGCGGTACGCCGAGGCTCTCGCCGAATCAATGAGCCAAGCCCTCCCCGCAAAGGAGAAGGTGTCATGCTGATTTCAGCCATCGAAGTTCAAGAGGCAAGGCAACGGCTCATCGCCAAGTACGGACAAGCCTATGGCCTACGGCGCGGCTGGTTGCCTCCAGAAGAAGCCGAGAAGCTGAAGGTCAAACTGAAGGTCACTCGCAAGGAGGGCGTTCTGGGGCAGTTCTGTCAGCTCTGGCAAGGCAACGTGTTGGTGGTCGAGTCTTACATCTTCCCGACCCCAAGAGGAGAGTTCAAGAACGTAAGGGAGTTCATCGAGGCGAAGAAGAAGGAGTGGGAGATTGTCAACCTTCCCACCGAGAACGACCCTCGGTATTACGTTCGCTTGCTCGCTGTTTATCAGTCAATAGGAACGATGTCGATGGGTTGTGTTGTCGAGGGAGGCAAGAGCGTCGATTGCTACACCGTTGACGATTTGATTGCGGTTGGCTTTGCCGACTAAACTTCCTGCGCAAGGAAAGTAGCTATGAACAATAGCAAACACCGCCAGACTCTCAGCAAGGCAGCTCTCATCGGTCGGCTCAACGGCATCATCGCCCGCATGGACCGTAACCGCGATGCTTACTTGTGTTCCCACAAGAAGACAAGGGACGCTGACACTGGAAAGCTCCCCGCCGAACTGCTCGCCACTGATTTCGCAGCGGCCCAGGCTGAGCTTGAGGCGTTGCACCGCGAGGTCAACACTGATATGGTCGAGGGGTCAACTCTCGAAGGGCAGTACGATAAGAGCCTTGTGGAGACAACCATCGCGACGGTCTTGGGCAAGGTTCAGCAGCAGTTTGGGCATCAGCCGAACATCCTCGCTACCCTTCAGATGTTCGCGATGCTCCTTCAGTCCGAACTGTGCCTCAACGCTCATTTCCTCTTTCTCAAGACGGACGCCAATGTGGAGGACCGCATCAACCATCCGAACCTCTACGGTCTTGACGGAAACCCCAAGCGTTGACTAAACTTTCAGCGCAAGGTAGAATGGTATGAGGTAATGCGGGTCTAACCCCGCTAGAGGATGCGTCCTCTATAGTATAAGCCGAAAGGCCAGAGAAATACCGCCTCTAGGGATTGGAACCCCTCTAAGAAATCCCCTCGTCGGTAGGTAGCCGAACAGCCGAACCCGAGCGGCAATCGGGAGTGTATCGCGCCGACCCTAAACAAGTCGGCTTATTTCTTTAATCCCTCTTGTTTCCGTTTGCGGAAACTCGCCGAGTTTAGGAAACTCACCCATAACCATTACCAGACGCCAACATAATCGTTATGAGTGAAATAGTGTTCCAACGGGTTTCAGTGTCCGGATCCCGGATCCGGGTGACCAGTCTCAGGTCAACCGGGTGTCCGGGTGTCGTAGCCAGAAATTTCTGCGCAGAAACAAACTCCGAACAACCCCAACAGACTAAACTTTCCAATAATCCAAACAGACCAAAGCCTCAACAATCCCAACAGACTAAACTTTCCTCGCAATTTTGCAGAGTACCCAATAGGAGAAACCCATGAAACTCATCAGCCGCAAAGAACTCATCGAACGCCTTTACAATCAGACGACTCAGACCATCGTTTCGATGGTTTGCGTTACCGAGCCTGACATGAGGGCGAAGGCAATCATCGAAGCCGTCGATATCGCCGTCCCCCAACCGAACCCCTACCGCATCGGCAAGGGCAAGGCAGCGGTTTCGACCATCAGCAAGGTCTTAAAGGTCAACGGCAAGATTAACGACCGCTACGAGCGCGTCGTTACCAACAAGGCCAAGCGCATGATTATCGCCGAGCGCGAGGCCGCGAACCTTGCTCCGCTCTCGCCCGAGCAACTCGATGCAGCAGCGGCGGCGGTCCCCGACTTTGGGGAATCTTGGCATACGCCGATTCTCGATGCCGAGGGCAAGCCGACTTGTCTCAGCGTCAACCGCAAGACGCCCGAGAACGGCAAGGTTTATATTCGGTTCATCTTCAAGGCGAAGGGCGAAGCCGAATACGTCAACAACGACAACGGCGCAACCGAACCGAGCGAGAACGTCTACCCATTCCTCTCTCCCTCATCCGACTACAGCAATCAGAATCTCGCCGAGGGCGATGAAGTCCGTTTCGTCGTCTATGACGTTGCCAATATCGCCGAAATCGCGCTTGGCGGCGAACGGCTCCGCATCCTCGATACCCTCGCCGAACAGTCCGAGGGCATGAGGAATAAGGTTTGGGCAATCGCCGAGGAATACTTGGAGGGCGAACGGAGCATGAGCAAGGTCGGCAACTAACGCCGGCTAAACTTTCCCCAACCCTCAACCCCAATCGTTTGTCTCCATTGGGGACCGAACGCCAGCCTTACAAGGTTGGCGTTTGGTCATTGCAAACACTGAATCATTATGAGTGAAATAGAACAGCCGAGCAAACATTAGCCGACTAAACTTTCAGCGCAGAATTGAGAAGTAACGAAAGGAACCCCATGAACAGCCGCAACCATAACGATGACAGCCTTAACGGTCATGGCTTTTTCGAGCATGACATTCCTTTTGGACAGCCCGAACTCCAGCCCGACAAGGCTACGGCGGTCATCGTCAAGGACAGGCCGAAGGACGAAACGAAGGGGCAGCGTCCGCATGTCGTTCTCGTTTGGAATGACCAAGAACATTCGGAATTGTTCGTCATCGGCGTTCTCATGGAAGTCTGCAAGATGAATTTGCAGCAAGCCATCCAAACGACCATGAAGATTCATGCCGAAGGCAAGGCGGCGGTCATCGGCGGATTGTTGGAGTATTGCGAGTTAAAGAGGGACCAGATTGCAACCTTCCGCGATGCCCTTGTCATCTCGATGGGAGGCCCCAACGTCCCCCTCAACGTTACGGTCGCGGAGGCATGAGGCGCAGCGGACTAAACTTCCGCTAGAAGGTACTTTCATGGGCGGGGTATTGAAGCGGCTCTCGGCGAGGCCGCTCTACCCCTTTAAGCCAACCGAATCGTTATGAGTGTAACGCCATCGCCGACCCCTCCAAACTAAACTTCCGTCAGCAAAGTTATAATCATGGCAGCAGAACCAATCAACACGAAGCAGCCAGGCGATTGCGGATACGTCTTTTTCTTCCGCGGCAAGGAAATCGCCCTCTACGCTCCGAGCTTGGCAGCGGCAAAGGACAAGGCCGTGACGCATTTCAAGGCCCCCAAGAGCCAACGGCATATGGTTCATGGAGGTATCGCAGAGGACAAGGACGGCAAGGAAATCGTCCATACAGCAGACTAAACTTCTAACTTTGTAATTCTCCGCGCATGGTTGTTTGTCTCGCCGACTAAACTTTCAGCGCAGAATTGCAGAGAGTTAGAACAGCCCAAACCCAATGAAAGGACAGACAAATGGCAAAGCTCGCTCTCCTCAACCTCGCCGCCTTCGAACTCGCCCGCCGTCGCATCGCCGAACGGAACATTACCCTTCCGAACGATGAACAGATCATGGCTGGCAACTACAGCGTTCGCGTTTTCAACAGCCCCCGGCACAGCGATATCTACGTCATGCAACTTCTCTCCACCTTGTTCCGTACCCAACCGAACAAGGCGGCGGAAATCGCCCTCAAGATCCACGACAGCGGCGATGAGGGAGTTACAATCTTCACCGGCAGCCGCGATAACTGCCGCAACCTCATGCGGGCGTTGGCGGCTTGGGGCGGCGATGCCGCCGCAAACCTCGCCCTCCGCATCGACAATGACAAGGGACTGTACGCCGAAATGACCGACAACCGCAGCGGCGAAATCGTACAGCGCAGCGGCGATGAGGATGAAGGGGCCGACGATGCCGCTCCCCAACTCGCCCCCGCCGTCGCTCCGCCCGTTCGCCCGCTCGATGCGGTTTTCGCTCGGCTTCTCGGCAACTAAACTTTCCTCGCCAAAGGAAAGTAGTAAAGGACAGGCAAGGGACTCTGCCTCCGAGACTCGTTCTCGGAGGGGCGTTCAGAGGACAGCGGACGGGAAGTAACGCGCCCGAGCCGCACTTGCCATTTAAGCCAATCTAATCGTTATGAGTGAAAGCCGCATCCGAACTAAACTTCGCGCAAGAAAGTTATAAGCATGGGACTCGGAAAGAAAATCGACGGCAAGTATCAACCCATCAGTAATTACGAAGGCTCATGGGCCGACGTAATGAAGAAGGCAAGAGAAAGAACTCGCCGCGAAGCCGAGAAGGACAAGAGGCCCTCATCCTTGCTCGCCTACGAAGGAGTCCATACCCTCTCCAACGGCGTCAAGGTTGAGTTTACAAATACCAACCGCATCGACTAAACTTCTAGGGGAAGGATTAGAAACATGGTAGACTACAATGCTCCATTGTTTCAGCATCCCCAAGAGACTTGGGACAAGGCGAAATGCGAGAAACTCGCCAAGTATCGCCATGTCGATGCTTTCGGAACCAAGCAAAGCCGCAAGGGGTTTCTAGGCTCGGGCGCAGCCATCCCCGCAAGGTTCGGCATAACTCGTTACAACGGAGGATGCGAGCGTAATGGCGAATGGTGGCAAGGCGAGAATTTTCCCTTCCCCATCCTTGCCGAAGGGTTTGAGATTGTTTACGTTCTGACTTGGGGATGGTACATTCAACGTAAGGCAGGCAGCCATGAACGTCAATGATGGAATTTTCTACCTCTACTCCGACGATGAGAAGGGGTTTTGGAACAACGAGAGCGGCTGGGGTTCGCTCGAAACGGCGCAAGAGTATTTGGAGGAGGACTTGCATGGGTACATCCCTAAAGGTTCTCGGTTCGTTTCCGCAAGCGAAGCCGAAACCCTTTGCGATGACCCAAACTAAACTTTCGCGCAGGTACTTCTAGGTAGAAAGGACTCTATCCCATGAAGGTTGAAATCCGTCATCTCAAGACCCTCAGCCAGCCCAACGGCGAACTCATCGAAATCGTTGAAGTTAACGCCCAAACCATGAACGCCGAACAAATCCAAACAAAGGTTGGTTCGGCCCTCATCAGCAAGGGCATCGAACTGTTCGGCTCCGAATTCCAATCGGTCGGCAACAACTCCATCTTCGGCGGTTACGTTCGTAACAAGGCCAACGGCGAATGTATCATCGCCGTTTGAGGAGAAACTAAACTTCCGTCGCGGAAGTTAAGAGTATGAAATACAACTCTACTTTCTGCGGCTCGCAAACTCCCCCAACTTGGCGTTGGGGGAATCTTTTTGCGCCAGGCTAAACTTCCTGAAAAGAAATGAGAAGCATGGCAACTCAAACAGTCAAATCTCGTTCAAGCAAGCCCCGTTCAAGCAAGCGGACCCATCTCAACATCAATGTTTCTCTCGAAGTCGATGATGTTGTCAGAGTCGCCGGCTGGCATAAAGCCAACCACATGCTCAACCGCGTTCTCGCCTTCGCTGCAAACAACAAGGGACGCATCAGCCTCAAGGTAACAAAGCCCACGACGAAGGGCTAACAACGGAGCATGGTACGGGTAAAGGGCGAGCAGCCTAACCCAGCCCGCAAGGGTATGGGTTCCGTACCGATTTAATGAGGACTAAACTTTCCTTCCAACAATCAAGAGCATGTTGAACTGGAACATTGACAAGATGAGAGGGGCAGATAAGAACAGCGTTGAGGTTCAGCTCTTCAATGCAGAGAACGCTCTCTCAAACTGGCGCGAGGATGTAGCGAAAGGGTATTGCCGTTATGATGCTGGCGAGGAGAGGAAACTCAAGGCGAAGATTAAGGAACTGAGGACTAAACTTCCCGGCTAGAACCCCCTCCGTTGGGGCGCAGTGGAAGGGATGCTCTCTCACTCATAATGATTAACATCACAGAGGCACCCCATACCCCTCGCCCGCCCCTTCAGGAAAAGTAAGATATCTATATTTCAAAGGAGTACCCTAGAGTATACTCAGTTACAGAAAGAAGGTATCCTCAAAATGTCGATATTATTTTAGGAGGATACCGCATGCCATATAAAAGTGTAGAAAAAAGAACTGAATGGAAAAGAGAATGGGCAAAGAAAAATAAAGACAAAATACAAGAATATGCCAAGCGATATTATGATAAGAAAAAGAACAGCCTACCAAAGTCTGTAAGAATAAAGAAGACAAAAGAAGAGATAAAAGAAACAGATACGGTTGCAAGAAAAAGAAGAATACAAAGAAATAGAGAATATATCAATTCTATAAAACAAGGAAACAAGTGTTTGAAATGCGGAGAATCTCATATTTCATGTTTAGTTTTTCATCATAGAGATAGAAGAGAAAAAGAATATACGATTAGCGATATGGATAACATGAGTCTTGAAACAATAAAGAAAGAAATAGAGAAATGCGATATGCTTTGTCATAATTGTCATGCTAAACTACATTATGAAGAAAGAGGGTACGCCGTCACTTAAAATTCGCAATATGGGGGATACCTTATCTCGTTCACAGCAAAGAGGTATTTTTTTGATATTGACGAATTGGTAATAGAAGACTTGCAGGAGAATGAAATGAAAAGGATAGAAAGTAAAAACTACGCAAAATCAAAGACGGCTCAAGTAAATCAAGAAGATATAAGAAGCCGTGTTTTTGATTTTGCTAAAAAGATGTTTCATCTTGCTAAAAACGCAAGAGTGATTATTAGCATGAACGAGGTAGGAAACTTATTCGTAGGCGAATATGGATGGACAGATGAAGGCAAGAGGATACACGATATGTCAGTAAGGGTTCTCTCCAATCCAAGGTCTTCTATTCAAGAACTTTTTGAAATCATAGAAAGCATTATAAATCTAGCAGGCGATAAAGAAGTTGCGGACGGAACCCCTCCCGGAAGAGGCCAACCTCGTGTTATTGGTCCAGAGTTGATTACTGAATATAGAAACCTAAAAGCAGAAGCCAATTTCTAAAATTAGGTATACGTCACTTAAAATTCGCGCACAGAGGGATACCTTGCTTGTTTATTCCTGACCCTAATCAGAAGCCAATATAATAATACAAAGGACTAAACAATTATATTGTGGAATCCCACAATATAATGAAAGGCTTTACTCTCATCGAGTTGCTTGTTGTTATAGCGATAGTTGCGATACTCTTATCTCTTGCTATGACGGCTCTTTCAAAATCTCGTGATACAGCAAGGGGAGCCATCTGTAAAAACAATCTACACCAACTCGCAACTTCTATTCAAATGTACTCGTTTCAATATAATGATTTACCAGACGCTTGCCTTATCGAGGGCATGATTTCAGAACATTCTCTTTCAATAAAGCTAGAAAACTTTCTAGACGCTCCAAAACCAGAAATCGGCAAAAGAGTAAACCCTTGGTGTTGTCCGTTTGACGAGCGATATTATAAACTCTGCGGAGGCAGTTATCATTATGCTCCTGCATCATTACGAAATACCTATACTCTTCCAGTTTTGAAGATTTACGAGAGTATTCCAAGGATGGCTCTTCTTACGGACATTTCTCCAAGAAAAGATAGCAGTTATCATCTTGCGAGGATTGACGGTTCGGTTATAGATGCGAATAGGACGACGCCTTTTCCTGATACAAGGTGGTTGTTTGATTATCGAAGGTAAGGACTGCCGATACTCTAGTATGGCAAAGAAACCAATCAAAGAAAAGAAACTAACCAAAGAGAAGATAGCATCGCAAATTGTAAACGAAGCATGTCATCTATACAATAAGATTTTATTTGGACAAAAGAAGCTCAAAGGAACTTTTGAGGATTTACAACAAGTTTTGGTTGCTTGTATTTATTGCGTTCGAAGCAACAACTATAACGAGGCTCTTATAATTCTTGAAGACTTATCTTCTGTAAAGAGGTCTAGCAAGACCTTGCGAGACTTGATTACGAAGCACAACGATCTTACAAAGAAATCTAGCACATAACGATTTGGCTATTACGAATAAAGTAATGGGACTTACATCCGCCCCGATGCTGTAACGAAGGTTCAAACGTTACAGAGCCATCGGGGTTCTTCGTTAATGTCCAACCATCATTCCATCTTGGCTTGATAGAAATAGCAATTTTTGAACCGCAACCGCATCCGCAAAGATGGACAGAGCAGCCATACTCTTCAGATATGTATAAAGTATCCTTTTCGACCTCATTGGGGATATACTCGCAAAAGACAGTTTTCATGGATTTTTCTTTCTTTAGATTGATTCTTGGGCTATCTGTATATGCATAGCAATGTTACATCAAACCTTGTTTTTCTATAAAGGGAGAAGGTTAGATGATGTCGAAATAAGAAGGGTACAGGATAATTTCGCGCAAAGGCATAAAGCAAGGGATTGGTTTTTATGTGTGAACATTGCACAAATGATGGTTTAGAAAAGTTTGCTCTTCTCATGGGAAGGCATTTTACTATATATCCATTTCATCAATCCTTAGCAATGCTTCCGCCCGACATTCAACAGCTTACAGTCAATCGTTATCAAACGCTACTAAACAACCCTGCTTCGGGAGCGAACATCAAACCCATAACAAGAAGCAATGGAGAGATGTATGCGGCGGAGATAACAAAAGGGCATCCTGGGTATAGGGCATTAGCCTATAAGCTAGGCGAAATCTTTGTTTGGTATTGGATTGGGGCGCATCGAGAATACGAAAAGATGATTTATAAGAGTATTCCGGTTGAAGCCATAAGGAAAGCTCAAAAGGAGTTAGCGAACATGACAAATAAGAAATCTTCGGAATATTTCAATCTTAGCAAAGAGGCCCAAGCGGAACCTCCTTATATTCCAGAAGGCGTACAGCCAAATCCTGAATATCAGCAAATGCTAGATAATCATGCCAAGAATCCAACTCGTTGCTCTCAGTGCGGCGAAGTTATGGACCATAAGAACGTACTAAGTCCATCGCATCCTATGATATATGATTGTCATAAGTGCGGACACAGGTTCAATCCTGATAATGAAAAGTTTACAGGAAAGTTTGCTCAGTTTGAGGGAAGCATGGGATTACCATCTATTCCTCCATCGCAACCGCCAACAGATCCTACTCTTCCAAAATCTCCTAATAACAAGTTTGATGAATGTCCGCAATGCGGAGGTCCGATGTCTGATTGGGAGGAGGGGGAGGTTGATGCTTGGAACCAAAGTACCGAGACTCATTATACAAAGCCAAGCGGCAAAGAATACAGGACATGCGCCGAGTGCGGTTATAAAGAAGAGCAAGAAGTTTACAACCCAAGAAACGACCCCGACTATCAGTATGAGAGGATGAGGGATGACGAAATGGACGGGGGAAGATTTGCTTCATCTCTTGGCGCGAAAATTGCCGCTGGCGAGCATCCATCAAAAGGCGAAGGTCATAAGTGTATGAAGTGCGGCAAGCCAACGCAAGCTGGTTGGGGACCAACGATGTGCGCCGAGTGCGCGAAAAACGAAAAGAAGGCAGGTTCTTATTTTGATTTGTCAAAGGTATCTCAGGTGAAGAGCGAAACTTGTCCGAAGTGTCATAGCGGGTTTTTATCTCAATGGGAGATGGAGCAAAAGCCATCAGACCAAGGAACGATGGGTATAACGAACATGCTCAGTCGTTCTTGTAGCAACGATATGTGCGATTTTTATGAAACGAAGCCATATCAAGCCGAGCAGCCCGGCGGCAATCCTTGGGCCGGTTCAGACTTCTTAGGCAAGGATTCGGATATCCCGGACAGCGATTTTGGTAATAACGATTCTATTGTAGCTTCGGGATCTGGGAGGAAGACGGCTCAGTTTTTTGACGAAGCGATTCAGCAACCGAATAATGAAGTTATTCCTTGTAACAGGTGCGGCGAGCAGAAGCCTGATGTTGAGGAGAGGAACTCGTATGGGATATATGCTGGCAGGATGTGCGCTGAGTGCGCATATGATTCATACAGGGATCATTGCGGTCTTGTAAAGAATCCTGACGGAACGTACAGCGAAGGCTCTCAGGGGGATACGAGGGAGTTAGAGGACATGGGGGAAGTTATAGAACCGGACGGCAATGACGAAATGAGATATTACTAAACGTGGAAGTTTTGGATCTGCGCGAAAAAAAATGGGCCGAAAAATTTTGCGAGCGTGGCCGAGCTAAGGGAATGGGGGATTAAATGTCTACATGGTATGAACTATCAAAAAAGGCGGACGGGCAGTGGCAGAACGTTGGCCTAGCTGAGGTTCAAGACAATGATACGTTTAGAGAGAAGATTCTTGATATGTACAAGAAGAGGTTTCCTATTCTTCAAATATCAAGACAATTAGGTGTTGGTCTTCATGCCGTTGAGTCAATAGTAAAAGATTCTCTGTAACAAGTGTCAGGAATAAAGATGGCTTGGTATAAGATAGCACAACTAGCAACAAAGCAACAACTAGTACAAGCCATTGTTCAGGTCAAAGGTACTTTAATTGATAACGGCAGTAGCGTTTCTTGCCTTGCTCCTCATAAAATGATATGGAATTCTTCTTCCAATCATGAACTAAGTATCATGTATGAGCGAGGATGGAAAAAAGGCGAAGTATATTATGAATTATTACAAGAGGTTCTCATGGGAGTTTCTCAGTGTAACGATCCAGAATGCGAGTGGTGTAGCGAATTAGGTAATGAAGGCTCTCCAATGGGATTACCATATGGAACAAATCCAAGAGATTGCATTGTTATAAATGGAGTCCTTCAGCAAAAGGGTGTTGTATAATGACAGTATTTGCTTCTAAAATAGATTCTCCCAGAGACCCAAGACAGCCTTGGGAAATGACTGGACAAGAATACTTGGCAGACAATTATACTGGCAGTATTTCTTCTGGCGCTTACGATTCTTATGCTGACTCTAAAGGCCTTGATTGGGTAAAATATGAAAAATTTGGAATACTGATTGATACTCTTAATATAAATGGTCAACCTGTAGAAATACGAGCAAAACAAGAAAAGAACAAATATGTAAAGCATGATGAAAATGATGAAATTGTTCGAGACCAAAAAGGGATGGCCTTATATCTTACTGATGAAGAGATTCAATCTAAAGGATATTCATTAGAAGAGTTTACTATTGCGGCTTTTGCGAATAAGATTCCCGTAGGTATTGCGAGCGATGAATGGGGAGCATCTGGTGTCTGGGTTGTAAAGGATTTTCAACGTCAAGGTTTAGGTATTCGATTACTAGAAGAATTACATCGCCTAAATCCTCGTCTCGCGAAAAATAGGCTTGGTCAAATGACAAATGCTGGTTGGAACATGACAAAAGCCTATCATAAACGTCTTGTTCAAAAGGCCTTGCAAGAAGGGAAGAGTGTTCCTCAAAATGTTTTACAAGAATATCCGGAATTTGCTAATCAAAAACAATCTATGGTTACATATTTCGAACTAGAAAAAATTGCAGATAGACTAACTATTGCGCCAAATGTTTATCCAGAGGACAGACCAATTCTAAAAGACTCTGATTATGTTAGAGTTTTTCATGGATTTAGGGATATGGAAGATGCGATAGCAGCATGTCGTTATGGTATATCTGGAAAATCTAGAGTTGGAAGAGTTTATTCGTATGAGGCTGACAACAATCCAACAGGCTTATTTGTTACAACCAATCCAAAGGCGGCTGCTGAGTTTGGTGAAGTCATCATTGAGTTCCATGCAAAAGGAACAGAGCTAGAGGCTCCTGTTTGGCCGGGAGGCTCATATACCGTTCAAGGTCAAATGGCTCAATACTTTGGTAATAACAAAGCTAAAAGAGAAGAAGCAAGACAGTTAGCCCGACAAAGGGCCATTGAAAGAGGATTTGATCCTATCAGCAAGAGCGACCGTCCTGAACTTGCAAATACTCTCATGGCATTTGGAGAAAACCAAGCGCTCTTTATTGGGCATCTTAATCCAAACAGAATAACTAGAGTCTGGTTGAGAGGAAATAGAGGAGAGCTTCATGTTCTTTCTCGAAGAGAGTTTCTTGTAAAAAACAAGGGTTACAATTTCTCTCAAAAGAGCGGCAAAGATGCATGGCAAGCATCTCATAGAGCATTTCGAGTTGATGAAGACTTCAATCCAGATAAGTTAGTTCAATGGCTTTCTTCCAAATATGGAAATCGTTGGTCTTTCGATGAGGCCAAGAAAATCCTTGTAAGAGCTTTAGGCGCTAAAGACTTATACACAATGAAGTATGAGTTATTGAAGTATGTTTGGCCGAAACAGTTACCTGCCGCTCTAAGATGGCTTGGCAGGGAATACAGGGCAACCAACAAATTAACGCCTTAAATATTGTTGAACCCAGTACATATCAATAGCATAGTAGTTTTTTACGTTGATTACTGAGGTATCAGTTCTAACAACATTAATAGTTCCGTTTTCTACTATAAAGAAGTCCTGCATAAGCTGAAGATTTGGAACCTGTTCATACATCTTTATCATGGGAAGGACATAGTTACGTCTCATGAAATATGGAGCATACAAGTAACTTCCGCCTCCTTCGCCATACCAGTACAAGATCTTATCATTAGGGCAAGCCCACGGCATTATTCTTTGTTCTACTGAACCGGAAGGAGCAGAGATAAATGATGATAGTTTGTATGATAGATTTAGTTCTGGAACAGAACATTCTCTTCCAAATGCATCTGGAAAGTCTTTCCTTTCATCAACGTACATTTGAATGCCTGTCGCTATTTGTCTGAGATTATTTCTGCAAACGATCTCTCTAGATGTAAACCTAGCCTTTGCAAGAGTAGGCGTAATGATGGCAATAAGAAGTCCGATAATAAAAATCACAACAAGCAATTCTATTATTGTAAAACCCTTTGCCATATACACTTAAGTATATATAGGGAGTTTGTAGTCCTCCTATTTTAACATAAATACGGCGTTCTTTGTGTTTTTTGGCATTACATGACGATGTTTGTGATTATGGCAAAATCAAAAGGGCGGCGGGGATTAATCACAACCAAGGACTTTGTAAGAACGCTTTCCAAGATGGGGATAAGTTGCAAGCAAGTTGAGGGCGGTTATAAGTTTGTGAACCCCAAAACAAAGCAAACAAGCAACATTCATGCTCATGGGGAAAAGCACGAATTAAATCCATCTGTTATTAAGAAAACTGTTATATGGCTCGGTTTGGATTACGATCAGTTCAATTCGGCGGTTTTTGATCAGTAGGCTCAAAAGGCTCTTGGTCATACTGGGGTTCATAGAGCGGCGGCATTGGAGGGGATGGTTTCTTTCTAGTAGGGAATTTAGAACCAACTTCTTTAAGTTGTTTATCCCAATGTCTAAAATCTGTCATATTGCTTAGTTTGCTCATGACTGATTCTATTTCACTAGAATCTTCTCCTGTCGCTTCGGAAATAAACGCCAACATCGGACCTGATTGGTGAGATGTATTGATAACCAAGTTAATTGAGGATATAGCCAAATTAAAAGGCATATTTGGAATTTGTAATATCATTTTATAAGCATTCTCAACTCGGTCTCTAGTTTCGTCTATTCCTCTTTGTTGCCAGAACTCATACCAAATAGGGAAACATGCAAACTGCATAAATTCGAAAAGTATTTCCTCAAGACCATAAAACTGAGATAATGCAGAAATAAGTTGTATCATATCATCTTGGTAGAATGTATTTACAAACTCGGAAAAATCCATTTCTTTATAATATTGTTCCAATTCTTCTTTTATCTGGTCTTCTGTTTTTTCATTTCCTGAGTCAGAGATAAGATTTTCTAGATCAGCTTCAATTAGTTCATTTTTACAATCATTGAGCCATGCTGATATTACTTCAGCTTCTCCGCTTTTTACAGCATAATCCATTTTTTCAAACACTATGCTTGGGTCAATGTTTTTAACATTCTTTTCAACATTAGCTTCTGTAAGAATTAATTCAGCGACTGCTTCTGGAGTATGACCGTATATATCATCCCATTGTTTAATTCTGTCTTCTGCCCATATTGCAGGCGAAAGAAGCGCGTGGCCTTGTAGCCAAGTGGCAAAAACTGGTTCTAATATATTAGCAATATCCTGAATACATTGTCGAGTAGAGGCTTCTAAGCCTTTGAGAATATTTTCATATCTTTTGGGATAACCCTTAAAACCTTGAGTAGTAATTCTTTGATATTTGTAAACAAGTTCATAGAGAGTCTCAAGACAACTAATAAGAGATCTATTGTTGTATTGTTTATCCCAGATTTGGCCGTATTTTGCTAGTTCAAACCATCTCATGCTTATTATCTTATCGTAAAAAATGAAGTATTCCTTGTTGCTCAAAGGAAAAGGCCCTTCTTTTTCGATAATATAAGTAAGATATGTGGTATACTTTAGCCTCAGAAGGAACGGTCACGTTATATCATGGCACAAGTCGTGAGAATTATCTTTTAATGAAAATAAGCGGAGTTTTCAAAAGGTCAGGAGTTGCGAATCTAACCACTAATAAAAAGTCAGCTATAGCTTGGGCGAGAGCAATAGCAGGAGATGACGATCTTGTTGTTTTAACATTTGTTGTACCTGTTGAAATGCTTGATTACAATCTTAATGTTGAAAACGTTCTTGGTCTTACTGATATACCAATGAAGTTTTGCAAAAAAGTAGAAAAAATACGTCCTGTAGACGAGATAATAGATCCAACAGATGTTATACATGATACAAGGATTAAGAATCTCAAACCAGAAGATATGTCTAATCCATCCAACCCTCAGCATGAAAAGCAAATTCAGGACAAGTTGAGTGAATTACGCAGAAATCCTAGTGCATATATCCCTGCATGGATGAAGAATGATCCGAGATTAAAGGGCTATCTAAGATGAATTGGTACAAGAAAGCACATCAAATGAAGAAGAAAGCAAACGGGCCATGTCCGCAATGCGGCGGTCCTATGGTTAAGAGGAAGAACAGTAAAACCGGACAAGAATTTTGGGGTTGTTCTAACTACTCAAAGGGATGCAGGGGAACAAAACCTGTTGAAGCTCCTCGCCAGCAGCCTCAAGCTCCTCAACCAGCTATAGCTCGCCCTCAACCAATTCAGGCTCCGGTTCCAGCTCCTGCGGATAAAAAACTATGGCTTCTCGCAACCATGCTTGATGATGGAACTCCTATTGCTGTTACCAGAGGCGTAAACGGGTGGGAGTATAAGAGAGAAAACGGAGAAGAAGGAACTCTTCCAAACGCTAATATTGCTAATCTAATAAAGTCTGTTGAAAAAGACGGCAAGAAAGTAAGCGGAGCAGCGCCTGAAGAAGTGTTTAAAATATTCCACCAAATGAACAATCAGCAACCTCAAGAGGTTGAAAAGCCAAAGGAAGAGGGAGTTAAGGGAAGAATACCTGCTGATAGAATGAGTCCTCATCAAAAGGGGATTGAGAATTCATTCCTAAATACTCAGCAAAGTGTTATGATAAATGCATTAGCAGGCACGGGTAAGACAACAATGCTTCGCCACTTGGCGACTTTCAAAGACCCTGGAGCAAAATGGCTCTATCTTGTTTTCAACAAGAAGAATCAACTTGAAGCGTCTGAGGGTAAAGGCAAATTCCCTAATGGAGTTGAAGTAAAAACAAGTCACTCATTCCTTGGACAAGTTTTAGGTCGCAGCGCTGATCTCAATGCTATTCAAAAAACAGACTTATGGAATAGAGGCGGAGAAAGAATATCAGTCATTCTAGATAGTATGATGGAGGGAGATAATACTTTCCCTCAATCTGTTCGTTTTGTTGCAAAGCAGGTTATTAAACAAGTTGCGAGCTGGAGTAAGGGTTTTGCTGTTAATCCGGCGTCCCTGAATGCAGCAGAACAAGTTGCTGCCATAATCAAGCAATATGGGGTTGACACGGATCTTTCTACAAATAAAGACAATCCGCAACCCGGAAGAGCAATTGATTATACTCCTCAGATAATTGATAAAGTTTTAGACCTTCTTCATTATTGCTTGCCAGGCAATGCCCCAAGCGCAGAACTCGGAATTATGAGAGACCATGATGACACGTTATGGTATTCTGCGATTAACCCAAATATCAAGTGGCCTCGTTATGATGTTGTTTTGGCTGACGAAGTACAAGACTTCAATCGTTGTCAAACTTTCATGCTTCAAAAACTTTCAGAAGCAGGAGCGAGAGTTGTTGCGGTAGGAGATCCAAATCAGTGTCAACCTGCGGGAACTATAATATCTTTGACTAATGGAATTTCTAAACCAATAGAGAACGTTGTTGCTGGAGATGAAGTAATAACATATAACACAAAGAAAAGTTATTTCCCTGGAACAAAAAATCAAGGAAGGAAAGTTATACAAGTTGCGTCTAGAGATTTCTATGGTCAACTTATAACAATTAAAACGTCAAAATATGAACACAAATGTACACCAAATCACAGGTGCCTTGTTAAATTTAATGCTGATAATAAATATGCGCTATATCTAATGATAAAAGGAGATTCGGCAAGAGTTGGCATTGCTAAAGTGAAATATTTTCAATCATTTGGACCAGCAATGAGAGCTATATCGGAAGAAGCGGATAGTCTTTGGGTTTTAGATGTTTTTGAAACTCAAGAAAAAGCCAGATTGGAGGAAATGCTTACTTGGTCTAAATTTGGTTTACCTGGTCTTATATTTAAACATAATGGGCAAAAAACAGGATCACAAGAATTTATTGATAAGTTTTACAATCAACTTGGAAATAATCTAGAAAAAGCTAAAAAATGCCTTTCTCATTATGGAAGAGATTTTTCTTATCCTCTTTGGACAAAAAAAGAACAGGAAAGATTTGGAACGTTAAAACAGAATTATATTGGTAGTAAGAAAAGCTTTGTAACTCAATCTTGTAATCTAATTTCTGGAGCTATGCAAGTTAGAACTTTTGAGGGATCTAATAGGGGAGGAAATTGGGAAACAATTCAGGTATCAAGAGAAGATTCTAATTGTAAAGTTTATAGTCTCGAAGTTGAACCAACAGAAGATGGGAAAAGATTATATATAGCAAATAATATAGTTACTCATAACTCTATTTATATGTTTAGAGGAGCTGATGCTCAGGCTTTCAATTCTGTACAACAAGTTCTTGGTAACGCTCCTAATGGCAATGCCCCGCATTCTCTTCCTGTCAACTATCGCAGCGGTCGCAAGATTATACAATACGTCAATGAGAATACTCACGTTAAGGATCTTCAAGCCGGCAAGGATTTTGACGGAACTGTAACAGAGAATCGTCCTGCTGAAGAAGCTGTTAGCGGCATAGTTACAGAAAAGAATAGAGGCGGCAGGCTTGCAATGCAAACCTCATTTATTGCAAGAACAAACGCTCCTCTTGTTAGGACGGCTCTTGATTTAATGTCAAATGATGTAGATTTCGTTATGATAGGAAGAGATTTTTCCAAAGAGCTTACAGACCATATTGAAAACGTAACTGGCAAAGGAAGAAACGCCAAAGTTATTCCTATTAACAATCTTGACATGGCGCTCATTGATTATGTTTCTAGAATGGAAAATGCTTGGAAGGGAAAAATAAGCAAAGAAGGCGAACTCAAGGAAATGAAGATCATTAATGATGCCCTTATGGACGTTATTGAGTTTCTAAAAAGAAACAACTTCAGAGACAGAAAACTCAACGTTCAGGTTACAAACAGCACAACATTTATTTCTTACATAAAGCAGAAGTTTTCTGGCGTAAATATTGACGACGCTGCTGAAGCTCAGAAGTTAAGAGAAAGAGACCCTCTATCTTTTGTAACATTAACTTCTGCTCACAGATCCAAGGGTCTTGAGTTTGATAGAGTTTTCATTCTTGAACCTCAACTTTTCCCTCATCCAAAGTCTAAGACTCCAGAAGCTTTAGCTCAAGAAGAAAACGCCAAGTATGTTGCATTTACAAGAGCCATGAAAGAGCTTCATGTTCTTGCTCCAAGCAAGGAAGAGAAGAAGCAAGAAAGAAACGCCTCTTCTAAATCAAAGAAAAAGAACGGATGGTATGTAAAAGCTAAGACTCCAAAATCAATAAAAGTGGTTGAAGCCTTTATTACTCCTGAAAACCTAAGAACTCTTCAACAAATGGGGTATCAGAAGAATGAAGAGTTTTTCATAGGTCCATACGAGTTGTATATCATAGGTCATCCTGGCGCTCAAATGTATCAACTTGCCATACAAACAAGAAATACTCAGGCCGTAGATATTAAACAACAAAACATGAAATTCAAAATGGAGCCAGATACAGATCCTGGCTATATCAATGATATAAAGAGTAAGATTATAGAATGGAAAAGCAAATACGGTGATTTAGTTATTGCGTCTCATAATCCAAAGAAAACAGAAAAGTACAAAAACATTCTAACTTATCTTGGATTTGAACCAAGGCAAACAAACTTTATGGGTCACACTCTTTATGTAATATAAAGGTCCAGCATGAGATGGTTTACCAAATTATCTGATGAACAAAGCAGAAGGCAGGGATTGCTTAAACAGTTCCCCAAAGCCGATCCTGCGCTTATAGATAATGTTATGCAAGCCGATCCGTCTATCAATAAACAATATAGTCGTTTCATTTTGCAATGGGCATTAAACGGCAGCATTCGTTTACCAGAAGATTCCGGAAGGCTCAGTAGGTCTCTTTCTTTCTTCGGTTCAAACTTCAATAAGTTTCAGAAGAAAGACATTAGCGCTTATCCAACTTTCAATGATTTTGAGTTTGCCGTTGATAGTGTTATTGATATAATGCAGGGCAAAGACAACAGAAGCAACAGGCAAGTTGTTAGGGACATAAAGACAGAAGGAACCAGAGAAGTTTATCGAGATAATGAGTGGCGTATTATTGAGATGACAACGCCTCAAGCCGTATGCGAACTAGGTAAAGGAACGAAGTGGTGTACGGCTGCTGATGATGACGGTCTAGAAACTGCTGAGTCTTACCTACAGAGCGGTTCTTTATTTCTCATTTTGTATAATAGCGGAACTAAATGGGAAAAGTATGCTCAGTTCACGAAAGACCTTGATCAAATAATGGATGTTAGGGATAGGCAGATTGTAAAGCCTCCTCAATCTCTTGTTGTCGCCATTAAGTCCTTGATAGAAAAAGGCATTTTGAGGGCTGACCATTTCTGGGAAAACTTTACGGCTTCAAGAGATTACGAAGGGGTAGACCAGGATTTTGTAAATTGGTTCAAGTATGAAGAAGAAAAATCTGATGGATTTTTACCTAATGAGGTTCTTAAAGAGATATTCAGGCATATAAAATCTTATGGAGTAAGGATGCCTGCCGTTGAAAACAACATTATATTTACAAGAACAAAGAGCGATAAAAAGAAATATCACGGCCTTATTGATGGCGATAGAATATCTGAATATCTTGAAGCTATTGGCGTAAACAAGAGAATAAAAGAAAAAGAGCCTGCTATATTGCAATCTACATTTGCTATGGAATATTACATGGATTTCTACAATGAACTGAAAGGATACAACAGGCTTCGTAAAGAAGTAGTCAAAGATATAAATGGACTTGAACGTTGGCCAGAACTTGAGCAAGCCTTTCTATCTAATCCTTATAGATCAGAAGAGATGGTGGAGTATCTTTGGCAGACAAATGGGCATAAGAGAGCCGAGCCTATTTTTGAGCAATATCTTCTTAATTGCGCGAAACAATCAAAGAGTCAGTCCTTTGAGCATTGTATTCAGTATGCAAAAAACTGTAATATGAGATGGGACGAGCTTGAAAAAGCCATTCTATCGACTGAGGATCCAGCATCTCTTACTGAATATGCTGAAGATATTCTTAGACAAAGGTGGCCTGAGGCGGAACCTTTGATTCTAAATAACACATGGAATGCGTATTTGTATGCAAGAGAAGTTATTAGAGGAAGATGGCCAGAGCTTGAAAAGATCCTTTTAAGGAGCGGAGACGGGTGGACTAGCGCTGCTTATGCTGTAAACGTTATGAGATCAAGATGGCCCGAGATGGAAAGATATATGAAGAATTTTGGATTTGATAACACAAATCAATTATATGAAAAGACATTTGGGGTTAAACTGAAAGAGGCTAGCATGACTTGGTATAAAAGGTGTCAAAGACTAACTCCTCAGCAGATGGGGATGTATCAAAACTTCAAAAGCCCAACTGGTGTTCAGTTGAAAGGTAGCGGAATGTCTGCTGTTTTTCAGATTCCCGGCATCAATCAAACAATCAATGGCGCTCAACTTATGAATCAAGTTGTTGCCAGAATAAAAGGCGTTCTTAATCAAAACAACGTTCACACAATAGATACAAGTCCTGTTTCTAGAGCCGATGCTATAGGGTTGGCAGTAAGTTCTGAACCAGGAACTGTCCATGTCGATATTGCAAAAATATTCAATATAGTCAAGAATCAGACGTTGCCTGCTGTTACCCAACTTGACGGGACAACGGTTGACAAAGACGTTCAAAATGACATTATAGGTAAAATTTCATCATACATTACGAATCAGCTAGCAAATACAGCAGCTCACGAATCTCAGCATAATATAGACTATTTTCAGAGTTTTCCAAAGGGCAAGTTTGAGTCTCCTGAAGGAGGGGCAGAGGCTTTTGGTAATCAAATAGCAAATCAGTATTTTAGACCATGAAGATAATAGATACACATTCTGGGTGGTTCAAGGAAGCTCAGCTATCCAATTATTTAGTTCAATTGGGGTACAGCCAGCAGTTTATCCAATACGTTTCTACATTACCAAAGCATGTTCAAAAGGCGATTGGCAACGAGATAAATAGCAATGGTCCTATTCCTGAACCTCAGTTTATGCCAATGATTCAGCAGTTTCTTTCTCAGCCGCCTCCGGCCCCAGGTCCAGTTCAGAAAAATCAACCAAGGACTCCGGTTCTTGATGCAAGATTTGCCAACCCGCAAGCAAAAGAAGAGTTTTTCAAGACCATACCAAAAGAATACGTTCCTTGGGTTATTGGGCAATTGAATAATCAAAGAACGCAGTTTATACCAGATGAAGATTCTCCAAGATTGATTGGCGCTCTTAAGGCCTTTACTGAACTCAAAGGCAGAGCAGATATTCCTATTGAGAAAGACATAAACAAATATCAAAACCTGTTAGAACTCGAAAATGTTGTTGAGAGATATTCTGGCACTGGCTCTAAGTCAGGCGGCTATTTACAGTACAATCCAATGAAACTCCCGGGAGTTGAACTTATTGCGACTCTCAAGAACGGAGAACAGCTTTACAAAGTTTCTGATGTTGGTTCTGTCGAAAAAATGGGGCTTGGAACAAAATGGTGTACAAGAGGAGACTATGGATCTCGCAGCATGGCTGAAAGATACATACAGGAATATAAGCATTTGTTTATTATGGTAAAAGACGGCAAGCCATATATGCAGATGACTCCTGACCTTTATCAAATTATGGATGTAAAAGATAATCCCATGCCTCTTCCAAAAGAGCTATACAAAATGTTTGGCCCTCAGTATGCTAAACAGATTGGCGTAACTCCCCAGGTTTTGCAGTTATTTGAACAAGAAGGCGCTGATAAGAACGAGGAGCTTCTTCTAAAGACTGTTGCGAAATCTCCAAATGCAATAAGACTTGCATCTCCTGAGTTAAAGATGAATCCTCAGTTTGCTATACGAGCTATACAAAATGGCGTGGATTCTAGCGAGTTTGAAGATTTGCTAAATGATAAACATATTGGCGATGATTTTACAAATGTTGTTGAAAGATTGCAAGGCAATTACGATTATAGAAACTTGAGCTACAGAGATCTTAGCGACGATCTTGAAAATATCATTTTTGGAAAAGATAACTTTGGAGTAGAGGTAAGCCTTTCTAGTTGGGACTATACAGAGGCGTATGATGAGGTTCTTGAAGAACTAAGCGGGCGTTCTGGCGGCTACAATAATGATGGAGGAGGCGAAACTCATTATTGCGCGAAAGTTCTTGCAAGAGCGGCCATTGAATCTGACATGTGGAAAATAAAAGAGGGAGACTTCAAGCAAGACAAGATAATGTATATTGCTCTTGGTTTAGCACAAAGCCATCGTAAAGTAAGTAAGATGAACTACGAAAGATCAAATAACGCATACGTTAATCCTCTTATTGAACCATTCCTGGAACCTGCAAGAAAAGAAATTGAAGAAAGTCTTAAGTATTATGGCAATACTGGAATGGTCAGACCGGATGATTTTGAACAAAGAGTTAGAAAAAGAGCTTTTGAGAAGATGCAAGAAGAAAGAAAGTATCCAAATCTAAAGTCTCTTGACGAACTCGATCCGGCTGTTAAGAGAAACTATATTTGCGAAGCTATAGACAAGACTTCTAGAATATCTCAAGTTTATGATAGAAGACAAAAGAATGATGAGGATTTCTATTTTGAAGATGATTGGATGGAATATCCAGACGAGCCAGATCCTGATGATTTTGAGAGCGATGATGATTATAGAAAAGCTTATGATGAATGGGAAACCGCAAAAGACAGTCAAAGAGAAGAAGCAGAAACTGAACATAGAAATAATAACCTTCCTTGGTGTTTGGATGATGCAGTTATAGAGGAAATGGCAAGACTACTTGAAACGACCTACAAGAGTTCTATGAAGCTTCCGTCATGGATGGTTAAAATGTTTGGGTCTCAAAAGAGCGGATCTCGTCCTCAGTTGATATGGTCGCTTGAGCATCTAATAAGAAAGGCTAAGAAGCCGAAGGCTACCGTAAAGACTAAGAAGCCAAAAAGAAAGGTAAAAGCAAACGGGTGGTATAGTGTAGCAGGAAACTTGTCAGAGGAGGAATTGGAGAAAAAGAGAAAAAGCGATTTCACAAAACAATATCTAGAGACTGAAATAGAATGTGTCGGCTATCATCACGGGCAAACTGACATGATGGTAAGAGCATATGACACATATACGAATCAATATGTGGGCTATTTGAGCTATAGTATTTTCAATGATGAGATTCATGTTTCCATGATTGAGGTTCTTCCAAACTACAGAAGGCAAGGAGTAGGCACCCTTCTTATAAAGAAAATGAAAGAAGAAAATCCTAAAGAGAAACTCGTTCCGGGTTTATTTACAAGCGATGGTTATCCATTTTTCAAGGCCATGAAAAGAAGAAGGGTTGTTTGATATCTATAACTTGGCTTAGAGACCAGTTCGGTCTTGTAGAAAATAGAGGTATTTTCTATACCAACTAAGTTTCAGAGAAGAGAGAGAAGACATGACAAGACCTGCGCCCGCTTCTTTATTGAAGCGGGTTTTTTATTAGTATTTTGTCGAAAATGATTATAGATAAACGTTAACAGAAAGAAGGATGAAGGCTTTTTTTAGCGAAATATAGAGGTAGCCTCTAAAATAGTGGAGTCATGTCTAATGGGATGGTTTTCAACAGCAAAATTGCTAGTAAAGTTCGCAGGCCCTAAAGAGAGAATCCAGCAGTTTAAGATCACAGATCCTGATTTGCAGCTCTTTATTATGCGTTATGATCAGCTCATTAAATGGGGCGGCTATACTGTTGAAAACCCAGGAACAGGCGAAATTATACAAAAGAAGATTGACCCCAAAAATGGACCTGCTGATGTCAATGAATATATAAAGACCCAACTTGTTCCTAGAGTTTTGAACAAAACTGAGGAAAAGACTCCAGAAGACGAAATAAATAAAGATAGTTATTTCATGAAAGATTATAATATTGAAGAACGATATAACTTCAATAAACTTAATAACATTCACAATCCAGAATTGGAACACGCTTATTGGCTTTGGCAGAATGATCCCAAAGCAGGCGTTGCCTTTTATTTAGGAGTTATTAACAAACAAAAGAAAGATGTATATAATGGATGGAAAGAACTTCTTGTAAATCATCAAGAGTATTCTGCTCATCCGGCTTTTGTTTATATGGTACTTTCTCAGGTAGTTGAATCTTCTGATGCTTCTCAAGAGAAGCCGCCAGTACAGGCAAATCCAATTGTTTTGGCTAAGATGTTCAACAAAGTTAATAAAGCGGTTTTCAAATATAATGGACCAATTAAGGATGAAGGGATATATAAGAAGATTCTTGCTCTTTCTAGAGAGACTCTTTCTCCGGAAAAGATATCTGAAACATCAGAAGTTCCGGTGGAAAAAGTTCAGCAAATTCTTGGATTAAGAGGTAAGAAACTTAATGAAATAGCAAACGAGACTGGAATACCTCAACCTAAAGTTCAACAGGTTATGGGGCTTGCTAAAGAGACTCGTCCTGCCGCCGATATTGCAGCCGAGACCGGAGTTCCTGTTGATCATGTTCAGGGAGTTATAGATCAAAATAACTCATCTAAGATTGATATTCTAAAGACTTATCAAAAAGATCTAAACGAACATAGCCTTGAAATGACAAGGCAGATTTTTGATGAGAAGACAAAATCCGGTTGGATTAAGTTGCCTATGAAAGACAACGTAAAGCCCGGAGTTGACGAGAAAGGCAATCCTCTCACAAAAGAACAAGTTTGGGATAAGAACCTAGACATATTGAACAACTTCTCTCTTCCTAATAGCTGGTGTACCACAAAGAATGTTAATGGTCCATTATACTTATCTGAGGGCGACTTCTGGATTCTTGTTGAAAACGGCAAGGGTTGTGTTGGTATTCGATTTGGCGAAAAGAATAAGAAAATATATGAGATTGCCGGGGACCAAAGTTTTGCTGGCGGAGTAAGTCGTTCTTGTCCTGTTACTTATTGGAGAGAGATTACAGATCTCATATTCAGAGAAGGACTTGAACCAATGATAACTGGCTCTGCGAGGTATCATTGGGAAAGAATTCTCAAAGAAAGAGATAATAACAAGAGCTACTTCAATGATGATGGAACTCCAAATATGGAGGAAATTGAAGAGCTTATTACAAGAATCAAAGCAGACCCATCCTTGTATAACAATGCTATAAAAAATGAACAATTCCAAGAGTTTCCAGAGATAATGCAATCTCTTCAAACAGCTTGTAAGGAAGCGTGGTTTAAGAAAATTCATGCTCTTCAAGGAGCTGACGCTTTCCAGCTTGCTGAAGATGTTGCTCAAAATGCAGCTCAAATGCCAGATTTCGTTCTAAGAGATCCGGCTTTTATTGAGAATGTTCACGGCAGACTTGCCGCTATGTATCAAAACTCCCCTGAACAAGTTGCAAAAGTTTTGGGCAAAGTTCCTAACCACTGGGACATATATCCAAGAGGTAAAGAGATATTTAAGCAAGCAGTTATCAATAAGTATGCAAGCGGTTTATATTGGAAATCTAACGTCTTTAGTACAAGTAGAAAAACAAAGGAGATGAAAGAGAGAATAAGGGTTGCCAAAAAGGAGTTTGAAGATATTCAGAAGGCCATTGGCGATTACATGCCGGAATTAAACGCAGACCATGAGTTTGAAATGGCTATTCAGCAAGCGAAAGTAGAAAGCGCTCCTGCGGCCATGATAGAGGGTTATTTTGCTATTGATATGCCTCGCGATGCTGTTGCTCAGTTTTTTGATAATCCGGAAAACGTAGATGCTATGGCTAATAACCTTTCTACAAAAATAAGTCCAGAAGTAAAAGACCCAAGAGATGTAAGAAGAGACCATTCTGTATACTTAGATAAAACATTTGAAAAAGAGCTTTCAGCTATTGCTCCATTATGGGTTCGTAGACTTCCTGGATTCCAGTCTTTTGCTGATAAAGTAAAACAAAAGGTTCTTAGAACTAACATTGATATGTTTAGAAAATTTGAACCTCAATTCAAGAATGATGAGCTTTTCCAAGAGTACAAAAAACACATGCTTCAGCAAGGAGCTTTAAGAAACAGACTAAGATGGGGAGATGAAGAAATAGATCCAAGACTTCTTGCCGATCCTGATTATCAAAAAGCGACAGGTCAGGTTGATGATCAAAACATCAATCAAGTTCTTACAATAATGAGAACAAGAGCATCTGCATTCCTTACTCTTCCACTGGAAACTCAGCAAAATCCAAAGATTCAAGAGGCATATATTGCAGCAAGAGCAACAACAACAAATGATGCGTTTAAGGCTCTTCTTGTAAAAGAGTTCCCTCGTTTGCCAGACTTTATGAAAGAAGATCAAAGACTATTGAATGCATATATACTAACAGTTATTAACCTTCTTATAGTAGCAAGACCTGGATCTAAACAATATCTTGACTGCAAAGATATTGACCCAATGGCGTATATTGAACCAAGAATTATTGAATTGTGCAAAGCCAGAGGAACTCCAATCGCCTATAATGCCGAACCATTACCAGAGATAGATCAAGGCGATATTGAATTTGGCGGACCAGATATTCCTCCAGATGAACCAGATAATCCTAATGTAATAGCATCTCAACTAGGCTGGTATAGGAAATCTTCGATAATATATTGAAGAACAAGATAGTATGGAGAAAAGATGAGTAGCTCATATTTTGATATTACCAAGATTGCTCAGGCTGAAGATGAAGTACCTTTAGAAGAGGTACAACCGCTACAGCCAAGGCAACCAATACAACCAGCACAACCGGCTCAACCAGTACAGCCTCCACAAGGACAACAGGTTCAGCCTCAACCAATTCGTCCACCTGGTCAACCTCAAGAACAACTCAACAATCAAAGAAAAGTTATTTTTGTTGAAGAACAAGCTTATGGAGTATCTTGGACTAACATTATCGTTCAAATCAATGATTTGAAAAAAGAAGAACTAAAAAGCCTAAAAACATTACCTGAATTATACATTCATTCTCTTAGGAGGCCAGACGGTTCTTTGCCAACTTGGGCAACTGCTATAAATCCTTACAAGAAAAATGCTTTATTACCTGCTCACTTTAAGCTGTTTTCCGATCAGAAAAACAAAAGAGGGCCGGGTTTCTATAGTATAGGAATAACAGAACAACCATTTTTTGAACAAATTCTTCAAGAGCTTACCAATATGGGTTTTGATGTGTCTCAAATACAGAGATTCTTGAAACCAAAACAAATAGAAGGGCCACAAGAACAGCAAGTTGCAGCTTTTGAACCTATACAGATTACAGAAGTAAGCTGGGACGAGTTTATACTAAACTTCAAAAAGAACAACGATGTTACAAACTTCATTAAAATGAACAGGATTGGAGCAAGATGGAATCCTGAAGTTGATGTTGGTGGAGGAAGAAAAGGAGGATGGGTATTCTTGCTTAGAGGCAATCCCCCAATTCTTCCATCAGCACTAGAGGCTCTTGCTGAGTTTATGAGACAGAAGGGATTTGATGTTACAAGACTACTTCAAATTACTGAGAAATACAAGAAAACTCTTGAAGAAAATAAAGAGAATTTACAAGACCCAAATAAGACAATTATCGTTAGAGATATAAGCGATAATACCAAATTCCTATTATCTATCTCTTTCCCAAGGACACCGATTCTTCAAAGAGAGTTAGAAGATTTTGTTAGATTCTCATTCCCAAGTAAGGCCAATCTTACCGATTTGCGACCAGAACCGCCTCAAGCTCATGGTAATGTACTTCCTCCTCAGCTCAAACAACTTCCAAATGGTAGATATGAACCAACAGGAATGAGACTTGAGCAAGAAAACAGATGGTGTGTTTATGGAAAGTTTGATGAGTTTTATCGCTTTGCTTCTCTTGTAAAGAGCAGAGGTTGGGATGTAACTAATCTTAGAGTAGCTCTAAGCCTTTTGTTACGAGCCGGTAAAATGGAAAGAACAAGATATCCAGGAGAGCTTGATGGATATGAAGTTAAAGATGAGGCCGGTAGACAAATAAGAGACAAAAGGGGAAACCCGGAATTTGATTACAAAACATTCTATAAAGATGTTGAGAAATCAGTTAAGAATGTTGAACTGTTTCCAAAGCAAAAAGACGGCGTTCGTTGGCTATATGAAAGAAACAATGCTATTTTGGGAGATAAAACCGGAACAGGAAAAACTCTTACTACTCTTGCAGCCGCCAAAATGAGACTTGAACGTAGCGGCGGAAACTGCCTTATCATAACTCTTAAAGCAACACAGCTTCAATGGGCAAATGAAATTGTTGATAAGCTAGGAGAAGATCCTTCGCAAGTATCATTTAACCCATCAGATAACAAGAGATGGACAATAATAACCTATTCTAATCTTTCTGTTGACCCTCAAGTTGGTCAAGACGGAAACATTATTAGAAGACCAACGGGAGCTCCTGCTGTCAAAGAAAGATGGAGATCTAGACAAGCGATACTTGATGGTCTTTTTACGGCAAAATATTCTGTTGCCATTTTTGACGAAGCCCATCTTATTAAGAATGCAAAAAGCGCTATGGCCAGAATCGTAGGAATGCTTGCTCCTTCTATTCCGTTTAAGTGGGCAGCATCTGCTACATCTGTAGCCAATACCGCTATTGACGTTCATAACGTTTTGAATGTTGTAGACCACACTCTTGGCAAGCTAGATGCTAGGGACTTTAACAAAGAATTCGTTGGCTCAAAGATTTCAACAACAGATTTCAAAGATGAGAATAAGGCAAAAGCCGCGCTTATTCAACAAGAAGAAAGAGCGTACAATCTTAGAAAGTGGCTTACCCTTTCCGGCGCTTATTTGAGCAGATCTCAAAAATCTATCAATCCAAATCTTCCAGAACACAAAATCGGAGAGAACTATATTTTAGAAGAAGATTTTGATATGGAAGCATTTAGAGACGAACTTGATAGGCTTAGGATAAGGTATGCCGGAAATGCAGGACATGCTCTTGCAGGACTTACTGGGCAAAGAAAGAAACTTGCCGAGCTAAAGGTTCCTCACACGATAGCGAAGGCTAAGGAAATACTTGATAGAGATGAAAAGGTTCTGGTTTTCTCTAACTTTAGAGGGGTATGTAAGCAGATATACGCAGAGCTGTTACAGTATGTTAAAACCAAAGATCCTGACTTCCAAGTTGTAAGGATTATGGGAGACGATAACGGCGCTGTAATTATGGACGCTGTTGAGAAGTTCAAAGATCCAGAAGGTATTGCTAGGGCTATGGTTATTTCCGCTAAAAAGGGAGGAACCGGAATCAGTCTTGAGAACTCCGCAAGCAATGTTATAATGAATGACTTTGACTGGTCTCCATATACTGCCGAGCAGACAGAAGGAAGAGCATTCAGAATTAACAACTTTATGCCAGTAAATACTCATTACATGGTTGTAAAGGGAGAAAACGGAAGACTCAATCCAGATGAAATATTCTATAAGTTCGTAAGAAGCAAGATTAGGATTGCGAACATTATTCAGAATCTCGATGCAGAAGCAGAAGAATATATTCTAAGCGGATTCAATGACGCGAAGATTCAAGAGAACATTGCTAAAGCAAGGCAAGAAGATAGGGAAATAAACCTACAACTCGGTCGAGATGCTTTACAATTCTTTGAGCAAGAAGGTATTGCTTTTGGCGGCAATGAAGATCCAGACCAAATAGCCTTTGACTTCGAAGATGAGGCAGGAAGAAGAGCAATTGATGAAGAAGATGATGACGACGAAGAGGATGTAAATAAGCAAGCATCTTCTTGGTATGACAAGGCTTCCATTTACGGGTAATCGTGAAAAAGAATAATTCAAACAGCGAACTTGTCGATTCCTAATCAGATATTGGAGGAAACAATGGACGAGTATCGCTTTTGTGTGAGAGTGTTTTTGACCGATAAGTGCGAAGACTCCATAGAGGACATTCTTCATGGCGACGGGTCTTCTCTTGGCCCTACCTTTGACCAGATTCAGCAGGAAGCAAAGAAATATAAGGGAAATTTTACAGACTGGGATGTTATGATTTGCGATTATGGTTTTCCGTCTGAAGAAAAAGCAAGCAAATTTATCCAAAACATCCGAAGGAAATTCTCTGGTAAAATTGATCTAGAATACATGGGAAAGAAAGATTTTGAAAATCCCAAGGACAAAAAAGTATTTCAGGAATTACCAACACCGCTTCCTGAAAGAATAGGAGCGATAACTCCTTCTCAGTTTCGTTCTCTCAAAGTAAAAATTCACATTATAGAGACGGATGCCTTATTCACTTTTCAAAGCGAAGACACTAAAGATATTTACAGAATGACATATGCTAATCTGGAATGTAAAACCAGAAACAAAATAATAAGCCACAGTGTTCTTCTCAGGTCTGCCTCAAAAATATTCAAAACCATTTTTGAAACTACAGGAAAAAGCAATTCAAAACTGGAAGAAGCAAAAGCTTCTGGATGGACAGACCATGATATATACTATGATTCTATTATCAATGGAGTCTTCAAAAAAGATATCTTTGAAGATACATACAATGGAGCATCTTGTCCTGAAATAAATTTTGCATTTACACATGCGGTAATTGTGGTTTGCGACTACTTTGGGGATCAGTTCATTGGCTGGTATTTTTACAATGAAAATCTTGACGAACCAATGCATTACACAAATTACACGGTGTGAAACGCATTTGCCTATCATTCTCTCAAGGAGCGATGGTATGCTAACTCTAAAAGATGTGGCTAAAGAGTCCGAAAGATGTAGCCTTTTACACCAAAAGCATGTAATGGGAATGCTTATTTTGGTTCTTTTATCTGCGGCTTGGCGGCGAATAACGAGCATATGTAGAAGATAAACTTACACTTATTAGAAGATAAACCTCCGGTTGTCGATAAAGCAATATCAACTGGAGGTTTTTTCATGCTCAAAATAAAGTCGCTAGAACTATCTAACTATTCTGGATTTGAAAACAAAAGCGTTTTCAATTTTGCCAACAAAGATGGTTCATATAAGAAGATTAATGTTTTTTATGGACCTAATGGGTGCGGAAAATCTACCGGATTGAATGCTATTGCCGTTCTTTCTAGGGCCAAAATGTACGCAAAAAGAACAGATGATGATGAAAATCTTCTTCTTAGAAAGATGCAGTTTCATCCGGATTATGATCCGGGATATATTGCATACACTAAATATACAAACCAAATGGAAATAATAGGAATATTTGAAGAGGATGGTAAAGAGTTTGTTGTTCACATCAAAGATAATGATGTTATAAGAAATGACTTGAGCGATAGGAAAGCTGAAAACTGCGTTTATATTGATGCTGACCACCCAATAAATAATAGCAAGTTTCAAATACCAGCGGATAGGGTGAAAGACTTTATAGAGCTAGGAAGAGCTATTTATGGTTATAACTGTAGGGTTGAAAAACCAGTTTCTTCTGAGGGGGTTAGCGCTTCAAAAGACCTTCTCAAAGAGGCCTTGTCAGCATACGCTAAAAACGTTGATAAAATCAAAAAGAAGCCCCAAGGGGCAGTTATGACCACAGAAGAGGTGTATAATCAAATTTCTGATGCTAAAAACGATTCTTTGGCCTTTTATCAGGACTTTATCATTGAAAAAGGCAATGTCAACGTCCACTACAAGTCTATGAGCGCTGGCGAGAAGAAAATTGCCACTCTTTTGAGAAATCTTTGCGATCCTGAGACTATTGACAAGAGCGATATTGTTCTTGTTGATAATATTGAGATGCATGTGTATTTCAAACGTCACAAAAAGATGCTTGACAAGATTCTTGAAATGTTCCCGCAAAAGCAGTTTATTGTGACAACTCATAGCGGCGTAATGATTGATCATGTGAGAGAAAGGTTCGGAGACGACTGTTTGTACGATATTCCGGTCATCAAGGGTCAACCCCTTGTTGACTGAGATGTGCTATGGAAAATAAAGAAATCTCCGAACAAGAAAAACCACTACAACGGCTTTCTGGTAAGATAAACGAACTCTGTTTTGAGTGCAAAGACCTTTTTTGCAACTATGACGAGTTTGAAATCCTCTGCTCTAGAAAAAATCTTGTCACGAAAATTCATACCACAAAAATGGGAGGCAAAAGACCCTTTGTTTTCTTCACTGCTTCATCTTTTTTGGATTCAAACAGAATGACAGAAGTAGTTGTTGCCTGCTTGAGATTAGCGGGTAAAACCGCTAAAACAAACATTGTTCTTCAGGAAGAATTCATTAGAAGTTTTTGTGAGACTATTCAATATAAAAACTCTATTGATGTATTACTTACGGAAAGTTCTATATCTATTCTAAATAACGACATTTCTTTTATGGTTTTTGATGTTCAGGATATAGATGCTCCTGCAAAGCATATGCTTTTGAGGTCTTTCTGTATGCTTCTTGCTTTTTGCGGGAAAACTGTTAGAAACAATCAAGATAAAGTTGTTTTGAACGATTATGGAATAGCAAATGTTAATTCTTTCACAGATGGCGGTATTGCATGAAAAAAGTAACATATTCTAATAATTTGCTTCCAAGCTTCATTACTCAAGGCAATGTTCGCTATGAGCGAAACTTCATTGATGTAAATGATATGGAAGATGGATACATAAAGATCCCTATCTATTTTGATACAACAGATTTTGCCATATTATACGACTTGAACAATATAAACATTCAACAAAACCTAGATTGTATATTTGGTTGCTTCTTCGTTCCATTTATTCCTTGTGCAACAAAAGAAGAGTTGACTCAGAAGATTGCTCGTCTTGTTGTTAGGCTTGGTAATGCAATTGTTGAAAGAAGAAAAATTGCCAAACCAGTTCTAAAGGTTTTTGTATATAGATATATAGACCCTAATGGTAAAAGATTCTTTGCTATTGCTGGATCCAACCTGAATCCCAAAAGCGAAAAGATTCATAACTTGAATATCAAGACTTTGCTTTCTGACACAATTCCTCCTGATCCTATTCTTTCATGGGGAGCCGTTGTTGATGAATTGTCTGATCTAAATCAAACTCCAACCTGTATAATCAACAAGGAAGATGTTCTTGATTTTGAATCGAGAAAGGCCATTATCAGAGTATCCTGCGATCATGCTCTTGCTTTTTTGCCAAAATCTTCAAGTTTTTTTGCTCAACATCTTTCCGGGAAAGGGGTATCTTCTTTCTTCAATAAGGAGATTGGAGAAACCTGTAAAATATTCGGTCTAAAGAAAGATAGAGTAAGTTCATCAGAAGAATTCAACATTCTTATCAAGAAAATGATTGAATCGTTTAGGGAACTTACTGGAATGCAATATGTTGAAACTACCGCCATATATACTGAAACAGAAGGCGGCTCTTTGGATATCAGTATTGCTTCTTTTGAAGGACAGCCTATCCTGTTCAAGAAAAACGATGTCGAAGAAGATTTTTAGTGAAACGCCGACACCTAGTGTTGTGTGACGTTTTGGAGCAACATGGATGAATATCCTTGAAAATAACGCTGACTATCTTATCAACAGTCTTGATCAGGAAGACTACCTGTTTTATGTCTACGATAGAGCCATAAATGCAGGAGCAAAGCTGTCTGATTTAGTTGAAACTAGATCTAGTTTTAATAGACTAATGGCTATGTATCAAGAACCAGTTTCTTGTTCCCCTTTGATTCCAAGAAACTACCACAACTTTAGTCATATATCTCAGGGGGTTAGGGATATTGTTGATGTAGAAGTTTTGTGTGAATGCACAGAAGACGCAATCAATAATGTCCTTCTTGCATGGTTTTACCATGATTGCGTGTATGTCTTAAATCCAGCGACCGGAACGAACGAAGAAGATAGTGCAAAGTTTGCCCTTAATGAACTTCTACAAATGGGCTTTTCTGGTGAAAGGGCTGGAAGAATCTACGATCTTGTTTTATGGACAAAACACAAAGTCAATCCTCCAGAAAACGATTATGAAGCTAATCTGATTGTAGATATTGACCTTCAAAGAATCTCCGCCTGCCCTGTTGAAGCATTTTTTATGTCTACTGAAACAGTAAGGGAGGAATTTGGATTCTTGAGTGATAAAGAGTGGATTGAAGGTAGAATCAAGTTCTGGAAATCTTTTTTGAAGTTGAAGGGAAACAGAGTCTTTAGAACATCTCATTTTGAGCATCTAAATAAGATTGCTGTTGACAATATAAACAAAGAGATTTACAGTCTTGAAAAAAGCAATTTCAGAAAAGGAGATAGTAGTGATGAAAAATAGTGATACTGAACTAATGAGAATATTAAATGATATACATCAGTCGGTTATGAAGAAAGACGACGATGAAGAATTAGATGACGATCTAGATGATGAAGATGACGATCTAGATGACTGGGACGATGATGACGACGATTTTATGGACGATGATGATGACGACGATTACGACGATGATGATGATTTAGAAGATGACGATGATGACGAAGACTTTTAACTGCAAGACCCTGCCAAGGCGGGGTCTTTTCTTTTGGTGAAAGCTGGTCCTGATACCACCATTTTGCCGACAACACCTACTAAGCAGTCATTGGGCATCTAGAGTGTCCCAAGACGAACATAAACAAAGGGAATTCAAGACCCTTCTTCTTTCTTGAATAGGCTCCCGCCTTAGCCTCCGTCTTAGGCATACAGCCCCATAAAGGGCAGTATTCGCAAAGGAATCTAGATTCTGATGCGTTTTCTCCGAAGTTCAATAGAACTTAGTTGACTGCTTGGCTTTCACCTTTCACCTTGCAGTTAGACGAAAAGGAGACGGTAGACTGATATATAGCTAAGTCTTCCCACCGACTATAAAAGACCAACTTAGCATCTCGTACAAGAGGGTCAGCCAAGAGTGCAATTTTACTTAAAGTTACATTTTTGGCTGAAAGGTCGAGCGCAGCGCTAAATTGACATAAGCGCTTCCACAATAGATAAAGTTGTGGCTATCTAATATCCAACCTAATAATACAGGAAAGGTTCGAACCGACGTAGGAGGTTCGGACCTCTGAGCCGATCAGGCTCAGGTAAATAATCAAGCCTACCTGCCCAGACCTGACCCGATGCCTTACGAAAAGCTACAATTAAATTTTCTAATACCTGAAATTCTTATAGAAATTTTTCCAACAAAAAACCACTACAAAGAACGTAGTGGTCTGTTTCTTTAATGAAACAATGAGATAATACTTATCTTTGATTCTTTATTTTCTTATGAATTGGACAATCTCCATCTCCATCAGTATCTTTTTCGCAACAACGATCTGATATATCACCATTAATAAGGAATCCAACTCTAATATTTTCCAGTTTCTCTTTAATATTCGCAGGCTTTGTTGATTTGGCTTCTATTGGAACTTCTCTCCACAACTCAAGACCTTTTATATTACTTCTTAGGTCTTTAATAAATGACTCAACAACAATACTATCCGTTCCTAAATCTTTTGTAGAAAGAAGATTTTCGAGTTTGTCTATATAGGCAAACTCTTCTATTAAACCAGTTCCTACATACTGCTGCCAAAACCTAGCAGCCATAGCATGAGGAGCGATTTTCTTCAAAACACTTTTTTCGAAGTAGAAACTCTTCTCATTGAACAAACAGTCGCAAAGCAACTTGAACCCAACAAAGACATATGCTTTTTGTATCTCCATCGTTGTACCAACGATTACAGAGTCAAATGGCTTTTTGATTTGCCACTCCTCAAACGCTTGTCTGAAACACCTGTTGATTTCACTTAGATACTTACCTTCAAGCAAAAACGTCCTATCATTCAAGAGACCTTCAATCTTCTCTGGCACGATAGAGAAGAACGGAACTTGAACATCTGGTTTGTATAAATTGTTCCATTTTTCTAAGGTTTGCTTACTGTGAGCGTCAAACTTTGACCAGTCAAGCCTATACAATGGAACTTTTGATGAGTTTGTTGGAAAACAAATCTCTTTTTCAAACACTAACTGCGGAAAATGAACAGGACACCTAACGGTTAACATAAGCCAACTCCTTTTACTAACAAGCCACAGCCTATCTGTGACTAACCATTAGATTTATCGACAAAAAAGACGAAGTGTTCATATGGATATATCAAAAATACAGCTTGTACAGATACCTGCTGAAATACTAAGGCAAAAGTGTAAAGAAACTGAGTATTCAGAAGATTTGCGCCGAGCAGCAGACAAGATGCTTAATATCATGCTTGTGAATGAAGGGGTAGGACTTGCTGCTAATCAAGCAAACCTTGACATTCGCATGTTTGTTATGAAGACTCCAAAGATGAAAAGGCCTAAAACCTTCATAAACCCAGTCATAACTTATGGCTGCGTTCCTTTTGAAGAGGAAGAGGGATGCCTTTCTTGTCCCGGAGTTAGAAAAATGGTCAAAAGAAATAGATATGTACTTATAGAGTATATAGATTATGAGGGCAAAAAGGTAAAAGAGCATCTAAGAGACTTAGAAGCTCGTTGCGCCCAGCATGAAATTGACCATCTTGACGGTATACTTTTGGTGGACAAGCCTTAAACAATATTGATTGGAGTGACATCGGTAACAAGGCCATTGTTATCCGTTGTTATAACTCCAAGTTTCTTATTGTTTAGCTCAACATCTCTTGCTATAGAAAGGAGCCATACTCCTCTTGCAAGAGCATCTGTTTGAGATATCTCAAAAAACCTGCATAAACGTTCAATGTGGTCAAGAGCCGCTTCGTTATACTCTAGAGTTATTTTGAACGTTCCAGTTTTGACGTTGTTTTCTGCTGGCTTTTGATTTACTTTAGTAGAGCATTGATTTGGACATTCTATAGGTCCGCTTGCATTTACGGTATTTGCTTGAAACAGAACCTTGTCCTTTTTAGGGACTGGAAGGGCTTCTGTCTCTGTTTCATCGACATATTGAGTAATACTATTTGTTGGAAGAGATTCGCTCTCGTCCCCGTTCTCATTCAATCGCAATGCCTTTCTGACAAGCTGAACAGTCGCAGTGAGGAGTGCCTTTATCATGTTAACCTCCGTTGTTATATCGACTCAATTCCTTTCATTTTATAGAGGCGTTTGACCTTTGTTCGATAATCAATATAGGAGATAAATATGGCTAAAAGCAAAGAAGAATATCAAAAAAGATTCATTCAAAGTCTTATCGCCCTAAGAGACCATTTTTTAGAACTAGATGCGAATGAACTTGTTGGACCAAAGAAGAGTTATCTTGTAGAATCTGTTATAAATGGGTATTTTGGCGAAAGAAGGAATCGAGTTCCTATCAAAGAGCCGTCTATGTATATGACTAATGAAACTATCGCTGAATATCTAAATGATACTGTTTTATCGTATATTTATGATGAAGTTCCTGAATACCTAGAGATTGACTGGAAAGAAAGATATGTTCTAAAAAGCGAAATGGATAGGTTAATCTCTGATGGTGACGACAGCGACTCCTTCTAAAACGCTTATGGTAAAAGATAGCCCAGTATTCTCCATGAACTTTTGTAGACTTTTTGGCGAGAAATCCTGACACATGACGCTTTCATTATCTTTTAGGAGAACTTCAAATCTTTTCATTTGTTTATAGTTTTTTGTAAGCGTCCAATATGGACAAAAAGAGTTTTCAAGTCGATTTGGGTCTTTTTTCTTTATGAAGGAAGAGTGCTTCTTCTCTTCCATAAGAATATAAGAATGGTCGCATTCTTCGCATTTTACAGAGTAAAAGAAATGTCTATTGAGCAATAAAACGTCTTTGCTTCCGCAAATAGAACATATTGGATTTTTGATAACAAACTTACTCATTAGAGTTTTATGGTTTTATCAAATATCTTATCAACATTGTTTTGAGAAGAATACCAGCCTTGAGGACATCCGTTTGAGTATTCTTGAATATGGTTTTCGTAAGCTTCGTGCCACTTCTTTCTATCAGATTCAGATGCTTTGACTATTTCTTTTTTCTTTATTCCAGTAATAGTCTCTGCCTTACTTTCTGCTTCTTTTCTTACTTGTTTCCATTCTTCAACTGTTTCGGTCATTGGTCCCCAGTGAAGTAGTTTTTTATCTCTTGATACAGCCCAAAAATCTATTGACGGAATTTTGTGCTTCAAGATTGTTTTTGTAAAGTCAACCGCTTCTGGACTAAAGCCTAAGTCTTCAAGTTCATTTCTTGCTATTTTTAGCGCTCCTTGCATGCTATTGTCTATAGCAAGAAGGTCTCCTGAATCAAAATTGCATTCAATAAGAATGTCAACATCTTTGATGCGGAAGTTTTTATCGTCGTATTTTTCAGCAACAATTCCCCATGCGTATACGTTCTTTACCCTATTAAGAGAAGCTATGTTTTTAGCAGCCTCTTTCAAATAAGGTTGTATATCGCCTATCTTCGGAATTGCTCTTTCATACCATTTCATAAAAACCTTCGCTAAAAGAAATATAGTTCACATTATGCACTTCTATTTACTACTTCTTTTTTCCTCTATTTTCGGAGTGTTTCGATTTGATAACGGAGAAAGTCACAGAATTGGACGGTAGTGAAACCTCGATTGATTTAGGGGTTCGTGTCGATATCTTCATCTAAAGTCCTTTTACAAGAGGTATGTATGACAGAAGTTGAAAAAGTAAAGTATCCAGACCAAGAAAAGCCGCATCCCGCATTTCAGGTGTACAAAGTTCTTGACGCAGGGTTTATACGTTTAGTAGATTCTATGCCAAGTCCTACGGACCCATACTCTATTCCAGCAGATGCCGCAATTGTGCAAGCTGCAAGAGTAAGTTATGGAAGAGGAACAAAGGCTGTAAACGAAGATAAGGGGCTTGTTTCTTATCTTATGAAGCACAGACACACCACTCCATTTGAGATGGTTGAGTTTAAGTTTCATGCCAGGATGCCAATATTTGTTGCTCGTCAATGGATAAGACATCGAACCGCTAACGTTAACGAGTATTCGGCTCGTTATTCTGAGGTTCCCGACCTTTGCTATGTACCAGATCCAGAAAGAATAATGGGACAGAGCAAAATGAACAAACAAGCCTCTGATGGAAGTTTGTCTCAGGAAACGAAGGATGCCTTTATTGGTAGGTTGCAAACTATTGCTTCTGAAGCGTATGGAGATTACCAAGAGTTTTTATCTCAAGGCGTCTCAAGAGAGACTGCAAGAATGTTCTTGCCTGTAGCGTATTATACTGAATGGTATTGGAAGATTGATTTGCACAATCTTTTCCATTTTATATCGCTTAGATATGACCCTCATGCTCAGTATGAGATTCGGGTTTATGCCGAGGCGATGTATAATATATGCAAGGAGCTTGCTCCTATTGCTACCGAGGCTTTTGAGACATTTAGACGACAAGCTATAAGTATAGCTGGTGACGAATGCGATATCATGAAGAGTATTATTGATACTGACAATCTTGAAGGCAAACTGGTTGAACAGTTTAATAGAAAAGGTTGGAGTACAAGACGCAGAAATGAATTCATGGAAAATCTTAACAAGTTGCTTAAGTAATGTATTTGATTATTGATTTAGAGGCTACCTGTTGGGAGGCCCCTAATACTCCTGATATTAACGAGATAATAGACATGGGAATAGTCGTTTGCGACTCTTCTTATGAAGTTATCTCTTCGTGGAACAATCTCGTTAAGCCAAAAATAAGAACCAAACTATCTCCATTTTGCAGAAGACTTACTTCTATAACGCAAGAATCAATTGATAAAGCGGCTTTATTTGAGTCTGTTATTTTTGATTTTAGAGAGTGGTTTAGAAGCGAATACGGTTGTGAATCAACAAACTGTATTTGGTATACATGGGGCAGTTGGGATTTGCGTTGCGTTCTTTTTGATTGCGAAAGAAGCGGAATAGAGTTTCCGTTTGGAGAGCATCGAGACCTAAAGGATATCTATTCTGAAGTAAGAAATCTTTCTTCTGGCGAAAAAAGAAATCTGAAAGATGTTATTATAAGAGAGGGTCTAGGAAGCACAGAGGGTCTTCATAGAGCTAAGGTTGATGCAATTGCTACCGCCAAGATTGCTCATCGCATTTTTTCAGAAATCTCTAGGGAGCTTTAGTCGCCTGATTGCCAAGTTCTTTCATGACTTGAACATGGTTTCTTGAGCGATTTCCAACCTGTCCGTACCATTTACTCTTTTCCATAAGAGACGCGGCTTTTGCATATTGTTTACTTGTAATGAGTTTCCCGGTATCTGGGAATTTGGAGGCTATGCTTCCTCCCATATTGAATGACATATCAATGCATATGAGTTGAACTTGCTTTGGTTGTGAATCTAAGTTTGGTATCCATTTATGCGCATCAGCAATTGCTATTTTTGCGTATTTTTCAAATAGTTTTGATATTTGTTCTTTTGAAAGAGATTGTTGGCCGCTGATAAGTTTTGCCTTATCTGCGCCGATTGCCTTTAGTTCTTTTTCTGCTCCGGGTTGGTCCATATTAAAACCGATACCTATGGTCCAAAAGCCTTCGCTATCTTTGTAGGCTTTTTCTCTATACCCTTCCCACGGAGCTGTAAAGTCTTGTACTTCTTTTATAGATACTGCTACGTTTTGTCTTGGTTGAGGCTTTACTTGTTGTTTGGGTTGTTCTTGAGGCTTTTGTTCAGGAGCAACCGTTTCAACTTGCTTTGTTTGTTCTGGCTGAGATGTTTGAGGCATGTTATGAGGGCCGGTTAGAAGTCCAATGGTAGCAGGCAAGGCTCCTAGCATCCCTCCGATACCTAGTCCTTTTCCAACATCTTTCCAATTAATAGCTTCTTTGCGCAAATCTTGTTCAACTAAGTTTGTATACCATCTATTTGTCATACGTTTATATTTCGTCTATTTTTTGATAGCTTCCTTTGCTGTACGTTAGTTTTGACGATAAGAGGGTAGGATGGAGGAAATCTGATGAATAAGCCAATGAATTTCAAGATTGAGGCGGTAGAGAGAGCAGTAACCATTTATGACGAGATCAAAGAAGCATGCACAAGGCCTGATAAATCAATCAATGGGGAAACGTTGCAGATTTATAAAGAACTTGCTGACTGGGGCTTCTTTGAAAAGTATGCAATATCTGATATTGCAAATAAGTGGCTCTATGTAACAGTTTTGGCTATGCATTTTACAATGAAAGCTTATCCTGTTTTGAGTCAAACTCAAGATAACGGAAAGTGGCAAATAATACAATCAGCTTTAGAAAGGTCCAACAAGGCAAGATTTGGTAAAAAGAAAGTATGATTCTTTATGAGTCATCTTTCTACGGTGATATTTCACCACAAGGATACAAAATAAGTTATCTATTGTTAGATAGACATATAAAGCACAGCTTCATCCTAATAGATTCAGATTTCATTTTTACAATAAAGACCGCAAAGAAACTTAGAGAGTTTATTGGCTTTGAAGAAATAGTTAAATACATACAAAGTTATAACTATATATTCGATTTCCCAGAAGTAGAAAATTGGTGGATAGATAAGAATTAAACTACGCTATTGAAGGATAGTGTAGTTTTTTCTTGTATGCTCCGATATAGAGTAAGGATGATAATACATCTTATACTATCTCTTTTGTTTGGATATTCTCTAGCCATATTGCTAGTAGAAAAAGGAGATGATTGGCCCATTAGTCTTATAACCAAACCTCTTAGGTTTGTTTTGGGAAAGATTCATTCTAAATTGCCCGGCGTACTTGAGTGTACTGTTTGCGCTTCTTTCTGGGCGTGCTTGGTTGGCGAGATTGCGTTAAAGTTTTGGATAACTGGTTTGTTCTTATGGCCTTTTACAGGGGTGATAACCCTTGGTTTGACTTGGACCGTAATTGAGTTTATGAACATATTGGATAAGCCAACTTTAACTGACAATGACAAAACCACTTAAAATAGCGGGTCAAGGTTGTGACTGGACAGAAGAAGTAGCAGCCCTAACTAAAAATAGGCTCTGCGAGGTAGGATTCTACGCCAGAATACTGAATCTAAATAGTAAGTTCTACGTTGTTTATTCTTACAGAGATTTTACTAAAGAAGAAGCTTTTGCTGTTTTAAGTCAAACATTTGTGGAGAAAGAACATGAATAGTAGCCTAATGAAGATAACCCCATTTGCTCTTGTTATACTTTTTGTTTTAGGAACACTTGGGTGGGCTTTTGTACTTACTTCGTGTTCTGGAGGCGGAGGTAAGGTTATAACAGAGACTCCTCCGACAGCTCCAAATATAGACACAGAAAAACAAGACGTTGGTAAAGTCGCTACCGAGGTTGGTGGAATCTCTAGGGATGTTGGCGAACGAGCCGACAAGATTGATATTCATACAGAGGCAATTGAATCTAAGACTCCACCAGAGGCTAAAGAGGCTGTAAAGCCAGATATTTCAGGAATTAAAGAAGAGACGAGAGGGTTGAGGCAGGATTCTGCCACTCTTTCGGCTGTAGAGCAAAAACTAAAAGATACAGAGCAAAGATTAGCAAAACAGCAAGAGTCTATAGAGAAATACACCGAGTACGCAAAAACATCAGAGATTGATAGAGTAAAACTTCAAAACGAAATAAAAGAACTAAAGTCATCAAATTCAAAGATGCTAAAAACTATGATGTCGTGGATTGTTGTGGTTAGTGTTATTGGCATAGGAGCAAGCCTCGTTATAGGTTTCTTCTTTAAGACCCCAGCAGCGTTTATGGTTGCAGCCGGTTGTGTTGCAACTCTTGGTATTGCTGTTGCCGTAACTCTATATTTACAACAAATCGCCTGGGTCGCTCTTGCCCTATTAGGGGTGGGTTTCGTCGCAGCGGTTATTTACGTCTTCACCCAAATGAAGGATAGAGAAAAAGCGGTCAAAGAGCTTGTTCATACTGGCGAGGTTGCCAAAACCTATCTCCCAACCACTGTTAGAGAGAGAATATTTGGTAATGCAGTTGAGCCGGGAGTTGCTCACCAGATTCAGTCTAGTAGCACAATGAAGCTCGTTAGAAATGTAAGAGAAAAGGAAAAAGGAGTTAGAGGGTTTGGTTTAGCACCAGAATTGCCAAAGTTCTGGAGACCAACAGAAGGGGACTTATTACCCGTGACACCAATATCTCAAGATCCATATCTTACACCCGTTGTCTCTAGTAATCCAGCAAAGACCATTCTTGGGTAAGAAAACACAATAACAAATTCTGTTTGTATATGGTGCTAACTGGCGCTGTATACTTAATTGCATCTGAAAGGAAGGTTGCATGATAAGTGAAGAATTCATAAACGATAAATGGAACAACCTTATAAAGGTAAGGAATTCCGTCCCAGAGGAAGAGCGTGAAAAGAACAAGGAGTATCAGGCTGTCAGAAATCCACTTATGGAAATCTACTATCCTCTTGTAATAAAAGTGGCAGACAAGATGCAGAAGAAGTATAAGGAAGTGGATTACAACGATCTGGTTTCTTGGGGAACGGACGGACTCTTCCACTCTATTAATCGCTTTGATCCAGAAAGAAAGAATAAGTTTGAAACCTATGCGGTTCATCGCATTAAAGGCGCTATTATTGACAATATTAGGCAGGTAGATTGGGTTCCTCGTCTTGTCAGGCAAAGGTATTCTAGTATACAAAAGGCAAAGAATACCCTTGAATCGGAACTTGGAAGAGTTCCTACAAACGAAGAAATGGCTGCTCATATGGGGCTGTCTATCGAGAAGTTTATCGAGATAGAGGCGAAGTCTAATCCGGTAGCATGTTACAGCATGTATGCTGGTCGCTCTGCTGATACTGATACAGTTAATGAAGAAATACAACTGGAAAGCTTTGCAACAGAAGAAGACCAGCCGGTTGATTCTGTCTTGAAAGATGAGATGTTCAAAAAGCTCATGGGAAGAAACTTCATTCCTCTGGAAAGAAAAATCATTCACATGCACTACTACAACAATATGACCATGAAAGAGATAGCTGACAATGTTGGCTATAGCGAGTCAAGAATCAGCCAGATGCATGCGAAGATTCTCGAAAGGTTGCAGAAAAAAGTGAAACTCAATCCCAACTACATGAAGGATTTGGTGGCTATACTTCACTCGTAAAAGGAGGCTGTATGAGGGTTTTTGTTGGGGATATCACTTCTGTTAGGGATGTGGACGTAATAGTAAATGCCGCAAATGGAATTGGTGTTATGGGAGCAGGAGTTGCTGGCGCAATTGCTCGCTCTGCGGGCCTTAGTGATAGTCCCAACGGCGTAAACATTAGGAAAATTGTGAAAGAAGTTGTTGATAACAGTGGACCTTTTGATGTTGGTGACGTATACATTTCAGACTCTGGATTAATGAAAAGGTTGGGAGTGAAGAAAATCTATCATGCGGTTACGATGAAGTACCCCGGCGGTAGAACTACGATAGGCACGATAGGGCCTTTGCTGAGGAACGTTTTGGAGACAGCCATCAGCAACGGGGAGAAGTCTGTAGCCTTTGGTGGTCTTGGATGCGGTATTGGAGGCTTGTCGAAAGAAGAAGTAGCGAGAGAAATGGCCCTTGTTTCTCAAGAGTACAATGGCAGGATTAGTATTCATGTTGTTGACATGAATGAGGATTTTATAGAAGAATTCAAAAAGAACCTTAGCGTTCCTATAGAGATGTAAAATAATGGCAACTCAATCAACAATTTTTTTACCAGCTCTGGTCCTCAATAAGGGCTGGACTCCTATTACTATTACTCCTGTGAAGAAGGCAATTGCAAAGACAATGCTTGGTCTTGCAAAGATCCTGGATCCGGAGACATATGAGCTTTACACTTTCGAAGAGTGGATGGAGCTTCCTGTTGTTGAAGGACAGCGGGCTATTAAGACTAGCCACAGCAAGGTAAGACTTCCTGAAGTTATTGTTTTAAGCGATTACGAGAGACTTCCTCAGAGAGAGGTAAAGTTGACAAGGAAGAACTTGTTGATCCGTGATAATTTTACCTGCCAGTACACTGGCAAGAAGATTACTATGGAAACAGGAACTATTGACCACGTTATTCCTCGTTCAAAGGGAGGAAAGAGTACATGGGATAACCTTGTAATGTGCTGCTTAGATGTAAACGCAAAGAAGGCAGACAGAACTCCTGAAGAGGCAGGTCTTAAGTTGCTGAAGAAGCCAGAAAGACCAAAGTGGAGTCCTGTCTATTCAAGGTTTGCTCGTCTTGCGAATCTAAACGTTCCGAGTTCATGGGCTAAGTTCATTGAAATAGATGGAAACCCATTTGGAACGTAATTAGTGGTTATTGCAGCCAAAGCAAGCCCACCCTTCAAAGGGTGGGTTTTTTATTGGTTTAATCGCTTTAGACGATGAATTATTATGATCTTTAGGTCTCGTTCCAAGTTTCCTATAAAACAGTGGAAGAATCGTTTTGTTGGAGAAACGGCGTTTCTTATCGGAAACGGACCTTCTCTTATAGATAACGATTTAGACATCATAAAGGATAGATTTACAATTGCAATTAATAGGGGTTATAAGGCCATAACTCCGGTAATACTTTTGTGGCAAGATGAGTCCTTGTACAAAGACTGTCTTGACGAATTAAGAATTCTTCCTTGCGCAAAAGTTACAAGAAGCGGTATTGATTCTGATGATATTTTTACACATTTCGTTCTTGGAAAAGGCGGTTTTACATTCACAAACGATCCATCTAAGCTTTGCGGAGGCGGATGTACTGTTGCTCTTGCTGTTCAGATGATTGTTTCTATGGGTTTTTCTTCAATAGTTTTACTCGGATGCGATGGAAGGTATCGTGGGGATAAAACAAACTTCTATGGAGTGAATCCTAATCATACAGCAAATACTCTCGCAAACTTTGATTACACAATGAGATGGATTCGCAGTGAATGCCCTAGAAAAATAGTAAATTGTAGCGATACACCTTATTGGCCGAAGGTCTCGCTCGAACAAGCGGTGTTTGAGTGTAACACCCCTAAAAGACCAAGAATAGAATGGCTAAATAGGTTGATGTAAGATGGCAGAACAAACAATCGAATCAATAAAACTTGAATTATCTATTGTTGAAGCTTGGGCAAAGATTTTTGATAAGGGAGAGTCTTTCGCAATCATATGTCACGATCAGCCAGACCCCGACTGTTTAGCTTCTGCTCTTGCTGTTCAAATTCTTGCTCAAAGTAAAGGTAAAATAGCGAATATTTATTATGGCGGAGAAATTCCATATACGCAAAATAGCGTTATGATGAATGTTTTGAACATATCAGCAACAAAGCTCGAAAGCGATGAAGAGAACGAGGAAGAGTCAATACAGCAAATCAAAGATACTATAGATAAGAGTGTTATTATAGTTGTAGATACAAGTTGCTCTTTTGGTAAAGAGAACAATATTGGATTATCTCAGTTTATAGGTAAAGATAGAAAACCAGATGCGGTTATTGATCATCATACAGTAAATCCTCATTTAGATTGTCCTTTCTATGTGAATAGATCGTATGGTGCTTGTTCAACTATTCTTGTTGAAATGCTAAGTAGTCTTGGTTTGACTATAAGCAAAGGACTTGCAACTGCATTATATCTTGGAATATCCACAGATACTGCTGATTTGAAATCTGAAGGAACCGTACAAAACGATATAGATGCAATAGAATTTTTGCGTTCTGTTATGGATATTGAGCTTCTAAGGAAGATATATGATTATCCTAAACCATTGGCTTTATTAGAGTTGAGAAAGAGAGCTTATGGAAGTTTTAATATATACGGTAATAACCTTACAATATCTAATGTAGGACTCATTAATCCGCAACAAAGAGCATTAGTTGCAAAGATTTGTGAAGAAATGTTACAGATTGAGTCGATAGATAGTGCCTTGGTATTAGGAATTGTTGATGAAGGCTTTGATAAGCCAAAGTTTTTGATAGCATCTTTCAGGACAGAAGTTCTTGCTATTAATGTTTCTCAGTTTATACAGAAGATTTTTGGTAAGAAATATGGCGGAGGTCGCCGTGGAGCTGGCGCTGCAAAGATACCTTTGGACGATAAGATTTGTTCAGTTATAGACTTTTCTAAAAGACAGGACGAATCAGATTCATCTAAGATGATTAAGGGACTGTTAGAGCCAATTTTTAGTTACTACACAGATAAGGCAAAAACAGAAAAGAGCAACATATAACATGAAGACGGATTTATCTAAAATCAAATTCATAGATGCGACATTGCAAGAGTTTTCATTTGCAATGATGAGCGCAGAATCCGAGTCCATAAAGGAAGCAACAATAGCTGACTTCTTTGGCTCTTATAATAGAACAACTGTTATTACGGAACCTCTTTCGGAATACGAACACAGAAAAGTTCAGTTTGTATGGGAAGATTATTTCAAAACAAATGGTTGGACTATAAAGAAAGAAATTGCTTTTGGATACATGACTCAAGTTCCTGCTCAGAAGACGAATATAGAAATCTCTCCCGGTGTCTTCAAGAAGATATATAGAGATTCTGTTATCTTCTATGCAAAAGGAGAAGATAAGATTTGCGTTGAGATAACAAGAGCGCCAAGAGGAGAGCATTGTTACTATTTCCATGCATCAGAGGAAAACTCAAATATATATGAAGACATAAAGAAACTTGCCTCTGAGAGAAACATCTATAAGAATCAAAGGATTGATTGTAGAGGTAATTTCTTAAAGCTTGACAATGTTGAGTGGGAAGATATTGTACTTCCTGAAAAAGTGAAGGAAGTGATTAAATCAAACATTGATGAAATGTTTAGATTGAGAGAACAGTTTAAGAAGCACGGCCTTTCTGTTAAGAGAGGCGTAATTCTTTATGGTCCTCCGGGAACCGGCAAAACAAAAGTGTGCAAGTGCTTAGCAAAAGAGGCAATGTATAGCGTTTTGTATACTATGCCTTCTGATTTTACTTCGCCAAATGGAATTAGAAATGTATGCGAAATGGCGCAAGACCTTGCTCCGTGCCTTTTGATTATTGAAGATATTGACTGGATTGCTCAAGACAGATCAAAGGGTAATGCAGCCTTTGTTATGGAGCTTATGAATAAGCTTGATGGTCTTGAATCCTTTGGCGATATCATAACTCTAGGAACAACAAACGCTCTTGGCGAACTTGAGAATGCTATTAAGAATAGACCCGGAAGATTTGATAGACTAATCAATATTGATCTTCCGAATCCAGAGTGCAGAGAGCAGATGCTTAAGAGGTTTACAAAGAATTTTGTTATTGATGATAGCGTTGCTTTTGACAAAATAGCTGCTGCAACAGAAGGTCTTACTGGCGCTCATATAAACGATCTTTGCAATACGGCTGCAATCATTGCGGTCAAAGACTCTTCGCTGGTTGGAGAAAAACTCCTTCTGAAAAAATCGCATTTTGAAGAAGCAGTTAATGAAGTAAAAGACAAAGATTATTCTTCTTATATGGAAATGCAAAGTAAAACGAATTTTGGATTTGGTGCTAGACATGCTCAAAATTTGGATGATATTTTTGATGACTTAATGTAACAAAAAAATCGTCAACAAGATAAAAAGATTTCAAAGAAGGAAGCGAGAGTGCTAAGTTGGTAATCACCTTCTAACGCGGGTTTTATTTTTGGGAGAAAGTAAATGATGATAATGGAGAAGAAAGAAAATGTTAAGTGCGGCGTTGAAAATAAAGTATATACACATCAAGAAGCGATAGAGAGATCATTAGAATATTTCAATAACGATAGTTTTGCGGCAAGCGTTTTTGTTAGCAAGTATGCGCTAAGAGATAATAAGGGAAATATTCTAGAATCAGATCCTGATCAAATGCACAGGAGACTTGCAAGAGAGTTTGCAAGAATAGAAAGTAAATATTCTAATCCTCTTTCTGAAGAAGAGATATATGAGTATTTCAAAAACTTTAGATATATAGTGCCGCAAGGCTCTCCAATGAGCGCTATTGGTAATCCTTTCCAAATACAGTCTTGTTCTAATTGCTTTGTTATTCCGTCTCCAGAAGATAGTTATGGCGGAATCCTCAAAACAGACCAAGAACAAGCCCAAATTATGAAGAGACGAGGAGGCGTTGGTTTTGATATAAGCCTCATTCGCCCAAGAGGATTGGAAACAAAAAACGCCGCAAGAACAACTGATGGTATTGGCGTTTTCATGGAAAGGTTCTCTAATACTTGTAGAGAGGTTGCTCAGAATGGTCGCCGTGGCGCTTTGATGTTGACTATTTCGTGTCATCATCCAGAAATAAGGACGTTCATTAATATAAAGAAAGATTTGGCTAAGGTTACTGGCGCAAACATCTCTATTCGTTTAACTGATGAGTTTATGAATGCAGTTAAGAACAAGACAGATGTTGAACTTCGTTGGCCTGTAAACTCCAAGAGTCCAAAGATTAGCGAAAGAGTTGACGCTGTAGAGCTTTGGAAAGAAATCATTGATGCGGCATGGCTATCCGCAGAGCCAGGTCTTTTGTTCTGGGATACAGCGCAGAAATATACTCCTGCTGATATCTATAAAGACTTTGGCTACGAATCTCTTTCAACTAATCCGTGCGTTACTGGCGATACTTGGGTTATGACAAGCGAGGGTTCAAGAAGAGTTTCTGATCTTATTGGTGTTCCTTTTGACGCTGTTGTTGATGGGGTTAGATATCCTTCTGATATAAGGGGTTTTTGGAATACAGGTAAAAAGAAAACTCTTGTAATTAAGACAAAAGAAGGATTTGAAATAGAATGTACTCCAAATCATAAGATTTTGGTTGCTAGTTTTGAAGACAGGAAAAAGAGAACCGAGTGGAAAGAAGCAAAAGGTATTAAGCTTGGAGATTTACTAAACCTTGATAATCATTCTCAAATAACAGAGTGGAGTGGAAATGGTTTATTTGAAGAAGGTTATTTGTTAGGTTCTCTTGTTGGAGATGGGTGTATTTGCGGAGATACTGCATACCTTTCTTGGTGGGGCGGTTCAAAAATGGTTATGATGAAGTATGCAACCGACTTGGCAAATAAGGTGTTGAAGTGCCGTTCTGATTTAGGATCAGGTTCTTATGATTCTTCTAGTATAGAAAAACATGATAGAACAGGCTTCAATTGCAAAGCTCTTAAAGAGTTGGCGGAAGAATTTGGCTTGGATGGCAGCAAGAATATTAGTGATGAAATAGAAAAAGGAAGCTATCAGCTATACAAAGGTATTTTGATGGGATGGTTTGATACTGATGGAACTATTAATTTCAATAAGAAGGGACAGAGAAATGACATAAGACTATGCTCTTCTAATCTAAACAATCTTTATGCTGCTCAAAGAATGCTTTCTAGAATGGGGATTATTTCTAAGATATATTCTAACAGGAAGGAGGCTGGTAATAGATTGATGCCAGATGGTAAAGGTGGAACAAAGGAGTATTACTGCCAGTCCACCCATGAACTTGTTATAACAAAGAACAATATCAAAATATTCCATGATAGAATTGGCTTTGCAGATCCAGATAAAAACGATAAGCTTAAGAAACTTGTTTCTTCTTATATGAGTAGAGGTCTTTATGCTGAAAAATATGTTGCAGAAGTTTTTTCTATAAACGAAGGTAAAGAAAAAGATGTTTATGATTGCCATATTCCTTCTGTTCATCGTTTTGATGCCAACGGAATAACGGTTCATAATTGCGGAGAGATTGTTCTAAGCGCTTACGATTCATGTCGTTTAATGTGCGTTAATCTTCTTAGCTTTGTAAAGCATAAGTTTACGGATAGCGCCAGATTTGATTATAAAGAGTTTGAAGAAGTTGTTCAAGTTGCTCAAAGACTCATGGATGACATGATTGATATTGAGGTTGAACAAGTTGATAAAATTCTTGCAAAGATTGCTTCTGATCCAGAATCTGCTGACGCGAAGCATGTGGAAAAGAATCTTTGGACAAGAATTAGATCGGCCTGCATAAATGGTCGTAGAACTGGTCTTGGTATTACCGCTCTTGGAGACGCTTTGGCCGCTCTTGGAATTCGTTATGGGTCTAAAGAGTCTGTGACTATTACGGAAAAGATTTACAAGTCGCTTGCTGTCGGTTCTTATAGGTCGTCTTGTATTCTTGCCAAAGAAAGAGGAGCCTTCCCGATATTTGATGCAGAACTAGAAAAGGGACATCCTTTCTTGTCTCGCATTTGGGAAGAAGCTCCAGATGTATACGAATTGTACAAGAAACACGGGCGTCGTAATATTGCTAATACAACAACAGCTCCTACTGGTTCTGTTTCAACTCTTACTCAGACTACTTCTGGTATCGAGCCGGCATATATGCTATTTTATAAGAGAAGGAAGAAGATTAATCCTGGCGACGGAGAGAGCGCAAGAGTTGATTTTGTTGATCCAAAAGGAGATAAGTGGCAAGAATTTTTTGTATTCCATCATGAGTTTAAGGAATGGATGAGTAAGAATGGATACACAGAAGAAGATATTGATAAGAAAGCTAACTCTCAAGATGATCTTCCGTTCTTCAAAAAATCCCCATACTATAAGGCAACCTCTAATGATGTAGACTGGTCTGCTAGTGTGGATATTCAATCTGTTGCGCAGAAATGGATTGACCATGCTATAAGTAAGACTTGTAATCTGCCTAATAACGCTTCGAAAGAACTTGTTGCTGAAGTTTATATGAAGGCGTGGGAGTCTGGATGTAAGGGCTTCACGGTTTATAGAGACGGATGCAGAACGGGTGTTCTTGTATCTGCAAATGAAGGTAAGAAAGAGAATATAACAAAGACAACAGCCCCAAAGAGGCCGTCAACTCTTCAGTGCGATATTCATCATACAAAATCTAGAGGACAAGATTTCTTTGTTATTGTTGGTTTATTAGAGGGTGTTCCTTACGAAGTTTTTGCAGGCAAGAATGGGTGTATCACTCACGAAAAGAAAGGAACTATAACCAAGAACAAGAGAGGTCATTATGAACTCAAGGCAGAGGATGGTTCTACTATTGAAAATCTTTGCGAGCTATTAACGGACGAACAAGCTGTTATAACAAGAATGATTAGCTTGTCTCTTAGACATGGTTCTGATATTTCGTTTGTTGTAGATCAGCTTGAAAAGTCTCCTGGAGATATGACTAATTTTGGTAAGGGACTAGCAAGAGTTTTGAAGAAGTATATCGCCGATGGAACAAAGGTCTCTGGCGCAACTTGTCAAAGCTGCGGAAGTTCAAATGTTGTAAGAATAGAAGGATGTTTGTCTTGTAGAGATTGTGGTAATTCAAAGTGTGGTTAAAGGAGAAATAGCATGGGAAACATTGATGAAGCAATATGGCTTAAGAAACTAGATCCATCAGCCGTTGTGCCTAGTAGGGCTAAAGAAGGCGATGCTGGATTTGATTTGGTTGCTATTGATGATGGAGTGGTTGATTCGGAGGGTTTTATACAATATAGAACAGGATTGTCAATAGACCCTCCCCAAGGATATCATACAGAGATTTGGCCTAGGTCCAGTATAAGCAAGTATGATCTTGTTTTGGCTAACAGTATTGGTCTTGTAGATAATGGATATAGAGGAGAACTTTTAGTTAGATTTAAGCCAACTCTTAGGTTTGCTCAAACCAAGGAAGGCGAAATCTATGTGATATTGCCAAAACCAGTTAAGAAATATAAGAAAGGCGATAAGATAGCTCAACTTGTTATTACAGAAACGGTTGAGTCTTCGTTTACAGAAATGCAAGAGTTAACTGCATCAGCAAGGGGATCTGGAGGGTTTGGTTCGTCAGGTCGTTAATTCTCAAAATATCTAGTATTGTAGAGGGTTTCGCCCCATACTATTTGAACACAGAGATACCTCTGTGTTCTTTTATTTAACAGCCTATGAACCGATAATGGTATAGGAACTTGTTATAGGAAAAGTATAAATGTCATTCAAGTTTTTTGCAAGCCTGGATTTTACAGGAGAACCTACTGTTACTCAGTTTAGGTTTGTATATGGCATGGGCGTTATGAAAGTTTGCCCTAGCCCAATATCTGACTATTCTACATTAACTATAAATGATGATCTGATAAACTATTATGTTGACCTAGCGATAAGCCAGGGCTGGGAAGCTATCGCTTGGAATGAAGATAATTTGAGATTTTATATTTGGAATGAAGCAATGAGCGAGGCTGACAAGGATTCAGCCCTTGATTGTCTCGTTGAAATATATAATAGATCAAAAGATAGAGCAACCGCTGGTGGTAGACCGGATTTGAAAATTGGTTGGTATGATATCCCAGGAGGATATCCTGACCTGTATAATGTTATTTTGAGTTATAATAAGGATTCAGAAGATTCAGTAAATGTAAAAGCTTATCAAAAATGGCTTAATTGGATAACTAGACTTTCTCAAAGATACGAGGGAGGGCTGTTTGTATCGTCCCCATTTAATGATTGTTGCGATTTTGTTGCTCCAAATTTGCAACCCTTTTATGGCAATGATCAAACGTATATAGATGATTGGAAGATTTTTGCAACGACAGTTCTTGGTAATATGATTGATGTTTCTAAAGATGATCCTCTATACGCTTTTTGTTCGTTTACCTTTAGTCCAACAACGGTTTATGCAGGCGTTCAAGTAAGCGGCACTAATATGTCTCAAATGGTTGAAACCATAAGGGGTTATGCGGACGGCTTTATTATAAACGGAGGATTGGCTGCTAATCGCACTTATTCCAATTGGTTCTGGAGACCTTCTGGAGCAACAGAAGCTAATGATCTTTCGCTATGGAAGACTGTTTCCAGCGGTGCATTTTCTATGACCGTAGCAAATGTAAAGCTAAAGATACAGGGAGTTAATACTTCTTCTGCTGTTTCCATGACTCAGGTTGCTTCTATTTTGCAGACAGCAATACAATCTAAAATTAGTTCAGGACCAAATCCTTCGTTTGATGGGGTATATCCGTATCCTCTTGGTACTGTTACTGTAACTTGGTCATCCGCTCAAAAAGGTTTTTTGTTCAATATGACAACCAATGGCGCTTCAACGCCGATGCCTGCTAATCTTAGCAGATCTTTATTTACAATAGAATCAAAGAGCGTATGGGGTTCTACTGTTAGCGGAGTAGATCTTGCTTCTGACCAGTTCCTTGGAGTTGCAACTGTAAATGGTAATGATAAACCAGGAACAGAACAATGGGTCTATGGAGGAACTGAAATAAGCAATGAATGGGAACTTTACGCCAGAGATGAAGATTGGTGGGGAGTCCTTAGCGAAAGTTCATCAGAAATCATAGAATCTGATGAGTTCAAATACTTTATATCTTGTAGTATAACAGAACAGCCAACTCCAACTAGTTTTGAAGATGATTATGGCATTTCTTTTATGCAAACAGGAGGATGTACTCCTTGGACAGAAAGTATTGGACAAGCAGCCACAACTCTTCTTACTTCAACTCTTACTCTAAGTAATGCGAATATAGATGCTGCTATTAGTTCATATCTTAGTCCTTCTTTAGGAGTTAATCAAAAGAAGTTTTTTGCATTTGACTTAGAGGGTTATGGCATTTATCTAGACCCAACACAGTATAGCGATACGGTTGTTGATAATATGCTTGATTCTTTCATTAATGCTTTTGTAAGAATGAAAGAAAGACTTGCTTTGCAAGGAATCTATGATGTAAAGATTGGAATATATGCAAATCCTTGCTTTAAGAGTTACTATGCTCCGGCTTTGTATTTTTACGGTAAGGGAAATACATCGCAATATAATACAGATTATAATACATGGGTTTCTAAGTTTAGAAGAATGAACTTAAGAAAATCCGGCGATACATATATAACAAAAGCTTTCAATGATTATCTAGATTTTGTTACTTGTGATATTTATCCAATTTTCGGAGAAGAAGATCCCCTTGATGATTCTTTCTTTAAGGAAAATCTTACGCAAGCGGTAAGATATATAAGCGGAGATAAGCCTTTATATCCGTTTTTGAACCCAGCTTTTCATCCTTCTTCTCCTTGGTCTTCTAAGCCTGTCAGCGGCGATTATATGAAGAAAATGATGACTTGGGTAAAAAGAATAGCAGATGGTGCTATTCTTTGGATTACATCAAGTCCAAGTTATAGAAGTCAAAGACAAAGACACTTTATGACTTCTTCTGGCGGTCCTCCCGCTGTTCCTACAAAAACTCTTGCAGATTGGCAAGGAATAACGAACGGGTGTTTCTCATATTTTGTTATTGGGTATTACAGAGATATTGAAAATGTTGATTTCTCAGTAGCAACAAGTATAGGCGGCGCAGAATCAACAAGTGTTGTCAATATTATAGAGGCGGCAATAAATGCAGACTTGTACTATATAAACAACTTCATATCTCAATCTGTAACATATCCAAGTCTTTCTATATCTAGACCATATGAAGTTGGTTCTGTATTTGTTGAATATAATTCAAATTCCTCAAACAACTCTCCAACAGCGTTGTCTCAGGTTCCTTGTTTTGAGTTTTCATATATAGATCCGGCAATAGTTTCCCCTCCAGATCAGAGTTCTTACACTGGTAGAGAATTTATTTATTGTTATTCTTATTCTGACACTCTTCCTGGTGGCGGAACAAATATTGGTACGGTAGATTGGATAGGGACATATACTTATACTTATCAAGAATATGATAGTAATGTTTATTCTGGACAAGATGCAGATCCAGATGAATGGAATAATGGGTGGGTTGTTGATAATGATTGGTGGCACGCTTTTTCTTCAATGGCTGTTGCTAACAAATATAGTCAAGAAAGAACTCTTACATTTGCAGATAATATGGGAGTATATACTGGTTCATCTGTTACTGGGATGGTTTCTTCTTGGTCAGGAAAGCCAGCGCCATATGTTTTGAAGAATAGCGACTATGTTGATAGAGTTCATCTTGTATATACAAGTTCAACCGCCGGCTGGTCTCAGTTTACAGATTCTCTTATAACAACAAATTTGCAGAATTGTATAAATCAAAAAGCCACTTATTTTGTATGGGATATTGAAGGAGATTATTGTAACGTAATTTCTTCTAATAACAATGGATATCAATACGGAGTTTCAGAGGCAACTGTTGATTATAATCTTGATCAGTTTAAGTCTATATATAATAGAACTAAAGCGATTGCAGCATCTCTTGGTCATCCGGAAATTCAAGTTGGATTTTATGGTTCGCCATTTACGGCTAATACCTTTTATGGAGCTAGATATTGGGCAGATCCTGCATCATATGCTGGATGGGAAACCGCTAGTTTGCAGTTCAGAGATGGTTTGATAAGAATAAATCAAAGATTGTCTAGCGGAACAACTTATGATGATCCATTCTTGGATTACAATGATTTTCTTGCTCCATCTTTTTATCCTCAATCTGGTAATACAAAGCATGCATCTTCTGAAAAAGGAGAAAGAGACGCAATACAAGGCTTTATGATGAAAGCCATAGAGATTCTTGGTCATAGTAAGCGATATCTGCCATTCTTTATGCCAACATTCTTTGAGCAAGGAGGACTCAATCCTCTTACTGGTTGGGCGCAGAAAAATTACAATATGCAAATGTTGTGTTCTATTGCTGTGGAATATGGATGCGATGGCGGTATTATGTGGTCAGGCAGTTGGCCTAGCAATGTTGCTTCTGATCAAACTTTTACACCGACAGTTGTTAAAACGCTTGCAAACTGGCAAGCAATAACGGATGGTTGTTTTATAATAGCGGTAGAAGGTTTCCCTGTAAAAGTTACTGGTTTGAATTTTTCAGCAGCAACAAGTATTGGAGGTGCAGAATCAACAAGTGTTGCTAACATTATAGAAGCAGGCATGAATGCTAAGATTGCAACAATAACTATAACAGACGAGCCTTGGGCTAGTCCTTATGCAACCCCTCCAAAATCTCCAAGACATATTGGCGATGTAACTGTTGCTTGGGATGGAACTAAGTTTGTCATGAACTCAGATAAAGGGCTGTTAAAGTCTCCTCCGGGATGGGTAAGTCCTCCTGATTTTGAAAAGTCATATTGGGTTACTGCTGCTTGGTCAACTTGGGGAGCTGGAGCTTTGCCAGGAACAGATATTGGAGTTCCTCAATGGATTGGCAATCATAACGTTTGGACAAGTCTTACATTTACTAGAACGGATTTGGTAGATGAATTTGGAAGATGGGTAGAAGATTCTGGTTGGTGGGCAAGTTATAGTTCTTTTGCGTTAGGATCTTTGGGTAATAATATAACTAACAGAGTTGTACCAACTATAAATCTTGTAACTTCGTCTTCTGGCGATGTTCCATTTACCGTACACGTTGACGCTTCTAATTCTCTGTTTAATGGAGTAAATCCTCAAGATTGTATATTTGAATGGGATTTTGGAGATAATTTCCCAACTTCTGATTCAAAAGCAAGGGGGTACGTTTCTGACCCAAGAAATGATAACGATGTAAATGCTATTGGAACTCCTCATAAGAAGACTTCTCTTTCAGCTAAGCAAAGAGGAATAAACGCTTCGTATACATATTGGCATGATAATAGCGGAACTCCATTTTTGATAAGTTTGAAGATTTGGTACAACGGAGTCGTAAGCGATACTGTTTATTATTCTGTAACAGCATCAGATCCTGTTACTGTTGCATATCCAACAAACGATCTTACTAAATGGGTTACTTTGACAGTGGCCCCAAATGATAGCGTTCTTCCTCCTGTTGATTCGTTTGCTACTATAAATGCGGCAATGGCGTGGATAGATGCAAATAGACCAGATGGGGAAGTTATTATAGAACTTCTCACTGAGTATACTGCTACTTGTTCCAATTTCTTGCTCACATCAAAACTTACAATAAACAAGCCAAACATTATCATATATGGTTCTAGAACCTACACAGAAAGTAATGCTATAATAGCGGCAGATAACTCTTCCTTTAATAGAGCAAGTCCAACTCCTTTGGTTGAAATAGGAGCTGCTGCATATAATGTTCATTTTTATGACGTACAGTTTGGAGCTTCTGAAGATATAAGCGGAGATGGCTTGGCAGGACAAGGAAGTGATAATACTTCAAATCTAATAGGCTGTAGCGTACTTTCTCCTTCGTCTGCGTCTGATATCATCAAGAATGTGGTTTTCACGAATTGTCAGTTTAGGAATCTTTATCAAGCAACCAATTCGTCTCACTTTGTTTCTGGCATATATTTCAATCAATGCCAAACCTCTACAACAAAGATAAAGAGCCACGATTTGATGGGATACAATATAGTGATGAATGGATGTTTGTTTGGAACTCTAAGCGGCATAGCTGATGATGCTCTTTCTTTTGCCGTTAGAACTCCTACTGATTCGCCAATTAACTTTGGTTCAACTCTTGGCTCTTCAGAAAAGTTCTCCATGAATTTCTGCAACGTTTGTCATAACGCATATTTGCATGGAGACAGTATTACATCTTCTGGTCCGTTTAAGATTACAAATGCAAGATTTGTTTCAATATATGGAAACTACTTGTATGATGGGTCTAGTGTTGTTGATGATTCATTCTCTGTAAGAATACATGCAAATGAGATTTATGCAGGAGGAACAAAGAGTTCTCTCGTTATTACGGCTCCGTCGTCTGATATTACCATAGCTAACAATGTTCTTTTCCCAAGATCTTATACGACAGCAAATACAAGATGCAATTCTGGAATACTTGAGTTTGATGGTTCTTATGGACTAGTCAACAACATAAAGATAATCAATAATACAGCTATCGCTAAGTTTAATACCAATTATGCAAAGGCATTTTGGAATCTTTCAAGGCCTAATAATGTTGATATTTCAGATCTTGAGTTTGTAAACAATCTTGCAGTAGAAGAACCTACTCAGTGTATTTCTAGTTGGGTTATGGTTGATTCTGATGTTAGCGCTTATATTGTACGATTTGAAAACAATTTGTGGCCTCAAAGAATTGGGCAGATGAATTTCGCAATAGTTACAGGACAAGATATTACTTGGAGCGATTGGGATGCGGCTGCATATGAAACGAACTCGTCTCAAATTGATATATTGAGTCATGATTTGAACTTTATATACAAGTATAAGCTTTGGAGTTCAACATATCCTAATATTGCAACTTCTTCGGTTTTGCATTCTGCTGTATCAAAAGACTATAACGATAACACTAGGGATACTTATTCTTCTGGAGTTGGTGCGACAAAACCAGATTTTGCTCCAGTATATCAGATACCAACATTATCTGTTACTTCTAGCATAACAACAAGAACTAGGACTGTGGATGGATTGTGGACTCCTCCGGCTGGGTCTCAAACTGGATTTGTAACTTTAGTCGATTCTTCTGAAACAACCGTTAATGGTTCGTATACTTCTGTTCCTAAGCCAATTATTAGTAGTATAAATGGCGCTGTTGGTTTTATAAACATGGACCCAACAACATTGGATTCTTATACAAGTAGAGCTTTTAGAGTAAAATACAGTCCAGATTATCAGGAGCAGCAAGGATATACTGATAATGTAAAGTCTATTTACTTCGGCATAATAAAAGATACATCTGATAGCAACTTTATAAAGATGATGTGCAGAATAGTTAAGACAGATGACTCTGTTCATGTACTGAAAGAGAAACTAAGTAATCATCTGACTATAACTAGTTTATTCAATGAATTGACCAATTTCCAAGACGGCATTGGAGTTGTTGGTGTTCAGTTTGACTTGATGGGATGCGGATATCTTTCTCCATCTAAGATTGAAATGCTTGATGCTGATAATGATACGGATTTAGTTATTACATCTTCTAAGTTTGATATACTTAATTCTTGGTTGGTATATAACTTTGATTCAACTCAAATAGATATTGGAAACTTCATCAAGACAACAGTGAGCGTAGATGCTCAGTCTGATGGATATGATGTTACTATTACTTATTTGAATGACGGTCCGGTTCCAGATAATACTGACAACTTACCGGGAGATGTAAGGCAGAGACTCGGTGGAATTTCTATTGACGGTATTCTTGCTGGTGTTAGAAGTTGTTATGTTGACCAACAAGAGGGTTCTACTTTGGTAGAATATGATACTTGGTTCAAGAATTATGCCGGCTCAACGCTCAGTTATCCTTTTGATAGATTCTCTCCAACAACGATTCTTGTTGGAGAATCATACTGTGTTGGAATTTCTGTTCTAGAAGATTTTGCAAATACAAATCTCAATGTAAACGAGATTGTTTCGCAATCTTCTGGTAAAACCATTGTTACTAATGTTTTGTCTGGCAGAGCTGATGGAGAACAATATTGGAATTCTTCGCCTCATCTTTTGGGTTCTCTTGCTTATGGAGAATCATATTCTATTACGATTTCTGTAAGAATTACAAGGAATATAAGAAACTGGATGGTTTCAGTATCTCCTTATAAAGATTACTTTACAGATAATTTTGGAGGGGTTCAGTTCCAGAAAGATCCAAGACCATTTGCTCCTATAGTCCCTGCTGTTGCAAGTAATGGTCAGCCTTTGTATTATAGTTCAGACGAGGACGCTTCCAATCAAAATCCTGCAAAATGGGGCTGGGCATGGTGGTCTAATAAGATCAAGAACAATTACAAGCTCAGCGGTTACGATAGACAGCTTATGTGGAGTTCTTCCGGCTTATATTTCAATGATAATTCGCATAACTACCCGTCAATAGTGTTGACTCCTTTCTTGGATGATACCGGAACTTATCCTCAATCTATTTCAACAACGCAAAGCGACTCTTGTTATACTTTGTCAGGTGAAAACTGTGTTGCAGGAGAGTTTGTAGTTAATTCTCAACTTCTAAAAGATACATTTTATATGCTGATTGATGCTATACAAGAAGTTCCGGTCTTTGGCTTCTATCAGGGTTACGGAAGTCTTGTTCATCGAGATTGGAATCCAGAGAACAGGGATATTGAGCCAGTTGAAAACATGCAAGATCAGACCGTTGTTACTGATTTTATGGATCAGATTCACTTAATGGCTTATTATGGAAAAACCAATTGGCTAGGTATTGATTCTTATTCATCCGGTGTTTCTGGAATGCAGAACGCAGTTAGATTGTTTGATTTTATCAATAGCAAATATAACGGTTTGAGGATTATTGCTGAAAAAACTCCAGAAGATATACTTTGTAGAGATACAATATCATTTGTTAGCTCTAAAGATATAAAGGGTCCGCATCTTTTGGCTGATTATCTTGTTCCTGGGCATGAGCATGCCGCTGTGGTTTATTTTGACAATATGTGGGAAGATTTCCCAACTACAGAATATGGTTCTTCCCATATTCTCAATGTAATGGCAGCGCTAGCAAGACAGGGTTATGTTGTTGGAAGCATGGAGCCTGTAAATATCAAGACAAGCGGAATCTCTACTGAAACATTCAATGCAGTAGATAGAAGATATATTTACGCTTCTAAACCATCCTCTGTAACGCAACTTCTTGCTCCTAAGAATGTTCATCATTCTATCATAGACGCAAAATCAAACATAAACTATCCATCTATTAATGAGCAAAAGATTACTCTTTGGTGGGACGAAAATACAGAGGGAGATTTTAGCCATTATATATTGTATAAAGCGCCAATTATAAATGGTCAAATTGATCCAAACGGCCAATATCAGATCAAGGCATACCTTAAGAATCCTTTCTTTGTTGATAATCAAGTGTATCCTGGAGAGACTTATTACTATAGGATTGCTTCTGTTGATGTGTATGATAATGTATCCTCTCAAACTTCGTATCAAGTAACCAATATTGCGGATAGTCAGATTCTTAATCCTCCTGCTACTGTTTCTGCTACAGCTAACTTGACTGAATACAATATTGAAGTTGCTTGGGAGCCTCCGTCTTCTGAATTCCAGCCATTATCATCTCTCAAATCTCCTCCAAAGGTATTTATACAAGGAGGAATGGATTCTGTTGGAGCATTGTCTTCTCCTCTGTTTGATTTACCATTTGTTTATCTGTATGTTAATGGGGTTATTTCTTGGTATGATGGCGATTCAAGAACAATGGCTCAAAGAGCTACTGATGCATTCAATAGGGTGGTTAGCATTAGAAATATGTGGCTTGCCACAACTGGAAGAGGAAGAACTGCTGAAAACTTTAGATGGGCATTCTGGCCTCAAGGTTTTGGTTATGGATGGGGAGATGTGTCAACAAGACCATTCTTTTACGAGTCTGATAGGCTGTCGAATGGAAAGTATTCTTTATTCCTAGAAAACTGCATAGCAGATACAAGACCAAGGATGCAGGAGTTCTTCAACACTTTTGCAAGTCTGTGTAGCGCTGCTGGAATCCCGGATCCTGTATATGTAGATCCAAGTTATCAAAATGGAATGTCAATAGCAGGAGGCCTAACAGGAGACACTTATTCAGAACATGCTCAGTGGCATAGCTGGATTATGTCAGATCCTAGGTCAACATCTGTTTTGTTCAATGGCGTAGAAAGCTATGCAAGTTATGCTGCAAGAGCTACGGATATTTACGGAAACTCTATTCCTGCAAACGAATTGTATGCCAATCCTTCTAGTTTGGATACCACTTCTGCGGCTAGAACATGCGCTTATGTTGTTCCGAAGATGGCGGCTGCTGATTATGGTCTTTGGAAAATGATATATGAACCAGCAAAAGACGTATGGCCTAGCGTTCTGACTGGAAACTTCTCGTATCACGGAGCGACTACGACGTATATGGGAGGCGGATATAGGTTCAAAGAAAGCGCTGTTGGTTTTGGTTCTAATATGTTTGCCGACGTTCAAGTTCCTGTCAATTTTGGTTCTTATCTATATGATGAATATTCTCTTGCAACCAATTTACTTACGGATAGCTATTTGACAAATATAGCCATTTTGAATCTTGACATTGACAAAATAAAAGACCAAAGCGAGCTATTCAAGGCTATGAGAATTGCGCAGTCCTCATATGATATTCAGGGATGTTTTGCATCGAATCCGAATAAGGAAGTTGCTTTGTGGTTGCAATATAATGACTATAATCCGTCTATATATAACAACATATATGATAGGTCTGGCGATAGATATCCGGATGGTTACGGGTTCAAGGCTGTTGGGTTAGATGACAGAGAAACAAGCATGAATATGTATAGAATGCTTATTAGAACAGATTGCAATATGGTTGGGTATTATTGCGGTCAAACAATGCAGGTTTCCGATAGAAAAGCATTACACACCTATGACACTCTATATGAAATTCTTTCTAATCTAGGAGAAGCCGGTTACGTTATGTAAGGAGAAAATATGGCGATACCTTCAGATTTTGCATACTATGAAATTTACAGAGCAATAGAAATTAATGGAACATATTCATTAATTGGAACATCTACAACTACAAACTTTGTTGATGAAACAGCGGAACTTGGCAATACATATTGCTATAAAATCGTAACAGTTGATTTGTTTGGAAACAGGTCAGAATACAGCCCTGTAAGTTGTGTTTTTTTTTCGATACAGGGACCAACCCCGGAGGAGGGGAGCCAACAGACAATTGCGAATCCTACAGCAATACTTTCAAAGGACAATATCGTTTGCGTATACAGAGAGGGAGACGCAGACAGCCTCGCTTCCGCATTAAGATACAAAGAAATATACAGCCTCGATGACGATCAACTTATATCTGTTCCGTGTTCCAATATTGAAATACTGTCTGATTATATTTCTTTTCAAACGGAAGTTGAAATACCGTTGAGAAGCGCTTTGGTTTCAGAGCCTGTTAAGAACAGAAGCGTGTATGCTATTATTCTAATGCCATATGTTCCCGGAGGATTTAGAGACGGCAGCGATACTATTTCGTCAACTTCCAGGCTTGCCAGGATTTTCCATTCGTTTGTAAAGAACGAAATCAATCCTCTTTATAATAGACAGGTGTTTAGAAGGTATGATGGTCTTGATGCTTTTCAGTCTCTTATTTGTACCAGAATAGATGGTCCAAATCTTATATCTCAAGCATGGTTGGATAATATTGAAATAGCAAAAGGAAGATTACAGGTTGGAGGTAATTTCTATCTTGATTCATATTCTGCATATTCTTTTTCTGGAGCTTCTGATTATACATCTCAGATGGTTGATTTTTCCAATAATTATGTTGATAGGCTTGGTATGACTGTTCAAAGAACATCTCAAGTATCTCTTTCTAGAGATCCGTTCTTTTCTAGCGTAGAAGATGATTCATTTTTCTGGGGATGGGGAGCTGATAGGGGTTCTCTGTCTTATTTCAAATCAACGGCAGAAATTAGGGCGTTCTTTTACAATGCAGATTTTATTGGCGGAATAACGATGAGAGACCTTGATGCTAATACTTGGCCTATATTAGCTATTAGAGAGGGTTATATTTCTTCTGCCGGTTGCATGTCAGGTGATAGCGCTGCTGTTTTCTTGAGGCCTGTTCCTTTTATGGATGCTCTTTTTAGAGGAGCAACAATGGGAGAGGCTATGATTTATTCGCAACCATTGCTTAACTCGCCAATGGCTGTTTTTGGAGATCCGCTATCTAGCTTTGTTTTCCCCATCCCGTTTAGTGAATCAACTCTTATTGAGCCAAATAAGGCATGGCAAGATGCAGAAAACTGTCTTGCCGAGTCTGTTGCTTGTATATACAGGAAAACCAAGGTTTTAGAAGAACTTAGAAGATATGTCGCTAGCGGCTCTGATGAAGTTGTTCAAGAGGAGCTTATATATGCTTTTGACCAACTTTCTGGAGAGTTTGACGATTATTCTTGGAGGAATGATTTTGTTAATCTAACAGGAAGTATGATTAATTTTGTTGTTGATAGGAATGCCACTAATTTTGATTTTGCGTATCCGAATTTGAATCAATATTTGACTCATTCTGGCAATAAGATGGCTAGTATTGTTTTGGAAACACTACAAGATCCGGAACTTGTTAGTTCTATATCTCCTTCTAATATTGAAACGGTAGGTTCTTGGAATTTCTATGCTAATATAGAACATTATCCCGGCGATTTCAGGTTCTATCATTTTGAAATGCAGATTGCAAGAGAGTATGAAGATTTTGAAAGAGGTCTAATCTTGCTTTCAAAGGACACCTTTTTAGATGTTACGAATTGGTATTTTGAAGATTATAATGGGGATTTTCAACAGTTTAATAGTAATGGAATAACTAGTAACTACGAGAATAGATTGGTTAAATATGTAAATAAAGACGACGAATTGTTAGAGAGGGCGACTTTCTATTGGTTTAGAGTTAGGCAAAAAGACGATTTGCAAGAGTTTTCTTGGAGATATTCTCGCATTCTAGTTTACTTGTAAAGAGATAATTATGTCAGACTTAGTACGAGGTCCAAATCCTGATGATGGTCATAGAATAGGAACCTATGATTATCGAGTTATAACGGAAAAGATATCCGAAGCATATGAATTGGGTAATGAAGCCCTGTCGCCTCTTATCTGTATGTGGAATAATATACAGAATGCAGATGTTAATGAAAGACAAAGGCATAAAACTGAACTTCAGAGCTATTTGAGAAGAACATATGCTCACATAATATTCAAGCATTTGGATAATCCGCAAGCCGTTTATAACGCTATTAGGGCTTTAAATACCCATGTTCTTGATAAATACGGAGAAGCATACGGGTATGAGGATCTTGATTCTTTTTTGATAGACCAGTTTTTGTCTGTTCCATTAACATATGCCATTCTTTCCGAGAATGCTGGATATACGATAACAATGGTAGGAGATTCTAAGGCTAGATGGTCTGATATCAATATTCCTTGGAAGGATATAACTCTTCCGATGAATAAGATAGGATGGGAGAATCTATAATGAAGGGGATGTTATGAGTTCATCTATTGGCGATAAAACACCTGCTCAGTCTTACAAGGATTTGTTGCATCTTAATAATGACAACGGAGGCTTGCTGTCTGATCTTTCTACAGTTTATAGCGGAAACGGCATTGCCACTCCGCTAAGGTTAGCCGCAGAAAAAATAGAAGCAGATTTTGGTAAAGGAACTCTTTCTTCTGCCGTTTTTGATTCGTGCCATTTTAGATATAATGCCATAGGAGAGGTAGAAGATACTTATCAGATAAGCACGACTGGCGGAAACTATCAAAAGATAATACTAACAGAGAATCTAACTCTTACATTCCTTCACGACTCTGAAGAAGATCAAGCTTTTGAACTAACATTGTTAGTTGAACAGTCATCTGGAGGTCACACTATAACGTTGCCTGTAACAGTTAAAACTCCGGGACAGTCATCTATATCACTTTCTGCAACCGCCGGCGCTGTTGACATTTTGAAAATCATAACCCTCAATGCTGGAGAGACATGGTTTGCGTATAAGGTCGCATCAGATCTAAGGTAAATGAATGGCTAAAGAAAAACAAAACAACAAACCTAACAGGCCAAGCGAAACTGTTGATCTTTTCAAAGAGCTTAGAAATAAGATCAAAGAAGACGTTATTGCTTCTTCTAGGATTCCAAGTATAATAGAGTTTGTGTATGATAAAAAGTACCTTGGTCTTCCTTTTCAGAATCCAGCGGTTATTCCATATGATATACAAGAGTTGATACTTAAGTGTTTCTATAGGGGAAGTCCGGGAAATGAAAATCTAGAACTAACACAGAAAGACTTGGACATTATAGCAAAGAACGATCTCAACAATCCTCTTAATGGAGCCTTGTTGGATAAATGGAATTCAATGGAAAGATTCATTGAACTCGTTCTTGTTTGGGGTCGTCGTTGTCTTTCGGAAAATTGCGAAATAGTTGACCCCAAAACAGGTAAATTATGGACGCTAGGCGAACTATGGAACTATGGAAAAACAGACTTAGAATCATGGACATTCAATGAAGAAACTTCGTTAATGAATATAATTGGTGACTGCAATCTTGTTTATCAGGGCGCTAGAGAGGTTTATAAGGTTCAAACGCTTTCGGGCCATGAGATAGAAGCAACAGATAATCATCCTTTCCTAACAGAAGAAGGTTGGAAACAACTAAAAGAATTGAAGCCAAAAGACAAGGTAGCTCTTGTTTCTTCTCAGCCATTTTTCGGTAACTCTACGGAAATATCAGAAGATGAAGGAGCTATACTTGGCTATGTAAGTAGTAATTCGTGCGATTCTGTCGGATGTTATATTGCTACAACATTGCCAGATGGAGATGTTTTCTTAGACTTTAAGAGCAAAATGCTTTCTCTTTCTTCGAATTCAAAAATAGAAAGCGCTATGGATCATTCTATCAAAACATTTGATGATAGAAAATACAGTCATGTGTATGCTCAAAAAGCAGTTAAGCCGCCAGAATCTAATCTGATTACATTCATATACAATAATGGAATAAAGAATAAGTCTGGTGAACAAAAGTTTGTTCCGCATCGCATTTTTGTCGCCCCAAAGAATGTTGTTGCAGCGTATTTGAGGTCTCTTTTTAGTTGCAATGCGGTATTGCATATTTCAAAATTATCAAGATTTACTTGTAAAATAGAAGCATCATTTCAAAGTATTAGCCTTACAAAACAAGTGCAACACTTGTTGTCTAGGTTTGGTATTTTTTCTTCTTTTCAATCTAAGTTAGTAAATAACAAGTTAGAGCATATTTTGACTATCAACAAGAACGCTTGTGTAAAACTGTTCTTAGAAGAGATTGGACTAATAGGTTATAATGACGAAATCAAAGATGTTATACAAAGCGTTGACGGTAAAGATTCTTCGGTTCGAGTTTTTTCTCCAATAGTGTCTATCAAAAAGATAGGAACAAGAAGAACATTTGATATTCAGGTATCTGATAAGCCGTCTTTGCAGAATTTTGTTTCTAATGGTTTCATCTGTCATAATAGCGGTAAGGACTTCATAACATCAATTGTTGCTCTTTATGAAGCAATGAGACTGCTAGAATGTCCTGGCGGAAACCCATATCAGATGTATAACCTTGGTATGGCCGTTCCATTTACTATTCTAACAATAGCAAACTCTTCAAGACAGGCTAAGATTCTATTCAGAGAAATCAAAGAAAAGGTTCTCAACAGCGAATATTTCGCGGACAAGATAATTCCAGAAGGCATAACGGCAGATGCTATTCATTTCCTTACTCCAGAAGATAAGAAAAGAAATGAAGAACTTATCTCTAAGGGTTTTGCTCCTAATCCCGGGTCAATAGTAGTTATGTCAGGACATAGTAATTCTGATACTCTTGTAGGTATTTCTTGTTACGTTCTTCTGTTGGACGAAATCGGTTTGTATAAGAATACCGCAGGTTCTTCTTCTGGTGATGCTATTTTCAACTCTCTTGCTCCCGCAGTAAAGACCTATGTTAGAGAATTGCCTAAGAAAGATAAGGCTGGCAATATCATTATTGGTCAAGATGGAAAGCCAGAGACAGAGAAAGTTTATGATGGTAAGATTATCTGTCTTTCTACTCCAAGAGGTAAAGAGGGTGTATTCTTTGATTTATACAATACGCATATGGAGACGGCCCATAGGCTTGTTTGTAAGGCTGCAACTTGGCAAGTAAACCCAATGCAGTCCAAAGAAGGATTGATGGCGGCTTTCCCGGACATGCCAGAAGACAAGTTTAGGATGGAGTTTGGAGCGGAGTTTTCTGGTACTGCTGGTGAGAACTTCTTCCCAGAAGAGGTTGTAGACCAATGTTTTGCTGAAAAAACCTTGAAGTTTAGAGATCATGGGTCTCCGGGTATTTTCTATTATGCCCATTTAGATCCTGCATCTTCTAGTCACAACTACGCTCTTGTTGTTGCTCATAAAGAGGTTTTCTTCAATCCAGAAACGATGAAAAAGGATTGGAGAATAGTAGTTGATCATATCAAATATTGGACTCCGATGCCAGGTAAGCCTCTTTCTGTAGAAGAGATTGATGAATATGTTGCCGAACTGAATTCTAGATTCTGTTTTGGAGTTGTTACCTATGACCATTTTAATAGTCAGGTAAGCATTAATAAACTAAGAAAGAGAGGAGTTCCAACAAAGATGACTCCGTTCTCTAAACAATATAAGAACATCATATATGATAACTTGTATCAAATAGCCGTTCAGGGTAAACTCTATATTCCAAATCATTTGCTTCTTAAGAATGAAATGAAGAATTTGCAGAGGAAATGGCTTGACGCAGGCTATAAAGTATACCCTAAAAAGGATGGAGATGTAACAACAGATGACATTTGTGATGCTCTTGCAGGAGCGTGTTACAATTGTGTAGAAAAAGATATTAGTAAACTTCCGCAAGGAAAATTGGTCTCACTTCCCGTACAGGGTAATAATGATATAGTATGGAGATCTATGCAGGGAACACCTTATGGTGTTGGTCCGGGACAACAAGTTGCAAGGCAATTGGAGCGAAGAGCTTCTTGGCCTCGCAGAGGAGTATAAAATGGCTTTTAATCTCAAAAAATCGCAGAAAATAAACGACAGCGTAACCCCTCAAACGACGGCGGTTCCTGCTAGTTCGCAGAAGTATAATCTTTCCTTAGAAGGGAAGGATATAAAAAACTTTAACACATTGCTCGAAACGGACCACAGGCCTCTTGGCGATTCTCCAAAGACCCAAGAGGGTCTTCTTAGCGAAGCAAGGGCTAAGCATAAGTCAAATGAGAAGATAACTGAAGGGGCAATACAGGATTCAACATCCGAATTGTTCCCTCATAGGCAGTTTAAGAATGGAGAAGACAACGTTGATGTTGCTCCAATTAATGCCATATCTGAAGCTCATGATAGAAAGTGGAGAGATGCTTTTTCTAAAGCCAATAAGGGTGCTGATACGGAGTTTTGGGATAAGTTCGTTGGAGAACAGCTAGATGGAGAGGTTACAAAGATTGGCAAGAATCTTCCTCAAAGAGGAAGTCAGCTTGCGAATAATCCTGATAGATTTGGAAATCTAGATGGTCTTCCTCATAACGAAGATCACTCCACCAATGAAAAGAACGCCGGTAAAGAAATGGATATCAAACCTTTGAATAGAAAAGAAAAGCCGTTAGAAATAACCTCTTCTCTTCGTTCTGCTGATAAGGTTTTGTTCGGTATCTATCTTAAGGCTAATAGTGAAAACAGAGAACTTAATGCAGAAGAAAAAGAAATAGTCGCAGCCATCAATAATGACAAAGTTCAAATGCTTATGACTCTTGCTCAGATGGGGCCTCAGATGGATCCTGACCTAAGCAAAATAAATCCTCAAACAATAACCCCCGCAGACAGAGAGGCGGATTTCCTTGATAGTAATCCAACAATAGATGATCCTAATCTTTGGGCGCAGCAGTCTGGTTTTGATCCAAATGCTCAAGGAGAAGAATTATCTCCTCTTCCTCATGATGGGGGAGATATGGTTGAAAATTCTGATTTCCCGGGCTTCCCAAATGCTCCATCATCTAGTAGTATGGATGTAGATATGGGTAACGAGGGTCAGATTCCTAATCCGGGCGAACTCCCACCTCCTCCTCAACCAGATCCACTTTCTTCAGCGGCGGAGCCTTTTGATGAGCAAGAAACTCCCTTTTAACCTATCTAAACAGGCGAGAAGAGATCCGCCAACAGCCTTTGATCCTCTTAGCCCGTTGTTAAAAGACCCTTATAGAAGAAACAAGGGTAAACCAAACAGCGGGGACGGAGATGATCTGCTTAGACCTGGCGGTGTTGAACTTTCTAATCAGACTCCTGGCGGCGGTGGCGGTTGGTCGCAGAATAAAGAATGGCCTTCAGATAGGCCAATGTTTGACGATCCAGAAGGTAATCCTAAAAGGGATACTGGTACTGGCATATCAACTGACCACGGGCTTGATTTGCATGATGATTACGAGGGGCAAGAGGGTTCAAGCGGCTCAGATGCGGCTTTGGGAATAAACGAAACAACAAAAAGACAAATGGACGATACATCAAGAGATAGAAAACCTTATAATGTCAATAGTGTATCTGGCATTCTTAAGAGTATAAGACCAAGACTTAGAAACCTGTAAAGGAGTAACAAATGAAGATTAAAGCGGTAGCAGAAGTAAAAGGGAAGTTGTTTATACAGGGGATATATAGCCCTCTCAGGGCTGGTGATGAGATTGAGGTTTCTAGCGATATCTTCAATTCGTATCAGGTTCAAATGCTCCTTAGAAATAAAATGCTAGAATCTAAAGACTATAAGAAGTCAAGCCTTGTTGACTTTAAGAACAATACAAACCGCAAAATACCTTTATCTTTTGGTCCAACGGTGATGCCGAATCAAACGTTTTCTATTGCATCTAACGATGTATCGCATGAGCAAATAAAAGTTCTTCTGAAGAATGGTATTATTGAAAAGGTTAGCAATACTGTTGAAAAACAGGTTGAAAAAACCGAAAAGCCTAAGTCAAAGATTAAGATCAAAAAGGTTGAAGAAGAAAAGTTAGATAAGTCTCCAAAAAGTATGAAAGAGATTATGGATGAACAGAAGATTCCAGAAGGGGTTCACGTTCATGACCCATCAAAAGACAAGAACATATCTTTTATAGAAGAGAAGATTGCCCAAATACAGGAAGAGGCGGACGCTGGATTTGATTTTGTTGATAAAAAACAGCTAAAGGAAAAGCTTGTAAAATTGCAGAAAAGTAAAGAGTCCAAGCAGAGTAATTAAATGAAACTAATCGCATCAAAAAATGTTCCTAAGAAATGGCTTAAAAGGAAAAAGGAAGATCAAGCTAAGCTTACTACTTACTGGTCAAATCTTTATCCTGAAGAATATGCCACTCTTATGACCGTTGATTACCAAAGAGACAAGATTGCCTCAATAGATGCGTCATTAACAAAGATGGCTAGCGATGCCAAGGATGTTGTTTTTCTAGGAAAACTTAGGCAAACAAGAGATGGATTTGTTTATGTAGACGTTCCTAATTCCATATTTGATGGTTTCCTTCCAATGTTAGGCGGCGAAGCAGAGAAGCCCCCTAAGAATGAAAGGCATTATGATGATATTGGCGCTCATATAACTGTAATTAAGAAAAAAGAGGTTGAAGAGAACGGAATACAGTTTAAGGATAATGGAAAAGTAATAAGATACACCATTAACGGTGTGGAAAAAGTAGAGAATCCAGATGGATGGGATGAGATGGAAGCTGTTTGGTTTATGTCGGTGACAGCTCCTGAGCTTGAAAAGATAAGAACTTCATACGGACTATCTCCCAAGATAAAAGATCATGAATTCCATATTACTCTTGGAGTTAAGAGAAGACCATTAGAGGATAACACTCTTGTATAACGACATTGTTCGAGAACTCGCTCATCACAAGATCTCTGTTGGAGAAAGAGATCTTGTTGTAATTGAAGACAGGAATATTCCTCATAGTCATGCTATTGGTTTATTTAAGGCGAAAGCAAGAGCTGCATATTCTATAGTTGAAAGTCTTTGGAGAGGTGTTTGCGAATCTATTAGAGCTTCTAGTCCTTCCCTTTCTTCCTCTCCGCCAGAAGGTATAGAAAATATCTTTGTTCATTCTCTTCAGGGTTTGAAAAGAATGCTTTATCTTTATCCAGGATTGATGGATTTTGAGAATATTGAAAAGTGTATTTGCGATGCTCTTTGCAGGGACGTTAAGAGTTTTTCATATAAAACAATGTCTAACATTGTTGAGTATAAGCTTGCTATTGAATGGATAACTCATCTTATAAACAAGAATCTTTACATTAGGGCATTGTTGGTTTCTTGCCAGTATCCAGAAAATAAGACAGTTGAAGCGAAGGGCGTTCATGGTCCTTTTTCTAATCTTGATCTACCGTGGGAAGAAAGAGTCTTTTCGTGGTCAGCAATTGATGAAGAGACTAGAGGAAGAGACAGAGATATTAAGAATCAAAGAAGATACAAAATGGGTCTTGAAGGATATAACGACCCTTGGGTAAATGAAGGATTTGAGTGGAGAGAAATTAGGAATGAACCTTTCTTGTGGGGAAAAGAAGGCGAAAACCCATATCCGCATAGGAACCGTCTCTGGTCATGAAAAAGATTGCTACAAAATCTTACGTTGAGTCTCAAGTTCAAAATATTAGGCTTGATCCTAATAGACTAAAGAACCCTAATAGGCAGGATCAGCAAGATCCTAGGGTAAGAACTTTTCAGCAAGCGTTTACGACTTTGAACTTGCCAGGATTTACTGCTTTGTCAAATTCGGACGCCATACTTCTAAATACTATACAAATGGAAATACGAAAGAAACTTCGTTCTTTTGGAGTTCAACCGGGGTTCTAAAATGGAAAAAACTGCTCAACAATCTTTGATAGATATTCTTATACAGATTATGCCTGCATTGCAAGATGTTAGGGCTAGAATGGTTAACAAAAGCGATGTTGCTGCTAATCAGCTTTATTCTATGTGGAGCGGTAATAACAAAATCGCAAATAGAAAGATTCTTAAACCAGCTAATCTTGAAGCTACGAATCTAAAGAAAATGCTTGAAGCAGGGTATGTTGAAGACCAAGGTAAGTATCTCAAAATTACAGAAAAAGGCGCTCAAACGCTTAAGGTTCTTATCCTTAATGACAATGTGTTTGAGATGTCTAAAAAATCTTCAGCCGATAGATCTGGATGGTATCTGAGATTAAAAAATGAAGACCTTGCTTCTTGAAATAGAAAAGAAAACCATAAAAACGAAGAAGAAAGCCGAGAACAGGCTTTTATGGTTTAACATGAAAAAAGGCAAGCTCGAAGAATTCCGCGGAGGAAAGTTGTCTTTTCATTATGACTCAGAAACGAATACAAACGTTCCTTTTGTTGAGGATATGTATTCTGTAGCGTATGTTACATCTGATAATAGAAAAGAGATTATGGAATGGATCAATACAAATCACAAGTTTGTAAAGGTCAGCAACTTTCAAGAATCCAAAAACCATATAGCAGTAGAAGTCGATGACAATGATTTGTCATTCGTTGAGGCTGCTTTGTTTTCTGCCGGAATCCGTCACGACTGGTCAAGTATTTTGTAATAGACATCAATATACTTGTCAGCGCATGTTTCCCATTTATTTTCTTCAACAAACTTATAGCCTTTACTAATGATTTCGTTTCTGTATTCTTTGATACTGAATACCTTGTCTATTTCATTGGCTAGTTCAATGTGATTTTTGGGCCTTGGTATAACGTCTTGAAGATCATCAAAGAGATGACTTTCGCTTGCTAAAACAGGCCTTTTGTTTGCGAGAGCGATTCTAATTGCACCGCTTGCTCCGAAAACCTCATTCGATGGATTGATTATGTATGGGAATATTGCTATCTTCGCTAATCGAAGATATAGATTTATCATTTCTTCTGTTTGGTATTTTTGTATGATTACAACATTCTTTTCAATATCTAAGGATTTTGCTAAAGACATGAGTTCTTTGCAGTATTCTGCATTTGCTGCATGATTATGAGAGTTAGTGCTACAGAGGTAGATATACTGCATGTCTTCGTATTTCTTGTTGGTAGACTTGAGCTGGGCTATTGCCATAAGCGCTCGGTCTACTCCTTTGTATGAGAAACCAAAACCAAACTGCAAGATAGTATATGGATTTGAGCAAATGTTCCATAGTTCATTTGTCTCTTTGAACTGAATACAACCATGAGGCACGATATGGACGCCGCTTGTGTTGCCAACCTCTCGAAGCGTCTTTTTTGCTTCGCTAGAGTGAACGATGATATTTTTTGCAGATTCGCTATATACCGCCTTGTCAAGGTGTCTGTAAACGCTATGCATAACAACTACATACGGAATATTAGAGAACGCTTGCATCATTTGCATAAATCTGAAGGCGTTTGGAAAGATCCCGTATTCGTGTTGTATTATGATGAAATCAGGTTGATATTCTTTGACAAGAGAAATGAGGTTATGAACGTCTCCTCCTCTTTTCCAGCAGCGAACCATTCCTTTTTCTTCTATGCATTCGCTTTCATCAACATGCTCTGAAAAAATGAAAACTTCTTTGACTTTTGGCCTTAGAGCATCAACAAGGAATTGACTATACGTTGATATGCCGCAACGGTCTTTCCAGTTACATATGATAGCAATTTTTAGTTCGTTCGGCTTTTTCTTCATAGAGATATTCATTTTGTCGGTTATCTCTTTTGGTAGTTTCTTGTATATGTAGCTATGCCATTCCTTGTTGTTTTTGACTTTGATAGAAGACAACCCTTCGCTGTTTGCGGGTGTATCTGATACTATTCTAATAGTAAAGTCTTTGTCGTATAAAAGGTACATATCACGCCTCATTATGTTAGTATTATACTTTTGTGAAGGTCTCTTAGTAATAGTTTATTCATTGAAACTACGCTTCCTATTTCTTCCGCAGAGGAAGATAACAAAGATGTTTTTAGAAGAGATTTCATAGAAGACAAGCTAAAATCAACGTAGCTTATTGACACTTTGTTATATTTCATGGTTTCCAGGAGATATTTGTTTTTATGACTGTGAGTTATATCAACAAATGGAACTTCTGTAGCGGCGCTAAATATGGAAGAATGAAGTCTGCTGCTTATTGTTGCATTACATGCTGATATGATATCTAGAGTTTCTTGCACTCCTATTTCTTCAAATACGATGCAGTTCTTTTTCCACCACTTGCATTTAGAAGCGACCATAGCGTTTGCAATTCTATCATCCCAAGGCGATTTTGTTCCAAATGGAATAAATATAAAGCTGGCTGGAGTTTCATCTATAGCTATTGATAGATCAAAGCAGAATCTTTCAAATCGAATTTGCCTATATGCTGCCGCTCCGTGTTCTGGTATGAGATTTCCATTTATAACAACAGCAACAACTTTGTCATAAATTTCGGTTCTGTTCTTTGTAAAGTATTTATTGATTAGGACTTTACCGTTTTCTTTGTTTCCGTTTAGGGAGAAAGAGAAATCTGGATACAATAAAGAACTAACACCAATTTGTTCCAAGAGGTTCATAGATGCATTGTCTCTTGTGATTATAGTGCGGAATCCCTCGAATAGTTGCGAAGGAAACTTCTTGGATACAGTAACAGACATAATGTGTTTAGGCTTATTTATTGCCTGAAACGTTGAAAGAGCTTGTTCTGTGATGATATCTCCTCCGCCGAGTATGTATGCGTCGGCGTTTTTTATTGGAGAATCAGAGAATACAAAATCATATGAAGGAAAAACTTTTGGGAAGGCGAGCTTATAGCTTTCGTCTCCGCAGTTGTTTTTGTCATACCATCCAACGACATTTACTTTGTTGCCATCCATGTTATTTTTCTAAAACTGCTTTTTATGTTGCATTGTAAAACGAAACCTTGATTGACTATTTTAACATCGAACCAATCTTGGTGCGAACCGCAAACTGCTGAATGAGAGTGTCCTTCAAATCCAATAAAGACGATTTTGGGAGTCCATCCAGTTTTTATTTCCACTTGAGATATTGCCGAAGATACTGTTAGGTTTCCAGCGGCGCTATTTCCGAAGAGTAATTTGCTAATAAACTGTAGTATATTGATCATTTTAGTGTTCTCCCTAACTAGTTATATGTACTTACAAGGATAGTTGTATAAAGTCCTACTCAAACAAGGATTTGACGGTAAAAAATGGTATGTATTATCTATGGGCATAAATTCAATTCCAGTATTGAACGTGAAAATAGCAGACACTGAAGAATCTCAGGCGAAGGGACTTATGTTTGTGAAGGATCTGCCTAGAGATTCTGGTATGCTATTTATTTTTGGGTCTAATAGAAAATTGAACTTTTGGGGAGAGAATACTTTTCTTCCTTTAGATATTGCCTTTGTTGATGATAAAGGTCGCATTGTAAATATTGGTGTAATTTCTCCTCTTTCTAGGAAAACCGTATCTAGTTCATCTCCGTGTAAATATGCTATAGAGGCCAATGTTGGCTTCTTTTCTGAAAATGGTATTAAAGTTGGAGATATGGCTGTAATAGATAAGTCATCTTCAAAAATCCATTTCGCCAAAAGAAACTCAAAAGAACTGCTTTCCACTCTTAGGCTTGCTCAGCAAGAAATGAGCGATGAAGAGCTTCTTAAGAGATATCCAACCTTGTCAGACTATTTTGGATACCTGGATGAGCAGAGCGCTAAACCTCAACCAATGGCGGATGATCCAAATCTTCCTGTTCTTAGTCAAGATGAGATAGGACAATATATTGAAGATTCTATTGCTGACCAACAGGACCAACAACAAGAAGATGGCCTTCCTCCAGAACAGCCGATACAGCCAGAAGATATAGAACCGGAAAGTGTCGAAGAATTACAAGAACGAATACCTTCGTTCACGAATATATCTGATGCATTCAATTGGGCAAAAGAAAACAAAGAGGTTATGAAGATATCTTATCAAACAAAACTTAAAAAGAAGGGTCTTGGCTTCTTTGGTAACAATCTAATAACAAGGTATGTTGAACCTCATGGGAGATTTACTTCTCATCCAGAGAATGAAGTATCTCATGAGATTCTTGTAACTTTTGATGAAACTGTTGGAGGAATTAGGGCTTTTCGTATGCAAAATGTAAAAGAGTTTTCTTTTGTTGGCAAGAAGTTCAATCCAAAGTTTATTGTTAGGTGAATAGGAGTTCATTAAATGCAAAGAGCAATCAAATTAATGGTTCATGCAGCAAATTCTCTAGATAGGGATGGATTTACTGAAATTGCTGACAAGATTGATGCAATAGCAAATTCTGTTATAAATATCAAAACAGCTCAATATGTTGGTATACAGGGTTATGCTGTTAGAAACTCCCGTTGTTGGGGTAATTGTTACCGCAACAAGAGAGCTTCTTCTCCATCAAAGTCTGCTCAAGAGATTTGGGTTGAATGCCATAAAGAATATGTACAGTCTCTTAATAATGATGGCTCTAAATGGGATAAATATGCCGAGAATGAGCAACCTATATTTAAGATGGGTTCAAATCTCCAGAATATGTTTGATGCTTTTGATAGAAAAATCGCCCATTTGATTGATAACAAAGTAAAGACAGGGGTTGATCACGGTTCTGCAATTTTTGCTTCTATAGATGAAGCAACTTCTGAGTCTCAAGAAAGAATGCTCGAAATGAGCAATCAACTTTTATCTATTGCAGGTAGTCTTGTTTCTAAGCCAAAGATTTCTGAAAGCCTAACTAGAGCCGCAGAAGAATTGGTAAAAGAAGCGGGATTGATGGACTTTATGAGTGGGGCATGGCAAGGCGCTAAGAACTGGGCTGGCGATGTTAATTTCATGGGAACGCTTAATAGGCAAATAGGCGAAATGAATGGTTTTGTTGATCAATTGAAACAAGAAAAAGCCCAATATGAACAAGTCAAACAAGCAATAGCTCAATCAATGAATGGAATATTCACAAGTATTAAGGCTGTTGCAGAAAATCCTCAAAGTACGTCAAAACAAAAACAATATGCACAATCTGCTTTGCAGTCGCTAAGTATGCTCAAGGGAGCTGATAGTAAGAAACTTATTGCTGAATGGCCTAAAGCTCATCAAGCGTTGCAGTCTTTGATGAGAGGAAATGTTAATCCTTCCGCTGGTCCTGCCGCTCCTGCTGGTTCTGCTCCTGCCGCTGGTGCCGCTCCTGGTGCCGCTCCTGGTGCCGCTATGAATCCTGCTCCATCAACTAATGTTTTAGGAAATCAGCCGGTTTCGACTTCTCAGCCAATGGTTCAGGGTCCGCAAGGGGTTGGGCAATCTAATATGGTTGGACCCGGAATGCAGGGCAATATTCCGCCGGCTCAGCAAGGCGGTTTGTATGGAACCGATCCAAGACTTTATACTCAACCGAATAACAAAAATCCTAAAGGAAAACCAAAGGATCAATATTACCCATAATTCCAATAATGTAAAATTGGAATAAAAGAAGGAATTTTGCAACATAAGTGCGAAACTTACAAGTTAGGCTCAAATAGCCTTTAGAATCAAAAGGAGTGTATTGCTATGAAGTTTATTACGAACAAGATCTCGACTGGTAAGGCTCAGTCCTTTGGCGATTTCATCAAGAAACTTGCTGAAAGTAACGAATCTCTTAACAAGACAGCCTCTACAGAGGCTCCTGTTGAGAAGACTGCTAATATTGCCAATTTTGGCGACAAGAAAGCAGAACCATTTGGCAAGGCAAAGGGTGAGAAGAAGGACGAGAAGAAAGATGAGAAGAAAGAAGGCGTTGAGAAAGAGTCCTGCGGGACAGCTTGCGCCTCTTCCGAGAAGGAAGTAAAGGTTGCTAAAGAAGAGTGCAAAGAAAACAAAGATGGCGAATGCCATGTTAAGATGCAAGAAATGGACCCTGTTGGCGGAACCAATACTGGTAAGCCAGAGGGCGAGAAAAAGAAGGCCTCTGTTGAGAAGAAGGCTGATAATGCCGAAATTCCAGCAGCCAATAAGGGTGTAGTTCATAAGGTTGATGAGTGCTGTGGCGCGCCAACGAGCGGCGATGGTAGCGAAGGCTCTAAGAAGTCTGAAGGTAAGAGCGAAGCTAAGACTGAGGAAAAGAAAGAGGCATCTTCTCGCAGGATGACTCGTATTGCAAATCTTGATTCCAAGACAAAGAATGAATGGAAGACTTATTGGAAGAAGATTTATCCTTCTGCCTTTGTTGACGCAATGTTCGCTGATAAGTAAATCTTTTCTATTGCTAGGAGTTACTGATGATTATTGTCCCTAGTGGCACTAAACGAGTAGTTATGGCCCAACAATCCCAGCCCGCGAATACTCCTACCCCTCCAAAGAGGGAGGGTATTCAACAGGAGAATATTTCTCCGGGGGTTAGTCAGGTTGGTGGAGAGTTTAATCCGATTGGTCAGCTTGATAATACACTCCAAAATCAAAGTAAGCAACCATCGGCTCCAAACGTTCCAGATAAAGCCAAGCTAGATGCGGCTGTTGAACCAAATCCTGGCATGGTAGGAAAAGAGGATGTTGCAGGTTCGAATGAAGGCGTTGTTGATGGAGGTTCAATTAAGATTAAGCAGGCTTTAGATAAGTTGCTTATGGATCTTGGCGTTCCTCAAAGAAAACTTATTCAACACGACAAGAGACGTTTTCAGTATAACAAAAGACAGCAAACTGGTTATTTTGAAATACCAGAAAGAACTGGCGGCGGCGAACAAATCGGTGAAGATGCTGTTGACAAAATTTGTAATCAACTTGAACAAGGTTTCAACATAGAAACTGAACCTGTTTTTCAGGGCGGTATATGGAAGGTTACATTCAAGCCAAGAGTCGTTGAGCAGCAAGAATTGGCTAGCTCTTGGGATTCTCCTGAAGGGGTGAATCAGAAAAATCAAGCGAAAGCAGCTTATTCAAAAGATGCTCTTATAAAAGAGAGCAAAAATGATATTGTGAATTCGCTTATCAAGCAAGGCTTTGGAGGTACGAAATGATTCGTAAACAATCAGACAACATCAATTTTGATGCTCTTCTCGGTTCAGATACTAAGAAGGTTGACTATCGCAAGGAACTTGCAGAGCGTCAGCCTGAAATGAAACGAGCAAAGAAGGCGGAGAAGGATCGTTCTTGGGCGGAACAGAAGATTCAGAAAGAAGCCTATGGAGACCCAATCGCTCGTGGTCGTTCTAGCGTTCGTCCGTCTCGCTGTGCCAGCGAAGGCGGAATTACAGATATGGGCGGTTCAAAGAAGCAAGTTGGTTGCGAAACTAACAACTCCATTTGGAATAATGAAGTTCTTTCCAAGATGGCTAACGATCCTTCTTCTAGGGAATTAACCGCTTCTAAGAAAGAGTCTGCTGACCGTATTAGGCAAAAGAAACAGGCAGAATACAAACAAAGTATGTCTCCTCAACTTGGTGCCGAGGCAGATGAACTTGCAAAGAAAGCGTCTTCGGTAAATCCCGTTTCCGCAAAATCAAGCGGAAAGGGATGGGTTCCTGCTAACAAGATAAGCATGTTTGATACGAATACCAACTTTGATAGGTTGACAGCTCTTGAGAATAGGGTAAATCCGAAAGTTGAAAAGACCGCAGAACAAAAGATTCCAATGAAGAAGATTGCTTCTTCTAAGGATATGACAAATAGATTTGTTGATGGCGTTATTGATCAAGGAAGAGATTCTTCGTACAAGAGCGTTCATAACGATGCCGTATCAAGATTGTTTAAGGTTCTATCCGAAAGAAACTCTAAGGAGGCATAATGCCAGGAATGATTGGTCCATCTGCTGCTGGAGGCATTCAAGGGATTAATATGAATCTTGCTGAGCAAGCAACATCTAATCTCAAGGGTGTCAATCCGGCTGTTGATCCAACATTGCCAAGATCAAAACAAGAGGGGTTTCTTAATCAGCTAAATGAAGAACTTACAAGGGCTGGAGCTGCCGCAGAAGAGGCAACAGAAGAAGTAGATATGGAAAGAGATGACGTTTTCAATAGCGAACCTGTTGTTATGGCTTCTTCATATTTTGATTTATCTAAGGTTGCTCAAATGCCTATGGAGCAAGACCCTAGCATGGGTCTCCCTCCATCTGGTGATAATGCTCAATCTTTTCCCCAAGAAGGACAGTCTCCCGAGTTGAACTTCAATACTCCTGAAGAGTTGAAGAATCTAATGGATCAAAGCGCAGAAGATCCTAATTTTGTTAGTCAAATTGTTGTAATGGCCCCTTCTGATTCGCAAGCTCTTGTAAAAGATGCCATTCAACGATATTATGAACCGGAAAGCGATATGGCAGAGAAAACAAGACTTGCCGCCGACATTTTTCAAGCCATTCATGGCAGAGGTCAAGGAGAAGAGACAGTGAATGCAACATTTACTCAAGCCTCTGCTGAGGCTATTGTAAGAGAATCTTTGGCTTCTATTCAGAGGTTTGCTAAGGAATCTTCTCAGAAGATTACTAAGAAAGCTACTTCTTATAACCTCAAGAAAGAAGCTCAATATCATGGAAATACCGAGTTCATTAATTTTGGACCGGAAAGTAAGAGAGTTTTCCCATACAGCAATACAGGTAATATTGGTAGCGAATGGCATACATGGGTAAGAGCCAGAGACCATAACTTCATTTTCGATGATCACGCTGTTGATTTTGAAACTTTTTGGCGCGGCAATATAATGGACAAGTATAGCCGTCCATATCGCAATAATAAGGGCGAATGGGTTGGCGGATACATAAATAAGAGATTTGAAGTTGACCACAATATTCCAGAAGGTAATAACTATCAGTTGTTACCTGGTCAGCGTCGTCGCCCATATCTTCCAGAGTTTGCAACTTTGGAAGCAAGAATGGACGCTTCAAGAAAGAAGATGGCAGAAGAGAGAGGGTATGACCCAACAGACTCTGATGCTAAGCCTTATAACTGGAAAGAGGCCTCTTCTGTAAAAAAAAAGTGACGGCTGATTCGTATGGGATTCCTCCAATCCCATCTATAAACACAGTCAAGCCGATTGGCAATAAAAAGATTTGTCCTACTTGCCAATCTGATAATAAATCAACTGATATAAAATGCACGAACTGCGGCGGGTCTCTTGCCGGAGTTCGTTCTCAATTGGTTCCTCCAAGGCCTAGCGAACCCGGCGAACAAAGGGGACAAAATGAACACGAAGTTGTTAAGATGCATGTTCCGGGGATGCCAAGGGCGGCTCAATCTGCTCAACCCGGAATGATTATTCCATCAGTTAAACCGATAGAACCTAAGAGGAGACCAATCTCGGATGACGATGTTCAGGTAACGGAGGAAAGTCATCTTTCTAATGTAGAAATGTCAGCGGATGGTCTTGGGCTATAATGATGGAGTAATAAATGTCAGATAAACCAAGTGAAAAGCCGATCAAGATGCAACTTCCTAACAAGTTGGCTTCTGCAAAAATCATGTCAGCAAAGGGTATTGTGCAGAAAGACGGCAATGCTTCTCATGGTAATTTTGCAACATCGAATGTTGTTAGCATTCCCATAACGAAAGCCGCTCAGTGGGCAGGCTCTGGCGCTAATGTAACAATGACGCAGCCAATGTTCTTCTCTCCGTTGCATACTCCTCAAAACTGGCAGATAGCAAGCAAGAGAAAGGAAGTTTATCAATGGGCAAGATTCTATTATGAAAATGAGCCTAAAGTTGCCGCTGGTATAGATTTCTATTCGCAGTTCCCGATTAACGGAATAAAACTTGAATGTAAGAAAAAGAGCGTTCTTAGGTTCTTCGAGCATCTTGTTGAAAAGATAGAACTCATGTATTGGCTTAGAATGATAAGCCATCAGAGGTTCTTGCTTGGCGATGTTTTCGTTATGACGGAAATCGCATGTCCTCATTGCAAGGGTTCTGGAATTGATAAAGAAACTAAAGAGGCATGCAATCACGCAGACGGAACGATAGGAAAGATTACCGTACTCAATCCAGACTGGATTGAGGTTATGAAAACTCCTATATCGCAAGACCCTCAAATCGTTCTTTTGCCAGACGAAGAACTTCAAAGAATTGTACAGACAAAGCAACCAAAGTTCTTATATGATCAGATTCCTGATACAATCAAGATTCAGATAATGGCGAAGAAGCCAATCTTGCTTTCTAATAGGGTTACAAGTCATATTAAGCACGGCGGAAGTCCGTATGGAACTTATGGAGAGTCTTTGCTTCGTCGTTTGTTTACAAGCTTGGCCTATAAGACTAAGTTGATGACAGCAAACTGGATTGTGGCAGAAAGACTTATTCTTCCAGTAAGAGTCGTTAAGGTTGGTTCAGATGAACGTCCTGCTGATGATGACGCAATTGCAGATGTTTCTGCTCAGTTGTCTGCTGTTGCTAACGATCCAAATCTAACCATAGTTACTCATAATAACTTTGATTATGAATGGTATGGCGCTAGCGGCAAGATTCATAATATCAATCAAGAACTTGAATATGTTGGCAAGGAAATTCTTGACGGTCTTATGTTGAATCAGACGCTTCTCAACGGAGAGATGGCTGGTTATAACTCTGCCCAAGTTGGCGTTGAAGTTATGATTCGTCGTTTAGAGTCTTGGAGAAATGAGCTTGCTCAATGGATTGAAAAGAACGTCTTTTTGCCTGTTGCCAAGATGCAAGGATTTATAGATGAAGAAGAGAGTAAAGAGTTTGGAGAAACTGTTTACTTGTATCCAAAGATTAAGTGGGATGACCTAAGACTTAGAGATAATACAAATCAGTTGCAAATGTTCTTGCAGATGCAGCAGAGCGGACTTATTTCTGCTCAAACTTTGCTTGAAGAATTTGATCTTGATTATGATCTTGAAGTTGAACGAATAAGAAACGAGCAAGTTCAAGCTATGCAAAATGGTCAGCTTATGGGTGGCGGCGGCGGTGGAGGAATGGGCGGCGGTATGGGAGGTATGGCAGGCGGAGGTGGCGCTCCTGGCGGGATGGATATGGGCATGGGCGGTGGAGCTCCTGGTATGGATGGTGGTATGGGCGGCGCTCCTGGTATGGATGGTGGCATGGGCGGAGGAATGGGAGGTATGGGCGGAGGCATGGGAGGGGGCATGGGAGGGGGCATGGGCGGCGGTATGGGCGGTCCTATGGGCGCTGCCGCTGGAGGGTCTCCTCAGAAGATATATAGGAAAGGCAAAGGCCCAAAAGATGATGACAAAGATATGCAACCTATGAGGCCGACATCTATTCCTTTGACTAAGCCCGAATCAAAGATGTATAGAACGTTGTTATCAATGAAGTTGCCTTTCAAGCTTTTTGCTCAGTATAAGCAGCCGGTTCCAAATGATTCAAACTTCTATCTTATGGATTTTGCAGTTCCGCAGATAGGTGTTGATATTGAGGTTGACGGTCAAAAATGGCATTCTTCTGAAGAAGATAGGCAAAAAGATAAAGAAAGAGATATGACTCTTGCTTCTTTTGGATGGAGAGTTTTGAGATTTACTGAAGATGCAATTGGAGAACATATAGATAAGGTTCAACAAGTTATTAGTAAAGAACTTGCTGAGGCAGCAAAAGAAAAGAAAGCAATGTCAAAGAAGGCTCAAGCGGGCGAAACATTGAAATATAATCATGTAGAATTTAGTCCATTTGAAGGCTGTGTCGTTTGTAAGTATACTCTTTCGAGCGAGGTAAAAGAAGGATGAGCAATCTCGTATATAACTTGAATAAGGTTGCTGGTCGTAAAAGGATCAAAGACCGAGGTATTAAGTGGGAAGAGACTTACCGAGAAAGGTCTAAGCCTCTCAAGAAAAAGTTTGAAGAGCAGGTTGGTCCTGGATCTTACTACCGTTGGGAAGGTAGAGATTATACAACCAACTCAGTATATTATGTTGTTGTTGGTCCGTCTATGCAACACAATGTAGGTAAGGTTTTCTTTGCTGGTATCAAAAAGATTCCGCTTGAAGAATTTACCAAAGACCCAGATACTAAAACCTATAGCCCTTATGGTGAATATTTCCCGACAATGAAGGGCGCTCTTATTTACGCAAGTCAAAGATGGGGAACTCCTGTTCCAAGAAACCAAGTTCCTTACAACAAAGATTCATTAGCAAACGCAGATATTCCGGAGCATGTTAAGGCATGAGTGATAATCCTAAAATTCTCATAGATAAGATGCTAAAGCAAGCTGATATGCCAGCAATGCCTGGCTCTATCAATGTTAAAAATAGGGGTTTGGATTTTCATGTGTTTGACAGAAATAGGTTTAAGCAAAAGATATCAAAACTTCCGGATGTTGTGAAAGAAAGTATACAAAGACAGATTGCTGACTTTGATAGGGCGTTTAAGAAGTTTCCTGCTGCAAGAAGTCAAGATTATTCTGGTATGCTTAGAATAGCATATGCGGAAGATAGATTGATTGGAGAAAAGGAGCTTGGAGATCTTTCTAGAGAACAACCCGACCTAGTTAATACAGCAAACTTCGTAAGAGAATATGGAATACAACTTCCGTCCGATTCTGCTGGTTTTTCTGCGGGAGCTAAGGTTGATAAGGGTATAGGTTCTAATTATTGGTTTTCTATTTTTGGTTATGCATATCAAGATCTTGCAAGTCAAGGCCTTGAGTATCATGTTGCTCAAAAGAGAAATTCAATCCCAAGACATATACAAGAAAATGTTACTGGTAAGGAAAGACCAAATTCTGCGAATGGAACATTCCAAGTCGTTCCTGCTGGTAATGGATTTACTTTTGGCATTGTTAATGAAAATGGAGTTACTAATATATTTGATCCAGCGGTGTCTTCGAATACAGTTATTATGAGGAAGTTCTTTAACGACCCAATTATAATGAACAGAAGCGCTGTTTATGTTTCTCCTATAGATGGCTTTGTTCCTGATGAACAAGCGGTCCAGTTTCAGTTCAATCCTGAATCTACATTTATCAAATATGTCAATAATGCTGATGCCATGATTAGGAATAACGAACAGCAAGCGAAGTTTATTTGGGGTATTTTTTCAGATCCAAATAACGGAGCATTTTATATACAGAAGAAGCAGAGATACGGAGCAGGAGGAAGACCTGTAATAGATAAAGAGACAGGACAGAAGGTTGAAAGAGTTATTGGAGATAAAATTGTTCTTAACTTTGAACAGGTTTCTTCTTTGGCAAATAAAGATACTATAGGTAGAGTTTATAGTGTTACCGCTCAGTCTGAGGGAGAGATTTTTGATAAGTCGGAGGTTGCGAGCGGATATAAATATGCATATGCTATTGAAGATGAAAATACTCTTCAAAAAATTATGAATCCAAGAAATAGAGAAGAGTTTACTTATTCTGTTCCTGCTCTAAGGCAACTTAAGAAATGGATTGATGATAGATCAAGCCGTTATTCTTTTGACGAAGATGGAAATGCTATTCAGTCATCATCGGGTTCTCATACAGCTTTAGAGGGTTTTGTTATTTATATGGCTGGTCCTGATTTTAGTATTGGATACAATCCTGACCAAGCAACTGCTTTGGGTAAGCCAGATATGACTCAGTATAAAGATCTTCCTGGTGGAGAAGTTGAAGATTCTACGGGTTCTTTTCTTCATGTAAATAGAATGTCTTTCGTTGTTGTTGCTAAACAAATATCTATACCAAGAATGATGGCTAGCGAAAGATATTATGAAAACAAGTTTGGTCAAAAGAAAGTTATACTTTCTCCTTGGAGAGAAGTAAGAACAGGACTTCCTTCTTTGTCTGCTGCTGTGGCTGAAATGAAGAAAATTATAGTAGGACAGGGAGGAAAAATTGTAGAGGATGATGAAGGGAATATAATTGAGAAAGATCCTTTGCCGAATCTTAGTCCAGATGCTAGGGGAGTTCAGAGGGCTGATAAAGTATTTGATCAATTTGTTGGAAGAGAACCGATACAACCTATTAAGAAGCAACCTCTTATGCGTCCCCCAGTTGAAGATGTAGGCCCAGACCACCCGGACGCCCAAGCCTCTAATCTAGCTAAGAAGATAATCAGGAGTTTCAATAACAATGTTTGAAAAAAGAGCAAAAACATCGACTCAAATGGCTGTTGAAGCCCTGCATGTCCCGAAAGGCGGGGCATGGGACTTTTATAATACTTCTCGAATTAAGGTCGCTTCTATAGATAAAACTAAGCAATCAGATCTTGGAGGATTTGACCTTAAGGCCGCAATAGAGAAAAACCCAGACAATCTATTTGTTAAGGTTTTTGCTATTAAAGCAAATGAAGTGAATGATAACGGAGATTGTTTTTCTACTGAAGAACTTAAGAAGGCTGCTCACACCTTCGTTGGCGTTCCTGTTTTTGTAAACCATCAAAATGATAATGTAGAGAATGCTAGAGGTAAGGTTGTTCATTCTTGGTGGGATGAATCTTCAAACGGGATTTACTGTATCAATATGGTTGATAGAGCAGCCTACCCACGACTTGCAAGAGGCATCGAAGAAGGCTATATAACAGGAACTTCGATGGGCGCTCAGGTTTCTTATTCTATATGTTCAATTTGCCATAATAAGGCGCATACCGCAGATGAGTTCTGCTCCCATGTTAAGGGAGGTAAAAACAGAAAACTTAGCGGTAAGCATGAATGTAAGTATCATGATAGTCCATGTAAACCGCAAGATCCATGTCCTCTTGACGGGAAAAAGGTGGGCGAGGCAAAAGAGATTTTGCACAAAGAATCAAAAGTCTATGAATGGAACTATGACATAAAATTCATAGAAGATAGCTTTGTGGTCAATCCTGCATGCCATGATTGTTTAGTATGCGATATATTGAACCTAGATGTCCTAAAAACTACGGTATCTTCTAAGATTGAAGAACTTAAAAAGGTTGCTTCTGTTCTTAGCGATTCTGTTAGCAAAATGACGGAAGGTTCAATGGAAAAAACTGCTGGGAAGACAGAGCTTCAGGCTTTGACTCAGGCTATGAATCTTATGGAGCATGTTGCTCGCTCTATGATGGCTCAGAAACAGCAAATACAACTTGATTATGTTAGCGATCTTGTTGAGCAACTAGCTAAGGTTCAGTCTCTAACGGATGAATTAACAGAGATGGGTTATGCTCAACTTCCATCTCCGCCAGAGCAGTCTATTGCTCTTGGTAATGTTATGTCTTTGGACCCTCAATCTGCTTCTCAGCAAGTAATGAATCCTGGCATGGTTGGACAGCAATCTCAGCAGCCTCAAATGCCAGCACAAAGTTTAACACAACCAAGCGGAACTCCTCAATCTGGTTCTCTTGATGGTATAGGAAGTGTAACTAGACCATCATTTTCGGGAGCTTCTCAAGAAATTAAAGAGGAATTTTTAAAGCAATCTGCGTATATTAGCGATAAGCTAGAAAATGTTAGTTCTGCATTGCGCGCCTCGATGGTTTTGCTAGCACAAAGGAGTACGGAAGTGGCAAATTCTGAACACGTTGCAGAGTTTACTAATGATGGATATAAGATTACCATTGCTAATGTAGAAGGCAATGGTATTGTTGTTGGTAAATGGAAGGATAGCAAACTCGTAAGTTGGGCTTCCGTAGATGAATTCGGCGATGAAATTAAGTCGCTTGTATCTTCGAATCCGCAAGAGGCCGCAAAACTCATACTTAGTCATTATCAGAAAGAATCAGGAGTCAATATGTCTGCAAACAAAACAACCAAGGTAGCATCGGGTGATACCGCTCAGCAGGAAGTTATTACACAAGCACAACTTGAAAACGTAAGTTCCGCTATTGGAGCGAGAGAAGGAAAATATCCTGAAGTTACTACGCAAGCTCAGCTTGACGGTAAGGCTGAACTTAAGCCTTTAAATGACACCACTTCTGATAGCCCACAGGTTCGTAAGGGCGACTATCCAGAGGTTATAACCCAAGCGCAGCTTGATGAAATTGATAGTGATTCTCATGCTCGTTGGGATAGCTATCCAGAAGTTATAACTCAGGCACAATGGGATGAAATGAGCCGCAGAGTTTCTTCGTCTCTTGGTTCTGATTACACGGATCAAATTACTCAGGCTCAGTTGCAGTCTTTGCAGAAGTCTCATAAGTGGACTATGCCAGAGACGATTACTCAAGATCAACTTAATGATCAAAAGAAGGTTTCTCCAGAAGGTAAAGCAGATTCTGTTCGTTGGGCTTCCGCAAAGATGCTTGTTAAGGCAGCATCTAGCGCAGTTGCTGATGCGATTGCGAACTACGGACTTACCCCAAGCGACATTAACTCTGTAATGAATCAAATCAATGCATCTCCTTACACAGCTATTAAGGCTTCGTATCTTGTTCTTATCAATGCATCTCCTAACAAGGTTAAGGCTCGCACAGCTTCTCGTAATCGCAAGAATTATTTTGCGAAGGTTGCAAACTCTTCTAATAATGTTAATGCCATTGACGGCTTGCTCTCAGCTATGGGAGATAACATTGGAAACCTTAAGGGCGAAGACTTTGTTGATGCTATCAAGTTTGTAGTTTCTGATAAGAAGGCATTTGCATCTGCTGAACAAGCAGCTCACATTAAACTTGCCGCTTCTGAAAATACAGAGGAAGTCGTTAGCAAGGAAGAGTCTTTCCGTCAAGCTTTTGCTGAATTGGATCGTCCAGAAGACGGTCTTTATAAGATTTGCGGAACTCTTACGGAAGACGTAAAAGTAGATCCAGCAAATAAGAGTGAATTCATGAAAGCCTTGTTTACATTCGCCAAGAGCAATATAGATGTTCCATTTGTTATTGCTAAGGTTGACTTGGACAAGGAAGCTGGCGTATTTGAGATGACTTGCAAGGAAGAGGGTGTTTGCTCTGATGCAGAGAAGAAAGCCTTTGCTTCTGCAATGAATGCTCAGTTCAAGACTGCAACTCAGAAGCCTCAGAATGATAAGAAAGAGACTCGCGCTTCTTCGAGAACCGCACTTGTTAAGGAAGCTCAGATGATGGGCGGACAGATGGGCGGCGGAATGGGCGGCGGCGGTCCTGCTGGCGGAATGGGAGCAACCATGCCTGGCGCTGACGCCGGAATGGGCGGCGATCCTGCTGCTGAAAATCTCGGCGGCGGAATGGATGACCTTGGCGGCGGCGAAGAAGATATGGCAGGCGAAGGCGATATGCAGCCTAAGCCACCTGGCACAATCTGTCCAGTTTGCGGTTCTAGCGACGTTGATGTTCTAGACGGCAAGGGTAAGTGCGGAAACTGCTCTGCTGAATTCGCTTATAAGGTTGAACTTGAAATTACAAAGTATCCTGGCCTCCTTGATTCTGGCAATGAAGACAAGGGCGATGAGGGTGGCTTGGGCGATGAAGGCGGAGAAGGCTTCGCTCTTCCAGAAGCCGGTGGCGAGGGTGGAATGGGCGGCGAAGAGCCAGCATCTCTCCCTGTTGCAGCTATGACTCGTTTGACTTCTCAGATGCTTAAGAAGGCCGCTGAAGATGCAGCAGCCAAGAATCAGAAGTGGTCTCTTGGGTCAATCAGCCCTTACACTGGTTCTACCAGCGTAATGAAGCTCGATAATAACAAGTTCTTGTGCCTTGATACTGGCGCAACTTATGAAGTTCATGTTGCTGGTGTTGAGAAGGGCGGAAAGAAGGCTGTTTATGCAGAGTGGAGATTCAATGCTCTTCCTCTCTCTCGCGGCTGCGCAAGTTGCCGTCGTAAGAGCGCTATTTTCGCCAAGGCTCTCAAGGCTAGCGGAATATCTGAAGATACCTTTAGTTCAATGATGCTTGCTGATAAAGGCAAGACAATCTTGGCTATGAAGGATAAGGGTTTGTTCAACAATGTAAAGACAGCATCTGTTGGTTCTGTTCTTGCTGGTCTCAAGAAGACAGCATCTTTCGGAAGCAAGTTCCCAATTGAGACTTGCCGCGAGAAGATTGCTCGTAAGTATGGACAAGACGCTCTTGCAATGAGCGGACCATGCGAAGGTAAGAATCTTGCTGATTGCGTTTGTCAGAAACTCTCCACCGCTGGTGTTTATGCCAACGATGTAGCAGTCAAGCTTGCAAGCGTATGGGCAGCGCCAGATCAGATGGTACAGTGCGTTGAAGATTTCATTCGTTCTAAGCAGTTCAATATGAAGCAAGCATGCTTCATCTGCGATCAGCTTAAGACTAAGTATGCTCAGTTTGAAGATCATCTTTCTGATGAGTTGTCAGCCGAACCATCCTCTCCTCCTCCAATTGGTGGAGAGCCAGCCCCTGAAGGCGATATTGGCGGCGATGTTGGCGGCGAGCTTGGCGGAGATATAGATCCATTTGCTAGCGACATGGGCGGAGAAGCCCCTGTTGGCGAAGCTCCTCTTGGGGGCGAAGCTCCTCTTGGGGGCGAAGCTCCTCTTGGGGGCGAAGGATCGCTCGGTGGTCAGACTATAACAATCGAATTGCCTCTTGATGTTATCGAGCAGTTTGATGCAGCTATAGATTCTGCTAAGGGAGAAAATCCAGCAGCAGAACCTCATCACCAGATGCCTTTAGATGGAACCGCAACGATTTCTCTTCCTGGCGAAGTTGCTGAAGGTGTAGACCAAGCAGCCGACCAAGCTCTTGAGACCGCAGTAGATGCAACTCAGGATGTTGGAAGCGCCGTTGGCGGGGCTATTGATGCTGTTCAGGATGCTGTTCAAGAGGCACCTGGCGTAACTGATGCAAATCCTGTAGAACTTAAGACTGATGCAGCTCCGGCTCCTGGCGAGACCGAAGTTTCCGCTCCTGCTCCAGAAGGCGAAGTCTCTGAACCATCCGAAGAGGCTCATGAATCTAATGAGCCAGAAGAAGGTGGAGAAGAGAATTCTGAAGAAAATTCGGAAGAAAAAGAGGATTCTGATTCAGACTTCTTGAAGAGTGGCGAAGAGGAGACGGTTGATCATATGGCACAGTCCGCAGCAAATACATTCAAGAAGGGCAAGATTTCTTCCGCCGCAGGTGGAAGTAGCCTTGACCTTACTAATGTTATGAAGGTTCTAGCCTCTCAAGGAAAGATTGCTAAGGAAGTAACTCTTAAGAACGTCCAAGACCATACCGAAGATTTTGGTAAGGTAAAGGACGGCGGAACAATGGGTCATGAAGAGAAGTTTGACGCCAAGAAGCCAGAAGTCTTCAGCGGCGATGCAACGATGGGCGGCGAAAAGGATGCTGGACTTGCTCCTGCAACTAATAAGCCAGAATTCGATGCTGGTAGCGGAGAAATGGGTCATGAGAAGGAAGTAGGTTATACTTCCGAGAAGACTCACGAAGCAACTGGTGGATTCCAGGGCGCTGGAAACCATGCTGCTTCTAGTAAGGCTCGTACAGCCTCTCTTGCAGAGAGAATAATCACTGCAAGCGCAAAGAAGACCGCTTCTGATAAGAAGCTCGAAAAAGCAGCTCCTGTTTCTGAAGATGGCGATACAAAGCCATATGCAGCAAATAAGGACTTGCCAAAGAGCGGCAACCCAATAACTCCTCAAGAATCAGCAGATATTGGTAAGATTGAAGCCGGAGATTCCAGCTTCATGGGTCATGAAAAAGAAACATTAGTAAGCGTACCAAAGGAAGAAAACGCTGCACCAAGCATTCCTGCTGGCGGCGGAACGAATCCTAAGTACGATAACAACGAAAAGAATGCGCCTGAAAAACAAACAGCGCATAAGGGAACGGTCATTGCTGGTGGCGATGCAGAGTCCTTGGCGGCAAAGAAAGAAGCTGCTACAAGAATCGCAGGTCGTAAGCTCAAGGCAGGCATGATTGAACTTGATAAGCTTGCCTCAGAAATCGAGAAGCTTTCTCGTTATGAGCCATCCGACTTGAAGGATCTTGAGACAGCCCTTTTCGGAGCTACCAAGAAGGGACTCGACACCGTTGCGAAAGGCACAGAAAAGCCTTTGGTAATATCCGAACGTTCTAACCAAAGAAAAATTGGTTCAGAATTGAAGGAATCCATTCAGAGTATGTTTACTCTAAATAGGAATAATCAGCTCGCGCAGGACGATCCTAGCACCGAGTTGAACACAAACTTTAGAAGGTTCAAGTAATAATCTGTACTAATAAGTACACAAAGGAGATTTTCAAATGGCTTTAATTCCTCGTTATCACACAGCAGTCGCTATGTTCCCAGTTGATCCAGCAGACGTTACCTTGATCAACAACGGATCATCTGACGCAACCTATGGTATTTACCAAGGTCAAGTTGTCGGTCTAACAAGCGCCGGCTACATCAAGCACGCAACGGCAAGCAACGCCTCCCCAACCATTCTTCCGATTGGTTTGGCTGGTGATTCTCTTGCAGCCGCCGCTGGTCACACTGCATACCAAGCTAGCTTGGTTGTAAGCCCAGGCGGAACAACGAAGAGTACGCAGAACAGAGTTTCTGACTACTTCAATGAAACCCTTGGTTCAGGTCTTATGACCGTTTATATCACGGGCGGAGAGTTCTATACGGATATGTTCCTCTCAACTGATACGTTCACGGTTGGTGCCAAGGTTTATGCAAACCCAGTTGCTGCCTATACAACGGCAAACGCTGGTCTTGTAACTTGCTCCACAACCTCCAACGCAAGCCAGGTCGGTGTTTTGACCGCTGGTGTTAAACAGTATCCAAACGGTGTCCCTGGCGTAGACGGTGGCGCAAACTTGGATTACTCGATGCAGCTTAATTCCTACAACGGAAGCGGCTTCATTGGTTTCGTTATGCAGCTCTAATGTTGCATTGTCTTAGAAGGATTGTATCTTCTAGGAAAAGGGTTACTTTTATACTGTTACCTTATGGCCTATTCAAAGGGTACACAAGGAACACTAAGGAGAATATAAAATGAGTCTCGTAAAGTCTTATACAGATGAACAGAAAGAAATGGTTATTGCTCAAGCCCTTGAGACCGATGAGGGTCGTACCGCTCTCGCTCAGGCAATGGTAGAACCAATCCGCCGCTCGCTTGAATATCAGGCGGTAGGCCGTAAGCTTCTTATGGTTGACGAGTTGCCACAGGGCGCTCTCGCTCGTTATGAGAGAGACGTTGCTGCAATCGCATTCGTCGTCTCCCGTAGAGGCGCAGTTCCTGATCAGATCCAAGAAGGCGAGGAAATCCTCGTTCCAACTTGGGAAATCGCAGCGAACCCAACGATCCGCCTCAGCGAAATAAAGGCACGCCGCTTCTATATCGTTGACCGCGCTCAGATCAAGGCTAAGGAAGCCATCCAAAAGGAAGAGGATGAGCAGATTTTCAACGCATGCATCAACGCTCTCCGCGCTGATCAGGTTGTTTCTGGTCAAACAACTCCTCTAACCCCAGCAATGCTCAACAGCGCATTCCGCGAAATCGAACAGCACGACCTTGTTTGCACCAAGATCGTTATGAACGCTTTCCGCTATGCTGATGTTCGCCAGTTCAATCAGGGTGGAGCTGCTTCTGCTAATATCAACCCATTCTACGATCAGGCAACTGTCCGCGAAATCCTTACAACTGGTCTTTACGGCCACTTGTGGACCGCTGACCTCCACGTTTCCTCTCGTATGCGTTCCGATTACGTTCTTCTTCTTGCTTCGCCTGATACGGTTGGTGCATTCCCGATTCGTCAGGATATCACCGTCCTTCCAGCAGACGATCCTAAGAAACTCCGCCTCGGCTGGGTTATCTATGAGGAAGTCGGCGTAGCAATCATCAACGACTACGCTCTCAGCGCAGTATCGTTCACTGGTTCCGTAACCTAATAGGTTATTGATAATGGTGCTAGTCTACCTTGAATGACTAGAAGACTGCCGATCAAATGATCGGCAGTCTTTATTTTAAGTGATGTTCTTTTCTATGGCAATTGGCACAAAGAATATCGCATTTGTCAAGCTCTTTTTTTACAGTTTCATCAAGACATCGAGAAGGATATTTGCAAATGCCAAAGTCTTTCATTTTTGGATCTCGATGATGGAAGTCATATACTGATGGATGATCTATTAACCCGCATTTCATGCATTTTCCGCCTTTATAGACAACGCATTTCCTTTTGAACTCTCTTTCGTTTTGTCTTCGTTTTTCGTAGTATCCGTTTTGTTTTCGTTGTTGGTGTTTATTTTTTTGAATTTCTGCTTTTTTCTTGGGAGATAATTTTCTCCATCTTTCTTTTGCCTTTTTTCTGTAGGTTTCTATTTCTTTTTGTGTCCACCCATCGTATGTTTTTGCTTTCATTTTATACTCCTTATTTATCCATATTTACAAAACAGAAAAAGTCCTTTATATGATGGCCCTTTTTCTTTTAACTCGTAAGAAGATTTGGTCGATACAGCTTATGAAACAACAGCGTATTGTAAACGGAGGAATTTAGAATGAAGATCACGCTTAGAGATGTAACACCAATGTTTGATAGCCTTAATGTTTTGATGAACTTACCGCTGCCGGCAAAGGATTCTTATAGGCTTAGTCTTGCAGCTAAAACAATACAAGAAAAACTTGTTGCTTATGAGCAAGTAAGGCGTGGATTGGTGACAAAGTATGGAGAGAAGGTAGATAACGAAGATGTTATTAGAGTTAAGCCGGAAAACGCTGCTGCATTTCAAAAGGAAATGGAAGGATTGTTGAACGAAGAGATTGAAGTTAATTTCAAGCCCATATCAATTGCTTTGCTTGGAGAAAACAAGATAAGCGCTAGAGACATGGCAAATCTTTCGCCCTTCTTATGCGATACAGAGGAACAATGAAAGACTCTGACCCTAAAAAGTTTGAAATATGCGTTCCGTATGTTAAGGAGAAACACAAGTAACATACCTATCGAACCTCTCCCGTAAGGTGACGTTCATTTTGGATAGGTCTTAATCGAGAACACAGAGAATTAGAGAAAAATGAGGGTTCTTCAGAGTCTTAAACCGCCATCTTTGATGGCGGTTTTCTTTTGCGTCGATAAATGAATATGAAGTTTATCAATACAACGAAGAATACGGTTCAAATAGATGATATTGGTCTTTCTGTGGAATATCAGAATGATACTCCGCAAGAGATAGATACAGAACTTGTAAAAAAGAGTTTAGCCTTTCAAAAAATGGTATCTATGGGCTGTTTCAGAGTTGTAGAGGTATCTGATGAAAGGATTGAAAAAAACCTATTTAAAGTCAGTCAAAGGGCCGTTTTTCAAGAACCTATAGTCCCGGAAAGGGGAAAAAGCGGTTCAAAGACAGAAACTATCATAAGAGGTCATTTTTACGACGCCTCCGGGTATGCAAAAGTTAACAGAAACCTTGCATTGACATTATATAGAAAAGGAGTTTGTGTTGAAATAGATCCTGTTACCATAAGAGGAAACTGTCTCAACGAAATAGAGGCCAAGATAATGTCTGTATTCAGGAGACCAGTTGGTAAGGATGCTATTCAGATCGATAGCGTGATTCCAACGCAAGCGAAGCCTTTGGATGGTAATTATAACATATTGTATACAACAGCAGAGTCTTCTGGCGTTCCTAATCAGTTTGTAAAAGCAGCAAATCAGTATAACGAGTTATGGGTTACAAGCTCTTTTAGCGCTCGTTCGTTTATTGATAGCGGTTATAATGGCAAGGTTACAGTTGTTCATCCTGTAGTCAATCCTAATCTATATAACCCTCAAGTACAGTCTTGCGAATTTAGACCAGGTCTTCGTTCTTTTTCGTTTCTAAGCGTTCAAACTTGGGGATATAGAAAAGGTTCAGAAGTTCTATTGCGAGCATTTTGCGATGCGTTTACGAATAAGGATGACGTATCTCTTGTTCTTCTTATTTCTGAAAGTTCAAGAACGCAACAGTCTAAGATAAAAGAAGAGGTAGGAAAGATTCTTTCTGAATATCCTTGTAAGCCTCATATTTTGATATCTCATAAAGGCATTCCTGAATATCAAATGCCATCGTTTTATAAGTCATTCAATGCATTTGTTCTTCCGTCAAGAGGAGAGGGTTTTGGATTACCATATTGCGAGGCGGCTCTTTGCGGACTTCCTGTTATTGCAACAAAGTATGGCGGAAGTTTAGATTTCTTAGATGAGAATAACTCATATCTTGTTGATGTTGATGGGTTTGAAATTGCTGAAAAAGGAAAGACAGGAATTCATTATTGGGATGGACAGAGATTCCCTAAGCTTGGAGGCGAGTTTATTAGCGGGTTGTCGGACTCTTTGAGATTGGTGGCTTCTGATAAGAATCTGAATAGCAGAAAGGCGGCATTGCTTAGGAGTAAAGTTATTGATATGTTTAGCGGCGAAAAAACCGGAAAACAGACGAAAGAAATAGTAGACAAGATATGGGAGGCAAGATGATACTCGTTTATATAGATTCAGAAAGCAGAATAGTTACGTTGGTTATGGACAAGGTTGTAAAAACATATCCCTTTTCATTCATTAGAGATATTGCTAAAGAAATAGAAGGGAAGGAAGTCGTATATGTTTCAGAAACTCTAGCGTCTAGCGGAGATGAAGTTATTGCGTTGGTTGAAGAGTTATTAGAGTCTGATAATGAAGAATCAATACAGAATGGAACGCTTTATCTCCGAGTAACAACAGCTAGTAAGAATCTTGTTAAACATGGCAACCTATCGTTTTATTTTCAAGGCATGTATGATTTCAAGCCTCTTTCTTCTTTGCCAAGCGATTTTACAGAAACATGCAAGGTTGTTTCTGATGGACTCAAAAGCGGTTTGTTTGAAATAGTCAACGAGCAAACCAAGATATATTTAGAGCATCAGAAGCAGCAGCAACAAGAAGAAAAAGAAGAAAAGATTAGAAGAGCCAAAGAGAGCAGAAATAGGGAAGGCTCTATTGACAATCCTATTCAGATAGAGTTGTAAACATATGAATATAGCAATTGTAAACAAAGATAAACCTTGGCTTGTTCTTGCATCAACAAGTCTTATAAAAGGTTTGCAGAAGAAATTTCCAGATGCTTCGATAACTTTCTTTATTGAACCGGAAAGTCTTCCTGTTTTACTTTTCAATAAGAAAGTTCAAACCATGATTGAACTGTTTTCTGAACAACAGTTTGATTTGGTTATAAATATGACTCCAACTGCGGAGTCTTCTGTTTTTTCTTCATCTATTTGTTCTGGTAATCTAGTTGGATTTATGGAAAAACCCGGAGGAGTTTCTTGTACAACCGTTGGGGCTGAAGAATATTATAAGGTTTTGTTTGAGAATAATAAAACCGAAAGACACTTGCTTCAAGTTTTGTACAGATTATGCGATATGACATGGAAGGGCGAAGGCTATGATTTGAGTTATTATCCAAAGAATAGAGCAAAGAAAAACAGTATTGGGGTCGGTATATCTAGCGGAGGATTGAGAGAGTTTGTAAGGAATAATTTGGGTAGGACAATGGACAATGTTTATTTGATACCTGATAGAAAGAATCTTTTCAAGAAAATGGATGAAATCAATAGACATATGTATGTTGTTACTGATGACCTTTTTACTCTGCACTCTTCAATTGCTCTAAGGAAGGATGTTGAGTTTTTGGATACGGCAGGATTGCCATATAGAATGGAGTTTTTTGGTCGCGGTAACTATTACGGAATATTTTATGCAGAATGGAAATCCCAAATGCAAAAAGACGAGTGTAAAGAGAATCCGCTCGTCCCCAACTCATCGGGTTGAGTATTCCTCTTCAATGTTCGGTTTTCAGAAGACGCATGGAGACGGGAAGTTTGTAAGGCTTGCTATTATAGATAGCGGCGTTCCTACTCATGATGATATAAAAACCGACTTGTTCAAATCTGTAAATTTAACAGAAAGCGGAAGCGTGTATGATGTTTTTGGGCATTCTACCGCTCTTGCTGGTATTATTGCGGCAAATGGGAATAAGGGAATAAAAGGATTAGCGATAAACACTGATTTGTATTTTGCTAAATCTCTTGCTGATAATGATGGAGATGGGAATTTTGATGCTGTAATAAAAGGAATATTGTGGGCTATAACAAGGGATGTTGATATTATTCTTATGTCGTTTGGTTGTCAGACGGAGCATTCTGGATTAAGGGATGCTATTAAAAAATGTCACAGAAGCGGTATCTCAATGTTTGCGGCTGGAGGAAACTGTACTAATAGAACAAAAGATGTAGACTTTCCTGCAAGATATGACGAGGTTTTTTCGGTTGGTTACTCGAATAACATAAGCAGGACAGAGGTTATTATGGCTGATGGTAATGCAAAGGGAATTATCTTGCCATCGCAAGATTTTGAAACAACTTTTGCAGATTCAAAATTTGCTGTACTAACAGGAAGTAGTTTATGCGCAGCTGCTGTAGCTGGAATTGGAGTTTTGGCTTTTCAGGATCTTAGACACAAAGGATGCGACATTAAAAATCCTCAAGTTCTATATAATGAAATTGGAAGATTGGCGGCAAGGGAGTGAATACTAAGAATGCCTCATGTTCCTCGTAACAAATGTTGCTATCCAGACGCTGTACAGGTGTCATATACTCCTCTTGACAATAATAGTTGGTCTTCAAGTCCGAGTAGTGTTCAATATGCGCTAGATGATCTTGCTGCCAGAGTTTATGATATAGAACTAAATGGAGGAGGCGGAGGAACTGGCAAGTATGCAGAAACCATAACAGGTAATAACATATTGAACCAGTTTAATATAGAACATGGACTTGCAACTGAAGATGTTGTAGTTCAAATCTTTGATTCAAATAATCTTCTTGTTTCTTCTCAAGTCGAAATAGTGGATACTAATAATGTTCTTGTAACTTTCTATAATCCGCCGGGTAATGGGATTAGTTATAGGGTAGTGGTGGTAGGATAAATGGGTTATCAATTTCTAACTCCGATTCTTTTTGGCGAAAATCTCGTCCAAGTTGCCTATGGAACAGGAAGTCCAGAGGGGGTTGTTACAGCTCCCGTTGGAAGCGTATATCTTCGTTCTGATGCCTCTGGCTCATCGGACGCTTTGTGGGTAAAAGGAAGCGGAACTGGTAATACTGGTTGGTCTCAAATTACGGCTGGCGTTGGAGCGTCCGGTTATTCAGGTTATTCAGGATATTCAGGCTTTAGTGGCTATTCAGGATTTTCAGGATATAGCGGTTCTGGCTTTAGCGGTTACTCTGGTTATGGAACTTCTGGTTTCTCCGGTTATTCAGGAAGCGTTACAGATGCAACGTTTGTTCCTCTTGGAACTCCTACCGATGGATTCTGGACTGACGGACTTAATCCTTGGACTGTTTCGACAACCGTTGCTGATGCATTAGATGATTGTAATGAACTTTTTAGTTATCTTGCTCCTGCAAATGCATCTGATTTGTCTGGTAATCTTACAATGGCAAACACAACATTGTATACTGGATATGTTTCAAATGGAAATACAAACTATAAAACTGGACTAGGAGCTGGATCTCAATATACGACAATTATTAATGACCCAACATTCACGCTAACAAGTCCAAGTACGTCAACAGCTTTCAATAAAGCAGATGAAGGTTATACTCGTTGGTATATTGCTGTTGGAACTGGATCTTATGGCGCTGCAACTGATGAAGTTAATCATGCGACAAATTTCGTTGAAGGAAGTAGAGCAGGAACTCAGGGTACGACTCCTTGGACTGATGGACAGCTTTCTGTTACTTCTGTTGCATGGTATAACTCTTTCCCGAAATGGCAAAAAGGAAACGCTGTTATAACTATTACGGCTGCTCAGTTGTCTCAGGGATATAATAAGATGAAGATGACCAGAGAGGGAAGCTTTACAACTCAGTCGTCAAATGATTATGAGGTTTTCTACGACAATGATGCAGGCGCTAATCCATCTGTTTCTGGAACTCCAACAGCGGTAGAAGGGGCAACTGTTAATACGAGATATCTTTCTGGAGTTAAGTTTTATGATAGAGGAACAACGTTCAAAGTTGGTTGCGTTGGACTAGATTGTTTTGATAATGTTTATGTTCTCAATCCTCTTGTAATTACTTCATCGAATAGCAATTCTATGGGGAACGCTTCTATTCCCTGGAATGACGCCACGGTAACAGGAGTTTCTGCTATTCCTGTTATTGGAGAGACAATGACTGTTACTGATAAGGTAATAACAGTACCATCTAGTAACGTTAGAAGCACGAACGCTCGTGTTACTATAACACCATCCGATCCTTACGGGTCATATTCTGCGGTATCTTCTGCTTCGGAAAATAGATTGATTGATGGTTATTTGAATAATGCATCAGGAACATCCACTGATACAGCAGAATATTTTGATGATGAATGGTATAGGATGTTATCAAACTTTAATACTCTAAGCACTACCTATTCTTCTGGAGGAACAGGAGGTTGGGACTCTTCAGTGTCGTTAGTATCTGGAACGACTGGATATGATGGTTTGCAATGCTTTAATGGAGGATTAAAGTATCCAGTTACTAACTATACAAGTGGATATTTACCATCAACGGGTCAGGTTAATTATTCTTCTGCATCAGGAAATAGGGTCTATATTAGATATTTTTATGTTGGAGCAGGAATTCAGAACTTAGTATTTACATTAGCGAATCAGTCCGGAACAACAAGTTTTGTTTCAGTAGCGACTGGTCCAAGTTCTAATAATCTAACTCTAGAAATGCTTGCTCCTGCAACAACCGTGGATGGGTCTTCTGTTGTTGAATGGAAAGATTGTTATGTTGATTACACAATAGATACGGACATAGGATGTTATGTTAGCGGAACAAAATCTTCATCAACAAGTAACTGGGCTTGTACTTTAGGAACAAAATCAACATCAACTAGCGGAAATGTTATTGCTATTAGGATTACAGCGGCGGCAGCTTGGACTGGGGTTTTGGAGACAATATCGGTATCAGGATCATAAAGGTAATTCATGTCTTTTTCAGTTGAATCATTAACTCAGGCGGCATTTAAGAAACTCTTCGGTTTAGCTCATACCGAAGTCAAGGGCTATCCGCTTGGGAATGAAGGTATTGCAAGCCAAATTACTATTGTGGCTTCTGATGTTTATGTTGATACTATTCCGGCGACAGCGGGAGCTGTTGCAAACGTTATTGTTGCTTGTACAAATGCTACAAACGGTCAAACTGATAGTTATTTGACTGTTTCTCAAAATCTTTCTGTTGCTCCAGATGGTTCTGGAGAGGGTCACGCTTATCTTGTAACGGTTCCTGCTGGACACGGTTTGATTGGAGAAATTAATCCACTTACTGGTGTTGCATATGCAGAGGGTAGCGTTGTTATGTCCATAATTCCAAAGAAGTTTGGAACGACATGGCGACCAATATTGTATGATTCTGGAAAAGTAGAAATTCCTCCGCTTTCAAGTCTTGATTGGATTCTTGATGAGAGAGGTATTATTGTTATACGAGACAATTCTACAGCGCCTGCATACCTTGGATGTTATGTTTATATTGGAGATACGTTGGCTGATACTGCTGGCGTTTCTGGTTATTCAGGTTATTCATCAGCTTCCGGTTTTAGCGGCTATTCATCAACTTCAGGCTTCTCTGGATATTCATCGACTTCAGGTTTTTCAGGATATTCTGGTTCAGGCTTCAGCGGTTATTCAGGATATGGACAGTCTGGATTTAGTGGATATTCTGGTTATGGAACATCGGGCTTTTCTGGTTATTCAGGACCGGCAGGCATAGGAACTCAAGGAGATTCAGGGTTTTCGGGCTATTCTGGCCTCAGCGGTTTCTCTGGTTATTCTGGCCGTTCAGGTTTTAGCGGATATTCTGGTGCAGGTTTCGTTTGGCAAGGTACTTGGTCTTCAATGGGGGCTTATGTAACAAACGATGTTGTTTCTTATAATGGAAGTTCTTATATATGTATTTCATCTTTGGACACTTGGCCGGCAGATCCACCTGATATTGATGCTTTACATTGGAGCTTAATGTCTTCTTCTGGATATTCTGGTTATTCTGGCAGATCTGGCTTTTCTGGTTATTCAGGCTTTAGTGGATATTCTGGCTTTTCTGGTTTCTCAGGATATTCAGGCTTCTCTGGATATTCCGGCTTTAGCGGCTTCTCAGGTTATTCATCAACGTCAGGTTTTAGTGGATATTCTGGCTTTTCAGGCTATTCTTCAACATCTGGCTTTAGCGGATATAGCGGCTTTAGTGGTTTCTCTGGATATTCAGGGCGTTCTGGATTTAGCGGATATTCAGGTTTTAGCGGCTTCTCAGGTTATCGAGGAGTTTTTGGTGGAGACAGTCAGCCTCAGTGGTTTGATACAGGAACAACAGCGACGGACCCTGGCGCTCCTTATGTAGCGTTTAATAATGCTACATATTCTTCTGTAACTGAGATATATATAAGTAATACAAATTCAGATGGGGCTAACACTGATCCGTGGCTTGGGTTTCTTGGCGATTCTACAAATCCTGTTAAAGGAATTTTAAGAGTTGTTTCTAGAAATAATTCTGCCAATTTTGCAATATTTAGCGTTGCAAGTGTTTTAAATAATACAGACTGGTTTACTATAGGAGTTAGTTATATAATTCATAATAATGCTTTTTCTGCGTCTGAAGAAGTAATTGTTACTTTTGCTCATGCAGGAGATTCTGGTTTCTCAGGATATAGCGGCTTTAGTGGATATTCAGGACGTTCCGGTTTCTCGGGATATTCAGGATTTAGTGGTTATTCTGCATTTTCCGGTTATTCCAGCTTTAGCGGTTATTCTGGATTCTCAGGATATTCAGGAGCAGGTTCAACAAAGCTTGTATCAGCAGTTCTTTCAACTGCTGGCGATGTTGCTTTTGTTACTTCTCCTGTTACTGGAACTATTACGGCTTCTTATATTACAGGACATTCTGCAACCGGCGCAGCAACTGCTGGATCTGCGGTTGTTGATGTATGGAAAGATACAAACGCAAATTATCCGCCAACAGTAGCGGATACTATAACCGCATCTGCTAAACCAACAATAAGTTCTGCTAACAAGTCTGTAGATACAACTCTTACAGGATGGACAACTGCGGTGACTGCTGGCGATTGGTTGGTGTTTAAATTAGATTCGATATCAACAGTAGCATATGTTATATGCTCTTTGAAAATAACAATACCTTAAAACATAAAGGAGAATAGGTATGAGAATAGATAATGATACAGTTCAAGTAATTAAAGCAACAAGAAGTGGAACAGCACTTGCGCCAACAAATATTGAGATACAACTACAATGGAATGATTCAAATGGAAATGTTATGGGAACATTTACGTTTTCTTTTGCAGATCTTGATGATATTAAGAGAGTTATTGCAGAGCAGGATAGCGGAGATATTATACGTTCGCTTGTGACTCTTTTGGTTGATAGAAACAATGGTTCATTCAATCCTTTAGTATTTAATCAAATGGAGGGGTCAACGTATAGAATTACAACAAGGGCAACAAAGATATGAAAATAAGCGCACTTGTATCAAGTCCGTTGTTTATGGGAAACCACTATGTGAATTCAGGTACTCGTACCTCATTCTCTCTAAACTCTGCATATGTTAACAATACAAGTGGATTTGGTGTTGGTGTTCGTTATCATGCGAAAACAACAGATACTTTAGATGAGTTTTATGTTATGCTTGATGCTAATACTGGAACTCTTGGCAATATAACTATGCAATGTATAATTAATAACGAAAACGGGGCAACCAGAGCTGGATCAACAACGAGAGCAACATCAACCGCAACCGCAATGCCTAATGCTGTTGATAAGTGGATTAAGTTTACATTTGGTACACCATATACTCCTGCTATTGGGGAAATATTATGGTTTATTGCATACAATACATCAGCAGCTCCAACAACAGATTATCCGCAAATTCTAACAGTTACAACTGCTCAATATAATAACATTATATCAGCTTATGGAGTAACAAACGCATATTCTACAACGAACGGATTTAGCGCTGGCGGTTCAGCAATAAGTGAAACTCCATTTGTTATAAAACAAGGAAGCATGTATGTTGGCAATCCTTTTACCGCTTATCAAGCAACAACAACAGGGTCAAACACTCTTGAAAGGGGCATACAGATTACGCTTACAAGTCCCGTCACTATTAGCGGAGTAATGATTTATGCAGGCGCATCCAATATAAATGAACTAAAAATCTACGATTCAACTACAGCGCCGGGAGGAACAACAATAGCAACGATTGACTTGGATAGTACAGCAAATATGACAACCGGAGATACAAGCGGAGGTTTTTCGTTTTCTCCTATTACATTACCTGCCGGAACTTATAATATTGTGCTGTCTATTAGCGCTAACTCAACGTTGCCTGCTTCTGGTGTTATAGAAGATTATTCTAGCTATAGCACCATGTTTGATAGCATGAGAGCGCAAGACACACTGCATAATCCTATTGGAGTTGTTGATGACGGGGCTGGGGGATGGACGTTGCTGAAAGATTTGTGTCCAGGTATTTTGTTGTATATTGATGATTTTCCATACGCAAGGTATCCGGCTGCATTTTTCGCATAATATTCAAAATTACAAGATAATTTTCCTGTATTTAACTGAATTTGAAATGTACTCTCCATCCATTTGTAGAGAGGATTATCATAGTGTTTTTTTGTAGATAATTGATAGTTTTACTAAAATAATGTAAAGGATGTCTGTAGTATGGCTAGTTTCACAGAAAGATATGTAACTGTTTCTGGTGCCGGAAGCAATGATGGAACATCAGAAGCTAATGCTTGGTCATGGTCTCAAATGATTGCTAATGTTGCTACTGATTTTACAAATCTTGCAGGAGTTGGAAGTATTAGAGTCAATGTCAAGAGCGGTTCTTATGGGTCTATTGGAGCTACTACTCTGATTGGCGGAGCAGCAATGAGACCTCTTGTTTATCGAGGTTATAGTTCTTCTATAGGAGATTTGGATGCACAAGGTAGGAATCCAGACGGTTCGTTGAATGTTACAAATTTCCCAACAATTACTGTTACGGCATCTTGGACGCCTGCGGCTCATATAGTGTTACAAAATATAAACTTTAGCGGAAGCGTAAATGGAGAATTGATTTTATCATCAGCGGTTGATAACTGTATATTGATTCAAATTAAGATGGTCAATTCTGCTAATAATGCTTCTGCTTCTTGTTTGAGATTAGACGATTCAATAGTCTTAATTATGTGTGATTTTGAATGTTCTGGAGCTAGTCATACAACAGTTGTTAATACAGATGTACATGCAAGATATATTGATTGTAGATTCAAGGGAGTTGCGTCGGCTGCTTTAGTTAGTCCGAATGACGGTCCTATTATTAATCGTTGTCTTTTTATTGGTTCTTCTGTAACAGGAACTGGAATAAGTATAACTTCACCGGGCGCGTTCCCTATATCTATATTTAATTGCACTTTTTATAATTTAGATACTTGTATGTTGTTTAGCAATGACGCTCCAACAGCTTGTGCTTATGTTATGTTCAATAATCATGCAACTGATTGTACCAAATATATAGAGAATTTGTATACAACTCAAGATCTGGCGATATTTGAAATTACCAATAGAACTAGAGATATAGGAACTTTGCTTACTGGCGTGTTAACTAATGCTTCTTCTGGCAATATTACTACTGATACTGGAGGGGCAGAAACCGATTATACTGATGCCGCTTCTGGTAATTTCAATCTTATTTCTGGCGCTGGCGCATTGCTTTATGGAACGTCTACAACCGCTTTGGCTTCTCTTGCTGCTGGTTCTTCTACTCAAGTTCTTCATGGAGGGGCGACTCCATCGTGGGCGTCTGTAAGTCTAACCGCTGATGTAAGCGGAATCCTTCCGGGCGGGAATGGCGGAACAAATAATGCGTTTATGCAGTTCTCTGGGCCAACAACATCTATTAAAACGTATACCCTTCCAGATACATCTACAACCATTCTTACAACGGCTGCAACTGTTACTGTTGCTCAGGGAGGTACTGGCAGGGCAACTCTTACTGCAAATAATGTTTTGCTTGGAAATGTAACCTCTCCAGTTGGACTAGTTGCTCCAAGTACAAGCGGAAACGTTCTTACATCCAATGGTACAACATGGATTTCTCAGGCTCCTGCAACTGCTTCGATGTCAATAGGAGCAACTGTTACAAGCGGAACCGCTGGTTCTGTATTGTTTGTCGGAAGCGGTCCTGTTTTATCTCAGAACAATACAAATTTCTATTGGGATAATACAGTAAATGCTAATTATCTAAGGCTTGGCTCCGGGACTGCTGCTGGAGAAATAAGGCTTACTCAGAATAGCGGAGGAAATTATGTAAGTCTGAAAGCTCCCGCATCGCTAGCGTCTAGCACTCCATATATTTTGCCAAACGCTTATCCGGTTGGAAGCGGATATGTTCTTTCTTCTGATGTTTCCGGCAATTTGTCATGGATTGCTGGTAGCGGGGTTTCGTTTGACCTAATTACTACAGGAGTTAATGTAAGCGGTCAAATAATGACAGTTCAAGATCCGTCAAGAATGTATTTCTATCCGCTTAGTATGCAGTTCTATAATAGCGGCGGAAGCTTAACTTATAATCTAAGCAGCGGAACAACTTCTTCTGCGTATAATTATACTCAACAGTTTACTGTTGGAGATCAGTGTATACAAATAGCCCACGGAAGATATACTCCTGCAACTCTTTCTGCTAATGCAACCAAATATTCTATAGGATTCCATGAAAACTATATAAAGATAGCAGGAGATACAGGAGATCCTCCGAGAAGGCTTCAGGGTATGGACTATAATTTCGCGGGAAGAAGAGTCTATATAAGAAACGCAGGAGAGTACGACATCCTTGTATGCCATGAAAGTTCAAGCGCTTATTCCGCAGCAAAGAGAATTGTAACTCCATATGGCGTTGATTTGCTTATGAGGCCAAAAGACGAGTTTACTTTTATGTGGGATGACGAGGCCGGCGGAGATGGATTAGGAAGATGGCTACTTGTAAATGGACACGATACTGTTGTTGAAGATCCAATGTGTGTTGCAAAGATGTATGAAGAGTTTTGGGGAGGAATAACAACCTCTGGTAGTATTGGAAATACTGGATATCTTTTACAGGCTTCTGGTGGGTCTGTTTTGCAAAACGTAAGCGGGACTAGCACAGACGAACAAGGTTGGGTTCAGATTCAGACTGGAACAGGAACTACAGGATATGCAACCCTTCATTATAATGCTGCAACCCAAAAGACAAGTAACATTCTTAATGGAACTATTTGGGAATGTCTTATAAGACTTCCAACTATTGCTGATGGGACTAATGATTATAAAGTAATATTGGGGACATCAGATTCTAATACAACGTTTGGTTCTACGAATGCGTTTATTGGATTTATCTACGATAGAGCAACATATGGCGATTATTGGTACATGAGATGTCATGACGGCTCAACAACAACCGACGTTGTAACAAATATTGCTGTTGATACAAACTGGATTAGTTTGAAATGGATACTTTCTAGCGATAGAACCAAAGTATCATTCTATATCAATAACGGGTTTATTTATGACATAACAACTTCAATACCTCTTGCTACTACAAGGGTTCATCCGTCTATACTAGGTATATTTAAGACTGCTGGAACTTCAACAAGATATGTCGATATAGAAATGACAAAGCTTATGGTTTTCTATCAGAATAGAAGGCTGATAACTCCAAGCTCTGCTGGAATTGAGAAAGGTGCTGGCGGAAGATCATCTTATCCTGGGGCTAATCCTCCGGCTCCTGTTATTGAATGGTGATATTTGGGAGATTTGAATAATGCCTAGAGCGATAGTTATTTCGGTCAACCTTGGAGCTGGATTTGCTGGCCTTAATCTTGTTGCGCAAATTATTAGGCCTGATGGCACCAATATGACGGGACTTATTGCTGATGGATTTTATGAGGTTGGAGAAGGATTCTATATTTGGGAATATCTCAATTTCCCTGATAATTTTAGAGGCGGAGTCAAGTTTTACAATCAAGCTGATACTTCAAGGGTTCTTTCGTTCATAGATGTTACATCTGAAGACGTAACAGGATGTACTTCTAATGAGGAGTGCGTTCCGGAAATAGGAGAAACGTTTGATATAACCTATAGCGATCAACCAAACCTTAACTTCTATGCATTGTTGTTTTCTGCTGAAGATGGTACAAAAGCTTGGGTTCCAGCAACGTCAACATTTGAAACGTATCTCTTGTCAAGTCATTCAAACTTTGTTATGCCTTTGGTGCAAGACCCGGATAGACTTGGATGGTATGAATATACAATAACTAATGTTGCAAATATTCCGGTTGTTGTTGGTGGGCAGTATTATTTTGTAGAAGTTTGGCAAAGAAGAGGGGCTTCTCCAGATAGAACTGCCGATCTTAATACTGGAACTCTAAGGGTATGCTGGGGCGCTCAAGAGGGAGAATGGCTTGAAATTGCTCGCAGAGTTTGGGAATATGGAACAAGAACGTTGACTGATTTCAACGGCATTACCCCTCAACAAATTTGGGAATATTCGACAAGAACTCTTACAGAGGGCGGAATAGCCGATTGCGATTATACAGAACTTGAAAAGCATATTTTGGCAGCGATAGCGATATCTACGGGCAAGACAATCGAAGAGATACATCAAGGAGATGCTGCTTTGGCCGTTAGTATACAGAAGACATTTGATTTGTTAAAGGTATGTTGCGCCAAGACGAAGGGCACTCCTAACATTCAAACTCCTCGAATAGGACCAAGAGGCTCCAAGGGAAGAAATCCAGACGTAAGGTTCAAGTAATAGGGTGTAATTCAGTTTGCGTTTGTCGATAATCGTTAAGTAAACGAGGAATCGAAAATGCAAAATGTGAAGTATTCGATTGTAATTCCGACCTACAATCATCTTGAAGACTGCCTTAAGCCCTGTATTGAAAGCATTATTAGGTATACAGACCTCTCAAATGTAGAGGTTATTGTTGTTGCTAATGGTTGTACAGATGGAACGAGGCAGTATGTTGAAAGTCTTGGCGAACATTTTAGACTTATTTGGGCCGACGCTCCTCTCGGTTACATAAAACCAACTAATATGGGTATTAGAGAGGCAAAAGGCGAATATGTCGTCCTTTTGAATAATGATGTTATCTTATGCGAACAGCCTAAGAATCTTTGGTTATTTATGCTGGAAAGCCCGTTTATCAAAGATCCTAAAACGGGAATAACTGGTCCATATAAAGACATTCTTTTTTATTGGGAAAGCGGTAGGATAAACTTCAGAAATGAGTTTATTGCATTTTTCTGCGCAATGTTCAAAAGATCTATTATCAGTTTGGTGGGTCTTTTAGATGAAGATTTTGGCTTAGGATATGAAGAAGATGTAGAGTTTTGCACAAGAATAACCAAGGCTGGATTCAAAGTTGTTGAAGTTCCAGATGACATGCATTATGATCTAAATATAACAAGAGAATATCTAGAAGCAAATCCTAATATCAACACAAAGTATCCTCTGATTCATCTTGATAGGATGACCTTTAAGCATATTACTCTTCCTCGCCAAAGCAGTCCGCTGTTGAAAAAGCATAGGCCTCCAAAGTATTCCATTATAATTCCAACCTACAATCATCTCGAAGATTGCCTCAAGCCTTGCATTGAAAGCATTATTAGGTATACAGATCTTTCAGAAGTAGAGGTTATCATCGTTGCCAATGGGTGTACAGATGGTACTGAAGAATATGTAAGGAATCTTGGATATCCATTTAAGCTATTGCATATTAAAGAGGCTGCTGGATATACAAAATCTACGAATGAGGGCATTAAGGTATCGCAAGGCAAGTACGTTATATTGCTCAATAATGATAACGTGATTATGGAATCTCCAAAGCATGAATGGATAAAGGCTTTAGAGAGACCGTTTAGAGAGCAAAGTAATGTCGGAATAACTGGCGTTGCCAAAGATGTTCATTATGGAACAGGTTGCGAGTTCTTGTTGTTTTTCTGTGTAATGATTGATTACAATGTTTTTAGGAAAATCGGGTTCTTGGATGAGGTATTCAATCCCGGTTATGGAGAGGATATAGATTTTTGTAACAAAGTAAAGAGGAATGGTCTAAAGGTTGTACAGGTTCCCGAAGATTGCACTTTGACCAGACCGAGACTTGCTCATGAACATGGTCTTAATTTTCCTATTTGGCATAAAGGAAGCAAAACGGTGTCTACATTCAAGGACTGGGATAAGACTGTTCCTAGAAATGAAAAGATACTCTTTGAAAGATATGGTAAGGCATCCTATCCAAAGTATTCGATTGTAATTCCAACCTACAATCACTTTCAGGATTGTCTCAAACCTTGTATTGAAAGCGTTATTAGGCATACGAACCTTTCAAACGTAGAGGTTATCGTTGTTGCTAATGGTTGTACAGATGGAACTAGAGAGTATGTTGAAAGCCTTGGAAGTCCATTTAGGCTTATTTGGAATGAGGCTCCTCTTGGATATATAAAGCCAACCAATATGGGCATCAGGGAGGCAAAAGGCGAGTATGTTATACTGTTAAATAATGATACGCAAATAGTTGCGCCAGGATGGATTGAGATTCTCGCTTCTCCTTTTGCATCAGGCAATATTGGTATAACTGGCCCCAGAAAGGCATGGAGAGATGATGTAAAGAAAGAGTATATCCTTTTCTTCTGCGCTATGATAAAGAAAGAGGTTTTCAACAAGATAGGTTTATTAGATGAGAGTTTTGGTATCGGGTATAATGAGGATACGGATTTCTGCATACGAGCAGTAAAAGCAGGTTATGAACTTGTTGAAGTTCCGTATGATATCAAGTATAGCGATAGCAATAAGGGAAATGATAGCAGAGAAATGCCATTCCCGATTTGTCATACAGGCGGAAGAACATTTTCGAGCATGTTTGAGAGTTCTGCGGCAGGGGCATCTAAGAATGTCCATTTATTGTATGCAAAGCATTGTCCAAAGGTTTATGACTGTTTCATGTTTTTCAATGAGCTTGATTTGCTTGAAATAAGACTTAATGAACTTGATGAGGTTGTGGATAAGTTTGTACTTATTGAAGCAAGATACACTCACCAAGGCAAACCAAAGCCTCTTTATTTTGACGAGAACAAGCAAAGGTTTGCTAAGTTCTTACACAAGATTGATCATATTGTAGTTGAAGAGTTTCCAGAGGCAAAAAGTAAATGGGACAATGAGATTTTTCAGCGTAATGCAGCGATGAATGTTTTGAAGGATGCTATTCCTAATGCTGTTGTTATATTGTCAGATGTAGACGAGATACCTAGTAAGTCGGCTATACTTGAGTATTTTTCTTTGACAGGAATTTATACGTTAGAGCAGAGGGTTTTCTACTATCATTTGAACTGCGAGATTCCTGATTCTAAATGGACATTGGCTAAGATATGTAGATATTCAGATATTGGCAATAGAACGATAAACGATATTAGAACATCTCCTGTTGTTAATGTTTTGAAAAACGCAGGTTGTCATTTTAGTTACATTGGAGGAAGCGAGCAGATAATATCTAAGATCAAAGCTTTTTCTCATCTTGAATATAATCAAGAACACATTGTAAACAAGAATGCAATAGAAAGTAGGGTGAGCGAGTGTAAAGATGTTTTTGGTAGAGATATTTCTTTCCAGTTGGTTGAAGATCTTTCGTATTTGCCTTCATTTGTTTTGAATAATCTTGATAAGTATAGAAGACTAGGGCTTATTAGAAGCGCAAAAGAAGACGGAAGGCCAAAGGTTTATGACTGTTTCATGTTCTTCAATGAGATGGATGTTTTGGAAATAAGGCTCAATGAGCTTGACGAGGTTGTTGATAGGTTCGTTCTTGTTGAGGCCAAATATACTCATCAAGGCAAGCCAAAGCCTCTTTATTTTGATGAGAACAAGCAAAGATTTGCTAAGTTCTTACACAAGATTGATCATATTGTAGTTGAAGAGTTTCCAGAAACGAATGACCCTTGGGTTAGGGAGCCTTTTCAGCGAAATCAGATTATGAGAGGGCTTAAGAACTGTAAACCAGATGATATCATTATTGTTTCAGATGTAGATGAAATCCCCAAAGCGTCTGTTGTGAAACAATATAGAAAAGAGATGGGCTTAACTTGTATTCAAACAAGGCTCTTTTATTACAAACTGAACTATTTATGCCCTGTAAAGTGGTTTAAACTAAGGATTTTCCCATTCTCTGAGCTTAGAGGGGGAGAAGTTCAGCAAGTTAGAGGCTCTAGAGATTATGACTATAAAACCGTTATTGATGACGGAGGTTGGCATTTTAGCTTCTTGGGCGATAGAGAGCATATAAGGCAGAAAATTGAAAGTTATGGTCACATTGAGTTCAATAACGATCTTATAAAAAGTGACGAGAATATAGATAAGGCGATTAATGAGGGAAGAGATGTTTTCGGTAGGCCTCAGGTTCAGTTTGAGACTGTTGCTATTGATGATTCTTTCCCGAAATTCGTTATTGACAATTTAGATAAATACAGAAAAGCAGGATTAATAGGCGGAACAAAAATGAAGACTATGAAAGAAAGAATGCAGGAAGAACATAGTGGAACTTATGATGAAATGTATATGTATGACGTTTATAGTCTAGAAGACAAGGATATTAGAAACAAGGTTATTGTTGATATTGGTGCTAATTTTGGTTTCTTTTCTTTTAGATGCTTGGAAATGGGAGCTAAAAAGTGTTATTGCTTTGAGCCGCAATCAGATAACTATAAAAAGCTAGTTGAACTCATAGATGAATTTGGTTTCAAAGAGAAAATTGATGCGAAGAAGTTGGCCGTTCTTGATGGTAGCGTAAGCGAAGTTGTAATGGGAGGGAAAGATGTCTTCAGTAATATTTGGGGACAAGGCGACTCTAATAAGGTAAAATGCATTTCTTTCCAAGAAGCCTTTTCGTATGTAAAAGAGAATGAAGATTTGGTTCTAAAGGTTGATTGCGAGGGTTCTGAGTTTGAGATTATCTTCAATTCTCCTCCTGAAATATTAAAGAGATTTTCTTTCATGTATATAGAAATACATGATGATATGAATCCTAATTATAAGGGAAGAATGGAAGACCTTATAAAGTATATAGAAGATCTTGGCTTTATTCAAGAGAAGCATGGCCCTCAGTTTGGTATGTTTTGGGCTGATGGGTCGTTTACTCCGTCTCCAATTAAGTGTATACGTTTTAGAAGGAAAGCAGAGGCGTCGTTGCCAGATGGGTGGTTTGGAGAAGAGGACGTATCCGTATATAAGAGTTTAGTGTCAGCGGTGCCTGAAAATGGGAAGATGGCAGAAATCGGAGTGTGGCAAGGAAGGTCTCTTTGCTCTGTTGCCAAGATAATCAAAGATAAAAACTTACAAGTCGCAGCTATTGATACGTTCAAGGGAAGCGAAGGAGAAAAAGAACATACATCTTTGGCCGAGAAGATTAGTATTTTGGATGCGTTTAAGAATAACATACTTAGATTTGGTCTAGAAAAGAACATTTCTATATATAGTATGACTTCTGCTTCTGCTTCCGCCGCAATTCCTAATCGTTCATTAGATTTTGTGTTTATAGATGCAAATCATTCGTATGAATATGTTTTGCAAGATATAAAGCTTTGGTTGCCCAAAGTGAAGGATGGAGGAGTTATTGCTGGACATGATTTCTTGTATAGCGAAGGAGTTAGAACCGCTGTGCATGAAACTTTTGGCAATTCTTTTGATGTTCAATCTAATCTTTGGTTTACAACAGTAAAGAGATCTTCTGTTACTCCGTCTACTCCAAAGTATTCGATTGTAATTCCGACTTACAATCATCTTGATGATTGCCTCAAGCCTTGCATTGAAAGCATTATTAAGCATACAGACCTTTCAAATGTAGAGGTTATTGTTGTTGCTAATGGATGCACAGATGGGACGAGAAGTTATGTTGAAGGCCTTGGAAGTCCGTTCAAGTTAGTATGGATGGACGAATCTGCTGGATATACTAGAGCCGCAAATGAGGGAATAAAAGCCTCCAAGGGAGAGTTTGTTGTTTTGCTTAATAATGATGTCATTCTTCTTGACTATCAAAAGAAAAATGAATGGCTAGATTTGATGGCAAGGCCATTTAGTAGTAAAGATAAGGTTGGAGTTACTGGGCCAAGCAAAAACTATTGCAATTTCTTAGATGCTTTTGATAACAAAGATGGTGAATTTCTTATATTTTTCTGCGTAATGATTCCTAGGAAGTTGTTTGATGAATTGGGGTTATTAGATGAAAGATTCAATCCTGGAGCCGGAGAAGATTTTGATTTCTGTATCAGAGCGAAAGCCGCAGGCTATTCCCTAGTACAGGTTCCTGATAATGACCAATATGTTCATTCTGGTCCGGGTGTCGCAACAAGTCCTTACCCTCTATGGCACAAGAACGCCTCCACAAGAGGAGAGGACCACACGAACATAAAAATCAATAATGTAAAGCTTATCAATAAGTATAAGACAAAGAATCTAAAGATAAACTTCATCAATGCTGAACAAAACTTGCCAGGATTCTTTTCTGCTGATATGGATACTTCAAAAACGCATCTTATGTTAGATGCTAGGAAAATGGATTTAGAAGATAACTCTGTCACAGAGATTGTTCTTCAGAATTTGCTTGAGAGATTTGGTATTAATGATATAACAAGCGTCATTAAAGAGAGTAATAGAGTTCTAACGGATGGCGGCAAGATAGTTGTTGTTACAGAGGATGGAGCAAAAGACTTCTTAGTAAGTCAGCTATTGGCTACTGGATTTTCTTCTTTGTTTGCTCAGTATTCAAATGGGAAGCTTCATCTTTCTGCCGTAAAAGAGAAAAGGAAGGTATTTGATTGCTTCCCCTTTTTCAATGAACTAGACTTATTGGAGATTAGGCTTAATGAGCTTGACCCATATGTTGATTATTTTGTTTTATCAGAGATGACAATAACTCATCAAGGCAAGCCAAAGCCTCTTTATTTCAATGAGAACAAGCAAAGATTTGCTAAGTTCTTACACAAGATAGTCCATGTTATAGTTGATGATTGTCCAAGATTTAGCGATCCTTGGTTAAGGGAGCATTATCAGAGGAATGTTTTGGATAGGGGCTTGAAAGATTGTAAGCCCAAAGACATTATTATTTTGTCTGATATTGACGAGATTCCAAGAGGAGAGAAGATAAAAGAATATGATCCTTCTTTGAGTTTTATGTGTTTTGAGATGAATCAGTATAACTATTACCTCAATATGAATGTTGGAATTGGAGAGTTGGAAACGGGGGTTTTTGGAAGGATAACAACTCTTGAAAATCTCAGAAAAATGAACGCATGGTTGACTGATTTGAGATATGCGGAGTGCGGAAAAGACCGACTTATACACAATGGAGGTTGGCACTTTAGTTGGATTGGAGGGGCAAATAGGATAATAGAAAAGCTTGAATCTTATGCTCATGAAGAGATAAATCAGGATCAATACAAAAAGATTGAACTCATAAACAAGAATATTTCTGAAAGCACTGATGCATTTGGAAGAGAGAATCCTCCTCACAAGCCAATGCTTGTTGAGGTTGATAATTCTTTTCCAAAGTTCATCCGAGACAATTATGACGATCTCGTTGGAAAAGGTTTGATCAAGCCAATAGAGAAGTCATCTAAAGTTGCTATTATAATGCCGTATTACAATGATAGTTCTTTGATGATATCTTCTGTTATGGGAATATTGAATCAAACGTATAGAGACTGGGTTCTCTTCTTAGTTGATGACGGTTCTTCAGAAAACAATAAGGCGGCAAAGGTTCTTGGTCGTCACTATCCAAGCCGTATAAGGATTATAGAAAAAGAAAACGGAGGAGTTAGTTCCGCTAGGAATGCGGCATTAGATCTTGTTAGAAAAGATCCATCGTTTGCTTATATTGCATATTGCGATTCTGACGATGTATGGGATGAGGGGTATTTGGAATCTCAGATTGAAGCTATTCAAAATTGCGACCTTGTTTATTGCTATCCAAGACACGAGTTTGACAATGGAGAAAAAGCGTATCCTCAAGGAATCCCAAATCCGCCAGAGTTTCCGGGTTGGAAGTTCATGCTCAATAATGCCTTTATGTATATATCAGGAGTTGTTCATAAGAGAAACTGTATGGCTGTAGGAGATTTTGATGGGACTATTAACTCTATAGAGGATTGGGATATGTGGATAAGGATTGCTAAGGCAGAATATTCTATCAAGAAGAACGAAAAAGCATCTTTTACCTACATAGTGAAGATCAATGGAAACATGGCTTCTAAAAGAACGCAGGAAATATTAGATAGATTCAAGGCTAAACATGGAGTAATCGCATGAGTATATTTGTAACTGGTGGTGCAGGTTTTATAGGTTCAAACTTTATAAGATTACTTCTTAACAGCGGTCACAAAGTTACCAATGTTGATAGTCTAACTTACGCTGCAAATCCAGAAACAATTAGAGACTTCGAGAAGAATCCTAATTATAGGTTTGTTAATGCTGATATAAGAGATAAGAAGGCTATGTATGATGTTATTGATAAGGGTTCTTTTGTTTTCAATTTTGCAGCAGAAAGTCATGTTGATAACTCTATAAGAAACCCTTATATCTTTTTGGAAACCAATGTATTTGGAGTACAGAATCTACTTGAAGTATGTAAAGATAAAAAGGTAGACCTGTTTGTTCAGATTAGCACTGATGAAGTGTATGGTTCTCTTTCTATGGATCAAAAGTCTTCTCAAGAGACTGATATTCTTTGTCCGTCTTCTCCATATAGCGCTTCAAAGGCTGCTGCTGAAATGTTGTGTTTTGCTTATATGAGAACGTTTAAGGTTCCGATTATTGTAACACGATCTTCTAATAATTTCGGTCCATATCAGTTTCCAGAAAAGATTATACCGTTGTTCATTTCTAACCTTATGAGCGGTAAGAAGGTTCCGGTATATGGTAATGGAGGTAATATAAGGGATTGGATATTTGTAGAAGACAACTGCGAAGCAATATTGGCTGTTGCCAATAGAGGTGTTACTGGTGAGATTTATAACATTGGCGGAGGAAATGAAGTCAAAAACATAGATCTAACGAAAATCATACTTGAAAAAATGGGTAAAGATGAATCTAGTATAGAGTTTGTTGAAGATAGGCTTGGACATGATCTAAGGTATTCTCTTGATTGTTCTAAAACAATGGATCTTGGATGGAGTCCTAAAAATAGCTTTGAAACGAACATATCTAAAACGGTTGATTGGTATTTGAAAAATAGACAATGGTGGGAACCTCTTAGAAAGAAGTAAAATGAATAACAATGTTCTTGTAATTGGTAATGGCTATTTGGGGAATAAGGTTGCAGAATATTTTGATTGCTACTTATTCGAAGAAAAATTGTGTACGCAGGCTGAGGCTGATTTTTGTATTAAGGTATGGAAGCCTAAGTTTGTAATCAACTGCGCTGGTAAAACTGGAAGACCAAATATTGATTGGTGCGAAGTCCATAAAGAAGAGACATTCTTCGGTAATGTTATTCTTCCTACTTATATTCAATCAGCATGTAATAAATTTGGCGCAAAAATGGTTCATGTCGGTAGCGGATGTATCTATCAGGGAAACTATGATGGAAATGGGTTTACAGAAGATGCTGCTCCAAATCATGACTCAAGTTACTATAGTTGGACAAAGATAGTTTCAGAAAGATACTTGAATGGTCACGATGTTTTGCAACTTAGAATTAGAATGCCGCTTAGTTCTGATAGGAGTCCAAGGAATCTTCTTTCAAAGCTTCTTGGATACAGCATGGTTGTAGACGCTCCAAATTCAATAACTTATATTCCTGATCTTTTGGAGGTTATGAGGTCTCTTATTTCAATGAACGCTTCTGGTATTTACAATGTTGTTAATCCAGACCCGATATTGCATAGTGAAATACTTAAGAAGTATGAACAGATAAGCGGTAAAACGTTATCTTATAAGACAATAACAGCAGATGATTTGGATTCTATTACTTTGGCAAAAAGGTCTAACTGTGTTCTATCAATAAAGAAATTGAATGCTCTTGGTCTACAAATGAGACCGTCAAGTTATGCTGTTGATGATTGTATTAGAAAATATGTTGAAGGAGGCAATGTATGAAAGGAGTAATTCTTGCAGGAGGAACTGGGTCTAGACTTTTTCCAATTACGAAGGTTACGAACTGTATTTTATTTATTGTTTTGTCGATAGATATAGTATGCTAAAGAAATTAGATATATTAGATTCTGAAATAAGAAGATTGTATTTTGTTGAAAAGAAATCTCAAAAAGCCATATCGAAAGAGCTTGGGGTTTCGCAGTGGACTGTTTTTCAAAGAATGAAAAACTCCAATATGAAAGCATTTCCCAAAGAAAGATTTCTTAGTCATCAGGTTTATTGTATTAAGCAAGATGTTTTAGATTGTATTACTACTGATGTAGCTTGGATTCTTGGGTGGTTTCTCTCTGATGGTTTTGTATCTAAAGATGCAAATTATTTTGGATGTAAAGTTGCAATAAAAGATCAATCCATATTAGAGAAAATTAAAGACTTTTTTGGATATTCTGGTCCAATTCTTGAACAAAACTCTTATCTAAAGAAAACAAAGAAAATCTATAAAAACAAATTGCTTAAAATGTCTTCTAAAGTATTGCGAAATAAGATTATTGAGCTGGGTATAAAGCCAGCAAAAACTAGCAAAGAAAGATATTTGAAATGTATTAACGGAGAAGAATTGGATAGGGCTTTTATTAGAGGAATATTTGAAGGGGATGGCAGTCTTCTTGTTTATCCGCATAGGGAATCTTATTGTTTTCAGATTGTTGGTACAAAAGAATTGTTGCTTGAAATACAAAAAAGACTGATTGGATATCTTGGAATTCAAAAAACAAAGTTGTATTGTCAAAATGAAAAATCAAATCATTATATGATGAGATATACTGGTAAGCATCAGGTTTATAAAATATCTGAATGGATATATCGTGATAATCCAAAAAATAGACTTGAAAGAAAATACTTGAAATATCAAGAAATGGAGGCAATATGTCAGTGAAGAAGGGTGTTCTATTGGCTGGCGGTACAGGTTCTCGTCTTGGCCCTCTTTGTAAAGTAACGAATAAACATTTGCTTCCAATATACAATAAGCCAATGATTTTTTATCCATTGCAGACTCTTATTGGAATGGGAATAAAAGATATTCTAATCGTTTCTGGAACTGAACATTGCGGACATATTTTGCAACTGCTTGGTAGCGGTAAAGACTTTGGAGTAAGCATTTCTTATAAAGTACAAGATGAGGCTGGCGGCATTGCTCAGGCTCTGGGCTTAGCAGAGAATTTTGTTGGAGATAATTCCGTTGCCGTTATTCTTGGAGATAATATTTTTGAAGACAAGTTTGATGTACATGATTTCACAACAGGAGCAAGACTTTTTATCAAAGAAACAGATGAGCCTCGTAGGTTTGGTGTTCCAACTATTGTTAATGGAAAGATCGTTTGGATTTTGGAAAAGCCAAAAGACCCTCCATCTAATTATGCGGTTACTGGTTTGTATGTATATGATAAGGACGTTTTTACTATCATTAGAAAACTGAAGCCTTCATCAAGGGGAGAGCTTGAGATAACTGACGTTAATAATGCTTATATCAAAAAGGATGGCGGCGTACATTATAGCGTTGTGAAAGGCGAGTGGACAGATGCTGGAACATTCGAGAGCCTTTTCAAGGCTAACAATATAGCAAGGAATATTGTAGTTAAAGCGGAGAAATAAATGAAAAATGTTGAAGTAACAGCAGAAGTATCAACTAAAGACCGTTACTATACAACTCTTCCGATGTGTATAGTTGCGATTGCTAATCAAACTCATAAACCTAAGAAGATACTTATATTTGATGATGGAGAACAAAAAGATCTAAGAAATGATCCTACATATGCCAGTATATTTGGCTTATTGTTTTCTAAGGGAATTGATTTTCAAGTTATTTTTGGTCAAAAGAAGGGACAGGTTGCTAATCACCAAATAGCTATTGGACTGTCTCAGACTGAATGGATATGGAGAGTAGATGATGATGATGTTCCAGAGCCAAACGTGCTTGAAATTTTGGTCCGTAACATCAAAGATGATGTTGGAGTTATAAGCGGTCTTGTTTTGATTCCTGGACAGCCAGAGGCGAATCCTGCAAGTACATCTGGCAGAATAGAAGACATTTTTACTAGCGCAAATGTTCAATGGTCAAGGTTCAAGGGAGTCAAAGAAGTTGACCATATGAACAATACGTTTTTGTTTAGAAAGTCAGCGGCAACTCATGGATATTGTTTGAAACTAAGTCCTGCCGGACATAGAGAAGAAACAATGTTCACATACGAGTTCAAGAGGAAGGGATTCAAACTTCTTGTTGATCCAGAAGCTATTATATGGCATATGAGGTCTCCTCAAGGAGGAATCCGTTCATATACCCAGGAATTTTTCTGGGAACACGACGAAATGATATTCCATAAGTATTTAGAAGATGTTGGAATTTCTGTAGATAGGCCGCAACTTATTGTTTTAGATAGCGGTCTTGGAGATCATTACGCTTTCAAAATGATTATGCCAGAAATAAAGGCTAAGTACAAGAATCTAACGCTTGCTGTTTGTTATCCTGAAGTTTTTGAAGATGAAGGCGTAAGACTTATTTCTATAGCGGAAGCTTACTCTATAGGAGTAGATAAAGATAAACACAATGTGTATAAATTCATGACAGATCGAGGTTGGACAGAAAGCCTTGTTGAAGCTTATAGGAAAATGTGGTTATGAAAAAGATTATTATAAGTCCATTCTCAAAAAAGTTAAGAAGGTTTAATTTGAATGAACCAGAAAAGGATAATCCTAAAAACTATCCATTTTGGGAGGATGTTGTAAAACTTTTGCGAAGTAAAGGCTATTATGTTATACAGGTCGGAGTCTCGGGTGAGCTTCAAATCGGAGCTAATGAGGTTCGATACGATTTGAGTTTGAAAGATTTGAAAAAATTACTAGACGAAGTAGATACTTGGGCTTCGGTTGATAATTTCTTCAATCATTTTGCTACTTATTATAAAAAAAGAGGAGTTGTTGTTTTTGGTCGTTCAGATCCAAAGATTTATGGCTATCCTGTAAATATTAATTTGTTAAAAGATAAAAAGTTTCTAAGAACAGACCAGTTTGGACTGTGGGAAAGTCTTGATTTTAAACAAGATGTTTTTGTTGAACCATACATGGTTGTTTCGGCTATAGAAACAATTTTTGTTTAAAAAGGAATTTATAACATATATTGGAATTTACAATATAGTGTATGGTCCTATTTTAAAGATAATATAGGAGATTAAATAATGCCTTTGGGTGTTAGAATTATAGATAAAATATCAGAATTATCTGACATTTCTGTAGTAAATGTTCAGGATAATGATGTTTTAATATATAATTCTACGAATCAAAAATGGGAGAACGGATCTTCATCTGGAGGCGGTCCTCATACTCACCCTTGGACTGATATAACTTCAACTCCTACCACGTTGTCTGGTTATGGAATTACTGACGCCGCTTCTTCTTCTCATAATCATAGTGGAGTTTACGCACCGGCTTCTGGCTCTATAGATATTGTTACTCTTGGAACAATTGTAACAGGAACTTGGAATGCTAGTACAATTCCTATTACAAAAGGAGGAACAGGTCAAACTAGTGCTTCTGATGCGATTAACGCTTTACTTCCTTCTCAGGTTGGAAATACAGATAAGTTTTTGAAAACTAATGGAACAACCGCTTTATGGGCGACTCCTCCTTCGGGAAGCGGTGCGGCAGAATTATCAAAAAGTTTTACATATGATGGAGATGGTCGCCTTTCTGTTATTACTGATTCTAGCGGAACGAAGACCCTTTCTTATAATTTAGATGGGACATTAAATCAGATCGTTGGCACAGGTCCATATGTTACGAAGACCTTTAGCTATAATTTGGATGGAACTCTTTCAGGAATATCGGTTTCATAACATAAGGAGAGTGTTTTATGAAATATGTGGTTATAAAATCAATAGATGGGAAAAATATTGGTAAAGTATTTGATTCATTGCCTTTTGTTGGGCAAGATATATTACTTGATTTTGGTTATATATTTGAAGTTGTTGAAATTAGAAAATTAGATAATATTTGGGAAGTGTCTAATCCAAATTACATCTTGTTTTTGGAAGAGAAAAAAGAGGAATAACCATATTTTTTTTGTAGTTTATGGTATAACATTTTGGAGTTTAGCAAATGGCATTAATCACAGATCCTGACAACTTAAATGATCACGCAAGTAATAATACAGCAACAGAAGTTTTTATAGATACTTCTGGAAAGACAATAAAACTAAATCAAACAGGTAATCTTTCTACGGATGGGGTTACTCTTAAGTGTTTATATTCATTCTTGAAAGAAGAGTGGAGAGATGATACTAATAGCAAGAATCTTGCAGCATTCCCGTTTCCAATGACCCCTATTACTGATGAATCTTTTGAGTTTATTGAAGGATGGGATTTTGATTCGGATTCAAGTAGGTATCTTATTAGAACGGCAGGATGGACAGTTAAGAATACCTCAGGAAATACCACTCAAAAATGGGCAGGAATTATAGGTCTTGGTACAATTGAGTCAGACGATCAATTGTATTTTCAGCAATCAAGCGGTGGTTCCGCAGTAAACGTTCAACTTACAGGACAGGTGAATCAGGCCGTTCAAATCTTAAGAGATGATGATGGTGATGCTAACTATGCAGAAGGTTCTGATTATGACAGAAGAACTGTTTTTAATCTTTTCTGTCGTGAATATAATCAGTTATATGGAAAGTCAAGCTTAAGCGATATCGGTGTTACTACAATGGACTCTATTGCTTATCGCTTTCCTATATCTACGGGTACTGACCTTAAAATCACTGATGATGATACTGCCGTAGGTGCTGATTCTCCGTATACCGAAATTCTTGTTAGATATTTTGATCAAGCCTTTACAAGAGATGTTGATTCTTCAACTGATAGAAACTTTGGCATTGTTGTTGATGTTGGAACTCATTCTGGTGTTGATGGATCGTGTTCTTCTGGCGGAACCGTGTTTACAACTTCAGAAGGCGGTATAAATACTTCTGGAAATCCTTATGCAGGAGGAACATTAACTATACATGAAGGAGCTAATGCTGGAACTTATACAATATCAGGAAATCCAACAGCAACTCAAGTAACTATCACTGGAGGAACTTTTGCAGGTACAGTTTCCAATCAAAGCTTTACCTTGCAAAGAGGAACTCCTATTGTTGCTACAGCGGAAGAAATTTATACAAAAGTTCAATATCTTCTAAGACAGAATTCTGATATTGATACAACAGATCAGTCTGTAACAGGAAAGACTGCTGATGCTCTTATGAGATTCGTTGGTGATACGCTCGTTTGTGGAAATCCATCTCCAACAAATCCAAACTCAGGTGGTTCAGGTGTTATTATTGAAGGATTTAGTTCAAGTGATACTAACAGAATCCAGTTTTATGATAATACTGGAACTCAAAGAACGTTCCCATATGTTGCTGTTCTTACAATAAACTTTGGAGACAACTTGAGATTGGATGCAAGTGCTAAATATTGGATATATTTCACATATACCCATCAGGCTACTAATACTGGATTTGCTATAACAAGCGCTTCTGCTCAAACAGCTACGCTTACAAGCTCAACAACGGATCTTTCTCAGATACTTGATAATGAAGAATTTTATATTAGCGGGTTTGCTACAACTGCTAATAATGGACTATATAGGGCTACCGCCGGGGGATCAAGCGGTTCGGTTGCTGTTGAAAAAGCCGATACTGGAGATTCTAACTTTACAAACGAATCAGCAGGTGCTAGCGTAACTATTCAGTTTAATCCGTTTGGTAGTGCTAGTGCTGTAATAGTTGATAATAATGCTGGAGCAGATATGACAGCTAGCGTTTCTAGTCAATCTAGCGTTCAATTGTCATTCAATTATGATGGAAATGTTCAAGGTGGTAGAACGGCAGCTGTTGATGCTGCTATAACGGCAGTTGGTATTGGTTTGAATACAGGTCAGTATGTTAAGGCAACAGGAACTATAGCCCGTTCTACCGCAAATAGCGTTTCTCTAGTTGCTCCTCTTGAACGTAACTATGCTAATGCATAATAGCATAATATTTTTTTGGACGATAGTAAAATATGGCAGCAATAGTCGCAAACGTTAGTAACAATGTTGACGTTCTTGATAGTAACGCATTTATGGCGGTAATTACTGGTTCAAGAACGAGAACTACGTCTATTGACGGCGTAACGTGGTCAACTGGTACGAACGCTCTCTCTGCGGCAAACTCTTGGAATGCTGTTTGTTGTGGAGACCCCGCTGGAAATGGAAATTCCGTTGCTGTTGCTGTTGCAGCAAGCACTAGAGTCCTTAATTATAGTTATGATTGCGCTACTTGGACGGCAAATGCAACAGGCATGCCTTCGACTGCTGTTTGGACTTCTTTGGTTTTTGGCGAAGGTAAATTTGTTGCTGTTTCAACAACATCTTCAACTGCTGCTGCTTATTCAACGGATGGTATAACTTTTACAGCTGCAACTTTACCATCTTCTGCAAACTGGTTATCTGTTGCTTATGATTCTGTAAATGGTAATTTTGCCGCTGTTTCTGGCGGTACTTCAACTGCGGCGGCATATTCAACGGATGGAACTTCTTGGAGTGCCGCAACTTTACCGTCCTCTGGTGATTGGAGATGCGTCGCGGCTGGAGGAGGAACTCTTGTTGCTTTGCGATACAATTCAACAGCAGGAGCTTATTCAACGGATGGAGGAGCTAACTGGACTGCTTGTAATACTTTGCCTGTAACAGGAAACTGGACTTCTATAGCTTATGGAAATGGGGTTTTTGTTGCAGTTGCAACTGGTGGTACTGTTGCTCTAACTTCTACTGATGGAATAGATTGGACTCAAAGAGTTTTGCCGGTTTCTGGTAACTGGTCTTCTATTTCTTATTCAACAAGTCTTAAACTTTTTGGCGCAATAACAAATGCAACAACGAACGGTCTTGCAACATCGCCTGACGGAATTGATTGGACAGGTGGAACCCTAACTTCTGCTGCTTATACATCTGTTTGCGAAACTCCAATAAAGTGGAACTCAGGCGATACCTTGACCATTAATAATGGCGCAATTATAACAGTTGATACAGACCAGACTAAATTTTGGAAAACAATAACGATTAATAATGGTAAATTGTTGATTACAAATAGTTCTACTTCAACTCCAATACAGTTTGCTATGGGTCGCAATACTGGTGCTACTGTTAATTCAATAGTTCCTGCAAGTGGTCTTGGAACTGTTGAGGTAACTGGCAATTGGATTGAAATAGATACAGGAGATGGAACTTCAAATCAAACAATGACACTTCCTTATAGAAACCATTGTCCTTGTATTTGGGTTGAAACGGGAAGCGGAACTGGAATTTATGAGATTTGGAACAATGTAACAGGATCTTACTCTGGTGTTACCCCTCTTATTAGAGATGGTATTTCTGGAGTTAGTTCGGGAGTTAGGGGTAATTTCTTTACTCAAGACGCAGATTCAACCGTTTATGGAACGAGCGTTGTTAATTATGGACCTCTTTCTGTTACTGGTGGTTCTTCTACAGTTTCCAAGTATGTTACTGTTACATCAACGTCTGGAATTATAGAAGGCGCTGCAATATCTGGAACAGGAATTGCAGCTAACTCGGTTGTGGATGCGGTTATTTCGGCAACAGTCTTGAGGCTTAATCTGGTTACTACAGCCTCTGCTGGTCCTAATACATATACTGTCTATAATCCTTATAAATCTCAATTAACTTCAACCATAAGGTTCGGCGATGGAACAAATGGTAATGTAGTTCCTAATGGAGCAAAAGTTAGGGTTCCAAATATTGTTATTGACGACTTGACTCCTGCAAGCTTGCAGACTTCTTCTTTAGTCTTAAGCGCAAATATATTGCTTACATCTGGTGGAAACATAACTGTTGATAAAGCTATTTTTTCCGAGTCATATAACAACTTTACTCAGTCTAAGATTTGCTCTTTGAAGAATTGCGGTTTTTCGATTATTCCGCTTATCTCAGAAACATATAATCTTCTTATTGAATCTGTTGGCATGGGTTTGCATCCTGATAGATTGTTTTTTGGTTCTTCTGCATGGCAAACAAGAAGAGGTAGATTTGGTACTAATGCTCTTTGGAGTTATATATCAAATGCATCTGTAACAGATTTGAAGATTGTTGTTTCTAATCCGCAAGCTCTTGCTGCTGCTGCTGCTGTAACGGGTATTCTTGGTTTGTCATTCACGCAAGATGCAATATTTGATAAACTAAGATTATTTTGTTTGCATCCAACAAAAACTTCTTCATTTGGGCTTTATTTGCTTGATTCTGTTTTTGATTGTTCTTTTTCTAATATAGATATTCATGGTTGCGCGCCATATAACTTAATTAGATCTAATAATAATACATTTACAAATACGTCAACGTCTCAAAGTATGTTTTATGGTAGAACAATATATGTTGCTGGCGCTAGATATGGATACGATCCTAATCTGGGTGATAAAATGCTTGATGATACGAAGTATTATTTCAAGCAAAGAAGCTACAGGGACTGGTCTGATTTAACAAGTTATCAAGAAAGTAGATTGTATTCTGTTACTCCTTATTTGGGAGATGATAAATTTCATCCATTCAACTTCGGTGTTGTAAATACAGCTTCAGGTACAAATGTCTTAACATGGACACAAAGAGCTCCCTCTGCTGCGACAGTTGTTTATGAAATATACCGAGGAACTTCTGCTGGATTTACTACAAGAGATGCTACAACTAGATTATATCAAAACGGAACAGCAGCAACTGTAACAGCAACAGACAATGGTTCTCTTTTGCTTTCTGCTCCTTCTAATGGAACTACATATTATTATGTTCTTAGAAAATATAATGTTAGAATTGCAGGAGGCACCGGATCCGGCTCTGGAGGCTCGACAACAGTAACAACGTCAGGCAACTTTAACGCTGTTGCAACGATAACAAACTGTAAAGGAAAATCTGGAAAGAATATAATTCTAGCTATAGGATCTAACTTTGACACAGTAGGTATTGTTGCTGGCATGCCTGTTTCTGGAACTGGAGTTCCTGCAAATACTACCGTTTCAAGTGTTGATTCTTATTATCAAATTACTCTCAATAATAATCTAACGCAAGATATACTTGGTGTTACTCTTACTTTTGGTCTTGTTGCAGGAATGTATGTTTTTGGAACAAATATAGGTCAAAATGCTCAAATACAATCTGTTGATTCAAATACATCAATGACTGTTACTGTTGCTAATGCTGGAACAATTTCTGGAACTTTGAATTTTGCTTCGGGAACAGAGTCAGCCGAACAGTCTTGCTATACTCATGGTGCTGCAACAACTGTAACTAATTTACTTTTGAATACAGATGACTTTAGTAGTGCTTCTTGGACAAAAACAACAACAACAGTTACTACAAACGTTGATATACCTCCAACTCAGATTTATTTTTCTACAGCAGCAATAACAGGCACAGCAGACCGATTGGCTGCTACAGGTAATAACGCAACAACGACTCAATCAATAACAACAGTCGTTAGCACTCAGTATACTTTTTCAGTTTACATAAGATCTGATATTGCTACTCCTCAAAACGCAACAGCTGGAAGCATTAGCTTTGGAACTGCAACTCAAGCTTTTACAGCAAGCTTGCAATGGCAAAGAGTTTCTGTAACATTTACAGCAACAGGTGTTTCAACAACGGCAACAATAACAATTAACACAACAGGACAAAATATAATTGTTGGATCTGCTATGGTAAATACCGGAGCAACTGCCGCTCCTTATGTTGCCTCTGCTGGTTCTGCAACAACTGCTGGTGCTACGGAAATTTCAGCTTTACTTGCTTGGTCAAAAGCAAATTCTGGAGAAGCAGAAAATCAAGGTGTTGCTATAACAGTGTCTGCTCAAGGTGTATTATGGGAAATGTACATGAGTACAAATTCTGGATTTACTCCAAGCTCTTCAAATAGAACATTAGCAAACTTTGGTGCTACAACTGCAATGCATATTTTGGCAAATAGTAATGGTAATGTTTTTGATACATTTGAAGAAATTGGAGGAGGCATAACTGCTGCGGTTATTTCTCTTACAACTTCCTCAAATAATAGATTTTTGAACTATGATATAGGGCTTGATTATGGAAATGCGGCTACGGGATATATTACTACTATATCAAATCTTTGTAATAACAATTTCCTTCATAACTGGGATATAAGAAATCCAGTTAATGCTGTTGCTGCAATTTATCCTTTTGGAGGAACTTCGGGTACTACGAATAACAACTCAGGCTTGATTTTGCAAAATATAAAAATGAATGCATATAGTCTTCCTTTGAATAATAACTATCTTGGAGTTATTTGCAAAGGGGTTAGCGGTGCTTCTTTTTCGCCTCTTTCAGGATCTGCAACAACTGCGGTTATAACATCAACAACTGATGGTTTGGCAAATGGATATACAACGATATATGATACAATCTTTAATGAGCTTTATCAAGGAGCGAGTAATGGAGCTTTGGCTTTGACTTTTAATGCTTCCGCTCTTGATACTCCTCCTTATACTTTGAGCGGAGCATCTTTCTCTAATGCAGGACGTTTGTATTTCAAAAATTCTGGAGATTATGCCGAATATATATGGCCTCATAAAATATATGGAGTAACAGGTTTTCGTAGTTTAATGTATAAAGTAAACGTAAATGATTGCGGCAATGATGCAACAACGGGTTATGGTATTAAAATTGAATATGCCATAAATACTGGATCTGGATATGGATCTTATAAAGAGGCCACACCAGAAAATCTTGTTGCAGAAACTTTACCAGATGCTGATGTCGGTTTTTATCTTAAAATTAAGTTAACAGCAACAACGTTTATGAAATATACTTCGTTCACCTCAAGATTTGTTATTGGCGAAACTATTAACGGAGCTACTTCTGGAGCGACCGCTGTTATTGACGACGAAGAAGCTGGAGCTTCTGGTATAGGCGGGACTCTTAGATTATCAAGTGTTACAGGAACATTCATTCCTGGAGAGGTTATAAGGAGTGGCGTTACAAATAGGGCAACAAATTCTGCAACTAACGGTTTTGCTCTTGGTCCAAGTTTTACAAGCTATATAGATGGTTTGATAATATTTACAACTGTTGATAAAACAGCTTTATATCCAGAGGAAACTCCAACTATTACGTTGACAGGATTGAGATCTGGATCAAAAATAACATTTGTAAAAATTTCAGATGGATCTTCTTTGGGTGGAACGTCTAGTAGCGGAACGTCTTTTTCTTTGACATATGATTATTATGCAAATGTCGATGTAAATATAGTTATTCAGAACTATGGATATTTACATTTAACCATTCCTTATACATTGACAAATGAATCCGTTTCAATTCCAGTGCAGCAAGTTATTGATAGGAATTATCTTAACCCGGTTTAACGTAGTGAGATTTTATGGGATATTCGTTTGATGGTTCTCAAAAAATTATTACACTAACGTCAGGAACAACAACACTGGACGTTAAGGATTTGTATTCCAGATGGAAAGACTGGGTTTTATTAAGTGATAATAGTAAATGGGATCTTGCTTTTTTGGTTTCCGGTGGAGATACTATTGATCCGGGGGCTGGAACAGCTGTTCCTTTATATGCATTTTTGGCAAATGGATGGAGAATAAAGCCTCAAGAATCAAATCATACTCTAAATGTTACAAACGGAGTTCTTCTTGTTGATGGAGGTGGGGATCCTTTTGTTGATACAACTGGTAGCTATATAGTTCGTATAAATTATCAACAACCAGTTCAAGCTATTACTGTTGCAACAGGAGGTTTGACTGGTCAACAATCTCAAGATTTGTCTGCTATTAAAAGAATGACAGATCTAATCCCTGGAGCTTTGTAATTATGGCGTACACTCTTGATATATCCTTAGCTTTGGGTTCAAGTAAGGCTGGTATAACATTAAATGCTCAACTTGTTGATTCTTCTTTATCTGTTGTTGGTGGCAGTGTGTCTACGGGTTTTAGTGAAGTTGGCAATGGTTATTATCTTTGGCATTATGAGGGTTTTCCAGATAATTTTAGAGGTGGCGTTAAATTCTATGAACAAGGGTCTCCGAATAGTATTTTGACTTTTGTTTCTATAAATCCTCAAGAGACTGAAAATGCAGATGTTAAAGTTTCTGAAGTGTGTTCTGGTGGAACATCTGGATCTGTTAGTGTAAATGTTGGACATTCTAGTGTTGTTGTTCAAAATTCCACAGAAACAAGTGTTGGTAATAATAGAACAATAGAAATTACAAAAGGTTCTGAAACTGTTGGTTCTAATGTTGTTTTTGGTGAAAATAAAGAGGTTTTACCTTCAGAAACAATCAATATAATTACAGGGTCTCAAGGTTCTTCTGTTAGGATTACTCCTGGAGTTAGGTAAGAAATGGCAACAAAGAAGATATTTATTGAATACAAAGTTGATGGGTCTTTATCTTCAGCTTATTCTGTTGAGCTTGCTTCTGATGATTCTTCTTATGGAGTTAAGAAGCAAGACGGAACTGTTGTGGTTTCTAGCGGAACTGCTGTTACAAATTCTTCTACAGGTGTATATGAATATGATTTATCCGTAGATGATGGAATTATTTATGTCGCTTCTTGGAAGATAATTTCTTCTGTAGGATCTGAGCCTGTTTATGCGATACAATCTCTTGGTCCTTTTTATACGGTCGCAGAATCTCCTATCAAATCAACTCCTGATTATAGAGGAACATTTGTTCAAGGAAACCTATGTACTCTTTTCTTAAGTCTTACAGATGTTCATGGTAATCCTCTTACGGCAGAATCAATTTCTCTTGCAATTACGAAAGATGGAGAGGCTGTTCTTTCGGATATTAGTCCTGATTTTATTCGAGCAGGTTTTTATGCATTTGATTGGACTATTCCATCTGATTTATCTGCTGGCAGTTATCTAGTAACATGGACCTATGTGGCTGAGGGTTTTTCTGGAACAGAGCTTCAACAAATTGTTGTTTCTGCTAGCGGGGATACAGCTAATTCTTCTATTCAATTATATGGCGCTCGTTTAAGTGCTTTTAGAACGGCATTAAGCGAAATGATTTGTTGCGCGCAAAAGATTCCGGTTTATCACGAACAGTCTCTTCCGAATATTGATTATACTACATTTAAGTTTACATTTCCAAGATGGAATCAGGCATATGGGACGAGGATATTTAGGAATAACAAGCTCATAGAAAACGAGTATGAGATAAACTATTTCAAGGGAACTGTTATTTTTGATACACCCATGACTTCATATGATACGATTTATGCTGATTATAATTTTAGATGGTTTTCTGATGAACAAATGGATAGGTTTTTAGAAAATGCTGCTATGGTTATAAACTATTACCCTCCTCAGAGCGGATATAGCATACTGACAATTCCTGACTTGTACGTTCCTCTTGTTCTTTATGGAGCAGCAAAAGATGCTCTTAGAGAACTTCTTATGTGTCTCAATTTTCAACAGCCTCAACAGGTTTTTGGGGGTTCGGATGCGGCCCAAAAAGCGTTTTCTAATATGGAAACATTGAAGAAGAACTATGAAGAAGAATTTACAAGGCTTTTAGAGCAGAAGAAGTATGGCAAGTATCCAAGAACAAAAGGTATTGTCACACCAGAGTTTACCTTGCCAGGCGGACGTTCAAGATGGTTTAGATATATGTTTGGAGGGGGCACTTAATTATGAAGTTTATTCAGTCTAATTCGCATAGAGATGCGTTTCCCGAGCAGTACAATCATTCCATGTGCGGTAAGCGAGTTAGGGTTAGAATCCAAGGAAATCCGGGCGCTTCTGGTAATGCTGCCAGAAAACCCATAGAAGGCGTTGTGTTAAGGGTTGTTCCTTCTCGATTTGGTGAGTTGGCTTTGATATCAGGAGCTGGAAAAGATTACTATTCTGTGCGAGACCTAGATGTTATTGGCTAAATATGCCGAAGTATTAGTATGGAAAATAACAAACCGACGACTGGTGAATTTCTTGCAAAGCTTAGGAAGCTTGGCATAGAGAATGAGATAGATTTTTATTTTCTTCCCTCTAAAGAACTAAAAGAAAAGATTATTAGAGGGGGAGACCCGATTATAGACAAATTGCCTAAATTGGCTAAAACTTCGTTTTTAGAGTTGCCATATGGCAAAGGAATTGCATTGTACACTCCAATGGTTATTAAATATATTGATGGAACCTTAGATAAGAACAATTCATATATATTTGATTTGGGAGAAATTAGAGTAAGAAATGCAAATGAACTTATGATAAAATGTTTAAATAGAAGTAAAATTGCTGAGAAAAAATAAGAGGTATTTTATCTGTAATTTAGAAAACTAATATCGTTGAAAGTGTTATATTTAGAAAGATTTTGTTTGCAAACGACCTTCCTTATTGCGAGTCAGAGAAAAGACTTGCTTCCCTCTAGTTAGAGGGAAACGGAAGGTTGTATTGTTTTAAGCCTCTACTAAAAGGAGAGTACATGGCACGAAAGAGTAAGAGTAAGAAGGGTGAAGATTTTGTCTTTACTAAAGATTCTCCATCGAAGCTTTTGATATCAGTATCTGCGAAAAATGCCGGACAGAAAAAAGCTCTTAAAGCCATTTCTGAAAATCAAGTCACATTTATTTATGGTGCACCAGGAACCGGAAAGGCGCAGCCTTTGGATTCTACTGTTTTTACTCCAAATGGGCCAGTAAAAATGGGTAGTTTGCAAAAAGGAGACAAAGTATGTACGCCTGATGGGTCTTCTTCAAAGATTTTAGCAATATTCCCACAAGGCAAGAAAGATATATATAAGCTAACCTTTGCAGATGGTTCTTCCGTAGAGTGTTGTAAAGAGCATCTTTGGAGAATAACAGAGAGAAATTCTTCAGATAGAGATGAAAAGAAAGTCGTAGACACGGATTACATAATAAACAATCTTCATACAAATCTTGGTGAAAGAAACATTTACATAGAACTTTCTTCTGCTGTAGGGTTTTCTAAGAAAAATCTTCTCATAGATCCATATATTCTTGGTGTTTTGATTGGAGATGGAAATATATGTAATGCAAACGTTTGTGTTTCTTCCGCAGATGAAGAGATTCTTGCTGCTATACAAAATGATATACCAAGTGGTTATTCTTTAAAGAAAAGTTTTGGGGAATATGATTATAGAATTGTAAAAACAACGCTTCATAATTTGAATGGTTCTCAGTCAAACATATATAAAGATTCTTTAAGACTATATGGGCTTTGGGGTAAGAAGTCTTACGAAAAGTTTATACCAGAAGATTATCTGTATTCTTCAGAAGAAGATAGATGGGCTATATTGCAGGGACTTATGGATACCGATGGCTCTGTAAACAAAAAAACAGGTCAGGCATATTTTTGTACATCTTCTGAAATTCTCGCTTCTGATGTTAAATTACTTGTTGACTCTCTTGGAGGATTGTGTACTATTTCAGAAAAGAATCCTACATATACATATTTAGGAGAAAAGAAGCATGGAAGAAAATCTTATATATGTTTCTTAAATCTTCCAGATTGTTCTATGGCTTTTAGATTAGCAAGAAAAAAGAATCTTGCTAAACCAAAAACAAAGTATGCGCCGAAGAAGAGGGTTTTGCAATCTATTGAAAAAATAGGAGAAAAGGAAGCTCAATGTATTCTTGTTGACAGTGAAGACCATCTATATTTGACAGATGGTTTTGTTGTAACACATAACACTCATTGCGCTGCCGGTTGGGGAATTCAAGAAATGATGAAGGGTAACTTTGAGAGAGTTATCTTTACAAGACCATATGTTGAGGCTGGCGAAAAACTAGGCTTCCTCCCAGGAAACTCAGACAACAAGTTTGCTCCTTTTGTTATGCCTCTTTATGAGGTCGTGTCAGACTATCTCAGTCAAGAAGACCTAAAAGAATTGATTGAGGCAAGAAAGATTGTTGTTTATCCTCTTGCCTATATGAGGGGTATTACTTTCAAAAAGTCATATGTTATTGCTGATGAGGTTCAGAATTCAACTATTGCTCAGATGAGAATGATGCTTACTCGTATCGGAGAAGGATCTAAGATTGTTTGCACCGGAGACGTTGAGCAATCAGACCTTGGAGCAAAACTTAATGGTCTTGCTGACGCTATCAATAGGCTTCAGGGAATACAAAATCTTGAGTTTGTTGAACTTGATTATTCCTCTTGCGTTAGAGAAAAGATTGTTTCTGATATTGATCAAAGATATAAGGATGGCAATTCCCATGTTAGTCTTGCTGCTATTAGAGAGCATGCAAAGCTTCTTAATGGGAAACAGAATTCCTCCAATGATGTTAGTAAAACAGAGTACGATTGACGATAATTGATAGTCTGTTGTTATTTAGCTGTTCTTCCAAACATTAGAGGAAGATTCGGTATTTTATCGAATTACTGAATACCGACAGTTACGGAGTAAAGAAATGAATGCTATAACATTTATTAAAGAAATGAGCGAGGCTCTTTTGAAAGAAGCAGCAACTCTTAGGCCATATAAGCATCGCCCTTTTACGGGTGATGAGTATGAAACTCCATTGCATGACCCTTCTTCTATTCCTCCAATGGTTAATAAAGGATATCCTGATAAGCCATTGGTTCCTAAGCCCATGTCTAAAGCGCCTTCTCAAGAGTCTTCCGATTCAGGCGTTGTTGCTCCGTATCTTGGCGGTCAAAATGCTATTCCCACTTCTTCTATAACCGTTTCAATGTGGGTTGAGGCTTTTAAGTTCAAATTCAATAAGATGATTGAAGAGTATACGAGTAATAATGAAATTACTCCTGAACAAATAAAAGATCAGTTCAGAACCTTTGTTAAGGATGAAAAAGAAAACAAGCTTAGTCCTGAAAATAAACCTCTTACTAAAGAACAAACACAGAAGAAATTTGAAGCCATAAGTATATTTGAAAGAGCATTTGAAACGGCTTTTAATAAGTATTATAGAGAAGGAGATATTGAAGAACCCGGGATGAAGCCCGAAGATGTTTCTATTCCAAGAAATCTTTCAAAGGGAGAAGTTAAGGCTATTTTTGATAGAAGTAGATACTTACAACAGGGCAGAGAGAAGGCTGAGAAGACTCTTGAAGGTCTTTTGAAGTTACCGGAATTTGCAAGAAATGATTCTAATAGAAAACTTTTGGAAGAAGTTGCTGCTGAGCAAATGGGTTCGGCAGTTGCTAGCTCTATAAGCGAAGAAGATAGAAAATCTCTTTCTAAACTCTTTTTGGATAGTTATTTGAACAATAAACAAGACCCAGAATCTCTTGTAAGATGGAGCTTATTGCTTGGTCAGCCATTGAGCGGAAAGCAAAAAGCAATGCGAGATCAAAAGAGGCAAGAGAGGGGAGAAAAAGGCCCTCCTCCAATAATCCCTAAGCAGATTATGGAAAGTATTGACCCATTTTCATTTATATCAAACGATCTGTTTTTCCCGGATAGTAATAACAAAGATATTTTCTTGTCCTTCTTTTTAGAGCCATATGCAAGACAAGATATGTTTAATGCTATTGGTCCGGATCTTGACCCGATTGAAAGCGAACTACTTGTATCTGCAAAAGAAGGTACATATAGAGCTAATGCGATGGATGTTCTTCAAAGGCATGCGGATGCTCTTGTTGTAGAAATGAAAGATATTATATCGAATCCTGGAAATCATTTACATCATAAATTCTTTGATTGGGTTCTAAAAGAAATTGTAAGAGGGGCTAGTAGTAAGATTGGCAAAGAGATTCAGTTTACTCCAGATGCTCCTAAAAAGGGAGATAAAATGGTTGACCCATTTGAAAGCGCTCCTGATAGAGGGTTTAGAAGCGATTTTAGAATTGAAATGGGTAAAAATGTCTTTGAAACTGAGGGGCTAAGAATTGAAGGTCCAAAAGCGGAAAAAGGCGATTTAGTTGATGTTGATAAGGCGGATAGTTTGCGAAATAACTGGAATAGACTTAACCAGTTTATGATGGCTCTTTCTGGAAAATTAGATGCTCTATATGCAAAATCAACCAGTCCTGATCAAAAAATAAACGCAATGAGAAAGAAGATTCTTTGGTCAAGAGTTAGACAATCTTGCGAGTTGTCTGTAAAACAAACCTTGGAAGCGATATCAAGAGGAGTTAAGAGTATAACTGACGAGAGAATGCTTAACATTATCAATCAAGACTGGAGCGAGCTATTCAAGTTGGAGCATCTGAGCGATAAATCTTTCTCTCCTACAGAGCCGGATATAGCAGAAGCAATTCAAAAGTTGGTTGCTGATGGTGTTTGTAAAGCGAAGGTGGATAAGAATACTGGCAATGTTGCAATGACAGCACAACAGTCTGCTTATGATGAACTTGTAACTTTAAGTGCTATAGATTATCCTCCAAATATGAAAGTTAATGGAAAAAAAGATCCTAATTACATGAAGGTAAATAATACAAGAAATATCATACAGCAAAAAGCTTATGGAACTATGGAGAACTTGAAAGAAGTTTTGTTAGATCCAGATTTGATTACTCAGTTTGGAAATGACACTCTTGTGTCCTTTATTGAAGTTGTTGGGTTCTTCCCGGAGACGGCTGCTATTGGAGCTTTACTTGCTAAAAAGAACAGAGGAACATTTGATGATAAGATTAACTATCTTACACAACTTGTAAGAAGAGGTGTTGATTTAGGTAAGACTGAAGAAGAAATAGAAGTTATGTCTCCTCAAGAAATCTCTGCTATCTTTGATAACGTAAGAGGAATGCTTGAAACGCTGTATTCAACGTCTGAAGAGATAAGGACTAGGCTTTCTGATCCTAATTCGTTCTTCAAGGATGAGGATGTTTCTAGATTTGCGGCTGCTGCCGGCTTGGGAAATGTTAGAAGTAAAACTGATTTTGCTAAGCTGAATGATGAAAGCAAAGATGCTATTATAAATGAACTTGACAAGAGCGAGTTTAAGAAATATTGCGTAGATCAAATTACTGCTATTAATGCAATGAAGTCTTTCTTGGAAAAGTATATTTCGTATAGCACTGGTGACCAGGCTTTCTTGCAAAGAAATGGGTTCAAGAGTAAGGATGATTTTTATAGGCATATTGGAGTTAAGGGAGGAAGCGTTGATGAGTTTTTGGATAAGTCTCCAGATAGAAGAATATTCCAAGTAGCGCAAAGATACTATCCGAAACTTTTTGATGCCTATAATAGGGGCTTATTAAAGAAGACCGAGGGAGATAAGGCTGAATCTTCCAAGATACAAAAAATTGTTGATGATTTGCTTGCAGGCGCAGAGAATGCTCCTGTTGATCTTAAGAGTTCCAAAAGGCCATATGGTCCATCAAGACAAAAAGCTAAAGATGCCTTGTTCTTTGCTCAAATTTTGGATGCTGAATCTCCTCAGAGATTTGCTGTAAGAATGCAATCGCTCAAGAAGATTGCAAATCAAAGAAAGGTTGCTAAGGCTATATCTGTAAGACAAAAGTTTGTTAAGATGAACGCCGATATAACTATAGTAGACGCATTAATCCAAGGATTAAAAAATGGCGGAAGACAAAGCATGGGACTTGAGTAAAGAAGTAGATAATAGTTGCAAACTTGTTGCTGTATGTATGCATTGTAGACATCACGCTCATAATCCTACTATAGAGTTCAATTTTGGCGATAGCAAAGTTTATTGGCTTTGTCCTTCATGCACAAAGATGAATGAAATGGATTTTTCTAAGAGACTTCCTCCTGCTTATCCTAAAACAAGGAGACAATGAGTGTATATAGTTAAAAACAATACATCTCATGATTTGTCCGTGCCAGAGTTGAGTTTAACTTTGGGTCCGGGAAATAAGATTGACTTGGACATGATAACTTCAAGGCATTATATTGACCAATCTAGAACTCTTAGAAATCTTCTTTCAACTAACAAGATGATATGTATAGTTAGAGATGATGGATCTGGGGCTTATCAGATAAAAAGAGTTCATGTACAAGAATCCAAACCTCAATCGCCTTCGTCTTCTGATGTAATGGAATCAATTAAGCAGCTAGAAGACAAGATTACAAAGAGGATTGATGAGAAAGTTGCAAACTCTCAGCCTCAAATAGATGTCAATGCTTTGAATAATGCAATTTCAGCGTTACAAGCCTTGACTGGCGGTTCCGGAAAAATATCGCATATTGCTGAACAGAAGATTGAAGAGGCAAAAAGCGAAATAGATCCTAAACGACTTGTTGATATACAGAAAAGAACGGTTGGTAGGCTTGTTAATAATGCAGAATCTAATGTAAAGCATGATGAACAGATAACCGATAAAGATGTAGCGAAGAACGCTAGGGAATTAGAAGGGCTGTTGTAATAGAGAAAAGGAGAACAGAGATGAGTAGAGTTATAGGGTGTGATCCCGGAACGATGTTTTTTCAGGTTGCTGAAATGGTTGATGGGATCGTAAAGGTAAAAAATACGAGAAATGCGTTTGTTGAGCTTCCAAAGGGCGATGACGTTGAAGATGTCCTTAGAGGTAATAATTGGCAATTCGTAAAAGACAACGACACTTATTATGTTGTTGGAGATGATTGCATAAAGGTTGCTAATATTTTCCCCGGCAAGGTTGAAGTTCGTAGACCTATGGCTGATGGAGTTTTGAATAAAAACGAGGATAAGAAACTTGTTGTTCTTGCGGAAATTATCAAGGCTTCTGTTGGTCAGGCTCCAGACGATGCTTCGTGGGTATGTATTTGCGTAAGCTCGGAGTCCGTTGACAGCTCGGTTGATTCATCTTTCCATAAAAATAGACTTTCGGCGTTGTTTGAAAGACTTGGATGGAATGTAAAGGTTATCGAGGAAGGTCACGCCGTTGTTCTAAGCGAAAGGCCAACTATTACAGAAGAAGATGGCACGGTTGTTCCATATTCCGGCATTGGCGTTAGTTTTGGGGCTGGAAGAGTAAACTGTCTTTTGGCCTATAAAGGTCTTCCTGTTATAGGAATGAGCGTTGCTCGTAGCGGAGATTGGATTGATAAGCAAGTTTCCGACCAGACAGGTGTTGCTATTTCTCAAGTAATATCCGCCAAAGAAAAGAAGCTCGATTTTACCAATCTTGATGAAAATGATGATATTGTTTTTGCTTTAGATACCTACTATGATGCCATGATTGAGCATGTATTTAAGCATTTTGGCAAGAAATTCCAAGAAGTTAAGAGTCAGTTTACTCAACCCCTTGATATTATTGTTGCTGGTGGAACTAGTATGCCAAAGGGTTTTTGCGAAAAATTAGATAAGATAGTAAGGGGAATGAATCTTCCTTTTGCGATCAAAGATGTAAGACTTGCGAAGAGTCCTAGAAACGCCGTAGTAGAAGGTTTGCTCACTCAAGCCATGATTACGCAAAAGAAGGAGAATGCAAACAGAGTAATGGGGTAAGTAAATGGCATATGCAACAGCACAACAGGTCTACGAGATTTTAGCTCAAGCTCTTACAACTGCAACAAGCCCTGTTGTTAATGGGCAGCCTGTCCCTCTTTGGCGTTTTGGTAAAGAAAGAAGTAGTAACGTTATATCTGATGATACAGTAAATCAGTATATCGTTTGGGCTAGCGACCAGATAGATGCCTCTATAAGCGAGCTGTATGTTACTCCGTTAGAAGAAAAAACAGATTTAGAACTTAGGTTGATTGCGGATATAGATGCTTATAATAATGATGTTCAGGTTGATAAGCCGGGACCGATAAGCGCTGGCGATATTCTTGTGTTTATAGACTCTCTTACAGAAGAGAGGGCAATTGTTTCTTCTGTATCAGGATATGTTATTATTTTGGATACAGCTCTTTATGGAATCTATATGGCAGAAACAACAAGAGTTTTGAGAGTAAAGTTTCCTCCAACTATCAATCTAATTTGCGCTCGCCTTGCTGCTGCTAACTTGTACGATAAGTTTTTTGCATCGCAAGCTAATCCCAATATTTCTGATTATGGCAAAAATCTTCGAAAGTGGGCTTTATCTGATTTGAATTCAATCTTGCAGGGTATCATAATACTGCATGGTCAAAAGAGAATTGGTCATCGTTTCTTCAATCCAACGCTTAGAGATAGGTATGGATTACCTGGTCTTGAAGGCGGAGATAGAGAGATGAAGGGCGGTGACGCATGAGCGAGGATTCTAAGCAGTTTTCTGAACAGATAAGCGATTTTGCTAAATCTGTTTCAAATATCTCAAGCAAAACAAAGATAACTGATGTTGGTTTGAAAATGGAATCAATAGTATCTCCAGATAAAGAATCTGCCATAAAGAGATATGATTATGAACAGTATATGAAAACGTCTGATATTGAAGTCAATCTTGAAAATGAAGAAGAAATAGATAAGAAAATCGAAGATGTTGTTAATGAATTTCTTGATGATTTGTTTGGTAGGTAACTATAATGATAGATATTCTTGAAAGCGTCAGGAGAACCATATACCGTTGGGTAAACACTAATGTTGCCCTTACGGAAGATGCTCCATATAATACCACAACTCTTAAAGTCACTTCTTCGATTAGATTCAAGGCTGGCGATGAGGTTGCTCTTCACAATGGAGTTGATGGAGAGCCTGGTCTTAGAATATATGAAGTTCCAGATAACAATACGATTATTCTTGAAACTCCTATACAGGTTATTACTGGATGGAGAGTTTCGAATAACGCTATGCTTACAAAGACTTATAATGGACAGTTTATGCAGGCAATTTATATTGGAGAGCCAGATGTTATTCCAATGTATCCTGCCATAACCATTCTTGGACAAAAAAGGTCTTCGGAATGGTTTACTCTTGGTACTACCAAAGAGAGATATTCTCTTCAAATTGCCATTTATTCTGCTGCTGATAATCATGAAGATTCATATAGAACCGTTATGCAGCTTGCTGATATTATTCAGCTTGGTTTGAAAAAGAACATCTTCCCTCTTGTGGGACAATACGAAACAACAACCATTACGGCTGACATAGCCGCAGAAGATACTTTTATTAAGGTTGCTGATTCTTCAATATTCCAATGCGAGGATAAGATAGTTGTTGAGAATATATATCAGGCGGAAGAACTTAGGGTTGCGGCAATTCCAGATTCAACAACTATACAAGTATTTCCAAATCCTCACTTCCCTTACCTTGTAAGCGAACAAACAAAGGTTATCAGATTGACTAGGTTTATTTACAATTCATGGCCTAGCGATATTGAATATGGTTTTAAGTACAAGGGAACTCTATTGCATGCTGCAAGTATTTCATGGTTTGCTGAAGAGCAAGAAATACAGACTCGTCATGGATGGTCAGACCCTCAGTTGTCGTAATATATGTGGTACAAGCAAGCAAATCATCCTTATTTTGATATAGGTCATAAGCCTTCAAAAGGTAAACCTATTACGTTGTGGTGGTGGGATGGTAGGCTTTGGACTAGAGATACGGAAGACCCCAGGTTTGGTCATTCTGAAGTTGTTTCTCCTTCTATTTACAATGCAAATCTATGTAGAGGCAGATATGACCCATCTACTAATATGGTAAGTATAATGGCTTTGGGCGGTATTCCAGAAGGATGCGTTGATGCCATTAAGAAGCAATGGCCTTCTGCTCAGATTAAGTTATTTCGCAAATAAGTCGATATCTCCTAATGAGTCAAGTCAGACTCAAAAGGAGATGTTCCTATGGAAAAAATAGAATCTGGTAGAAGGTGCGGCAAGTTATATTCTTGCCTTGTTTCTTTAATAGAGCTTTTGCAAGACAGAAGAAAAGAAATTGATTCGGTATCGCATTGTTTGCCTAGACTGAAATATGCAAAAGAGTTTGGAACGATCAAACTTTGTACAGCAAGAGGATGCGGTCATACTTCTGCTTTGGCGAAAATTATTGAGGAAAAGTTTGATAAGGCTATTGTAGTCTTTCATACTCTCAAGATTTCTGCGATATTTCAGAAACAGTATCCAAATATAAAAAACAAGATTACCATCATTACTCCTGAAACTTTTGACAAGTTATGGGGTCATGCTGATGTAGATGTTGTTATTGTTGATTGTTGTTCTTTGCTGTCGCAATCAAAGATAGATGAGTTATATGACATAACGGCGTATGCGATGAAGAACCCTATGTATATACTTATGGAGTAAAAAATGAAAATATTGACTATTGGAGCATCTCCTTATTTGCTTGTTCGTAATGGCAAAATGAATGCGGATGTTATTGAGAGATTTATTTCTGAAGGACACCAGGTTTCTTCTGCTGTTTGGCATCATGATGAAGGCTATTTCATGCCATCTGATGAGGGAGTTCATGCGTATGAGAAAGATGGTAGAACTATTTGTCAACTATACCCCTTTACTCCTAAAACAGAAGAGGCTTCTCCGTTTATCTATGAGCTTATGAAAAGAATACAGCCAGATTTGGTTGTTACTATAGGAGACCATAAGGATACAAACTTTATCTATGCGATTAAGGCAATGTATCCAACCCTGTTTAAGTGGATAGCTATATATACTTTTGATTCTAAGGGATTGTCTCCGTCCTTGAAGGATGCTTTTGAATATGCTGACTGTTCTTTGGTTACGAGCGATTTTGGTGCAGAAGAAATCTTGGCTGTTGCTAATGTAAAATGCATTTGTAATCCATATGGAGTAAATCATCAAATCTTTAACTATATTGATGGATTTGATAGGGATACGGTTTTGTGTTCGGCAAGGAACGCTCAAGCAAGTAATTTGCCAGCATTCATAATGGCTATGGCCGGAACTGGGATAAAATCCTATTTGCATACCAATTTATACGATCCGGGCGATTACAACATAGATTTACTCAAAGAGAGGTACAAAGCGGATAATTTAGAGTATACGAGCGATTATTGCTCTATAAAAGACGGCATCCCTTCCTCCAAATTGAATGAGATTTATAACAAGTCAGCAGTTATTGTTGATTGTTCAATTAAATCAGCCACAGGGCTTTCGTTATTGGAAGGAATGGCTTGCGGATGTGTTCCTGTTGGCCCTAATTATGGTAGAGTTGGAGAAATAATTTCGCAAATGCCGGAAGGACTTAAGTTCACAGTTTCGTATAATACATTTATAGGGCAAAATGAAGAAGAATTTGCCATAATTTCTCCTACCGAACTTCGTTCTATAGTTTATGATGTAATGAGCGATAAGGGTAGGCTTAAAGAAGCATCTGAGGCAGCAAAGCAGTTGGCCGTAATCTATTCTAGTAACAGATTTTTAGACAATCTTATGGCTGCTGTAAAAGAAACTGCTTCTTCTAAGCAATGTATGGTTTTGGATTCTGTATGAATTAGTTCCTCCAATTAGAAGGATTTTCGATAGGCTTTTAGAAAAAAAGAGGAGACTCTGTATTTTATGTGAATAAGATATAGAGTGCGGGACTTGCTTATCGGGGACCAAGCTTAGAAAGAGGAGTTAACACAAATGGCATCTAACAATGTTATATCAGGAATAGATTATCTGGCTATCGCAACATACTATTCCGATTCAAGGGCTAATAACCTCGGCTCTGTTACTTATCTATATGATGCGGTATACAAAATCGTTCTGTCAGACAATGTTTACCCAACAATTGATCTTGTAAATGAATTCTGGACAAGTTATCTTGTCAATACTGACATTTATCGCTCTCCAACTACATATTTGAGCGCTGTAAGATCAATAAACAATCACGTTGTAAACAGAGCTGGAAACGATCAATGGGGTAATGCGATTACGGACATAAACGACTACCTTATAGATCAGAATATTACGGTCCCGCTTGGGTGGGCAGATCTTTGCAAGATAACAGGGGTTCTTATTTGTAGAGACAATATTACTGGTAGTCCTGCGACATATACTGATGGTACAGCAACCCCAGCATGCTAATGGCGGCGTTCACTTAAGTTAGGAGTTACAAAAATGCCTATTCCGACAGCACAAATGGGATTTGTTGGTTCCGTAAGATTCAGCGGTGGGTCTATCGGTCAAGAAATCTTTGTAAGGGCTAAGTCCTGCGATATCAGAGCAAAGCAAGAAATTACATATCCAGACGTAGTTGATGGTCGTATTGATAGAACCCTCTACCAAGTTGGTCCCCGCATGGTTGATGGTTCTTGCGATTTTCCTCTTGTTCATGAAGGTATTCAGAATGGAACAGCAAAGGATTGCGGAGAGCCAACCGCAACATGCCAGACAAACCTAGCAAATCGTTTGTGGAGAATTGCTTCTCAAAGAGACTCGGTTGGTAGACTTATAAATCAGTTCAATGTTGATGTTCGCTATACCGATAATACCGCTTTTCGTTATCCTAACTGTATCATAAATACAATGAGAATTAACGTTACGCAAGCAGATATTGTAAATATGAACTTTGGAGTTATAGGCGGAGCCAATGTAACTGATAACGTAAGAGAAGCTTTGACAACCGAAAGAGATCCAACTTTCCTTTCTCCTGCTCGTATTGTAACATGGAATGACTTTAGAATCAATATATTTGCTAGAGAAGAGTCTATTGTTGTTCCGGGTTCGTTTATTCGTTCGTTTGAAGTTACCCTAAACAACAATGCAGACCGTTTCTACACCTTGAATGGAAAACTTGTTCCTCAAGACATTACTGCTCGTAAGAGAACAATTGAGGGTAGTGTTGCTTTTATGGGTTTCGCAAATAAGCAGTTCCATGACTTTGTATATAATAACCAGAATCGCTTTACTTCTCAAACAAAGATTCAGTTTGGATACACTTTGGGCAGTTCCATTGTTCCTTATTGGGCAACGGCTCTTTGGGGAGTTATTTTCCAGATTGAAGAAGTCGCAATTTCTAATGACCTCATTGAAACTAGAATGCCGTTTAGCGCTCTTGGCGATTGCGAAAACGATTATGAGGCTATTGAAATCGGAGCTTGCAATACTTCTGTTGATAATTCTTCTAATACATTCGGAGGGCCAACGGCTCCTGGATATTTCTCGCCTCTTTCCTAAGTGAAAGATTTGCATAAATGACGATATGTTCATAGGGCAATGCCTTCGTTACAAACGAGGGCATGTTCTGTTGTCGCTAAGGAGGAATCATGGCAAAGTCGTTAATTGTAGAAGAAGGGGAAAATCTCATACATATTCCTTTATACTATCAAGCAAAAAAGAATAAGTACGGAGTTCTTCAGTATAAAATACTGTCAGACGAGGAAGGTAAGAAGCTTGTTGAGAAAAAAGATGAAAGCGTTGATATTCTAAATACTAAATGGATAAGTCCAACGTGGAAGTCTAATAATACAATTGTAAGATCATCTACTTATTATAATCCATCTGACGGTACAAATAGAATAGATTGGTCAAAGTATCAAGACAATGTTTTTAGAAACTGTTTGAGAGAATGGGATGTTGTTGATGGAGAAGGAAAGCCCATTCCGGTTAATTCTGATACAATAGGATCTCTGCCTTCTATTATCGCAAGCGCATTGCTTGAGAAGTACGATAAGAGTATTTCGATAGACGAGGACGAGAAAAAAAAATCATAACTGATGCGGCAAACTTGCTTAGCGGCAAAGATATAGATGAAAGTCTGCACGAATCGATCAAAGAACATTTGCTTGCATCAGAATATGGATGGTCTCTTGAATATATTAGGTCTTTGGATATTCGAGACATGAAAATTCACACAATGGTGTGTTTGATGAAAAAGAAAATAGAACAAAAACAGATGGAATCATTTGCAGGACTAAATGCGATAAGGAGAATGGTATGAGTATTTTTGTTGGTAAAGACGAAGAAATTGTTGTTGAAGTATATACTATCGAGGTCAATGGCATTCATTTTTGTTGGACAAAAAATGGTAAGGGGACTAAACCGGATGGAGTAACAGAAACCTCTGATGGTGTAAAGTCATACAAAGTGTTTTTCAGAATTCCAACATATCGAGATACGATAGATTTTGTAGATACTGGTATACAGTTTTCCCCTAATGGAGATTTCAAGGTTTCTTCAGGAGCTGTATCGTTTTATAGGTTTGTAAAGCTATTGAAGTCTTGGACCTTTGAAGATGCTCAGGGAGAGCCTATTCCTGCTAATCAAGAAATGGTTTCGTTGCTAAATCCTAAGCTTGCTCAATGTATAAATGCTGACCTTGAAGAGCAGTTACCTCAGTAAGTTAGGTAAGCGTTTGCATCCAAGACTTTTGTGCTGGCTAAACTTTCTTGTAACTTCTGCATAGAGTAGATGGATTAGGAGATGAAAATGCTCTACGAAACAGAAGGTTTAGAGAGAAAAGCATTAGGGCTATCTGGCCGAGTTTTTCCTTCGCCTCTCAATTTCCTGTTGGTTGTATTGAGGATTGAGTTGTGGCTTTTTGTTTTTGGCATTATTGTTTGTGTTGCCAAGGGTCTTCTTTGGGGATTGTGGGATGGACATGGATTTTTGGCTTCATTGAACAGCGGTTTGTTACCGTTGGTGATTCCAACAGGTATATTGGTTATTTACTTTATTTTCATATGCCTTATGCCTGAGGTTTTGAGACTTATTCTTACAATCCCAATACTAACGTACATGCTTCATTTTGTTTTCTTTTTTGGAATACCTGAATCTGGTCATTTTAGCGGAAATGAACAAAAGATTGGTATTGTGGAATCTTCTCGTTCAGCGGCTATTGAAACTAGGGATTTGTATAATAAGGCGATTGATAATCCGAACGGTCCAGAGGCGGAAATCGTTGCTAGGTGGAAGTCTTATAATCCCGGGAAAACATACGAATCTTACATTGTTGAACTTGAACAAAAGGCTAATAAAGAGGCCGAACAAGCCAAAAAAATCGAAGAGAGTCATGGCCTGTTTTTTAGGTTCTTATTTAGGGATTAGTTTTCTAGAATAGAATATGGCATTTTGAGACCGTACAATTCAAGGATTGTACGGTTTTTTCTTGTAATAAGTGTTTATCATAGGACGATAAACACTTATGCCATTTGATCCAAACAATTTACCCAAAAACATAAAAGAGATTCATGCTAGGCTAGTTGTACAGTGTGGCGCTGTAAAAGCGCAAGAGATGATTGAGTCTCTTGATAAGATTGATGACTCTTTTAGGAAAGCCCATCCAAAGGTAAGAGCATTTGAAGATGCAGTGAATTCTTTAGGTAGGGCATTTAGAACGGTATCTTCTCCCGTTATCGCATTTGCTGGAGCTATAAATGCTCCAACATTGAGTCTAGAAAAAGCCGTACAGATGAATCTGAAATACAGAGATTCTGTGGTTCAGAATATGGCTATTCTACAAAGATTTGGAACAACGCTTGGTCAGTATAAGGGTAGAATTGAAGATCTTAGAAAAACGTACAATATGAGCTATGATGACGCCATGAAGCTAAATGCTTCTTTGGAAAAGTCTTTTAGTCTCAAAGATCCTGGTAATCTAAATAAGTATTTAGAGGCAGTTAGAAAAACTGTCGGCAATAACATTAATGCAATGAATGAATTTAGGTCTACGATAGAAGGGACTATTAAGAGTAATCCTTTCTTGCAAGATATGTTAGAAGGCGGAAATATAGAAGCGGCAAAACAACTTGCTTCTGCATTGCAGGCTAGCGGTCAAATAGATTATGACACATACAAGAGTTTTCAAGCTATGGCTTTGGCTCAGGAACGATCTCCCGGAGAGCAGTCAGCTCTAGATTCTGAACAAAAGCCGGCAATATATGCAAGAAAAATGGCTGCTGCTATGGAAACCGGAGCAATGAAGGCCGGTAAAGAAACTGTAGATGCTATAACAAAAGGTATAGATAACTGGGCTGGAGGAATAGATAAGGTTTCTGCTGCTCTTGAGAAAATGAATCATCATTTGACAATTGCTAGCGGGATAGTGTCTTCTATTCTTTCTGTTGTTGGCGGCATGACTTCTTTGCTGTCTCTTAGAAAACTAGGACCATTATTTAGAATGTTAGGTGTTGGAGGAAGGGCTGCCGGAGCTGCTGGGGCCGCTGGTGCTGCCGGGTCTGCTGGAGCCGCGACCGGCGCTGGTGGTGCGGTTTCCGGTGGCGGGATATTGGCAGGCCTTGGGACCGGAGCAGCTATTACCGCTACTGCTGCTGCTGCTTTTGGAGTTGGATATGGAATAGAAAATCTCGCAGAAAGAGCTTTGGGCGGAAAAGATTTTGCAGGAAATGCATTTAATGAAAATGCAAAGTATGCTGAAATGGCGGCTAAAGAAGCAGATCCAGTTAGAAAATTGAAGATGCAACTTTCTCTACTTGAAGCTAAGGCAGAAAAGGAAAAGTTTGATAAAGCATCAAGCATGTTTGGCAGATGGAGAACAATAGAGGCTAGCGATGAAACTAATATTGCAATTAATCAAGCAAGACAACAATTGTCTGCTTTGCAGGTAAAAGAAGAAGAAAAAATAGTTGAACAAAAGAAAATACAAGAAAAAGTTGATGGAGATATCAATAATCAACTTGAAAGACAAAAATTAACAACGCAGATAATCTCAAGACAAGTTGAAATGTCAACTAGATTATTAAGTTCTCAGATTACAATATATGGTAAAGCTGGTGATGTTGGTGCAGTTAGAGGGTCAATTGAGGAAAATAATAAACAGTTAGAAAGGCAAGAAAATATTCTTAAAGAAAGAATGTCTCTTCTTGAAAAGCAAAGGACAGGCATACAACCAGATAATGAACAGGCTCTTTTTGAAAATGAAGCAGCTATGAATGAAATTCGAACTCAAATGAACGAAATCATTGAGAAGAAAAATAAGAATATACAAGAATCTATAAGTGCTAATCAGCCTCAAATTGAACAGCTTGAAAGGCAAGTTTCTATAGCAGAAGCGTATGTCTCGTTGTTGGACAGCGCTGGCGCTGGATTGAAGGCTCAGGTTGGAACAAGGCAACAAGTCAACGACTTGATTTCGCAAGAGCTTGAAATGATAAAGGCTCAAGATGTTGAATCTCAGAAGGAAATGACTCGTCTTCAAGCTAAACTAGCCATTGCTCCTCCTGAAGAAAGAGCAGGAATCGAAAGAGAAATTTACGATGTACAGAAAAAGATATATGAAAATAGACAAAAAGAAGTTTCTCTTGTTCAAAAGCAGACTGATTTAAATAAATCTATGAGAGAAGGATGGATTAGTGCCATTCAGGCAATGACTACTGGCGCTGGTGTTTTCACTAGAATTATTATTAATCAACAAAAAGGCCTTGGTAATTTGGCATTTGGAAGGCCTGATAGGATTAAGGCTCTTGCTCTTGGTGGTACAACTGGAGGAAGAACGTCTTCTGCGCAGTGGACTGCTGGCGGATTTACAGAAGGTACGCCAGGAGAATATGAACAAGATGTTCTTTCTCAATATGGTATTTCGGCATTGAATGGCATGCAGGGAAATGCAAGAGCATTAATGCGATGGCAAGCGGAAAAGGGTTCTAAAATATCTCCTGCTGCCGCTACATTTGGAGTTGGCCCGCAAGGAACTGGCGAGATAACAGGGATTAGCGAAGAAGGTCTTACTAAGATGTCTTCAGCAATAGGCGACGGAGTTAAAGAGGGTGTAAATAAAGCTCTTGAAAATAAATCGCCAAATGCCAACAAGTTTGTTATTACCGAAGAAGACTTAGAGAAGATAAAAGGTTCGTTTGTCGATGCTTTCTCTAAGATTGGAACTGAAATTATTACTGAGACTATGAAGCGTATTAAGGAGCATTAAAGAGTGTCTAATGTTTGCTTAGGCAATCTACTCCCTAGTAGCGTCCTTGCGTATGATAATATAGATCTTATTCCCAATGGATACATTCCGGAAGTAGGAACAACAGCAAGGCCTCGTACTAGGAACGCTGGCGGACAAGTGATTTCCTCCAGAGAGACAATACGCCTATTGCCGGCAGACCGATTATATGCAGAGTTTTGGTATGGGGTTAGTTCTCGTATTACTGGAACTAATTTGCGAGATGCAGGACAAGGGGCTTTTGATGCTCTTGGATTCTTAGGCGGCGGTGCTGGCGCTGTTATTGGCGGAGCATTAGCGTGTACTCTTACTGGCGATTCGGAAAGAACAATATCAAGATGGGTTTTCCATGTATGCGATGCTGAAAGCAAACTTAATAGAGAATATATTTTAACCCAAGAAAATATAGATTCTAAAACTATAACTTTGCCAGATTATATAGAAGGCGTTCTTGGTGTAACAAAGGCTCCAATTGAATTTGTAACCCCAACAACTCCTTTAACTTCAGAACAAATGGCTCAGGCAAAGGCGATTCCTTCTGATGAGGTTGAAGCTCGTCTTGGTAGAAGAGTCGCTCCCGATCAGCTTACTGATAGCGATATGAGAATTCTTCTTGGGTTAGGCGATTTGAATGAACTTGAGAATTTGGGGAATTCTAATGGAGCCATTAGGGGTTGGCCTCAGACTGCTGAAGGACAGATTCAGGCCGAGTACACGAATTATTCATACTCGGATAGTTCTAATTTGTTTGTTCGAATTGTTAGGGATTCTAGGAAAAATTTGTATAGAGCAGATAATGAGTTTGATAGGGCAAATGGTCATTGCTTTTGGAATGGAAGCACTGATGATTTGACTGATAAGGTTATTGAGTTCAATCTTCAGGAGACAGTAGACCCTAATCTTGAAGGCCCTCCGCTCCCTCCACTCAAAGCTGGTGATAAGGTTTATATTTCGTATGCTGCGGCTATTAAGCCGTTATTTAGGCATGCAACAGAGAATATAACTAACTTTTTTCTTTTCCCCGATCAAAGCGCATATCAACTTCCTCCTCTTGATAAGGTAAAGGGGTGGAATTTCAAGAAGTTTGAGTTCAAAGTTAGAAAGAAAGAGAGCGAAAGATGCGTTCTTGCTGATATTGTTCATGATGACGAGATATTGAGACAAATCAGTTCTGTTCAGTCTGATGGATTTTTGAGCGCTTCTGAAAAAGCGAAGAGAATCGCTAAATTAAGAAGCGAAATCATTCTTACTAGTATAGAAGGACAAAGGCTTGTTGAGAGCAAACTTGAGAAGGCGCAAAGAGTTCCTTTTATAAAAGGTTGTTATTTTGCTGATTCTAGAGGAATATTATCTTTGGATTTGAGGGGCGGAACTGGTCAGCCAAGTCTTATTATTGCAAGGAATGATATCAGAGATCAAGGTTGGTTTGATAGTTTACTTCAGGACTTGCAATCTTCTGCTCCGGGAGCTTTTGATGAGAATGGAGAAATTCTTCTTTCGTCGGCAAACGATTTATTGTTTGATGATTTTTTGTTTGATATAAGCGACCATGTAAACATGGCGCTGTATGATAATGAAAAGTATGGATATGAGAGAAGATTTGCAAATGCTATTGCGGCATGTTCTTCTTTTGTTCAAGATAAGAATGGAACAGGAGTTGGAATCCCCAATTTGGATTTCGTAAAAAATCAGACTCCTGGAAGAGACTCATACGATCTTTCATCAGCTAAGTTTACTTCAGTTCCTATGCAGGGGTCGGCGACTCTTTCCACTTGTAATGTGGTGTTTGTTTATGATTTTGGTTTTTGCACAAGAGGAACGATACGAGCTGATATGTTGTTGAGAACTCCGTTTTTTATGAATCAACTAACTACAAAATCAAGAATATATGTAGAAAAGTTTCAGGCGCAAAATCCGCTTACGAGAGATGGCGGAATATTTGTTGGTACTAGGATTTCTTCAGATGAAAAATATTCTGTAACAACTGACCCCAAAAACTACTATGGTTGTCTTGTATATCCAGATTCTAATAATGGAACCACAAACTTTAGAATATTCAATAATGGAACTTTGGAAAGAGAGTTTCAAACACTAAAGAGATCTGAACCTCAATCTTCTGGCCATTCTCTTCCTGCGATAGATTCTAGTTTGACGGAAGAAAGCATAAAATATGGCGGTTATGACGGTATTTTGGGAGATCAGCCCGGATACTTCAAAGGAATTGAAATTACTAAGGATAAAGCCGCTATTCTAATGGGTAAAGACCTGTTCTCATCTGTAAAAACGGATAATCTTGCGTTTACAGTAGAAGAGTCATCAGGAAGATTAAATGTTACAGGAATACCCGGTAGGAGAATGAGAAAAGTTACACTAAGATATACTCCTTCCAAGAAGTTTGTAGAACAAGATGAAAGGATAATTGCTTTTGTTTTCCCGGGTTCAAAAAATGTAATAGACAATATTGGAATTGCTTATCAGGGACCGCATTCAGAAAGAGAAAGAGTAATATGCGTAACAACAAAGTATATTCCTCTTGAAAACTGGTTTGTGGATGGTGAAATCTTAAAAGAAATGACGGTTACTGCTATAGAAGTTGATTCTGTAGAAGAAGAGTTTTATCAGAAATATAAGGTGTCAACAAACGCCGTTAGCACTTGTTTTAATTCAAGAGGCGATTGGCTTGTATTTTATGAGGATGAAAATGGCGGCGATGGAGATTTATCCAAAGGCGGAGCAAATGCTGATGGAAGTCATTTGGTCGGTCCATTTGAGGACGGAGCGATGCCTGGATTGCAAGATAAATCAGATAAAGAAATATCTTGTTTACTTTCTCCGGATAGGGGAAGAACATGGTATGATTTCAAAGGCATTGTAAGAACTATTGTTGGAGATGAAGTTGGAAATCCTGTCGCTGTTTCTGATATAATAGGTAATAAAGTTCATTTGTTTTATACTCTCAATAACTCTCTTATGCATAAGATAATACAGTGTAATGATTTTCAATATGATGATGCATTTTTAGCGTATAAGAGACCTAATAGCATAAATGCGCAAACTCTAGTTTCGTATGGATTGTATCATTTTTCTTCATTTGGTATAAGAATGAGAGAGTCGGTAAGTTCTGTTGTTGTTGGAAATATGGATGATAACTATATAAAATCGCAGATTCTCCTAAATGAAGAAATGAAAAGCTTGAAGAGGTATGATTATAGGATAACTATTTCTGGCGATTCGGCAAATTATACGCAGGGTTTTCCGGATGTTGATTTTGTTTCTTATAGGGATTCATCTGGTCAGTTGAAAGTTATATTTGTAAGCGGAGGAAAGATTCATTGTAGAGGAAGTTCTGATGAAGGGTTTTCTTGGTTTGAGTTTATTGATGATGGTATGTATATTCATAAGAATAGTTCGATACAAGAGTTGAAGCCTGTTTACTTTTTAGGATATGCTGTGGATACGCAATTGCAGAAAATGTATTTGACATATCAAGTTGATGGTATGTTATTTGTGAGAAAGTTTGATGCAGGAGCATCCGTAACTTCTACCATGCAAATGAAAGATATCCTTGACCCTGATGTAGGAAGTAGCAAACCAGTATTTGTTGTTGGTTCTTTGAGTCCAGAAGTAAAGACTGCGTTGAAAAACAAGGAAGAAGAGATTGTTTTCCCGTATAAAGATATGGACGTTTTCGGTGGCAATTATGCAATATCCGAAACCCCGTCTCTGGGATATTCTACGGCTGGCGGTCTTTTGAGATTGTTCTATAAGGATGCCTCTGGTAATTTTAGAGCTTTTTCGTATCCAGAAACCCCTATATTAGATATAACTTATGGGAAACCTTGAAAAATGAGCGGAGTAGATTGGAGAACAGCTTCACCGGGTAGGCCTGGCAATCTTAAGTTCAAGTGTGAACTTTGGGCGAACTGTCCTATTTACGAAAGAGTTCAACAGGACCAGGCGTTTATATTTTCGCCAGAAACTCTTATGTATGCTCCTCAAGAACTGAGGAATAGGATTGTTACTATTCCGGGAGTTGATGGTGCTTATCTTAGAGTTATCCCTCAGTTTTATATACACAACTTCATATCGTTTATAGATCCAGACGCTCCAAAAGAAGCTCCAGATCCTGGAAAAGAAGCAACCAAATCAAGAGATAATGGACCTTATTCTTGGGACAATGTTATCCCTCTTTCTCAGCTTATGTTTTTGTCTTTAGTTCCTACTGATTTGACAGCAAATTATCTTAGAACATTAGATTATAAAGCTGTTGAATCTTCTGCGATTGCGGCTCATCAGACATGGATATCTGATGGAAGCTTGTTCTGTAGCGATAATGTATTGCCAACAGAATATGATTCTATTCAGAAGATAGAAGAAGATTTTGTTAGAGTAAGAAAAGCTTTTTGCACTAAGTGGGATTATAGATGGGAAAACGTAGGACAGTCTGTTGCTGTTACTTTTGTCAATACCGAGGATTTTAATCCCGAAAACGATACTACTCAAAACAAGAGGGTTGAACAAAATACAATTGTTGTTCCATCAACTGATGGCATTTCTCATGCTGGCGACCCAATTCAAGTGATGAAGGATAATAATGTTGAAAGCATATTCCAAATTTCTGAGAATATGTATGGTTCATTTGGCGGTAATGGCGGTATAAATCCCGGAATGCATTGGAGATTACTTAAGAGGACTCCAATATTTCAGGGAGAAGATTTTAGTATAGAGTTTTCAACAAAAGCTCCGGCGAGTACGAATATTGGTTCGACAAATGCTAAGTTTAGAATGCTTGAAAAATTCAAGTATTTAGACGTTTATTCTACCAATAGTAGTGTTGTTTGCGGAGCGCTTGGCGCGGATGGTCTTTTAGACCAAAGCCGTAATAACAAGATAATAGAAAATACGAGAAAGATTTTCGATTTTAGTAGACAAGTATATTACATAATAGAAATCGGGGTTAATCATCCTGACCATAACTATTGGATTATTATTGCGGAAAATTCTTTCCCTATCTTTTGTCATGTTGGCGTTACTCCAACGTTGCAATGTTCTGTAAAAGAGTCTTTTAATTATCAAAATCCTCCGCCAGCAAGAGAAACAGACTCGGACGAGGTTCAGCCATGCAGGACCGGAGCAGATGAAACTCAAAGTTCAAGAGATGTTGATTTGGGAGGACAGTTAAAAGAGGTTACTGTTGCGAAGCTTGCTCTTAGTCCTGTTCTTAGAAAGTTGTCTACATATGATGCTGCATCTTCTGCAACTTTGTTGGGGATGGAAAAACTTAAGGTTACAGTAAGACAGCATGCTGGTCATATTGTTGTTACTTTTGCTGGATTTGAAAATAATCCTTGGGTTATATCAAGAAAGGATATAGACCCAGCAAAAACTCCTATATCTATAGAACTTCCTGATGCTGATGGAGGAACAACTTCTTATGATGTTCCGGTCAACGAGAGTCAGGTTTCTTATAAAACAGTGCAAATGCTTATTCCTTTTGCTCAAATAGCAATTATGGGCGGTAATAGAAAGTGCGGATTTTCTTTCGCGCCAGTAATATACAATCAACTGTTTGACTTCTTGATGCCTCAGCCTTTTTCTATACAAGGTCCAGTTAATGCTGATGAAGTTGAGTTTTTATGGCGAGACAAGGGAAAGAGTCTCGATCCATCGGTATCAGTAAACTTGGAAAAGCAGCAGTATACGAATGAGGCAGGAACATATACCGAAATATGCGTAGACCCTAAAAAGCCATCAGAGAAGGCTAAATCTAGAGATACATGGGCTATTGATGTTCAAAAAGAGTTTGTTTTGAACTATGGAAAAGCTCCTGACATGATGAAGAATGATATGGCTGCTTCTTATGGAGCGCTTCCTTCTAATTTGACTGTTTCCGCAACAGAATGTACTATCTCTCAGGGGTCAACCTCGGAAAATAGTAAGCTTATGCAGGCCACTATTAGCGTGTTGCCAGGCGGTTATATGTTCCCGGCAATAGATGATCCTAATGGGGTTCCGTGGGTTCTTCAAGATTGCGTTACTCCTTTGATATATACGCTTAGACTGTTTGTTCCGCCGAAGGGTTGTATTTTTAGAAAAACCCCTGTTGATGTAAGCCAGCATGTTCTTTCGTTTAATGATGAGTGGTCTGAAACGGATTGGCAAAAACTTGAGCATAGCGGTTCTATTTCGTTCCTTGTTAGCGATGGAATGAAGTTTAGGAATAATCAGTCTAACTATCTTAATAAGCTTATTGATAAGACATTCTATTTGCAGGTAAGTATTTGGTGGGAAAATGGGATAATGGAAACCCCATCAGATCCTAGGGATAGAATTGTGTTCACAGGCCTTTGTCATGGCGGAACAATAACAACCGAAACGAATAAGAGAGTTTTGGATTGTAAAATGATAGATTATTCTAAGATCTTGAAAGATCAGTTTTTCATGAACTCTCCATTTTTTGATAGGATGAGAGATGTAAATGCTGTGCGAGATATTATACAGCTTGCAGGACTAAGAGATGGCACTGATAATGATTCGTCTTTTGAGCCGGGTTCTTTGATAAGGGTTCTTGCTAATTCTGAATCTAAGGGAGGTTGGTATAATTTCTTCTTCAATGGGGATAAAATCTATAATAGAGAATATGCTTTGCCTGGTTCTTACGATATGTTGCAGTCTCCATTTATGAGATTTGCAGATGGAAGTAGTTATTGGGATGCTATAGAAAAAATGGCAGGTCTTTCGAATAAGGTAGCGTTCTTTGATAGATTAGGAGTTTTCCATTTCAATCCGTTGCCGTATGATCAAGAAATGTGGGGCGGTCAGTCGGGTTCTCAGACAAATTGGACTATACAGGATTGGGCGGCGCTTAGTAAGGTAGATTTCTTTGCAACGCCAAAGCAGTTGAATATTGATGGGAGCGATTGCCCAGAACTTAATAGGCAGATAATAGGAGATTACAAGATAGAAAGAGTTGTTCAAGATGTTATGAACGAGATAAAGGTTATAACAACAACTCCAAATGGAGAGATTCTTGTAGCGGGACATACAAACTACGCTTCGTTGAACGACCCTGATTCTCCTGGTTTCTTGGGATATAAGAAGCCTTTCTTGCAAATGGATGGTATATTTGGAAGCGAAGATACCGTAAAATGGGTTGTGAAGAATTATACAAGAATGTTTATTCCTCCAATAAAGGTTTCTTTCAAAGCAATTGGAAGGAATAATATAAAGGCATTAGATGTTGTTACGTTCCAGCCATTAGGTTCTAGAGAAAAACAACCTCTGATTGTTACTTCTGTAAAGAGCGAAGTCGATGCTTCTAAGAACACGTGGTATCAAGACTTCGAATGCTTATGGTTGTTCCCAAGACAGGATATACAATGGGGCAATACTAATGAGATTGGACTTGGGTTGGATGGCTCTATTTCTGGTAATATAGGAGGCTAATATGTCAAAGAATGCAGCATCGGCAATTTGGAGTAAAATGAAAGATGAGATAAAGAAGGATAGGAATTCTGCTGAGAATTTTCTTAATATAAGAAATAACCGACAAGGTTATAGAGGTATGGGCATGTACCAGCTTACAAGAAATACAGCCGCAGAAGGAATTATGATTGTTGGAGTAACTAGAGGCGGAAGGGTAGGACAATAACTAAATGCCTGGCAGTACACCATTTTACGGTTTAGCTTACTTCACCTACGGAGATGATCTTGGTGATGGCGTAAACGTACAGCGAGAAATAGACCGCTTCCTAGTAATAGATAAGCAGCTCTATGGGTTGTATGCTGTTTTTGGTAATGGTGTTATTAGCGGATGGACTGTTTCTGAAAGAAATAATACTGGATCAAATACTATAGCAGTTGACATAACTCCTGGTATAGGTATTATATCTAGCCTTGCTGTTCAAACTGATTCTGTCGGAGAGGTCAATGATTTGCCGCCAGATGATACTTTCTATATTTATGCCGTTTTGAATAGCGGAACAGTAAGAACCAGAAGCGTTGAGTTTGTTTGGAGTAGAACTCTTCCAATTAGTCATGCTATAAGATTGGCTAGAGTTATTACTAATGCGAATGGAATCGCTTCTATTGATGCCGATTTTAGGCAAGAGATTAGCTTCCTTGAGTTCATTAAAGATGAAGTTGCCAAGCATAAGCACAGAGGAAGCCCAAGTAAAATAGACTTGCAGACAGAAACAAGAAATCAGTTACCCGGCGCTCGTATTGAAGATTTTGATGCTTCTAAGGTTGTTAGCGGAAGACTGGATCCTGCAAGGATTCCTCAGTTAGACCATAACGATCTTGCTAATAATGGTCTTCTTACTCACGCTCAGTTAGATTCGTTTACGAGACTTATAAACTCTGGTAATAGACAACTCCTTGGAGAAGTTGGCGCAGTCAATACAATGAAGCTTATCACGGCCCAGTATTATCTTGCAGATACAATGAATCTTAACTTGAGCGAGCTTGTTGATTATCCAAACTTGTTCGTATGCTATCCTGGTATTACTCCAGATTCTGGTATTGATTTTGATGCAACTTCTGCAAACCTAAGTCTTGATACTCATTGTATTTCTGGCAAGCCTGTATCTCAAGGGTCTATTACTTCTATATACTGGGCAAATACTCAAGCGTTCTTTACTGCTACGGAAAAACAGAATGTTACAATTGCAAGAGATACTGTAACTCTTACTAGGGGAGGCGGAAGCTCCACTACGGTAGAAAACTTCGAGCAAGTACCAAATGCAGGCGTTGCAATACCTGGCTTTACAAGCATTGTTCAAATTACAACAGACAAAATAGGCGTAACATCAGAAGATACTTCTTCTTTGAAGACTCAGGGTTTTTATAGCGGAAAGTTCCAAACCGAGAGAGAATCAAGGATAATATATAAGAGAACCTTGACGCAGAATAAGGATTGGAGCCTTTATGATGAGTTGATTTTGGATGTCAAGAGTCTTTCTATATCGCACGGCGCTGTTTATATGTATTTTGTAAACGGAACCGGAGATTCAGCAAAGCAATCGCAACCATATCTTGTTCTTGGTCCGGATGAAATAACTGATAATGTTGATCCTGCTTTCAACTCTTTTGAAAGAAGAGTTTTTGATATTTCGCAAGAAGACAAGAGCGATGTTCAAGAAATCGTCTTCTATACAGATGACACTATAACAAAGCATACATTCTGGATAGATAATATCTTCCTAAGAAATCAGAGTCTTTATCCTCCAAGCGGCATAATCCGCTTTAGATATTCTAGCGGAGTTTCCGTTTTATTTAGTTCCATCAACTATGATGCAACAATTCCAGAGGATTGCGACGTAAGAATAAGAATAAGGGTTGCAAACTCTCCTGCTCTTTTGGATAGAGCAATATATACCGCCAATCTCAGGTCTGGCGATGTGTTTTCTCTTTCTGGAACTGATGCGGAAATAGAAGTTGTTTTGGTTTCCAATCCAGATAGAACCAAGACCCCTACGCTTGAGCAGATTGAATTACAACTTATTGTAAGTTCAGATATTACCGGCTTTACTATATCAAATGCTCAAGAATGGGATAGGGGTACATACGTTAATGGGAAGCAAGTTCTTGACGAGTATAACCCATTAAGGTCTAAGATTATCCTTCAAGAACCCATATCTGTAGGAGATATTTACTACATTTACCAAAATGGTGTCAATGAAAATGATCCGCAAGGAACAGCTATCTATGGATTTAGAGGACTTCTTTTTAGAACACTATTGTCTCCTCAACAGGCAATAGATATCGCTTCCGCCGGTTTCTCTCCCGGTTTCAATAACCCGTTCTCTGTATATAGGCTTCAAAACAGAAACTTTATTATAGCGGATACGGCAAACGACAGAGTTATAGAAACGACTCCAACAGGAGAGTTTGTAAGAGGGCTTGGCGGTCATAATGCAACAGATCCTTCCTATTTCTATCCATTGACGGCTGTTTATAATCAAAGGAAGGGCGTTCTTACTGTTTCTTTCAGTCAAGAAATAGATCCAGAAAAGGTTGATATAACGAAGATGCGTCTTTGGATTGGTTCTGCAAATCTTGTTCTTGGCGAGCAGGACCAGATTTTAGATACAGCGAAAACTGCAAAGCTTTTAGAAATTGCTCTAACGAATGATAAGGTTGAGCAGTTGCAGGATCCTGATTTTGAAGTGTACATTGATATGTTGTCCGGATTCCTTCCTACGCCTTTTGCTTATCCAGATAGCGCTAGAAGATTGCTTACGAGTAAGGGTATTAATGTTTTCCTTGGCGACTTTGTTTACATGAATGATATTAGTAGGCCGGTTTTTGCTAATGTTTCTAGTAGCGGAAACTGGATGATTTGTAACTCTACCATAATAGAGGAAGAGGTTTCTACTGGCGATACGAGCGTTCTTACTCTCAAGGTCGGAGAGAGTACAACATTTACCGTGTCTGTTGACCCTCCGGGAGATGGATTTGAGTTGGTATGGGAAAACAATATTCCAGCAGCAATACAGGACATTGTTTCTTTTGCTGCTCCAACTCCGGGTAATGTTGCAACAGTAAATCTTAACTCTCCAAATGATTCTCAAATAAGGACATGGCAGCTTATCTTTACGGCTGTTTATATAGAAACCGCAACCGGGATTACGACTGCTAGAACAACAAATACTCTCATATTACATATTGTGGCTTCTGATGCAGGAGAAGGAGATTCGGAACAAACAGACCCTCCTCATCTTGTTGAAATCAATTTCGATGATGAAATGGTTGAGTTCTCTTATAGTTCGTTAACTTTCTCAGATTTCACTCTGGGATCTATATATGAAATTGACTCAGAAAAAATTCTTGTGAGCGGGCTGGTAAAAGAGTCAGACCCATTACCGGCTCCAACTCCGGGTGATGGGGTTGAGACGTATGAACAACAAGCGATTAGAAAATTGACAAACTACAGAGGCAAAACGATCATACTTAGTAGAAAAGATAAATCTGTAAGTTTTGAGTATCTTGCCTCTGATAATGCTTATCCTTCTGATGCTGTTATAGACGACAATACTAATGTTGTCATTGCAGAAACATCGTTCATTGGGAATGCAGGAAGAGTAATCAAGGTTGATTCTGACGGCAACATTGTTTGGCAGATAAGCGGAGGCCTTTTCAATAAGATAAACGATGTAAGGGCTAAGCTTTCTGGCGATGTAATCGTTAGCACATGATTCCAATTGATGAAATAAAAGGAATTCTTCCGATTATCTGTGTATCCAGTATCACGGAATAAACCATATTGGGAGAATTTATGAATGTTATTTGCTGTGTATGTAAATTGAACTTTGAAAGTAAAACTTCTGGTTCAAAATATTGTAGCAATAAATGTTGGAATGCATCGCATTTAAGAACATGTGCTTTTTGTAAAAAAGAATTTGTCAGTAAAGATATAAGAAAATGCTGTTCACGCAAATGTGGCAGTAGTATGCCTAAAAAACCTGGATGCAAAATATCAAAATGTTTATTTTGCGGTAATGAATTTGATAATGGATATGAAAGAAGAAGGAAATTTTGTAACAAATTTTGCTCAGGTAAATATTATGCTAAGGATAGAAGAAACGCAAACTGGACAAAAATAAAGGCTAAAGAAAGATTTACTGGAGTTGATTCTATTTGGTATCTTAATTCTATACCCAGAAAAAGAGTTTTGGTTAATTTGAAAATAGGATGTTCTCGATGTGGCTGGTCTGAAGATATGTGCGATCTTCATCATATATATGGTAGAAAAATTCCAAATGCTAATTCTCATGATAATTTAAGTTATTTATGTCCAAATTGTCACAGACTTGCGGATAAGAAGAAAATAAAACCAGAAACAATAATTCCATTTTCTAAACAAGTTGGTGAAAGATGGAGAGATGTTTATGACACCAATTGAGTGGATAGGTTTTTTTAATGAAACAGGCTACGGCCAGGCCTCTCTAGATCTTGTATCTGCGATGCTTCGTTCAGGGAAATATGATATAAGATTAGTTCCTCTTAATGGAAGTATATCTAAACAGTTTGTTGATGCTGAAACAAGAAGTTCTCTTGATTCTCTTATAAGGAAAAGGCCTAATCCTAGAGCCACTCAGGTTTATCATTGCATTCCTCCAATGCAAATGAGAATCCCAAGGACTGATAGGGCGCTGGGTTTCGCTACCTTTGAAACGTATGAGCCGCCAGAGAAATGGATTGAACTTCTAAACAGAATGGATGGAGTTATATGTCCTTCGCAGTTTAACTATAAAGTTTTTGCTCATGCCGGTGTTCGAAGACCTTTATTCTATATTCCTCATTGTTTTGATTCAAGATATTGGCATGATAAGGTTCTTCCATTAGAAAATCGCAAGCCATTTACTTTTTTGTTTGTTGGTACATGGAAAAAGAGAAAAGGTTGGGCGGAACTTGTTGAGGCTTTTTGTAGAGAGTTTAGCGCTTCAGATAACGTCCAGCTTATAATCAAAACAGATAAGAATGATTTGGCAACTAAAGAAATAGGAAAACTTACAGCATCTTTGGGGTTAACAAAGGAATTACCACCCATTTTGCTTGAAAGAAGAATATTCGACAACGCATATTTACCGTCCTTCTACAAGTCTGTAAGTTGTCTTGTGATGCCCACTTTGGGAGAAGGATTCGGATTACCGGGTTTACAATGTATGGCAGTAAAGGTTCCCATTATAATAACCAATTTTTCTGGGTGTCAGGAGTATGCATCTAATGAAAGATGCACAATGCTCGAACCTGATGGTTTTATGATGCATTCAAATATGGACAATATACTTCAGTTTGCAAATAAGAAGTGGCCGAGGATTCCTATTTCGTCCATACAAACAGCCATGAGAAGTGTTTTTTCCAACAGAGATCAAGCGTTATCTAAAGCCGATAAAGCATATGAGTATGTTCATAACAATTTCTCTTATGAGGTAGCAGAAAAGGCGTTTGGAGAAACAATGGAGACTATTTACCGTGTCAGCCAAACTTAAACTACAACCATTTAGCGCACCGCTTTCTGGTACAAAGGCTATTGCTTTTACTGTAAGCAATCTTGATTCTTCTAAGTCTTATAGAATAGAGATTGAAAATGCAACATTTAACAGGACTCTGAAGCCAAACACTCTAACTAATGGTTTTGTTTCTGGTAATCATGTTTATGTTGAGGGAACTGCTATTGTAAGCGGTAGAGTTGATTTGGGTTTGACAGAAGCAGATTCTGCAAGCGTAATATCTGTGTATGCTAACGTTGAAGAGAAGACAGATTCTGGCGTATGGAGACTTTCTGATATTGCTGCATTTTCATTTCAGATTGAAAGTTCTGTACCAAAGGGTACTGGCGACAAGATTTCTGTATATCCTCCGTTTGTTGGACTGCAAGAAAAAGCAACTATTAAAGTTCATTCTAAACCAAACTCAAGTTTAAGAGTTAGTGTAAATAGTAAAAACTTTGTTGTAAAGACAAACTATTCCGGTGAAGGTTCAATATCGTTTAGAGCCATTGATGTTATAAGCGGATCTTCTTTATCTTCAAAGACTCTTTTGAAGTTCCCGGTTTTGTATTCTATGCCAAATGATAAGAGCGGTCAAATATTTGATTCCGGTTCTTATGTTCATTTTGTTCCAGAAGAAATGAAAGCATTACAGGCGACGAGTGATCCGGCTGCTCCTGAATGCGCTATATTGGACCCCATTCCCGGCGAAGGATTGACTCTTAGGAAGCTTGATGATTTTTGCGTTGACGGCGCTGTTGTTGGCGATATGTCTATTTTTGATGAAGAATCAACTTTTCATAACTCTAAGGCAGGTTTTTGCTCTGATTTGAACGAGGTTTATCCTGTAAGCAACGAGGCTGTTTGTAGAATTTTCAATTCAACTTCTTCAGCCCTTCTTCATGATGGTTCAGGACTTGTTGTTTTTAGCTCGCAAGAGACGTTTGAAAACAGTCCTGATGTAATGCCTACTCTTTCTAGTAGGGTCTTTATTGCAAGTCTGCCAAGTTCTTTGAAGTATAAGGGGAATCCGGTAAGAGACGGTTCGATATTGAATCCTCCAAGGTTCTATCACACAGTAACTCCAAGCAATATATCTGCAAATGAAAAGTATGGTATCATTTTTAGAGTAGATGATGGAACTGTTTTTGAGATACAATATACAACTATCCTTGGAACAGTTGCTGAAATAATATCAGCATTTGTCACTTTGGTTAATAACGATTTATCTGCTAGATCTTATAACATTAAGGCTGTTGATCAATCTACTTTTATAGAGTTGAAGTCAGATGATAGGTTTACTATCCGAACTGATGTGATTTCTGGCGATGGAACTTTTGAGGCTGCGTTAAAGAGCAATAGAACTCTTGATGTTTTGGTTGATTCTTCTGCTATATATGACCAAGGTAATACTTTGGTGTTTTTGTCTCCGCAAGTTGGGTATCAGTCTCATGAAATAGTCAGTAGAGATTATGTCAATAATGTAATTAGAATAAATGTTCCCAATGGTTTTAACAATGATGTTGGTCCGAATATTTTTGAGACTATATACTGTCAAAAGTTTGTTGTTGTTGATTCAGATACAGAACTTCCATCTGCTAGTTTGACGGATGTAAATCCTCTTCCATATGTTTATGATATTTACAATAGAGAGGTTAGTTGCGTATATCCAGTTGTGGCAGTAAGGAAAATAGAAGCAACAGGCGAAGAAATTGCATATGTAGTATGCCAGGCCCCTGTTGACGGTATTTATCAGTTGTTCTATTACTCTTTTAGAGTTGGTCAATCTATTGAGAATACTCAATGGAAACAGTTGACCCAAGTTGGCGAGAACAAAAACGCAAAGATAAAATGCGATAAAGACGGCAATCTACATATTGTGTGGGAATCTGACAGGTTAGGTCCAACTCAGTTGTATTATTCAATATTAGGGCAGTGTTCTAGAGCTATAACAAATCAGATAGCAATGTCTATTCTTGATAAGAATGCTTTGTCTGATGCCAATGTAGACCTTTATAGCATACAAACGCCCGGCTCTCCTATACAGACTGGTTTTACTAGAGTTCTTGGGAATAACGGAAAGGCTTCTGTATATAGTAGCACTTTTGTTGCTGTAACAGGAAATCCTTCTCAAGATACGGCAATGGCGTATACGACTATTTCTAAAGATGAATATGGAAACGATTTTCCAGCCGGTTTTTCTCAGTTGAGTTATCAAGTTTCATTTAGCCTATGGATGCCTAAGTTGGCTACGGGAATTCTTACTGATGAGGATATAGAGGAAAGATTCAATCAGTGGAAGAGTACCTTTACTCCGGTTGGTAATTATACTTATTTGAGAAGTAAGAATGTATATACAATAGATAAGTATGAAAGATTCTATGAGAATAGCATTCCTATTTGCGGAGCTTTTAAGTTAGATTCACAAAATATTGCAACGAAAGTCGGAGGAGATGTATACTCAGGAGTTGAGCATAATTATCCTCTCATATATGGAGAGTATACTCAATCTCCAACTCTTACTCATGAATCTAACATTCGACATTGGATGCTTCTTTTGGTTCCAGAGAAGATAAGGTTTAGGGCCAAAAACACAGAAACATACTCTCAGTTTTGTCAAAGAAACAGTCAAGATGATGGCGATTGTTCTGGTTTCAATAACGAGATAGAGTATGAGATTGGAACCGGAAGATACAAGTTAGCACTTATTCTTTCAACAAGCGCAAATGATTCTGACGAGAGATCTGCTTATAAAACTCATATTATATATAGGCTTTTAGATGGATATGTTGATTTTGCTGAGTTGAAAAATCTAAAGGTGGCTGTACATTACTCGAAAATGGGTAGCGACCATATTGATAGCGTTCTTAAGAGAAGAAAAGAAACCACAGCAGAAAAAGACAAATACAGGTACAATGCAGATATAATTGTTTCCTATGGAAATGATATTGTCGCTGCAACTTCTTTCTTGGCTGATTTTACAGACCAATACAGGAAGTTTGACATTGTTCTTGGAATGCCTCCTGGAAATGGATTTAAGATTAACGAAATAATCCCGTTCAAGGGCAATATGTATGAGAATGGAGATTTCTATCAAAAGTTTTATGATATCAATATAGGTCCGCATTCGATAACTTTGAATTCTGATTATTTTGATTTCTCTAGTTTTGATAGAGATACATCTCAAATGGTTGTTCATGATATTGATAGAAACATTCTGTCCAATGGAGGTTTTGAGGATACCGTATTGCCTTATGCGGACCATACAAGACTTGAAGACGGTTATACCTCCATTGATGGATGGACTGTTTATAGAGGCGTTTCATATAGAAGAGTTTCATCTTATACTCCGCCAAGCACTGTTGGTCTTTCTCCTTCGATTGGAAGAAGTTGGGTTGAGGTAAACGGACAGCTAGTTGGTAATGTTGCATATAAGGGAGCTATTTATACTAATGTTGCTACAGAGGTTGGAAAAACATATTGGGTTACGTTTGACTTGTCAAATAACCCAAATAACTACACTCAAGGATCTGTTGTAACGAAGAGAGTAAGGGTTATAGCTGGTCCTACAACAAAATTGTTTACCACAACATTAGAAGCAACTGGCCCAACTCCTACAAACTGGAGAACAGTATCGTTTAAGTTTGTTGCTAATTCAACATCTACTTTGCTAAGATTTGAAAATGCATCTAACTTCTTCAATGATCCAAAAGACTTCTCATCTGGTCCTCAAATAGACAACGTAGTGGTTGTTCCTGAAGAAAGTTTGAATGATGAGTTTTCCTCATTTACTACGGCAGAAAGCCTTCTTGTTGATCAACAAGAGTTTGATTTGAATTATAGCCTAAATGCAACAGACAACTTTACTCAAATACCTATTACTGTTTCAGATACATATCAAAACAAGAATCCTGACTTGTTTATAGACAAGAAGAATAAGTTCCATGTTGTATGGCAATCCAATAGGGATGGATATTGGAATATATTCTATGGAGGAGCAAGGGTTAGGGGTGTTCCTTTTAGATTTGATTCTCAAATAACGGATTCAGGAAGTAATAGTGTAAATCCATCTATTGCGGTGGATGGGTTTGGCAGAAGAGTTATTGTTTGGCAAGATGATAGAAATGGGAATTCTAGTATATATTCTGCTGTTTCTAAGGTTGTTGATGATGAATTTTCGGATATGTGCAAACAAGATGAAATTGATGAGTTTATATACAGATGGAACTCTGCTATAGACCCATATTTTGATCCGTACACAGCAAATATAACACAATTGAACTGCGAGATTGGGTTTAGTTTTTCTGCGCCAAGTACAAATCCATTCCACTTTAGCCTCTGGTTGTATGAGGACAAGGAATATACAACTCTATACAAGAAGATTTCTTCAAGCGAAAGCATAGGCGGTTGGCGAGTTGATAATGTTCAGTTGGCATATAATGGCCTTTCCGCAGTTGAAGATACCGTTTATCAAGTAACATATACTCCTTCTTATGAAGATGATATAAGCGGAAGAGTCTTATATGTTATTGTTGAATACGAGATAAGCTCAACTATAGTTGATATTGTAAATTCTTCTAATGTAAGAACTATTTTTGCTTATGACGGATTGAATCTAAAATCTAATAGGTTTGAAAATACAGAAAATGTTACTGCAATTTTTGAATCTGAAATGAGATCTCCTATTGCTGTAGACCCTCAAGATCTTAGTGATATAAACTATCAGCTATTTAGCGGCGTAAGTTTTGAATATCCTCTTACGGAATTGCCTGGAGTTGAAGTTGATCAAAAGATAAGAAGCGTATTGCTTCATTATGATCCAGCCGGAGCCTCTGGTAATGTAAACGCTGTGGTTAGATTCAATTCGCCTATACTGGCTGTTTTCGTTAGCAGTTCTAAGTTGATTGCAACTAATACTGTATTTGGTCATTCCGGTGTTACATATCATACAACGGATTCCACCGCCGGAATAGAAAATCTTGATACTCTCGTTATTTCTGCTGATAGAAAAACTATTACAATGGATTTTGATGTAAATCCTGCAATGGATGAAATCAGGGTTATATTGTTAGATGATTCTGCATCTGTTGGTGAAAGCAATTTCGTTTATTATTGCCCATCAAAACAATCTGCAAGATGCGATGTTCGTTGTTCGTTCTCTAATAACTCTATTGTTGATAAGACTGTTCATTTTAGAGTCAGTTTCTATTCTAATCCTGAAAAAACAGATTTGATTATGTCTTCGTTTACTCAAACTGATACGCTTAACTGGTTCTTCTCTTCATCTGATTTCCCGCCAGAAGGTCTCACTGTTCAGCCGGGACAGTCAATAGGCGTTGTGTATTCTCCTGAAATATTGCCATTTGAAATGAGAGAAGCGCAGACGGTTACTGATTATTCTGAAACTCTATTTAGACAGCCTCTTATATGCGGAGTTCCTTATAGGGTCGTTGTTGAGAGCTATAGAGATGGTTCATTCTATGTTGAATCCGAGTTTGAACTCCTTTGCCCTTGCGCTAGAACGGATGCGGATTTGTGGAGTAGAGATAAGGATCTTGATAACTGGGTATCTAGCGGTCGTGGATTTGATGATATTAGAGTTACGATTACCGACCATGAATGTTTGTTCCCGAAGGTTGTTGTGTCTGAAAATGATCTATTCTATGTTATTTGGCAAGACTTTAGGTATTCTAGGATATTAGAAAACCAACAGTTTGTTTCACCAGATTATTTCATGGCATTATATGATGCTAATGCTGATAAATTTGTATGTTCTGGTCAGGGCGAATATGATAGAAGATTGACAAGTTTTGCAAATAATGGAAAAGTTCTTTATGATGCATCTATTTTCTTAGATCCGTTCCAGAATATTAATCTAGTATTACATGATGGACAGAAGGTTTATTCTCAAATATGTAGTCTTGGTTGCGTATATGAAGCAAAGAACAGGGATCTTATTCTTCCATGTATGTTTACGGATGAAACAGACCCTTCATTCTTCGTCGTTGGCGGATCTCCTGATAGAGCTGTTGATCAATATCAAAAGATTAGAATTAGGCCATCAAGTATATCGTATTCAACATATCTTGATTTGCAAACTCCAATTCCTGTTATAACGGATTGCTTTATCGAGTTGGATATCATTGGAATTCCTGGTGCTTATGCCTATAGACTTAAGAATGAGACAGATGAAGACTGGACAGAATGGTTGCCTATTGGACCGGATTTGCCAGCTCAAACTCAAACAGATACAGATGGAACTAAGAGCGAAAGAGATTTCTTTAGAGCGTATTTCACGCAAAAGGATAGGTTTGTAGCTCCTTGGGTTACTTCTCCAGAAAATGGAGTGAAGAAGGTTTGCTGCGAAGTTCTAACGTTCTTTGGAAAATCAGAATCATTCTGCGTAGATTTCATGGCAATCTATAATTCGCTTGAGTATAAGATAGACTTATTCTTTGATGAAGAGCTTACTCAGCCAGTTCCTCTATATAAGAGCTATCCGGTTGTTAGCGCGAATAAAACAACAACATACATAGATGATACTAATTTGACTTCTATACAAGAAGAAACATCTAGTGTTTCAACGATATGGGCCAAGATAGAGTTCAGAGATAAGAAGAAACTTTCTGTTTTGGAGCAACTAAGAGCGATTGATAGGTTTGGATTGTCTAGTAATATAACTATGAATGTATATCAACAGGGAATAAATGACCAGATTGGAATTGTTGTAACAAAGGTAAGCGAAGGAATATACAAGGGTTCATTCTCAGTGCTTGAGGATGATGGAGTCATAAATATTGATGGTCTTGGCATAATAACAGTAGATGTTCCCGGACAATGCAATCCTGAAACTTTCTCCGAGTTATCAACAAGGGCTACAATGATGGAATCTAATAACAGTATTGATCAAAAGATATCTATATTCAACAATTTTACAGTATTTAGAGAGAAATATAACGAAAGTGATATGAAGGGTTCTTTTGGTAATCCTGACTATTACAAGATAAGAACTTTTGGGGCCTCTCCTGTATCTTCTGGTTCATGGGTTGGAGGGGGAAATGGCCCAATAAAAGGCGATATAGGTTATGAGCCTTCAAATGGTTCTGGTAACGGCGAAATCGGCGGCGGTTCTGGTGGTTCCGGAAATGGAGGAGGCAGCGATAGCGGTAGTAATGGAGGTTCTAATGGCAGCGGTAGTAATACTAATGGCTAAGTTTTGCTTGAATAGCATAGGATAATAATCATGGCGAATCTGATAATAAGATATGGCAGTTCAAGCGAAGGGCAAATGCTAACAGATGGGCAGTCTATGTCTATTGGTTCGTTTGTTAAGGATACAGTCTTTACTTTATATCTTTTTCTAACAACCGACAGCCAAGATACCGTATATATAGCATCTGATTCTATAACTGTTGGTCAAGATGGATCTTTCAAGCAAGCATGGGAGGCTGATCCTAGCGGAGACTCTGATGGATGGGTGCTAAGCGATATTGTAAAACCGCTTCCTGTTAGTATATTTTCAGGAAAGCCAATGTTTATAAGTATTGATGTTGATACATCATCTACTGGCAATAAGTCTATAAGTTTTCAAAGCATTACTGATGCTTCTGACCCGAAGTTTCTCTATACTTTCTATTTTACAGTAACAGAACCATCAACACAAAATCCTCAAATAAATGTCATTTACGATGGAAATTCTGTTTCGCAAGAAGGTACTGTATCTCTCGGAAGATTTGCCCAAGAATCGGTAAGTAGCGTAAATTTTGAGATATTCAACTACGCAATCCCGTCTCTTGTTATACCTCAAGATGGAATAAGTATTACTTCAATTGGGTCTAGTGAAACGGTTACTTCTAATCCTTCATCTTCTGGTGAAGTCAGTTTGAGTTTCAATCAGAACTGTACTCTTACTGTAGAATTAGATACGCTAGAAACTGGTGATAAATCTTTTGTGGTAGTAATTTCATCTAATGATCCAGATGAAAATCCTTTCATATTTACAGTAACATATTCTGTTTCTCTACCGTTTGAATTAATCGTTTCTCAGGGAGATACAGACCTTGATGATGGATCTACATTAAATCTTGGTTCATATAATGAAAGAACTACCATTAACAAGGTTATAACTCTTGAGAATAATGGAATATCATACGGGATAAGGGTTACAAACATATTGGTAGGAGGAGAGGTTTCTCTCGTTAATCTTCCTTCTTTACCATTTGTTCTTCAGCCAAATAATAGTAATTCAGTTCAGTTTACGCTTAGGTTTGCTTCTTCAAGTTTGGGCAGAAAAACCGGAGATCTTAGCATACAATGGGAAGTTGAGGCGTAATACATATGGCTACCAATTATTATGAATATTCTACAGCGTATTATGAACACACAATCGCTGATGGAGATGACGGAGAAAGCTGGGGTAGTCTTGCTAATGCGCTTGGTGAAAATGTAACTCTTGCTGCATACGCTAGCTCTAGTAACAGTAAGCCATCATTCAGTACGCATAGTGTTGATTTTACATTTTCGTATTTAGACATTGCTACTCATTTGGATAGCAATGCAACGACTGCTGTTTTGAAGTTCATTGTAAGATATGAAATTAGTAGAAGCGACTCTAATGCTGATGTTTTTTGTTCTATTTTCCCATCTACAACAAAAGGCGATCTTTCATTTCAAACTAAAAATGGGGTTGCCAGTCTCTCTAATGGAAACTTGGATTCGGTTCAGACGGCTGAAATTTCATGTTTCATGAGTAATATACCATCCAATGACACATTGGCTGGTAGCGAGTTTGGATTTAGCTTTTTCTTTGAATGCTCTAATGCAAGCGAAATAAATGTTGAAGTTAGAATATATGATGTTCAAATACAGATACTATCTGGAACAGGAACGTCATATACATTAATGGCAAAAGAGCAGAATGGTATTCTTACTGAGTTTTATGAAAATGGGGATACTTTTTACTTGCCATTCATAAGTGAAAATCAAATTGGTTCATTTCAAATAAGTATAGTTAATGCCGGAACTGAACCATTATTGATTCCATTAGGGTCTATTTCTGCTGATACAAATGGGTTAAGTTTGCTTTCTTATCCATATCCTGACACTGATATTTCTCTGGATTTTGAAAAGTCTGTTAATATTCAAGGAACATATTCCAGAAATAAAGCTGGAAGTTTTGCATCGCAGTTGTTTTTGAATAGCATAACTGATGATGCTTTATCTGCATTTTCTGCATTTGCTGCCTTTACAGTAGAAACATTTTCTCAGATAAGCGATGATGTTAATCTAATTCCTGCTGGTCCAGATATTGAAGGAGGGGATCAGACTCCAATTCCGTCTTTACCGTCCTTCATGGTTGTGTCTTATAATTCGAATTCTATAGCAAATAACAATACTTTGTCACTGTCTTCTTTCCCTGTTGATGTTCAGAGAATCGTGTCTGTAAATGTTTCAAATTTACTTATTGAACTAGATATGGTTCAAAACTCTATTACGATTTCAAATATTACAATAAGAGGGGATGGTAATATAGGTTCAAATTCAATGGGAGCAGGAACCGTATTGATTGCTGGTCAGTCTTCCGTTATTAATCTTGTTTTGTCAACATCTTCTATTGGTAATAAAGAGGTTTTTGTTGATATTTATTCTAATGCACAAAATGCTCCTTTGTTTAGTTTTTCTCTTACTTATGCAATATTGGAGCAGTATTCTATAGAGTTCAAATCTGATGGAGTTGTTCTTGAGGATAGTCAAGAGAATGATTTGGGAGTTGTTGATAGAAGCAGAGAGATAATAAAGAATTTTACATTACAGAATTCTGGAATATATAAAACAATAATTGTAAACTCTATATCAGTAACGCATGAAGAGATGACTTTGATTGGGGTTCCATCCTTGCCTGTTACTTTGTTACCAAATAATGCAAACTCTATTTCATTTAGTATGTCTCTTAGTACGGATGTTGTTGGTTTGAAGGAAGGAAACGTTGTTATTGATTATTCTGAGGGAACAACTGTATAATATTGGAGATTGACATTGGCTATTCTATCTGTTCTATATAAATGGTCGGTTCCAGATACATTCGATATCAATTTCGAATGGAGAATTGTCTCTCCGGCTGCTCCTACGCAAATTCCTACGCTTCTTACTTCTGGTCCGCAAAATGCAATTAATAGACCAACTCTTGTTTATCCGAATGGCGGAGAAGATATTCTTTCTAGAGAGGTGGAAGTTCTTTGGAAGGAACCAGTTCCTGCGTCTACAGACAGTCTTGATGTATGGTATGAGATTTACTTTACTGAAAACTATGATTACATGACAGAGCCAGATTGGAAGATGATTGCTTCCGTTCCAACTGGTATCGGGAAGTATTTATGGAAGATTGGTAATAGCATAAAGAGCAGTAACGTAAGAGTTGGTATTCGAGCAGTAAACGGAAGGGGAGAAAGAAGCGAGATATCTGTATCTGCTGCATCTTTCTCTATTAGAAAGTCACTACCGATTGCTCCATCCGTTTTGTCTCCAATGCCAAACTCTCGTTATGGAACAAGTGTCAAGTTTGTATTTGATGATTCTTCTGTTATAAATAGCTTTTCGCAAAGAGCAAAGTATTACATTTACTTTAGTTCATCAAAAGCAAGCATTCCATTTACTCCTGTTGCGCAAAAAATACCAGTAGGTTCTGGCCCTATAATATGGGATACATCTTTGCTTCCTCCATCAGATGATTATGTTATAACGGTATATCTTGCTGACGATGATGGGAACAAATCGCAAGAAGTCAATATTAGAAACGTTTCAATCATACAAGAGGGCTTTTTCCTTGTAGATACAAAGCCTCCTACTGGATATATACAGATAAACGATGCAGATCAGTTTACAAAGAAGCTAGACGTATCTATAAAGATGTACTCTTATGATGAGACAACAGACGTTCATGCTATGCAGTTTATTGAAGAAGCGACTCCTGATGAAATCATTGGACCTCCAGAATCATTTGCAAATGTAAAGTATTGGACATTGAGCGATAGCGATGGAGAGAAGGTTGTAAAAGCCAAGTTCCAAGATTACGGCGGAAATAGAACTGGTTCTGAAGAGAGAACGTTTAGAACTCTTTTTGATATAGAAAACAATGATATTGCTGATATAGTTGTACAAGAATCTACCGGAGATGTTTGGCTTGCTAAGAATGGAAGCCAGCCATCGTTGTACAAGTTTTCTCCCGGTAGTTCTTTTATAACTTATGTAAATGAAGAGATAAACTGTTTAGCAATCTTTGGGGATATCCCGTATGTATCAGTAAAGACTTCTGATAGTACGGCTTTGGTTTATAGATGGACAGGTTTTGTTTTGGAAGAAATCATAAGTTTGGATTTGATTGATTCAGAAATCATTGCCATGTATCATTTTGATAATAAGCTTTTTATGGGATGCAAGAATGGAAATCTATACAGTTATGATGGAGCTACGATTAGTCTTGTAAAGACTTTCTCTTCGCAGATTGGAAGGCTATATTCCGATAATTCATTGTTGTACATAATATTGAGAAACTCGAAAATGATACAAATATATGACGGTCAAACGTTTTTGGAGATTAGCGTATGAGCCATTCTTTCCAGAAACAAGAGATAGTGGGAACGTATGACCTTACTTCTACGGATAAGGCATCTTATAGCCTTACTGATACTTCTGCGTTCAAGATACAGTTTGTAAAAACAGATGAATCTATAACTCCATATGTATCTGCAAAGTTTTGTGTTTTGACCGTAGAAGGTATTAAGGTGTTTGGGGGAGTTTTCCTTGATTCATCCGGCACTGAGTCTACTGTTATACAGATTCCAATAACAGGTCAAAGTATTGGAGATTTGGTTGAATCTCTTAATACATACGCTGATGTTGAAGCTGAAGTTGAGAACTCCATGAGCTTTGTTTCTTCTTTATCTCTTTATGATACTGCGTTTACACAGTCATCTGGTTCTTGGGTGTATTTTTCTGTGGCAAATGAGGGGATAAATTCTGTTTATTCTACAATAGGAAGCGGTCTAAGATTGTTTTTGACTTCTCCAGAACCATTATCTGAACAGAAAAATGTTACTCAATCATTTGGCGGTTATACTAGTACGAATGAACTTTATGGAGGGATTTCTCTTTCTTCTGCTATGTCCGTATATGATACGGTTCTGTATCTTGGAGACTCTGTTACTGATGGATTTTCAATTGTAGATTTGCAGAAAAATGAATATGTTCAAATAGATGATGAAATAATTCGTATCAGCAAGTGGTCTGGTGTTACAGGATATATTTCTGAAAGGAATGTTTATGGAACTCCTTTTAGAATGCATCCTAAAGGCGCTATTGTTAGAGAACTAGTAAAGAACAGTTTTTTCGATTTGAATTTTGGTACAGAAAGAAAACAATATCGTTGCGTAGTTATAAAAAACATTAACACAAGCGAAATTGCGAAAGATTTGAAGGTATTTTTCGGTCTTAATAGTAGAAATAACTTATCATACACCAAAATTGCAATAGAAGTACCTTCTAGCGATTACTATGCCGGTGCATCATCCTCTTCTGGTATAACTGCTTTTTCTGTTGCGAGCTTGGTGGGAGCTTTCCCGGACAATCATTTTGTAAACGCTCCAATAGCTTTTATATCTGGAAGTAATAACGGACAAAGTAGGCTTATCAAGTCTTTCAATTCAAGTAGCGGCACTATAGAATTAGATGAAAGGTTGCCAAACTACATCGCGATAGGAGACCAATTCTATATTGATACAGCCCCATCAAGCAGAACAAAATCCGGAGGTAAAACTCCGACTGGAGCGAATATCTCAGAGTTTTTTGATGCAAATGACGAAACTAATGCTATCTCAATAAATGTTGGAGGCCAAAGAGCAAGCGGAGCAGATTTGAAACCAAATGAAGCTATTTATGTTTGGATAGAACGCTCTATTTCAGAATCTAATGATGAGTTTTTAGATAACAGATTTGCTTTGAGCTTTATCTATAGTAGGGTATAAAATGGAACAAATTTCTCTGAACATATTAGAGACCGACTATGTAAGATTTCTAGTTAAAGATACTGCTAGGATTTTCTTGAAGTTTGAATCAGCTCCTTTGATTGATGAAATTAGCGGTCAAGTCGTTATGCTTTCTGGAGAACAGTTTCCATTTCTTGAAAAAACAGATTATGGAAATGGAATAAGACTAAAGCCGAAGTCTTCTCTTTCTACTCCTTTGCTTTTGCAGAATACGTCTGAGTTCTCTATTGGGTTTTGGCTAAGACCTCACTGGGTAACGCCAACGATTAGCCCATTAACTAACCTTCCTGTTTATTATAGAATGGCATTGTTTGATAAGTCTGCTTTTTCTTATTCAAGCTACGGAGGATTTGTAAGCTCCTCGAACGGAACATTTGTCATATATGAGGAGAGTAGAGAAGATGGTTTCAATGTAATGAAGATTCAACTTACTAGTTCTGACAAAAGAACTGTATCTGTTGAAACGGAAAGATACGAAACTGGTAAGATGCATCATTTCTGGATAGCATATTATGGACCGTCTAGGAGACTTGAGGTTTACATAAACGGAGTGCAAGCAAAGTTGTTCTCTGAAGATGGATTGGCAATACCTCAAAGCCTTAACTCGAACTCTTACTATTTCAATATCAATAACTCGGCTATTGGGTATAGCGCTTTGATAAGAGCAAATGCCGGATTGCTTGATGAGCTTGTTGTTCTTAATTCTTATGTTGTTGATTCTAAGACTTTGGCTAATGTTATAAATCTTGGAGTTGAATACATAATAGATAAGTCTTTACTATACAAAGATATTGTACACAAATGTTTTGCATGCGATGACCCAACCTCTTTAGGCGTTACTTCTGTTCTTAGTAATGGAAAGAACTTCTATGCAGGAAGGAATGATGGAGTTGTGTTTAGAGGCGATAGAACTATGTGGCAGGTTAGAAGAGATTTTGCCAATAAAGACGAAATTAAGTTTGTGAAGAAGAATGTATTCGATTCTAGTTCGGAGATTAGTGTTGAAGATGGGGCTTTAAAGCTATACAAGGCTTCAGTTAGGATTTGACATAAATGGCTATTTCTATAACGAGTGTTTTGGTCAATAACAAAGAAACGCAACAAGGAACAGTGATTGTTCCTCTTGGTGCGGTTACTATCAATTGGGACACACAAACAACTTCTCCATCTATAAAGCAGTTGTCATATGAAATTAGAATAGGAAAGCATACTATTAATTGGGGAGGTAACGATTATATCCCTGATATATTAAAGCAGCCATATGCTAGAGACAGGTCTCAGTATTGGAGATTGAAGCAAAAATTCGTACAAAGAGGAGATACCTATTACGGTCAAATTCGAGTCAAGGATACGACTGGAGAAGAGAGCGAATGGGTTAAGTTTTCATTCATTGTAAATCGTTTGCCGTTTTTAACATATGCAAAGATAACTCCTGAACAACCGTCTGAATCTACTGATTTGGAGCTTGATATTGGTTCTTCTTCGGAGTTTGTTTCTATAAAAACAAAATGGATGCGTAATGGTACGCATTATTCTCAGTTTGATAACTATCAGAAAATTTCTAAAGAATATTTGAGGTATGGCGATACTTGGTATTGCGAAATTACGCCTTTTGATATGCTTGAAAATGGTCCAACTATTACGGCTAAGTCTGTGAGCGTAACGAAGTTGTCTCCTGAAGTTGATTCTATAAACATATTACCAATTAATCCTAATGTAGATGATATTCTTGAGGCAAGTTATTCTATCAACGATCCCAATACGCAAACAATACTTGTTGGCGATAAGAGTCAAATTAGATGGTATATAAATAATGAGCTTATAACTGAAGCAAATGATGAAAAGTTTGTAAAGTTTGCCTTAAAGCCAAAAGATGAAGTATATTTCACAGTAACTCCTAGCGATGGGATCTTCTATGGGGCCACAATGTCCTCTAGAAGCGTTATAATACAAGATCCTGGATTTAGGGTTGTAAGTCTCAAAACCGATGGACTTGTTGAAAATCTGAGCGTAAACAGCGTAAATCCGACTATTGAATGGGATGTTATCTCTCCATTTGACAGATCCAGCAGGTATGCTCATATAAAGATTGGCACCGCTCCTGGCGCTGACAATATTTATAACAATATCATAGAGACTTATGATAATAAGTTCACGATTCCTGATAATGTTGTTCGCAGAGGCGTAGATTACTATGTTTCCGTTGCAACTAATGACATTAAAGATGCTTTTACAAATTATGAAATAGGAAGATTTAGGGTTGCTGGTAATCTTTGGGAAAGAGAAGTTAGTAACGGGACTGGATGGACAATGGAGTTGTCTATAAGCGTTAGCGGAAGCGGATATCAGAGAATGTCCATTTCTGATGGCTCTAAATTCGCAGAAATAAGATTCTATACTTCTAAGATTGAATTATTGCTTGGAAAGAGCAGTATCAAGGTTTTTGATACAGACGTATCTGTACCAAAGAATATCATAATCATTGGAAAGAATAGCGATATAAAGGTTTTCTCAGAGAACAATCTAATTCTTGATGGAACTTCAGAGTTTATACAAGCCGCAACAGAGAGGTTTATAGAAATAGGTTCTAATGGAGGCTCCGAAGCCACTGGATTTGTAAAGAGAATAGCCTATAATGTTAGCGGAGATTATGAGCCAGGCGCTTCTGTATATTCAGATATAAGACTAGAAAAGTTTGTTAGCTTTACAGGAATGTCTATTGCTGATGTTACAGAACACGAAGGAGATGTTCTTGTTGCTGCAAATAGTTTGAATCAATCAGAAAGCGGTAAGATATTCAAAATCAAGGAAACTGAAAAACCCGTTCTTGCGGCAACGGAAAACGCAGACGTATTTGGAACAAAGATAAACGCATTTGCATTGTCTCCGGAAGAAAACATACTTTATATCGCTCATGGATATGGCGCAAGCTTTTTCGATAGTTACTTTATTCCCAAATACGATAGCGACTCTTTGTTTGTTGCAGGATTTGATCCATCTATAAACTTCTGGGAATTAACAAAGACAACCCCATTCAATGCCGCTTCATATATAGAAGAAGGTCTTGTAATTGATACAACTGTTTCAACGAGACAGTCTGAACTTTCTCAGTCATCTACCGAAGTTATTTCAACTGTTCATACAAATGCAATATCATTTTTCTCTGTTTACGATTCAATATTTAGCTATGATTTCGATATTCAAATAACTAGTGATACTCTTACGATAAGATTGTACAACTCAGATACAGTTGTTTATACTACAACAACTGTTGATAAGAGTATTAGCGATGTTGTTGAAGAGCTTAAGGGTCTTGTTGGTTCGGAAACCTATTTCTTTGCTTTGTTCTTTGATATCTTTGTAACAGAAGCCAATATTGGGCCTCAAGCCGCAACGAGACTCGATGTAATAGAAAGAACTCATCTTTTCCCAACTCTTAATTTGTCAGGCTATTATCAGGTTATAGACCCATATAACCCTTCTCCTTATGGAACTCTTTCTACTGGTAAATGGTTCTACTCTCACAGAAAGAAGGGAACTCCTTGGTTTGAAAGAGTTGATAACGCAAAAGGATGGACGTTGGACTTTGATTTTAGAGTTGATGATTTCGAAGATAGCGATACTCCTGCAAATACTGGTAGTCCAAAGGGAGTTGGATTCTATGTAAATGATGGATATTACTACAATAACATATGGTTCTTGCCTCAAGAAATTATATTCGAAAGTTCCAATCAATCGTTTGTGTATGATACTACAGAAATGACAAGTTATAGGCTTGTTGGCAAGAAGTCTAGAATGAAGCTGTATGGAAAGAAAGCTTCAGATCAGCAATATAGCATTATCGCTGATGTAAACACGGAGTCAGTTGCTACTAATCAGGGAAATGCAGGAAGACCCTCTGTTGTTACAGATTCTTCTGGAGTTTTGCATGCTGTATGGCATGATGATGGTAATGGTATAAATAGAAGGCAGATTTATTACAATACATTTGTGAACGAGCAATGGGGCGAACCTGTTTTGATTGTTTCGGATGGATTTAGCTCGCAAAATCCAAGTATAGCAATTGACTCTCTTGATAATGTATATGTAGTTTATGAAACAACAAGGGCAGACTACACAGATATTGCTGTTATAACTAAGAACTCGGCAGGGTGGTCAGAGTCTTATCTATTAACATCTAATCTATATGATTCTTTCAATCCAAAGATTGCAATTGATAGCAAAAATAATGTTCATGTTGTTTGGGAAGATAATAGATACTCTCAATCTCAAATATTCTATTGCAGAAGGAACGCATCAAATGGGCAATGGGAAAGCCAGTCTTTTGGCGGAACAGATGCGCAGGTAACTTCAGAAGCTGTTGGAGCTAAGAGGCCTGACATTACAGCTAGCAACACTAGTGTTTTCTTGTCTTGGACGGCATTTGAGAGAAATGGTTCATCTTCTATCAAAATGGCTATTTATGATGATGGAACAAAGACATGGAAATCAAAGGCTAACGGAGGTATAGATTTCGCCGTATCTGGAATCGGTTCGCTTAAGGCGGATAACTCAACGATATGCGTAGATATGAAGGGTCAAGTTGTCGTTGTATGGCAAGACGTTGTTGATTACAATATACAGCTATTTGGAAGACATATCAACCCTAGACTTGTATTTGCTAAACCGATTGAACAACTTACGAGCGGAGATTATGATTCCACTCATCCTAAGAGCGGACTAAATACGAGCAATGGCGACGTATATGTTGTATTCGAGAAACAGCAGGAAATGATTGTTTCTCCGTATGATGCTTATGTTACAAGAGAAAATGATGTAAGTTTCCAAAGCCCATCAGTATCTCTTTTGAAGTGGGATGCTGCTTTGCAGGTCTGGTATAGCAGTAATCAAAGCAGGCCAAGCCCATATACTCAAAGTTTTGATGTTAACTTTAGTGTTATATTACCAAGAGAGTTTTTCAGGCCAACGATTCCTGATAGGTTCAGCGGGCCTCTTCATATTTTGGTTGAAAGTTCGTCTGTTTCAAATAGCGGAGAGGTTTTGCCAAATCAAGACTTCTTTATTCAAACCAAAGATATCGTATATGATTATTCGTTTGTTCCTACATATTCAGTGCCGTCTCATGAAAGCGGAGTCTATGGAGAGCATTCTCTTAGCGGCGTTCTAATGAGAAAGGAGCTAAGGTTTGGAGACTTCTCTGACAACTTGGCCGCTAGAATCGTAATAGGAAGATTGAAGTATTATCTTTCTGATTCTGTTACTCCATTTGGTATAAATCTGGTATCTTCTGCTACAACAAATATCCCCAAGACAGAAGTTCTTTCTGTTGCGGCAAATAATGATGGAGATTCTTGGATAGGAACTCCAAATGGTCTAATCTATTATGACAGAGAATCGAACCAGGCTTACATGCTTGACTCTGCCAACTATAACATCAATGGATTGTCAATAAATTCAATTGCATTTGACAAGAAGGCTAATATGTTCTTGTCAACGTCTTCTGGAACGTATGCAAGCTCAGACCATTCCTATTTCTTCAAACTCAACGGCAATTTACCAGAATCTCCAATAGCTATTGATATAGATAGCACGGATAAGATGTATATCGTATCTAATGAAGGACTATATGTTGTTAAACTTAATAACATATACAATAGTCTTGTTTTGACTAAAGAGAATGTATCTGAAACAAGGGTTATTGATGTTGCGGATAGCGATATTACTAAGGTTGATGAATCTTCCGGTTTGCCAACAAACATTCTTACTTCCGTAAAGGTTGATGCATCAGGTGTTGCATGGATTGGTTCTGAAAGCGGGCTTATTCGTTATTCTGATGGAGAAATAACGGTATTTACAACTGCAAACGGATTGAATTCCAACAAGGTTAATGATGTTGCTATTAGAAATACAGCCATACGTTACATTGCTACAACTGCCGGTGTCAATAAAATGGTTGGTATTAGTATTTCTTCTTTGAACTTTGATAACACCAACTCTCCTCCATCAGCAAAGATACAGACAGGAATAGGAGATGTAAATCTTCCAGTGTTTATTAATGCAAGAGCTATCAAATGGAGAGATCCAAATATTCTATGGATAGCGTCTAGCTATAATGTTTTCCAAGTAACTTTTGTTGAAGAATCTTTTACCACGGAAAAGACAGAAATCACAAAGTTTACAAGTCGAGACTTTACTTTGAATCCTGTACAGCCTGCTAGAAATGATGATTTGCAGACGTTCAGATTGATAGGTTTGGATAACAAGCAAATATCTGAAAATGCAGTATTTGAAGTTATAATTAATGGCAATAGAATAACGAGAGGCTATTCGTTCTCTCCAAAGAACAAGCTTATTAAGTTTGATTATCCATTGTCAGAAACTGATATTGTCAAGGTAAATGTTCGTTTTGATATTGAGAAGATTGGCGATTTCGCTCAGAACAAGGCGCAACAGATAGCAATAGGAAATAAGTCAACTAAGCTTGAAAAGGTTCTTTCTTCTGGCGGAAGTATATTTGCTCAAACTGGTGGAGATATCAATACTCTTCAGATAAATGATTCGCAAAGCGATTTACCATTTGACAAGATTATTCTTGACAGAGTTCCTCCAAGAGGCAAAATAACTCTAGGAGACAGAAGAGAAAGAAATGTTTTTGAAGTGAATGTCTCTCCTCTTGAAGATGATATAGAGGGAATATTTGATGATGTATCCGGCATTGATAAGATGGTGGTTTCTAACTTCACCAACTTTACTTCTGATGGAGAGGTTCCTATTGAGCCAATGGTCTTTACTCGTTTCTTGCTACATAATGTAGGAGAAATCTTTGACTCAGTAACAAGACAGTTTACTTTTGTCAATGGAAAAGGAAGAAGAATGCTTTCTTACCAGCCTGTTGGCGGCAATCAGGCTCTTCTTGCTGGAACCGCTGAGCCAGCGAATGTTTATAAGTACAACTGGAACTCGCAGACATGGGATTTGATAGATACCCTTGATATAGTTGATGGGGTTGCAAACCCTAGCGCTTCTGTAGAATTCCTTATTGAGTATCAGGGAAGAGTTTACGCCGGAACGGGAAGTCCGAATGGGTCTGGCAAATTGTGGGTAATGGATAACTCAACTTACAAATTCAGTCTATTTAGAACTCTTCCATCGAATACTCATGCTTATTGCGCGGTAGTTTTTGATGAAGTCCTTTATTTTGGCGGCGGTGGCGGCAGCTATGGCGCTCTTTACTCCTTTGATGGAACTTCGACCACCGAAGTATTTTCCAACGTAAGCGGAGCTATATATTCTCTTGTTGAATCTGATAGGGAATTGTATGCCGCAACCGGCTCTGAGGGTAGAATATACAAGTTAGATCCAAGGAATAAGACGCAACAAATAGTTGATGTAAATGCAGATAGAAATGTCATTAGCATTGGCAAGGCTATCGTAAATGGTCAAGGATATATTTTTGCAGGACTTGGAAGCAATGGGCAAATAAAGAGGTCTAAAGTTCCTGACTCTCCATTTGTACACTCATTCAAGACTGTTTCTTCTTCTGTGTATTCAATCAGGAACATTAATGACACGCTTTACGCCGCAATAGGTAATACGGTTTATGCGCTAGATAATGTATGGAATGCAAAATACACTCATAGAGAGAATGTAAGAGACGTTATTGGCGGTCCAGATGATACTGTTTGGTTCATTTCTGATTCATATATCTACAAGATTGGAAAAGCAGAGAATGTTAAGAAGGTATATCTCAAGCTCATAGATAGAGCAGGTAATGAAACAAATCTCTATACTGACGAAGCGCAAACAGCTCTTGATGAAAATCTCTTTGATGAAATATCAATAGAAGATCTAGCTGCGTTTGTTAGCAGCAATAGGATACTCAAGGTTGATGAGTTTGGCAATGCTGAGGCTATAAGAGAAGGTAATGATAGGTTCTATTCGGCTGATTTGGTTGAAGAAGAAAGCGGAGAATATTACAGCGAAGTATTCAACGGAACAAACAACCTTGTTGCATGGGATAATATTTCTTGGGATGCTACCGTTCCAGATAACACTAGCGTAACAATATATGTAAAAACTGGCGCAACAAAAGACGAAATACTTAATGCTCCGTTTGAATATTATGTTGGTGGAAAAGAGCAATCATCTGATATTTCATTCTTCTCTGGACAGTTTATACAGTTCAAGGTTGTCATGAAGAGCAGAGTTAGAGGTCTTAGCCCATCGCTTAGGAACGTTGTAATCAAGAGTATATCAAGCGATTCTACTCACTTCTTTACAACCAACTTTGTTCTTCCAAGTAGAGTCAAGAGCGGCATCCTTACTTCTACGAAGTTGCTACCTGTATCTGCGGATGTTGTGTTCGGAGTAAACACCAATAACTCTACTGATTTTGCTGAGTATCAAATAGTTGATGAAAACAGAATATTTACAACTGATAACAATCAACTTGGAAATGGTCTAAGAGTTGGTATAAGACTTATAACTCCGACTAGGGCCGAGGCTTCTTCGCAGATACCAGAAGAGTATAGCCCATATGGACTTCCATTACTTTTCAATGCTGTAGAATGGACCTTTAAGAATGAAGCAGAAACTGATAGAACATGCAACTTTGTTGTAAACTTCTATGAAGATCCAGAAATGACAACCTTGGTTTATTCAGCAAGTAGTTCTGACTCTTATGTTGGGTTTAGCGCAGATGGCGATATTTTCCCAACAGGAGGAGTCTCGGTTACTTCTGGCGGCACTATTGATTTGTCATTTACCCCATCTACTTCAAGCGCTTTGAGATGTAGCACTTATTACTATGTTAGAATAGACGTTAATGATGGAGTATCCACAACGGCTATGGATGAAACATATTCGTTCATAGAGTCTTGCGGAACTACATATGTTGATACAATAGTCTTTGATTTCTTGAATACAAGCTATAGTACAGAGACGTATCACTTTAGAATAAGGTTCTACAACGATCCAGAAAGAACTGATTTGAAGCATACTGCTTACAGCGGTAATGATACGACTAACTGGTTTGTTAATGAACTCCCAATCCCATATGAGGGATTTACAATGTATCCTGTTCAAACATCTACAGTAAACTACACTCCTTTGTTATCTAATATTGATGCAGGAAAGATTTATTATCTCTCAATAGATGTTTTCAATGGAGAAGTATTTGAAAACAATAGTAACTCGTTTACATTCAAGGCAAACGATTTGTCGTCTTCAATATATTGTGGCTCTTATTCCGATGTTCCTGTTGTAAAGAACTTCTCTGTTATGTTTGAGCTAGAGAATAACGAGTTTGTTAGTATGAGAGTTAAGATCTAATGCCTGTTCGTACCCCGCATTTTGGGTTAGAAGCTTTTGTGGTTGGAGATATCTACTCCGGGATGGTAGATACGCGAAGATTTACAACCATAGACGCTCATATGGCCTTTATCTCAGACCTTGTAGGGCCGGGAAGAATAAATGGTTGGGAACTTTCTATACCATCCTCTCTTACTCTAAATGTTTCGAGCGGATGGGGAATGATTGGAAGGTTCATAACTAGAACCTTTGGCGACTATAATAAATCCTTGTTAGATAATAGCACAGTTTATGTGTGGATGAGGCTGAGAGCTGGAGTCATAGGCCAACTGAGCCCGTTTTGCGATGTGGCAAATGTTAGTTATACGGATACAACTCCTCCATCTCAGATTGTTGGTATGTCTTTGTCATCAAAGTCAATTGATTCTGCGGTCATAACATGGAGTGCTTCGTCAGATATAGATTTGCAGAAATATGAAGTATACAGAAGCTCTGATAATATGACTTATTCGTTGATTGATGAAGTAACAACTAATGAGTATACAGATACGGGCTTGTCAGAAAGTTCAATTTATTATTACAAAGTTAGAGCTATAGATATAAGCGGGAACGCTGGTTCTTATTCTTCTTATTTGCTTGTAATAACTGATAAAGACCTAAGCGTACCCGCAAATCCTAGCAGGGTTACTATCGGAAATTCAGATCGTATTATTCATTTGAATTGGGATTCAGCTCCATATGGAAATGTTGTTTTGTATAGAGCTTATATTACTCCTGTAAATGAAGAAAGAATACCAACGGGCGATACTTTCATTTTAGAAACAGAATCTGAAAATGTAAACTTGAGCATAGATGCTCTTGAAAATGAACAAAGATATTCAATAATCTTGAAGTCTGTTACTAGATGGGATGTTGAATCCGAAGGCGTCTTGAGAATAGGTCAACCGATGGATTCGGATGGACCACAGGATGTTGTTGATATTGTAGTAACTGATTATGAATCAACTTCTGGAATATCCACAAATGGTATTACATTGGTTTGGTCTTCTTTTTCAGACCCTTATTCTGTTTTTTCTGGCGCATCAGAGATATTGATTGAAGAATATAGGGCTGATGGAACAGTTATAACTTCGGATTGGATTCCAACTGTTGCTGGAAGTGTAACAAGAAATATAGAAGTATTTGCATATAAGCAGGGTAATCAAACATTCTATAAATCAATCGAAGCAAGAACCTTGTATTACATTACTATAAGAAATGTAGATAGTAATGGGATAACGAGCTTTGGTAAAAGAGTTCGCCATGTTACAAGGAGCTTCCAAGCATTAGAGAGTATTCAGTCCATATCTGTTACTCAAAGGGCTGATGGAGCCTTGGTGCTAAAATGGGAAAACTCTCCATCAATATTTAGTAGTAACCTTTTGACAATTAAGAAGTTTGACTTTGCAACATCTATCGAAACGATACTTCAAGACGAAATAGATGTTGGAAGGTCTACTATCTATGTGCTTGATTCTTCTTTTGTTTCTTCTAATCATAGATATACATTTGAAATATATTGCGTCGATGAGTTTGGTAATCAGAGTTCAATCAACAGCACTCTATATGAGATTGCTGAGTTTTCTGACTTGCCTAAACCTCCTCCTCCAACGCAGCAAATTGGATTTGCTGGAGATGGACAAAATACTTTGACATGGAATAGCGCTCAAACTGATACAGTAAGCGGGTATAGGATATACAGAGCAAATGATTCTTCTTCTATCAATCCGTCAGATTTTGCTTTGATTGAAACTGTTCCTTCTGATATGTTTACCTTTACAGATTATGAAGTTCAAAATGATAGTTCATATATCTATTTTGTAACTACGCTTGATATCTATGGTCAAGAGTCTTTGAATCCAATAAATGATAGGTATATAAACTTTGGAGTTACGACTCTCAAGCCAACATCATCTTCTTCTCTTAATCCTCCAACATCGCTTTCTGCAACAATAGTTGGGCATAGCGTACAGCTGTCCTGGCAACCTACTGCTGGACAGTTTGATGGTTATGAGATTTATAGGTCTATTGGTAATAAGTATTCTTATAGCCTTGTTGCTACAGTTTTGCCTGCTGTTACATACTATGTTGATACGGATGTTTTAAAGCAAACTGGCAGCGTATATTACATTGTTAGAAAGTTCAGAAATGAATCTGACCTGTTTGTTACAGAAAGTAATGTTCAGGTAAGTAATGCTGTTTACTTGGGAAAGGTTACAACGGAAGATGGGGTTTCTGTTGTAGATACAACTGGTTCTAGAAATATTCTAATGCTAGAAGACCCAGTAAGGCAAGAGACGAGAGATAGGATTGCTGAGCATAAACATCAATATGTTGATGAAAATAATGATAACAGAATCAATCTTGGGAATACTATGATGGTAACAGATTGGGAGTCTGATGATAATCAGACGTATACAACTGTTACTGATATCTCTGAAACAACAACATATACAGTATATCTAAACGATGAAGATGCATCTAATTTTGGATTATTGTATTCTATAGACAAAGAAAATGGGACTCTTACGTTTGAATCTGTTTTGGCTGCAACCGGATTTGAAGTTGATGGCGAGCAGTCCTTCCCGTTTTCGTCTCCGCCAACAGTTAAGGTTGAGTTTGGAAATCTTGAAGAAACGCAAGGCATTCTTCCAAAGAATAGGATAAATGGCGTTAGCGCTCAACAAGTTGGCGCTGGAGTTTTTGAGAAAGTTCAGATTCCTTCTATCAATCATGATGGAAGAATAAGAGAGAAACTTGAGCCTGTTCAAATCAATACGATTACAGTGGATGATGGTTATAAGTTTGCCCCGGAGAGCGAAGAAGAAATCCTTGGAGATGCTATTGTTTTTTATTGTATCATCGAGGCCTATGGAGACTCTAATATTCTTGTTGCTGGAACTAGCGACGGGATATATACTAGCGAAAACTTCGGTATTTCTTGGGAAAGAAGATTCGAAACAACAACTCCTGTGTTGAAGTTTTTCTATTCAGAAAAGTATGAAACATACTTTGCGGCTACAAATAGAGGTATTCTTTTTGGTAGGGGAGGGCAGGCTGGAGACTTTAGTATTTGGACAGAAGTTGCTGGAGCTGAAAATACTAAGATAGTTAGAGATATCATAGAAGATGGGTATGGAGAGGTTTTCTGTAGTAGCGATCTTGGTGTTTATAGGCTTAGAAGAGATGTTGGACAGGGTTCTTTCTTTTTCCAGCAAACTCCTATTTTTGGGCCAAGAAGCACAGAAGCGTATGCGATGCTTAATGATGCTCTCAAGAATAGAATAATAGTAAGTAATGAACTCGGCGTATTTGAAAGCGATAACGCCGGGGTTAGCTGGTCATTTAGCGATGAGTTTACAGAGCAAAGAATAATACACGCTTTTACATACGAAAATGGATACATTTTTGCGATAACTGATTATATGTTGTGGAGAAAGTCTCCTACCGGAAGCACATTTGAAAGAATAGGAGTTATGGAAAACTCTTATGTTTCTAGAAAGCTAGTCATATGGAATGATAGAATATACATATCCACTGATAGCGGTCTTTTAGCTACAGTTGCTGATAGCGATATTTTTACAGATACGACTGTTACTTTTGAAACTGCATTTTCTCAGCTTAGAATCGGTTCAGATATTCTTCCATCAACGTCTTTGGATGTTATTGATGATAAGTTGTTTATTGGTTCTGAAGATAAGTTATTTATTTCTGATAGACCTGGCAGGATATCTATTCATTGGGAAAACAAAAGCGAGGTTATTCCAACCGTTTATGTTGATGGAGAAAGACAAACAATAGGTTACAGATTTAGTACAAGTTCGGATAGACTAAGAAGATATGTTTGCTTTGATGTTAAACAGAAGCTTGGTGCGGTTGTAACTGTTGCCAATCAATATAAGAAGTACAAGGCTAAGTTTGGAGGATGGACTGACACAAATTATATTGCTGCTGTTTCTTTGTTTGTTGATGGAAGGAAAATGAATGAGATTAGTCTTTCTGAGAGGCCGGCTCAGTCTGTTGCTGCTATTGTTTTGCCAACTTATAATGACAGAAATGCGCATAAGGCTGGAGCCGACATTGCTAAAGACACTTTTGTTGCAAGCAGAAGTACCCTTCTAACGGTAGAAAGAGACGATAGTGGTAATATAACAAGCCTTACTGGATTTACCAAGGGAAATGTCAAATCAATGTTGTATTCTATAGAAAAGTTCCTATCACAACTTTATGAGTCAGCAAGAGTTGTTAATGAGATAAATGATCAGGGACAAACAGTAGAAGTTCCGTTCTCTGTTCCTCCATTTAGAGTTTTGCTGCTCAGCCCATCTGATAATATTGATGAAGGTAAGTTTGGAACGTTCGGCGTTTACAAAGAATGGGTAAGAGATACCGACAATTCAGTTTCTTCAGTTATAGGAAACTATGGAAGCGAGCTTGATTCAGATGGAGCATTCCCTCAAAATCTCATTGGCGGTTCTGGAAACCTTGGAGCATCTGGTGGAGGAGAAGGATAACTAATGCCCTCGTTATTTTCCCCAAGAGAAGCAGGATCTCCCGACGCACAGAGATTAGTATGGCTCTCTATTGCTGATTATACACCATCTGTTGTGTTGAATAGCAGCGACAGTATTCCTCTAGTTAATCTTAGTTCTGTATGGGAGGTTTCGGTTACTGTACAGACTGTTGAGTGGAGAGGTGTAAATCTTAACATTAGAGTAAAGAATAAGTCTCAGGTAGAACAGTCTGCTCCATATATTAGATTGAATTCCGGAATGTATCATCGTACATGGAATGGGGCTTCTGGCTCTTCTAATTACAGGCATATACGCAACTATATGAATCATGATTCATATGGAATGAGGCCTGAAGCGATAAGTACGCAAGGATCTACCCCTATTTCTAGTGAAAAGTTTGGAGACCCAAATGCTATTTATGGCATTAATTGGTTCGCTCCATGTTTGTCAGTAGAAAACTGGATAACTGGCATACCAGAATCAGGATGTCAGATGACAAGTATTTCTACAAACTATCCATATCCGTTTAGGATATACGGAGATTACGATCCTGTTACGCTGAAGGGCTATTTTAGAATAGAAGGCAACGTAAACGTTCCTGGAGAAGGGATTGTAGATAAGTTTGCTCCGGGAGAAACTAGAACTTGGGACGTTTGGTTGAGATATGAAGAGTTTAGGTCTTATACCGCATATACCGGAAGCCCATCATATAGAAAAGTTGCAGCTCTTAGGTCTTATGAACCATATTTTGTATGGTTCTGGGCAAATAATCCAGACCCTGATGTTGGTCCTAGAGTTAGCGGAAGAATATATGGAATAAATCTTGCAGGCCCTGCGGCTCCAAAGGCTTATTTTACAGCAAAGGATAATCCAAGAAGATATTTCTTGTTTAGCTCTCAGGATAAAGAAAGCCTAGAAGGAAGACTTCCGTTACCAGGACAGTCATATGTTCATCCTGAAACGGTAAGCGGATGGAAGGAACTTCTTGATGCGACAGTAGACGTACCCGCCCTTAAGACATATGGATATAAGGGGGTTATGTATTTGAATATTTCTGGTTGGGGCAATAATGATAGGGGAGAAAATCCAGCCTTTTTTACAAACCTTCCTGAAAGTCTACGAAATAGTTTGGCGGAGATCAAAGATTGGGAACAAGAAAATGATTTGAGAGTTTTCTTTGCAGCAGATAATGTACTCAAAAAGGTAAATCTTGGTATCTTCTCTGATGAAGCCGTGCCTTTTGATCAAGATGATTTTTCGCATAGAGAGTTTGAAGGCGATAACTTTATTGATGGAGGACTTAGATCTGTAAGCGGAATATCGTTGCTTGGTTTGCCAGAAAAGATAACTGATTCATACATAAACGAATATATACAAGGATGGAGAACGGCGTATCCGTCTGTTTCTATGGCAACTGGCTCTAGGAATGACAATAGTATTTCTTTGTATATGTCTCAGGGGTATATTGATAGATCAGAGTTTCTTACAAAGGACTTAACTAAGGGAGGAAGAGATTGGTTCTCTGACTTGCTTTTTGAAGGTCTTGATCCTTGGGTATATATGCCAATAGATTCATGGCATGCTGATTATGGAGATATCTCAACAACAGATTCTGCGTATGATGATTATGTTCAATATATAGAGAAAAATCATCATGCCATTCCTGTTACCATTGGTCGTCTTGTTAGAAGAGAAAGCTTCTTTCCTAATAAACTAAATTGGAAAGAAGAGTTTGTAACATATACTTCTGTTCATGTTTGTGATTGTTCAACTTCTATATGTAAAGTTGGAGATCCCAATCTTGGAGGCAGAAAGATTTGTTTGCCATCAGATATTCAAAAAAGCTATAGTATTAATCCTCCTGAAGTTTTAGATATGTTGGGTATTTATCAGTTTGATGCTTATTATGATTGGACTCTTCCAAATGGAGAAAGGCACTCCTGGGTTCCTGTTCCGGGTATTGATAGCGATCTTATTGCCGGTTCTGGAGATTCTTTATTATGGTTATTTCAGCAAGATAAGCTTGACAAGGCAAAAACAACTTTCTACAACAATATCATTGGAACTTTAAGGTCAGGAGGAAAGCCTTATATTCCAGAAGGATTTAGCGGTAGTGTATTTCATAATTTTGAACTTAAGGCTTTTAATACTACTGATGATGTTAGACCAAGGGTTCAGGTTCAGGTTGGTAGTGGTTTGGAAATGATAAGCCAGTATGCAAATGCTACGCTAGTAAGATCCTCTCCAGGATCAGGTTTGGCTGCAAGGCCGCTAAGAGATTGGTGGATTTGGGCTGTAGATCAAATATTCCCAGGATGGTCTAGTGGTAAAACAACTGCTGAACAAGATGATTATCTTCAAAAGAAATGGGCAGAAAGATGGTTATTTTGGATACAGGAATTGAATACCATTATAAGGCAAACAAGACCTACGGTTCAAAAGATTGGTTTTTATGGAGGAGTTCCTTCGTATGGAGTCTGGTCTATAGATGGACTAGATTATGGTTCTCAAAATCCTGATGCGGTTAATACAAAAAGAGAGCTTGAATTGTATTATTGGGAAGATTGGTCTCAGTATATTGACTATCTTGCTCCTTCTTTGTATCTTTGGGATAGCACAGCTCCATATGATGTTAATCTACTATATTCACAAACTGGTCGTAGACAAAGAGATCCTATACAAGAAAAGATATTTTACCTATTAACAATTCGAAGCCTTGGAGAACTAACAAGAATATCTGGAAAGCCATTGTATCCTTTTATTTGGAATGGATATCTAAGATCTTCTGGCTTTGTAAGTCCGGTTATTTCGGAGTTTGTGTATAAATCTCTTTACACAGCAGGTTGTCAAGGAGCTATTTGGTGGGCTGATGTTTTTATGCATAATGATGCTCTAGCAACAATAAGTGATATGGAGCAAAATTGGTATCCTGCTTATGAGTTTATAAAACAAAGAACCTTTGCTTATAATGTTGATGTTGTGCCTCCTGAACCTATTCCATTTGATAAAGACACAGGCTTGCCTTTACCTCCTAATGATGGAGGCTCTGGAGGTTCTGGTGGTTCTGGAGGTTCTGGAGGGGGTTCGAATCCGGAAAGTTCATCATTTATAGCTAAGTTTGGTAGATATAATGTATCTTCTTTAGGCGGCGAAACAAAGCGAGATCCAATTGAAGGTTTTGGTGTTGCAAGGTATAATAATCCTGTTTCTGGTGCGGTTGGAGACTCGTTTCCTAATGATTATTCTAGTTATGAAATTGTAGCTATTGCAAACTCTATTGATGGAACAATTGAACTTCCGAAGGCTTTGGAAAAATACAATAAAGTTGAAATGAGTATTATCAACTCTTCTCTTATGAATGTTGGAGACCCGCACTGGGTTGTAGAGGATACTCTTGAATGGGTAAATTCTGGTATGCCTTCTCATCTAAGCCAGGTTCATCATTCAAATATCATATGCGGCGGTATTGGAGGAGAAAGACTTGCTCCGGGTTTGCTTGATTCTACGGCTCCTGCTTATCAAGCAAAATATGTTATTCCATGCGATACTTCATGGTATGATAGAGTAAATTCTACCATTGATTACGATCTTTTTACAGATCTTGGTAATAGAAATCTGTCCATACCTTATGCAAATTCTGTTATAAATGTTCCAGAAATGGGCAGTGTTTTTGTTGGAGGATATGGAGGAGTTCTTGTAATAAATAGCGTAACTAAAGAAGTAAACAGGCTTACAATAGCGTCTGATAGACCTTTACTTATCAAAGATATGAAGAAGTATGGGAATGTCATCTATATTCTAGATGAATCTAAATTGTACTTCTTTGATATAACAACTAGTCAAGTAACAAAGGATACTGCGGTTGGATTACCTGATAGGCTTCATGGTTTTGTAAGTGTTTTTGGAAGCAATCTTGTTATAGGCGCAAAAGATGGAATATATGCAAGAAAAGCAGCTTCGTCTGCATGGAATAAGGTTGTTTCTACAACTATGCCAGTAAATATACTCATATCACCAGATGCTGTTATGGCTGTTTCTGATAATGGAGAATCCTATTATTCAACTGATGGATTCAACTGGAATAGGGCTGGCGTAGTGAACGATAAGGTTGTTAATAAGGTTCAAAAGCATAGGTCTCAGATGTTGTTTGGGACTACAGATGGGTTATATCAAGATGGAGGTTCATTTTATACAAACAACCTAGGTCTTCAGCTTTTAGACATTCTTAATGATGTAAGTAGTTCTTCTAGCATAGGTGTAAATGATATTGATTCTGATTTTGACAAGGCTGTAATTGGGTTGTCAGACGGACGATATATCATATATACGAGCGATTTTGCCGTACATACAGATTCTGCACTGAGCGCTATTCATAAGGTATTGATAAATGGTTCAGATATTTGGCTATTTGGAAATTCTTATTTCAAAGTATCATCAGAATCGTTTGTTAGAAAACTTGCAACTGGTTCAATTATTCAATAACGGGAATTGATAATGGAGTTTATAGGGAAAAAGTATGGAGGCAAAGCTCAAGTTTTTAGAGCAAGCGATGGGTTCCGAGATAATCTTTCGTGGCCTGAACTCGGCAGTTTTGTTCAAGATATGAGTTTGCCAATAGGCGAGCCTCTTGTAAGTCATGACCCTCGTTTTGTATTTGAAGACCCGTTTTTCAAAAGCGGAACTGTTCAAGGTCCAGATTTTACTCAATCATTATGGGGAATTTCTTGGGTCACTCCTCTTGTTAGATATGATACGAGAGGCGCTGCATTGCCAGCAAGGAATGTTGATTACTTTGTTGATGAAGTTTCGCAAGATATAATTCCGTATATGATAAGTCAGATGAATTCTATTGGTAGAACTGACTTTGAATATGCAATAGAAAACTATACTTGGGGAAGATCATTATCTGATCCTATAGATTGGGACGGTAGCCCGGATGGATACAATACGTTTCTGTTTTGGAATAGGCCAGAAGAAAGACCATCTGTTTTGAATGGATACAATTTTGGAATGTGGTCTAAAAATGGAATAGATAATAATGTAAGCTGGGATGATGAGTTTTATAGCAAGCTCAAAGACGCTCTTACTGGCATATCTTTCAAAAGTCCGTATTTTTGTCACTTTAGGAATGAGTTGGGTATTGATTTGTATCCCGGAAATTCTGTATATCCAATATCAGGAACTTTGGCAGAAATGCCTTGTATCAATCAATATACAGCAAATGATTTGGGTTATATGAGTTGCGCTTTAGGAGATCCTCTCTCTTCAGACGCTAGTTTCCTTATTGATGGACAAAGAACTTTCCAAGAGTTTTGGAACGAAGCTGTTCATAGAGATGGTGGAGACTGGCCTTGTCTAGATTTTAGCGAAGATGAATATGAAAGAACGCCAAAGGCTTTTGAGGGATTTTGGAGATCAACATCTTTGTATAGAAAGGCCAATGCTTATTGTCTTTGGAAAGGGGGCTGCGAACCTGCTCTTACTTATTTCCCGAATATGATTTTTGCAAACTCTTTAGCGTTGGGTTCTCCAGGTTATGTAAATCCTGTAAAGTTTGGAGTTCAAAATACAAATCAAAGAGCATTGAGCGGGTATTCTATTCATAGTGTTTCTCCAGTATTGACAAACCTAGCTTGTTCTCCTAGCTTTTATAACCTAGCCAGTGATGATTTTGATTTATATGCTAATGAAGATTTGACTCATACTTATAATACAACTCTTTCTAATATAGACCCAAGAATTGCGACATTCAAAAACTATATGACCTATGATTTCGTAAATTATTATCCTTCTGATTTTACAGATTGGAACTGGTTTAGATTGCAGCATATGAGAAGGGGAATGCATAATCTTGTACGTTCTTGCGGGACACTTAATCCTCCATGCCCGTGGCTTAGCGCGTGGGGATATAGGAATAATGGTTCTTCTGAAAGCACTATTACTGGTCTTACCTATGATAGAAACAATGCAATGTGCGCGCAGTTTAGAGAGGTATGGATTGAGACATTGAAGTATGCTATATCAATAGGGATAAGACAATTTGGAGTGTTTGAAGAGGCATATGATGAACCGACCATGAGTTTTTGGTATGACGTATTAAGTGAAGTGAAGGATTGGTACGATAATACATTTAAGAATAAGATAAGTGTTTACCAATGACATTAACTAAAGCATCCGTTTTTATTAGAACTGTTGGCTCAACCGATTCTTCGGCGGCTTTTTCTATTCCGCAAACAGGATATGTTGCTTTTGATGCGGCAAATTTCTATAAGCTTGAACAGGGCGATCCTTCTGTTGTTTTTGAGGTTGATGCAAACGGATCATATGGTTCGGGAGCATTGCATGTAGAGCCAATACAGTCAAGAACAAATTATCCAGTTATAACATATCCTGTTATTGCTGAAAAAGCAGGCAAATATAATGTTTTCATAAGAGTAAAAACGGGAACTTCTGTTAGTAGTTTTACGTTTGATATTCTTATAGATGGATTTTCTTCTTCTACCGAAACAAGAACTGTTACTCCTGGAAATTGGTCTTGGATAGAGACAACAATAGTTGTAAAAGATGATAGGAGGTTTGATCTTTCTATAAAGCCGCAGACGGCTGATTCGTATATTGATTCGTTCATAATAACATCTGAAGCGATTCCTTCTTCTATTGAATATCAAAGCAAGTTCTTGACTTTGCATTTCAGAATGTTTGAAATGAATAGTAGCATGCTTCCGGGTAGTTCTTTGCCTATTTATGGATTCAAAACAACAATAGATGAAATCAAGGATGATAATTGGTATAATTTTGCTTTAGACCCATTGCCGGGTTATTCATCCATATCGTTTGACATGCATTATGTTGCTTCTCTTTTTGTTTCTGGAATTAGCGATAGCCTTTATCTTATTTGGGATTATGCAAGTAATGAAGAAACGGTTTTTGACCCATACAATGTAACGTGTTCTTTGTTGTATGATTCTGAGTCTGAAGAATGGCTGCTTGATTGCGAAAAAAGCTATGCTATCAAATTCTATTCGCATAGAGATGCTATAGACGAAAATGCATGCAAGATTATCGTTCCAGCTTCTGCTTTGGCTACGAATAGGACTCAAAAGTTTGATACAGCAAGTCTAGAGCCGTTATTCGCGCAGACAAAGATTGCGACTGTAGACAACGAATCAAATAAGGTTGAACTAAGCCTTCCGGATAGGCTTTTGTCTGTTGTTATGGACCAAAGCGGTTCTATGAGCTGGAATGATAGTCAAGGACTTCGCCATACTCTTACAAGAAGAATGGTTGATAGGCTTGAGGCGACATACCCCGGCGAAGTAAAATACAATCTTCTCAGCTTAGGTTCTACGCCTATTAAGATTAACTTCTTTGCTGTTGTAGAAAATGATCAAATTAATACAAGCAACACTTCAGCGGTTGCTACTAGCTTTTTTGCTGACCAAGAGAGCGGATATGCTGGTGTGAGAATCATAAGAAAGAAAGGTTCTTATCCAACAGGCCCCCTTGATGGAGAAATTGTAACAGAAGGTTTTGTTGAAAGAGCCTTCGATGATGAACTTGAAGAGGGAGAAGAATACTTCTATGCTGCTTATACATTTGATTCTAATCAAGTATTCAGTAACGGAAGATTTCTAACTGCAACTCCAAGAGTCAAACTCCCGCCTCGCGGAGTTGGAGGATTTACTTATAGGGTTATTACTGGTTCTGGTATAAAGAGAGATGAAAATACTATTGGATTGTGGCATCTCAATGAATCAGTAGGTCAGTCTGCTTACGATTTTAGCGACAATCCTATAACTCTAAACTCGTCTTTTGATAACCTTGTATGGCTTAACAAGAATGATGTTCCTAGCGGAATAAGCGGTATCCGATTTGATGGTAACTCAACAAGAATATTTGGATACGACGGAGATGGTAAGCTTGTACAAACTAAATACACATTCATGGCATGGGTGTATCCGTTTGATTTTGTAGACAAAAGAACTATTATATCTAGAGAGACCCCATCTTTAGATAAGATGACATTTAGGTTTGGAACAAATACTGATGGCACTTTGTATCTTACTATGGATGACCTTACTTTTGCTTCTTCTTCTGGAACTCTTACAAGTAATGCATGGAATCATGTTGCAGTAACTGTTGATCTTGATACTTTGACGGCAACATTCTACATTAACGGAGAAGCAAGCGGGAACGGATCTGTTGCAACTCTTGGATTCCATAGCATAGAGTCTATGGATATATACATAGGCGGCAAGACTTCTTCTTTCTTTGGCAAAATAACAGAAGTTAGCGTACACGATGTTGTTAGACCTTCATCTTATATCTATTCTGCATCTATTGTGCCTGAAGACTGGAATGATAAGGTTTTGGATAATGGCGACAGGATAGTTGCTTTGAGATTTTCCGTTCCAGATGATTACAATTTCCCTGGCGGAAAGGTTTTGATTATAAGGAAAGAGGAAGTCGGCTCTGGCAATTTCGAGTACGTTACTCCTACAAATTCTGATGGAACCGTTGGGGATCCGGTCCTTGTATTCAATGGTTTTGGAGAAAAGCCATCTAATGAGACTGATGGAGTTGCTGTTTATAATGAAAACGCTTCTGCGGGAGAGCATACTGTTATCCTTCCATATGATTACGTTCATGGAAGAGTATACGACTTTAGAATATATTCTCAAAGCGCAATAGGTAACTATAGTCTCAGTTCGGATTCTCCAATACTTTCTATAACTATTCCCACTTTTGCTAATAGAGATGCAAGAAATGCGGCTATTTCTACTCCTTTTGTTAATAGCGTTGGAAATGTTCAAATTAGGGCAGGAAATCATAAGTCATATTTGACATGGAATGCTATAAATGATGATGTTACAGATCAAGTTTTGGTTTTCTGGTCCGATACAGGCCCTCCTATAATCAATAATGATCAAGGCGTTAGCTCTTCAGCAATGCTGGTTTATAGCGGCAATCCATCTGAGTCTTCATTTGTTGATAGAAACATAGAAAATGAAATTGTCAATTATTATGCAGTTATTGCGGCTGATAGATATGGCAATTTTTCCGCTCCTGTATATGTTTCAACAGTTCCTCTAAATAGCGCTGACGAAACCGATATCCCGTTACTTGAAACAAAACAGTTTAGATATGAAGTTGTAAATGAAAATGCTATTAGTTTGGCTTGGGACGCTCCTGTAAAATTCCAAAAAGAAATAGAGGCATGGTTTGATCAAAGAGTTGCATTGTATGCCCAAATTACTGATGAGTACGGAGCTGCAATCGCTGATTCTAGCCGTATTAAGTTTGATGCAAAAGCAACTGTAAGTTCCGCTCAGTTGGCTGAGGATGTTTTTGGAGAGACAATAAATTACACCACATTGACTCCTGAAGCTAAGAACTGTTTTGCTTTATCATCATCTGACATGGGCGATGGTTTTATTAAGGGTATATTTAGGATGACATCAGATCAGGATGTCTTGTCTGCTATAAATACTCTATCTGCAACAATTTATGTTTCATACACTATACCAGATAGAGAGAATCCAAGCGTAAATGTTTTTGAGTTTACATCTCTTCCTATTCAAATTGAGATGCAAAATCCGTTTACAATGGAAATGATAAACATTGGAGATAACACGACTAATTTTGGAACTAATACGTCTATTGGTCTAAGAAAGAAATCAAGAAGGAGAAGAAGTTCATCTTCATCCGTAGCCGACCCAACCGTTGACAATAATCCGATTGTTGGCGCTGATATGGTCAAGATTCTTTGCAAGCAAACAGTTCCTCTTGATAATCAAGAGTTTATTTCAACTGGCGGCTTATTGTTTGACCCGAATAAGTTCAAAGAGTTTGATGGATGTTGGATAAGAAGAACAAGGCCATTTGTTGCAAGAGTGGTTGTTACTTATAGAGGGCAATCTCTTCCGGGCGGAGCTGATTGTAATGCTGCTGTATTTGAAGCTTCAGACCCTCAATGCGATCCAGAAGATAATAGCGATAGTAATCCTTGTTCTCAAACTGGTTCTGGAAGCTCTCGTCAACCTCCATTTGAACCATCTTTTTCTACAAGAAGAAGTAGAGCAGTTCAGCCTCCTGCAACGTCAATCCCTCTTAGAACTGGTTTGCAGAGATTGAATGATGGAACAACAAGGCAAGTAAGCTATGCTGATATTCCGCTAAGAGCGCCAAGAAGTCCTCAAGCTGTTATGCTTTTTGGCAAGGTTTCTTTCAATGGATATTCTTCTAGGAAAAAACAGTATATAGTATTCGAAAACATACTAAGAGTAGAAACAACTATTGAGCCGCCAGAATCTAACTGTATTGATGTTTCTGAGCAAAGAGCTAATGTTTACATGATAGATCCGGATAGTCCTAATGTAGATAATCCTAGAAAGATTCCGGTTCCTAATCAGCAAGTAGTAAGATGGAGTTTGAGAAAGGGAAGAAATTCAAAAGATAGACCATTCTATTCTTCTGATAATGTTCCAACAGGTCCGGGAGTATTTTCGTACACAAGAAGCGGTACAGCAAGGAATGTTTTCTTTGGTCCAGCTTGCGGAGTTACATGGGAGCTTTATATCCCTTGCCCTGGCAATATCATATATCTACCAGAAATGTATGCAATTAAGGCCTCTGTCGTTTATGATGGATTAAGCGCATTTGAAGAAAGACCAGCTATTATTTATCCGCCTAGCTTTGGAGGAAGAGGCTTTGGTTCTAGATTCCTTATGGATATGCCTCAGTATGTAAATCCTCTTTATGCTGATGGATATGATCTTGTTAGATGTACAATATATCATGACCCAAATATTGCGGGAGGCACAACTGCTGGATGTTTTAGACAGTGCGCCGAAAATGCTAGTAGGCCAATATTCGTTTTGGATAACGGTCAAATTGTTGATATAGAGTCTGGTAATGATTTTGAGATTCTTCATGGAGAAAATCTAGAAATTGTATATGATGAAGATTTGGGAGAAAATGTTGTTAATAATGCAAATCAATCTATTGGATTTGCTCAGATTCCTCTTTCGCAAGAAGGAAATACAACTGTTTTCTATTTTAGAATCAATAAGTTTTTAGGAAGGCCTCAATCATCTGCAAGCAGCGATGATGGTAGTGAAAACAATCAAACAGTTAACTCTTGCGAGTGTATAGAAGTTCCGCCTGGTCTTGCAAAGAAGAAAGATCTTTCGATTGTAAACGGTAGGACTACTATTAATTTCAATGGAGAAACAAGATATCTTCGAGGTGGCGGAGACTTGAAGACTGGCGTTCCTCCAACAACAATAGATCTCAAAGAGCCTCTTGATATTTTTGTTGTTGATATAAGAAGAGATGGACAGTCTGTTAACAAGATTCTTTGCGATGGAGTTGCTGTTCACGAGTTTGTTCTTGAAGTAAAGTTCAAGGAGAATCCGGTTCCTAATGGTACGCCAGTATTTCTTACTGTGGCCGGTAAGAATCCTGAAAAGATAATACTTCAAAGCGACACAATATATACTTCTAAAGCAGATCCTGATGAACAAGGAAGAATAAAGAGTTATGCATCATTCTTTGTTGCTCCATTTGGACCGGAATCTGCTTTTGAAGCACAAGTTCAAGCAGAAACCAAGTATGATAAGAGGGGCGATGTTGAAAGAAGTATGACTTGTTGTGTTACAATCAAGTATGACCCATCGCAGAAGAAAGAAGAAGAAGTTGTTGATAAGCCAGAAGGCGAAATAAACAACGTTTTTAATGCAAGTCTTGACGTATATGATACCTATAATGATACATGGGTAACAAAGTCTTCTATGCAACATCCAAGAGGCTGCTTAACTCTTAATTGGATGCCAGAAGCTTATAGTGATACACTGTACGCTATAGGTGGACTTAATGGCAAATCTGTTTTGTCGTATAATGAAATGTATGATACAGCTTCTGATATTTGGGTTTCTAAGACATCAATGGGAACGCCAAGATTTTATCATATGTCAGCAGAGGACGGCAACTACATATATGTCTTTGGTGGTATAACTGTAGATGGTTCTGATTTGCTTGTTACTAGCTCTGTTGAAAGATATAATGTATATACTGATACATGGGAAGATTTGCCAGACATGCCAGTGTTTGACCAGAATACATATGGCGTTGCCTTGGGAAGTTGTGTTGTTATAGAAGGAAAAGCTTATATTATTGGAGGTATAAGAAAGATTGGGCAAAGCGGAAGCATAGATGCTCTAAATGATAGAATACTTGTATTTGATTTTGATACTTTGACTTGGAGTTGGAGCGATGCGTTTACTGGTGGTGATTTGACGCTTTATGCAAGGGTTTCTCCGTTTATATTTGCAGATTCAGATGGAACGAGAATTCATGTTATTGGCGGCGCTGTTCCTGGAGAATTGAATGCAGAGACAGGAGAACAGCCTCTTGAGTTTATAACTGATACCTTTGTTATAGACGTATCAAACTTATCAATATCTTTGGATGATTACTTGTTTGATCAGATTCCTATTCCAAGATATAGAGGAATGTCAGCAAGCATTGTTGATCATCACTATTTCTTAGGCGGAACAAATTCTAAATCTCAAGTTCTTAATCTTGTTGATCGTATTGGAGAAGATTCTCCAACATATTCATATGATAGTATTTCTAGAATGCTTACTGCTCGAACGGCGTTCGGCGGAACAAGTGATAACTGGAGATATTTGTATGTATGTGGAGGAATTACGAGCGGAAGGCCAAAAGGTTTCTTGCAGATTAATGCTTCTGTAAGTCCTTCTAATATACTTTTGGATGGAAAGCAATCCGCTACTGTTTCTATTGAATTGTTAAATGATGTTGGAGAGAGGCCAACACAGTCTATTAGAGTCCTTGTCCAGGGTGTTCTTCTGTTCCCTGATTCAACAACAACAAGTAATGAAACAAGCGGCGGCGATAATTCTCAACAGCAATCAGAAGATTCTGCTCTTAGAGATGCTCTTGTATATCCTGTTGTGTTTAGTTCTAATGACTTCTATATTTATGATGGAATTGGTTCTACTGTTATGTTACCAAGAGCAGATGATATACTCAAGAAAATTTCCGAGATAAAAGAAAAGCTTGGCATTACAGATCAACAAGTTGCAGGCGAAGGAGGAAGCGACGGCAATACGACCTTGAAGATAAATGAGGGAGAGGTTAGAAATCCTTATTCTATTATGGTTCGTATAACTGTTTTGGATAGCTTCTTTTACGGACAAACAGTTGTTGATGTAAAAGATAATCAAGATTCAACTCAAACTCCTCCGCCAGAACAACCTGCCGAACCTTCTCCAACAGATCCGTCTCCGTCTGAACCAACAAATCCAACTGAGCCAGTTGTTGAGTTTGAGGGCTGTAGGAGCGTTGAGGGAAGTCAGACCGTTCCGCCAAGTGATAATCAGCAAACGAATGACCCCGGTAGAGATAATGAAAATAATCAAACAATAGATCAGTCCTTGAAAGATAAAGACAATCCTGTGTTTGATCTAAATCCTCCTCAAACTCCTCAACTATCAAGTCCTACGGTTTATTATTTCAGCGATATAGAATGGATACCGCAAGTCGTTGTTCATGTAAACAACGGTGAATATTCTGATATGATACAAAGTCTATCAAGAATTGAAAATGAGATTCCATTTGGTGCATCTCCTTTGTATGATGCTCTTATCAAGAATGCCGAAATCATGCTTGATGAAGACCTTGATAGATATGTTAAGGTTATATATCTCAATACTGATAATGAAGAAAATTTATCTATTAACACTATAGATACGGCTATACAAGATATTCAGGCTATAGATGGCTATGGCAAGACCCCTGTTATAACTAGTAATTTCTCTGTCGTTTTCCCTGTTACTCTTTCTTCTCTTGTTGCTAGAACAGATACAGATTCTCTTGAAAAGATTGCAAGCGAAACTGGAGGACAAAGCCAGACGGTTTTGGATGCATCTTTTGTAGATGAAGTTCTTAATAATACCATAGGAAGAGTTGAAGGTTCTATTGGTTGGGGTCTCTATGAGTGCGTTATTGATCTTGGGAATATAAGTATCATAAATGCTATAACTTTAGACTACGAGCTTTATCCTAATACAGATGGAAACTGGAAGATATCTACTAGTGATGATGGATTTAACTATTCAGATTACAGCGATGCTTTCAATCCTAATACAGAAGTTTCGTTTACCAATGTAAGCGGAAGATTCATCAAGTTTAAGGTTAATCTTTTGAGCGGTTTGAGTTCTTATATTGAAAATGAATACGACCTTATCCCGACGCCAGGAGTTCCTGCTCTTACGGGAATAAACATTCAGTATAGTGTTCCTACTGAAAGCTTCATATATTTCAATAATCATACAACAGATTTTAGTCCTCAACAGATTGCTGTTTCTGTATCAGCAAATAAACCAGACTTAAGTACGATAGAAGTTGGAGCAACAACGAGTAGTTCGTATAACTGGAAGGACTACTATAGTGGTTCTCAACCTTATGTTGATAGGTTTGGAAAGATCTTTATTCCAATACGTTATGAGCAAGAGAATGACTCGTCTCTTAATGAATCTTTGGAAAATATAGATGGATTCATGTGGAGAGCAAAATATGGCAAGTGGGATGTTTCGTCGAGGGTTACAATCCTTGATGAAGATCTAAATACGGTAGATCCTGCAACCTACGCTGTTTATCCAAATGAAGGATTTATAGTATTCAACTCTAAAAAGGTTGGTTCGTTCTTTATATCTATTGAGAACGCCGGCAATCTAAGACTTGGAGTTAGAATACTCAATATGGATTCTAATAATCCGGTTATAATTGACGGTTTAGGATATATGTACAACACGAATGTTTTCTTGCCTCCTCCTCTATCGCAAAGACCTCCAGTTGTGTCTGACTTTAGAGTTATTCCTTCCCAGCTTACGCTTTATCAATCTGTTGGCCTTACTTATAAATTCTTTGATATCAATCAGAGACAAGAAGACAAATCTCAAACGCAGATTCGTTGGTATATTAATGGAGTTGAAATAGAGTACCTAAGAGACCTAAGAGAGTGGAATAACATAAACAACACTAATGATCCTATATGGACTTATGCCTTCTCGTTTAGGCCTGATGAAGTTCCTGCTGGAACTAGCTATGAACAGTATGCAAGAGAAAAAGAAGAAAGCATACTTAAGGTTGGAGATTTTGTTTACGCTACAATAAGAGCGAGCGATGGCGTTTTGTTTGGCGATACTATTCGTTCTCCATCGGTTACTGTTATAGAGGCTCCTCCATCTATAGTAACTATAGCGATTAAGGGAAAGAAGAACGACGGAACGGTTTCTGATAATGTAACTACAGCAACAAGGGCTTTTGCGGAATATTCTTTATTCCAAGACGGAAGCGGAAAAACCAAATCAGTCATTATATGGTATGTAAATGGCGTAGAGTTTAAGAGAGGCAATTTGGGCGAAACGGTTAGCGGTTTCTCTAATGATGAAATTCTTGTTGGAGAGGTTAGAAATAATGTTGTTGGAATAACAATGGGTAATGTTCTAGAAGTAACTATTGTTCCAGCCTCTGGGGATATCATAGGAAATCCAGTAACAAGCGCTGCGGTTTCTGTAGAAAACGATCCTCCTTCTGTAAGGAATGTAACAGTATCTCCTAATCCAACAGCGCCGTCATCTTCTGCTCTTCAGGTAACTTATACATATGTTGATGTTGAATCTCAGGTCCAGGGTTCTACTCAGAATGATCAAAGTTCAATTAAGTGGTTTAGGGCAGTAAGAGGTTCTTCAACCTTTGAGGAAGTTACATCATTGCAGAACACAAGAATTATTGCAGCAACAAACACTTCTTCAGGTCAGAAATGGAAAGCACAAATAATACCGTTTGATGGAGTTAGTGTAGGACAATCGGTTGACAGTAATACAGTCGAAATAGTTTAGTGGAGATAAAATATGGCAAAGAAAGTAAAGAAAACGAAGCTCTTGCAGACAAAAAAAGCGATGAGAGAAGAGCTTTCTTATTTAGGAAATGACTGTGAAATGATATCGCAGATATCAGGTGTATCTTTGGATAAGATCAAGAAATTCTGCCAAACAGGTGAAATTTCTGATAATGATCTTCTAAAATTGGATAAAGTCAACAGAATGTGAAAAATGGATAGAAGAACCACAATTGTCGTTTTGTCATATAACGGCAAAGACTTGACGAAAAAATTCCTTGAACTTCTGTTCGAGCATACTCCCGAATTCAAGCTGATTATGATAGACAACTGTTCTACAGATGGAACGGTTGACTATCTTATTGAAGCAGTAAAACAGAGAGAGGCTGACTCAACGCTTGTTCTAAATAATATGAATACAGGTGTTATAGGCGGCAGAAATATGGGATATGTTTTATTCCAATCTGATCCGTCTGAGTTTCTTTGTTTTCTTGATAATGATCAGTTTGTTCGTTCTGGTTGGCTTGAACAGTATCACGAATTCATGAATAAAGGTAACTATGATGTTATAGGAGCAGACGCTTGGCTTATGGACTCTTCTTTTATGCCAAGACGAAATTGCAAGAGACAGGGAGAGCCATATTCCTATGTTGGTTGTGGAGGAATGATGGTTAAAAAAGCAGTGGTCGATACAATAGGTCTGTTTGATGAACAGTTTAATCCTGCATACTTCGAAGATCCAGATTTCAACTTTAGAGCTAGAGAGGCCGGGTTCAAGATAGGATGGAATTCTTTGGCAAAAGTGGATCACCTTCCTCATCAAACTCTTGGCAAGAATGCGGACAGAATGAAGATTTTTGCGCAAAGTTATGAGAAGTTCAAGAAGAAATGGAATGGTAAAACATTCCAGCCACTAAGATGATATGAAACTGGCGGTGTGTACAAATTTTGCCCAACCCTTCCACACTGGCGGTGCGGAAAGGATAGTTCAACAGATAACAGAGCATTTGGTTTCTGTTGGACATTCTTGTACAGTATTTAGTCAACATGGCAAGTCTCAAGTTACTCATAATGGAGTAACTGTTTGTCCTATTGGCTCCTTTGGCGAAGAGCAGTTTATTCATAGAATGCAAATTGAGAATTTTGATCATCTATTTGTATATAGCGATTGGTTTTTCATGTGGCCGGTTATACTAAAGAATATAGTAAATCTTCCTATGAAGAAAAGTATTGCTCTTGTTGGCATGAATAGGATGAGGTCCGTATTACCTCAAAATAAGGTCATTGCTGACCTTTTTCGTAAAAATCATGCATCTTTTTCTGTTTTAGCCCATGCTAAGAACTATATAGATGCTGTTACTTGCGAAGAATGGGGAATTCCTGTAAGTATTATACATAACTCGATAGACCTAAATGAATTTGTTAAGACTGATTTTGATTTCAAGCAGCATTATGGAATAAAAACGCCAAAAATGCTGCTTTGTGTATCAAATTTCTTCCCAGGTAAAGGACAAGAATTCCTTCCTGGAATCATACAAAAATTAGCAAGTAAACATAAAGATTTTACGTTTGTTTTTATCTCTTCAACGCTTGCTTTTGAACCTGGAAATAGACTCAGAACCCTTGTTAAGGACATGTGCGACAAGAAAGGTCTCCCGGTTAAGTTTTTGAACGATATTCCTCGGTCGCATGTTGTTCAATCTTATTTTGCATGCGATGGTTTTGTTTTTCCGTCGCAACAAGAGTGTGGGCCGATTGTAGTTCTTGAGGCTATGGCTGCCGGAAAGCCTTGGGTTGCTCTTGGGGTTGGTCATATTCCAGAACTTAAGGGCGGGTTCTTTGTTGAATCTCCTATAGATAGTAAAGGCATGATGAAGTTTGATATGACAGTTGCTCGTTTTTTTGAAGACAAGATGGCTTCTATCCTTGCCGATAATTTGATAAGAAATAGGAATGGCGAAGGAAGAAAAAACATAGAAGAGTCATATAACTGGGACATTATTAAAAAACAGTATGAAGATTTCTTCTCGGTAAAAATGTAAATGCCAAAAATTAGCGTAATAACTCCTGCATATAACTGCGAAAAATTCATACAAGAATCTGTATCTTCGATTCTTAGTCAGTCATTTTCTGACTATGAATTGATTATAATTAATGATGGTTCTTCTGATAGAACGGCTGATATTATTTCAGAATTCAAGGACAACAGAATAAGGTTTGTTAATCATTCTGAAAACAAAGGGGTAATGCTTAGGTCTAAAGAAGCAATAGATTTATCTGTCGGAGAATATATTGCGATACATGATGCTGATGATGTTAGTATGTCTAATAGACTTGAGTTGCAAGTTAAGTTTTTGGATAGTAATCCTGAAATCTTTTGCGTTGGCGGAAGAGCTAAAAAGATAGACGTTGGCGGTAAACTCATTGGAGAATGGGACTTTCCTCCATTAACACACAAAGATATTGTTGCGTTATTGGTGATTTATGGGAAATGCCCAATGATTAATCCGACTACGATGTATAGAAAGCATGAATACTACCAGTTATCGGGGTATTCTCCCGATAATTCAATGAAATCCGCTCATGATCTAGATTTTTGGTGTAGAGCGATTGTCGGAGGAAAGAAGTTTGCAAATATTACAGATTACCTTATCAAGTATAGGGTAAACCCTGACGGAATGACTAGAAAAAACAAGATTGCTCAAGTTTCTGACCACATGAAGATTATGAATGATCTTAGAAAGAGGATGAAAGATGTCAAATTTTAATGGAAGAAAATGGACTGATACAGAACTCGAAACCTTGTATACAGAGAGACTTAAGGGTACTCCATATAAGGTTTTGTCTCGAATGCTGAACAGGTCTGTTGATTCTCTTGAGAAGAAATTCAATCAAGATACTGATTGGACTAAGTACAATTTTCATTGCCCAGAGTACGAGGAAGGAAGAGCGGATACGTTACTTGAGGCTGCGCAAAAACGAGACCTAAGTATAAGTAAGAATCTTGATAAGTATAGACTTCAAGCTGATATTATTGGAGATAGGCTTGTTGAAGCATCTAGACGCCTTCCAGAAGTTCCTCCGCCGCTATACAAGAAGCCCAATAAAGATGAGAAGAGAACTGACGAAGATATGGTTCTCGTTTTTAGCGATCTTCATATAGGTCATGAACATACTCTTGAGGAAACTGGCGGTCTTTCTGAGTACAATCTTGAGATCTTTCTTCAGAGAATGGAAAACCTCAAGAAGGCCATAACCGATATTTATGAACTTCATTCGAAGCTTTACAAAATACCAAGATTGCATATTCTATCGCTTGGAGATATTGTTGACGGAGCTAATACTGCTGGCGCTTGGTCTCCTGTTTGGATTAATACTCCAATATTGGATCAAGTAATGATAGGATATAGAGCCGTTAGCGACTTTATTTATTACATGCTGAGCTTATTCGAGGAAGTTGAGTTCTATGCGTTGTATGGTAATCATGGAAGGATTGCGCCAAGCGGAGCAGAGAAAAAGTATAATAACTTTGATCTTTTCTGTTACAAATATATAGAGACTGAGTTTAGGAATCAACCTAGATTCAAGATGCATACAACTAAGAGTTGGTGGATGATTCAAGAGATACAGAACCACAAGTTTCTTTTGGTTCACGGCGATGATATGAAGCCCAAAAATCCTCCCATTTTGTCTCTTATGGACTTAGAGAAGAGGATGTCTGGAATAACAGGAATTATCCCTGATTATACCGTTTGCGGACACTTCCATAATTGTTCAGAATATACTACTCATAGCGGTAAGGCTCTCATGAATGGCTCGTTTGTTGGGGCTGATGTTTATTCGTTATCTAACAATATGCCCGGCAATATTCCAGAACAGAAGCTGTTCGGAATCCATCCCACAGTTGGCCTTACTTGGACTTATAATGTAAACCTGAATCATCAAAGGAAATAAGAGCAAAACTTAGTATATATAAGCATGAGCAAAAGAATAAGCGATTTTATCATAGTTACGAAGGCGCTACAGATATTATGTAAGCGTTTAGATTGTGATTTTGTAGATTTGCCAGTTGTTTTTGATGAAGATGTCCCTCATGCCTGCTTTAGGGAAGGGGTAATCTTAATCCCTAATATGCCATCTGTTTTAGATACTATGGCAGATATATATTCCGTATATGTAAACGCTTTGGGCGAGATTTGCGGAAGGAACATAGATAGTCTTGATTCTAGATTTTCATTGATGAAGTATTTCATGTCAATGATTAGAGATTTCAAGACAGAGTATGGCAGTAAAGAAAAGGATACTGGCAAGAATCTTCAAATGAGACTTGATCAATTCCATGTTACATGGATGTTACTTAAGAACATTTTCTGTCCTTATAAGAGTATAGAACTCAAAAATGTTAGAATAGTAGCAAAGCATTCTTCAGAGTTTGATGCTGTTATTAAGTCAGAACACGACGGCGAACCGTATCTTTTTGTAAATCTTGATATTGAAAGAGAGTCTGTTAGGGCTGCTTTTTTACTTGTAGAAGCGCTTAGAATAATGTTGAAACCAGAAGACTCTCCAGAGTCGGTTATAAGAGAAATGCTTTCTAACTTCTTTATGAAAGATAGAATAGTTGATTTTCTTGGGGTTTCTCTTGGTAGCGATGAGGAAGTTGCAAGTTTCTTAGGCGTTTTATCTGTTATTTGTCAATCTCAAGATATAGAAGATATGGCATTGGGAGTGAAAAAGGGAGATTCTCTAAAAACCGCTCAGTTTTCTCCTATGACTGGTAACTTCTGGTTCCTTGGATTAACCGAAAAGATGTTAGATTCAGTAAGAGGTTCCGACTGGTCCACAACAGAAAGTTTGAAGGATTTTAGTAAGGGGCTTTGGGATAAGGTGGAAGAAGAGAGAAGAGCAAGGGGTATATCCGAACTTCCATTTGAACTTCTTCTTAGAGTTCAAAGTGAAGATTTGGTTGTATCGCCGAATGCCACATTGCAAGAATTGTTGTCCAAGACAAGAGTGTGGTGATGGAGAAATAATATGCCAGATGAAGTAAACTATAATGGAATGACGGAAGAAGATTTTCTAAAGGTTATTGTTGCAAGGGTTCAAAAGCACTTGAACAATGCAGAGAATACTCTTCCAATGCTTAGAAATGGGCAGTTTATAGATGCATTTTATAGAGTTGGAGCAAGTAAAGAAGGCTTATCCAGCTTGCTTAATATCTCAAATCAGAGGTTGCAGTATTTGCTTGCAAGGAACAATCCTAGTGAAAACAATACTAACAAATAGTTTCGTTAGACTCTCATCTGACTATAAGAGGCAACCTGGTTCTTTACCCGGCGAAAATAATAACGGGCAGTCTTCTATACTTAATGACAAAGATGAAGATAAGTTGAAGAGAAAGAACAAGGTTCCTTCTAAGAAGATATATCAGTTTGGTGTAGATGTTCCGGTTGCAGAAAAGGTTGAAGTAGGAACTTTATGACAGATAATGCTCAGTCTGTAACCTTAAGGGTTACGGATTCATCTACTTTCGTAATAGGAAAGATGAACAAGGATCTTTATCAGGAGTTCAAGAAAACTCTTGGATACAAAGATCCGAATGCTATTTGGCGAGGCAAAAACGCTAAAAACTGGGATGGCTATATAACAACAGTTTGTTATAGTCAAAAATATTGTAGATGCTCTATCAAGAAGGATGGGGTTCATTTCCCAACAGGTCTTCTTAGTAGGGCTTTTGATTTTTTCAGGGCGTATGGTATCCCGGTGTCTTCTATTGATGAAAGAAGCGAGCCAAAAACTAACTCTGTTCAGATTTCTTGTAGCGATGAGTTTCAAACAAGAGACTATCAAGAAGATACTATAAACAAGGCAGTAAAGCAACAAAGAGGCATTATAAAGGTTGCTACCGGCGGCGGAAAAACCGCTATAGGCGCTGGCATTATTCAGAAACTGTGCGTTTCTCCGTTCATATTTTATGTTACATCTAATGACTTGCTTAGGCAGGCGCAGAGCGAACTTCAAAAGTTCTTAGTTATGAATGGTTCTCCGTTAGAAGTTGGAATGATCGGCGGCGGTAAGTTTGACATAAAAGCAGTAAATGTTATGACTGTTCAAACCGCTGTGCGAGCGGTTGGAGAGAAGTATAAGAAGTTTGATGATGAAGATGAAGAAGAAAAGATATCAGAAGAATTGCAACAGAAAAGAGACGCAATTGCTGATTTGATTCATAATGCAAAGGGAATGATTTGCGACGAAGTTCAGCATTGGGCTGCTGAAACTTGCCAGGTTCTTGCGGACCATTCTGTTAATGCTCGTTTTAGGTTTGGTCTTTCGGCAACTCCTTGGAGAGACATGGGGGATGACCTCCTTATTGACTCTTGTTTTGGAAAGCTGATTAACGAAATAAATGCATCCTTCCTTATTAGGAAGGGAATACTGGTCAAGCCAACTATATACTTCGTTCATACTAAAAAGAACTTTGATGAAGATGTCGCGTATAATACTGTTTACAAAGAAGGCATAGTTACTAATGAGGAAAGAAATGTTCTTATTGCGAATATTGCTAAGAACATGGTAGATAATAATAGGCACGTTCTTATCCTTGTGCGACATATTGAACATGGTGAATTGCTTGAGTCTTTGATTCCAAATAGCTTTTTCGTAAATGGAACTCATGGTCATAAAGCAAGGGCCGATCATATTGATGGTATGAGGAAAAAGGAAATTCCTGTAACTATTGCTACATCAATTTTTGATGAAGGCGTAGATGTAAAGCCTCTTGATGGCCTTATTTTGGCAGGATCTGGTAAGTCTCAGACTAGAGCTTTGCAGCGAATCGGAAGAGTTATTAGAACGTTTGAAGACCCATCCACGGGTTTTGTGAAGAAAGACGCATTTATCGTTGATTTTTACGATCATATGAAGTATATGCTGTCTCATAGCAAAGCCAGAAGAAGAATCTACGAAACAGAGCCAGAGTTCGTAATTCGAGACTTTAAAGGCGAAGGTCATGCCTCGCAAACCTGAAATTTATAGTAATCTATTTGCAACTAGCGAAAGAGACTTGATGCTTGTTGATGCTGTCAATGCGCAATCTCAGTTTCTTTCTATGCCAAATCCGTATATTGGTAACAAGAGAAAGATATTGGCATCTATTTTCAAAGAGATATATGATGCTCTTCCATACAATGATATAAAGTCGCTTTGTGACCTTTTTGGCGGGAGCTTTGTTGTAGGAACGTTTTTTAGAGAAATGGGCAAAGAGGTATATGCAAATGAACTTCTTTTATCTTCATTTGTCAATGGCTATGCGTTGAATTTTGCAACTGAAGGATTTATTACAGAAGAAGAGTGGAAGTTTTTGCTTGATAGCAGAGATGTACAAAGTACAGATTTCTTTGTAAGCGATAAATATGGAGATTCTAGGTTTACAAAGAGAGAAGCGGAGTATATTGATGCTTTTTATACAAACTCTGCAAGGCTTTTTGGCGTTAACTCTCCAAAGTTCTATGTTGCCAATGCGAGTCTTATGCAGTTTATAATGACTCATTGCTTTGTTGGCGGAAGGCTTAATAGCGGTCAAGTTATCGCTTCTCTTGAGCATAGATTACAGCATCAGAGAAATGAAAATTCAGAGATGAACTTCTATCGAATGAAGCCTCTTGTTTATAATAGGAAAGGGATTCAACCTCATTTGTACAATGATGATGTTTTTGATTTTCTTAAGAGGGAAGAATCTTCAAAGATTGATATGTTTTATATAGATCCGCCATACGGAGGGCAGCAGAGCGATTACGCATTCATGTACAAGTTTTTTGAAGAGTATTTGGCTAGAAAGTCTTTTGATGAAATTGAATACTTGAAACTTGCTTCTAAGAAGTTTTCAAAGGCTAAAACGTATGGGGAATCATTTGAGAATCTTCTCGTTGCCTTGCCAAAAGAATCTTATTGGGTGCTTAGCTATAACGATAGTAGCTGGTCCGATATCGGGACGATATCAGGTATGATAGAGAAGCACAAGAAGACTGTTGTGGTTAAGGAAATAGAATACGATTATAAGTACAGGGCTTCTGGAAATACAACAGGAGTCGAGTATCTAATCATTGGTAAATGATATGGAAAAGAAGGGCAAAAAGATGCAAACTAGCGCTGATGACATGATGTTGGGTATTTTGTCGCGAAGTCATAAGGATACGGCCAATAGAGTTTCTTCAAAGGATACATTAGAGATTATTGATGTGCCCAGCAAGCCGGCCAAGATATGCAAGTGGAAAGATATCAAGGTTAAAAAGGCTTATGCAACAGTTCCGGTGAGCGAATGGGGTAGTAAGAAGTTCTTTTTATACTTCAGAAGCCTTTGCGGAGACAAGGACAAGTCTTTGAAGGAAGTATTTGATTCGAGTATTGGAGTTGCAAGACAGGCGGCTTTTATAGATTCTGTAAAGCAAGAGTTTTTGAAGAAGACAGATAAAGTTGTAACCAAAGAGACTCTCAAAGAATATATTGAGTGGTTTGTTTCAACTCAATTAGATTCGCTAGTTAGTAGTTCTCAGTTTACTATATACTGTTTGAAGTATGAAAGATATATAAGTAGGTTTTTGAAAGAGAATGATAATAAGCAATTAGTCGTAGAAGAAACTAAGATTATTGATTTTTCGAATATTGATAAGATGTTTGACTCTGGAGGAGTTAATTTCTTATTGAGCTATGGTCTTGTTATATCTTTTGTTTGGCTTCACAAGAAGAAGAATTTGTCTTCTGTTGACGCAAAAGAGGCTATTGTTAGGTTCTATAAGGATGCAACGAGATCAGGAGACGCTATTGCAGCAAAAATACGAGATGTAACTGCTAAGTTTTCTCCTTATTCGCCAGATTACATTGATCGTAATTTGGAAGAGCTTTTGAAAACCTGTAAGGTTGAAAGAGTTGAGTTTACAAACAAAGGAAAGAAGTACGTTTAAGGAGTTTTATAGTGAGTGTTAGAATTTTTGCAAATGAAGAGATTTACGGATACTCTGTTGTCTTGATTGATGAAAGCGGCAAGAATATTGGAGAGACCAATAAGAAGAATGCCATTTTTCAGGCGAAAGGCAAGGGTCTAGATCTTGTTCAAGTAGGGAAAACGCAACAAGGTATGCCTATTTGCAAGTATGCAGATGCTGGTAAGATGAAGTTTGAGGCTTCGAAAAAGAAAACCTCATCTAAGCCTGTTGAAACAAAAGAAATGATGTTTCATCTTAAGACTGGTGAGAATGATATACAGATTAAGAAGACGAAGATTAGAAATATGCTTGGTAAGAAATGTATTGTTAAGTTTGGTATTGAGCTAAAAGGAAGAGAAAGAGCATTCATGGCTAATGCTAAAGAACTTTTGACAAAAGCCGTGTCTGACTTGAGTGATGTAGCAAAATGGGACGAAATGAGAGTATCAGACAACATTGTTTTTGTGGTACTTAAGCCCATTAAAGAACATAATCATGACGAAAAAACAACCAAAGTCTAACCCAAGCGAATCAAAGGACTGTTCAACATCTATTGGTGGAGATTGTTTTATTCATGACGTTTTTGGTCGCAGTCACAAGGTAAAAGATTTGGCGAACCTATCTTTGAGTGATTCTCCAATTAGTGTTTATGGATTCAATAACACCACTTGGAAAATGGAGAAAATGAACATATCTGATGTTAAGATTTGCGAATCCAATCAGGATTTGATAAAGCTTACTTGTGCAAGCAATTTTATTGAAATAGCAAGTAGTCAGGATGTTCTTGTAAACAGGAATGGAGACCTTTTCAACATAGAAGCCAAGGATATAGCAATTGGCGATCTTGTAATGGTCCCGAAGTTTCTTCCTAGACACGAAAAGAACTTCTCATTAAATGACGTATTTCCGGGAAAGAAAAGCGGTAAGATAAAAGCAAGAAGCGGTAGTAAGATTCATACTGCTGATGTAAGGGTTTCTGTAAGATTCATAACAACTCTTGCTGTTATATCGGGCATGATAGATGCCGGTGGCTTTTACGATACTAAGAGCGGAGATGTTCTTTTTCATAGTAAGAGCAGGGTTGTTTGTCACTTATTAGCAAGCTTTTTGCAAGATACATTTCTTGTAGAACCTGAAGTAAAGAATGATTCTGTTAGATTTCAGAATAAAGTTGTTGCTATGGTTATTGATAGCTTTTTGAATAACCTAGCCTCGCAAAATCAAGAGATGATTTGCTATTATTTGTCAGGATATTTTCATACAGGTTCTAAGTTTGGATTTGTAGATGAGTTAGAAGGAACAACGAATAAACCCTTCGTTTCTATGCCTATAAACAATGAAGTAGTTTTTGATAGGCTTAGAAAGTCTTTGCTATTGTTTGGTATAGTTCCATTCAGAAGCGAAAAATGTTGTACTATTATAGATAGTAGTCATATTGAAGACTTTTTTACTAGTATTCCAATACTTCATAAGGAAATGGTTGTCAAAGTCGAACAATTCATGAACGACTTTTTGGAGAACCCCTCATACATAGTTGATCTTTTGGGATATAAGTTTGGGAAGTCCTTGTCGTATCTCAAGAGTGTATGTAAAATTCCTGAAAACAAATATAAGAAGATTGAATGTTTTGAAAAAGAATCTTCAATCATGAGCTACTTGATAGCAGACCAACTTAACTCTTTTATAAAGCATAGATTTATAGATGTATCTAAGTCTCCAATATCAAAACTGGTTGATTCTTCCGTTGTTGGAGTAAGGGTTTTGAAGAAAGAGAATATTGGAAATAGAACTTCTTATAGTATTTCCTGCGAAAAGAATTACAGCTTTTTCATCAATGGAATATTGTGCTACAACAATTGATGTTGTGCTTTGGTTATGAAAATGACAGAATATGCCGAGAATGATTTATGTTGGATCTTAGTCTAATCATAAAGAAATATCGTTACAGCTTTTACAAGTCTGCCGGTAACGAAAATGGTAAACCTGCTCCGTGTCCGCATTATGCTGGCGGAGATCAGTGTTCCCGCAAAGAGGGTTGTTTTTGTAAGAAGCTAGCAGAAATACGAGGCAATATTGACTATGTTATCCCTTCAGAGTATAGAGATCTAACAATAGAAAATGCTAGCGGAATCATAGTATCCAAAGATGGTGTTGAACAGCATGTTTGGAGCGAAGATAATAGACTTGAAATACAAAATACATTACGCAACTATTTATTTGGCGGAGTTGATCGAGTCCTTTTGACTGGAGGACGAGAATCATATAACAAGTATTCTCAAATGGATAAGCGATTCTCAGATGGAGACGCTGTTATTATTCATGGAGATAATTTGATTGGGAAAAAGGAAGGCAAACAATCTCCAAGGTTCTTGCCGGCAGGCAAAACAATGATTGCTTGTTTGATTCTCAAAGAAGCGATATGGAGAAAATTGTTTGCAACTAATAGAGCGGATACTTATTCTGTAATTTCATATCAAACTCTTAAGCAAGATTTGAAGCTTCGAACAGAGAGGTCTTATGATTTGAAAGAATGCGATTGGCTTTGTATTGATGATATAAGTTTACCCCTAAGAGAAGATGATTTTAATCATCAACAGTTTGTTACTTTGTTTGATGATTTTTTGATGACAAGAATAGAACAAAAATTGCCAACAATTTTGGTTTGCAGTTTTGATGTGTTGGCAAAAGATTATACTCATAGCCTTGGATATACTTTTCAAAAGATGGTGTCTTCTAAGAATTCTTGGCTTATTTCTGTTGGAGGGGGAAAATGATTAATGATTCGGAAGCCCAACAAAAGCTTCTTAATATTCTTTTGAATAATCAAGGGCTAATCCCTGAGTTTATTGCTGAACAAATTAGTCCAGAACATTTTGATACAAAGTGTAAGATAATTGTTCATGGTATTATCAATTCGTATAAAGAAGAACAAAAGTTTACAGAAGAGTATTATCTTGATTTTGTTGCGAGATCTGTTGCAAATGGCGATTATAGGAAATGGACAGAAAGCGAAGTCTCTAGTTCTAAGCTTGCTGTTGTTGCCGAACGCAATAACTATACAAGCATAAAAGACCTTGAAAGAGTTGATCGTAATGATTTCCCTCTTATGGTTAGAAGAGTTAGAGAGGGATTTCTAAAGAAAGAATCAACTAGGTTATTAGAAAAATTTAACGGTAAGAAGTCTCAAGACTGGGCAATGGCAATTGATGGTTTAACGGAAGATCTGGTTCTGTTGAGAGCGAGTTCTTCTGATGGTAAAATTGCAACATGGGCGGATGTTTCTAATTACGGAGATGATTGGTACAAGAGTCTTGAAGAAGAGATTAAAAACCCGAAGAAAACTCTTCCTACAGGAATAAAGCCATTTGATGATACAATGCCAATTGGTCTTGATATTGGTTCTCTAACGCTTATTGTAGCTGACGTAGGCGGATATAAGTCGGCAACGATGATTAATATGGCCTTGAATGTATGTAAAGAATCTCAAGAAAATGTGCTGTATGTATCTTTGGAAATGCCTAAAGATAGGCTTATGCAAAGAATCATATCAAGAGAGTCCGGGGTTCCTTCGGAGAAGCTTTCGAAACCTCAAATGCTGAAAGATGAGGATAAAGAAAAGATTAAGAGGGCTATCGAGGATTTCAAGAAGATAGAATCTAAGTTTGTTATATTAGATGCTCAGGAAAGAATGACTGTTTCTAAGATTAGAGCAGAAATAGAGAAGAGATATCATTTCTTCAGGCCAAGGCTTGTTGTTATTGACTATATTTCCATTCTTGGCCCTGACCCTTGGTATCAAAAACTGGCCGAGCATTCTTGGTACGGTCAGATGTGCAAAGACCTTAGACAACTTGGAAGGAAAATGGGATTTGCTGTTCTTTCGGCAGTTCAGTTGAATAGAGAAGCAATTAAGTCGTTGAGAAATCAGAAAGATGGTAAACAGAGTGTCGGTTCTGATGCTCTTAGGGGTTCTCATGATTTCTCTGCTGATGCTGATCATATTTATGCGCAGTTCCCTCATCCAGAAGCTAAAGATAAATTGTTCCTTGTTTGTATCAAATCCAGATATGGTTCTACTATGTTTGGATCTATGAAGAATGAATCAAAAGCTGAGATAGAAGTAAATCCTCATATTGGTAAGGTTTACTATTCTGTCAATGCAACGTATAATTTCTCTGAAGAGTCTTCAAGTTTCGTCAAGAAGGCTGAAGACATGGTAGTTAATCCTGATATTGATTTGTCATTCGATTTAGAACCGCCTCCGCCTGCCATAAAGAAACCATCTAGAAAGCAGGTTTCAGATTTAGGTTTTGATCTATGAGCGTAATACTAGATACAATTTCCAAATCAATTAAGATAACTGATTATCTTGCTTCCAAGAATGTTTCATGGAATAGCCATGAGGGAGATAGATATAAATACAGATGTCCTCTTCCTACTCATACAAAAGATAATACTCCATCTTTCTTTGTGTATGACAAACCTGATGGACAAGATTTTTATTGTTATGGATGTAAATGCGCTGGAGGGATAGTCCAGCTTGTTTCTGCATATGAACAAATATCTATAAGGGATACAGTAGAGAGGCTTCTAAAAGGCCTCAATATAAATATTGATGATGTAGTTGATTCTATAATCAGAGAAATAATCGTTTACTCTGAATCTGGTGATAAGGATGATAAAGATGAGGGAATCGTCGCTTCTTCACTGTTTATTAGTTCTCATATGCATGATTTCTTAACAAAAGTAGATTTCAACAGCGAAGACCTTGCAATTGCTGAAAAGGTGTTTGCTATGGTGGATTCTTATGTGCTGGTTGACAGACTAGACGATTTAGAAAAACTAGCGAAAGCGATACCTGCAAGAACTAAGATAAGATACGAGATATATCTAGATAAAAAGAAGAGAGAAGAGATAGAAAAACTGAGAGGATCAAAAGTAAATGAGATATGAGTTGCATAATACTGATTGCTTGAGTCTGTCAACAGATTTAGTAGATCTTGTTTATATGGACCCTCCGTATAGCTGCGAAGGCGAAGATGTATACTATGGAGAAGGTAAAACTTTTGATGACTTTATAACGTATATGCATAATCGTTTTGATAATATTCGAAAGTTAATGAAGCCAAACTCTAGTATACTTGTTCATATGGATTATAAAGCTATTCATTACATAAAAGTTTTGATGGATGAAGTTTTTGGAAGAGAAAACTTCATGAATGAAATAATATGGTGCTTTAGTAATCCTGCGAGTACAAAGAGATGGTTGCCGAGAAAGCATAATACTATTCTTTGGTATGGTCTTGGAAATTATACGTTTAACCAGCCTCGAATTCCATATAAAACGAAGATGAATGTTGGCGGAGATGCCGCATGGTCAAAAGAGAAGATTCCTTGGGAACATTACGAAAAAAGAGGTAAGCTGCTTGAGGACTGGTGGGTTGATATTCCTGCTATTTGCAGGAACGAGCCAGAAAAGAATGGATATGCAACGCAGAAGCCGTTGAAACTTATGGAAAGAGTTGTTGATATTTGGAGTAATCCTGGCGACAGGGTTTTGGACCCATTTTGCGGTAGCGGTTCATTGCTTGAAGCGGCAATAATTAAAAATAGATTTCCAGTTGGATGCGACAAAAATCAAAAGGCCCTAGAAATAGCAAAATCAAGACTTGAAGCGGTAAAAACGATTTTTTCGGAGTGATTATGAGTTTACTAAATACTATTATACTAAGCGATGTACTTGATGGACTTAAGAAAATTCCAGATGAAAGCGTTCATATGGTTGTTTCTTCTCCACCGTACAATATAGATCTTAAGGGATATGGCAATAGAAACGATAATGATCCTTATCATGTTTATGTTTCTTGGCTAAAGGATATATTCATTCAATGTAAAAGAATTCTTGTTGATGGAGGAAGACTTGTCATCAATATAGATTCCGTTAGAAATCGTCAAGATGATGAAGAATATATGAGACCGATTGCTGGCGATTTAATAAACGCTGGTAGAGAAGTCGGACTAAAGTATAGAACTGAAATTTGCTGGTACAAACAGAATTGGTCTGGTAGGGCTACCGCTTTTGGTTCGTATATGTCTTGTTCAAATCCTGCTATTAGAAGAAATCATGAGTATATTATGGTTTGGTCTAAGGGAAACTGGAAACTTGAGGGAGATCCAGAGCTTTCGGATATGACTTCAGAAGAGTTCCAGAATTGGACTTTTAGTACATGGTTTATTCAACCAGAAACAAGAAATCTCAACGATCATCCTGCTCCTTATCCAGAAGAATTAGTTAGAAGATTAGTCAAGCTATTTACATATAGGGGAAATACTGTTGTAGATCCATTCATGGGAACTGGAACGACAGGCGTTGTTGCTAAAGTTCTTGGTAGAAACTATATTGGTATTGATAATTCTCCTGATGATGTTGAGTTTGCTAAAAAGAGAATAGATTCTGTATCCAATATTTTTGATGATTATATTCCAAGATCTGATAGGATAAAGGCCGCAAAAAAGGACGATATACAAACGGAGATGAACAAGGTTTTCTGATAATGGATTTTGAAATTCAATTTTCCGATCTAACTCTTTTGGAAGCAAATGGACATTTTGCTGATGTTTGTAAAATTATGTCAGATGTTGCGAACAAGACGGGAGCATTCAATAACAAAGGCGACTGGATGATCCGTTCTAAGGTTACAATATTGAGTCCATTTGGTTTCGCTTTTTTGATATGTCATTTTTATAATAATGGTAAAGTGTATATATCTGAATATATGCCATCTAATAAAGATTTGCACAATACAGATATTCGCTGCCTTACATATTGGTGTAATGAGTTTGGATGGAAAACCCCGGAACCGCTACCAGGTGTTGTTGAATCTTGGCTTGAATTTTGGAAAGCTGAATGGGATACTCATATTATAGATTCAGCATATCTTGATAAAAGATTTGGAGAGAGAAAAGAAATGGTGTTTGAAGAGCTAGATGAAGATGAAGATCTTGAGGATTTATCATGATTTGCCCTTTTTGTTCAAATGATATTGGTGAAAGATTGAACGTGTTTGGCACGATATGTACGAAGTGTAGTAAGTACATACCTCCGCCTAAAGAACCGAGTTTTGTTTTAGTCACAAAAGATAACCTCAGAAGAAATCAAGAAAAAATCAGGGGTTTTATAAGAAAGAAAATGATAGGAGACACAAATGGCAATTAAGTCTAATAAGAGAATAGATTTTGAATACGAGCATGAGAGCGGAGGAAATACTTACTCCATTTCTTTGAGGCTTTTTGAGTCTCAAGAATATGGCCCTTGCATAGGTTTGTTAGATGAAAATGGAGAGGTTGCAACATCTCTTCCTGTCGCTATGTTCCCAGAAGTAACAGAGTTTCTTGTTACTCAGGGTGTTATAGAGGGGAGAAGGCCATCAACTTCTCCTTCATTGCCTAAGCCTGTTGCTAAGCTTTCTGCTCCGGTTGCTCGTCCATCCCTTCCTAAGCCTCGCCTCGTTCAGTCTAAGCAGTCTGTAAATCCTCTTAAACCATCAAGAGAGGTTGTTATAGTTGATTTAGAAAATGATACTGGCGGAACAGAGGAAGAAGATACTATTAGACAGATACAAGAAGCTGTAGAAGGAAGTAGCCCTGCAACATCTCTTGTTACTAAAGCCGAACAATCTCCGGTTATCTCTGATGAAGAGGCAAGGTTGATTTTGGAAGAAAGGCAGAACGCTATGAAGAAGGCTCAAACTGCCGCAAAGAGAATACGCAAAAAGTCTGATGAGGATGAAGAATGAGTATCTACAAGTGTAAACTTGTTCCGCTTGATAGATTGCCGGTTGGTCCAGTTGGGGTTGTTTGTCCTCTTTGCAATGATTGCGAAACACGAGACTGTACCAACCCAATAGAACCAGTCAAGATAACTGTTTTTGGTAGGCAGGTTAATTGGAAGATATATAAAAAGAGTCATATAGCATCTATAGTTGTTCAATGCGCAGGTTATAGTAAAGATAATGCCATATTACCAATATCAGATTCTGAATGATAAAGACGAGCCTACCGGCGAAGTCATAGAAATCTTTCAAAAGATGAGTGAAGATTCTCTAACTATAGATCCAGAAAGTGGCAAGAAGATTCGCAAAGCGATTACCGCTCCTGCTGTAAAAGATGGAAGGCCTGTGTGGGAAAGGTGTGCAGACGTAAGAGAACATCTGCGAAACACAAAACCTAAATGGGTTAATGACAAAGAAAAAGGCATAAGAGAAAGATTTGATCCTAAAAAACATACCTAGTGTTCTTGTAGGTATTGGATTTCTTTAGGACGATAATCAACCATGACTAGAATCATAAGCAATAGTGATTTTGTGCATCTGCATAATCATTCCGAGTATTCGTCGTTTGATGGGCTGAATAAGATATCTCAGTTTCCAAAGGCTGCTAAGGAAATGGGATTTAAGGCCTTGGCCTTGACTGACCACGGTAATATTGGCGGCGCTATCAAGTTTATTCAAGAATGTAATGGTATTGGAATAAAGCCTATTGTGGGATGTCTTCTTAGAGGACAAGAAATAGTTACCTCTAAAGGGATTAAATCTGTTGAGAATATCATAGAAGGTGATTTAGTCCTGACTCATAATGGAAGATTCCGTAAGGTATTGTCTACTTCCAGAAGAATCCATAATGGAAGTTTTTATACTCTTAAGTTTTCAGGACTAGGTAGGACTATAACCGTAACAGATGAGCATCCATTATTGGTTAGAACAATAGAAAATAAGGATATAGATAAAGCGGTTCCAGAACATTCTAATTTACTTAAATGGGTTCGAGCAGATCAATTGATAGCAGGAAGAACATCCAAAAAACTCGGTATGTCAACGTACAAAACTTACATATGTTTGCCAAAGCTTTTTGGAACGAATGAGGTTATAGATGTTCTCTCTTATATGCCGGAAAGATTAGGTTGTGTTGATGGTTTTATTTCAAAGATAGAAAAAATCAATAAATACGATTCATTAAAATCCTGGGATTTACCATGTGAGTTAAAACTGAATGAAGATATAAGCTATTTGCTTGGATTATTTGCTGCTGAAGGTTCTTTTTCTAGATATGAAGATCATTCATTAAGTGGTGGTATAAGATTTTCTTTAGGAATTCATGAACAGGATTTGGCTGATAGAATTGCGGAAATTGTAGATAGATATTTTGGAATTGAAATAAATATACAACCTAGACCTGAAAAAGGTGGAATAGAAATTAGTTTCGCTAGTTTGCCTCTTGCTTATTTATTTGAAGGACTTTGCGGTTCTGGTGCTACTGACAAAAAGGTTCCTTATGAAATTTTGACAGCTATTCCGAGTTTACGAAAAGCCTTTTTAGATGGGGTTCTTGATGGAGATGCCAAACAGGAAGGACAAAGAACTTTTAAGGTTATTTCTAAATCATTGGCTTGGGGTGTTAGGCAATTGCTGGCTGATTTAGGTCATTGGGCAACTGTTGCGGAAATAAAGCAAGAAAATAGTCAAATTGCATATGCTGTCCCTTATAATCCAGACAGGAAATATGCAAGAACGCTTCAAGACTCTCGCTATCTTTACAAGCCGTTGGTTTCCGTTTCAAAAACAGAAGATGTTGCAGAAGTATTTAATTTTGAAGTAGAAGAAGACAATAGTTATGTTTCTGATTGCATTTTACATAATTGCGAGTTCTATCTTTCTAAGAATCATAATCATAGAGGTGAAAAGAAAGAAGGCAACAAGATTATTGAAGGTCAGACTGATGGAAGGAAAGGCAACCGTCATCTTGTTTTAGTTGCCAAAAACTGGAAGGGTTGGCAAAACCTTTGTAGGCTATCTCAAAAGTCATGGACAGAGGGAGTATATATAGACCCTCGCATTGATATCCCTCTTCTTGCAGAGCATAGCGAAGGTCTTATGTGTAATTCTGCATGTTTGAGTAGCGTTGTTAATGCTAATCTTTTGCACGATAGATATGATCAGGCAAAGGCCGCTGTTGCTCTTTTCAAGGATATTTTCAAAGAAGATTTTCATCTAGAAGTTATGTATCACGGTATTGAAGCAGAGGGAGCTATTATACCTGACATAATCAAACTTGGCAATGAAATGGGCGTTCCGATTATTGCAACAAATGATTGTCATTATTGCAAGAAAGAACATGGAATGTCTCAAGAGCTTCTTATGTGCATGAGTACGAGTAGGTGCTTAAACGATCCAAAGAGGCTTCACTTCCCTTATCGAGAGTTTTATCTTAAGTCTGCTCCTGAGATGGCTGTTGCTTTTGGTAATCATCCAGAGTTTCTTCTAAATACCGTGATGGTTGCTGATAAGGTTGATGCTAAGGATATATATGAAAATCTGACTTCTGGCATGAGGCTCCCAAGATATAAGATTCCCGAAGGATTTGCTTCTCCTTTTGATTTCCTTTCTCATCTTGCATGGGATGGAATGAAAAAGTTTGGATGGGATCAAAGTCAACCTCATATTGACAGATTGAAGAGAGAACTTGAAGACGTTCGAGTTGCTTGGGATAATAACAAATACGATTTCGCCACTTACTTCCTTATTGTGCGAGATTATATACAGAAGGCTAAGGATCAAAATATCCTCACTGGTTGCGGTAGAGGTTCTGGTTATGCTAGTGTTCTTCTGAGAGTTTTGGGCATTTCGTATGGGCCAGATCCATTGAAGTATGATTTGATTTGGGAAAGGTTTCTTGGTTTTGATGATAAGCATTTTATTCAGGATCAAGATTTCTTTGGAGAAGTTACTGTTAGTAAAGAAGATGCTTCTGGTCATGAGGAACTGTTTGAAGATAGAGATGTTACGGATGACGCGGGCGGCGTAGATAGGTATTGAAAGGATAAATATGTCAAGCAAAATATCTTGGAAACATCCAAATGATAATCATGGAGGAAGTGATAAAGGCAGGAGCGCTCAAGATATTGTTCGTGATTTTTTTGAAGCAAAAGGATGGACTGTAATAAAATCATCAAGAGAAGAAGATCAATGCGGAATAGATTTTTACATAGAAGCCGGCGAGAAAAAATACTCTGTTGCGGTTTGCGGAACTTTTTACTACAAGATAAACAAAAATCATAACAGATTGATATATTCTGGATACAAAACTGATAAGATTCCAGGCGTTAAGCATTCTAAAGCAGATATTGTTGTTTGTTATAATTCAAGTAATCCAGATTCTCTCTTTGTAGAGAAAAGAGTAAATATACTTGATTGGATTGAAAAGAATTATAAATCCTCTTTGGAAAAAGAAAACTTTTGCGATAAACCAGAAGAAATCCTTGTTACTGGATTATTGCAAAAAAGATTAAGAAGTGAAACTGGCTATTATGATTTGTGGGCTTGTATACCTCTCTCGTTCTTTAGAAAAGTGGAGCGACCAAAAGAATCATATAAAGGACTTTTTGATTAATGGCAGACACTATCATAAAAAGAGTTGGAGGCAAAGTGAAGATTAGAGATTGGATCATTAAGTTGCTTCCAGTTCATACTGTTTATTGCGAGCCATTTGGCGGCAGTTTTGCTGTTGGTTTTGCTATGCCACAGTCTGATGCTAATTATAGACTTGTATACAATGATTTAGATAGTCATGTTTGGAATCTTTTTAGAGTATTGCGAGACTATAAAGAAGAGTTTTTACAAAAAGTAGAACTTACTCTATATTCAAGAGAAGAATTAGAAAAAGCGGTTGAATACATTGAGTCTGAAAGAGATTTTATCAAAGAAAATCCTGTTGAATGGGCCAGAAATTATCTTATCTACAATAGACAGTCAATGTTTGGTAAAGAAGATGGAACTTGGTGTGTATCTAGAACAGGAGAGAATATTTGCTTGTCATGGGCTGCTCTTCCTGATTTTATTGATAGATGCGCTAAGTTCTTCAAGGGTGTATATATTGAAAATCTAGACTATATTGAATGTATTAAGAAATGGGATTGTCAAGAGACTTTGTTTTATCTTGATCCTCCATATAAGGATGTAGAGAAGGCCTTTTATCATGTTAATAAAACTGAAGGCTTTGATCATAAGGCTCTTTCTGAGGTTGTCAAAAAGATAGACGGAAGTTGTGCAATTTCATACTATGATAGTCCTTTTATCCGATCTTTGTATACCGAGAGCGATGGTTTCGTATTTTATGAGAAAAATGTTGTAAAGCATATGCAGAAAATGGAAAAGAAATCATCAGCTACAGAAGTTTTGATTGTTAAGCAAAGTCGCTACGCAAAAGAAAAAGGTCGTACTGGAATGTGTTTTGGGGTTTAAAATGGCGGATATGAAGCAAGAAATCCTTGATGCTGTAAAAGACAAGAGCCTTCTACCTTTGGTTGAGAAGGAGCTTGATATTATGGAAAAGACAGAGGGGCTTGATGATAAGCCTGTTCTACAAAAGTTTCATTTTATATGGAAGCACTCTGAAGGTAAAAAGGGTCATCGTAATGATATCAATTCATGGACGGCCTATGCTCTTGGGATGACTGATAAAAAGCCGGCGAATGATTCAAAGTTTTTGCCTAAACGTAGAGCTTTTGCTCGTAAGGGCTTTCCTGATATTGATTCCGATTTTGACTATGAGCGCAGAGAAGAGATTTATAAGTATATCATAGATACATATGGAAGAGAAAACGTTGGAAACATTGGTACTTATTCTGCGCTGAAACTTCGATCATTTGTAACTAGAGCTGTCAAGGCGTTAGATCCGGAGAATTCGTTTTTCAAAGGGTATGATGCATGGAAGACGGAAACAAATCTTTTAGGCAGAGAAATTCTCGATTCTTTACCTCCCCAGTACGGAGCATTTCTAAAGATAGAGGGAGAGGATGGACAGGAACATGCGATTAAGACAGTCAAAGACGCTAATAAGTGGTGTGGCAAATTCGCTTACTACATGCACAAATACCCTGACATATTACAACATTCAGATAGTATTGAGGGGCTATTATCAACTTTTGGAGTCCACGCTGCCGGTATTGTTATTTCTAGTGAGCCTCTAGCAGATATAGCTCCTTTGCGTCAAAGTAAGATTAAAGACGAAGATGCAGGAGATGATGGAGAGGTAAGGTTTGCTTTTGCAACACAGTTTGAGTATAACGATCTAGAATTGCTTGGCCTAATCAAGTTTGATATTCTTGCTTTGAGTACATTGTCTGTTATAAATCAATGTTGCAAACTTGTTGAGCAAAACTATGGGATCAAGGTTGATATTTGGAACTTGCCTTTAGATGATAAGAAAACATTCGACCTATATAAAAGCGGCAAGTTGACTGGTGTATTCCAATGCGAAGAGCCGGGAATGCAAAAGGCTATGGTGAGAATCAAGGTTGATTCTCTTGATGATATCATGGCTGGTATTTCTTTGTATCGCCCCGGTCCAATGGAGTCTATTCCAACATATTGTAATAGAAAAGATGGAACTGAAAGTATGAGTTATTTTCATCCGTCTTTGAGACAGTATATTGAACCTCATGTGAAAAAGACATACGGTTTACTTGTTTATCAAGAACAGGTAATGCAGATTTGTAACTCTGTAGCAGGATTCTCGATTCCCGAAGGCTACGTTGTTATTAAGGCAATTGGTAAGAAGAAGCCAGAGTTGCTTGCTAAGTATAGAGCAAGGTTTATATCTGGCGCAAAAGAAAATGGTATTGAAGAGTCTGTTTCTGCTGGTTACTGGGATAAGGTAATCATGCCGTTTGCTGATTATGGCTTTAATAAGGCGCATGCTTGTTGTTACGCATACAATTCTTATATTACCGCTTACCTTAAGGCTCATTATCCAGAAGAATTCCTTACCGCATATCTGAATGTTGAGATTAACAGGTCTAAATATGAAAAGGTAGAAACTCTTGAGAAGATGGCTAACGAAATGGATATAGAGATTCTTCCAAGACAGATAAACCAGTGTAAGTTAGAATATATGATTGTAAACAAAGCGGACCCTGCAAATGGGATTCCTCGCTCTCAAATCATGCCTTCTATCAAGTGTAAGGGTTTGAGTAAGAATGCTGCTGATGATATAGTTTCCAAACAGCCGTTTACAGATTTGGCAGACTTTGCAGAAAAAACAGATACAAAAATGGTTGATATGAAGGCTTTTGAGTCCTTATTGGCTGCTGGATTTTTCAGGCCTAAACAGGGAAGGGGTCAAAGCAGCGAGACGATAATGAAGAAATTTGAGATTATACGAGAAGATCTCAAGAAAGCACGAAAAAAGGGAGTTCCGATAGGGAACATATTTGGGTGAAATGAGAATTTAGACAAACAAGAGTTGTCGAAGCAAGAGAATGGAGAATTCTATGTCAGCAGAACAGCAAATAAGAAAATCAACGATTACCAAGAGTATAACTAGAAAGTATAACGTTGCTAGGTTTGAAACTTTGGACGTTATGATTCAACATGAACACGAAATCGAATGGGATTCTATTGCTACTCTCAAGTCAAAGAGCAATAACATTACAACTTTGATTAGGGAAGATTTTGAAGATACTGCTAATAGGGTTTTGACAGAGCTACAGCTTAATGGATATAAGGCTTTTGTTACAAATACCCAAGAAAATAACAAAAGACCAATGACTCCGGAAGAAAAGAAAGATTTTGACGCTCTTGGTTGAAGTTAAAGGAAGAAGCAATGCCGATAAACGATACTCTTGATGACATTTTTGGTATCCCCAAGGATGGCTCAAATATAAAAGAAGAAGCAGATGAAAGTCAAGAATCTTCTTATGCAGAGGTTGTTACTAACGTTAGTGCTGAAACGTTTGAACAAAAAGCTAAGAAGATGAGCGCCGTTTTGCCTAAAAACGCTTCTAATATTGAGGTTTCTTATGTAGAAAAAGGGGGGCAAGATGCCTCGAAAAAAGAAACAACCCAATCAACAGAGCAGCCAAAGGCAGAAGAAAAATCTAAAGCAGCAGAACAGCCAAGACCAGTCGAGCAAGAAAAAAGTAAGGACTCCTTTAAAGAAATACTGTCAAAGTCATTTCTCGGTGGAGAGCCTACCCCTAGCGAGGTACAACCCGTGGTGCAAAAACAAGCCGTTGATAATCAAGATACAGAGCCTGGAGAAGATGCTCAAGAGGAGAGCGAAACAGTTTCCCAAGTAACTCCTTCGTATAAAGCAGATCCAGATGAAGATGGATGGATGCTTGTTGCCCCGTCTCCAATGCTTATTTCATTCTATGTTGAAAAACAAAGATTTATTCGAGACCTTACGAAGGGTAAAAAGCCAATAAATGTAGATAAGTTACTTGCAGAGCTTGAAAATTCAACAGTAAGTATTCGTGTTGAAATATCTGATTTACATGGTATGTCAGATAAGCTTACGACGATTCAAAGTTTTTTGGATAGGGTTGTCCAAATAAAGATTCTTGCAACAGGACAATGCGCTGCTTGTAAGAGAGGCGTAGAGCTTCTTAGGGGAGTTCTTGCTAGGGTTCTTCATGAAAAGCCAGCAGCAAAGCAAGATGGTATCATATATGAACATATGAGAGATGTTGAAATGTATGCTGCTAAAGTAGAATCTTTGGAACAATCTGCTAAGGATGTTTATCATAATCTTCTAGAAGCAAAAGAAATACTAAGTAGGAAGTTGAGTATTTCAATCGAACTTATGAAACAGCAAAATTTGCCGAATTCCTTAGAAAAGAATTATAATGCTCTACCAGACCCTGTAAAGCAGGCTATACAAGCCTCACAAAAGTCATTATCTTCAGGAAAATTGGCCGCTGAGGGGTTCGATAGCCTAGAAGTACAAGAGACCGTGAAAGCTCAAAATACAGAGGTAAAACCTCCGATACAGAAGAAGGCCGGAAAGTTGAATGAAGACTTTAGTATGGACTGAAAGATTTTGGTGAAAATACTAAAGAAGTTGATATAAATTGTCGATTAATAGATACTCAGTTGGATAAAGGGAGGATAAATGTTTAGATTTGGAAAGTTTGGTTTTTTGTTAGATTAAAATGGTTCAAATTTTAGGTTTTATATGCTATTGTTACTGAGTTAGTAGAGAACCGAGAAAAGAGAACAGAGAAATAGAGATTCTGAGCGTTTCAGGGTTTCGAGAAGATGTAGAAGTTAGAAATAGATGAACTCAAACAGTTTTAGAGTTCCGAGAAAAGGAGATTAGAAATGAGTAAGCTTATTGGTTGGGGCGATGTTGATAATGGTCCGAAGGGTAAGAAAGGCGGAGGCACTGATAGCAAGTATTTGAAGTTATCAGGAAGTATTCAGGGAACTTCTTTCCGCATTCGTCCAGTTGGTGATCCCTGTGCATTTTACGCATATTACGTTGCTAGCCCAGATGACCCAAAGAGGTTCAATAGGGCTATCACAGAAGACCCACAAAACTGCGTTATCGCGCAGAAGTATAATATCGAAGCCAAGCTTCGTTATGCTACAAACGTAATCGACAGAGCTGATGGTAAGCTCAAGATTATGGAAGCACCTGCCAGCGTCTTTGAAGCAATCAAGATGTGGGCTAAGGCTGCTGGTCAAGAACCCGGCGGCAAGGGCGGCGCTGACTTCGAGATTACTGTAAAGATCCCTGCAAACGGGGACAAGAAACGCACTGAGTATAAGACCACTCCGATTATTCAGACTCCTTGGACTGATGAGGATAGGGAGGCTGTAAAGATGGTCAATGATGGTAAGCTTTGGGATTTGGAGAAGGAATTTGCTTCAACTCCTCAAGCCGAGATTGAGGCTAAGCTCTTTGGTCCTAAGAAGACCGCTGCTACTGGTAATGCTCCCGCAGCTCCCGCTGCTGTTGCTGCAAAAGCCGGTCCTGCCAGCGCAAATGACTTTGGCTTCTAAATAAAACTAACAATCGTTAGTAAAGACGCTGTGGTTGCCCGTATATGCGGGCAACTACAGTCGTTTAATGGCTTCTGCCATCTCAATTATTTCTTTATCTGTCCAGTCTTTCCTGAACATATTGAACTTGTGCGTAACAAATCTAATGTTTTCTACAACATAGCCACCTTTAGGATCTATTCTGTCTATACTCCAGACGTTATCAGGTTTGCCTTTGCGATTAGTTTTCCCCTCTAGGTTCCACATCATCTTTTCTTTTGTAACTTCACATGTCCAGTTTATTTCTTCTAAGCGATTTAGAACCCAATCTGTAGATAGGTTGTATTGAATGTTCTTCTTTTTGCAATTAAAACGAATGGACATTAGCCTTTTTGAAACGGCTCCTTTTTTAGTTCCTTTTCTGTAGGCCTCTATGCGTTTTTTCTCGCACTTTTTGCAGATGCTATAAAGGTATGTAGTCTTGTTCTTTGTTTTTCTTAAACTAAAGCATGAATCAGGAAATTCATTGTTACATTTGGAGCATTTTTTCATATGATAGTATTTCAAATAAACGCCGTTCAATTCCTTGTGACACGGCGATGAATTTTGGTGAATTAACACTGGCCACAGCGTTTTTGTTACGACATAGAGAATAGAGATAAGGAGAATTGAAATGGCGAAAAAGAATTCAGCGATAGCAAACTTTGAAGGTTTTGATTTCGGCGGCGAAGAGAATCCTACAGAGTTTATTCCAACAGGACATGCAGAACTTGATTACATTATTTCAAGCGGTCTTTTGAATAATACTGAAGACGAAGTGAATACCGGAGGGCTACCCACTGGTAAGATAGTAATGATATACGGCGGCGAAGGCGGCGGTAAGTCTTCTCTTGCGTATGCGATTTGCGGTTCAGCGCAAAGAATGGGTAAGATTGCTATTTGGGTTGATGTTGAGAACTCTTTCAGCGAGTCTCTTGCAAAGATTAATGGCGTAGATCGTTCTAGGCTTGGTCTTAAAACGATGTACGATAAGAAGAATCCAGATAAACCTTTTGATGGCGAATATGCTCTTGATTGCGTAATGGATGCTTGTAAAAAGGGAGCAGGAGTTGTTGTTCTTGACTCTGTTGCAAGCCTTGTTCCTCGTTATGTAATGGAAAATCCTGCTGAGAAAGATACGATGGCTGCTCTTGCTCGTTTGCTTGGCAAGACAGTTAATAAGATTGCAAGTCTTGCAGCAGCAAACAATGTTCTTGTTATTTTCATCAATCAACTTAGAATATCTCCCGGGGTTGCATTCAAGAATCCAGAGGGATATCCCGGAGGCAAGGCAATTGCCCATGCTTCATCTGTTATCCTTAAGTTGAATAAGAAGACGGCTAAGGATTCTTATACATACATTGAAGATGATAATGGAGAGCAAAAGATGATTGCCGGCGCAGCGAATATCTTCATTGAGAAGAATCGTTTTGCTCCTCCTCACTTTGGGGCTATTCAAATTCCAATTTACTACGAACACTACTTCCCTCAAGTTGAAGAGACTGTATTTGAGGCAGGTCGTCAGACTAAGACAATATCTGTTCGTAATGGGGTATTTTCTTGGAATGGCATTAAGAAAGAGGGTAAGAAGGCGTTTATCGCTGAAATCATGGCGAAAAACAAGCTTGATGAACTCGTTGCAGCAATTAGAGAAGATGCTAGCGAAAGCAAGACAATTCTTCCTACAGCAGTATTGAACTATGAAAAGCATGTTGCCTTTACTGCCAAGAATAAAGAGAAACTTGCAAAGGGAAAGGCGAAGGCCGATGCTGATGCAAAGAAAGCCGAGAAAGAAAAAGATGTAGATGATATTCTTGGCGGTGGAGAGAGCGAAACGGAGGTTCCGAAAGCCGACAATCCTGAGTTATGATAGTTCATTTTTCAGAAGTAGATCGCAACAAAATCGCAACACTTGCCCAAAAAACATTGTGGGAAGAAGAAAGCGAAGATGTATTTGAAGCGCTCAAATATCTGAGAGAAGAGAGATGTCTTTCAGATGAAGTAATAAAGGCGTTCCGCTTCGGATACTATCCTCAGAGATTGAAAGCAGAGGGGCATGACTGGGCCGGAAGGCTCATCATGCCATTGTATGACCAACATGACAAGTTAATCGTTCTTACATCTAGAGATTTCAGATGTAAGGATAAGACCAAAATGCCTCACCTTCATGAAAAGTTTGATAAGAAGTTCTTCATGTTTGGTATGAATGTTGCTAAATCAAGTATTATACAAAGACAGAAAGCAATAGTGGTAGAAGGGCAGTTTGATACGGCCTGCTCTCATACAAAAGGTTTTACTATGGCTGTTGGAATTCTAGGTAGCGCTTTTAGCCCGTATCATCTATGCGTATTATCTAGATATTGTAATGATATTTTCTTGTCGTTTGATGCTGATGATTCTGGATTTAAGAATCTGAGTCGTTCTATAAGAATGTATAGAGATTTTGGTTTAGAGTCTTTTGGTATTCGTTTTATTCCGGTTGTTCTTCCAAAGCATAAAGACCCGGATGAGTTTTTGAAGAAAGAAACACCTGCTGATTATTTGGAACTTCTTAAAGAAGCAAAAAGCAAAGTTGAAGAACTAGGCGTTCTTAAATACTGCTATAGACTTGCTAGTATGAATAATAAGATAGAGATTGATTAAGGAATAGATATGGCTATCGCTCAACCACCTGAAGTAACAAACATAATGAACGTTCTTAATACGTTTCTGAAATGGAAAAGCCTTAATGGGCCACCAAGAGGTTATACCTCATACCATCCGTCCTCGTTTGGTGGATGTCTTCGAAAAGCTCAGTATCAAAGGTATATGGATATGGGTCTAGTTAAGGCTGAAGCTGCCGAGCAAGAGCCTAAGACAGTCAGAATTTTTGATACGGGTCATAGTATGCATTCTCGTTGGGCGCATTATTTTGAACAGATTGGCGTTCTTAGGGGAGTATGGGAATGCGCTAATGAATGTTGTCATCTTTGGGATGATAAAGGAGAGTTTATTGTTGGAAATCCGGGGATAGAAAATCCTGCTCTTCCAAGGAAAGGTAGAATGTATGGTCTTGATAACAAAATAGGTTGTTTCAGGCCAAAGGTATGCGTTTGTGGTAATACCAAGTTCCGTTATCATGAAATAACAGTTGAGGATAAGGAACTTAACTTTCATGGTCACTGCGATCAAATCCTTGATTTTTCACAGTTTGATCCGGGAATGTTCGCAAAAGGCAATAAGGTTGATGTTTTATTTAGAGCAGAAGACTTGCCAAAGAAGCCAGTTGTCTTAGATATGAAGTCTATAAACTCGTTTTCTTTCAAATCCAAGTTAGAAATGGGTCCATCGCTTGTATATAGGACTCAGTTGGTTATTTATTGTAATCTTTTGGATTTGGATTTTGGAGTGTTAATATACGAGAATAAGGATGATTCGAATACTAAAATCTACAAAATTGATAGAAATCCTGAGATGTGGCTTAAGATCAAGGATCAAGCAAGCAAAATGAATGAAATGGTTGAAGATAAACTCCTTCCGCCTCCTAGACCTGTATCTAAGGAGGACTTTGATTGTAGGTATTGTGAATTCCAGTCGATATGTCATAATAGTAAAGCCTGGCAAGATCCAGAACTATTGCAGAAGCGACTGAAGTTTTATGGTACATTAGAATGAGGAGTTTAACAAATGTCGGATACTACAAATGATATTACTCTTTTGAAGGTAAAAGGAGAGGGTAGCTTTCAGGATGATAGGTCTCGTAAGGATTATGTGAAGAGTTTAGCATCCGCTATTTTAACAGTTATTGGCAAACATGGTCATGCCAAACTTAAAACGGTTGGAGCGTCGTCCGGAAATAACGCTTGGAAAGCAATAATCATAGCAAGAGGGGAAGCTTCAAAAAAGGGACTTGACCTTGTGGTTGAGCCGTCTTTTGATAGCGCCTCGTTCGATAGTGGGGAGAAGACTGCGATTGTTCTCAAAGTTTGTCCCCGATAAGGAGATGTAGCAATGTACGATGAAGAAGAAGTTGGCATGTCATTCTTGAAACTTAATGATATTCTAAGTGGAAATCAATCGCTAACAGACAAGTATGATATTGAACCAGTGCTTTCTGCAATGTCTCAAATGGAGAAGAAGGTTGAGTTTTTGAAAGAACTCAAAAAGAGAAGAGCTTCTCTTATTGATGAGCAGATTGCCGCTGAAGAAGCAAATATTGAAAAGCTTTGCGATGCCATTAAAAACTGTATGGCGTTGAATAAGGCAAAAACCCTTGACTTCCCTGGTGTTGGCAAGGTTTCTATTCGTAAGACAAAGGGAACCTGGACGGTTGTTGATGAGAATGGGTTACGTTCTCATCTTGAGTCTCTTAATAAGTTTGATGATGTTTCTGAGGAAACTTGGAGATTCAAGAAGAAAGAACTCAATAAGGTTCTCGATGAACTTGAAGCCAATAACAACGCTTCAGATCATGTAAAGAGAGAGTCTGAAAAAGAATCGCTTAGCATATCATATGCTAAGGATAATTCTAGTGATGTTCCAGTTGCAGCTCCAGTTGCAGCTCCAGTTGCAGTTCCGGTTGCAGTTCCGGTTGCAGTTCCGGTTGCAAGGCCGTCTCCTGTTAAATCTTCAGATTCTTTAGTAATTTGATTATGTCTCGCGCTATTTTCATTATTGGACCTCAAGGTTCCGGCTCTTCTGCTTTGGCTGGAGCGCTACATTCTATGGGTATTCATATGGGAGATAAACTGAAAGGTTCTTCCAAATTAAACCCAAAGGGACATTTTGAAGATGAAGAATTTGAGGATATAGCATTTCTAGAAAATGCTGATATCAATGATGTATGTAGCAGAGTTGAAGATTACATTAAGAAGAGAAATCAAAGAGAAATCTGGGGATTGAAGCTCTTTTTCATCCCCGGACTTTTCAAATTTATGTTTCCCAATCTTGATGAATGCAGAGTTTTATCTATAGATAGACCTCCAGAAGGTTGCATAAAAAGTTCTCTTGAAAAGTATGGTCATTTTAGAAGTAGAGAATCTATAGAGGACATGCATGCTCGCATTAGAAAGAATAGAGAAAGAATAATAGAAGAGTTTTGTCTTAAGAACTTAGATGTTAACTTCAATAATTTGACAGATAATACGGCCTATGAAATAGGCAGGATAGTTGATTTTTGTTTTGAAGGAATGCAAAAACCAGAGCAATCCAAGATAGACGAAGCAATTGCTTTTATAGATCCAAAGTTAAACCACAAGAGGGAGAATCTCTGATGTATGGCGCTTCCAAAAAGATTAAGGACCAAGAAGAATCTAGGGTTCATCTAAAAGTTCTTTATGATAAGATTCCAGATACTTATGGCTGTATGGAGCATATTTCTAAGCCAGAATCAGAAGGCGGTTGCGGAGCCTGGTGTTGCAGACTGCAAAATCCTCAAGTATTGTATGCTGAGTTTTTGAATTCTTGGAAGTATATATCTGAGAATTTTTCAGACAAAGAGTTTATAAATCTCATAGGAAGATGTTTGAGAAAATATCTGTTCCCAACAGAAAGCAACGGCTGTGTTTTGTTTAACGAGGATGAAAAGCTATGTTCTCAACATGATACTAGGCCTTTCAACTGTAGGATTTATGGAATAACTCCCGCAGAAGAATTTACGCCAAGATATGAAAGGTTGAAAGTAATCTATCCAGATACAAAAGAACAATGCAATCTTGTAAAAACAAAAGACGGCAGAGCTGTAACAAAAGAAGACATTGATAATTGGTGGATAGAGGTTCGTTCTGTTGATATTAGATTGGGAATAAAGCCAGAGTTTATTAATGATGGACAACTCGGTTGCTATAGAACGTATCATGATCATATACTTCTTCATATTTTAGGAGAAGCTGGACTTTCTATGTTGACTTCTCTTAGGCTGAATTCATCTAGCGAAGACAAAGAGCATGTAATCGCAAGTGTTTTGAAATCTATAGTTAAAATGATAGGATCTTTTAAGGGGAATGCCAATGGGCAAGAAAAGAGAGATGCTACCTCCTCGCCGAGTGAAAATAGTTGAAAGTCAATACATAGAGGAAAGCGATCTCATCAAGTGGACGCTTGAATACCTTGACGATGGTACTGTGCAGACCTATGTTTGGCCCAGTTGCGACCTACTGAAAGCGCTAAATATAACTAGAACAGAGGTCGAACCTTATCATTTGAAGAAGTTTTGCAAAGATATGCTTAATAAAGAAATCAATTTTGTTATAGATAAGGAACCAGAACTACCTCAGCCAAATATCACAAAACAAGAATACAAAGGTTTGAGTAAAGGCCTTTGTGAACATTTCAATGTTTTCAAGAAGTCTGTCGAAAAGGAAAAGTAATATGGTTGGCTTCCTTATTAGAATATTTGGAACAAAAGATTGTGAACGTTGCCAGTCTATCGTAAAAGCATTTGAGTATCATGGCTTTCCTTTTGAATACATTGATGCTGATGCTCCTGAAAACGAAGAGCTGTGCGACAAGTATCATGTAGATGAGTTGCCTCATGTTCAGGCAATGTATGATGATAACAGTAAGGTTTTTTATACGCATATTGGCTATATAAGCCCAATACTCTTTATTGAAAAAGCTCAAGAGCATACAAAACAGTTAGAAGAGTTTTTCAATGCGAATCTTGAGGCTGCATCAAAGAATATTGACATAGAAAGAATAAAGAGGCAGGCAAATGAGTCAAGACCAAGGCCAAAGCCTTGTGCAGGGTGCAAGAAAAATCTTTCTTAATCCTGAGCAACAAGAAGCAGTAGATCATGTGCAGGGACCGTGCTTTGTTTGCGCTTGCCCTGGTTCTGGTAAAACCAGAGTTATAGTTGAGCGAGTATTTAGTCTCATAGATAAAGGGTTTAGCCCTCGTAGTCTTCTTTGTATTACGTTTACAAATAAGGCTGCAAATGAGATGAAAGAAAGAATCTGCAAAAAACTAGGCACTACTGGTCAAGATATTTACATTAGCACTTTCCACGCCCTATGCGCCACGATATTGAGAAAATACGGCGGTTCTATTGGTTATGGACTTAATACGACAATCCTTGATGATGACGATCAGGAAGGATTGATGGCTCAATGCGCTAGACAAGCCGGATTTGAATGGAATGCTAAGCAGATCAGGGATCTTCTATACAAGGTCAATAATTTACGAGAAAGCCTTACTAAAGATGATGAAATTGTTGATAATTTCAAGATTAGAGAAGAGGGAGAGATTTGCTTAGAGTATATCAAAAGAATGAGGAGAAACAATCAGATAGATTTTAGCGGTCTTCTATCTGAAACTGTAAGACTTCTTGAAAAGGATCAAGAAGTGCTTAACAAACTTCAGACTCGTTTTGATTTTATTCAAGTTGATGAGGCGCAAGACACAAACTATGCACAGTTTAGGATTGTGCAGCTTATAGGCGCTCATAATAACGTTCTCATAGTTGGAGATCCGGATCAGGGTATCTATTCTTGGAGAGGCGCAAGATACCAGAACATCGAGGACTTTGTTTCGCAAAATAAGGCAAAGGTTATTGGTTTACCAAGGAACTATAGGTCTACTCCTGAGATTATTACAACAGCGTCCAATCTTATCAAGTTCAATAAGAACAGGCAGCAAAAGTTGGAGTTTAGAACTGATAATCCTAACGGGAAGCCTGTTGAATGTTATTGTCTTCCAACGCCAGAACAAGAAGGTGCATGGATTGCTCATAAGATAAGCGATATGATTGAGAAAGAGGGATATAAGCCTCATGACTTTGCAGTTCTTTACAGAGTCAATGCTATGTCTAGGGCTATTGAGCAAGGAATGATTACTTGCGGATTGTCTTATCAAATTATTGGAGGTTTTAGCTTCTTTGACCGAACCGAAATCAAAGATTGTTTGGCGATGCTTCGATTCCTTGTTAATCCTTTTGATGGAACCGCCTTGGCTCGGTTTATTCAAAAACCATCTAGAAGAATTGGAGAAGTTGCTATTGGAAAGATAGAAAACTTTGCTGATGAAAATGGAATCAATCTAATAGAATCAATGAAGAGAGCTGGTGAGTATTTTACAACCGGCCACGATAGGGCTAGAGTTATTAAGGGATGCGAAGAGGTTGTTAAGGCTTTTGATTTCAATAGAGATGGCATGTCTATTGGAGAGGTGCTGCATAACCTTGTTACTAGACTTGATTATTATAAGTTTTTGGAGTCTAAGTATGAGTCCAAAGAGCTTGATGATAGGAAAGATAACGTACAAGAACTTATAAACGCTTGCGCCTTGTATACTCAACAAAGAAACAATAGTATAGCCGAATATTTAGCTTCTATTGCTTTGCAAACTTCGGCTGATAAGAAGACTGAAGAGAACTGCGTTTCTCTTATGTCTTTGCATGCTTCTAAGGGTCTTGAATTCCCGGTCGTATTTATGCCGGGACTAGAAGAGGGACAGCTTCCTCACAAGAGAGCCTTGATGGAAAGAGACGGCCTTGATGAGGAAAGAAGGCTTTGTTATGTTGGCATGACTAGGGCAGAGAAGAGACTTTTCGTATCTTATGCGGATGCGAGAATGCAGAAGTATCAAAACGGCGCTGTTCAGTTTGCGAATAGTAAGAGAAGTAGATTTTTGGATGAATCTGGTTTAGCGCAAGGTATCAAAAAGCTCCGCGCAAGTTAACTCGTATCTCCTGTCGATACTCCTGATGAAGGAGAATCACTTGAGCTACGAACTAATATGCGATAATGTAATTGACGGTCTCGGACAAGTCAAATCAAAATCTGTTCATAGTATTATTACGTCTCCTCCATACTATAATCTTAGAGATTATGAGTATGGTTCTCAAATAGGCCTTGAAAAAACTCCTGAAGAGTACGTTGAAAGGCTTGTTTCTGTTTTTTCTGCTGCAAAAAACGTTCTTAGAGATGATGGTACTGTTTGGCTCAATGTTGGAGACACATACGCTTTTTCGAAGGGTAATGGCTATAAAAAGGGAGACTTGCTCGGGGTTCCTTGGATGTTGGCGTTCGCCCTAAGAAAAGATGGATGGTTTTTGAAGAGCGACATTATTTGGGCAAAGCCGAATCCTCTTCCGGGAGGGGTCACTGACAGACCAGTATCTTCTCATGAATATCTTTTTCTATTATCTAAGTCAGAAGACTATTTCTACGATCAAGAAGCTATAAAAGAATCTGCCGTAGAGAAAAATAAAGATGGAACTTTCAAGAAAAGAATAAAGAGAGATGTTTGGACGGTTCCTGTTGCATCTTTTAAGGGCGCTCATTTTGCTGTATTTCCAACGAAACTTGTTGAACCATGTATTTTGGCCTCAACTAGCGAATATGGGTGTTGTTCAGAGTGCGGCGCTCCATATATAAGACAGATACATAAAAAGAGATATGCAACTAGGCCAGGGCGTCATAATAAGAAAGATAAGACAGGATTTGTTAACCGAGATTCCGGTAGACACCTTACAGATACGAGTACAATTGGATGGAAGAAAAGTTGTTCATGTAACTCTGATACCGTGTCTAGTTGTGTTGTTATGGATTTGTTTTGCGGGTCTGGTACGACAGGTGTAGTAGCTTTAAGGAATAGGCGAAAGTTTATAGGGATAGACGGAAAGCAAGAATATATTGATTTGGCTAATAATAGGTTGATTAGGGAAAAACAAGTCTTTGAGGAAACAAATGCATCTTAGGGATTTCGCTAATAAACATAAAGGTAAACTAGCTTTTATAGCAGGAGCCGGTCCTTCTCTTAGGCACTTTGAGACTGATGGGCTAAAGGATTACGTTGTTTTTACGGCCAATTCTGCTTTGCTCAAGTTTCCTAATTGTGACTATTTTGTTACAGACGATCAAGGCGTAAGCACTTGGAACTATTGGTGTATTACCGCAAGAGATAGTCATTGTACTAAGTTCTTGTACAGAGAAAAACTAGTAACTCACACAAGCCATCTTAGGCCAGAAGAGGTTGTTTTCTTTGATCATGTTGGTTGGGCTAGCGGTTCTCCAAACGGATTGATCTATCATAAAGAAAATGTTATCATGACTGATGATCCTGAAAGGCCGATTATGGGGTCCAGAACATCCGCTGCATCAGCAATGCATATTGCTTATATTATGGGTTGCGATCCAATCGTTTTGATTGGAATGGACGGGTGTTATGATGGGAGAAATAGATACTATTGGCAGTTTCCAAATCAACCTAAAGCAATAGAGTACAATAACAAAGTCTTTTCTGTGCCAAATAAAGGTTTGTTGAGAGACAAGCCTGTTGATTTTCACTGTATTGCGTATGACTTGTATTGGAGCCATTTTGCAGAAATGAATCCAGAATTGCTTAAGGGTCGCATATTGTATTCTTGTGATAGTGGAATCGTGAATATCTTTCCGAAGATGTCGATTACAGAAGTGATGGAAAAGTTTGGTGAAAGGAAGAAAAATGCCTAAGAAGAGAGCAAAGAAAGTAAAAGCTAGACTAGTTAGAAAACCAGGCGGAGCGTATTTGACAACAAATAAGAAGCCTAGAAAAATATCTGCTAAAAACTTAGTAAAAGCAATTATGAATCTTATGACTCGTATAAACGAAGAAGAAATCAATAAGGCTATTGATCAGTATGAGGAAAATAAGAGTAAGACCATAAAAGAAAATCTAGAAATATGGGAAAAAAATAGGGTAGATATGGATTTGAATGGTCCAAAGTTTGAGCATTCAAAAGAAAAGGTATGGATAGACTTGAACGAGCAGAGAATCAATGAGGCGATTCAGTCTATTACAAAAGCTATGTCTAACATAACTGTTGAAAGTTCTGCTAGTAACAAGAGAACAGCTCTTAATGACGTTTATAGTGCTGTTGTTAAGTTCTTTGACATGTGCCCTGATGTTGATATTGATTTTTCATAAGGTTTGGGAGAAGAGTTATGGCAGGCGAAGGTAGTACATTTGCTTTTATTCCAGCAAAAACCTGTTCTGTAGGACTTCCTTATAAGTTGTTTAGGAAAATTGGTCCGCATTCTTTGATTGAATGGACTATCCTTGCTGCAATAAAGAGTTGTTACATTGATGTTATCTTTGTTTCATCTAATGACCCGTTTATCAAAGAAGTAGTAGATAGATTTGCAAAAAGAGTCAAGCCTATATACTTTATTAGAAGGCCTGATGAACTGTGTACGGCTACAAGTAAAACTGAAGAAGCCATTTCTCATTTATTATCTACAAATGATTTGGCAAAGAAGTTTGATAACATGATAATGCTACAAGCGACTTCTCCTGCCAGAAGAAATAACCTTATAGACTCTTGTTTCAATAAACTTGGCAGTTCTGGGGCTGACAGCCTTCTCACTGTAAGTAGCCATACGCCTTTCTTTTGGATAGCGGCGCAAAACCAACATTCATATCTTGATAAATATAATCCATATCTTCCAACATATGATCTTGTAGCAAGACCTATGAGACAGGAACTCTCGGAAAAGGATATGTATTATCATGACAATGGCAACATATACATAACAAAGATAAAATCGTTTTTAGATACAAAATGTAGAGTTTCTGGTCATGTTGAAGTTTATCCAACGCAAAGATTTGAAAGTATGCAAATTGATACTCAGGAAGATTTGGATATAATGACAAGTCTCTACGAATATTATGGAACGTTTTTATGAATCAAATCAGTCCGGCTCAAGTTATTGCCGAAGTAGGATGCGTTCATTTGGGTTCTATGGATAGAGCCAAGAAACTTATTAGTTTGGCAAAAGCTTGCGGCGCTGATTATGTAAAGTTTCAAAAAAGGAATCCAGATGAATGCGTTCCAGAACATCTGAAAAATCAGCCGCATCCTAATCAGATTTTTGCATATGGTAAAACTTACTTAGAACACAGAAAGAATTTAGAGCTACCTATTGATCAGCATTATCTTTTGCAGAAATATTGTAATGATATTGGGATAAAGTATGCATGTTCTGTTTGGGACAAAACCTCAGCTATAGATATAATATCTCTCAATCCCGAGTTTATCAAAATACCTAGCGCATGTAATCATAATAGGGATTTGATAAAGTATATTCTTGGTCATTTCTATGGAGATATTCATATATCAACAGGAATGACTTCTCTTTCTGAAAGAACTTCTCTTGTTGAATACTTGAAGTCTCTTTCTCCAAAAAGATTTGTTGTATATCATTGCACTAGTATTTATCCGTGTCCTTTTGAAAAACTTCATCTTTTGGAAATTAGTAAGTTGGCAGAATCTGGTCTTAGGGTTGGATTTTCCAATCATGGCTATGGTATAGCTTCAGATATTGCCGCATGGATGTTGGGAGCTAAATACATTGAAAGGCATTTCATTGATGATAGAACTATTCGTCATACGGATGCTTCTGCTAGTTTAGAACCAGAGGGACTGAGAAAACTTTGTAGAGATTTGAATAATGTTTATCGTGCAATGACTCGTTCGCCAGAACTTCCGGACGAACAAGAGATTGCTGAAAGAAATAAATTAAGGGTGAACGAATGAGTATAGAATCAATAAAACTTATAGCAATTGATGTTGATGGAACCTTGACAGACGGCAATTTTTACACTAATGAAGCAGGGGATGTTTACAAGAACTTCTTCACTAGAGACATCAATGCCATGTATAAAGCAAAAGATGCAGGATTTAAGGTAGTAATAATAACAGGATCTACAGATAGAGTAATTTATGCTAAAATGGGTAAGAACTTTCATATCATTCATGGGTCTAAAAATAAGTTTGTAGACTTGAGCAAACATATTGTTGGAGAAGGTTTGACTTGGGATGATGTTGCTTATATTGGTGATGCAGAAAATGACTATAAATGCATTTTAGAGGCATCTTTCTCTGGTTGCCCATCTGACGCTATACCGGAAATCGTTGAGCATGCAGTTTATTCTTCGCATTCTCCCGGAGGCAAAGGTGCCGTGTATGAATTCATAAGATATTTATTCAAACTTAGAAAAATAGAATGGCCTTTATTATCTTGATCAAAGGGGAAGGCTTGCTTTTCTAGTATTTACTAGTAGAGTGAGTCTATGGTTAGAAACTTCAAATTCGTTTACCTTGATCAATATAGTCAAGAGTTTCGTCAAGGCTATGACGTTGCTAACGTTGTTAATATAATGAAAGAGCTGCTTAGGGCTTTTTATATTGACAACCACCTAAAGAAAATGTTTGTTAACATACACAAAGATAATGTCGCTTTGTGCGAAGGTGTCTGCGCTGAGAATCTTTTTCATACAGAGATAAAAGATCCCGACAAAAAAGATTCTGCCGAGAAATCTGATGATGAGGTTTGGTTGATGATTGTTCCGTCTAAAATGATAAAGCATTAGTTGAAATTGTTCGATAACATATGTATGGGCAGACCGTGTTCTGACAATATTTGCTTTACCACAACAGCAATGCCTAGGCCAGAATTGTTGGCTAGGACATATGAATCGTTTCAAAAACATATTCCTTGGCTTGACTTCAAAAAATGCAAGTTGTTTATAAACGTTGATGATTTTCCTCAAAACGTTTATAGCGATATATTAGAAAGACATGCAAGAGTTTTAGAAATAGGTAGGGAATATTTCAAAGAGGTTGTTTCTAATAAAGGTTTTTCTAGTTTCCCGAAGGCTGTAAAATGGATATTTTCTCAAGTTGATAGCGAATATGTTTTCAATTTAGAAGATGACTGGGAATTGCTTTGCGATATTCCAGATTACATTCCATCGTTTTTTGATAATCCTGATTTAGTGCAAGTTGGTTTTAGGGCTTGGAAGAAATCGGACCCTCGATTTGTTCTAAGTCCTTCTATTCTTAAAGCCAGCTTTTGCAAGTTTGCTGCTGACAATATGAATGTAGCTAAGAATCCTGAACAACAAATACGAGATATGAATCCGTATAAAAATAGAATGAAAGAGTGTTTTATTTATTGGCCTTATGAAAGCGAAAAAATCATACTTAGAGATCTTGGTAGGGTTTGGATGAAAGGGGAGCCTTTTGGAAGAGGAATGGATGATTGGAAGAGTTGGAATTTTTTGCCCAATCCTATTACAAGAGCCAGAGAGCAGTCTATTTGGGATCAGAATGCTGATATTGATTTGTCTAAACTAGATGGAAACTTTGGAGGGCCAAGTGTATCCGCTAACTGAAAATACCTTAACATTTACAACGACGGCTATGCCGAGACCTGATTTGATTAAGAAGACATATGATTCTTTTACAAAGAATATGTTGGAGTTTGATTTCAAAAAAGCAACTCTTTATATTAACGTTGATAGGTTCCCAGACGGAAGAGATGATGATAAGAGAAAAGAGGTAGTTGAAGTAGCAAGAAACTATTTCGGTAATGTTATTGCAAATCTTCCGGAAAATCCTAACTTTGCACAAGCGGTTAGATGGTGTTTTTCTAAGATAGAAACATATTATAACTTTCATTTGGAAGATGACTGGGAATTATTAGTTCCTGTCAAGGTCTCCGTTTTCAATCAATTCTTTTTGTCTCCAATCGTTCAACAAATTGCTCTTCGAGCATGGAAGAATGTAAAAGGTAACTTTTATTTGTCTCCTAGCTTTTTAAGGGGAACTTTTTGCAGAGAGATGGCTGAAAATATGAATGATGTCGATAATCCAGAGGTTCAGATAAGGAATATGAAGCCCAATTACAAGGGCGGCGGATTCTTGTATTTTCCATTTGAGCCTAGAGCTGTTATTATCAGAGATCTAGGTAGAGAGTGGATGAAAAAGAATCAGTATAACAGAGGGAGTCAGAATTTTGTTCAATGGTCTAACCTGGTTCCCGGAAAAGGAAGAGAAGTTTTGGCTGATCAGAATGCCCAAATCCCAATGGAGATGTTGCCAACAAATCCAAACGATAAAAGGTTAGCAGCAATGAATAGATGGGTGAAAGCGTATAGTAAACAAAGAGCTATCAAGCTCAATAGAAGAGGTAAGATAACATGAATAAAAAACTATCCATACTGATTTGTTCCCTTTCTTCAAGAGCGGATAAGCTTCAAAGGTTGATGACTGTTTTAGAGCCTCAGCTAAATGAACATACCGAACTTCTTATTAAGACAGATAATGGCGAAATCCCAATTGGTAAAAAAAGAAATATACTTCTTGATGAATCCACTGGAGATTACGTTGCGTTTGTTGATGATGACGATTTGGTTTCTGATGATTATGTAAGAAAAATACTTGATGCAATACAAACCAATCCGGATTGCTGCGGGATGCAGGGCGTTATTACTTTTCAGGGAAGAAATCCAAGGATGTTTATACATTCACTGAAGTATAAGGAATGGTTTGAAAAGAACAATGTTTATTATAGATGCCCAAACCACTTAAATCCGGTAAAGAGAAGCATTGCTCTTCAGGTCAAATTTCCAGAAACTAATTTTGGGGAAGACAGAGATTTTTCAACCAGACTCTATCCTTTACTCAAAGAAGAAAGGTTTATAAGCGGAGTTATATATCATTATTTGTATGAAAAAGCAGGTCCAGCGAATACAAATAATACAAATGTTCCTATTTCAAATATTCCTAGAGCCAGCAGGCCATATCCTAGAGGATTTAGATGATATTCCCAAAACGAGTAACAGATCTTCCTATTGAAATTAGAAGAGGTTTTGAATTTTCTTCTGATTCTGTATCTCCTATAACAGGAGTATCAGTAGTTATTCCTGTAAGAGGAATAGACAGACAGAATAACTTGAATTTTTGTATTTCTAGAATGTTGATGCAAAATGTTCATCCTTTAGAGATTATTGTTTCTGAAGAAGATGCTTATGAAAGAATAAAAGTTGATTACTTTGCTAGAGATTCAAGAGTAAGGAAAGTCTTTACCCGTTCTCAAAAACCATTCAATAAGAGTATAGCAATAAATGTGGGCGTTTGTCTTGCTACTAATAGCAAAATTGTTATGAATGACGCTGATATTATCCCTCCTAAAGGATATATAGCTAGAATAGATGAGACTTTAGAGGTATATGATTCTTGTTTTTTTGCTAAAGAAATCTACAATGTTAATTTATGTAGAAGCGGCATTGTTTGGTCTGGAGGTAAAAGGACTGATTACTTTTCTGGCGGTTCTATCGCTTTTACCAAGAAAGCCTTTTTTGATATAGGCGGAATGTGCGAAGAGTTTTATGGTTATGGTAGCGAAGATTGCGAGTTTTGGGGGAGAATTAGAAATCTAACCAATATGTATGAATGTAGAGATACTGCTGTTTTGCATATTGCTCATAAGAGACCAGAACAATATAGTGTTAACTCTGAATTATATGACAAAATAATGAAAAAAGATATGGCAGAAAGGCTTGCTGCATTGAAGTCGGATTTATCAAAGAGGCATTTTAACTAAAGAGATCAATATATGAGTAACATTGTTCTTTCAATACTAGTTCCATCTATCCCGTCCAGAATTGACAAATTCTTAAAGCCGCTTTATAGCAAACTTGAAAGTCAATCTAGTAAAGTTTCTGATGTAGAAGTGCTGTGTTTGTTGGATAATAAGAAAAGAAGTATAGGTCTAAAAAGAGACGCTCTTCTAAGAGCTGCTCAAGGTAAATATGTTGCATTCGTTGACGATGATGATGATATTTCTGATGATTATGTAGAACAACTAAGAAATGCGATATATCATGAAGGCAAAGGATCTGATGTTATAGTTTTTGATCAAATAGCTTCTATAAATAACAATCAGTTTAGAGTTCGCTTTGGTATTGAGTTTGAGAACGAACAAGCGGAAATGGACCCATACGGACAATATAAAGATATTGTTAGAAAGCCATTTCACGTTTGTGCTTGGAAAAGAGAACTTGCTATAAAGTATAAGTTTCCAGATTGTTCATATGGAGAAGATTGGTATTGGGCTAAGCAAGTTCTTGGAGAAGTTAGTACACAGTATAGGATAGATAAAATATTGCATTATTATAGGTATAATGATAGTGTAACGGAAGCAGAATTGATATTTCCACCTGAACAGGATGAAAAATGATGGAAAGTATTCTATTTCTTAATGATATAATCAATCAACATAAGGATTATTACGCTTTTGCTTATATTGGAAAGCCTAGTGTTGAGTTTTTGACGTATTTTATTCAAGGTCTAAGAAATAGGAATAATCATCAACCAAATGTCAATGATTATTGGGCTATTTATGTTATATCCGAACAGTCAGAATCAGAACTAGAAGATTTCAAAAAGTCTCTTAGGGAAAACAAGATATATAATGATGTTATATGCATTTCAAGACCAAGTAATGAGGCAATATCGTTATTTAGGGACAGATACTTTGATATGATCTTTTTATATGATTTATCGGCCTTAATTGACAAGGATATTGGGCCTTGGTTATCTAAATTGAATACTGGCAAAATGATATGCGGCTTTGACCGTAGTATATTCGATGGCTTTTCATTAAGTAATCTTGGAGATGTTTGGTACACCATAAAGGAATAAGTATGATAAATGAATGGACGTTTGGAATAATCACCGGGGGCGGCGCGGAAGCCCAAATCAATAAGATGATTGATTCCATTGAGAGGCAGAATATTCCATCTAACAAGTATGAAATAGTTATTGTTGGTGGCTCTCCAATAGCAAGAAAGAATGTAAGACACATCCCATTTGATGAATCGCAAAAGGCTAATTGGATTACAAGAAAGAAGAACATTATTTGTCAAAAGGCCAAGTTTGATAATATTGTTCTAACTCATGATTATATCATATTCCATGATGGATGGTATGATGGTTGGTTGAAATTTGCGGATGATAATTGGGATGTTGCTCTTAACCCAATATTGAATGGCGATGGTACGAGATTTAGAGACTGGGTTACTCAAAACCCGTTATTCCTCGTTCCCTACAATATGAGAGCTTTTTCTAAGGCAATGTATATATCTGGAACTTATTGGTGCGCAAAGAAAAGTTTCATGCTTAAGTATCCGTTGAATGAAAATCATGTATGGAATCAATGGGAAGATGTAGAATGGTCATTTAGAGTGAGAGATTTGTGGAATTACAAGTGTAATCCATATTCGTTTGTTCAAAGTTCGAAGCAGAAAGTGTCTTGGATAAATCCAGAAGCAACTGTTGGAGAAGTTATTCATTATTCGCTACTTGAACAGCTTGTCAATAAGAACTCGGAATATAAGGTTTCTCATTCTAACAGTCGATTGATGCCAAATAACAATCTAAATATACAAAGCATACATTATGCCGAGTTCGACTTGCTAAGGAACTTTGTTAGAAATACAAAGCCATCGAATAGCCTTGTAGTAAGCTCTTGTGATTGTTTTAGTTCCCTGGCTGTTGCTTGGGCTTTGTCTTCTTTCGGAGGGAAACTGGATATTGTTGATTCTTATATGTTGCAGTTCTGTAATAGCATGAATGATATTATAGAAAATCATACTTCTAAGAAAGTCTATCCAGATTCGTATTGTCATAACTTGATGAAGTTTTTGATTAAGCAATTTGAGTGGGAGAACTTAGTCAATATTCACGTTAAGCCGGTTCCATCAGGAATATCTGAAATGACTAAGAAATACGACTTTGTGTTTCTTGATGCTTTAGCTATGGACGGATTTAGGATAGATGATCTAAATGAAATCAAGAAAGTATTGAATGATAAGTTCGTAATAATGATGAATCTAAGAGGGTCTCCTCTTTCTTCAGAACTTTCTGAATGGGCGATGCAAAACTTCAATAAACAATGGAAAAATGAGTTTTCGGATATGGCTGTTATTAGGAATGATTAAATACTTACTATACGATCTTGATGGGGTTCTTGTTGATGCATGCGACTGGCATTATCATTCCCTAAACTATGCGCTTATGGAAAGCGTTGGATATTCTATCCCATATGATGAACATATGTCTACATATAATGGTTTACCAACAAAAACTAAGTTGCTATTGTTGTCTAAAAAGGGACTAGTTGATCCATCTTTGTTTGAAACGATATTTGATAGAAAGCAATATTTTACAAAGATAGCAATTGAAAAATATGGCAAAATAGATGAAAACAAAATTCTCATTCATAAACATACTAAGTCTTTAGGTATACAATCTGTTTGTGTTACAAACTCTATTAGAGAAACGGCTGAGCTTATGTTGAATAGAACTGGTCAGCTCGACTATATGAATTTTGTTGTATGCAATGAAGATGTTTCTAAGAACAAGCCAGATCCTATGCCTTTCATTTTCGCCATACAAAAATTACGAGCCAATAATGATGAATGCCTTATTTTAGAAGATTCTGACAAGGGCATAATGTCAGCAAGCGCTAGCGGAGCAAAATTCCATAGAGTAAAAGATTCTTCCGAAGTTATTTTGGAGAATATACAAAAATGGCTGGAGATACATGCCTAATGCTGTGTTTTTTCATATTGCAACCATTGGCTCATACGTTTCTATTATGAACGAGATGGTTGGCTGTATCAACTCATCTGGAATATTGAATAATGTAGATTTTGTTGGCTTGGGGGTTGTAGGGAATGGCCCGGTAACTGTTCATAGTCCAAAGTTCCCTATTCTATATAGAAATGCTGATGTTAAGAAATGCGAGTTTATTACGCTAAAAAGTTTGCAGGATTACTGTAAACGTAATCATTCTTCTAAGGTATTGTATATTCATACAAAAGGCGTAAGTACGCCAGCAAATCCGTGTATTGACGATTGGCGAAAGTACATGAGTTATTTTCTTATTGAGAAATATAAGGATTGCATTTCTTATCTTGATGAATTTGATACCGTTGGGGTTGATTGGAGAACGGACCCAGTGCCTCATTTTTCTGGCAATTTTTGGTGGGCAAAAGGAGGATATATAGCCTCTTTACCTTGTATAGAAGGACTGTCAAGACCAGACGCCCCGCATGTTATTTCTGTAAGACATAATGCGGAATTTTGGATAGGAATGAATAAGCCTAAGACAAAGATTTTGTGGGATTGCGGAATAAATCAATATTCAAGGCACCTGCATAGATACCCAAGAGAAATGTACCAAAAGGAGTAGTATATGTACGACCATGTAACAGATCCGGATGTTAAGAAAACGCTAGAGACCTATAAGCCTCTTATGGATGCTTTGAAAAAGCAACCGCTTGACCTTAGCACTTATAGAGTTGAGAAGCATTGGGGATATGAGGTTTGGCTTGATGTAAATGAACACTATGCATACAAACTTATTCATATGAAGCAAGGGTGCCGTTGTAGCTTGCAGTCTCATGAGAAAAAGGTAGAAGCAAATTACATCATTGCTGGAGAAGCTGAAGTTCTTCTTGAGAATGATGCTGGAGAAATGGTTTCTACTATTTACAAGGTAGGAGAAGGTTGGTCGGTTCCTGTTGGTAAAAAGCATAGAGTTATAGCTAAGACAGACTATACGGCTCTTGAGGTTTCTACTCCTCATTTGGATGACATAATTCGTTATGCTGATGACGCTGGAAGAGGCAGTGGTACGGTTCAATCGGAACATAAAGGTAATGCAATATAAGGTTTGTATACTGAGCGCCGGTCTTGGTTCTAGAATAAAGTCATATCCTAATCTTCATAAATCGCTTCTTCCTTTGCGTAATAGGACGACTATATCTCGTATCATGGACCAATTCAAGGACAACACGATAGTTGTTGCCCTTGGTTATAAATCCGATCAAGTACGTTCTTATTTGGAGTTTATGCATCCAAATAGGAGCTTTGAGTTTGTATATGTAGACAATTACGATAAAAAAGGCTCTGGCCCAGGCTATAGCCTTTTTTCATGTAGACATAATCTTGATTGTCCTTTCGTGTTTACATCTGTTGATACCCTTGTTGATCCATTAGAAAATAACTTAGAACCTTCGTATGACTGGGTTGGTGTTGGGTCTCCTGTTTGGGATTTCGGAACTGAGTATTGTAATTTTTCGGAGGATAATGGATTTTCGTTTGGCGAGAAGAGTAATGTTTATATAGGTATGGCTGGCGTTTTCAATTATGCATCTTTTTGGGATAGCCTAGCGAAACCAAATATTGTTAGAAATGAACATCAAGTCATAGACGGATTTTCTGCTTTGAAGCCAAAGATGAAATGGTTTGATTCATGGCTAGATACTGGAAACAAAAATAGCCATGATTATGCCAAAAATAAGTTTGCAAATACCATTGTTGAAGAGAAGTTTGAAGAAGCAATCTTTATTGATAATGGTAGGGTTGCGAAATTCTTTTCAGATGCAAGCAAGGTTGATAAGAGGGTTGAAAGAGCCTCTATACTAAAAGAATATGTGCCAAAGGTAGTCAAGATTGATGATAACATTTATGGTTATGACTATATTGATGGAACCTTATTGTCAAATGTCGTGAGCGAATCTGAAATGGATTCGTTCATTTCTTTTTTGGATAGATTCATGGTTGAGATTGATGCTCCGGCTGGCTTCCATGAAGACTGTACTGCAATGCATAAAGGCAAACTATATAACAGGATATTAACTCATCCAAATATTGATTTGCTTGAATCTGTAAAAGAGATAAACGGAATACCAGTAAAGCCAATAAGGTCGCTTTTAGATGCGATTAATTGGGATGAAATTTGTAATAATGGAATACCTATTAGGTTTCATGGAGATTTGCAGCCTGAAAATATTCTTATTTCAAATGGTAACGTAGTTCTATTAGATTGGAGAGATTCTTTTGGTAAAAGTATTTCTGTAGGCGACTTGTACTATGATTTTGGTAAACTGTATCATGCAATCATAGTAAATGGAGATGTTATTAGGAAAAAGCATTTCAATGTATTATTAGATAATGAAGCAGGTTCAGTCGATATAAATGTTAGATCGAATCTAATGATTTTGATGAATAAGTTTAGAGACTTTTGTTTTAGAAAAGGATTGGATTGGAATAGGATTGTTTTGTTAGGCATTTTACAATGGATCAATATATCGCCTATGCATTCTGGTGAGTATTCGAATTTCTTGTATTTGTTTGGTAAGTTGCAGCTTCAGAAGTATTTGGAGAACAGTTATGCAGAACTTGATAGAAATGTATAAAAGAGAGTCGGCTAGCACTTTTAATTCCATTAGCAATGAACAGATAACTCGGTTTGTTGAGATGATTCTTGAAGCATATGATTCGGGAGGTAAGGTTTATATATGTGGCAATGGCGGCAATGCGGCTTATGTAGCTAACTTTGTAACCGACCTCAACTTACACCCTTTTGTTTCAGAAGATAAGTCTAAGCCAATGAATGTCTCCAAAAGAATGTTCTGTATTAATCTTACGGATTCTACCTCAACTATAACCGGAATATTGAACGATGTTGGCGCTGATTTTATATTCAGCGAACAAATGAAGATATCAGCTAGGGCTGGAGACTTATTCATAGGTCTAAGCGGATCTGGAAACTCAAAGAATGTTCTTGAAGCTATAAAGTATGGCAAGACTACTGGCGTAAAAAGTATTGTTATAACCAAAAAGGCGGAATCTTCTTGCGGGTTGATTGCGGATCTTGTTGTTGAAATAACTGGGGATTCTGAGTTCCCGGGGCAAACTGGTAAGAATAACAATAACTTCCATTTTGAAGATTCAGTATCTAAACTTTCGCATATCGCAACTGGTATATTAAAACAAAAGGTGCAAAATGAAAATCGATCCTAAAAAAATACGAATGCATGTTCTTAATATGGTGTATTCTAAGAAGTCCGGGCATATTGGCGGAAGTTTTTCTATAGCGGAATTGATTTCATATTTATATAGTACATACAACCTTGCTTCTTCTGATATTGATTCTGATAAGCTCATACTTTCAAAAGGACATGCAGTTCCTGCCATTTATGCCGCTTTGTATGAATTAGGTAAGATTAAAGAAGAAGACTTGGCAAACTTTAGGGAGATAAATTCTCCATTGCAAGGGCATCCTGATAAATGTAGGTTGCCTTTAATGCATGCAACAACAGGATCTCTTGGACAGGGACTGAGTATTGCTATCGGTCATGCTTTAGCTGCTAAAATGCAAAATAAAGAGTTCAAGGTTTTTTGTATACTTGGAGATGGAGAGATTCAAGAAGGACAAGTTTGGGAGTCATTTATGTTTGCTCCTAAATATGAGCTTTCTAATCTGATTGCATTTGTTGATCTCAATGGCGGTCAAAATGATGGATACGTTTCTGATACGCTTAATATAGGAGAGGTCAAAAATAAGATTAAGACTTTCGGATGGAACGTTATAAAGATTGATGGACATAGTATAAAGAGCATAGATGGGGCTATGAATAGGCTTTCTAATACAAAGCCAAACTGTATATTGCTTAGAACCGTAAAGGGTAAGGGAGTTTCATTTATGGAACATCCTGAATGGCACTCTAGAGTTCCGACAGAAGAAGAATACAAAAAGGCTTTAGAGGAGATTACAAATGGATAAGGCAACAAGAGACGGCTTTGGAGACCAACTCGCTATTTGCGGACAAGAAAATACGAACATAGTGGTTCTTGGAGCCGATCTTTCTAAGGCTACCAAAGCATCCGTGTTCAAGTCTAAATGTCCAGATAGGTATATTGAGGTTGGTATTGCGGAAGCAAATATGATAGGCATTGCTTCCGGATTATCTTCATATGGGTATAGAGTATTCATCTCTTCATTTGCTTCTTTCCTAACAGGAAGATATGATATTATACGATGTTCTTTGGCTTATTCTCAAGCTCCTGTTGTAATCGTTGGGACTCATTCTGGCCTTGCTATCGGCAAGGATGGTGTTACTCAAATGGGAACTGAGGATATTAATTTGATGAGAGGGCTTCCAGGAGTTGATGTAATTCAACCAGCAACAGCGAAAGAGGCTATGGCTGTTACAAAATACCTATGTTCTTCTAATAATCTATGCTATTTGAGACTTGGAAGGCAGCCAGTAAGAGAAGTTTTTGATGATTCGTATTGTTTCCATTTTGGCAAGGCCAATGTAATAAAAGACGGAGATGATATAGCTGTATTCTCAAGCGGATGCGTTTTGCCAGATGTTATAGATGCTTGCAAGATACTTGAAAATGATGGTCACAAATGCGCTATCATAAATATTGCAACGATTAAGCCAATAGATAGAGAAGCCATCATTCATTTTGCTAATAAGAACAAGATGCTTGTTTCTGTAGAAGACCATTCCATTATTGGCGGACTAGGTAGCGCAATATCAGAAGTTCTTACCGACGAGTACCCAAAGAAACTTGTTAGAATAGGCATAAATGATACTTTCGCAGAATCAGGAAAGCCAGAGTCTCTTTATGAAAAATATGGACTTTCGGCAGTTGCCATAGCAAATAGAATCAAATCATGCATTCAATAAATAAGGATACATTACTATTTGGTTCTTTTTCTCGTTCTGCCGGGAATTTTGGATGCCGTATTCATAATGCTGCTTTTGATTTTTATGGCATCAATGCTATCTACAAATCATTTTCTGTTGGCAGTATAAAACAGGCTATAGAAGCCATGATAACTCTTGATATTAGAGGCGTTGGTATTTCTATGCCATATAAGGTGTTATGCCTTGACTTTGTTCATGAAGTTTCTGAAGAAGTCAATCATATAGGATCTGCAAATACTATTACTAATTTGAATGGCGTTCTAAAAGCGTATAATACCGATTATTTTGCAGCGTTACAAAAGCTTTCCAAGTTTCCCCATAAAGATGTTACGATTTTGGGTAATGGTGGATATGCGAAATCGGTGTTATATGCGGCAAAGCTGCTCGGTAAGAATTGCCTGAGCATCACAAGAGAGAATTGGACAAGTCTGCATTCTATCAAGGATGCATTGATTTTTAATTGCACTCCTGTCGAAAATATAAGTAAGATGCTTGATGAGTCAAACTCCTATATTGATTGTTTGATACATACGAATACTGGTAAAGAGCTTTCATTATGGCAAGCTTCGATGCAGTTTGAAATTTATACAGGCAAGAAGTTCCCGATGCATTTATTTGGAGACAATAATGAGTAAGCCGAAAACGATATTTCTTGATATAGATGGAACCATATTGTATCATTTTGGAGACATTGAAAAGCAAGTTACCATTCCTTCGAGAGTCCTTAATGGTGTCAAAGAGAAATTTGTAGAATGGGATATGCTTGGATACAATATAATACTTGTTACGGGAAGAAGAGAAAGTCATAGGGAAATAACAGAGAAACAAATCAAAGAAAGCGGACTGTTTTATGATCAGTTGATTATGGGAATTGGAGGAGGGGTTCGTGTTTTGATAAATGATTTGAAACCTAATTCTGAAGAGCCAACAGCGATTGCCTTCAATTTGAAAAGAAATGACGGAATATCTGAGATTTCTATATGATAAAAACCAAGGAAACAAGTAGCGGTAGAGTTTTCAATGTCAGGGGAGAACCTAACACTGACAACTCGGTAGACGAGCAAATTTTCAATGCCGTTATTGTTAATAATGAATACAAAATAGACGAAAGAGTTCAGGGCGGTATTGTAATAGATATCGGAGCCAATATAGGTTGTTTTTCTTTTTTGTGTATAGAAAAAGGAGCTAGCGAGATTCATGCTTTTGAGCCTCAAGAAAGAAACTTTGAAATGCTATCAATGAATATTAAAGGCCCAAGATTTTTTGTTTACAATAAAGCGGTTTGGCGCAGCGATAAAGAAGATGCAGTTTTATGCTTTCATAATGGGCAACATGAGGGGGCTGGTTTTGTTACCAATAATGACGGGGATTCAAAAGTAAAAACGATAGCATTTGATGATATAGTGCGAAGCATAGTTAATAAAGGTAACAGAGTGAGACTTCTAAAAATTGATTGCGAAGGTTCTGAATTCCCAATCTTGTATACTTCTAAAATGTTGGAATATGTTGATGAAATAGTAGGAGAGTTACATTTCTTTAGTTGGTTGTATAACAATAATAATGACGAACGAGGAGTTCCTCGCCCCGGAGATCATCCTTTAGGTTTGGATGATTTGCCTTATGAGACTGATGCAGAAACGTTTTTCCTTTTCCTTAAAAATCAAGGTTTTACGAATATACAATATGGCAGATCAATACCAGAAGGTTATTCTCTTGGAGGAATGGATTTTTCAGCAAGTAGGAGATAATATGTTTGTAATACCATGCAAATATAGTTCTAAATTCAATTTCATTCATTCTTTGGTTGATGATATTAGAAGATATCATCCAAAAGAAGAGATTGTTGTTGTTGATAGTGCTTCTCAGGATAAGTCTTATTTTAGAGACCTAAGAAAAGTTCCGAATCTTTACATAGAAGACATAAACAATGTTAATTATGATATTGGAGCGTATTGGCATGCGTTCAAAAAGTACAATGATAGACCTTTCTTTTATTTCATGCATGATTCTATGAAGGTTAAGGCTAATCTTGATTACATGAAAGAAAAAGACCTTACAATCTTGTGTCATTTTGGAAGAAATCGTCCAGGATTTATTTGTAAAAGAGATGAAGTTAGGAATCTTACAAAATATGAATGGACTGATGAGGGCAAAGGCGTGTATGGCCCAATATTTTTCTGCAAAAGAGAGTTAATGCAGAAACTCTATGACAAAGGCATGTCAAACGTTATTCCTAGAGCGAAAAATGAAACAGGATGCATGGAAGCTGCGATTGGAAATGCTTTTGAGAGAGAAGGATACGATTTAGATAAGTGTTGTTTATATGGAGATATACTTGGACTGGAATCTCCCGGAGGCAAATCAGGACCGCCTCCTCACAACACTTCTTGGCAGTTTCCGGTCGAAAAGTTTTATGCAGCACTTATGGGGAGAGTATAATGAAAAATGTTCATGAAATAACAGAAATGGCTTTGAAAGCTGGTTCGAATAGCCTTTCGGTGTTTGGCGGAAGATTTGAAGGCGGATATCAATTACAGCAAGATATTCAAGAAGTTAGTGAATGTTTGGCTTTTGTGTCAAGCAGGAAGAATACTGTAATGAATTATTTGGAAATAGGCGTAGCTGCCGCTGGTTTTACTAGGCTTTTTTGCGATGTTATCAACGTAAAAAACGCTTTTCTTATGGACCTTGGGACTCATCCTTCGATTCCTGCTGCGTATCAAGAAAACATAAAGAATTTGAGACTTTCAGGGAAAATGAGCGCTTTTACTGGCGACAGTCATTCTCCTGAAGCGGAAGAGTGGTTGGAAAAAACTGGTACTAAGTTTGATTTCATCTTTATTGATGGAGATCATTCTTATAGCGGGGTTTTACAAGATACATTGCTGGCAATGAAGTTCGCCAGCAAGAGGGCTATGTTTATGTTCCATGACCATGCATGCGTTGGGGACATCGGGCGACTTTACAACGAAATGAAAAATAGAAGCATTCCGGGCTTTGTTCCAATAAGAGAGTTTGTAAGTAATAGTAATACCAAAAAAGGTATTGTTCTTTTAGAATACATAGGGAGAGCATAAATGGCTGAAGTTAATATTTATCATATGTCATCTAGGAGGCCTCAAGCGATTGAGATCCTTGTGTATTTTTTGAAGAAAGTGAAAAACAAGGACAAGTTCAAGTTCTTTTTCCTATGCGATTATGACATAAATACCAAAGAGCATGATAAGAAGTATGACGATTATGCGGCCATTTTATCTAGGGCAGGAGTTAATGTTGAAGTAAGACCAGATTTTGGTCCTCATCGCAACTATATGTCTAAGATAGAGTTTGCTCTAGCTCAAGATGCTCCGTATTCTATAAAACTTGATGAAGATTGTTTCATGAGCGAAAATGTCATAGACTTCATGATAGAAAATAGAGAGATGCTCAATAATCCTCGAAACTATCTTATGACGCCAGTTCTTTCTAACGGTATTCCAACTTGCGATTACTTTTTGCAAGACTTTTTAGCGCCTCATGAAATAGATGAAATTGGAAGATATTTTTTGCCAACTTCATTTACAAACATGTGGGGAGTTGATTATAGGTTCCTAAACAAGCACACAGTTAATGCTAAGCATTGGGACTTTGAATCATTCTATAACTCTGTTTCAACAATTGGTCCTGCTCATGGTAATAATCATTTCTTCAAGGGCATACATCCTGTTAGAGTGAATTATCAAGCGAATAGAAGAATAAACGATTTCATTGTTGGTAAATGGGATAAGTTCTGTACTCCGCCAAAATCTTCTATGCATATAATGCATTCTCAAAAACCATACTTCTGTAATTCTGTATTTATGATGAAAACTTCTGTGTGGAGAGACATAAATAGTAGAAAAGATCTCTTCAGAGATGATTATGATGAAGTTCCACTTAATTTGTACAGACAAGAAAAGAGATATGATTGGCTATTTATTCGCAATGGATATGCTCTTCATACAATATACAATACAGTCCAAAGATACGATTATGAAAATGAAATAATTGCTTACATAACAAACCTCGTTAGAGGAAGAGAGGAATCAGGGATATGATGAAGGAATTAGTTTTAGATATAGTTTCATCTTGTAATAAGCCAACCGGCGATTTTCTGCTCGACACTTTGTTTGACAAATATAATGAGGCATCTCCAAGAGACGACTCTCCTGTTTACTATAGGTTCTTGTACGAACTTGGTAAACGTCTAAAAGATAAGCAACCAAATCTAATAGAAGTTGGCTGTAAGTACGGAGCGGCTTCTTTGCATTTTCTAAAAGGCGGAGGATATAGGTCTGTTGGAATTGATGTGGCTGATATAGCAAATATTGGAATGTTTGAGGGTTATAACTTTACATTTAGACAGGATTCTTCTACTAATCCGGATTTAGTTAGTTCGTTGGCTCCTGCTGATTTTGTATTCATTGATACAGACCACACCTATGAGCAGACAAAAAGAGAGTTTGAGTTATGGGTTGGCAAGGTAAAACCCGGCGGACTTCTTTTGTTTGATGATATTTTGGCTAAAGAATATGGATGCGCCAAGTTCTGGCAAGAACTTCAGGGCGATAAAATGGAATTTGAGGAACTTCATCCTGTCGGATGGGGATTTGGAGTATATTTCTTATGATGAATATTGTCATACCTATGGCTGGCCGCGGAAAGAGATTTGCGGATGTTGGCTATAAAGATCCTAAACCGTTTATTGACGTTTTAGGTAGACCAATGATTTCTCGTGTTATAGAGAATCTAACAACAGATGATATTGATGTTAGCTATACATTTATCTGTTTGAAATCTTTCATTGATGAATATGGAGACCGTTTCAATGGATTATTGAATGGTCTTAATTTCAATATTGTAACAGTTGATCAAGTTACAAGCGGAGCAGCTGCAACCGTTTTGCTGGCAAAAGAAAAAATCAACAATAATGACGAGCTAATCATAGCCAATTGCGATCAACTTGTTTTGGATTTATGCTTTATGCATGGTTCAATAGAACATTACAGAAGGAGAGCCGCTCATGGTGGTATCCTTTGCTTCCTTAATGACAATCCCAAATGGTCGTATGTAAGAATGAATGGAGATAAAGTTATTGAGGTTGTTGAAAAGCAAGTTGTTAGTAATTTAGCAACGGTTGGATTGTATTACTACGCTAAGGGTTCATATTTTGTTTCTGCTGCTGAGAGCATGATAGAACATAACATTAGGGTAAATGGAGAGTTTTATGTTGCTCCTGCTTACAATCTCATGCTTGTATCTGGAATGAAGATCGTTCCTTACATAGTCAATGAAGTAGCCGGGCTTGGAACTCCAGAAGATTTGGAGAAGTTCATAAATGAAAGTACACAAAATTGATAAGTTTATTAAGGGATGGTTTATTGGCAACTTTGAACCTTCTTTGTTTCATACAGATGATTTTGAGATATGTTTCAAAAGATTCAGGGCTGGAGAAAAGGAAAGCGTTCATTATCATAAAATAGCCACAGAATACACTCTCGTTACAAGCGGTAAAGTCAGCATGAATGGCAACGAATATGAAGAAGGGGATATTGTTGTTGTTGAACCCGGTGAAGTTGTGGAGTTTGTTTCTTTAGTTGATTCTTCTATTATAGCTGTAAAAGTGCCTTGCGTAAAGAATGATAAATACGAGGTGTAAACATGAACGAGTTTTTGTTTATAGCGCACAGAGGAAATGTTGACGGCCCTAAGCCTGATTTTGAAAACAATCCTGAATATATCAACCAAGCTTTGAATAGGATGTTTTACGTTGAAATTGATGTTTGGGTTCATGGCAATAAAATCCTTTTAGGTCATGATGAGGGTGTTTATCCTTGCGATATAGCTTTACTTGAAAATCCTAGAGCTATTTGCCATGCAAAGAATTTTTCTGCCGTTGAAATGTTCAATAAGAATAAAATGATTCATTGGTTTTGGCACGAAAATGATTGTTGCACGCTTACCTCTATGGGTTTAATTTGGGCGTATCCTAATAAGTTGATTGAAGGTTCGATACTGAATCAGCCAGAATTTGAACAAAAATGGAATATAGAGAGGGCTGTGGCTAAATATAAAGACGATATGAATAGTTGTAGTTTTATAGGTGTTTGTAGCGATTATGTACAGTTATTGAAAGAAGCAAAAAATGTTTGACTTACTCATCAAGTTTCCAACAAGAGGTCGCCCAGATAAGTTTCGAAATCAGTTTGACAAGTATTACTCCATGTTGTCTGGTCAGTTGAAGGTAAAGTTCGTCGTTACGATGGATGCTGACGACCATTGGATGAATAATGATGATATGAAATGGTGGCTGAGTCCCGGGAATGGTGGGCGTCAGAATATCTTCTATTATTATGGAGATTCTAAATCTAAGGTGCAAGCCATAAATGCAGATATGCATCAGCATAATGATTGGAGAATCCTTTTGTTAGCAAGCGATGATATGACTCCCGTAATGCAGGGCTATGATAAGATTATTTATGATGATATGAGTAGAATCTATCCAGATTTTTATGGAGCGCTGCACTATAATGATGGAAGGGTTGGACAAAGGCTTATAACTCTTTCAATTATGGGTAAGCCTATGTATGATTACTTTGGATACATTTACCATCCAAGTTATACGAGCCTGTATTGCGATAACGAGTTCCATGATTCGGTTTATAAGATGAACAAGGCCGCATATATTGATAAGGTTATCATAAAACATGATTGGGTAAACTATACTGGCAAGGACCAACTGCATGTAAGGAACGAGTCATTCTATAACAAAGATGGTGTTAACTATGAACGTCGAAAGAAAATAGGCTTCAATCCTCGATTACCTTGATTTTTGTGAAACGCGCAAGATGCTCTTATGTTATCTCCGAAAAATGTATGTTCTAGCATTTTACGGGGAGAATACATATGAAGAAGAAGCTTGGTAAGAAAATAGCCAAAAAGGGAGATAAACAACTTAAGACTAAAAAAGGCAAGAGAAGGGCAAAGGTAATCAAGGTAAAAGCAATTGGGATGGAGATGGACAAGATATACTCCATCATAAGCGAATGTCAAACTTCTAGAATAGAACAAGAACTTATTGTAGACCCCATAGATTTTCCAGTCGTAGAACATATTCTAAAAGATGGGGAAATGACATTTTCAAAGCGCGAAAAATTAGACGGTATACATTATACGATACAGCCGCCTCCTGAAGTTGTTACTTCAGATGATATGTATATCTTTGATGAAGAATTGGAAAATGAACTTAAAGATGAAGACCAGTGTTTCTGAATATTGGTGAATCTCAGTTTGGTGTCGGTAAAGGCGTCGATGTAGCATAAGCAATAAGGAGAAATACGAATGCTGATTAGAACCGTAAACACTTACTTCGGTCCACAAGGTGAAAAAATAGAAGAGCTTCCGTTGATTGATGCAGAAACCGGAATGGTTGCAACTGATGAGCAAATGAAAGAGCTTACAGAAGAGGAGCCAAAGTATGCGTATTTTGGTGTTTTACAGATACCTGTTGGGGTTAGCGTTCCAACCCCGAATGGCCCCTTGATGATTGATGTAAGGCCGCAAGACGTTCGTTTTCAGATAGAAGCTGCTTCTAGGAAAGAAGCTTTTGAAAAGTTTGCAGCAGGCGCAGATTTGGTTCTTGCAGATCTCAAGAAGAAGCAAGAAGAACAAGAGGCGAAGAGAAGCGAGGCAAGAAGGGGCTTGATTGTCCCTAACGCAGCGCAGTCAGAAGCGATCAATAAGCTCAAGCTCGTTACTGAAGAATAATTGGAGGCCTTCTAATGAAGTTTGAAAATGCCCTGGGAGAGCCATATTCTCCGATATCATGGCTTACCTTCAATGATGTCTTGCTAAAGCCTCATAAGTCTAGATTCAAGTCAAGAAATGATAAAGGAATCTCTTTAGAGACTAGTATCTTTCCAAGTGTATCGTTAAAAGTTCCAATCATTAGTTCTAATATGGATACCGTTACGGGTTCTAATATGGCGCAAGAAATGTGCCGTCTTGGAGGCCTGGGTATCCTTCATCGTTTTCATGAATGTTACGAAGATTACTATTCAATGATTGATGATGTTTATTCTACATGCGGAAGGGTTGCATTTAGCGTTGGTTGCGGAGATGATTGGTTTAGATTTTCTGAACATGCAATTTCAATGGTTGGCGAAGAAAACGCAATAATCTGCTTAGATGTTGCGCATGGTCATATGGAGCAAAGCGTTGAAATGGTTCAAAGATTGAAGCATCTTAATGTTTCAGTTATAGCTGGAAACGTAGCTACTCCCGATGGAGCTGTTGAACTTGCCGCTGCGGGAGCAAAATGCATTAAGGTTGGAGTCGGTTGCGGCTCTGTATGTACTACAAGGATAGTTACAGGGCATGGGGTTCCTCAGTTGTCTGCTATTATTAACGCTAGAAAAGATTTGGATGCATTAGGATTTGAAGATGTTAGCATTATAGCTGATGGAGGTATTAGGAATAGCGGAGATATCATAAAATCGCTTGCCGCTGGAGCTCAAGCTGTAATGCTTGGCAGTATGCTTGCTGGTTGCGATGAGACTCCGGGAGAGATATTTACTCTTGCGAAAGGCCCATTCAAGATGTATAGAGGGCAATCTTCTAGGCATTTCTTGAAAGATATAGGCAAAATTGATGTTGCTGCTGAGGGAGAGTCGATAGAAGTTGAGGCTAAGGGTCCAGTAAATGCAATAGTTACTGAACTCCTTGGAGGCGTTCGTTCTGGTTTTACATATTCAGGCGCAGGTAGTATTAAAGAACTACAAGAAAAAGCTGTGTTTATAGAGATTTCACATCATGGTTGGGTCGAAAGTACCCCGCATGCGATAACCAGAGTTCATTAAGGAAAGAGGAATCTGTATTTTCATGCAGTTGTGTAGATTGCAAAATATAGAAGATTAATGGGATGACAATAATGAAGGCTCAATACGAGAAAGTTGTTCGTTTGATTTGTGGAGACAACTGGAATTCTGATGAGATTTCCTATGATGAGAGGGATGGTGGTTTTGGAGTTGCGATTTGCCTTGCTTGTTTGCAGGGTTGTAGCTTCAAGCCATCTGAAATAGCAGATAATATCGGTTGTTCGGTGCATGCTATTGAGTATGCTTATAAGAGACTTCAACTCAACGGGGTCTTTGTGCAGAATTCATCTATACTAGGAGATCCCGCTCTCCTTATGAGTAATGCTAATTCCGAAGAGGAAATGATGAATTCTGTTAGGGCGTGGTGTCATATCGCTGGACTTGCTTCTGGGTTTGTTGGTAGAGGTTTTTTGAGAACCGATAATGCCCAGAGCAGAAGGGGAGCGAGATGAAATGTCAAATATATCACTTGCTTCAAAGGTAGCAATCGCTTTTCTTAAACCATTTCGTTCTTATTTAGATGGTAGGAATAAGATATTGGAAAAAAGAAAAGATATTGAGCAAGAGGTTCGAGAGAAAACCGATCTTATTGCGGAATCTACGAAGAAATATAACCCGCATATCAGCGAAGAAAGATTGGCTTACGCAAAAGAAGGCTTTATTGCCATCAATATGCATCTTGTTGACACTTATGATAAGTGCTATGATAAGGTTTTGCCTGAAGTTATAGATCTTCTTACAATGGATTTGGAAAAGGAACTTAAGAAGTCATTTACTAATGACGAACTTAGGCATCTTATAGACATACTTGCAGATCCTGCATTAAAGAAACTTCTAGAGAACAAAGACCTTTTTGGTTTGTTGAAAAAATGCGAGTTTCTTCTTGAGCATAAGCTCAAATTACAAACAATGTATAGTTCTGTGGAACCTGAAGAAATTGTAAAGATTACTGATATGTTAAGAGGTCTTAGAGATAGGTTCAATATCAAAGATGACAGGGAAAACATTGATCCAGAAGGCGATGAAGAGAATTTCTGGCAAGACGAGTAACAAATGGCTAAATATCTAGTAATAGTTGAATCCCCAGAAAAGGCGAAAAAGATAGGGGTCTATCTTGGTAAAGACTACAAAGTTATGGCCTCCGTTGGTCATGTTATTGATTTGCCTGCAAAGGGTCTTAATGTTGACATCAAGAAAAACTTTACGCCTAGCTATGGAGTTATGCCTGGTAAAGAGGATGTTGTTAGAACCATTGTAAAGGCTTCGGAAGATGTTGATCTTGTATATTTAATGAGCGACCCAGATAGGGAAGGCGAAGCTATTGCTTGGCATATCAGTCGTCAACTTCCTAAAGGTAAGGCTTTCAAAAGAGCAAAAACAAATAGTATTACCAAACAAGCCATTCAAGATGCAATAGCAAATGCCGCAGATATAGATTATGATTTGGTAGATAGTTACGAAACGAGACGTATACTTGATAGGCTTGTTGGTTATAAGTGCAGTTTTATAACAACTACTGCGACTGGCGGAAAGTCTGCCGGTAGGGTTCAAAGCGCTGCTTTGAGAGTTTTGGCTGAAAGAGAAAAAGAAATCAAGTCATTCGTTCCTCAAGAATATTGGGAAATTCATGCCGAACTTCTTTCGCCTAAGAAAGACAAGATAGTTGCTGCTCTTGTAGATCCAGATAAGATGGATGTAAAGAATAAAGAGCAAGCCGACGTAATAGTTGCTGGATTGAGAAATAAGATAGCCACAGTAACGAAGTATGATAGCAAAGAGGTATATGTATCGCCTAGAGCGCCATTTACAACTTCTACGCTTCAGCAAACCGCAGCATCTATTCTTGGATGGGATCAAGATAAGACAATGAAAGTTGCTCAATCTCTTTACGAGAATGGGCATATTACTTACATGAGGACTGACTCTGTTACCATTGTTCCTCAAGTTATATCTGATACAAGAAACTATATTCAAACGAATTTTACCAAAGATTATCTTCCAAAGACAGCAATGTTCTATAGCAATAAAGCCACCGCTCAGGCGGCTCACGAGGCTATTCGTCCTGTAGATATAACGGTAACTCAGGTTTCTAGCGATGCGGATTCTAGAAAGCTTTACGATTTGATTTGGAGAAGAACAGTTTCGAGTCAAATGGAAAAGGCAAAAAATCTTGCCGTATCTGCTCGTTTCAAAGTTGATAAATATGAGCTTGGCGCTAATGGTAGCGTTTCTTTGTTTGATGGATGGAAGAAAGTTTGGCATTGGTCTGCTGGTGAAGATAGGCCATTGCCTTTGCTCAATGTTGGCGATCCTTGTGATGTTATAGATGTTACATCTGAGCAAAAGTTTACTCAGCCGCCATCTCGTTATACCAAATCCTCTATTACAAAAATGTATGAGGAGACTGGCATTGGTCGTCCAAGCACTTATGCTAGTATTACAAAGACGCTTAAGGCTCGCGGCTATATTGACCTAACTGGTAATTCATATGTTGTTACCGAGTTGGGATTGAAGGTTTGCGATTTCCTAGTAAAATCAGACTTCTGTTTTATGGATTTGAAGTTTACTTCTAATATGGAAGAGAAGTTAGATAAAATTGGAGAAAAAGAGCTAAAGAAGCTTGGCGTGCTTACTGAATTTTGGGATAGACTCAAAGGCGATATAAATAACGCGACAAAGACTAAGCAGCAACTGGCCGCTACGGATTTTGATTGTCCGAAATGCGGTAAAGTAAAACTTGTCAAGAAACATGGTAAGTTTGGAGAGTTTTTCGCTTGTACAGATAAAGAGTGCAAGTTTACTGCGAATATTGGCGAGGATGGAAAACCTCAAGAGAGAGTCCCTGTTGTAAAGGTTTATGGCAAAGAACCATGTCCTCAATGCGGCGAGAAAATGATTCTTCGAAAAGGCAAGTTTGGAGATTTCTATGGATGTAGTAAGTATCCAAAATGCAGGGGCATGAGAAACTCCGAAGAAGAAGAAATCAAGCCTAAAGACCCATCAACAAAGCCAAAGTTTTTCTTTAGGAGAAAGAAAAAATGAGTCAATGTGGCACTAATGGTCCTAATTGGAATAGTGTTATGGGCTGGACTGCTAATCCTGTTGCGTATCAGGTTACTAGTACAAGTCCATTTATCAACTTAAATCCTTTTGGCACTATAACGATTGATGTTGATGGCAATTCTATCACTTATGATAGTAATGGCAATCCGATATCTCTTTTAGAAAATGAAAGAGAAAGCAAAATGAATGAAGATTCTTTGCATTTGGAAAATTCAGAGATACATGATGTTAGATCAATATTGAGTTTAATATACAATTCTTTTTATCAAAGGTCTCCGTTTTTGAATTGCTTTTTCTATGCTGGAAGTCAAGAGAACAAGATTTGCTTTCATTACATGCATAGTTTGCCAATATTCAGACTTTCTTTATTTAAAGATGGTTCTAGTAATGTTTGTTTTGTATCTGATTGGTCTAGCGATATTAGGCTTTATGACGGATGGGATATTGTTCCAATAGAAGAGCCAGATAAGGTTTCTTCTAGGAAGAAGTTGAAAAACAGCGCAAAAAGCGTATTTGTAATACCATCAGTTTCAGAAATTAATATCTACGAGTGGGGGTTTGAAATTCTTAATAATGGAGGCATTCAACTTATAGCAATGTTGAATTTTGCTACAGAAGAGAAGCCAGATCATACTCTTGGAATGAAAAACTGGAAACCTCCTTTCAAAAAGAGTTATATGGAAAAAGAAAGCTTTAGTAAAATAGTAGCTCATTGGAAGAGAATATGAACGATCTAGAAGGCAAAAGAATAAGTAAAGTCGGTTTGAAGTTTCATAAAAGACTTCTTAAGATGAATGGCGGGTATTTACCCAAAGAACTTGGATGGTGTTATGAAGAGCCAAAGAAGATAGTTGTGTTTATGCCGAAAAATGATCAAATAAATGTTCCAAGTAGCTTCATGGGATATCAGGTATTTGCGCTTCCTATTGATTCATTTTTGAATGATGTTATTAATGGAGTTTTGAAAGATGAAGGGTGAAATACGAGGGCTAAAGGCTGGGGAATATCTTTCTAAGGATGGTTCTCTTCTTCTTAGAGTAAGTCGGAAAGATGATGGTGTTCTTATCGAAATAGCAGATTTTGATGCCGACATATTCTATGCAGCAAACGTGAATGATAGTAAGGCAAAGTTTGAATGGGGGACTGTTACCCCTTCATCAATAGATGACAAAGGAGATACGAATGGCGAAGGTTAAGCCGGAATATAAAGAGCTTCCAGAATTTATCGAACTTATGGAGAAGGTTTTGGAAATATACCCGGGAATTTTCCCGGATATACAACCAGAACAGATCGCTGCTGTTCAAATAGTGAATAAGCCAAGACCTGAAAAGAAGTCGCAGGTTTGGGATTTGAAGGCAGTAAAGGCTCCAATTACGCTGTTCTGCCCTAAGCTTTATTTTGTTGTTCTTTATTCTAGCGATTGGGATGTTTTCGATGAAGCTCGTAAGGCGGCAGTTGTTGCAGACGTTTTGATGTCTGTGGCTCCTGAGATTGATGGAAGCACGATCCCATTTGATAAGAAAGACCATAGTGTTATTCTCAGGACTCTAGGCGTCGATTATATGAGCGAGCCGATTATTGAGAATATTTTGGATGGCAAGACCGCCTGGAAACAATAAGGAGAAGAGAATGAAATATCAACTTTGGACAGAAGACGAGTATAGAACTAGCGCTATCGTTGGAAGCTTTGCTTCTCCCGAAAGCGCTGCTGAAACAGCAAGAAAATTGGTTACTGATGCCAACTTTTCAAACGCTCTATCTACAACAGATAGAATGCGCAATATAGAAGCTTATTTTGTTGAAATGCTCAATAAGAAAGGTTCTTCTAGCGATTCCTTGTTCTATGGAGGCAACAGGAGAGGCGGCAAATACGTTTCTTATAAGTCTGCTAGCGTTGAACCTACAGAGTTTGAGCCAAAGAATACTCCTATAAGGATTTATGTTGGCTCTACATTCTCTAAGAAAAATGGTAAGAATGAAGAGACTCGAATTTACCTAAATGACGAAAAGGGTAAACAAGTAAGTTCTCTTTCTCATTTGCTACTTTCTGGCAAAACTATTTATTTCATCGTTCCTGTTGATAAGTAATCGGAGGTACTCATGACGGTTGTTTTAGGTTTTTCTGGTAAAAAGCAAAGCGGTAAAGACACTCTGCTTAATGGGATAACTCCACTCCTAAGCGGAACTGTTAAGAAGTACAGCTTTGCCGATGGATTGAAGAATTTTCTTGTTGATGTTATGGGGCTTAGACCCGAACAGGTTTGGGGTACTGATGAACAGAAAAACACTAAGACTTCGTATCTATGGGAACATTTGCCAGAATTTATGAGATGGGAAAATGGTGGTAGATGGATCGATTTTGGAGGAAACGATCTCGAAGTTCAACTACCTCTTTTTGAGCAGTCTATAGGCGTAAACGACTTTTCTCCTGAGAAGCTATATTGGTCTCTAAAGCTTTCAAAAGGGTCTTTTCCTTCTTTTGTCCCGTTCAATCTAAAGAGCGGACATATGACAGCAAGAGAACTTATGCAAGTGATGGGGACTGATATTTGCAGAAGAATGTTCAGCCAGTTCATTTGGGTTCATTCTACTTTTAGGGCTATTGATAAAGACAAGGTTGATTTTGCTATTATCCCTGATTTACGTTTCCCATCAGAGATTCAAGGGGTAGAGTCTCATGGAGGGTTTGTGGTAAGGCTTACGAGGGATGTAAGTATGGGAGACGAGCATCCAAGTGAAACAGCTTTGGATGGATATGATTGGGGACGTTTGGGTGATAGGGTGGTTATCGTTCCGCAGGGCCTTGGTATAGACGAAACAAGAGATGTTGTTTGGGATTGGCTTTCAAAGAAGCTTGGAGATAAATAATGAGCGTTGTTTTAGCGAATAAATATAGGCCCAAGAAACTTGCAGATCTTATTGGGCAGGATTCTGTAGTCAGGATTTTGACTAATACTATTCTTTCTGGTAAACCTCATCATGCTTATATCTTTTCTGGCAAGTTTGGATGTGGCAAAACATCTAGCGCCCGAATTTTTGCAGCATCTGTAAATGGTAAAGACGGAATGACTTTGACGCCGGATATGGAAGACCCTGATATACAGGCGATCTTTGAAGGCAAATCAATAGATGTTAAAGAGATAGATGCTGCTTCTAACAGGTCTATTGATGATATACGAGCATTGAGAGAAGAGATTAGATATTCTACAGTAAAGCTGAATTATCGTTTTGTTATCATAGACGAGGCTCATAGGTTGACTGGAGATGCTGCTGAGGCAGCTCTTAAAATGATTGAAGAGCCGCCAAAGAATGTAATATTCATTCTTTGTACGACTAATGCGGAAGACCTAAAAGACACGATACATAGCCGCTGCATGCCTCTTAGGTTCAACAAGGTTTCCTGGGACCAGTTGTATTCTAATTTGGTGAAGATAGCGAAAAGCGAAAACATAGAGTATGAGGATGCCGCACTTAGAGTGGCTGCAAAGCTTTCTAAAGGTTCTGTGAGAAACTCTTTACAGAACTTGCAAACAATGTTGACATTTTCCGGCGGTAACAAAATTACTGGTGAATTGGCTCAGCAATCTTTGTCAGCAGTAGACGATAACAAATACTTTGATCTTGTCGATATGATACTTAGACCCGACGCTGGTGAAGCTATGCGTATCATTGACCAAATACTGGGAGATGGACGCGAAGTTGGGGAGGTTCTTGATGGACTCGTTGGACATATTAGAACTCTGTTGGTTATTAAAACTGCAAAGGATACGTCTAAGTTACTGTTCTTGACTGATGAAGAGAAAAAGAGGTTTGTTGCGCAAAGTCAAACTGTGGGCATCGAACTTCTTTTGCAAATGATAGATTTGGTTGCAGAGGTAAATAAGGGCATGGCCCTTAACTTGAATCCTCAAACCTTGTTAGAAAAACTGGTTATTTGCTCGATTATCTTCAATAGGAGAACGGCGGCTGCGACGGCATAGAAAGAAACTTAATGCCCAGACCTAAAAAGAAAAACAAGGTAAGGGTAAAAAGAGCTAAGCCGAAAGAAAAACCTATAGTAGTGGATCTTGAAAAAGAGAAGATTGAACATGATTATCAGAACAATCTTAAGTGTATAAAACTAATCAACTACATTAGAAAAAACAAAGACGAAGAATCGACAAACAAGGCGTTTGATGAACTTTTAGAGATGCTTATACCTAAGATATATAAGGTTGTCTCTAAATTCAAAATACCGGGATGCGACCATAGCGATATAATGCAAGAAGCTCTTTATGCCCTAAGATACAAAGCCATTAAAGATTACGATAAAGAAAGAGGTACTGGTGATGGTCCAGCTCCGTTTGATAAGTTTGCTCTTCTTTGCATTAGAAGACATTTAGCAACAGAGTTTAAGTCTTCTTATCAAAATAAGAAGAGAGTCTTGAACCAGTCTGTTTCGATATACAAGGAAACAACCACAAGCAATAGCAATGAGGATGATGTTTCTTTGTCAAATATCATTTCCGATCCAGATGCGTTGGATATTGGAGACCAGTCTGCTGAAAACGAATACTACACTGATTTACAAAATCTTCTCATAGAGGCTTTGTCTGGTTTTGAAAAAGAAGTGTACGTCTTGTATGCACAAAAATACTCATATGAAGAAATAGCTGATAAAATAAACAGTAGAAGGCAAAAAGTTAGAGTGAACATCAAGGGTGTTGACAATGCTTTGAGCCGAATAAAGCATAAGGCGAGAGAAATTCTCAGAAAATACGAAAAGAAGAAGTAATAAGGAGAAACAGATGAAGTTTAAGGCTCAAGTTGGCGGTTTGATTGAAGGATTGAAGCCCATGTTTGTTGTGGCTTCTAAGGGCGTTCAAAAGAACTATGAAATGGAGAACGTTATAACTCTCAATGCAGTGAAAGACTATCTGCAAGTTATGGCGGATGGCGGTAGGGTTAGCGGCAAGACGAATATTGGCAATAGTAACTACAACTTTGATTATGAATGCATTGAAGATGGAACGGTAACAGTTAATGCTAGTAGCTTACAAAAGTCTTTAGAGTCTTTCAACGGTTCGGATTCGATTATATTCGAGATTGTTGCCGGTAAAAATGGGAACAATGTTAGAATTACAAGTACGACTGAGAAAGATGAGTGTCAGGTTATTCCTGTTCTTCCTGTTACTTGCTCTTTCCAAGAGATTGATGCTAAAGGAAAGAAAGTTATTAGCCTTTCAGTTAAAAGAGAACTCTTCATGAATTATGCAAACAAGATTATGTTTGCTCATGGAGATTCTGAGCAATTCAAAGAGTTTACTTATTGGGTTCTTAGAACAGAAAAGGACGGATATCTTCGTTTTGTTTCTGGCACCGGAAACATTTTCGCCATTATTGAGCTTGTTGGTAAAAATCTTTCTGATGCTAAAGGTAAAGAGGCCATTCTTTTCCCCAACGATCAAACCGCAACGTTGGTTGGCATTCTTGGCAGTCTCAAGTGCGATATGATTAAGATTGAGTCTGGCGAGAAGTTCGTTTGCATTTCTTGCGGAGAGACGGTAATCAATATTTATAACTGCGATCCTCAAGTTAAGTGGCCTGATGAAAATGTATTCTTGAATAGGGATAGTAAGTTTAAGTTTACAACGAAGGCTGGTTCTTGGAAGAATGCAATGAAGGGCATTCTTGCTACGAATAGCGATGATTTGAAACAACAGAACAAGATTCACGTTTGTTCTCTTGGATTTGATCTTTCTGGAAAGGTTATTCAAACCAAAACTGATAACTCTTTGAAGTCGTTCAGGAAGGTTCCTATTGAAGATATAGGAACAAATGAGGATACGAAGGAGCTGAAGATTCTTTGCGTATCTAAGTTTATGAATGATATCATTAGTAGGGCGGGAGATGAAGAGTTCTTGCAGTTTGAGATTGAGAACCCAGATAAGCCTGTAGTAGTTCGTCACTATGCGAGTTCTGGCGTTGGTGACTACCAAGGGTTTATCAAGCCAAGCGATGACGGATTCAGCGAGAGATATTCGGTTTTCTTTGCGACAACGAGAGAGTAATCTTTGAGAGATGGACCGCCAGTTGCGGGCAGAAATGTCCGCATTGGCTTTATTATGAGCGACAATAAAAAGGTAAAGGTGGCTTGGATAAGCGGGGCTTATTATCTTGCTAAGCAAACGCTTGACAAGGTAAGAGAAACAACCGCTGGAGTGGAAACCTTTGATTGTTATGAAAATACAGACTTTGGCAAGTTGTTATCTTTCATTACTAGTAGGTCTTGCTTTTCAGAAAATAAGGTTGTTGTAATACATAGCCTTCCTGATATGACAGATGCTGAGAAGAAGAAGTTCAAATCTATCATAGAAAATGTGTCAGACGGTCTGTTGATCGTGTTTTTTATGATCAATCCATCTGATGAAAGATCAATCTATAATAGCGTTGATAAGGTTGGTAGAATATACCACTATGATTCTCATATTCCAAAGAACGAAGCTAAAGGATGGATTACAAGTAGAGCAAAAGAGCTTGGAATACAAGTAGAAGAAGATGCGGCTATTGCAATAGCGGAAAATTCAGGAATTACTAAAGATGGTGTTCCAATTGATATTATGGAACACGCTTTGCAAAGACTGATATTGAACAATTGCGATAAGAAGCATTATACGATGACGGATGCTATTTCTACGGCTACGTTTTATAATAGCTTTGTAATATGGGATCTTTTGAATTGTTGCGATGAGAAAAACTTTGATAAGTGTATTGACTCGTTCAATAAATGCGCAGAAGCCTATGGAGCTGTTGAAGCCATCAATGAGATTATACATATGATGGCATGGAAATACAGGCTATTATTGTCTCTCAAGGAGTTTACTGCTAACAAGGCTTCTATAGAAGATGCGATAATCAAAGCTTCATCTATTAGAAAGGTTGCTTTGAATGGAAGCGGCATAAAGGCTATTACAAAAACGAATCTTATAGAAAGCGGTCCAGATGCCGGCAAGCCCGTTCCGATGTGGAATCAAAAAGTTTGCATAAATGCTATGAATGGGTTCTATGGCAAGAAGCCGCAAATAGAACTTTATAGCAGAAAAGAACTATACTTGATTGTTAAATGCATAGAAGACTCTTTGTTCTTTTCTCGAACGTGCAAATATGACAATGAAGCTTATTTGATTGCCGATATGATTTTTATGACCATTTGCTCTTCGCTTGATAGTCATTCCATAAAGAAGATACAAATGAGTCTTGAAAAATCGAGAGAAAGAATATGAACGATATTGTACAATTCAATAGATTGCAAACGAAATGTTTGGAAACAACTTTTGCTATATCTAAGATTCATAATGCTTGTCAAACAATGCTTACTAATCCAACACAAGAGAATCTTGATATTGTTGCTGCGGCTGTACAAGAGTATCAAGAAGCCGGCGCAGCAATGGACGGTTGTTTGCAAGATTTTGTAAAAGAACTTGTTGGCGATGATAGCGAAATGAATTCTATAAAAACCGATGTTGGATATAAGGTGTAACCGCTTTATGGCTAAAAAAGACAACAACAACGACAATAATAAGAACAATGAAGTTCCTCCATTGGATGATTATGGAATAGATCATGATAGAATACTTGAGATATGCGAGCATCTAATACATAAGCTTTACGCAAAGTATGTTGAAGATGATGTTCATCCAAAGAGTCCGGCTGAGTTCAAAGAAATCGCTGAAACAATTGCTATTATATGGGATGTAACTCAAGGTATTCTTACTTTGGATGATGTTATTAGATCTGCAATGGATTCTATTTCTAATGGTAATAACATAGAAGAAGAACCGGGCGAAGACGAAACTGACGAGAATGATAATGAGTGATTATTACAAAATCCTAGGGGTTGAGGAAAATGCAAGCGATGAAGACATAAAGAAGTCTTATCGTTCGCTGGCGATGAAATATCATCCTGATAGAAATCCCGGAGATCATTCAGCAGAAACCAAATTCAAAGAAGTATCAGAAGCATATGATACGCTTTCTGATCCTAATAAACGCAAAAATTATGACAACATGAGGAGATTTGGAGGAATACCGTTTGGCGGTAATCCTTCAGGATCAGATGGGTTTAGCGTAAATGATGTAATGAGAGAGTTCTTTAGGAATCAAAGCCAAGCAGCTTCGATGCAAGGCAGAGATATCCAAGTAGATATTTCTTGTACATTAGAAGAGTCCATTTCGGGATGTAAAAAGTCTATTTCTTTTACGACAACAGACCTATGTTCATCATGCAGCGGCGAGGGGATAAAGAAGGGAGCTAGTAAGGTTAAATGTAAAACCTGTAATGGTCGAGGAAAGGTTTCTGTAATTCATAATTTTGGACCAAATCAAACAATGCAAATGGTTTCAGAATGTAGAGACTGTCAAGGTTCAGGATTTTCTGTTGATAGTAATGATATATGCAAGCATTGTAATGGCGGTCTAAAAGAAAAGAACGTTTCTATTGATATTGATATCCCAAAACATTTTGTATATGGAACTGCTCTTAGGATAGCCGGACAGGGTATGCATAACAATCCCAAGGGGAATAAAGGCGATTGCTATATAAGAATTTTCCCAGAAAAACATGAACTATTTGAACTGTCTAATTATGATATTGTTTGTATGTGCGAAATAACAATGTCAGAAGCTATTATGGGAACCAAGGTTTCTATTCCGTTGCCAGATGGAGAATCTGGAGAACTTACTATTCCGCAAGGAACCAGTAATGGCGCACAGTTTATTATGGGAGGTAGGGGTCTTTATAAGAGAGGCGGAGGAAGAGGAGATTCTATTGTAATCATATCTATTGAAACCCCAAAGCCTACTCCTGAGATTTTGAAGATTGCCAAGAAGCTGTCAGAAGAGGAAAGTGCCGATAGTATTCCTAAGACGACAGCTTTTAGGAAGAAGATTGCAAAGCATATGAAAAAGGAGAAGAAAAATGCCTAAGTCACCTGATGAATCCATTCTGTTTCATGGAGAAATCATAAATAAGAAACTTGCTTCGTCATTCAAGTTCCCTGTTAATTCTAAGTTTCATTTCAAGAACGCTTCGTACAATGATACATTTACTGTTGTAGGAATTCGTAAAGATCCGGGAGCTGAATATAGACAGGTGATTGGGTCTGTTGCAGGAGAAGTGTGGATGCTTTTGTCTAGTCTTCAGAATGAGGCTGCTGTTGGCACGATAACATTCCCTGATGCTGTCAAGACTGAAGTAAAAGAAACGAAGAAGGCTACTAAAAAGGCTAGCAAAAAGAAGGCTAAGAAGAAATAACTATAATTCAATGTATTCAATTACGGCCTCTCGCCAAGCGGGAGGCTGTTTCATTTCTTGTTGTAAACACTTAATAGTCGATAATTCCAATGAATATTGGAGATTATCGAATGACAGAATGTTACTTTATTGGAATAGATCCTGGCCTCGGCGGCGCTTTTGCAATACTTCGTGTTGAGAATGATAAGATTGTTGAATCTAATGTCTATGGCGTTCCTGTTATAAAGACAAAAGCCAAAGGCAAGGTAAAAGCAAAGAACGAATATGATATTGCTGCCATTTCTTCGATTCTAAGACCGTTATATGGTAAGAATGTTTATGTTTGTCTTGAAAAGGTCTCTGCGATGCCAGGACAAGGAACTGTTAGTATGTTCCATTTTGGAGAAGGTTTTGGAATATGGAAAGGCATAGTTGGATGTCTTGGATTCAATCTAACCTTGACAACGCCTCTTACTTGGAAATCTGAATGGCCTAATGAGCTTCTAAAGAAGGTTGATAAGCCTGATATACTCAAGATAAAGACTGCTGAAATCAACAAATTGTCTGCCGCAGATAGGAAAAAGTACAAAGAGACTAAGCAAGAGTATAAAAAAGAGATGGATAAAGCCAAAAAACTTGCAAAAGATCATGCAAGAGATTTAGCAAAAATATTGTATCCTAATTTGAGGGATTCGTTTGAATTGAAGAAAGACGACGGTAAGGCCGAAGCTGTACTTATAGCTGAATACACTAGGAGACACCATAATGGATGAAATGACAAACATTAGAGGCGCAAAAGAAATCATCAATGGTCGCTTAGTAGATGACAAAGGCGTTCATTTGGATCAGTCTCATTTTGAGAATATTTTGATGAAAGTAGCCGCTGGAGAAGAAGTTTCACCGGAAGAGGCAGTTTCACCAAGCGGTGAAACAGTGAAAGAAGATGATTTTGTTATAGATGACAAAGGGTGCCATTTTGATAAGGATAGCCTAGTCTCGTCTCTTGCGTCTCTTTCTTCTCTTCCTAAAATGACCGTAAAATCGTCTGGAAAGCAGAAAAAAGCAGAAAGTATAGACTTTGGTATATATCAGCCCATTTGGGATGAATTGCAAAAAATACCCCTCTCAAAGGATTCTTACGAGGCAGATATCAAGGCTCTTGCAGGAGCTATTAAAGAAGCATCTAAAGAAATAAAGATTAGAAGAATTGTAGCAAATACGCAATCAATTGCCAAAAATGCGCAAAACTTCTACTATAGCGAAGGCGGAATGAGGACGGTATTCAGTATATTAGGTAATAGGTTTTCCATGATTGTTAGGGGAGAGCTTAGCGGTTCAGAAGCCTTTTATATACAAGTCAATGGAGACAATGTTGAGGGTATTGTTTTGAAGAAAGAAGAAAATGGCGACTTTGCAGATGTTACTAAAAACTTCCAAGTTCATATAAAGAGAGAACAGTAATGTGGTACAAAATCTGTCAGCAAATGTTTGATCCAGAACAATCATTTAAGATTGATAACTTCGCAGATAGGAATCTTATCAATGAAAAGATAAGAGACCTGAGCGATATTGCTGATATGCTTGATTATTGTTCTAAACTTGTTTATCAAACGCAAAGAGGGGCAAGAAGCGTTGCTGCTCAAATTAGAAACAATAAAAAGGTTTCTTCGTTTCCTTCGGTCATTGAAATCTTAGAACAAGCCGATCAATTAGCAATGGATTCTCCGCCAAAATTCGCCGAATTATGTAAGAACGCAGCATTTGAGCTTGACCAAAGAATAAATAAGCTTAAGTCTCTTAGAAAAGAGTTTGCTGATGGTCCAGTAAACTACTTGAAGCCTAAAAAGGGATTGTTCTAATAGTAGGAGATAGCCGTGCCAGATGATAAAGCAATAGAAAAAGCAGCGCAAGAGGCTTTGATAAAAAGCCCTAAAGAATACGCCACAGTTATAGAATACGCCAAAGACCTTACTTGCGTACCTATCGTAAAAAGCAACTGTAAACTCTGTAACTCCGTTTATAGGGTAGAAGCGGAAGAGATGTTTGCGGAAGGCAAAAACTCTCATTATATCTATAAGTGGCTTAAAGCTAAAAAGGAAGAAATTTCTGATAGGGCAGTTCATAATCACTTTGTTCAGCACTATCAAAAACCAATGATTGAAGCTAGGCTTAAGGCTTATGCAGAAAATCTTGAAGACTATTCTCGTATTAGAATGAAGGATGAAGAAAGATTGAGAATGTACTCATCTTTACTTGATCAACAAATCCATTTACTTGCATCTGCTATAAACTATATCAATGCTGATGAAATGAGAAAGAGTCATGAAACTATCATAAAGCTCATTGATCAGGCCGTTAAGGTTCAAGAAAGAATAAAGGCAATGCAAGAAGATAATGAGCCTGTGAAAATATTGGTAGAAAGACTCAATAATGTAATGATGATCAAATGGAATGATGCAAAAAGTCCAGAAGCAAAACAAGCTATTAAAGAGATTCTTGATGTAATAGTAAAAGAAGTGGAGGTTACAAATGTCATTAAATGAAGTAGCTCAGAAAAAAACTCTCTTTCAGAAAATAGGTTTAGGAAAACCACAGATGCCATCGAATATAAAAATGTCACAGCAATCTCCGTCAAATCCTCCACCGAAACAGCCGTCACAGCCTAATACCGCTCAACAACCAAAGCCTCAAACTCCGCCTCCTGCAAAACCCGGTTGCGGCGGATGTAGGAGAAAAAAGGGTAGATAATGGATTTTGAAACTATAATACAAGATGCTTGTAAGATATATACTAGCGTATGCGGTTCTTCATTGGATGAAAAAGCAGCAAAGGATATTATACGAGCATTGCTTTCGATAAGAGATACTGAAAGAATACTTCAGACTTCACCAAGACATCTTTTGCAAACCATATTTGAAAACAAAAACTTCTATAATAAAGCCGTTTATCCATGCGATATAGTTCAAATTAGAGGCATTTTCGAAAAGAAGGCTATTATTGGAACTTCCAAGGTTATAGTATTGTCTAATGCTGCCTCCGAAAGAGTTTGTCAAGACCAGAAATGTAGATTGTTCTTAAGTTTAGATCCAGAAAAGTTAGCTAAGAAGAACAATTGCAAAGTTGAAGTTTATGGTGGTATTGCTATTTTTGATATCAATTCTTTAAAGATTGATGACTGTATAAATTGCATTGTTGTAGAAGGCGGCGGTTATGAACAGGTAAGGGTTGTAGAAGCGATATCTAAAGAAACAGGTGTTGGTTGCCCAATCTATACTACTTCTTTTATACCTGGTATTGATAGGTACAAGTTTGCAAGAAAAATGCATGTATTTGAAGTAGATGTTCCTTCTCTTGGTGTGCATAAGGAAAAATGCAGAGCCATTAATCCGATGCAAGCCCTTGAAGATGTACTCTCTATTAGATGGGATAGACACCCGGATAGAAAACTCTTCAAAAAGAAGCCAGAGAGATATACCGCTGAGTATTGGGCTAATTCTGGATTCTTTGATAGCATTGTTCGCCCAATCGGTCTTCATAGAAAAGCAGCAGCAGAAATGCCCAAGATACAGCTAACAGAACAAGAGCAACTAATATTCAAAACCCTTCTTGACGTAAATCAGAAGATGGGTCTTGGTTTGACATTTAGAGTTGCTGGCGGATGGGTTCGAGATAAACTTCTTGGAGTCCCAAGTGATGATATTGATATCGCGCTAGATAAGATGACTGGACAACAGTTCGTCAATAAGGCATTGGAATATTCCAAGAGTATACCGAACTCTCCAATCAAGATGGACTCCGCATATGTTGTAAAGCAGAATGTTGAAAAGTCTAAGCATCTTGAAACAACCGCTCTTGATATAGCTGGATTGAAGATTGACTTCGTTAATCTGAGAGACGAGAGCTATGGCGAGGATAGCAGAGTTCCTGTCAAGAGAGACATACAGGATCCGGCTATTGATGCTCAGCGTAGGGATTTGACTATTAACTCGATGTTCTATAATATCAATTCTGGTCAGGTTGAGGATTATGTTGGTGGTCTAAAAGATTTGCAAACAATGACGCTAAGGACTCCTCTTGATCCAAGAAAGACGTTTATGGATGACCCTCTAAGAATGCTTAGGGTTTTCCGCTTCTTTAGTCGCTATCCAAACGCAACTATAGATGAGTCCACTCTTGCTGCAATGAGAGATCCTGAAGTTCATAATGCATATAGAACAAAGGTTGCTCCTGAAAGAGCAGGACCAGAGATTATAAAGATGTTTGGAGCAGAAAGGCCGGCAGAAGCTATAAGAGCCATGTTTGCGACTGGTCTTGATGCTGCTATTTTTGATGCCGAGGAAACTAGAAACCTATTACCTCTTAAGATGGACCAAAAGAATAGGCATCATAAGTTCAATCTTCTTGAGCATACGCTTAGAGTTGTTGAACATCTAGATAAGATGATGAAGGAAAGAAAAGTTGATAAAAAAGACAGAATCAATATGCTTATGGCTGCCGTTTTCCATGATTACGGTAAAGCTCACCCAGAGATAGGAAAACCAAAAGAAAAAGATCCTCAAGAATACACCTATGTAGGACATGAAGACAAATCATCTGATATCGCTGATGCTGTTATGAAAAGAATAGGCATCGGAGATGAAGATAGAAAGTTTGTATGCATGGTTGTTCGCCAACACATGAGGCCTCATACGGATTCATGGACGAATAAATCTATTGGTAGGTTTATGAGAGATACGCAGATTCCCGGTAGCAACAGAAATGATATCTGGGATTTTGTAATGATGCATGCCCAGGCTGATACTATGGCTAAGTCTGAAGAAGGAGATCAGCCTGATTTTGATCTAAAGAATAGGCATAGAGAACAAATGAGAGAATATTTGAATAGGCCTGTTCCTATTCAAATGAAACCTCTAATTGATGGAAATAGATTGCAACAGATGTTCCCCGGCTTGTCTCCTAAACCATTGAAAGGACAGCCTAGCTTTATCAAGTTTATACAAGATAAGTTACTTGAAGAACAACTTGAAGGAACGATTTCCAACGAGCAACAGGCGGTACAGTTTATCGAATCTATGAGGGGAGAGATTGAATCTATGTATAATCAAAATAACAAAAACGCCAACTGGTATTCTAGGGCGAAGACTGCTGATGCAAGTTCTGCTTCTGAGTTTGGAACTGGCGGAAGACTTCCCGGAGAAGGCTCCCCGTCCGAATGGGATGGCGTAAAAACAATGATTTACAGAGACCCAGGCTCCTCTGCTGCTATTACTGTTGGAGATAGATATAGAAGTAAGGGAGTTGGTGTTGCTTTTGAACCAGGACATGACGAGGTATATAAGATTGTATCCAAAGGCGAAGGTCATGTTGTTATGGAAGATTCAAAAGGCAAGAAGCGTCATGTCGAAATAGGGGTAGAGCTTCCAGCGAAGTATATAAAGGTATAATTAAAGGATGTCTCAGTCTTATATATCTAACATAAGGTTTCATGAACAGAGGTTTATAGGGATTTCTTCTATTTACGATTCTGTTCCTATTGACGTATCATATCCTGGGCCGTTTGATTATGACATTTCTATTTCTTCTCAGTTGCCAAATCCGGAAACAAGCGTTACTGATTTAACTGTTACTGGCGTTCCTGGTTCTGATTCTAATGGTACAATTTATAGCGGACAGTTTAGGATTCAAAGAAATTCTTCTTCTAGTTCTCCTGCTATTTCTGTAACTGGTGATGGTCTTACTCAAAGTCATATTTCTACAATTAAGAATGCGATATCATTGGTTGAAAATCCGGCGGCTGATGGTTTTGATGATTATGCAACTATTAGCATAGGTCTTACTGCTATTGCTAGAGCTGGAATAAGTTCGTTCAATGTTACTATCCCGTTTGAAGACTCAAACATAAGTATTCCTAATAACGTTGTTCAAATTCCTTTCCTTAGATTTGATGGAAGTGCGGCTGGTCCATCTTTTGTCAATCCAATAAGCCTTAATGTTGATAATGGAGAGTTGTCTATAAATGCCGGCAATATTGCCAGCTCGCTTCCTGCTCTGAGAATATCTAGTAATTGGGGTTCGAATAGAAACATTACTTCTGCAATACTGAATTACGATTCTGGCGCTGCCATTGGCACTTTAGAAGCTGATATAACAGAGAATATTTCTGGAAAAGAGATTATTAGAGTATCCCCGCATGGGATTACTCAACTACCGTCATCTGACTCTTCCGGTCTTACAACAACGGCAAATCTAAATGCTCGCATCCGTTTCTATTTATGGAGATCTACTCCTGTCTCTGTATCTGGCGGAATAGGAGTGTTTGATTACTATCATTCAACTTTAGATTATAGAGTTGCTTACAATATAGAATGCGATATCATTGGTTGAAAATCCGGCGGCTGATGGTTTTGATGATTATGCAACTATTAGCATAGGTCTTACTGCTATTGCTAGAGCTGGAATAAGTTCGTTCAATGTTACTATCCCGTTTGAAGACTCAAACATAAGTATTCCTAATAACGTTGTTCAAATTCCTTTCCTTAGATTTGATGGAAGTGCGGCTGGTCCATCTTTTGTCAATCCAATAAGCCTTAATGTTGATAATGGAGAGTTGTCTATAAATGCCGGCAATATTGCCAGCTCGCTTCCTGCTCTGAGAATATCTAGTAATTGGGGTTCGAATAGAAACATTACTTCTGCAATACTGAATTACGATTCTGGCGCTGCCATTGGCACTTTAGAAGCTGATATAACAGAGAATATTTCTGGAAAAGAGATTATTAGAGTATCCCCGCATGGGATTACTCAACTACCGTCATCTGACTCTTCCGGTCTTACAACAACGGCAAATCTAAATGCTCGCATCCGTTTCTATTTATGGAGATCTACTCCTGTCTCTGTATCTGGCGGAATAGGAGTGTTTGATTACTATCATTCAACTTTAGATTATAGAGTTGCTTACAATATAGAATATGGTATAGCAAAACCATCTTCATCTGGAGCTGTTTCTGCTTTATTGCTTTCATATGCTCCTAACATGAAAGTATATTGTAATGAACAGTTAAGTATGAGTCAGTCTCCTTCTCCTGTTCCTACAAATTTAGAGGCAACAATATCATGGTATTGTGATGATACAGGAGCAGAGACAAGACAACCGCTAAGAATAGATAATAGAAATAATGCAACTGCTGATATATCTCTTACTATAGATGAGAGTAACTCAAATAATAATAGTCTGCAAATACAAAGCGTTCTAAATGGTTCTTTGTTTACATTTTCTTATAGTGGATTTTCTAATGACATAACCCTAGAGGAGTTTGTTACTGGATATGGCGAAGCTCTTGCTTCTCAAGCTCCTGCATGGATAACTAGATTCCCAATACAAATTGATAATTTGTACAAGTATGCTAGTATGAAGGATTTTGTAACAAATTCATTTACAAACATACAGCCTAATCAGTTTATAAGATTTACAGTTGTCCCAGACAATGCTGGCACTATTTTTACTACAGATCTTTTTGTTGTGCATAGTAATACTAATGCTACAAGTTTAACATTTGGAGATTTCATTTCTCTTTTGAAACGAAGTTTTGGAAGTTATGGTCTTCAACTCAATGTCTTTATTCCAAATACAACAGAGTGGATGGATCTGCCGGTATATCCAACCGTATTAAGTTATGGTAATTCAACTAGTATAATTGTTTCTTCTGGTGTTACAAACTTGAGAGAAATGAATAGTAGGTTAAATGCTTTTCTTGATATTTCTTCTTTCAGCACTCATAGAGATCAATATGATACGTTTACTAATTATTTGACAAACATAAATGCAATATCTATAAACGTATCAACGTATTCTACGGTTTCGGAAATAGCAGGATATCTTGCAACAAGATTGAATGAAATAATCCCTCAAAACTTCTCTGAAGTTATAGAATTTACAAATGCTCCGAGACCTTTTACGGTTACATGCGACTATTCTTCTTATTATTCTGATGTAGAAATAAGTGTTTTTGATCCAAATCTATTAGATCTTGCTGCTAGTTCTACAACGATAGGCCGCAATATAAATCTTCTTAACACTTGTAACTATACTGTATCTGGACATACTTATACATATTACATTCCTGGCCCATATACTATCCCTCTTGGAGGGAATTCTTATGGTAATAGCGTTGGCGGGACTTTTGCTAAGATGATTTTTGCTCAAGGAGCAACGACTTCTGTTGAGTTCAACATTCCAGTTGATAGATTAGAAAATTTGAGTAACCTTATTGATGATATTAACAATTCTTCATCAACTCCTCCAAATAACTATAGTTCATATTTGCTCGCTAGCCTAGTAGATTCCAGTTACGCATCTGTCCACTTGTCAGACCTTGCAAGCATATTGAATTGGAATCTTGCAACTAATGGAAACTTGAATGTAAATGCAAACATAGATCAAGAGTTTATTAGAAGATATAGACTAAATGAGTACCCAACGCTTGAAGGGCTTGTAACTGCAATAGAAAATGATTTTTCTTCAAACATTTCCGTTTCAATAGATCCTGCAACTCTATCTCATTCTGATATTTCTCCTAGTAACTTGTTTGCTCCAACCTTCATAGCTAATATAAAAACATCTCCTTTACCAAAGATTGTAAATGGATTAGTAAACAGTATTCCTACCCCAATTACTCCGACATATGATGTTACATTATCATATCTTATTGGTTTTGCATCTGATATAGGAGGGAATACTCAACAAAGAACTGTTGGAGTTCAAGTCGCTATTGGCGGATATGAAAAGAGTGGAGTATTTTATCCCTACTCTGCTCCAAATACTTTCTTTGAACCTGTTTATAATACTTCTTTCCCAATAAGCTTTACAACGGTAGACGCAGATGTTGTTTACTTACTAATAAGAACAAGAGAAACAACTAATAGCGGAACCGCATATTCTTCAAACTATACATGCTATTCCGGTTTGGTTAAGTATAGTAATGGATATCCTCCCTATACTGTTGTTCCATTTGTTCCCGGAGAAAGTAAGTTTACAAGTGTTTGGACAGAAGATTCAGTTGGAGTTCCAACCGTTATTGCTGTTCCCGTTTATTCAACTACTATGGAAATATCTATAGAAGATTCTTGCATATTTGATTCTATTAGTGTACAGATAGTAAATAAGCCATCCGCAATTGATGAGTTTGGTTTCTTGGCAATAAATAGAACAAATAACAACAAATCTCAAACAGAGTCTAAGGTTAGTAATGTTTTTGGTCTTGTTCTTGATAATAGGGGTTCATGGGATGTTATGATATCTCCTGAAGCCATTATGAAACAAGACCCATCTGGAAGTATATTCCATCTTGGATCTTTGTATAATAGAGAAGTTCTTGGAGATGATGAAGGATATGATTTTTCTATAATGAATACGCTACCGGAAGCCGTAAGAAACTCTATATCACTTTTGCCTATACCCGGAAATCCTCAAGTATGGATTTTGAGAATAGAACATGGAGTCAAGAAGTATTTGGGAGATCTTCTTGCCGCAAATGATGATGAAGAATCTCAGGTTGGCTGTTATATTGATGTTGATATATTGGTTAGAGGCAGAACGACTGATGTAGAGGGAACAGCAAGAGTTACCATTTATCATGATTATACTTGCGTATATGATATAGGTTTGTGCGACTTCTTCTGGAATCTTATTGACCCGCCCAAGCCTACTGGTCCTGATATAATACAGAATAGACTTGAGTTTACATATGAAACTCTTGTTGATTGCGCAAATCTAACAACTCCAATTAATTTCAATATTGCTATCAATGCTCCAATACTCCTTACTATAGATAATATTCCTACATTCAAAAACGGAAATGCATTACTTCTTATTAAGTCTAGCTATACTCCTGAAGTTCAAGGATTTTATTTCCCAGTTGGAAATGAACTAGAAGCTTTGAATTTTTCAAATTGTTCTTCTATAAATACAAATCTTCCGCTTATGCAAAGATTGAATAGAGAGTTCTTGTTGTTACCAAATAACTCGAATCCTGTTACGGACTCTTATCAGATTAGAAGTCTTTTGGCTTCTGAGGATTCGTATTTATATGTCAAACCACAGTTCAGTTTCCCGCCAGATGATAATATAAAAGATTGTAATCCAAATGAAATAGTTATTGCAGGAATAGGCTACGTCTTTAAGAACTGGACTAATGGTTCAAGACAAGACGATATAGTGTTTGGTGTGAATCTGTTATTCCCGCAGGGGTTGTATACATCGCCTCAAATTGATTTGTGTTACAGATACTATTACAATCAAAAGGAAACGTAAGGATTAGTTAATGCCAGGTGAATCTAGAACAAAAAGAAAGTGGTGGCACGCTACTCTGAACATAAAAGACAGAGAGAGCGGTTCTACCATTGAATCCATAACAAGCGTAAATCTTAATTCTCCTGCTATAAATGCAAATCCATATTCTGTTCTTGCGTATCCAAACTTTTCTTGCGAAATAACAGATATTCCTGTTCCTTCTTTTTATGCTTCCCAATCTCCAGGATATTTTGTTTTTAGACCGTCTATTACGGAACTTGGTGCTTCTGTTATAAATGTTCATACATATCAAGACGCTATCAATCTTAACAACAGAAGAATATTTGAGTTCAAAAGAACAGCCGCATATAGTAGTTGTGATAATCTAAGTCCTTCGTTATACGATACATTTGCTCATGAAACTATTACAAACGAACTTAGTAGTAATGTATTTAGATATCCAACTATATTGCAATATACCCAAATAGGATGCTGTATTGTTGAACTTGCAGCTCCAAGTCCTGAACTTCCTGAGCCAGGAAGGATTGGAAGAGCAACAAGAATTTGGTATCTTAATAGACAAGATGATGGCAATGGTAACTATACTTATTCTTTAAGTTCATATGATTTTGCTTTACTAAGCGGTGCTTTAGTTTTTAGAGGAGATATTGATGTTTCAGTAGCGCCTGGTGTAAAGTTATATGATATTACATGGATACCTACTGACAACTCTTTGCTTGTTCTTGCTAGCGATGGTATAAGAAGAGTGTTCCCAGGAAGCGACTATTCTGATGCTGTTCTTGGAGATCTTATTAGTATATCCAACGGGAATATACTTACTTCTCAACAATCTATTTTCCCAATGAATTCATCTATAGAATCAAGTTATAAGCCAAAGATGGAGTATAACATATATGAAAATATATTGTATGTATTCTATCCATTAAAGACAACTCCACGTTCAGGAAGCCCAACTTTTTCTCCATCTATATTTACATTACAGTATTCAGATAATACAGGACTATCTCTGCTTAGCGCAAATACTATACAGGCTAGCTTTTCTAGTTCATATATTATTGGTGACATTCTATTCCCTCAAGATTTTCAAACAGATAGAAAAGCGTATTGCGCTATAGAGGGAAATCTAACAAAAATAGCTTCAAGCGGCATTGTTGATGCAAGTTCATTCAATAATGGACAGTTTTACGGTATGTTTACAATGGCTTTTGTTCAAAATCCAGATGAATCAATATCTGACAATGTTGCATTTTCAACAAATGAATCTGGACAGATTTTCTCCATTAATTTTACGCAGGGAGTCACGGTTGATGCTTCCATATCTTTAGGAGCAAGTCCTATTGGGGCTGCATCAACGATTAATGGCGAAGATGCAAGAATATCGCTGTTCCCATTTGCTATTGGAAACTCGCATTGGCTTTTCTTGATTGATATAAGCGCTTCAATGTCAGATGGTTCAAAATTGCAAAGAATAAAAGATGCATTGACTAGCATGATGCAATCATATGTTAGAAATGGAGACAAAATAACGCTTATAGGATTCAATGATAGAGACCCTATAAGAGTTACAAAACAGCTTGTAACTTATGCTGATGCAAACGAGGTATTGGCGTTTGTAAATACATTCTTCGTTGCATCTGGTTCTTCTACGAATCTTTGTTCGGTATTAGCGAATCTTCCTCAGCAGTTTAATGATTTGAAATCTGTTTTTATACTTTCAGATGGAACTCTTGATGACTGCGGTGATACTCAATCCGAATGGGACGATAGTATAATAAGCCCGTTGAATAACTTGATAGCAGCTAATCCTGGCGTTAGAATAGTTTCGGTTGGAGTATCTGCATCTAACGTGTCCGTTCTTCAGTATATTGGAAACTCTTTTGGTTCATATATTGATTGGAGATAATGTTGAGAGAATATAAACATGCCAGATCCATTTGATCTAACACAATATGTAACAAGCTTCAATAAGGCGTCTCAGTACGTTCCTAGTACATTTCAATTTGCAGATTTTGACGCTATTTTTTCGCAAATAGCAGAAGCAATAAGGATGAGACAGTCTGGAGTTTCTATTGGATATTCAGTTCCAGAAAATGCATTTATTAACGTAGAATCCTATGATACAACAAGTCCTATTGGTCTCGCTGATTCGGTTGAAAGATTTCAAGATGCAATAAGAGAGTTTGTTTCTGGAAGTTTATTGGAAGAATATGGAAAGTTACCAGATTGTAATACCTATATTGGATTTTTCCATTATTCAAATGGTATCAATATTACTAGTGTTTCAGCAATAGCTCAAAATGGAGTTAATTTTACAGCCCCTCCTGACCCATTTACATCTACAAATGTTATTGAGTTTGCTCAAGAAATAGGTTATAGAATAAACGAAATCATTTATGCCCTGAATGTCCTTGTTTACATTCATGGTAAAATGGCTTATGCATATCCGTTTGATAATTATTGCGAAACTTCTTTATCAGATCCGGGAGGCGGAGGAGGGTGTGTTCCTAGAAATGATGAATGCGCAACTCCGTTTTGGATAGATGTTAGAAGTAGAGCCGGCATTCCAGGTCCGCCTCCTCCATCAGAAACGAGATGCGTTTCTGGAACAACGTTTTGTGCAACCATTGATCTTGGCGCTCCGGCCCCTAATGTATGGTTCGCATTTTATGTTCCCGGTTCTGGTGAGTATGGCGATTACTTGGTAGATGATTATTTTTCGCTTGAGTTTTTCATTTTTGATCAATATGGAAATATTGATCCAAATTGGAGAATATTTGTAAAAGATGCTGGCGAAGTAGGTAGCATGCCGTCTGTTTGTGCTGAAGGCTGGGCAATAGATCCTCTTTTATCTACTAACCCTGGAGGAGTATGTGTAAAACGAAGGCATTATTATCTCATAAGCGTTTTTAGAATTGAAGATAATGCGCCGGCCTCTGGTAATTTTACCCTTTGTTGGCATACTGGCTTGTGTTTTACCCCGTATTCTACATCTCTTGCATTTTCTCTATCTCCTAGCCCATCTCCAAGTCCTAGTCTATCTCCTTCTCCGTCTCCGTCTCCAAGCCCTTCTCCAAGCCCAAGTCCGTCTCCTAGCCCTTCTGCTTCAGTTTCTCCTTCTCCGTCTCCTAGCCCCAGCGCAAGTCCTGGGTGCTTCTTAAAAGGAACTTTGGTTACTTTAGAGGATGGTTCTGAAAAGCCAATCGAAGAAATGGCAATAGGAGATAAGGTCCGTTGTTATAGTATCCCTTCTGTAAGTTCAGAAATTGAAAGTATGCTTTCTGTTTCGTATAAGAATAGAGAGGATCATTCTTTTACTTCTTCAGTTGTTTCTAAAACAATGAAAGGCCAAGAAGATAGGCATTTTGTTATAAATGGTTCTATAAAAGCAACATATGAACATCCGTTCTTTGTAAAAATTGCTAATGAATGGAGATATGTTGAGGCGCAAAATCTCAAAAAGGGATACAAGATGATTGGCCTTGGTGGAGAGGTCAATATTGAAAGCGTTGAAGTTGTGTGGGGAACAGTTGATACTTACAACTTGACGATTGATAAGTATAGTAGCTATTTGGCTGGAGGCGTTGTTGTACATAATACAGGAACAACAACTAAAACTACCACTAGAACAACAGTTACTGGAACTATCGACGGCGGCGGTGGTGGAATGGGAACAAATGTTGCTCCTATTGGTCCTGGAGATGGATCGTATAGTATTATTACACAAGCTCCGGTTGGAGATGCTTTCTTTATCACCGGAGATACAACAGAAGCATAAAAGGATTAGTAGATGAAGCCAATAATGTCTTTTTGGTCAGAACCGTATATTAGAGGTTTTCATAATAAATGGGTAAATGAAAACTCATGGAATCTTTCTTGGATACTCTCTGTAGAATGTATTACTAAGTTATATGGAAAGCCTCATTTATATACAGATGATGCCGGTAAACACTTTCTTGTAGATCAACTCGGATTGAGTTTCGAAAGTGTTGATTTGTCTCTTAATGATATTAGAGAAAGAAATCCAAGGTTTTTCTCTCTTGGAAAGACTTATACAATTGGGATACAAAGAGAACCATTTATTCATTTTGATTATGATTTCTATTTGCTTGATAAGATTCCAGAGAGTCTTTTTGATAGTGGAGTTTTATTAGAAAAATATGAGTATAACTCCTATGATCCTAAAATAAGTATTAGAAGAACAACTTGTAGTCCTAACATTTTGGAAAAAGCAAATGGACTGCCTTCTTGGTGGAATTCGTACAAGCAGAAAAACGAATATAACCATGCAAAGTTGGGAATAATTGGTGGTAGTAATTTTGAATACTTTGGAAGATTATCTCAATCCATATTTGATATTATAAATGCCAATACAAATGATTATTGGAATAGCTTTAGTAAACCTAACAATTTTCCGTTTTTTCCTCAATACACTCTTGATGAGTACGGTGTTGTTTGTGTTGCTAAAGAAATGGGAATAACGCCAAAGTATCTCAAAGGGCTTACTGAGCAGAATTTTACCAAATATGCTCATGTTAATTTGGAAAAGCTAATATCCGGAGAGATATATGGTAGAATTGCTGCTCGAATTATAAAAGACTTTCCTCATGCCATTGATAAGGCAAAAGAATTTGGGGGAGTATCTGTCTCTCATGTTCCCAAAGTTAGCGTTATTATTATGCCTAATGATATTGGAACTACTTATGATTCGTTACTAAGGGTTGTTATACCTCGCAAGGTTGCTCCTGATGAAATCTTTATTTCAGAATATAAACTTAGTGATTTTGACAAGAAGCTTATTTCTAAAATTGATGGAGTTCGTATTGTTCCAGCAGGGTCTTCATATGTTGATTCATTGAGACAAGTGTTCAAAAGAACATCAGGCAATCTTATTATTGTTATTGATGGTCATATTAAAGTTCCTAAGCTTTATATAGAAAAATGTATAGCAGCGAATATTGAATATCCTAACTCTGTATTTTGTGCTGCAAGTATAGATTTTTCTGATAAAAAGTCTCATATTTGTTATGGCGGATTAGAAGATGATTACGGGATAAGGCCTAATCTTCATGAAAGAAAAAGTTTGCTTATAAATAACGAAAAGGTCTCTTCCTTATATGGAGGACTATACGCCTTCCCATCAAGTATATTGCATAAGGTTCTTGATATCCCAGAAACAATTAAGTCTTTTTCTGAAGTTTCTAAATATCTAAGCGGTAATAATTTTGAAATAAGATGCATTAAGGGAATAACCGTGTCGAATAACTTCAAAGCATCTTCTGTATTTGAGACGAGCAAATGTTGAGAAACGCTTCAATAATTACTTGGCCTGGAATCTTAAAAAATGGTCTTGTTGCTTCTCTTGTTGAGGCTTGTAGTCGTTTTGATATAAATCTAGAAAGAATTTCTCTTGATGATGCATTAAAGGGAAAAGGGCATTTTCAAACCATAGAAGAGAGCAAAAATAGCATAGCTTGGTTATGTTATGGAATTCCGCAAGAAGAACAGAAGAAGAAAGCAAATATACTTTTCTTTGAGAATGGACTTCTTGATAGAGGCAGATCATTTTATCTTGATGATAATGGATATGGTCAGTTTTCGAATGTTGTTGCTAAGGGATATAATACTCAACCATGCTCTAAAGAAGATATCAATGCTCTTGATGAAAAGTTAATAAAGGCTGGTTGGAAAAAGTTTCCTACAGTAAAAGATAAAATTGTAATGATTGCTCTTCAGTCAAGATATTATTCTGATTTGAATTTATTGCAAAAATGCGCAAAGTTTATACCAAAAGATGCAAAAGTTATAATACGAGAGCATCCTTTGCATAGAGATAAGACTGTTGAAAATTATGGCAAGTTTTGCAAGGAATATCCCAATTGGGAAATTGACACTATAAGCGATGCTTTTGAAAGTCTTGGTCGTTGTAGGGCTTTGATTGTAAATTCAAGCAGTATGATGTATAAAGCCTTATACATGGGAATTTCGACCGCTGCGTGCGAAAGAGGATTTAATAGTGGGTCTACAGCCGTTTTGGATTGCAGTAGAAATGAAAGCTTACTTTCTAGTATTTTTGATTTTAGATTTAATCAAGATGCAACAGATAGGCTTTTGTGCGGAATTGATAAAAGTTCAATAAGCGCAAATGCAACAATAGATGAAGTTTTGTTAAATACAAACTTTGGAAATTGGCTAAAGAGGTTTAGAGCGTAGAGGATACTTTTCCCTTGTAATTGCAATAGTAGGGTATGAAAAGACCTCGTAAGACAACTCGCTCTAAACCGAAGGTCAAGAAGAAAAAACTTTCTTGTAACGTAAGCAAGAAACCTAGAGTTGGAAACAAATCTCAATGTAGCATTAACATAAGAGGAAAGAGGTACAAATTCCAGAGAACAGGCCTCGTGGGAAATGATTGTTGGGGATATTGCACTGATCCTTCATTCTCCAATAGAGTCATTAAGGTTCACAGTCAACTAACAGGTGACCAAGAACTAGAATTCATTATCCATGAGATGATACATGCTTGTTTCTGGGATCTCGATGAAGCTGTAGTTAAGGAAGTTGGACAAGATTTGTCGAAAGCTTTGTGGAGAATGGGGTACAGAAGAGAATCATGACTGGATGGTATAAAAGAGCAGCGCTAGCAGGTAACATTGAATTTGTTATCGAGACATGGCTGCGCAATTGTAAAAATGCTTTTGACTCTGCTTCTGTTCATGATGATATTACTCATCAAATGGAAGGAGCAGACGATCAGGCCACTCTCAATGTCGCCATACAAACCGCTTCAAATAGAATCTCTGCTGAACAGGGAGGTTTCCTTACTCCATCTCAACAAGAGCTTATAAATCATATTCAGTCAAGGACTCAAAACTTTTCGGACCCGTTTGCAATGCCAAATCCGTTTGGGCAACAACAAAACATGCAACCAAATCAGAATGACGGGTTAGATGTTCAGCCTATGCAGGAACCCAATTTATAAAAGCAACGTGTTCTGTTCTTTCAACGGTCCCGCCCTTTCTGATAAGCGGGACTTTTTTCTTTAATACTTCTCGCCACTCATATTGCGGGAAAACCGTTTTTGCATCCGTTCCATAAGTCAAAATGACTGGGCACGAAAGCCTAGAAATAAGATCTACGGTATCTTGCGGCTTATATGCTTCTTCTATACCAACCTTTGCATCTTGCTTATAATTCGCTTTCGTGCCTACATATGGTGGGTCAAGAAATACGATATCCCCATCTTGCTCAACATAATCCTTATGCGCTTCTCCGAGCTTTATCTCTATTTCTTTGACTCTTTCAAGGCATTTTATGGTTTTGTCAACCGGGAGTTTCCACTTTGGATAAACCTTCCATGAACTTAGTTGCCCAACATATACGCCAGTAACATTTACCCTCATGTAAAGTTCAGCGCCACGGCTAAGCCCCATCGTTCTAACATCTGGCTTATTATCTTTTGCTGTATCAACATGAGTTTGTCTAACTCTCTCAAGTTCATACAGTTCTTGAGGAGTTACGGTTTTGAGCCAGTTCCACAAGTCAACAATGTTTCGATTGGCGTCGATTCCGATTGAAGGGCCAGTGTTAGATAAAAGAAATGCTCCCGAACCGAGATATAGCTCTGCAAGCCTTTTGTGAGGCGGCAGGTTGAGGTTCAGTTTTGCGAGGACTTTCCACTTGTTTCCTGAGTATTTGAATATCATGCTTTGCTCATTATGATGGTTTCTATTATCTTCTCTCGTTTTTCGTTATCTTTATTGATTGCTCTAACGAATCTGTGGGCGCTAATGACTTCTATTCTATTGTTAGCAAATGTGCTAAGAACGTTTGCTGCATTGCTGTTAGACATAATCCATTTTATTCCGCAACTATCTAGCATATTGCAGTATGTCTTTAGTTTGGCAAGTAGATTATCGTCATTTTCTCTTTCTTTGTTATATGAAGCAAAGTTGGATGTTTTGGATATTGGATAGTATGGAGGGTCCATATAAACAAAAACGCCTTCGCAAGTAGAAAAACCAAGGTTTACGAAGTTGACTTCTCTTAGTTCGGCCTTTTTGAGAATTCTTGATGCGTCTCTTATCGTGTCTTCATTGAAGCGTATATGTTCTCTTTTGTTTGTAGGTACGTTATTCTTGCCATCCCTGTTGACTCTCCAAATACCGTTGAAACAAGTCTTGTTAATGTATATGAACTTGGCTGCAAGTTCTATTTTATTTGAATCGGTTATTTCATCAGTAACAGTTTTTCTAATCTTCTTGAACATAGGCAAGTAGTTTTTCCTGCTATTATGTTCTTTTTCTAACTGCATAACTATTGATAGAACATCATCGCAATTGTCTCTTATCATTTTATGACAGTTTATGAGATGGCTATTTATATCGCAAAGAACTATTTTGCTAGGGAATTTTACCGTACTCATGATATTCCCATTGGCTCTGCTTTCTAGGCTCTTATACCAAGAGAAGAACATAGCGCCAGAACCAACAAAAGGTTCTACATAAATATCAATATCAGCCGGGAAATATGGCAGGATTTGTTCAGAAACGCCGGTTTTCCCGCCTATCCATTTTAAGTACATTTTCACCTCTTCACATTAGACACTGTTCTCTTAGTTCTTTTCTAAATAGAACCCATCTTCTATCTTCTTCGATGTTTATCTCTCCTCTATCAATCTTTTCTATATGAGCAACGCATTCATCGACACTGGAGAAGATTTCTTCTAATCTAAATACACCGAAAAGCCATGTTGGAAGTTTATCAATACCGCCTTTTACAATGCAAAATAGAGGCTTCTTTTGATCTTCAGCAGTAAATAACTCATCTAGCGTTCCGTAAGAAGGAACATCTGGATCAATATAGACAACAAGGAAGTCTGAAACGTCAGTGAATCTGAGGTCTTCTCTTCTGAACTTCTTGACAAACTGTTGAAGTTCCTGCCATTTTCTTTCTTCGCGCATTTTAGTTACTGTTCTAACATCGCCGGTAACTTCATGAACAAAAGATGCTGGCTTATTGCACGGGTCTATTATGCTCATCCCTATATGAGATGACTTAGCAATAAAGTCCTTTCTCCATCCTTTGCCGAGGTCTTTGGCCTTGTCGATTGGCCCGCTTAGATAACAAATTGCTTCGTTTAGTTTTCCCATATTATACCTTTGGTATTATGACCTTTGTACTTGAGAATTGCGGAGTTTGAGAGTGCATTATTTTGCCAGAAATGAAAGGATACTTATTAGCAAACTCTTTAACTTCACTTACTACCCCATGCCCTCTAAGGGCCATAGTGCATACGTTTATGCATGTATCTAGTTCTTCAGTTTTACTATATAACACTGGGGTTTGTGTTTTGCTTGCAATCCAATCAATAATGTTTAGAGATGATTCTGCTTCATCTTTAGATAGAGAGGTTATTGTTTTGTTGCTTATGATTCGTATGACAGAGTTACATATCTTCATTCTTTCTGTTGTTTGTTCTGAAGCTTTTAGGCATGCCGCTACGCAAGCTGAAATCGTAAGTTCTGATGACTTCGTTTTCTTTATGGCCTTTTTGAAATTGATATTGCAGTTCTTATTCCATTGATATGAAGATGATACTTCTTTCTGTAGTTTTTCTATGGTTGCCGGAATGTCTGGTTTGTTGATTTCTAAGAGCTTGCCGGGATTATTATTCCCTGGAATGGTTTGTAATACAGTAATCGCTTGTTTTTTCAGCGTTTTATTAGGCGAGTTTTCTGCAATTGTTTTGATTGCTTGTTCAAACTTAGTATGATTAGAGAAGAGATAATCAGCTATCGTTTTGCTTATAGACGCAAGCGATATCATCTTTTCTTCTTCAAGGAGATGAAGCACTGGCTGCGGATTTTTGATGATTTCTTCTCTTACAGAAGCGTAGTTGTTTTCATCGGAAATCCATTTTTTCAAATCATCTTCTTTGCCAGATTTTAATAGATTCTTGAAGTCTCTTATTGGAGATCCATTCTTGAGCGCATGTTCTAGTTTGCTAACATTGGAATATGGAGGAATGACATGAACCATATTTCCTCCAAGCCTGAACATCTGTATAGCGTATTCAAGCCTTCGAGGAGATATATCTTTCTTCATATTGTCCGTTAGTTGATCCCACCAATCGCATGCGGCGGTTGCTGTATCTCTCCCATACTTTTCCACAAAGTATTGCTTATATGGTTTATATGGTATCTCAATTTGGACTTGGAACCTATCAGATTGAGCTGGGTCTAACTTTTCAACATCATATTTTAGATCTTCATCTTCTTCTGGATTGACTGCTCCCCATATCATTTTTAGATTTGGGAACTTTTTGCCATTGATGGATTTGAACTGAATCAACTCCATAACGGCATTACGAACTTTCTTGTGCGAACGGTTAAGTTCATCGAAGAAAATAGCTTCTACTTCATCATCTCTAAAGTCTTTTGGCCGCACTAGTTCAAGAAACGGTCCATTCTCGTCTTTTTGTTCTTTGGGGACGCCGATAAAATCCACCCAAGGGTCCATCGTCGCGGCTGAAAACTGCTTAAATCGGATATTGTTTCTTTCAAATGACTGAATAATCATGGAGGTCTTTCCTACTCCATGACGGCCATGAAACAATACATTCAAATTGTTTGATATCCAGAAATCAAGTGTTTCTGAGTTAGGAAAGCAACTATATATCTTCATACTTGCAAATCGACTTTCGTTGAATCACAATAGTAGATTTCACACTTCTTCAAGTATGTCATCCCTACTGTTATCGTGACTTAAGAGATTCATAATCTCAGGTATTTGCCTATCAATTACCTTGTTTTTCACTTTTTTGACGTATTCAAGACAATCGTTTATGGCTACAGACTGAGTAGGGTCTCCATCTTCAATATTGAAGGAATTAGGCCATAAATGCCCCCATCCTCCCGCCTCTCTGAACCTCAAAACGTTCTTCTTTTTGTCGTCTATGAGGATGCAATCAGGAGCGGCGCAGACTTCCTTTTTCTTGGCAAGAATGAAGTTCTTGATTTGAAAATCTCTTTTGAGAGCGAGGATTTTCCCTCTTCCGGCGTAAGTCCATGAACCAGGAGAAGTTAGAATTGTAACATCTCCTATTTCTGTAAGAGCTTCATATAGAGTATTTGCCCAAGGGAAAAGTTTGAGACCTTCCCAGTATTCGGCTCCTAACTCTTCGATTTTCTCGAATACTTCCTGTTTGCTTCGTATCATTTCTATCCCGTCATGATATGTCTTCAGTATTTTACGGTTGTGTTTATCATGAGGGTCTATATTGAAAACCTTAACGGCAGAATCGGTCCAGTTATAAAGAACTCCGTCAAGGTCAAGATAAATCTTCAGTTTCATGTTGTCGATATCCTGTTTATGGCTAGGAAAAAAACTCTAATTGACAAAAAAATCTATAAACAAGCTTCTGGAGCCTGTAAGATTTGCGGAGAAACAGATCCCGCTGTACTAGACGTACATCGGATACTTGAAGGACATAATGGGGGTCGTTACACAAGAGATAACTGCGTTACCTTGTGTTGTAAATGTCACAGAAGAGTCCATGACGGACAGATAGTGATTGATAGATATTATCTATCAACATCTGGAGCGAATGTTCTTCATTTGTTTATTGATGGCGAAGAGAAGTTTATTTAGACAATATTCTCTTCTTCAATGGTAGTTCCGGTTTGTTCGCAGAGTTCTGCCCATTCTCTAACTACCTTGATGCTATTTGATGATAGCCAATCATTGATATCGCTTACGTTATATCTTCTAGTAACGTGATTATTGATTGAAGTAACCGCCGGATATAGATTGGCTGTCATTTTGTTTTGGTCAAGTTCTCTAGCAGTTGTTCTTATTGGTTTGAGTAGATCAATTTTGGCATCTGGATTATCAATTTGCGCAATATAAGAAGCGGCTCCGTTAAATCCATTCTTGCAGAATAGTATGGCCTGATATACAAGCCCATATTGGTCTGATACATATTTGTACAGATGCGGAGTTATTGGAGAAACAAATCCAATAATCTCATATTCAAAATATATTATGGTTTCGCTTTGAAGACCACTACTCTCGGATGGTGTCTCGGGGATCCCGAACGACGGCAATCCAAAAGAAGGTATTCCAAACGACGGGAATCCATATTGCATTTAGAAACTCTCCTTGGAGAACTTGGGTTTAATATGTCTGGTAAAGAAAATGCAGGAACGGCGTGTTTGGGAATGAAATAATACATGAAGCCTCCTTTTATTATGCCCCAATAGTTCCGCCGCTTGTTCTAGAACCATCAACTGTAGAAACTGTAACATTGAATCTTTCCGTTGTTCCATCTCTCTTCTTGTAAGATATCAAACGAGTATTTGGGTCTACTTGAGTAATAACAACCTTGCCTGCCATGAAAGCGAGTATCATTTCGTATATCTTTACTTGAGTTATTCCGTCATAGGAAGAGTTTCTTATAAGAGTTTCTATTGATGTTGCATCCGTAACGCTTCCTACGCTTCCGGTTGTAGTAAATGTTTGAGCATCATCCAAGAAGTATCCAGTCTTATCATTATTTTGTAAAACGTTTACGCTAGGATTGGCTTCTGTTGTTTGGAAATATAGAGTTTCAAACTGATAAGTAGAATCTGCTGAGTTGACAAAGTTAATAACTCCAGTGCTGCAATTGGTTTCTGATTGCGTGAGAGTTAGTTTGTAAATGCCGTTTCCTACTTCGGATACAGCATTAGAAGCCGGAGTCTCTGCTCCTCCATCTTTAGAGATATAGGCTATTAGATCTCCAATTGGGGTATAAGAGGCGTATGCCTTGCTGGTTGTGGTATCAATCATCTTGGCATAAACGACTTGACTTGCTGTGTTCTTTAGTAATATCATATTCTATCCTGTTCAATTTGTTTTCAAATAATCCTAGGTGCAATTTTGTTAATCAACTGACACTCCTAACCCTCATCGTTTTATTTGTACTTTGTACCCATTCGTTGAAGCTATTTATTGTTGACATGAAAGTGTCTATTCTTGTTTGTATTGAAGCTCCAGATCCAGAATGAGATGGATTGAATACGTTCCAAGTTCTGCATCCTAAAGAATAACTCTGCTGTAATATATAAAGAATATCAGTTTCATCTGGAACGTGAGTTTCAGGGAAGTCGCTAGAAGCGGCCCCTTCAAAAGGCGACTCTATCCAAGGGATACATGGTATTGAATTGTCAGTAATAGAAGCTCTTATTATTTGAATAATGTAGTTTCTATATACATCTCTCTTTGTATTTCCGAATATATGTCCGGAAAACTCAGGAGCTGGATAGCTAACATTATAAGACGGATTGTATCTTGTAGAGAAACCAGTAATCATATTGGGAGAATAACAAGTTGGACTACTATAATCTCCTCTAAAGTATTTTCCGGGCGAGAAAAGTTGTTTAGGAAATCTTAACCAGTTATTCTGTATTTCCCAAAACTGATTACTTTGAGTTTGAGATAGACAACTTTTTATACCATAGTTGCCGCATAGAATGTTAGGAAATGATTGTTTTGCTGGAAGATATAAAGCGTTATGTAATGCATGATCATTTATTCTTACAAAATAAGGATACATTTTGCATACAAAGTTTCTATTTATACCCTGGAACCACCATACGGAAGGATCATGAACCGGACTTCCGGCTGCAAGATATGCATCTTGTAATGTTTTGCCAACCCAAGCGGTTCCGTCCCATTCCTCATAAACTGTTTCTGTGTTATATTTTGCAGAAGCAATTGCGGCTAACCAAGGAGCAGAACCAGCGGCTCCTCCGTTTTGAAGACCAATTATTGTTGTAGGCCATACAAATTCTTCTAAGTCCCATGCTAAGGACATTGGATAACAAAGATTTCTGTTATCGCATTCGGTTTTCATTGTTTGGAAGACTTTTGTAATAAATGTCTTCAAAGATAAAGGGGTATTTGTTGGAGTATCAACCGAATCTGCTATTGCATTGGCGTGATATCCAACGGCATATCCGCTAACCTTGTCATTTGGGTCCATCATTAAAGAAAGAGGAGACCATCTTCCTGATCCCCAGTTTTGCATATAAACAGCGCCGCCGTAAAGACCATCAAAAGCTTGTCCCATGCCTTTGTACAGTCCTTGATATTCAAACCAATCTGCAAATCTTTTACCTACATTGATTGCATTTGCTTCGCTGTATAAGGTGCTATGTATTGTATAGTTTGGAGCGCCTGGCGGTTTATCGCTATTAACTAGTTCAGCTCTTGTTCTGGCTATAATAGAAACATTTGGATGTGTTATAAGCTCGTGCGAGTCAAGATAAGAGCCTGCCTCTGGCTTTGACCAAAGTAAAAACTGAGCCTTTGGATCAAGCGGTGTGTCTCTTAAATGTATAGTCATTGCCATGTATCAATTCCCTAAAATCTATTACAGTGTTTCTAGTTTTTGCCAAAGACCGGCCATTTTCTTCTTTGTATGCTCTAAGAAAGAGAGATATTCAATAACCCCTGATAAATCTTCATCTTGGGGAATTTTAACAAATGTCTCTCCCATCTTTATCGGATCAATATACTTCTCGATAGATTCTTTTGCTATGCTTTCTTGTATATCGCCTTTGATAAATAGTTGCGCTTTGGGATTGGTCTTGCATATTCTTCTAAGGATTTTTGCAATTTCAGAATCCACCATATTTTGTGTGTCTATAACATAAACATCATGATTCTTAATCTTACCTCTGCCGCTTCCTTTGTGAGTTTTTGTAGAGTTATTTAGGCCGCTATCTTTTATATATTTGGATAGATTGCTGGCAATGTTCGTTTTTTTACTAATGACCAATATTGAGGTCTTGGTGCCTGTCAAGTTTTTGCAAATACCTTTTCGCTCAATCATTGCTTAATCTCTTTATTAAGGAGTTGGATTCGATGGAGGTTGTGGGGCAGGATTGGCTGGAGTCTTGATTGGTTGATTTGTTGTATTTTTACTCTTTAGGAAGTCTTCTATTGAGTTTATTCCGCCTACTACAGCGGAAACAGCAGTAGCAACCGCAGCAATTCCTGCAACGATAAGGGCTACCCACGCCTTCTTGCTTTTTAGTCCGTCAATAAATCCTTTTACATCTTTAAGAACGCCCTCGGCTCTTTCCGTTTGTTCCTTTTTCTCGTAAACAATAGAAAGGATTTCTTTGAGCAACTGTTGGTTGTCTCTAATGCTTTGCTCATTTCTTTCTATTAGATTTTTGACAGCATGATAATCGCTTTCAAATATTCTGATATTTTCTGTTAGTCTAACATTGCTGTCTTCTATCTTACTGGCAATTTGCATGAGCTTATGATAGTTCTCTTCCTGTTCTCTGGATATGATTTCAGGAAGCCTATCTCTTATATTTGTTAAAATGGAACTAGTCTCGTTCCTAAGTTCAGAAATCGAGGATTTCATTTCCGTAAGGATAGAAGCGTTCTTGGATTGATTTTCAATCAACTTATCAAGAAGCTCAACCATGCTTTCTATGAACTTGTCGCTAGTTGCCATATATAGTTAACTCATTTCCGCCTAGTTGGGCTGAGTTAACTTACTGAATATGTTGCTATAATTCCTTTTATTCGTAATCTTTTAACATATGAATATTTGATTCTTGAGGAACATAGCTTCTGTAGTTATAGCTAAGGAACCAATACCACTTTTTGGGGAATTGAGGTTTTACGGCGTCACCATAGCCGTCAGTCATTACAAATACAGCTTCTGGGTATTTTTTACCATATGTTTTCATCTCTTGCTGTATCTTGTTTTCCAAAATAGCAAAACTTGTACCACCGCCGCCGTAAACCTCGCCTTTCTTCATATCAACATCATAAACTTCATTATCGAAGGAGTATAGTCTGATAATGAATTTATCATCAGGAAGACTTCTGACAGCCCTAAAAAACCTATCCTTGAGATGTACGCAAGAGCCAGATACATCTAAGAAGAACCATACCTCTATTTTGTCTTGATGCAGGTTTTGGTCGTCAACCTCGCTTGGAAGCATGAGGTTTGTATTCAACCCATTTATTCTTCTATTTACTCTTGCCCACTGTTCAACGCCCTGCTCATCTTTGATGAACTTGAGAGACCATTTCTTAATAACACTTTCCCATTTCCTCTTCTTTTTCACTTTCTCATATAGGTTCATCTTGAAAACAATACCGGCGGCTACGCTTCCCGCCTCCTTGCCGGATTGTTTTATCTGTTCTTTACCTTCTCCTGTCTTGCCCAGTTTATCAACAAAGTCTTTCTTGTCATATTCATTTATGTTGTTGTTGATATTTTCTTCTATTTCTTTCTTAAGAGATTCATTGTCTAAACCCTCAAGGAATTCGTGGGCATCAACAAGTTCTCCATTTACATCAGATGTACTACCGTCTAGATTCTTTATTTTCATTTTGGCGCTAGCCATAGCAGACTCTACGAGTTTCTGCTTTAGTAGACCAAAGTAATATTCGAACGATCTGTTTCTTTCTACGTCTTTATGGTCTTTGCCAAAGACGGTATCTATCCAGCAATAGTTTTCTTGTCCATCAATGGAATAGCGATCAAAATTGAACTTATCAACCAACATATGATTGATAACTACGTCCAATGCGTAGTTAGCGGCTTTTTGCCAAAATTTGCCGCCTTTCAGGTCTTTTATTCTTCTACCGTGGTTAAGAATAACGTGAAGACATTCATGACATATAACAAACATCTTTGTATATGTACTGCTTTTCTTCCAGAATATAGGATTGAACAAGAACTCGATTCTGCGACCTTTTTTATCAAAGGTTATACATGCGGTTTCAATATCAAAGGATAATCTTGGATATCCCATATCCCATATTTGATAGAAAATTGCATGAAACTTATCAAGGTCTCTGCTGATAGTATTGAATTCTTCTTGGATATTCATACCAAGAAGTTCCGCTCTTTCCTGTTCTGATATACTGGTAGGAGCGTAGTCAATAACTATCTTGTCTTTTTGTTCATTAATTTCTGGCACAAATATCCTTTAGATTAGTAACCCTTCTACATTCTGCCTTCTGCTGGTTTCTATTTTGTCAGACAGATTGGCAAATTCCTCGTTCTTATAGTTCCTGAATAGCGCCATTTGAGTATCGGATTCTATATAACTCAATGGATAATCAGCGATTTCAGTAAGTATCATAGTGAGGAACGGATAACTTGTAAACAAGGCTTCTACTGTATTGACTTCATGAGTTCTTGCCCATGCAATTAGGCATGTACTAATGACTGGTATATACTTCTTTATATAGTTTTCTGTTGCCATATATCCAGCAATGGCTTCCGAGATTTTTAGACAAGCTTCTGATTCTTCCTTGCTCATATCTGGATGAACTATTTCTCCGAGCTTCTGAAGAATCTCTCCTCTTTGCATAGAATTGCTGGCAAAGGTTGTTTCAGCAGCAATAGTTGAAATTTGCCTTCTAAGATCGCAGGGCATATTCCCTATATGAAGAACGGAGTTATCGCTATGAATGGTATAGTTTGTAAAGATTTGGGCTTTTCTTCTTGGACTTATCTGTATCTCATTTGAAGATCTTGTCGGTACTGTTATCTTGTCAAGGGACTTTTCAAGAGAATCGAGGTTGTTTCTCAACTTAATACATATTTCCTTTAGCATCTTTTGTTGAGAGTTATCCGCAAGATTCCTGATAACTTGCTCATATTTCTTTGGCTCTGCTTTGAGTTGATCAATTATGGTTTTATGCTTTGTTGCCAAAGATACAAGTCTTTCTTCGGAAAGTAAATGAAGAACAGCGGCGCAGACCTGCTTATTTGTGCAAATCATGTTCTGAGTTGCATTGAGGTTGTTCTCTATTGCAAGCCATTTACGGGTTTCAATATCGTCACCGGCGGAGATAAGCTGCATAAGCGTTTTCTCCGGGTTGCCGCACTGAATAGCTTGCTTTAGGATTGCTCCGTTAGCTTCGGTTGGAATGACATAACGAAGGTCGCCAGTCTTCTGATAAACATCAATAGCGTATTCAAGCCTACGGGGAGTTACCTGAAGTTTTACCTTGTCGGGCAAACCATCCCACCACTTGCACACCGCTTCTGCCATTTCTGGATCTTTGAATTTTTCGGCAAAATATGATTCGCTTGGCTTGTAGGGAATTTGAACTTGAATTTGGAACCTATCTTCTTGGGCGGGGTCCAGCTTTTCAACATCGAACTTTAGTTCATCATCGTCATCAGGATTGACTGCCGCCCAAACGATTTCAAGATTTGGGAACTTCATTCCATTGATGGATTTGAACTGGATAAGTTCCATCATGGCATTACGAACCTTTTTGTGCGAACGATTAAGTTCGTCAACGAAAAAGGCCCTGACTTCGTTTTTGTAAATAGATTCAGGACGGATAAGCTTGAGAAATTCCTCCCCATCCGGACCTACGACTCTTGCAGGAACTCCGATTAGGTCAACCCACGGATCGATAGTTGCGGCTGAAAAGTATAGATACTCTCTTCCAAGATGCCATCCAAGGCCGTCAAAAGCCTCAAATACCATAGATGTTTTACCAACTCCATGACGACCATGAAAAAGAACATTGAATTTGTGCTTTATCCATGATTCAAGAGTTGTTTTTGACGGAATAGTATTATACCAGCCCATTATTATCTCCGATTTTGCTTATGAAGACGTTTTCCAACTTTGGTGAAATCGACGCCTCGCATGGGCTTCTCTTCGATATCACGCTAGTAAACGAGTTTTCTTCAAATGTGATTCAAACATACAGAATGACACCCGAATGGTAGTCGTCTCGCTGCTTTGCAGCAAAAGAAGAGTGAAACTGTAAGTGAAGAATTCTGCACAAATCTAACCGAATAAGTGATGTTTGACGGTATATCCTTGTAGATAAAGGAGTTCGTATGGACGAAGCAATTAGCACAAATTCATTGAATATAGAGTCCTCAAAGAGAAACTATTCCTTTTTGCATAAGGATCAGGAAACTCTAGACGTAGTTGAAGATGGGGACCAATCTTTTGTTATACCTGCTCAACCGGGGTCGTGTTATTGGGCCGTTCTCAGAATAGGCTATGAACATCATGATCAGCCTATTAAGACGAATGATTTTATCAATCTTATTGCAGAGCTTATGGAAGAAAGAGACCCAGAAAAGTGGGAACGATTCAAGAACAAGACAAGGGTTAAGACTCTCAAAAACAGCGGCGTTGTTGAAAAGGACGCTAATGACTGGAGAACAAGAGTCGAAACAAATATTAAGACAATGACCAGACATGGAGGTTCTAATCCATATGGGAATAGGCTCAGGGAAAGAGGTCATATACTTCGTTGGGAACCTGACGCTTTTGATGGAGAAGGCGGATATGTACTTCGTACAACGACTGCTGAACCTGTAAAAAGAAGGCGTAAATCGAGTACGAAGGAAAAAGAGGCAATTAAGTCGAATACATAACTAGACAACAGACTTTGTTGTTAATCTTTTTTAGAAGGAGGCATGAGCATGGTAACTGGACTTATTTTGGGGCTAGTCATCGGATTTGTTGTTGGTATTCTGGTGGGCAGGAAGAATAAGCAAGGAGTTGAAAAGCTTTATGCCGAGGCTATGGAAGAGATAGCCAAGCTGAAGGGTAAACTATAAATTCAAACTTGAGCGTGTTTGCTAGCGAACATGCTTCTTCTTTTCCGAAAGAAGATACGGCGGGAGTGAAATCCCGCCCAACGCAGGCGTAACTCAGTGGTAGAGTGACAGCCTTCCAAGCTGTACGTCGAGGGTTCAAATCCCTTCGCCTGCTTTGTTTGTTTAAGATGAAGAAAGGAAACATATGAGAACGAAAGCTAAGAAAGCCGTAAAAAAGAACAAAAAGGTTGCAAAGAAAACAACCAATAACAAACAGCCAAAAGTTGCAAAACAAGTCCTTCCTCTAACCTTCCATCATGTTATCATTCTTGATAAGAGTGGTTCCATGACGACAGTTAGAGATTCTACTATTAATGGCTTCAATGAGAATGCTGTCAATATTAGAAATCTTGCCAGCAAAGATAAGAGCCAAACGCATACCGTTACTCTTGTTGTTTTCTCAGATGAAAATAAGAATGTCTATTGGAGACAGGATATAAACTCCCTCAAGGATTTGACGGCGGAAGATTATATGCCTGATGGATGGACCGCTCTTTGCGATGCTATGGGAAGAACTATGTATCGCCTTAACGAGGAAATCCTTGCGGAAAAGAATTCCGGTCCAGTAAGCGTACTTGTAACCATTATTACTGATGGCGCTGAAAACTATAGTAAGCAATACAATGCTCAAAGTATTTCCAAGATGATTGAGGGCTTCAAGTCCAATAAGGATATCATCTGGACTATAACGTATATGGGCGCTAATCAGGATGTTTTGGAAGTTGCTTCCAAATACAACATTGCCGTATCTAATGTCGCTGCATATACTAGCAATGATGCTGGTACAACACAGGCCTTTAGGAATCTTAGCGCAGCAAGAGGTTCTTATGTCAAGGGCTTTGCAAGAGCAGCTAAGGTTGGTAATGATGAAGATTTACAGGCAACAAGTATGAACTTCTTTTCTGCAACTAATGAAGCTGCTGATTTCACTCAACCAAACCCTAATGCCAACCTGCAAAATCCTGTGAATCCGCCGACTGATCCTGATAAAAAGACGACCTAATAAACGCAACCCATTCCGATAAGCGGGAGGCTTGCCTCCCGTTTTTTCATTAAGGAGAACCAATGGCTAAAACGAAACCGAGCGAACTAACTTTTCATATGCTTCGTACAGTAAATGTTAAGAGATGTAATAAGCATTTTCATAAACTCAAAAGCTGGTCTGGAACAGACTATGCCTGCGCCTTATCCGGCGAAGTTGGAGAGTTGTGCAACTTCATCAAAAAGATGAAGAGAGGCGAAAAGGTTCCCAAAAGTAAACTTGCTAAGGAAATGGCAGATATTCAATGCTATCTTGACCTTATCGCCGCAAGATATGATGTTGATTTGGCAGAAGTAACGATTGATAAATTCAACGAAGTATCAGATCGTAAGAAATCAAATATAAGGCTTTAGTTATGGGTATGAAAGTAAAAGAGCTTATAGAGAAGCTTAAGAAAGAAGATCCAGAAGCTGACGTTATGCTGACAGAATGGTATACTAACGATTCTGGAACATCTTTTGAATCTGAACGAGAAATAAGCTATATTACTACAGCAAAAATAGAGAGAAAGAAAAATCCAATTAATCAAGTCCTGCTGCATTAGTCCTGTTTGGATTTCCCGGAGAAATGAGAACCATTCTTTTTACGGGAACCATGCCTTTACCAACGACTTGATATTGTCTTTCCATTCCTTCAAGAGTTTGGACAAGATATCTAGAATCTATTTGTACTTTCCAAACGTCTCGTATTTCGTTTGACCCGCCAAGGTCCATTGCTATTCCTTCGGCAGAAGATAAACTGTTTGTAAGGAATATGTTGGATGGAATCTGCGTAGCATTTTCGTATAGATGTCTGTCTTTTATTGGCCTTGCTGTATAAAGAGTTAATACCTTTCCTCCAGATGCAGAAGAACCAGGATTCTTTAGTTCTTTAAGAAGGTTGAAATAATCAGCCTGAACCCCCGCATCGGTAAAGAAGTCGGTATCCCCTGCTTCTAAAACATCATCTATAACGGCTCCTTTTTCGCTTATCTCGAATATGGTAAACGATGGAGACATATCTCCGCCGGGAGGCCCGAACTCTATAGATGCGCTTGTTTCTGCATCAAAGTATTGGTCGTTTTTGTCTACTCTTCTAGCCATAATGGTTACTGGCGTTCCATTATATTCTTCTATTCTTCCAATTGCAGATTGAACAAAGACTGCCAACTTTTGCATGTTAGCATATGTTTCTTGCGTAAGCCTTTGAATGTCTTGTTCTGCTGCTACTGCGTCGTATGGTTGATAATCAACCGCAGATTCTTCTAGTTGGTCAGCATAGGTTCTAAGCTGTCTTAGGGCTTCAGTAAGTTCTGAATGGGCTTGGCTCTTTTGCTGAATTGACATTCCTGGAGTAACGTATTTGTCTCTTGCAATCCAATTGCTTAAGAATGTAACTCCATGAAGAAGATCCATTTGGTTTCTTTCTTGTACGATCTTCTGCAAGTCTTGCATCCATTGCCAGCCAAGATTGTATTTTTGGAATGTTGATTGAACAAGAGGCCAGTTGAGTCTAAAGTTTGCTGTTTGATTTTTTGAACGTTCTGTAAAAGCAACAAGGTCCATTACGACTTTGCGCAAAGATGAGGCATAATCGTCCATGTATATTTGGACGTTTCCAGCCGCAACTTTTTTCCATTTTCTCTTATCAGGTGATGGGCTTCCAACTTCAAAATCATGTTCTATTTTGTATGCACCGCCAGCGGCCCATTTAAGTTCTTTGAGGAACCTTCCAATATCATCTGCCCAATCTCCAAAGCTAACAAATATGGTTTTGGGTTTGTCCATAACCCAGACTTTTATACCGTTGCCTCGAAACTTTTTTACAAGTTTCTTAATCTTATCTTCTAAAGAGGCTTCTTTGTACCACATTAGAAGTCCTCCGGCCTATATTTCTGACGGTATATGCTTATACAGTTTGGAGAGAATACTACGCCTGGTATTTTTTTCCAAGAATATCCTCCGCCTCGTTCATAGATACTTGGAGGGATATCAACATCAAAGCATTCTTCTTCATTACAGACGCATACCCAAACATGCTGATCGCCAACGCCTTGAGAATCAACTATATGAGGTTCTACGTTTTGTATATTCATTTGTACAACTTCGGCAATAGCTTCAGCAATATCCTGACAGATGCCTCCTCCACCGAGTTCGTCATCCATTTCTTCACCAGGAATAACATTCCATTCATCATAAACTCTTTGCGCTGCTTGGGCAAATTGCCCTCTTAGAGACATGAGTTGAGTTTTTAGGTCAACTTGAGATAGTTTATACCATCCTTTTGTTGTTGATGTTTTTTCTGGCGGTTGAGATTTTAGAATGTCTCGAATGCTGATATTCGGATTATACTTATCAAGCATCTTTTGGATAGCATCTGCCGGAACTCCGTGTTTATTCCTGGCGGCTAGTTCTTCTGCGGTATTCTTAACTTCCACAGGAACTAGTCTTGTTTGATATCCGTATTCTTGAGCCATATGAACATAGGGTTTCATTTCCCAGGGTTCAATGTTAGTGTTATCAATAATAATGGGCGAGATGCCTTTTCTCATGCATTCTCTCGCCCTTTTCTGATTCCATTGATGTGCTTCTGTTATTCTGTTTGTATCAAATTCATATTCTCCATTGATCATCCAAAAATCATCGGTAGACAATGAAGTTCCGCTTATGCCAAGTTCTTTAGCCTTAGTGCTTTTACCTGCACCGCTTGGCCCTCGCATAATATAAAGTATTTTGGATTGTGATATTTTGTACCACATAGTTAGAGTTGAAAATATGCCTCTTTTGACAATTTCTTTTTTCTTTTATCCTTTACATTCCAGATAAGTCTTTCTTTTGCGCTTGGCTTTTTGCTTGTTACAATATTTTCGAATTCTTTAAATGTTTTTTCTGTTATTGAACCCAAAAAGTCAGGATTATCAAAGTGCGCAAGATATGCTTCTTTTGCTTGTTTTTCGCTATCAAAACCAAGCATTATTTTGTCTTCATCATATTCTCCTGTATCTGGATCGTTCTGATGAACAACGTATACTTTTTCTGCTTCTTGATTGGGTCCGAGATAAGTATCTAGGCCCTCTCCGTCTTCTCCTTCGATAGATGAAATAAAGCCATAGTCATATTTCATCTTAGAGCGCCATTCTTTGCCTTTTTTATCAATACCAATTCTTTCTGTTCCAGCCAAATATTCAACATTTATGACTATATTACCGAACATTCGCTTTATGCCAAGTTCGCTTTCATCGGGTTTTTTATGACCCTCGCTAAATTTTGCAAGATCAAAGTATATCATTTTAATTAAGGAGGTCCAGATCCCATGTAAAGCTTATTGAAATAGGTCCAAAATGAAATGAAATCCACTTCGCATGTTGATTTTTATATACAGAGTATAGAAATTTCCATTTTAGAAGATTTAATTCTAAAGATATTCCTGGTCTCCATACTTGAATGTGTGCTTTTGCTTTTATCAAGTTTATGCTCCTTATGAAAACTCGTTGAATTCCCCAGGCTTGGGGTAACGATTACCGTAAATCGAACTTCTCCAATCTCTTTCATATTTTACATCTTGAGAGTAGTTTATGATTGGATTATTTGTTTTTGCCATATGCTCTTTGTCAATTTTGCTACAATCATGGCGTATCATGCTTTCATATAAAGAAGATGGAGATTCTGTATCAGAAAGTTCATCAAAGACTTTTCCAACAGCCTTGCATACCTCTTTATAAGTTTTTTCTGCTGCTTTTTCTTCTTTAAGAGAGTATTTCCAAAACATTTGGAGCATTATTGTTCCTAAATGTATTTTGTTTACAGTTACAGCAACAGCTATTTTGTAATCAGTTTGTGTTATATATACAGACGCTTCATATGCATCAACTACCCATCTTTGGTAGTCTCCAAGATTGGCGTTCCATCTCTTCTGACTTTTTCCTACACTTTCAGAAGTGGGCGCAAAAATACTTTTAGATGCTTTTTTATACCATGCCATAAGATATTAGTTCCAATTTTGTGAAAAAACTCCTTGAAAGACGATAACTTATTGGAGGAATATATGCCCAATAAATATGATTGTAAAATACCGCAAACTAATCAACAAGAGTATTCTCGTCTATTTTCTATTGAAAATGTAAGTTATTTTCTAAGAAAAGCAACGCGTTACGAATCTGCAAATATCAATAAAATAGACCCAGACCATAGAATCTTTGCAGATAAACTGATTCAGTTGAACTGTAAACTGGTTTCTTCTTTGTTTATTACAAATCAAACTAAAGAACAAATGGATCTCTTGTGGAATAAAATAAAGAGAGAAGAAAAAGAAATTAGGAAAAATGGTATTCCGTTATTTTTTTTAGATGGAAAATCAATTGAATATAAAGATCCAAATTATAGAGTATTTTGGCCTTCTTATGAAGCTTTTTCCGCGGAATATGTAAAAGATTGCATAAATAACTGGATTACTTTTGATGTTCCAAGCGATAACCAAAATATTAAGATTTGTAGCGAAAGATTAGATTTGTTTGATAACAATTTATCCATATATCCTCTTAGCGATAACTACGAAAGATTTTTCATAAGGAGTGAAAAACCGTTGACAAGAGAAACTTGGCGACGATATACTCAAACTTTGATTGAACTTCTCAGTATTGAACAAATTGTGGATTTAAACTCATGAAAACCATCATTGCAGGTAGTCGTAACATTGACTCATACAAGGTCATAGAAGATGCTGTAAAAGAATCAGGATTCCAAATTACGCAAGTTGTTTCTGGTGGAGCAAGAGGGGTTGATAAACTTGGAGAAACCTATGCATCTGCCAATAATATTCCTTTAACGGTTGCAAATGCGGATTGGGAAGCTTACGGACGTAGAGCAGGAATTATTAGAAATCAAGAAATGGCGGCATATGCTGATGCTTTGATAGCAATTTGGGATGGAACCTCTCCTGGAACCAAAAATATGATTGATGAGGCTAAAAAGAGAAACCTTAAGGTATTTGTCAAGACTGTTGATGTTGCGCAAATTTTGAAGGAAAATGGTAAAATTCCTTTCAATATGGATTAAGTGATTCTATATAAAGGAGAAAAAATATGAGTTTATTTAAGACAGGTCACAAAGATTTTCCATCTCTTAGTCATTATACTATGCTCGTAAACCAGTATGGTCCTGATTCTTCAGAAGCACAATCATATCTTGGACGATTCCTTGCCGATGAAACATTTGTAAGACACGCTGAAGCCGTAAGAGGAATGTTCCTTGTAAAAAATGCGACTTCAAAACCAGAAGAAAGGTAATAAATGAGTCAGATAAAAGATTTACTAACAGATGAAAATGTAAGAAAAGTAGCTGATGACGTAGTTTCTGCTTTTGAAAACGCAAATAAAGATGAACTAGACATTAATTATCATGTTAGTAATGGAATAATGAAGAGAGACGTTATTCCAAATAAGGAAATTAGAGAAGCGGTTAAATCTCTTCACGGAAAAGAAGTTCCATCACCAAATACTGCTTTTAGTTTTGATACAAAGCATAACACAATGCTTTGGTATATAAATGACACTCTTTGCAAAATACTTGATAATGATTCTATTACAGAAGAAGAATATACTAGCGTACAATTGTTTGTAAAAAATGTCATTAATACCATAAATAATAACCCATTGCTTGTTGACAGGATAAGAGTTATCCTGAGAAAGATTGTGTTAGGCGATGCTGATGAATCTTTATTTCCACTAACAGATATTAGTCTGGTTCTTTTTGAGTTTGGTTCAAAAGAAGACTACGGAGATATTATTAGTATTCAGAATTATTCCAGATTTAATAAAACAACTCAACAGTTTGTTGGAGAAAGAAAAGGAATATCTTTTGATATTGTTGAGAGAAGAAGAGAATTTGGTTTCAAGTCAGGAAAAACTACAAGAGAGATTTATGACACGATAGTTACCGAACAGAAGGCTGCCGGAAACCCTCTCTACGAGTATGTTCTTCCAGAAGATGTGAAGATTGTGAAAGAAGCAAAAGAATGTCATATGGATATCTTTGCAGACTATTCTCCTGTTACAAAGCTTGATTTTACCACCAAAATCGAACAAATGTACAAGTCCGCAGATCTTGAAAGTTGAAAAAGTGGTTTTTCTCCTCCTATACTGTTGATGCCCATGGCCCTCATTGCGAGGGAGTGGTATTGAATAGTATATGGAGAAAGCTCAATGAAAAACTTTCTGGTTTGGTTTGTTGTTTTAGCGTTTTGCTGCATTACTTCATTTGCAGCAAATGGACAGGACCGTGCGTTTTCTGATGTTGTTGGTCCGGTAAAGATCAATGATGTTCAAAAGAATGGTCCGATTCAGGTTCCGTTTATCTTCTGGGGAGGCGATGTTGTCACCTTCCATGCGAACGGCGGCTTGAAGACGGCTAACGGTTCTATCTACCAGAAACAGGGTCTCAACCTGAACCTCATTCAGGAAGACGACTTTGTTCAGCAGGTTAGAGACTATATGAGCGGCAAGTCTCCGTTCCTTCGCGGAACGACTGACATGATCGCTCGGGCGTCTGATGTTATTGGTTCAGACCCAAGAACTAAGCCGGTAATGATTATGCAGATTACTTGGAGCAAGGGCGATCACCTTGTTGTCAAGACTGGAATCAAAACTCTTGCCGACTTAAAGGGTCGTACAATCGCATTGCAAGAGTTTGGTCCCCATGTCAAGCTTCTTGATGACGTTCTCAAGGTTGCTAACCTGACTTGGGATGATGTTAAGATTGTGTACACAAAAGACCTGACTGGCGATACTGATTCTCCCGTTGGGATTTTCAAGCGTCGTCAAGATGTTGATGCGGCTTTTGTTGTTACTCCTGATATGATCGCTTTGACTGGCGGATTGCAGAACGTAGGTTCTGGCGCTGAAGGAACGATCAAGGGAGCAAGAGTTGTTGCTTCTACCAGCGAACTTTCTCGCTCTATTGCTGACGTTTATGTTTGCCGTAAAGACTTCTTCGACTCTAATCAAGATGTTGTGACGAAGTTTGTTGCTGGCTATTTCAAGGCCTCGGAAGAGGTTATGGAAATGCAGACGGCATATAACTCAAAGGGATCTAAGCCTTATCTTGCTGTTCTTAAGATGTCGCAGGATATTTTTGGCAAGAAACTTTTACCTACCCTTGAAGAGGATGCTGCTGGTCTTGTTGCTGATGCCGTATTTGTTGGGTATCCTGGTAACGTAGTTTTCTTCACCGAAGAGAACAATGCTAATGGTTTCGATGCTGTTAGTAAAGATGTTATTGGCCTTTCTCTTTCTCGCGGCCATATTAGAAATAGGTTTGCGTTCTTCAGTCCCAACTTTGATTATCAGAGCAGTTTCTTTGTTGGATATCTTGCAAGCGTCAAGGTGAATAGGGAAGAACGTTTCCGTGGCGAGGCTCTTCAGCAGGAAATCGAAGCACTTACTAACTCTGGCGGTCTTGATTCTAACACTCTTGTATCCTTCTCGATTCAGTTTTCTCCTAATCAGGTTGAATTCAACGCAGATACTTACGGGAACGAGTTTCAGAGAGTGATCGACGTTCTTAGTAAGGCCGGTAACGCTGTTATTGCCGTTCGTGGTCATTCGGACCCAACAAAGACTCTTTCAGACTTTGTTAAGGCTGGTACTGCAAAGGGAACTTTGCGCCAGAGCGGAACAACTGGAAATTTCTCATATTACCTCGATGGTAAGGCTTTTGACCTTTCTGATACGAAGTCTGTTATCAATGCTATTGATAATGGCGTTGTTGATGGCTCTCCAAACGGAATCAATCCTCGCGATACGATGCAGTCTGCTCTGAATCTCTCTAGGCAGAGGGCCGAGGCTGTTCGTAAAGCCATTATTGATTATGCTGCAAAGCAGAACATAAGGATTGACCCGAGCCAGATTCAGCCTTCTGGCGTAGGTGTTAAAGAGCCTCTGATTTCTAAGCCCCGCAACGCTGGCGAGGCCGGTCAGAATATGAGAGTTGAATTCCGTCTTGTTCGAGTAACTGCTGAACCTACGAAGCAGGGCGATTTTGACTTCTAATTCTTCTGTATTGCGAACAAGAAAGGAAACAACTATGAAAAATATCATTGTAGGATTGTTAGCGGTTCTCTCCATTGTAAATGACTGTTTCGCGCAAGAAAAAAGTCAGAACGACGTTTATGCTAGGAATATAGCAATCGTTTTTGATTCATCTGGTAGTATGGATGAAAAGATTGATAGAAGGACAAGAAAGATTGATGCAGCAAAAGCCGCTATTAGGCAGGTTGTTGCAAGTCTTCCTGCGTCTACAAATGTAGGTCTTTTCATCTTTGGTGGCGGTGTTAGGGATAATGCCGTTCCGATTGGGCCAAAGAATGATGCTACCTTTAGCGATGCCATTGCTCCGGTTTATCCAAATGGAAGCACTCCCCTTACTGAATATATTAGAAGGGCCGCTGACCAGATTCTCTTGCAAAGAGAAAAGAATCTTGGATATGGATGGTATCAGATTATTGTTGTAACTGATGGCGAGGCAGATAATAAGAGTACAATGGTTTCTGTTGCTAAGGAAACATTGCGCAGAGGGATTGCCCTGGATGTTGTAGGCGTTGGGATGACCAGCGAGCATACTTTAGCAAAGGTATCAACATCGTACAGGGCTGCAAATGATATTGAGTCCCTTAATAAGGCTCTTACAGAAATCGTTGCAGAAACTACTGTAATGACTGATGCCAATGTTAATGATGATTTTGAAATCATTAAGAGTCTTTCTGATGAACAGTGTAAGACAATTCTAACAAGTCTTGGTTCTTCGGAGAACCAGCCTTTGTTTGAAAAACCTAAAACCATTGCGACTGTTTCTCAGCAGTCTGATTCATCTACAGCAACGGTAAACTCTAATCCTCCCATACAAAACCCAAGCACTTTTAGTGGTACGGATATAGTTATCATTATCTTGTCGGGAATCACTGTGGTGTCTAGTCTTGTAATCATTATTGCAAAAATCAGCGGATAATCATATGTCTACTAGAACTAAAAAGGGTATTGTTTTAGCAGCTTGTTCCTGGTTGGTTATTATCAGCGCAGGATCTGCTGTAACAAGGTATGTTGTTATGCCCAAAATTAGAGGCAAGCCGGTAGTCGAAGTTCTTGCTGATAAATGCGACCCAGATAGCACAAATTGCGATGCAACCATTGATAACAAGCCTATAAATCCTTCGGATTGGGAAAAACTTGTTCTTGCTACAGATGTTGTTGTGGAGCCAATTACCTTTGGTAGAGGCAAATCCGAAGTATCTCAGCAGTCGCAAAGAACCTTGGACGAAGCGGTAGCCGCTCTCCAAGACAGACCTTCCTACTACCTTGTTGTTATTGGGAATGCTCGAAGCGATGGGGATGCAGATGCTGCAAATCAACTTGTGAAGGAAAGGGTTGCGGCAACTGCCGATTATCTCGCTAATGCAGGATTGGCACGAAATAGAATTATTACGATTCCTTCTCGTCCTTCTGGAAACTCTGGCGAAGCTCAAACCGTAAGTTTTGTTGTTGGAAAACTTCCTAAATAACTTTTGGAACAAATATGTCTACTGTAGACCAGAAAGAAAAAAGAGCAATGCTTGAGGCAGCTGCAAGCCCTCTTTCTGTTGTTCCAGCTGTATTGGGCGGAACCGGAGGAGCTATTTTGTTTGCTCTTGGAACCGTTCCTGTTATTGGGATTGCAGTAGCGGCTGGTAGCGTAGTAGTTGGTGCTGCAATAGCAATATATAGAGGATTCAATAGTAAGGTTATTGAGAAGAAAGTTCTTGAAGAGATTGCTAATGAAGAAAGAAATCGTAAAATTGAAGAAGAAAAACGACTGAGAGACTATCTTGCAAAAGATGAAAAAGCACTTCTTGACGATATCATCGGACTCAAGAGAGTGCTAGAATCTATGACAGCGAGCGATGTTGTAAAGGGTGAAGTTTTGTCCTCTATCAAAGAGCTTCTTGATCAAACCTATATAACGCTGTTCAGGATTCCTCAGATTAGTAAAATCACAGATGTTACAGTAAATAGCAAAAGCGCAACAAAAGTTCTTACAACGCAACGTAAGAAAATCTATGATGATGCTAAAAAGAATGTTGAATATGCAGCAAATGTTGTTGCAGAATATCAGACGATTGGCGAAAGAGATAATAGCGAGGAAGTTAGAAAACAACTTTCTGTTAGGCTTAATGCAGCCAAAACGTTTGATGGACAATTAGCGAGTCTCCAGCTTAGTGGAGTAAGTCCCGAGTTGATTGCACAGTATTCGAAAATGTAAAGGAGTATTGAAATGAGCGTTTTTGGAGCCGTTGGTCGTTGGTTGAAAGCTATTGGATATCTTCTCACGGGTCGTATTGATGGCGCGAGAAAGGTTCTTGATTCTAATCCTAACGTCATGAATGCAAAGTATGACGAAATGATTAGCGCCATGAGTATTAAGATTAAGCAGTATATTGATGCTGCCGCAGTCACTAGTTCTCATGTTGCAAAGAAACAGGCAACTCTCAAGACAACTGACGAAGAGGTTGCAAGGATTGAACAGCTTATGAATGGCGCTAAGAATATTGGCGCTCAGGTTGCTGCTAAGTTGCAAGCCGAGGGAAAAGATCCTCTTAATAGTGTTGAATATACGCAGCACCGTTCCGCTTATAATGATTTTTCTTCAACTCTTCTTGAGAAAAAGAAGATGAAGAAGGAACTGGAAGAGTCTATTGCTCAGGGAGAAAAGACGAATAGGGACAATCTTTCTGTTCTTAAGTCTCTCCAGAGAGAATACGAGAATCTCAAGAAAGAGAAAGGCGAAATGGTTACTCGCATGATTGGCGCGAACCAGGAACGCGAACTCAAGGAAATGATCTCTGGTCTCTCTGCTGATACCGGCAACATTGGTGCTGAGCGCAATAAGATTCGAGAGATGGTTATGGAGGCTGAGGCTGGCGCTAAGATCGCTGGGCAAGTCGCCGGAACCGATGCTCGCCGCGCCGAGGAAGAGTATCTTGAAATGGCGGTTCGCAATGCCGCTAATAGCGAGTTTGATGCAATGATTGGCGTTGCTAAGCCGGTCGCCGTTCTTCCTCAGTCAAGCCCTGTCATTGAAGTGAATCCCATTGTTCAGACCGATTCTGTAACCATTAATCGCTAATACTTGGTGATTGATATTAGAAACAAAGGAAAATAATATGAAAAAGACGCTTTTGATTCTTGCTGCTTCTCTGTTTGCCTCAAATGCTATGGCGCAAACTCCGGTATTCAAACTCGCTTGGAGCGAATATCCCTCATGGTCGGCTATTGATGTTGCCTCTAGTCTGGGGCAGATTGATGGCAAGGCTGGCAAAATGGGTCCGATTGAAAAGAAGTACGGCGTTGATATTGAGCTTAAGTTGCTTGATTATGATGCTTGTATTCAGGCGTATTCAAATGGGAACGTTGATGCAGTTTGCATTACAACCATTGACGCGCTAAGCCCTTCGTTGGGTCGTCATTCGGTCGTTGTGCTTCCTACTTCTACAAGCTATGGCGCTGATGCTCTTATTGTTCCTTCAAATGTTTCTTCTATTCAGGATCTAAGAGGGCAGACTGTTTATGGCCTTAGTGCAAGCGTAAGTCAATATGTTTTTTCTGGCATCCTTAGCGCTAATGGCGTGAAAGATGCTGATGCTTCCAATATTACATTTGCTAATATGGACCCATCGCAGGTTGCAGTTGCAATCCAGAATGGAGATTCAAAGGTTCGTAATGGAATCGTATGGAATCCTTTTGTTCTTGATACTCTCAAGAAGCGCAAGGATGTAAAGATTCTTGCCAGTTCAACTTTAACCCCATTTGAAGTTGTTGACTCTGTTGTTTTTGGTGCTGATTCTCTTAAAAGAGACAAGGGAGACGCTGCTGCTAAAGCGATATGCGAAGCATATTACTTCGTAGCTTCCCGCCTTAATAGCGAAGACCAGTCCGTTCGCGATGAAACTCTCGTTTTGATTGGAGAGAAATTTAGCAATCTTCCCATTTCTGATATGAGGAAGGTTGTTCAGCAGACAAGGTTCTTTGGAACTCCTGCTAATGGTGTTGCTCTCTTTGATAATATGCCCCTTTATGCTAGCGGAGAGCAGCTTGCTGTTGATGGAAGGGCTATCAACGGTTCAACCGCTCCCATTCTTGTTAAGGACGACACTGTAGCCTCTAATACAAATCTTCAGTCTGTTATGAAGGTTGTTCTTGACCGTTCTGTAAGCATTGGTATCATTAGTAAGGTTCCCTCAGTTGGTTATAGCTGCGAGATTGTTGAGAATGTCTCTGGTTATAACTTGTATTTCGATTCTCAATATATGAGGTCTTTACTTCCTTCTTCTAATAAGGGGTTTTCTCCTCTCAATAGCCCTCCTCTAAAGAAGAATGTTAAGTAATTCAAGATACTTTCTCCCCATCGTCGGGTAGGGCTTCGTTGCTCTACCCGGCTTTTCAAATAGGAATCCAGCCATGAGCATGATTAGAACTCCAATCCCTAATAACCGGCGATTGATGATTGGTATTATTTCTGTACTGTTTATCATAGTTGGATACTTTTCGCTTGCATATTATCAAAGCAAGGCGAATCCAGATAATACTACGATTCCTACTGTAAAACTTTTTGTAGAAGGTTTTAAGAATATTTTTACCCCAAGAGTAGATAGAATCTTTTTGGAAGATGGCACTGTAAAAGAAACAATGTCTTTTGCGAAAAGTTGGTTTGTTATGGATTCGCTATCTACGGCTTCTAGACTCGGTTTGTCTCTTTCAATTTCGATTGTTACAGGAACGCTTCTTGGCATTCTTATGGGATGCTTTGCGAGTATTGAGGCTTTTTTCAACTGGCCTTTATCGTTCTTTTCTAAAATTGCTCCCACTGCTGCTCTTGGAGTCTTTTTTATCTTGTTTGGAACGGACATGGAAATGTTCGTTGCAATGATTACCTTTGGAATTACTCCTGCTATAGCAATAAGCACAATGCTTGCAGTTAAACAAGTTCCTGAGCAAATTATTCATAAATCCTATACTATTGGTTCTTCTACATGCGAAACAATCTATAATGTAGTTTTCATGTATATTCTTCCTAATATCATTGATGCAATAAGACTTGCGGTTGGTCCGGCAATCGTTTATCTTATCGCTGCTGAAAGCCTTTGCGCTGATTCGGGATTTGGCTACCGCATCCGCATGCAGGCTAAACTTACAAACATGAACACGGTGTTCATCTACATTATTATTCTTGCGGTTTTTGGCTTCCTTGTTGATTGGGGTCTCAAGAAGCTTCAGAAGAAGCTTTGCAAGTGGTACGCTTCTAATAGGACATAATTATGGTTCCTGCTGTTGCTTCCAAAAAAGTTTCTCACTGGTTCGGACAGAACAAAGTTCTGTTTGATATCACCCTTGACATCCAGCCTGGCACGATAGTTTCTGTCGTTGGCCCTTCTGGTTGTGGCAAGAGTGTTTGGCTTAAGGGAGTATCCGGTATACTTCCTCCTAGGTCAGGAAATTTCTACGTTCATATTGGGAATAATGAGTTTATTGATATTCGTAAACCCAATAGGCATGTTGGAATGGTATTTCAGGATAAGACTGTTATGCCATTCCTGAATGCTATTGAAAATGTTGCTTTTGGTCTCAAATTAGCAGAGACAAGTATTCCTTATAGGATTTTTGCGCCTATCGCATGGAGAAAACTCAGGAAGGTTCATCTGGAAGAAGCTGCAAAGTGGCTTGAAAAGGTAGGACTAAAAGGTTCTGAATACAAGTATCCTCATGAGTTGTCTGGCGGTATGCAGCAAAGACTTGCTATTGCGCAGGCTATGATTACGAAACCAAAGATTCTGTTGATGGATGAACCTTTCTCTGCTCTCGATGAGGCGAATAGAGAAAAGCAGCAGAGACTTCTTTTGGCTTTGAGGGCTGATAGCGAGAATAATGGCAATAAGGATGGAGATCCTCCGTTTACTTGCTTGATTGTGACTCACGAAATCAATGAAGCTATTTATGTAGGAAACAGAGTAATTGGGTTATCGCAATATTGGAATTGGAAAGACGAAGGACACGAAACTTGTCCTGGCGCAAAAATCGTTTATGATCAGCCGGCTCCTATGTTCAATCCATATGATTCTGTGAACTACGATCATTTTGTTGAACAAAAGACTGACATATTGCGAACAGTTTTCGACAAGAATGATGTGAAAAAGAGCTGGAAAGAGAAGATTGAAGCGGCTCATGTTCAAGAAAATATCGTTCATACGGAGTGAAACGAAGAACACCAAAAATACGAAGTCCTAAATCTGCGTTTTTGAGTCAAAAACAACGATTTGAAATATTTTTGATAAAAAACTGCAATCGGTAGAGGACTTTAGCCGATAGATAGCGTATAGTAATGCAACGGTAGCTTGGTGCTGCCGCAAATCAAAGGATAGAGTTTTCCATGTTACTTTCATCGTCCCAATCCTATACACAGAAGCCAGCGGCAAAAACCGCCGGATGCGGCTTTAATAGCCGTCCCGATATGATCGGGCCTCTGGGTCTAGCTTTGGGAGAACAGTAACCAGAAACTGTTCTAAAGAACCTAAAGTATAGAATACCAGAGGCCCAACGAAAGTTGGGCCTTTTTGTTTGAAAATGCACAAAAAAGATTGACGAAGAACTTTTGAAGAGTATAATGATTGAGATTCGGGATAAGTAAATAAATATAAGGGATGTTAGCTGAGTAGGTTCAAGCGCTTGCCTGAAGAGCAAGATTCAAGTTTTTCAGGCAAATGGTCGATAAGTAAGAAATGAAAAAGAAATGCTATACATGCGAAGAAATGAAACCGTTAAGTGAGTTTGGGAAAAATTGTTCGAGACCCGATGGGTTGCAAGCCAAATGCAAAAAATGCGATAGAGAACATAAGAATAAGAAATATAAGGAAAATCCTTCATTACATATTAAGCTTTCTCATCAAGGAAGGCAAAGGAAAAAAGACTGGTACGAAAACATCAAAAAGCAACTTAGTTGTTCAAAATGCGGGGATAAGCGATGGTATATTCTTGACTTTCATCATACAGAAGATAAATTAATTAGTATTTCAGAAGCTGTGGCTAATAACTGGTCGAAGAAACGAATTTTAGAAGAAATGAAAAAATGTATTCCGTTGTGCGCTAATTGTCATGCTGAATTGCACTATTTTGAGAAAACAGGAAATTGACTGGCGAAAGCTAGAAATTCCCATTTTGAGCATCCTAATGATTGTTTGGTAGCAGTCATTAGGATGGCTCAAAAAACAGTTTGTAAAAACTGTTTAGAGTTCTTTGACAATAGAATAAGCGGAGTTGCTATCCACCGAACGTGGCTCTGGTAATAAACCGCGAAAGATGAAATACAACTTTCTTCATGGCCTAACGGCTGTGGTATAAGAGGTTGTGTGGATTCTGTAAATATGCCAAACTCATACCAGCATGGCGAGAAGCCCTGGTATGTCTTGGAGAAATGGCGTAGGGGTCTGCGCGTCCCGCTGAAGACGGGAAGGTAAAGGTTCAACTCCTTTTTTCTCCACTTAAATCTGGTAGAACAAGAAGGATTCTACCAGTTATTTATGAATAACTAATCTAAGGAGATTAATTATGAATAAATGCATTCTTTGTGATAAAAACTTCAAACAACTTCAAGGTAGAAACAGAAAAAGATGTAATAATTGCAATACAAAAATTCGAAGGCTAAGAACAAAAATTGCTGCCATAGAATATTTAGGAGGTAAATGTTTAAGATGTGGATACAATAAACATCCTGCTGCAATGGAATTTCATCATAGAGAAAATAAAGATTTCATGATAAGTAATGTAGCAAACAGGAAATGGGAAATAGTCAAAAAAGAACTAGATAAGTGCGATTTATTATGTTCTAATTGTCATAGGATAGAACATTCAGACAGATTTGATAATTTAGCATTGCTTGAGAATGCTAAAGCCTATAAGGGAAGGCTCTTGAAATAAGAGCAGGGCGTCGTTGGTTCAAATCCGACCGTTCCCACTTTACAGAGTGTAGGATAATTTGGTATTCCACCTGCTTCGGGTGCAGGAGACTGCTGGTTCAAATCCAGTCACTCTGACTTATAAGTTCTCATTGATTTATCAGAAATGGTCTGTTAAGTCACAGCATGAGTCGAGAACTTAACCGGCTGTTAGAGCCGTTCATGTACTAACAAACGGGGTCGCATGTTCCAAGATTGGCGATTGTCCCTTGCAAGGACGATGGGAGGGTTTGATTCCCTTCGGCTCCACTTTAGAAACCAGTCGAATGACTAAGATTAACGCTCTTGTAAAGCAAGGCTAACAAGCCTAAAAAACGTCTTGTCAATCCCTTACTGGTTTATTCAGGGTTTGGGAAAGCTTGGAAATCCGTCTGCTTTGGAAGCAGAAGATCGTAGGTTCAAATCCTACAACCCTGACTTGTCGATAGTTACAATGGGCCTGTAAGAAAGGATCGCAACCTTTCGAGGTATGAAGCCGGTCGATGCGGGTTCGAGTCCCGTCAGGTCCACTTATGATTCCCTTATTCAAATCATCTGGCACGATTAGGTACGGACAAACCAATCTTATACTTGATGTTGACCAGGAAATCGTTAGGTATTACAGGATGCTGTTACCTAAGTCCATAACAATTAACTCTCAAATGTATGATGCCCATATTTCTGTTGTAAGGAAAGAAACTCCTCCGAAAATGGAGTTTTGGGGCAAGTACGCTGGCGAACTCGTAGAATTTGAGTATAGCCACGTGATTCGTAATGGAGAGGTTTATTACTGGGTCGATGTATTCAGTAAGAGACTCGAAGAAATACGAGAGGAACTAGGCTTGATTGTTCATAGCCCCTACATTGTTCCTCCTGAAGGCTACAACCATACCTTCCATATCACTCTGGGTAATTTGAAACAACTCGTTCAGCAGACTAAACTTTGCTGAACGGCTTAGAATCAGTCGAATGACCAAGGTTAACAACTTGAAATTGTTCCAACGCCTTGATCTCCAACTTACTGGTTCATTCAGGATGTAGGATAATTTGGTATTCCATCTCGTTTGGGTCGAGAAGACTGCTGGTTCAAATCCAGTCATCCTGACTTTGGCTGCGTTAGCTCAATGGTAGAGCGCGAAAAAACATCTTCGCCGGCAACTTACCAGTTTACTGGTCGATAGGATGAAGGTTAACACCATTTGGAGGTCGAGGTTCTAGGTTCGAATCCTAGGCGCAGCTTTATGGAAAACTTAAGAGCAAAATGCGAAGAATTGCTAGAAGAGGAAAACCCTTTTGCGTTATTCGCTAATGGATTTGATGATGCAATCATTGGTATAACTGCATCGGCTGCTCCGGTTGTATGTTATAGCATTGAAAAATGCATTCAAATCCTAATAGAAAGAGATGGAATGGACGAAGATGAGGCTGAAGAGTATTTTGAATATAATGTTCTAGGGGCCTATATGGGAAAGTATACTCCTATATTTATTCGATAAGGAATGAAGGTAATAACCGTTTGTTTCCGAATAAAAAGATATGAGCCAATGGTACAAAAAAGCGGATGACGATGCTGATTTCATGCATATTGACCCTGAAGAGAACTGGGAAGAAGCTGAACAGGCTGACCAGGTATTCAAATCAGAAGGTATTCGATACGGAAGAGATAAGAATGTAAGTCAAGTTGCAATAGAAAATGGTGTTGTTATTGGCGCTCTTGCAAGCGGATGGGATAGAGATAATGGTTATGGTGAAGATGTAATGGTCTTCTCATTTGATCTTGTAGTAAAACCTGAGTTTCGTCGTCAAGGAGTTGGTTTGAAACTTATTCAGGATGCTATAAAGAAATATAATCAAGAAAAGATGGATTTTCAAGAAAGCGGAGATAGAACGATGATGAGGATATGGGTTGTAAATCCGATACTCATTCCTGTTCTTGAACGATTTGGGTTTACGATAGAGTCAAGTTATGAGGTTGATGGACTTGGTAATCCGGGTTCAGCGCATTTGATAGCATATTAGTGAGGTTGTAGATGCTTCCTCAACGAGAGTTAAAAGCCTACCAGGATTTATTAGTTTTGTTCCAAACCTAAAAGGGTGAAAACTAATGTTTATGAGGCATTGAGTCATTGGTTGATTGCCTGCCTTCCAAGCAGGTTCAAAGGGGTTCGATTCCCCTATGCCTCTTTATTCGGCCAGTTGAACAGTGTGGTGAGTTCAAGACGCTGTAAACGTCCCGCAATCAAGTAAGTCTTTGGAGGTTCGATTCCTCTCTGGCCGACTTACGCAGATAAGATGTTACGGAAGCATGGCTCGTTGCCAACGAGTTCGACGGGGTTCAATTCCCCGTATCTGCATTTGGGAGTATCGGATAGAGGCAATTCCGGCTGACTGTAAATCAGTTGTCATTAGACTACGGGGGTTCGAGTCCCTCTACTCCCACTTTGCCAAGTATAGCCCATACGCTTGTAAGTCTTATCCGGCAAGATAAGCAGAACGAGGGTAGGTATTATCCTAACGCCTAACGCTATAGCACGCTCCCGCTTGGGTGCGGTTCAGCAAGCAATAAAAGAGGATGGACTGATGGAAAGACATCTAGTATATAGTGTATAGGCTGAGCATACCCGCGCATAGCGGGAGGATGAGGGTTCAAGTCCCTTATATACGATTTTGGATGTGGTGTTGACTATAGGCAAGGTCTTCCTAGTCTTGAAAACTAGCTTCCCCTAAAAAGGAATGAGGGTTCGAATCCCTTCCCATCCGCTTTTGCGGTGAATAGCCGCCCTAATCGCCGCAAAACATGCGATAAAAGGGTATGAACGAAACAGCAGCAAAAATCGCAATGATAGCAGCAGAACTTAACGCTGAGGCTATGGCCGCTTATATCGAAGCCCAAGGCATGATAGCCGCAAATGAGGCTCGTCGTAGAGATGGCAAAGCCGATGCTTATGGCGAAGAAGCTTTTATGAAACTAAGAGATGGCTTAATGTCTTCTGTTGGTTATAGTTCTTCAAGAGTTAGAGATTGTTATTGACTGCCCTGTGGGAGAATGGCTTAATCCGACTGCCTTTGAAGCAGTTTTGTACAGGTTCGATTCCTGTCGGGGCAATTTTGGGGCTGAAGTTCATATGGCAGGGCCGAACAGTTTATATTCGACTTGGATGTACAAGCGTTTATAAGAAGGAGCGGGTTCAACTCCCGTCAGCGCCACTTTACCTGGAATTGCCCAAACTCCATGAATCGTGTTTTTCGCCACAAAGAGCCTGGTAAGCAACTTTGTCAAGCGAACACGCAAAACGAGGGTTGACCCGTCTAAGTCACGGCTATGCCGAAACTGGATTGACAACATGAAAGAATGTAGACTGCTTAGTGTAATGGTAGCACGCATGGGCAACCTGATCAGGTTTTGAAACGCCCGGCAGTATGGGTTCAACTCCCGTAGCGAGTCTTTGCGAATGTAGGCTAACTCTAAAGCCCACGCTTCTTTTGAAACAGTAGAAGCATCCCGAGGTAGCAACTTGAATTTATTGGTGAAAATCCAATCATTCGCTTTTGGATGGTAGACGAATATAGGTTAGTCGTACTTGTTTCGAAAACAAGCGAGGAATAATAAGCCTCTACTGGTTCAATTCCAGTACCATCCGCTTTGTATTTCCCCTCAAAGTGTAACGGATTTATGCACGTTTCCCTGCGAAGGAAAAAGTTGACAGTTCGAGTCTGTCTGAGGGGGCTTAAATGGAGTAATAAATATGGGAATGTTTGATAGAATCTTTTGCGAATGCGAGTTGCCTGATGGGTTTAACCCAAAAGGAATCGAATTCCAAACTAAAAACTTAGAACGAGAACTCAATGTATATACCATTACTGCTGATGGAAGGCTTTTGCTTCATTATGTAGAATGGGAATCTACTCCAGAAGATGAACTTCCTTATCCTAATATTCCTATTATTGGTTGCATGAGAGAAAAAGAAGGAAGTCGAAAACTGGTTGAAGTTGATTTTCATGGATTGATTACCTTTTATGGCTCAAATCTATGCGCTATTGGTCCGAAAGGTTTTGCTACTGTAAATGACGAAGAGTATTGGAGTAGAGAATATACTGCAAAGTTTACAAATGGCAAACTTGAATCTATTGTTTTAGACTTAGAAACGAGCGATATTACTAAAAGAGGTAAACACATTACTAGAAAAGAATTTCATAAGAGATGAGATGGTTGTTCCTGTAGCTCAATTGGATAGAGCATCTGACTACGGATCAGAAGGTTGGAAATTCGACTTTTCCTGGGAACGCTTTGTTTGCTCCTGTAATTCAATTGAACAGAAATTCTGCCTTCTAAGCAGAAAGTTGGGGGTTTGAATCCCTCCAGGAGCGTTTATAGTTTCTAATTTGAAGAAGGAATTAGAAACCCTTTCATGGAACTACTATTGAAAGGGTGTTTTATGAAAAAAGTTTGCACAGTTTGTAGTATAGAAAAAGAAACAGGTCTTTTCCCTTACAAGAATAAGACTAAAGGTATTTTACATTCTCAATGTAAAGATTGTCTCAAAAAACAAACAAACAAACACTACTATAAAAATAAATCATACTACTTCAAAAAGAATAACGAAAGAAGAGACCGAGTTGCTCAGGAAAACAAAACAAAATTGCTTGATTACCTGAGAGAACATCCTTGCGTTGATTGTGGTCTAAAAGATATAATAGTTCTTCAATTTGATCACGTTAGAGGGGAAAAGAGAAATTTAGTACCCAAAATGGCATCTTCTGGTTGTGCTTGGAAGACTATTATGAAAGAGATTGAAAAATGTGAAATTAGATGCGCTAATTGCCATATAAGAAGAACATTTAAGCAGTTGGGTTGGTATGATAAAAAATAAAACTACGGAGAGTTCGAGTCTCTCCGGGAGTGCTTTGTATGAATCAGATTCTTCAGGGCGATAGTTATGAACTAATAAAGACGCTACCAGATAATAGCGTTGACTATATAATCTTTTCTCCGCCTTATGACAATCTGCGAGATTATGATAAGTTTCCTCCATTCAATAAAGACAACCGAGAAATTCTTGGTAAAGAATGTCTAAGAGTTTTGAAAGACAATAGCATTTGTTCTGTAGTTATACAGGATCAGACAGTTAGCGGAAGAAAGAGCGGAACAAGTTTTAGGCTTGCGGTTGAATGGATGGATATGGGATGGGGATTGTTTGAGACGGCGATTTATACAAGGCACGGTCCTCCGGGCGTATTTTGGAATAAGAGATTTAGAGTTGACCATGAATATGTTCATCACTTCATAAAGGGCGAAAAGCCTCATTATTTCAACAAAGAACATATGAAGATTCCTTCTAAGAATGCTGGCAAGATGGTTTCTTGCGATAAGAGGCATAAGGGAGGAGAAACCGAAGATGGTAAAGATTTCTTGTGCCCAGATTTGAAATGTTGCGGAACAGTTTGGGATTATCCATCTAGCAATAGAGAAGGTAATAAAATAAAGAGTCAGCATCCTGCAACGTATCCTGATAGACTTTGCGGCGATTTGATAAAATGTTTTTCCGCGCCAGATGAAATCGTTCTTGACCCCTTTGGCGGTAGCGGAACAACGGCTGTTATGGCCGCTATAAACGGTCGCAAGTATATTGTTATGGAATATTCTGATGAGTATGTAAAGATTATCAAAGAACGACTGAAGACAGAAGTTGATTCAATGATAAAGTGGGATTAGTTTGCCTCGTAGCACAACTGGTAGTTGCACTCGCCTCTGAAGCGAGTAGTTGTAGGTTCGACTCCTACCGAGGCAGTTTATGAGTAAAACAAAAAATTACAAAAGAGCAATAGTCTATTTGAATCAAACGGAAGTTTATTGCGGAGAAAAACAACTTCAAAGATATGTTGCTTCATTTAGAACAAACAGAGTATCTTGGTTTCTTTCCAAAGAAGAAACGTTTAACTATATAAAGAAAGAATTGAGTAGAAAGAAGAAGATATTCATAACAAAAGGATACAAACATCCTTATGCTTATGAGGTTTGGTTCAATGAATAATGTCCCCGTGGTATAATGGAAGTGCCTCTCTTTCCTAAAGAGATGATAAATGCAGGTTCGAGTCCTGCCGGGGATGCTTGGTTGTAGAAGTACGGATATCTACCGTACCAGTCAGCTTGGTGACGAGTGAAACAAGAGTCAACAATAAGTTGAATTTCTGTTTGGCTACTCCGTAAAAGCTATGTGCGGCGGCTTAGACTGAAGTGGCGCTTTATTGGTGCTTTATTTTCGTTTGTTGTTCTTAGCGGGATAACAAAAGAAGATAAAAATTCCAATCTACAACCTTTTGCTCCTGTGGTCTAATGGAAGGGCCTCTGGCTTCGAACCAGATGCATGAGAGTTCGAGTCTCTCCGGGAGCGCTTAACAGGTTAATAAAAGGGGTAATATATGCCAATAGTTGAAATAACGTTAGAAGAGTTAAAGGATAGCTATGATTGGGCGGAAGTCTTTGCAGATCGAAGTTCAGGAAATACTACAAAGGAAACAACAGAAGTTCCGCCGGGTTCAGATGTAAGCACAAGACCAGCGAGCAGAGAGGATGTTATTGAGATTATCGCCGCCGTCAATGGAGAAAATGATGGAGAGGAATGGATTGGGGTTTTCTTGTTGAGGGACGGAAGGTATCTTGTTGCGCAAGGAAGTTGCGACTATACTGGATGGGATTGCCAGGCTGGAAACAGCATGGTAGTTGCATCTTCATGGAGCGATATCATGCAGTTCGGCTTGTCAGATTGTGAAAAGAGAAGGTTGGGATTAGATTGATTTTTATGCCCCGTAAGGGGCTTTCGACTTCGTAGCTCAATCAGGCAGAGTAGGAGCCTTTTAAGCTCACGGTTGCGGGTTCAATTCCCGCCGAAGTCATTGGAGTGGATTTTTCTAGGTTAGGTATTGACGAGTGCAGCCGAGAGGCTACAATACGGCAGTATCTTGAATCTATACGGAGAAAGCGCTAGAAAAACCACTCATTCTTGACTCCGTAGCTCAATTGGTAGAGCAGCAGACTCTTAATCTGTTTGTTGAAGGTTCAAGTCCTTTCGGGGTTATTTATGAGGGCTAAGCTTATCAGGCAAAGCACCTGTCTCTTAAACAGGAGTCTTGTGGGTTCGAATCCCACCGCCCTCACTTATTGCTGACGTAGCTCAATTGGCGGAGCAACTGATTGTCTATCAGAAGGCTGGGGGTTCGACTCCCCTCGTCGGCGTTTACAGTATTGGAGACACAAATGTTAGAAGTATATCGTTATGAACAATCTCTCGGGAATTTGATTAACGATGTTCGTCCAATCATTTTTCTTGCTGGACCAACTGTTAGAGGTCATCAACCTCATCTAACTTCTTGGCGGTTTGAAGCCATTGAAGAATTCAAAAGACAAGGATTTGATGGTATCTTGATTGTTCCTGAGTTTACATCAAATACCGAATCAGACAAAGGCAAACTTTGGATTCCTGCTTGGGAATTTGCAGGACTTTGCGCGAGCGATATAAACCTGTTCTGGATTCCTAGAACAAAAGAACTGATTGGACTGACAACCAATCATGAACACGGTTTTTGGCTGGCACGAAAGCCAAGAAAAATGGTTTATGGTAGGCCTGTTGACTCTTATCGTAATACTTATCTTGATCTAATGTTTGATTTTGATGCTCAACAAGAAGGTCGTTCAAAAGACATTATTCATGATTCTCTTTCGGCCACAGTTGAAGCTTCTATCAAAAAAGCATTAGCATATCCAAAGAAGTATAGAGAAAGAAGTCTTGTTCAAGTCCCTTCTCCATATGGTGCATTTTGAAATATCCGATAAAGAAAGTATTGGAGATACAAATGGACAAATTGCCTGATGATATAGTAGAATCTCTCAAAAACTCTATTAAAGAATTTCAAAAAGAAATGACAGAGCAAGCAGAAAGAGAAAAGCTTGACCCTCCTGATAGGAAGAGGATAGAATATCCCGGTATCAGATGGAAGCCTTTCGTAAAACAAGTGTGGGTAAAGGGAGAGCAGTTTCCCTTTGCTGAAATTGCGATAGGATGGAGCGCTTGTCTTTCTGAAGAGCAAGAAAAGAATCTTTCAGAAGATTGTCCTAAAGGCAAACAAACGATGCTTATTTCTTATCAGTTTATAGACGAACTGATTCAGGATCTACAAAGAATAAAGCCAGACATTAGTGGCTAAAATAGTTTGGGGCGTGCGAATAATGGCTGTTTCAGCAGACTGTCGATCTGTTCCTAATGGGTTCGATTCCCATACGCCTCGTTTTGGTTCTTTAACGTGGTATAGAGCAAAACGTGTAAAAATGAAGAATAAACTGCTTTATTGTCGATATTAAGATTGAGTAGTTGTTTTTTTATTTTTACGAAAGGAAGGTCAATGTATGAAACGTTTTGCTTTGTTGGTTGCGATTATTGGTGGTTTCTTTGCATCTCAGGCTAATGCTCAGATATCTTTGTCTCGCCATAACTTCAGTTCTTATGGTTGGTCAAGAGGGGAGATTTGCCTCCCTTGTCATACCCCTCACAATGCGAATGCCGAAGTAGGTTTCTTATGGAATCACGCATTAACTACTGCTACATATCAAATGCACGAAGGAGAGGGATCGGCTGTTGAGGATATTGATTCTCGTAGCCGTATGTGTATGAGCTGTCATGATGGAACGGTTGCTCTTGATAGTTTCGGAGGAACTATTGGTACTAACTTTGTTGGGCCTCGCGGAAACATTGGAACAGATTTGACTAATGACCATCCAATCGGTAGAGACGCCATTTATCCAGACGCAGGTCGTCCTGGAAGCCTTCAGCCTAGTAGCCCTAGTTCAACTCCAGGAAGGGGCCGCACAGTCGGAACTTCTCCTAATAGAGTTTCTTTGCGTCTTTTCGATGATAATGGAACTATTGTAAATGTAGTTGGTTGTTCTACTTGTCATACGGTTCATAATACAGGGAATTATCCTCATATGCTAAGATTTAGCAATTCTTCAAGCACTTTGTGCTTGACTTGCCATATCAAGTAAGATAGAATAAAATGCCTAAAATCCTTTTCGAATAAACTCTTGCTGGACCGGGGCATCGGGATGAAAGCAAGAATTGAAAAGGGCGTTTCTCCGGTAGCTCAACGGTAGAGCGAGCGGCTGTTAACCGCTAGGTTGTAGGTTCGAATCCTACCCGGGGAGTTTTTATTCCAGAGTCGAATAACCTTCGGTAATTCGCAAGAAGGAATTACCAAAATACTTTTGAATATAAGTCATGGAGGGTACTTATATGGGCAAATCAAAACGTAGGTTAGAAATGGGGGAAGAAAAATGGGAACTGTATCAAAAAAGACGTAATTGCAATAAAACAATGGCTAATAAAAAACGAAATGCTGAGAAAGTTATCAATGCTAGACGTAATAATAAACTAAAGCTTATTGCATATAAAGGTGGTAAGTGTGAAAAATGTGGTTATAACAAGAACTGTCCACCTGCATATGACTTCCATCATAAAGATCCTAAAGCCAAGGAATTTGGAATTACAAAAAAACTAACGGGTAACTTTGAAAAACTCAAAAAAGAAGTTGATAAATGTCAATTGCTTTGCAAGAATTGTCATGCTGAAGAACATGATGCTCTGTATGAAAAAAGAGCATTAAAAGCTATCAAAGATTTACTTAATTTCAATGTTTAGCTGTTAACTAGGATAATCTAGGTTCGAATCCTAGCTCTGGAGTTTATGATGATAGTAAAAGAAAATATGAAAGTTCGTCATAAGAAGAAGCAAACAACTTATCTTGTTCTTCATATTGGGACTCATACAGAAACGCAAGAAGAAATGGTTGTTTATGAGTCTATGCAAGATGGCCGTATATGGATAAGGCCCCTTGAGATGTTTGCAGATGGTAGATTTGAGGAAATTGCCTCCTAAGCATTGCTGGCGATGCGCTAAGCTTGTACCTTAGAAATAGTCGGTTCGATTCCGGCAGGAGGCTTTTGGTGAGGTAGCTCAGTCTGGTAGAGCGGGAGTTAGGTAGCTCCGAAGCTTTGCGTCGTAGGTTCAAATCCTACCCTCACCGCTTTAGAAAAGGAGAAGTAGCAATGGCTCTTAGCAACTGGGACACGTTAGCGGTAAACCTAAAAGGCGAAGAAATAGACGGTTCATTTACTTCTCCTTTAGGTGTTGAAGTCTCTTTCTACAAGAACTGGATTTATGTAAGAGATCCGGTTGCTTGGCAAGATGGAGGCAAGTTCGTCAAAGATACTGTTATGCAAATTTCTGAAGGCGTAATTGATTACAAAGACGTATCAATCCACGCAATCAGAGGACCGCAAAACGGAATCTATGCTTTTGTTCACTCTGGATATGAGCATGACGACACTTTCAGAGGCATGATTGGCTGCGGAGTCTATGGCTTTGGAGATGCAAGCGATGGTGTTGATGAAGATGGTTATGCTCCTTGGGTTGGAGTAAGACCATCAAGCAGAGAGTTCTTACAGAACTGGATCTCTAGAAAGAGATGGGATTCAAGAGAGCAATATGTTGATTACATTAGGGCCTTATTGGGAGAAGATCACGAAGTCCCTGAAGACCTAATCGCAAATGCTCTCCAAGAAACTGTCTTGTCCGAGGCGATAGCAAAAATCGACTTAACACACAAGAAAAGGTTCAATCAAGGCGATGCTTATTTTGTCGGAGCAGAGAACGCAATGACAGAAGTAGGCAAAGCCGGAGAAACAATCCTGTCTCAGGTGATTAAGAAAATGTAAGTTCGAGGGCTTCGGCCCTCTTTCGGGGATGAAGCTCATATGGCTGAGCGATTGCCTGTTAAGCAAATGGTAGTGGGTTCGAGTCCCACCTTCCCCTTTAGATAGTATTGCTGACGTAGCTTGAGTTGGTTTAGAGCGGTCCCTTGGTACGGGACAGGTCGTGAGTTCGAATCTCACCGTCAGCTTTTGTGTCGATAAATTGGATATGCCAACCATTGATAAGCCATTGCGAATTGATGATGATAAGATTTGTCAGCGCTGCGGACACTTTAAATCTTATCACAAAATGATTGTCAATGACAAGGTTTACTTGCCTTGTATTCGTAAAAAGCCTTACAAACTTGCAGATGGCGTTGATGTAAAGTTAGGTATGCAAGTATGGCAATATCATCCTTGGGATGATAGCGGCAAGATTATAACCGGCATGGTTAGATTTATATCGGGTTTTGGAGGTTTGACTTTATGGAAGTATCCAGAAGATAGAAACCCTGATAGGGTTTTTGATCTTGCTCATGATGGTCACTTTACTGCAAGAGTTTCTTGTTTTTCTTCGCTCGAAAATGCGCAAGCTGCTGTAGAGAAGAGAAAGAAAGAAAAAGCCGCATTAGACAAGTGGATAGAGAAGAATAAGGTTCTTTGATTACGATAGAGGTTATATGCTTACATGCGTAACAGATTTAGCGTTTGGCGATACCGGCAAGGGAAAGATAGTTGATGCTATTACCCATGAATATGATACTCTTGTTCGCTTCAATGGCGGACCCAATGCAGGTCATACCATTGTTGTAAATGGCGAAAAGTTCTCTTTTCATAACCTTCCAAGCGGAATGTTTTCGATTCATCCTCCTAAGACTCTTGTTCTAAGCGGAGGAATGGTTGTTAATCCAGTTTCTTTGATGGAAGAAATTTCTAAGTTTGAAAGCAAGATAACAACCCTTTTGCTTTCCAAAAGAATTCACTGTATAATGCCTTGGCACATTCAGGAAGATATTGCAAAGAGCCAAGGTATAATAGGGACAACTGGTAAGGGAATTGGTCCTTGCTATGCTGACAAAATGAATAGAGTAAGGGCTATCCGATTAGGAACTCTTCTAACAGATTTGCAGCTTGGGGATTATTTTGAGGGGTTTGAAAAATACTTAGAAGCTGCCAAGTTTCTTCAGCAGTTTATTGGTGATGACGCTTCTTTCTTGAGAGAGAAAGTAAGAAATGATGAAAACGTCTTGTTTGAATCTGCTAATGGCATTCATCTTGATATAGATCACGGATGTTATCCTTATGTAACAAGTAGCGGAACTGGTCCTGCTTATATTCCTCAGTCTTGCGGCTTGCCCAATGTAAAACTTGACTGTATTATTGGAATCACAAAGGCTTATACAACAAGAGTTGGAGAAGGCCCGCTTGCAACCGAGTTGTTTGATGCGATTGGCGATTCAATAAGAAAGATTGGAAACGAGTTCGGAACAACAACCGGAAGGCCAAGAAGAGTTGGGTGGTTAGATCTTGATATTGTTAGAGAGGGAGTTCAGAATACAGGCGCAACAACAATTGCGATAACTCATACTGATACTCTTTCTAAGGCTTGTATAGAAAACGATATGACTCACTTCAAGATTAAGAACAATGGGCAAATGGTTGAAATGCCAATATGGAATGATTATAGAGATTCCGAGTTTGACGATTTCCTTTCATATGTTGAAAGCAGCATTGGAGTTGATATAGGTTTTATTGGTATTGGAAGAGATAGAAGAGATTTGTTAGTGTTTTGATGATGGCGGTATGGTCCAAATGGTTTAGGGCGCAGGCCTCATAAGCTTGAGATTCTGGTTCGATTCCAGATACCGCTACTTTATTGCTGAGGAAATATATGGAAGAAGCAAATAAAACTCTGCTTGATATTGTTAAAGAGTTAGCAAAAACAATGCAATGTAATTGCGATCTTGACAATTGGGAGCCAGAGAGAAATACTGGTCATAGTTGGGTTTGTCGCATTCATAAGGCTGCGATAGAAGCCCAAAATAAAAGCAGGGTCTAGCAAGATGGTTCAATTCCATCATTCCGCCCAACGGCGGGATTAGCATTACGGTAATGCCTAGGCCCGTTTGCTCTCTATTCAGAGATGGCGCTGTACCTCACTCGTAACGAGGAATAGGCGGAGTTCGATTCTCCGAGAGAGCTTTATCTAAACTTGCCGGTTATATATCCGTTTTGCGAGTTTTGATCAACAATAGCTATTCTGTTTATCTTATTTTTCCACCATTCTTTTTCTCTAACAGTAGGGTGGAGATTTTCTTCATTTACAAGAACATTACTTGGAACTGTACTGATAGAAAATATGAACTTTGCAGACGGTTTAGCTACTCTCTTCATCTCATTCAGAACGTCATCAACTTCTTCTGGAAGCAAATGTTCCATAGAATCAAAAGCCGTAACCAAGTCTGCCGTTCCGGGCTTAATAAGAGTATCATGCATTGGTCTTTTTACATCGGCTTCTTTGGCCGCAAAATCTACTCCAACTCCGTTTATACCAAACTCTTTCATATCTTTTATGAACGTATTTTTTCCGCAGCCAAAGTCAACAATGAAAGAAGGCCTCATACTTTTGACCATTTCATACGCCTTTTTGCCATGATTTGAGGAGCCATAGTTAGTTGTACTCATTATTTGAATGTATTTGCTTCTTTCATGTTCCCTTTTGGCGTTGATATAAATATCTGTATTGTTGTCTAAGAAAGACCTAAAAGCTTCAATGTATTTACTCTTATCTGATCCTTGATGATGGAATACATAGTCTTTATCAAAAGGGTTTCCTTCTAAGAAGTAATGAGTATCTGACCAAAAAACGAATCCTGGTTTTTGCATCATTGAGGCATGATGATAAAGTCCCGTATCATTAGATACGAAGAAAATACATTCGTTTATAGCTCTGACGGCCTCATAGAACTTTGTTTTTCCAAGAAGAACAACGCATTTATCAAGGTTGATTTTAGACCAGAATCTTTCATGGTCAATCTTTGTACCCAGTATTACTGGAGTAAAATCTCTTTCTATGAGAGCGTCTATTACGCCTTGTCTATTGATATCTAGTATGTTCTTTTGGGCTTCGTATCTTGTCCCTTCTTTTGCCCATCTAACATTACATCCGTTAAAAACGGCGACGGGATTTTTGCATGTAAGTCCATATGGCTTAACTATTCCCATACTGGCAGGAAGCATATTCTCATGTTTATGAAATGAGTTATGCGCTCCGTAATACTTGTTGAAGTGTTTATTGAATACAACGTTTACATATGAAACGATTGTATCAAAAAAGGTTGGCGGCGTCGTAGGCTTCTTTTTCAATACCTCAATGAATGGACTTTCTAAAAAGACTTCTCCTAGTTCTTTGAAATTAAAGAAGACAGGAATAGGGCGTTTTTCTTGTATGGCTAATGTCAAAATAGTGGGACATATCCTGGCGAAATCGCCAAAGCCCATACGTTCTTGATAAACCCATGTTGGATTCATAATCTAATATCGGTATTTTTGGGGTCGCGGCAAGCTCAGTAGGAATAACAATATGAAGACCGAGAGATGTACTCTAGGAATGTACAACCTAGGGGAGAATCGGTGTATGAATTGTTCAACGAACAGCAGGTGTTTTCACCGGGGAGAGCAAGGGTAGCAGTACACTACTTGCCTCACGGCTTTGGTGGTTCGACTCCACCCGTCCCCACTTTTGACGATAGGATTAATATGGCAAACGCAAGCGATTACATTTATGGCGCGTGTGAAATATGCGGAAAAATCTTTGATTTTTGTCTAATAACAACTTCTCGCGAAGAAGCAGGTTGGGCTGCTTGTGAGAAGGGTCATAACTTTTGTGCAGAACATTCGCAGGAAGCTCTAGATAGAATGGAGAAGTCAAAACGCTTTTGGGAAGATGAAGATTCAGGAATTGAAGAAAGCGAATGTTGGATAGACGATATTTCTTGTAGTTGTTGTCCTGTTTGTAATAAATAGATTATTGGAGAGTAGGCAGATATGGTTGGCTGCGACGGTTTGTATTTATTGAAGAAATAATCAGATTATGTCGATATATGAAGTATGGACATAATCTGTAAACACGGATGCGGTCGCCAAGGCAGATACTTAATTGGAAAGAACTATTGTTGTGAGAAGAACGTTTCTAAGTGTCCAGCAATACGAGCCAAATTAGCTCAGAAACAAATTGGAGTAGAGCCTTGGAATAAGGGTAAAACTGGTTCAATACCTTGGAATAAAGGTAAAAGTAACATTGAATTTTTCGGCAAAGAAAGAGCAGACGAAATCTCTGCAAAAATATCAGTCAAGTTAACTGGCAATCCTAATCTAGGAGTTGCAGGAACTCAAGAAACAGAAGACCAGCGACGAGAAAAAATAAGAAAGTCAATTAACAAGCGATATGAAAATGGGTGGATGCCTAAAGCTGGTCGATGTAAGAAAATTGACTACAACAGTCCGATTGCTGGATTGATAAAGGTTGATGGAACGTGGGAGATTGAAGTTGCTAAATATCTTGATAGGATTGGCGTGAAATGGAAGAGAAACAAGAATCGTTTTGCCTATACCTATGAAGGGAAAGAGCGATTTTATACTCCTGATTTCTACATTGAAGATATAGACTCGTATCTTGAAGTAAAAGGATTCGAGACAGATAAAGACAGAAGCAAGTGGAATCAGTTTAATCATAAGCTTCTGATTTGGAAGAAACAGGAAATCAAAGCCATCAAAAATGGCGATGATATCTTGAAGATATGATTGGATGGAACGTGGATATCGGTTTTCCACAGCAGTTTGCTAAACTGCCGTACTCCGTAAGGGGTACTGTCGGTTCAACTCCGACTCCATCCGCTTATGAAAGAAAGATCACATAAAAACGCATCTATTGAAGAGTTGATTCGCCAAATGCTGCATTCTCAACACAAGGCATCAACCAATCAATCAGATGGCGATACTGTAGAAGAATGGAAAAGTGAACTTTTGTTTAGGATAGAATCTCTGAAAGATATAGCTAGAGATGTTGTTGACTTCTTTGATAATCACTGTTTAGATTCAGAAGAATATCTAGAAGACGTTACAGTTTTGCGAAAGAAAATAGATATAGTTTCAAGAGATATTTAACCGTTTTGCACCTTAAAAGGCAATGAGGGTTCGAATCCCTTGCTCTCCGCTTTGATTGGATGGAACTATGAACAGATACAGGGTAATTAATCTTGAAACAAAAGAGAAGGTTTGCGGTTTCTATTCAAACGCAACTGATTGGGATGGTTTGCTGTATCATGTTAATGGATGGGCTAAGGGAAATCTCCCTTGGCAATGGGAATTGCAAGAAGAACTATTTGGCGAATGGAAAAGCGTAATAGTTAGTAGATCCTCGCCTGAATATGAGGATTACAAGAAAAACCTTTCGTTCTGGAAAAGGTTTACTGGAATTGGAGTTGCTTCTTTTGAGGAGTTTTCTTCAAGAGTCCTTTAGTTTTGATTGGATGGAACTCAGATAGCTGGTTTTCTGTACCTGCTTGGAAAGCAGGCGTACACCGCAAGGGGTACTGTGGGTTCGACTCCCTCTCCATCCGCTTATGAAAAATCTCTTAGTAATCATGGCTGCTACTATGATGCTTCTTTGTTCTTGCGAAAGAACATTGCCAGGCACTAATATGAAAACAGCTTATGGTATTGTTGATGGTAAAGAAATAATACCTGGTTACTTCATAACAATTGATGATTCTCAAACGCTGGATTTTGGCGAAATAACCATAGTTATTCCTGCGAGTCATCAAGAATGGGTTCCTGAAAAGTATAAAGTTTTTGTGGTATATAGAAATGAACAAGATGAAAAGCAAAGAGCATTCTTCTATGTTTCTAAGTTTGAATATGAATGTTTCTTATTTCAAGAAGAAGTAGAAGTTAATGCTGATGGTACAGTTAGGAAGATGAGCGATATAATTGCTCAAAATAGGTAGGAAGTGTAATGATAAGATATTTGCTTTGTTTGATTGTCGGACATGATACTGGAAGAAAGTATTACTACGACTTGTGTAGAAATGAATGGTATAGAGATTTTCGTTATTGCGAAAGATGCGGGAATCACCTGTAAAGAGAACTAGGGCATGTTGAACCTCGATAAAGTACCTAAGAATCTTGAAGAAGCGCTTGAGATACTAGACGGTCTTGCAGAGACTGACAAGAGTTATCTCAAAGCAAACGGAAGCGTTTCAGTCCATTTTGGATTTGGAGGATGGCTCCGCAATAACTGGAGTCTTTGGGAAAAAGATACTCCATTTGTCTTGTGGTTCAATAAACTTGGCATATATCATGCTGACGATATGAGCGGTATCATACTTGAAGCTTTTATTGCAAGGCTTCGAGGAGAACCGTATGATATGCAGCCAACTATACAGAGATATAGAAATCATTGGTCTTCTATCGGACTGGATCCAGATAGGATAATGGAATGAACAACTTAGAGAAATATTCCAAGCAAATAAAGAAAATGGATCGTCTTGCTCTTGGTTATGAGCGAATGCTAGACTTCTTTTTTGGCTATATCTATGCTTTATATCACTCAGGAAAAATAACCCTAAAAGAGAAGAATGCTCTTCACAAGGTCTATTCTAGTTATGATAATGGTAACGAAAGATACCAAATTATAGACGGCAAACTGGTAGATAATAGTAAAGATCCAGAGTGGAGAGAGATGTTTGGAGAAGGCTGATGAACGAGAAAGACAATAAGCCCAGTTTTGAACTAACGTTTGGCCTAACAAACATATTCATTTCTATTCAAGAACTGATTGGCGAAGTTTGTAATCCTAAAGATTATGAGAAGTTTGATAGATTGTTTTCACTGCATAGGCTCTATCAAAGAGCCATAGAAGAAGGTTATGAAAAGTTTGATTGGAAGGTAATGCACGAAAATGGTCATTTGTCTTCAAGAGATTACAAACTCTTTGAAAAAGAACTTAATGGATTAACAGAAGAGATGTACTGGAAAGCGTTGGGATATGATAGTATTCCAGGAAGAAAGAAATAATGATTACTCAAGCCCCAATTTGGAGTAAGAAAGACTCAAATGGCTACTTCTGTCATAAAGAAGTAATACATGACGACTTGTTGCCATGTCCTTTTTGCGGTGGCGAGGCGGATATAATGCTAAGCGGAGATGCTTGGCATGCAAGGTGTAGAAAGTGCTTTGCGAAGTCTGGATATCAGAATCTTCCTGCTCGTTGGAATAGCAATAAGTGTCTTGATACTCACTTGATCAAGAAAGCGGTTAAGGCTTGGAATAAGCGTGTAAAGAAATCTTAGTGTTGGTTGAAAAGCCGATAACTAGGTTTAGCTAGTCGAATGGAATGGGTTAACATTATAAGTTCAACTCTTATCCCCGCCTCTTAAAACTATGGCGGGGTAGCCTAACGGTAAGGCAACTCTCAAAATCGCAAGATTAGAGAGCTAACCCCAGACCAACAAACATACTAGCTTATGCTCGCTTACCAAAATTGGACAAATGGCTCTGCCTGCAAAGCAGAAGTGTACAGGTTCGAGTCCTGTAGCGAGCTTTTTACAATAAGCCGAACGGAATGGATTATCGAAGGTTCGACTCCTCCATCCCTCCCTAAGAGTCATAGCCTTGGGGGTTCATAGGGATACGCCTAGGTGGTTCAGGCATTCCAAACCAATACCTTGTTTATTGTAATATGCTCCTGTGCCAGAGAGGTTGAATGGACCTGCCTGCAAAGCAGACTCGCCTTGTTGCGACACGTTGGTTCGAATCCAACTGGGAGCTTTTATGAGAAAGATGAAACTGAAAGAAGCTATTGAGATCTTACAGGTCTCTGAAGACAAACAACAACAAGCCATTGCAAAGTTACTTGACGATGCAAGAGACAAGATGAATGCATTGTTTGAACTTGCTTCTGGCGAGTATCACGGCAACGAAGGTAATGAAGAAAACGAAATAGACGATATACTTGCAAAGGCAGCAGAAGTTCTTGAAAGACCTTATACTAGGCTTGTTCAAGACGAATAGAATTTTGATCGCGGAGTTGACTGGAATTGGCCCCAGCGTGAGCCTCATAAACTCAACTATACAGGTTCGAATCCTGTCTCCGCTATTTATGAAAAACATACAGATAAAAGGCACAGACAAGTCTTTGCTTTTGATAGGATTGCTCAACTTTCTGCTTTTTCAGTGGTTCTTTGTGAGATTGGCGTTAAACGTTGATCCTCCGATAAAGGATTACGTTACGAAAAGAAGGCCGCTATACTTGTTGAAGTGGGTTGTTCCTCTTTCGGGCTGGTTTGGGATTCCTTTTTTTCCTAGAAGCTACAAAATGGTCTTACTTCTTTCAGGAATAGAAGTGTGTATTGCTCCTTATGTAAGAAAAGGCTTTGACTAAACAAGGAGTGTTCTGTTGAAACTTTGAAAATTGGTTGACGATGATGGTAAAGCAAAGCTCCCGAAGCTTTAGTGGATGAGCAGCAGCCTTTTAAGCTGCGGAAGAGGGATCGTTACCCTACGGGGGCATTTGAAGATAAAATTGAAGTTCTAAACCCAAAAGGTCGATTAAAGGCATAGGAGATATCTATGCCTTACAAAAATATCGAAGACCATAAAGCCTACCAGAAGAAATATCAAAAAGAATGGTATAAAAGAAACAAGAAACAACACATCAAAAATGCTAATCGACTAAAAATCAAGCATGCTGAAGAGGCTTACAAATACACAAATGATTTCAAGAAACAACAAGGATGCTTGAACTGTAAAGAAAATCACATTGCATGCCTTGAATTTCATCATAAAGATGCATCAACAAAAGAATTCGAAATAAGCTGGGCGATTAATGCTGGATATGGGTTAGAAAGAATAAAAGCTGAAATAGAAAAATGTAGTGTTTTGTGTTCAAATTGCCATAAAAAACTACATTGGGAAGAACGAGAATCGAAGAAAGTCAGTTTGAACAAATAGTCGTTTGCGGGTTCAAATCCCGCTGGGGGCACTTTGATGGGATACATTTGGAAGTAAAAATAGAGGCAATGGAAGGCCGAAAAGAAGAATGAAGGGGTCTTAGCTCATTTGGTAGAGCGATTGCTTTGCAAGCAATAGGCGGCGAGTTCGAATCTCGCAGGCTCCACTTATGTACTATACAGAAGACGCAATGGATCAGGTCAAAGATATGCGCAAAGTTTTAGCGGAATGTAAAAAGCTTTGCGAAGAAGATAAATCTGCAACTCCTTTGCAAAAGAAAATCCTAGAATTGTTAGGATTGCTTGAAGATGTTGCCGAAAATACGTTAATGAGCGAATATAGGTTTTTCGATCATGATCTTGATTAATGGGCTTGAAGTTCAATTTGGTTGAACATTCCCCTCGCACGGGAAAGGCAGGGAGTTCGACTCTCCCCAGGTCCACTTGTTATAGCCTGATAGTGTAACGGTAGCACTAGTGACTCTGACTCACTCAGTCTAGGTTCGAATCCTAGTCGGGCTACTTTCAATAACATCACTTATGATGTCTAAAAACTTTTTAGCCCTGTCTTCTTTGAAGTAATCAAAACTAGAAGTATCTATGATACAAAGTTCAATACCGTTTTCTAAACAGGCTTGAAACTTTCGTTGGTCATTGTTTTTGATTGAAGTGAGTTTTTCAGGACCATGAATAGGTTCATAATGGTAAATACCATTGAGTTCGAAGGCAATCTTTAGACTCGGTATGTAAATGTCAAGTTCTGAATTGATAGCATCTTTCCTGTTAAAATGAAACTCAAGATCAGTAAATTTATCTTTGAGTTTTTCTTCTAACCATTTTTCTAGCTTACTTCTTCTTATTCCATGTGTTTTGTGAGCGTTGTTGTATTTGGCAGCACAGGATTTTGAGCAGAAAGCTTTATTTGATTTTCTGTTTTGAGAAGCAAGTCTTTTGAAAGATTTTTGACAATTTTGACATGTGAAACATTGGGCTATAGAGTTTTTTGTTCGATAATCAAAATGGCATTTCCTACTGCAAAATCGCAGAATGGGATTGTGTTTTCTAGATCCTGATTCAAGATGCGGATCGTTTTCGTATTCTTGCAAACAGTTAGCACAAGTGTTTTTGTAAGTTTTCATATAAGGATATTCGACTTGTTTTCGAAATATCCTTTTCGAATCTTAGTCAGGCTGTTATGAAAAGAACTATACATCCTGCAAATGTTGCAGAAAACGACATAGTTGAGTTTGTGAAATTTGATTATCACAAAAAATCGAACACCTTTATACCAAAAGGTACAAAAGCTAGATTTTTGGAATGGATTAAAGATGAAGGAATAGAATTTGCATATGCAAGCATAGTTCCTATTGATGTTGATACGAAGGGTTGGGTTTGGACAAACCCAGATATTCTTGTAATAGAAGAATCCTAGTCGGGCTGTTTGGTGATTAGATTACGCATTATAATTCGCCTATGAGTTGAATTCCAACGCATAATCTAATCAGAAAGGGTAAAAATGACAAGTAAACAGAAGAACGTAGCAAGAAAGCATCGCAAGAATCAGGAAAGACTTCGTAGGAAGAGGCGAGAGGCAAGGACTAAGTAATGTTCACATTTGCAACCGTTTTAAGTGGTTCTAAGATTTCTTGTAATGAAACTTACGGAGAGGATTTGCGGCAGGTAAGAGTGAATGCTCATATTCGTCAGTTTCCCTATAAGGGAGTTGACAGGATTGAAGTATATGATGCTGTAACAGGAAAACTTATTCCATTAGATTCTTTGAACAAGTTTGAACAAGAGAATCTAATAGATGAGGCAAATGCAGAGTTGAGATATTTGAATTTGCAAGGATGATTTATTGGCCTATGGTGTAACGGTCAGCACCGGAGACTTTGGATCTTTGTGTCTAGGTTCGAATCCTAGTAGGCCAGTTTAGGAATGAGACAAATGAAAAAGAAACTAACAGACAGACAGAAGAATCTTGCTAGCGATCAGTTTCCGACTTATGGAGGCTATGCTACATGGCCTGAAGTCAAGAAAGCAAAGATTGCCGCAAGAGGAAGATATTGGAACAGGGAAGAGTTCGGAGAGTTTGTTGCTTTTACTCCTGATGGTAAAAGAACATATTATGTCTACGATGATGAATGGGTGAACGAAGTAAGAAAGTGCGCAAGGCTCTGGAGCTTAGGGAAGAGAAAAGAAGCCGATGAGCTTTATGAATCATATTGGGAAGGTTATGAATCATATGGGAAAGGTTGTGTTTTCAAGAATAAGAAGTGAATAATGCAGGTAATCGTAGCTCAGAGGTAGAGCATCCGCCCCAAAATCTTAGGTAATGATCAGGTGAAGTACAAGCTTGGGAATCTAAGGTCTTGGACAATCGGAAGGTCGGTGGTTCGAATCCATCCTTCTACTTTTTGATAGAAGACAGTTGGTTAGTGGCGCTTTATTATGAAAGGAGCTTGCCATGAGTAGGTACAATAACGAATGGAACAAGGGCCTCCAAAATAAGGATCAGGAGTTGCTTTGACCCGTCTTCTATCCTTATTGAGATAAGGGCAGGCGAAGGCGGCGAAGATGCTAAAAACTTTGTTCATGAACTCGCCTCTATTTATGCGAAATACGCAGTAAGAAAGAACCTAAATGTCACGATAGTTGATATTGATAACGGTTCTTCAACTCTCGAAATCAGCGGTAAAGATTCATTAGCCGCTTTCGAAAACGAATCTGGTAAACACGTTGTTCAAAGATGCCCTCCTTCCGAAAGAAGCGGACGTAGGCATACATCAACTGTTTCCGTTGGCGTTCTTCCTCTTTTTGCTTTCAAATCAGCAGTTATAAGAGAAGAAGATATCGAAATAACGTTTCAAAATGCTTCCGGCCCCGGAGGGCAAGGAGTTAATACATGCAAGAGCGCATGTAGAATGAAACATATTCCAACAGGGATAGCAGTCAAGTCTCAAGTTCATCGTTCTCCTCAACAGAATAAGTCTCATGCATATGCTTTGTTATGCGGAAGAGTGCAAGAACAGAAGTTTGCAGCGCAGAATAAAGAATATGCCGCAAGAAGAAAGAAAATTCTTGGAGATACTGGTAGGGGAGGCGCTAGAAGAACCTATTGTTTCTACAAAGGTTTTGTTTCCGACCATGTTACTGGTAAAAAAACTCACAACATCAAAGAAGTCGTTAAAGGAAACCTCGGCTTATTGTCGAACTAATTAATGTCTGGTCCTTTCATGTCGAGATGGACAGGATGGTGTCCTGTTCATCTCTTTTTGGGGTCTTAGCTCAATTTTGGTAGAGCGCGACGCTGGCAGTGTTGAGGTTACGGGTTCGAGTCCCGTAGATTCCACTTATGAAAAGAGCAAAGTCGGTTATTACAAAGATCAATGATAAAACAGGCAGGTATGAAAAGCTCTCTATAAAAGCTCCAAAAGGCACCAGAAAGGTCGGAGTGGACCAGAATGGTGCTATTATTATCTATGATGACAAAGGGAATGTGGTTGCCTTTCGCAAGGAAGGCAATAAAAAGGAGTGAATGGTACTGACGGAAGCATTTGATTGTCGATGACAAAATAAGACAAGTCGAAGCGTCTTAGGTTAACATTCATGCAAAGGGAAGCTTAAGATGGTTTCTCACTGGATGGAAACCAGCCCATGCTAGACATGGGAGCAAGTTGTCTGGATCCCTAGGAGCGCAGAACCTAACTTGTCTTTTCTCAGGGTGTAGCTCAGCTTGGTAGAGCGATTGGTTTGGGTCCAATAGGCCGCAGGTTCGAATCCTGTCTCCCTGACTTATGTATCAGAATACGCATACTCTTTATTATGGTTCTTTCTATTCTGCTGCTCGTAAATGGATTAATGAACAAACTTCTAAAGGTAAAACTGTAACAGTTAAAGCCTTCTGCGAACAGCACGATATATGTAAGAAATGTAAAGGTCTTGGTTGCGGAACATGCGGACGAAAAAGAATGCCATTTGAAGTATTCTCAACTCGTCAAACTAGAAAACAGAAGATAATGAAGAAACGAAGAAAGATGGAAAAGAAGATTCTCGCTAAACAAGCCTTTGATAAAATATTCGGATAAGAAACATGAACGAGATACTTAATTCCCAATTCAACCCTTCTGATTACGGAATCGCAGTTGTTGATTTTTGGGCTGACTGGTGTATGCCTTGCAAGATGCTTCTTCCTATCTTAGAAAGATTTACTAGCGAGTTTCCATCAATAACATTCCTCAAGGCGAATGTAGATGAAAACTCTGCACTTGCAAGAGACTATGGGATTAGCAATATCCCTACAATGCTTGTTTTCAAGGGCGGAAAACTTGTGGACAAGATTACTGGATTGTCAAGAGAAAGCTATCTTAGAGAAACTTTTGACAAGCTGATTAGTGAATCAGCTACGTCGTGATACCGTAATATCGAGAACCGAAAAGGTCGATGTTTCGGTATGAACAGTACACAATCTAGCATTGATGCGCAAAAGAGAAAAAAGCTTCTCGGTCTTCAAAAAGAATACCTTGAAAAAACGGTAAGTAAGCTCGATGCTATGATTGAACTTTCTCAAGAACTGGAAAAACTTGACGACCCTGAACTAATCAAGGCGTACTGCGATAAGATAGACAGCCTTGATGCTGAGGTTTCGCAAGACTATTTGATTGCTGTAAATATAGAAGGGATGTTACAATGAAATGCAAAAAACATCCAAAATATCTTGGAATTTATAAGCCAAGAGCAGAGTGTTCTGTATGTCATGAAATATACGCCGCCGAATTAAAGGCTAAAGAAATGGCAGAAGAGTTTGAACTAAACAAGACTCGAAATGCTAATAGTTATCTTGAAATAAAGAAGCTTTTTGACAAGCTTGGCAATCTTGGCCCTTATTGGAAAGACGTAGATATCAAGAAGCAGAAATGGGGTAAATGGAAGATAGAATCTTCTATTAGAGTAGATAATGGATATGGCGGCACTGTTCAGTCTGTAGTTTCCGAGGGAGACAACTTTATAGAGGTTGTGAAAGACTTCCTTGGGAAAATTGCAGAAAAAGATAGTCTATGCAAAGAAAGCTATATGTAATATGAGATGGAAAGTAAAGCCATCAAAACCAGAACCTGAACACGGAGATTTGAGAGTAGTCTCTAAGTTTCTATTTTTCCCATTACGAATTGATGATAGAGTTCGTTGGTTAGAAAAAACAGAAATTGTGCAAAAGTACGTTAAGTATCGAGTTACGGAATATCCATTGTTATTTGGAAGACCTTTTTGCTATATAACGGGACGATGGGAAAATCTCGGATTTGCAGTTCCAGATGAAGCGGATGTTATTGAGATTAAAGTAGATAAAGACGATCCTTACAACGAAGTTTATGGTAAGGAATAATCAGGGTGTAGCGCAGCTTGGTAGCGCGTGTTCTTGGGGTGAACAAGGTCGCTGGTTCGAATCCAGTCACTCTGACTTAAAACCTGTTCTGTTTCGCTTCTAAGGCGAAAGTGACTGGGGCTACCGAACCTAGGCCTCGGGTCATAGGGTCCAGCTTATGCCAGGGATCACCCTAAGTAAAAATAAGGGAGCCGGCTCTGCTAATTACAGGGAACTTCCGAGAGTAATAGGACGTGAGGAAGTTGGCGAAACAGACAGGTTATTTTATGAAAACAGATGAAATAAACAAAGTTCTTGAAGAAGTATTTGGAAAAGGTAACTTTGTCTTGATATCTAGCGGCGGTCCTTCTAAAATGAAGCCTATTAGAATTGTTGGGAAACTTGTTCCTATCAATCCTAAGCCTAGAGTTCAGATAGTCGATTTTATAGATGAAAGGAGGTAGCAATGACTGATTTTTACAAAAAGCCAGATCTACTTGTTAGAACTGGTTCTCATTTGTATGGTTGCGCAGTTGCGACCTCAGATGAAGATACGAGAGGTCTTGTTGTTCCTCCTGCTGAGTATTTGCTTGGTAGAAAGAATTGGGAACAACATGAAACCAAAGACCCGGACTGCGTAATCTGGAACTTTGCGAAGTTCTTTAATTTGCTTGAGAGGTTCAGCCCTAACACCGCTGAAATCTTATTTGCTCCGCAGGAACATATTATTGAGATTACTGAAGTCGGTCAAATGATGATCGATAACAAGCATCTCTTTGTTTCTAAGCAGCTTATCAAGCCAATGCAAGGCTTTGCCTTTGGCGAATGGAAGAAGGCTGTAGAATACTTTGAGCAACTAAGGAAACTTGGCGCTCAAAGAAAAGAGCATATTGCGAAGTTCGGGTACAGCGTTAAGAACGCATATCATGCAGTTCGTTTGCTTGAAGAGTGCATTGAGCTTCTTCAAACAGGCACGATTACGTTCCCCCGTCCAAACGCAGATTTCTTGCGTCAAATTAGACATGGAGAAATCCCTGTTGAAGTCGTCAAGGAAAGATACGAACAACTTGACAAGAGGGTTCCGCAAGAGGTTGCTAACAGCAGCATCCCGGACTCTGTTGAAAAAGATAAGCTAGACAAGCTCTTCTATGATTGTATTAAAATGAAGATGGTCGGTTTTATGGCTGACAATTACAGTCTAGCATGTTCTGATCTTGGACTTGTTTTCAGTCACAATCACTTGTTCAATCCCAAATGGTACAGGGTTGAACAACCAACATAATAAGAAAGGCCTCGAAAGGGGCCTTCTTTATTTCTCGATTCAAATTTGGTCGATAAGACCGATATAGATGGTTGCAGAGGCGGAATTGGCAATTTCCTTCTCGATAACTTACTCCTTACGGAGTCGATGTAGATAGGATTAACACGCAACGGGAGATAATCCTGATTTATGTAGGTTCGAATCCTACCTGCAACCCTTTTTGGCTAGGAGCAAATTCTTTGCTCACAAACTTGTCTCGCAAGAGGCCGACGAGAAAAGATTAACTGGAAGCGAGTGGGTTCAACCCCCACCCTAGCCGCTTATGAGAAGATTAGAAACGTTTCTTGGTTCTGATGGAAAATATCACCATGATGGTGATTGCTGGATATATGCAATTAACGGCGTTTGTACTTGCGGATTACTACACATTGTTAATAGAGATGCAGATAATCCAGATTATAAATGCTTGATGGAAAATCTTTGGAAGCATGAAGGGAATCTGCATTATCTTAACAACATAGAGATACCTAAGAGAGAACCAATAAGTGATGAAAAATTCAAGGAAATAATGGAAAAGGCTGGTTGGAAAGTTTAGTGGATAACAACAATTTTGCATAATAACATTACTCATGTTATCGTGCAAAACGATGTTATGATAAGCGGGTATGATGTAATGGTAGCATATGACCTTCCCAAGGTTAGAGTCGGAGTTCGAGTCTCCCTACCCGCATTAATGCAGACGTAGCTCAGTGGTAGAGCGTCACGTTGCCAACGTGAATGTCGAGGGTTCAAGTCCCTTCGTCTGCTTTTTGTGCTTAGAAAATTGCTTCAAAAGTTTCGTGCAAGGTTTGAGTTTGGCAATGAAGTCTCCGAAATCGCAGTAGGAGATTTCAGATATGCGCAAAGGTACGGTAATCCATCTTGATTCTGGCGAAACACTTCCTCATCAAGAACTCGCTATGGCCGATTTGGTCATAAACGGTAGTGTAATAGTCAAAAACCGTTACGGCTCAAATGGTGCTAGAATCCTAAACCCCTGTTCAGGGGCCTCCGGGCCTCTTGACAGGGGTATTTTTCGTGATTGGGAAATAGCAAATCACTTCGCTGCTACATTTGATGAACGAGTGAATAGTCGGATTACTGAAATCCTAGACATTGTTCATGCTGTTTTTGGTGAAAATACAGATGACTATAATTGGTACTTCGATGGAGCAGAAGAAGGCCAAATGGGAACCATTCATCTTCCAGATGATGATGAATCTCAGATATCTTACGTTTATGAAAACGAAAATAAATATAGCAAAAAGAAGTTCTTAGAAACAACTGAATGGGATTACACTCTTGGCATTCCTAAGAAGTTTTTGTTCATGAATGATGATGAAATTACTAAGTACATAGAAAAACAGATTGAAAGATGTTCCAAGAAGGATGCGCAGAAAAAAGCCAAGAGAGAGGCATCTAAAAAAGAGAAAGAACAGAAGAAGAAAGAGTTACTAAACCGTCTTTCTAGCGAAGAGAAGAAGCTATTAGGAATCAAAAAATGAAAAACGAATCAATACATAGGCATGTTTTTGTTTTCAACCCGCAAGATAACGGAGGCGAATCTCTTTCTCTTATAACCGACTTTATTGACAATGGAGACGGTCCAGAGGCCGGCATCTTTACAAACCAAGAACTCGGTTTGCAATCCTACTGCAACTCCGCATCGCTTCAACTAATGGGAGCCTCTTTTACTCCTGAAAATCTTCGTAAACTTGCAAATGAGCTTGAAAGTGCCTGGATACAGGCTAAGACAAAATGCGCTAAGAAATAAGAGGTTAATATGGCAAAAAGCATGACAAAAAAGAAACCGCAAATGAAAGTTCCTCATAAGACTAATTGCCTTGGTGATTATGAGCTTGATCTAGAAAAGTATCAGTCCGAGGCCATTAAGAATGTCAATTGGAAACTAGGAGATTGGTGTATTTGCGAAATGGAAATTAAGCAAATAACTCAAATCGACAAGGATACTCTTCTTCCTACTACTGTATCTTGCGGGTATTTCAACACTGGCTGTAGCGATTGGACTCCTCATCTTTTCCCGCTTACTCTTAGAAACAAGACCATAGCAGCGTTCTATAGACGCTTGTACGATGAACTCCATAAGAAGTGCCGCAATCTCAACTTTCCTGACCTTAATAGGTATTTCTGGAGCAAGTGCGACGAATGCTTATCCGCTAAAGAGCCAGATAAGGTTGGCAAGATGTGCGAAGAGATTCAAAGATTTCAAGAAAGTATTATTTCGGCAACAGATAATGCTCTTTCAACCAGAATTGATGGCGTAGAAATCTTTAGAAGATAATGCCATGAAAAACGATCCAAGACTAAAGATGATTCTTGATAGACACGACTATTCGGTTGACACGATAGCGGATAGGAAAATATTTGCCCGGCAAATATTCATGGGCGGCGGGCATCCAACAGACCCAGAAAAAGACTTTACTGGTCAAGAGATGGTTCTTGTTCATCACTTGCTTGATGAAGCCTTTTCTCTTATAAGCGGAATGCAACAAAATGGCGGCATGGGTACTGAGTTTAACGAAGAAGAGCAATCTCAATCTCAACGAAAACTAAAAGCTATTGCCGATAATATAAGAATCGCTTTACTTGGCGAAGAAAAAGAAGAACCTCTTGCCTGGCTCGTATTCTGTCCCAAAAATAATGAATATGACTACAGAGTTTATGCATACAAAGGCGAAGCAGAAGAAGCAGCAGACGAAAATAATCAATCGTTAGGAACAGACGAAGAACTTTTTGAAGTAATACCGCTGTATAGAAGAGATTGATTTAAGCCACCGTGCCCCGAATGGTAAGGGACCGCTTTTGTAAAGCGGCGTCGAAAGATATTGCAGGTTCAAGTCCTGTCGGTGGCTTTATGACTGAAAATAAAACAGAACGGAAGCCTCTCTATACCGTCGAAAGAGATGACGATTCTTTTCGTATATTTAGAAAAGGCTATGTGGATGCAACAGTGAAGATTGTTGATTCTGTTATTAAAGTAAGTATTGCTCCACATACGGAAAAAGATATGTTCGTAGGAGACTTCAGAGGATTGAAGAATGTTATTATTTCTGAAGTAAAAGGCAACTGGCTTAGAAACGAAAAAGACAAGCATAAGAAGCCTAATAAAAAAGGTGCCGATTTCATTCATAAAGATTTTTCAGAATGGCTTGATAAGGCCTTCTCTAAAGGATTAACATATATTCTTTTCCCAGAATGGAAAAGGCTTGCAGACAAGGCCGATCCTAATATTCTCAAAATATACAAGAAGTTTATTTCTGTACGAGGACCAAAGGTTCAGATTCCTGATATATTGAAAATTGAGGCAACCTACAAAGACGAAGACTTTGTAAAAGATGCTCTTACTTATAATTCAATACACTTGTGCTTGGAAAAAGCAAGTATACTGAATGGAAAAGTTTGTTATGAAATAAGAGACCCCGAACACAGAGGGGGATATTTGAATTATGGAAACAGATATCATACAATGAAAACTCGCAATTGGAGACTTTTGTTTTCCGATTGTCCAACAACCTATAAAGCTCTTAATAAGACTTTAGATAACTGGCCTAGAGGAGTTCCTGCTCATATGGCTTTTTATCTTGCCAATATTCATCTCTCAGTGCCGGTTAGTGATAGAGTAAAGCTTATTGCCATTTTGCAAGCAGCTCAAACTATAAGGTATGCAAGACAAAATCATCTTAACTGCATAATGAAATCAGAACCTGAGCAAATAAGAAAAGCATTCTATATACACAAAAAGAACCATGAAAGACAGCATCCATACAGTAAAGGGAAACTTAACTTAAGAGGAAGCAAGTCTATTTGTAACTTTATTAGTACAACGTGCGATTTCCCTGAACCTCATCATGGAGGTTTCATTAAGCTTGCAGAAAAGTCCGATGAATGGCATCGCACTGCAAGATGGGAATTTGATCTTCCAAAGGATTTGGATACAAAAGACTCTCTAACAAAGAAACCGCTTATTCCGTTACCAGAACATAAAGAACTAAGATTCCTTGCTTCAATGAAAGAAATAAGAGATGAAGGTAGGGAAATGGGTCATTGTATAGCATCTTATGCCGAATCAGCCGTTTCTGGATCTTGTTTCCTTTTCCATTGCGATTATGAGGAAGAAAAGGCTTCCATAATGCTTGACAAGTATGGGAATGTTGTTCAATCTTTTGGTCCTAGAAACTGTACTAACAAGGCTTCTCAATGGGCTTCGGCAGAACTTGCAAAATGGGGTAAAAAGATTGCTGAAATGTGGAATAGAGTCGAAGAAACTGCGGAGGTTTTCTAAATGGGAACAAACTATTATTTCATAATGAATAAATGCGAATGCTGCGGTAGATTTGACACTTTCCATATTGGTAAGAAGTCATTTGGTTGGCAGTTTTGTTTTCATGGACCTTCCATAAAAGAGAGCAGAATCCGTTCCTGGGTTGAATGGAAAGAGATCTTGCCTCTTGGAGAGATAATGGACGAATATGACCGTGCTATAACGCATATTGAGTTTATAGCGATTGTGGAGGGTTCCAGGAAGGAATCTCGTAACCACTTTGACGAGTGTTCTAATAGTTTTGATGACTGGATTGAAAGAGTAAAAGACGGGATTGATTGGAAAGACGAAGAGGGCTTCTCTTTTTGTTCTGGAGATTTTTGCTAATGCCAATACTAAATATACCGACGATAGGCACGTTACTGACCTTGGATAAGGACTGGTTGTTTATACTACATAGCGAGTATAGAAATTTTGCTTTTTGGAATAATTGCCAGAAAACTACCCCAAATCCAGAAAGTATTGGATATGGAAAGACCATTAGTGTAACTCTTCCAAAAGGGACCGTTTTAAGCGTAAGTAGAATTTATATTAGAAACGGAGCCTCTGATTACGACTCTATAACATTCTCTATTAAAGAATGTCCTATCAAGGGAATAAAGGGCCGTTTTTGGGTAAAATTAGAAGACGCAAATAGAATATCATACTTATAAAGGATATGTATTAAGTTCCATACCAAATTAAAGGTATGGAACAGAAGCTATCTTATAATCTTGAGAAGCTACTAAGAGAAATAGAGCTTGAGATAGCTAAGTTTGTGGAAAGTAATGCTTTTTACTTAGAGTTTAGAAACAAGTGTTGGGCGGCAGGCCCAACTGGACAGCAACTCTTATTGCTCCATAGAATCGCTATCAATCTAAGATGCGATATAGACAACCTGAAAAGTCTTGGATTATAATCCAGCCTTGTCTAGTTTTGTATAATATTCGGGGTCTTCTGTTAGGTGATCTTTTGCTATTTCTTTAGCAACATCTTCCCTTCCAGTATGTTCTTTTTCAACCCCAACCCCTTTACCAAGTTCTTTTTTATTGAAACGAGATGATGGCTTATTGTCTGCAAGCCCTCCCGGTATAAGGTCTTTTTCCGTAAGCTTTTCAAACGATGACGTTTTGATTGTTTTCATATTGCTTACCTACAAATCTAAAGTAGAATATCCTCCATACGTTGTGGTTTCGTAAGAAAATCTCCGATAAAAGGTGAGCTATGAAAAACGAAACAGAAAGACCAGAAGCAGGTAATATTGGTATTTTTACTCCAGACGCCTCTATAGGAATTCAAGAGGCTTTTTGTGGCATCTGCGGAGATAAAATGGGTGTCAAGAGAGCTATTTTAGAAGCGACTTCATTTATTGAAGGACTTTCTGGCAAAAAACATTTACATGATAGGTTTGAATGTCCGAACTTGGAAGAGATGTGGCATAAACAGGTAAGAGCTATTAAAATAGAAATAGCTCGTACATCTAGTAAAAGATTAGAAGACATTCTTACTGATGAAGTTGAACAGATCATAAAAACAAGAAAAGAAACTAAACAAGTTTCAATATTTGGAGTATAAACAGTGCGCATTCATAAGAGTTTCCGTGATATCGGTATGTCAAAAATTGTTCAGGTTTCAGAAAAGGCTAAGGTAGTAGCCCCTGAATATGAGAAATCAACTGGTCAGCCATTTATCTATTTTCAGCGAGGAGAGGTTGGTTATCCAACTGCCCCCTTTATTGCTGATGCGTTTAAGGAGGCAATAGAAAAAGGCTTTACAAAGTATCCTAAGCCGGGCGGAGAAGATTATTTCAAAGATGCCGTTGTAAGCGACTTGTATTTGAACAACAATGTCGTTTTATCTCGCAAGAACATTGTAGCAACCTATGGCGGTCAAGAAGGCCTTGAGTTGACTTTTTCAATGTTTAGAGGACAAACATGCGCAGCATTTACTCCGTGCTGGTCCTGTATGTTTGATAACATAATTCCGTACACTGAAGTTAATTTTCTTTCTGTTCCTCTTGATGCTGAAAATGGATGGAGCATCCCTTGGGATAAACTTGAGAAGGCGCTTGCTGTTTCCGAAATATTCTATTTCAACTCTCCGCATAACCCAACTGGCAAGGTTTTTTCTGTTGAGGATATTGTAAAGATTGTATTTCTTTGCGAAAAGTATGGAGTCACTCTAATTTCTGATGAAGCTTATAAAGGGCTTATCTATAAGGATGTTCATGTAGTTTATAGTCCTCTTCAGACTCACTATCCAAATATCATTTCTGTCAATACGTTTTCTAAGACGTTTGCTGCTACTGGATTTAGAATAGGGTATGTTGCTTCTCCAAGAGAAGATTTCATTGAATACCTTACAGGCGGAAACTATACAGAAACAGCAGGAGTTTCAACTCCAACGCAATATGCGTTTTCTAAAGCATTGTCTCATCCTGACCGTTCTAAATGGGAACAAAGCTATTGGAATGAAATGCGCAAAAGACGACAGACTATTATAGAAAGCCTAAGCGATGCTCTTGGAGCAAATGTTCCTGAAGGGGCATTCTACACCTTCTTCAAGGCCGTAGAAATGCCTTATGAAGAACATCTGGTTGAAAAACTTATGAAAAATGGTATTGCAGTAGTTCCTGGCTCTGCTTTTGGTAGCGAGTTTACTGGATATGTTAGGCTTTCGTTCTCTACACTGAACGAAAACCTAATACGAGATGGAGCGAAAAGGCTTAGCGGCATAGTCCTTTCTTCTAGGTCTGATATTTGTGAACAGCCGCTTTGCTAAAGCCTAGAGGCGAAGTGGCTTTTTTCTTGCCTATACTTACACTATGGAAGAAGACGAACCAATCGAGTTCAGACTTGCTCCCCAAGATGGTGTCAACTGTTTTCCAGATGAAGTTGATGAAATTATGAAAATGCTGGAAATCGAACCGCTATTTATTAGCGACGAGTCGGCTGTCTATGATTTCTACCTGGAAGATGAGATTGTTGAAAAGGCATCTAAATCTCTTGGAATACCAATAAATGAAAATGACCTGATAGTTGATATTGCCAGAAGACTTTTCAAACACAGGAATGGATAACGAAATGATTGCATTCAACACGAATCAAATGGAAGTTCATCAAAATCTCAAAACAAGTAATCCAATCAAGGCTAATGTTCTTGGGATTGCTTCTACATCATGTTTGTATCATGTATATGGCTCGATGAATGCGAGTATTTCTCTATTGGACCCTACAGGAAAGCATGATAGAAACGACTTTGTTTTGTTGAAAGAATGCGGGAATCTTGTTTTCCATGACTATGACAAGCTAAGAGACAAAGAGATTTCATATGCTGGTTTGAATGGCTCGGGGCCGTTCATTTTTGCCAAAGAAAGTGATTTGGACGAGAATGGAGAGCCGGTACAGAGAGGGTGCAAAAAGAACGGATACGGTTGCATCCTATTCCAAACCAGAAAAAGCAATCTGCAATATGTAGTAATCAATACCGAAGGTTATGATAGCGATAGGTATATAGTCGCTCATATTGATGTTGTAGAAAAACTGCTAAGGTATTTTACTTCCCAGAACGAACTTGTCACCATGTCCCTACTTGTTGATAGGCCTCCTCTTCTTAGAGATGGCTTCATGGATGACATTATCAAAAACTCAATCGAGTTTATTCAGAATCATGATAAGTTTGCCAAGTACGGAACAAGACCGTCTAGGGGTCTTATTTTCCGCGGAGATCCAGGAAACGGCAAAACCATGACCTGCAAGTGGCTGCAAGTCTTGGCGAAGAGGGCTGGCTTGTCTGTTTCTACAATCAATTCATCTACTCTTGATTACTACCAAAAGAACAACATGCTTACTAACGCCATGAACAAAACGAATATCATCTTCTTCGATGATATTGACATAACGTATCTTACTCGCAGGAAGGGAAATCGCCTTAGCGATTCGCATATGGCTTGTTCTCTTCTGTCCGCGATGGACGGAATCTCCGACTTCAAGTGTAGCGTTGTTCGTATCTTTACCACAAACGAAACTATCTTTGATATTGATCCGGCGTTCTTAAGGCCTGGAAGGATTGACAAGGTTATGTCATTCGACCCGCCTGAAGCTGAACTCAGGCGCAGGTATATTACTGATTATTGGCACAACGATATTAAGAACGGCATAAACACGGAACTTCTTGTCAAGGAGAGTCATAATTTGTCTTTTGCTGAACTTGAAGAGATCAAGACTCTCCTGGTCCAAGACCTTATTCATAACGGAACTATGAATCTCAATACTGCTCTTAAGTCTTTCAAGGCTAGGCAGTCGTCTGAAAGAGAAATCCGCAAGATGATTGCTAAGAGCAAAGAGAAAGTAGAAGAATGATAGATTTACTTGACATTGCTGCATGGATTGGGGCGTTACAACTCCTTGCTATGTATGCTCTTGTGTCTTCAAACCGCATTAAAGCGAAGAAGCTGTATCACTTTTTCAACTTTACTGGGGCCGGATTTATTTGCGCTACTTGCGTTATTGGAAAAGTTTGGCAAGCGGCTGCTGTTGAAGGTATTTGGGCTTTAATGGCGTTTGGGTTCTTTGTAAATCAATGCATCCCAAGAAAGCTAAGCACAGAAGAACTTCTAATTCGACAGTTCAATGAAGCCAATAAGTCTCTTGAGAAGTATGAAGGCAGACCAGCCTACGAAGCTCTGGCAGCAATTAGAAATGAATTTCCTGACTACAAAGTTTATCTTCTTGAGCCGGGAGATGTCATACATTGCGATTTTGATTACGACAGGATAACACTGGTCAATCATAACGGTTTTGCTAGGTCAATCGTAGTAGGATAAAACTATGTCGCTTTTCAATGTAAATGGACCTGACAATGGGATCAAGGTTGGCGATATCATTACCGCTTTTCATAAGGGGTACTGGGCTGTAACCTCTATTGAACAGAGAATCGTTACAAAGGATGAAGAAGATAGATTCCAGGGTCGCTACGGTAAAGCTGGGGATCAAAAGAACTCCATGATTTACTATGAACTTCTATTTGATAGTAACTTCAAACCTTCTGGTAAGAAGAAAAAGAAGAACAGTTGCGATGCCTATTATTGCAAGAAGGTTGATGATGCCTTTTTCATTGAGAGGATAAAGGAATTCAATGAACAAATTGATGCCTTCTGTCATTTTGCATCTGCTATAAAAGCGATAGGGCAAATGACAAAATTCCCAATAAACCTAATGTCTCTTGGGGGATTCCAGTCTATGTTTGCCGCTCATAAGGTTGGAGAGTGGCTTGATATCGCTGGAAACACAAAAAGCTCTGCCGATGCAACGCATTCTGCATTGCTGCAAAGACTTCTTTCTGGAAAACCGGCGCTTGAAAAAGCCCCTCCCTGCAATATGTCTTATCCTTGGTATGAGCTTGGCGAAGGTAATAAGATAGAACTGGATCCAGAGTTCAATAGGGAAGTTACTGTTAATGGAACCAAGGTTCATTTTGGTAACACTGGTCCATTCCAGTGGGTAGATCAGCCAAATGGAATCGTTGTATATCCTCCTTCTGGCGAACACTTTAAGGTATGGAAAGAGGGTAAAAAGAGATTCATACAAAAAGTTGAGTATAAAGTTGAAATCAAACCGGCACCAGAGAGTAAGCCGTATTTCAAACCTCTCGTAGATGAAAATGGCAAATGGACAGGCTGCGATTATTGCGGTTCTGTAGATTGCGACGGTGAAGAATGCAGAAGATAGAAAAAATCATAACGAACCCGCCGGAAGAACTTATTGTGGAAATCGGAAAAGAAATTGCAACTAACAGGATGTTAGTGGGCGATGCTGGTGCTTTTATTAAAGCAAACTGTTCCAGAGAACAACTCAGAGAAATGATTGATGTTCTATGGAATGGCCCGACCGAGATAGATGAAAAACAAAGGAGTCTGTATAGAAAAGATGCAGAAACTGCTTTGAAGGTTCTTACCGAATACTTGAGCAAGGGAGAATAACTTATGGGTGTTGATTACACAATCATGGTTACTTCTTATGTCAAGTGTTTCAAAAAGATGGAAACAGAGTCGTTTCCTGAGTTCTTCTGCGGCAACAGTAGATGCAAAATCCATAATAAAACGTTCTCTGGAGATATGGTTAATTTTTGTCCGGCTTGCGGAATAAAACTTTCTCTAAGAAATGTTGAAGAAGAAATAGAATCTGTTGACCCATATAAAATGACACAAAATGGAACTTTTGCTTACTTAGATACAAATGATGATTTTGATTATTACGTTCCTAATAAGCATAAGAAGAATGAGCCAAAGCTTCCTCCATCTATTGATGTAAAAAGAGAAGAGACTGGTTTCCATGAGATTATTCCTGATTCTGTTTCTTCTCATTTGGAATGGTTCAAGAAAGAATTTAGCAAAGAAATAGAAAAACTTGAAAAAGCATATGGCAAACAGAATGTAAGCGTTCATTTCGGTATCGTAAACTGGGTGTGTTAATATGGGCATTTTAGAAGATAAATATAAATATCAAGTAGACTTCGCTGATAAGTTACAGTCAAAATATCCTGAACTCTTCAAAGAAAGAGGCCAACCTCATACTTGCATGAATGGGGCTATTGGTGTTGATAGAGGGTGGTGGCCTATACTTGAAGAGGTTTGCGAATATTTAGAATCGCAGCGAAAAAATGGAGTTGATGTTTATTTTGGTCAAATTAAAGAAAAGTTTGCTGCTCTTACTATTTATCTAGATGGTAATTTTACAAAAGAGCAATCGCTTGAACTTCGCAAAAAGATGGAAGAAGTTCATAACAGGTCTCTTGCAACTTGCGAAAAGTGCGGTTCAACTGAACAGGTAACTGTTAGCGCTGATGGAGGTTGGTGGCTTAAGGCTCTGTGTCCTTCTTGTCACAAAGCAGTTGGAAGCAGAGAAGAACGAATTAATGAAGCAAAACAGGTACTTGAAGAAATATATAAAGAAATAAGGAAACAAGATGAATCAGCAACTTGAAAAAAGAATACTTGGCAAGAATGCTCCTGTTTTTGGAGAAGCGCCATCTATAGCTTTGGTCAATCCCAAGTTTGCCAGAAATGTAGGAGCGGTTATTCGGGTTGCTGCTTGTTTTGGAATGAAGCAGGTATGGTTTAGCGGCAATAGGATCAATCTGGATCCTGCTGGCAAAGAGAGAATCCCTCGCGAAGAGAGAATGAAGGGATATGCTAACGTACAGTTATGTCAACATGATTTCTTTTTTGATCAGTTTTCAAAAGAAGTCGTTCCTGTTGCTGTTGAGTTAAAGGATGGAGCAGAACAACTTCATGAGTTTGAGCATCCAGAAAATGCTCTTTATGTCTTTGGTCCAGAAGACGGTAGCCTCAAGAGAGATGATTTGGTAAAATGTCATAGGCGAGTTGTTATACCGACTCGCCACTGTTTGAATCTAGCAACCGCTGTTTCTATTGTAATGTATGATAGAATAGTAAAACTTCATAATAGTGGAATTGACCGTATTCCTACTCAAAACGAACTCTTAAAGAACGATAGGGCCTGCCTTCGTGATCTTGTTGATGCTGATGATGAATCTATTATTGGGTAAAACCTGATTTATGCCGATAATTAAAGCATGAACAGGGCAACATCGACATTCTCTGCTGTTTTGTTTTGTACATTCCTACTCTCTGTAGTAGGAGTTATTGTATATGCTCTAGGTTATAAAGCCATGAAAGAGGGTTTTATACAACTAGAAGAAGAGGTAAAGCCTGAAGAAAAAGCAACATCTTTGGAGGTTGCTAAGAAGGCTGCTCTAACGTATAAAATACATCAAAGCGATGCTTGGGGCAAAATAGAATTGATGAATAATGAATGGGACAGCGAAGATACTAATATCGAAATTAGATATATGTTCCATGATAAGACTTCTGCATTGTTTTATGTTATTGTTCATCCCAAGGAACAGATTGGCGGTATTTACATATCATCAACTCCAAAAGAATGCATGACTCTTGTTCTTGGGTCTCATGGAGAAAAACTTCCAACATCTGAAAATGGAGGCTTTTTTCCTGGACAAAGAATCTTATCAACATTTGGAATCGTTCATGTCCTAACTGGCGTTTTAGATGGGTACGTTACCGTTGAACCTCCAATAACAAAAGCAGAAATAGAAAATACTTTTCTTCTATTAGATAATCCTAAGTCATCTGTTGAGCATTTTACCGTGGACCTTGCGAAGAAATAAACCTTATTGCCGATTTCCATATATGCAAACCGAAATTTGGGTTGTCGCCGTAAAAAGAAAAGACGGGAACCTTCCTGATCCGAATAAGGTTCTTGGGATGTGTAACCCGAATAAAACCGAAGCGTCTAAATATGGAGAATGCGTCTTTTTTGTAAATGAGCCAGACGCAAGGCTGTTCTACAGCGCCATAGATGACGAAATGAGGAAATACTTTTCTGTATACAAGGCTTTTATTGAAATTGTTTCTCCAGCGCCGTAGACATTGAAGGAATTTTCAGTAAAATAGAGTATATAGAATAACGAGCCATATCAAATGCGCTTGATTATTAACATTGAAATATACACGGATAGCTCAAAGGTAGAGCCTTGATATGAAATTTGCTATCACTTCGCACTTCGGCGAGAGCCGAAAACCGTAGTAAATAACAATCGAGAGATTGCAGTTTCGACTACTGCACCGTGTATTATTCTAATATAAGGAGTCATAATGTTAAACTACGAAGAGGTCAATAAGGTATTTATTGCTTTTGATCAAATATGTAAAGATAACCAGCACTCGTTAGTAGATGCTTTATTTGCAAATGCAAAAGTTGAAGATATGCCTCAACAGGTTATGGAAATCTATCTTGATGCAACTCTTGGTGATAGAAAGAAATTCAATAACAGAACCTCATTCTACAATAGATGCATAAAAGAACTGGAAAAAAGGAAAGAGAAGATTAGCAGGAAAATGACCAAACTACTATGAAAGCGTGAAAGTTGCTTGACAGGTGGAGATTTGGTCGATACAATGTAGTCGCTGATAGGAAATGTTTCCTAACCAGCAACCCATCCGGTTTCAAACAGGTGAGCGGCTAACCGGAACGCTCAAAATGAATGGGAGTACACAATGATGTACAAGTCAGGTCTCGTAGCTGTGATAGTGGCGAACGGTAAAATCGTTCGCGAGATGAATTCGGCAGGAACCAGTACGGTTTATCTGCCCTTTGGATGCGAATACAGCATCCGCCTCAAGAACCAAGAAAATCGTAGGGCCGCTGTCAAAATCTCCATTGATGGAGATGATGTTTTGTCAGGTCACCAGTTAGTTGTTGAGGCTAACTCTGAAAGCGAAGTCAAAGGCAAGTTAGATTCTTCAGGGGATCTCGCCAAGAACGCTTTCAAGTTCATTGAAAAAACAGACAAGATCAGGGAGTTTCGCGGGAACAAGATTGATGACGGGATTGTTCGTATTGAGTTCCAGTTTGAGGAACCAAGACCAGTTTTGATTCCTCGTTCGCCAAGACTCAAGAAGAGTAGGCCGGATATCGATCCTTGGGTTCAGCCTTATGCTCCTCCTGTTTGGTATCAGTCTGGCGGCCCACTGAGGGGTTCATCACTGAAGGGAACCGAGTCGTTCACTGATGGTCAGATTTCCTGCCAAAGCTTCAACTGCGCGATGCCAAATGATGACGGCATTACTGTTGCTGGTTCTCATGTGAATCAGAAGTTTGGGACTACATATCTTGGAAACCTTGAAAACCAGACTCATGTAATAGTATTCCAGCTCAAGGGCGCAAAAGCTGATGGACAGCCTATTGTCCAGCCTGTTCTTGCTCGCAAGAAGGTTCAATGTCCAACCTGCGGAAGAGCCTGCAAGTCTAGTAACAAGTTCTGCCCTGAATGCTCTACCTGTTTAGTGTAAAGGATTAACATGCCCTGTATGGGTCCATCAATGCCAGACGACAAAGAGATTGATCGGGTAACTGATGAAGTCTTGCAGTTCTTACGAGAAATGCATAGAATTCAGACAATGCCTATTCCTTTTCCGACTGGCATCAATACCAAAAACAGGGAAGCAGATAGAGCAAAGCTTCGAGAAGCAGTAAAGATACTTCTTGAAAGCAGAAACTGCGAAGAATTTTGAACCAAGCTGCAAGGTTGAAAGGCCTTGCAGTCTTATTGAAAGGAGAATGTTATGTTCAATGCCATTATCCTTGCCATGCATCTTTATCATGGTTGTGCATGTCACTATAAAGAGCCTCCTACTCCCGCTCCAATAAGAGTAGTAGAAGTTGTTGAGCAACCAGATTTGATTAAATGGAACTTGCAGTTTTTCTATGATGCGATGCAAAGAGATGACAGACAGGATATGGAAAAATTTGCAAAGAAATCCATTGAACTTCTGAATCTTCACAAAAAATATAAGGAATACATTAGGGTTCATGAAAAAGATACTTATTTGAAGCTCATGAACCTCAAAAAAGTGATTCCCGAGCCGCCTAAGATTGATTACAATGAGTCTCCTTGCCACGACTGCGCCCCTCCGCAGCAAAAAAGATATTCTCCAGCTAGGAAATATATCATTCCAGGGCAGCAATTGCCTCGTACAAGAGACCCCTTGCCGGGTAATAATGGGAGGTACAGAAACAGGCATGGGCGGTAAAAGACACCATGATGACTGGTTTCCCGAAGTTGTGAAAACACTTGCAAGAAGAGAAGCGATTGACGAAATACTAGCGTTAGCAAGAAATAAAAGCGCAGAGGAAATTCTTTTAGATTTTGCAAATGAAGTTATACAAAGAAATCCAGAAAATGCCGATGCAAGGTATGTTTTGGAAATGTATAGTGAATAAGGGGCCGATTTGGTATTCGACCTAGGAGAAATAAAGGAACGTTGCAAGCCGAGGAACATGCAGGACTCGTAAAAAGTATGTAACAAATCAACTGGCAACAGTTACGCAATGGCTGCTTAAACAAAGCGGCATGCAAACCCTAAGACGCAGATATTGGGGCTAGCGAAAAACTTCTGCTGGACCTAACCCAATTTTCTTTCAGTAAGTTAGGTTAAGAATAAGTGAAAGATGCTTTCTGCGAATGGTATCGGTGCTAGGCGTAGAACTAAGACAAAACATCGAAAAAGCTTGTAGTAACGCCTTGAAAACTTGCTAGACACGCGGGTTCGAATCCCGCCGGCTCCATTAGGTGAATTATGATTTGGGAATATAAAGTAGTAGCATCCGAGACTGGCGCATCCTCAACAAGATGTTACACAGACCAACTAAACTCTTTAGGAGAGCAAGGTTGGGAAATGTGTGCAGAAACTGCTGGTGAGTTTTTGGTATTCAAAAGACCAAAACTTGAAAACTCATTAGAAGAAGAAATCGCAAAACTTAAAAAAGAAAATGCTAGACTTCTAAGCGAAATAAAAGAACCAAGATGTCATAGTTGTCACGCCATACTTGGCGATAATTGGTGCGCAGACTGTGCCAGTAATGCAAATAAATAAAGATAGGAAAATGCTATGTACCACTGGATGAGATTCGCTCCCTTGTAATGTTCCAACATTACAAGGAGAGTTAAATGAACAAAGCAGAACGAAGGTCTCGTACAGAGAAGATTGCAAAGAAGCGCTTCCGTAGGTTATATTGCAATTATCACGGAACTCCAGAAAACTGGCTCTTTTATCGCAAAAGTCAAAAAGATAGAGATGTTCTGTACGGAAAGTGCAGAAATGGCGTAAACTCTTGGCGTTGTCGCTGCGAATATTGCCTTGGAAGAGTTTTTCGCGCACAAAGCATTGCTGATCTAAACTTTAGAGAAGGATTACAAGATGCTATGGAACTTAATATAAGTTTCAGCATGGCATTTCCTAATGTTTTAGATCCAAGTAGCACTGGTCCCTATGATTGGGGTCATGAAAAATGGCATCTTCAAGTTTGTCCTTGGCCTAGCGCCTGGAATATGGGCAACAGATTCCATAATCAAAAATAAACCAACTATAGACAATGCCTTCTTTGAAGGTTAATTGTTAATATGGCTTGAAATATATTCAACAGTAGGTATATTATGTCTACTGAATGGAGATACTATGCAAATTGATAGTTCAGCTATTTTTGATGCTATTATGTTTCTTACCATGATGGCGCTAATACTAGAAAGATCTTTGGCTCTTATATTTGAACAAAAACATATTAGCAAAATGCTAAGCGGTAAAGGTATCAAAGAAATATTAGCATTTTGTTTATGCTTTTTTGTTTGTAAAGAGTGGTCGATAGATGTAATATCAATGATGCTTAAAATGGAGCCTGGTAAAACTCTTGGCTTTATTATTACAGCAGCCGCAATCGCAGGAGGAAGTAAAGCCTCGATAAAGCTATTCCAAGACGTTATAGGAATAGGAAAAATGCGAAAGGAGATAGTTTCAAATGAGCAGCAAAACTCCATCTAACTTTATTGTTCCAAATACAATACTTGGAATTCCTGTTTTATCTTCTGTAAGTGGCCCTCTTTTCAGACTTATAGGAGATAGTGAGGTTATATTGAACAATCCTCATTTTATACAGATACGATGTCTTATTCCTCAAAAAGACACTCCCATTTGTGAACAAATGACCATTACGGATACTTGGATTACAGATGGCAAGGTGGAGTTTGTATCAGCTGTTCCAACCAATACTCAAGGAATATCTCAAGTTGCATGGGAGGGATTGGATAAAAACGCTATAGACTGGAGAAGCGGAGGAGAGTTCTCTATTAAGTTCCCAAAGGGAGGAGTATTTTGGCTCCAATCAAGAGGGGCCGACTTGAGACTTCAAACGTTTGTAGTTGATACTCGTTGGGTGCAAATCGAACCACCATCTGATGTTGTTATTGAAAAAGTTGATAGTAAAACTGTTAAAATAAGCTGGAAAGATAACTCTGAAATAGAAGTCGCTTTCCATGTTTTGATTGAACAATATGTTGGCGGGAAATGGGTAAGAATACCTTATTTAAGAGTTCCAAAGAATGTAACCACTGCTACATGGAAAGCTCTTCCTGGTTATTACAGATTTGCAGTTCGAGCTGGAGTTTCTAACCCTGAAGAAACATGGACTTTCAAGAGAGTAGTTTCTGCTGATATAAATAGCACAACAGAGGAAGTTGCATTCAAAACTGGTTCTATTATTAAATATTCTGCACCTACCAGCTGGTCTTATTTCTTTGTTGATGGGTTATTCCAAAAACCATTGGCTCCTACCAATTTTGGCGGAACTATCAAAAATGAAAATACAATCTTCTTCGTATGGCAGGACAATTCAAATGAAGAAAGCACCTTCCATATTCTTGAAGATAAATGGGTTAATGAAGCTTGGGTTAGACAGCAAACTATAAAAATCCCTGCAAATCGCAGATCGTACACTACAGATTCTAGAACTTCCGGGAAATATCGCTATGCAATAAGGTCTGCTTATAGTTTTCCAAATACAAACATTGTTAGAACTTCTTCTCTAACAAATTGGATTGAATTCACAATTCCATAAAGAAGATTTGCACTTGAAAGTTGAATTTTCAAAACGCAACGATATACTTGATTGTTGCGTTTTTGTCCTGAAAGGCGGTCTAGCAGACTAAACTTTTGTCGGAAAAAGGAAGAGTATGAATCTAGTACAAATAGCTCTGGCTTCAAACCTGCTATGTTCAGTTACAGCATTTGCATTCTCTAATCAGGTTCCTCCGTTGTTTGAGAAGGTAAGCGATACAGTTGTTAAGCTCAATAACCCGCATTTTGTTCAAATTCATTGTTTGATTCCGCAGGTAGAAAAACCCACCTGTTCTACTATGACGATTATTGATACATGGGTTGTAAATGGTAAATGCGAATACTGGTCTGGAGTTCCTAAAAATAGCGGAGGGAATACTCGTCCAGCAACTGGTACATGGCCCGCTGGAGCTGTTGACTGGAAAACCGGAGGTTCATTTGAGTTAACGCTACCTCCTGATGGTGTTTACTGGATGCAATCAAGAGGGTCAGATTTAGTAATACAAAACTATGTACTTGATACCAGATGGAAAAGCCCTGCCATCCCAACAGCATTCGCCGCGCAAGACCTCGGTTCGCAAAAAGTTAGGTTTTCATGGAATGACGTTTCTAATAATGAGGTTGCATTCCATATACTTACGGAACAGTATATTGGAGATAAATGGGTAAAGCTTCCTTCGTACATAAGAATTCCGGCAAACAAGTCTACAATAGACTATCAGACTCAGGCAGGATACTACAGGTTCTCTATCCGTTCTGCAATGTCCGCTGCCGAAGAAACTTGGAATTTCAAAATAAGAGTTCTAGGTAATACGCTGGAAACATTTCAGAATATAATATTCACAACTCCTTCGGTAATTAAGTATTCTAATACCACTAGTTATGTTTATCTTCTAGTCAATGGAACATTTCCGAATCCTGTTGCCCCTTCTAATTTTGGGGGAATATTGAATCCAAACAATACCATATACTTCGTATGGCAGGACAATTCAACCAACGAAACGGTATTTCATCTACTGGAAGATAAGTGGGTAAATGGAGCTTGGGTTCGTCAGCCTTTGATTAGGATAGCGGCGAATAGAACTTCCTACACTCTTCCTGCTCGTCAATCTGGTAAGTATCGCTACGCTCTAAGGTCTGCATATAGTTTCCCAGATACCAACATCGTCAGAACTTCCGGTATAAGCCCGTGGATTGAGTTTGTAATTCCGTAAAGCATTGATTTTGAGGAAAAACAATGAACGCGACAGATAACAATAGAGTTGAAGATCTGGTTTCAAAACTCAAGAGCGCTTGCGAGGCTTATTACAATGGCGATGATCCGATTATGTCAGATGCTGACTTTGATCGGGCCAAGGATGAACTTGTTGAGCTTGATCCTAATCATCCTTTCCTGAAAACTGTTGGCGCTCCAGTTGATAGCGGCGAACTTAAGAAAGTAAAGCATGAAATCCCTATGGGTTCGTTGAAGAAGATCAACAACTCCGAAGCGGAATTCAATACTTGGCTTGGTTCTGTAAAGCCAACCACAGGAGACAATCCTGTTCTTTGCGTAAACTGGAAATTGGATGGTTCAAGTCTTGAGCTTGTATATCGTAATGGCGAGTTTGTTCAGGCAATTACTCGCGGAGACGGAGAAATTGGCGAAGACGTAACGCATACGATCAAGAACGCTAAAGGCTTTCCCAGGAAACTTAATGAGAAGATTGATATTTCAGTAAGAGCCGAAGCCCTTTTTCGTCTATCCGACTGGAACAAGTTCCTGAATAAGGAAGGCAAGAATCCTCGCAATGCTTGCGCAGGCACGGTTCGTCGCACTGATGGTCGCAACTCCGAGCATATCCATTGCGTTGCTTTTAATATTCTTGGAGTAAAGAAGTGGGCAACGAATAAGGAAAAGCTTGGATGGCTGAATGATAACGGGTTTGAAATAACTCAAACATACTTTGTTACTCCTGACAAAGTTAAGAAGGTTGTTGATCAAACTCTTGAAAACAGGGATAAGATTGCTTACGAGATTGATGGTCTTGTTGTAAGCCTAGATAACTGCGAACACCAAGATGCTCTTGGAGAGAAGGACGGGCTTCCTTATTGGGCAAGGGCTTGGAAGTTCCCTGCAATGGGAGGCTTTAGCCTTCTTCTTGATGTTGTATGGGATGTTGGAACAAGAGGAACGATCAATCCTGTTGCTATTGTCGCTCCTGTTGAAGTTGGCGGCGTAACAATTCGTAATGTAACCCTTCATAATATGGACGAGATTGATCGTCTTGGTATCCAGATTGGCGACGATATTGAGGTTGTTCGCGCAGGCGATGTTATTCCCAAGATTGTTAGGGTTGTCAAGCAAGGAAGCGCTCGTCAGAAGATTTCATGTAACGAATGTCCTGCTTGCGGTAGCAAAGTGTATCAGGACGGCCCATTCATGCGTTGTTCTGCTGGCGATTCATGCGAAGGCGTCCTCAATAAGAGGATCATGAAGTATATCAAGAAGCGTGAAATCATGTTCCTTGGAGATTCTGCTCTTGATAAACTGATTGAATCTGGCGATGTTTCTTGCGTAAAGGATTTGTACTTCTTAACGGTTGGTAAGATGGTTGCTGCCGGTCTTGGAGAGGCAATGTCTCAGAAGATTCTTGAGGAAATCAGGAAGTCTATGGACGTTACTCTCTCTGATTTGATTGGTTCTCTGTCTATTGACCTGTTGGGCCGCTCAGAGGCGCAGAACATCGTTGATGGAGGATTCGTTACGCTTGCTATGTGGAAAGACATGAAGCCTTCCGACTTGATTAAATTGGGCGGATATCAGGATGTCAAGGCTGGTCGTATTTGCACAAGCCTTAAAACAAATTGGGATATCATTGAAGGTCTTGCTGCAATCCTTAATGTACAAGAGGGGAAGATTCAGCCGAAGGTTCGTCCGAAAGGTTCTTTGTCAGGACTTTCATTCTGCTTTACTGGTGCTGCCAATAAGACCCGTAAGGAATTACAGAAGATTGTTGATGATAACGGAGGCATCTTCTCTGATAGTGTGGATTCTACTTTGAACTACCTGGTTATTGCCGATGTTAATAGCACTTCAAGCAAAGCAGTTAAGGCACGAAAACTTGGAACAAAACTAATTACAGAAGAACAATTCCTCAAAATGGCTGGTGTATAATGCCAAGAACAAAAGAAAGCACATGCCCTTATTGCGGTTACAAGATTGATGCCATAAGCGGTATTGATAATGAAAAAGATATGCCTAAAAAGGGCGATGTTTCTATTTGTATCAAATGCGCTGGCTTTATGACATTTACAGAAGACTGTTCTCTCGTAGAAATGAAACAAGAAGAGTTTCATGAACTACCTGATCAAGTCAAGAAGCAACTTGCAAAACTAAGAGATTGCATTCTTGAAATAAGAGAAAATGAGTTTGAACCATAAAAATAACACACTCAACAAAGGGGGTAGTATGAATTGGAAGATTATGAGCGTTGCAGGGATTTTGGTTATTGCTGGCTTTTCATCTATGATTGGAGCAACATCTCCAGAAAAGCCTATGGTTGAAGAACAACCAACAGTAAGAACAGATGGGTTTGTACCATTCCCGGCATGGGTTAATGAAACGTCTTCAACTGGAAGATATCAGACTTCAACATCGGGCGCTGACCTAAGAGCGATCATGCTTATGAGAGAAAGGGTTGTTGTTCCAAACACAAACCCTGTTCAATATACTAGTAGACCTGTATGGGTTGATGCGAATTTGATTTCTGAAATTACCCCAGCTCCGTCTACCGGACCTCATGCAGGTCATACTCATGTTATTATAGTTGAGCCTTACACTCAAACAAGGATTATGGAAGGCCCTCCAGAAAACTATGCTTGGGTTTGGGCAAGAATCACGCTTAAGAAGGTTTATTCCGTACCAACAACTCCGATGCAGTAAAGAAAGGGATGATAGACATATGCCATACGATCCAAGACCCGTAAGCGAAGGCGGCAATCGTGGCGCTGGCGAAGAGTTTCAGCTTAAAGCCCCAAAAGGCAAGTTTAGGGTCATTTCTGTTGATACGTTTGATGGCGGGGATTGTTGTCATGGAGAGAAAAATAATCTCAATGACGCTATTAAGTTAGCGCAACAGCATTGTGGAACAATGCTTAAGGCATATGTCTATGATGATAAGGGAAGACAGGTTTGGAGTGGAGGCTCTTTTTGATGGTAATGAAAAGGCGAGGCTTTTCTCTTATAGAAGTAATGATATCGCTGTTTATCCTTGTATTAGGATTAATGACGATAAGCTACGTTATGTCTTCAGTAACTGCAAGGCTTGTACGAAATACTAATGAGTTTAGAACGGAAGTCATCTTTCGTTCTATGGATGATTTTCCAATAACTCAAGAACTTGTTTTAGGATGGAACGTTTTGCCTTCTATGTTATGGAATGGTTATTCAGTAGGAAGAGCGGCATATCTATATGAAGACAACTCCAAAGAAATAATAACTTGGACATGGAATAGGCCCGGAGTAGAAGAAACATCAATAGTAAATCTGTCTTCTTATAGCCCTTCAAGCGGTGACATTCTTGTTTCTTGTTCTGGCAATATATTTTACATTGATAATGAGATGCCTTCTGCTAACGAGTTTGAATTAACTAATCCTTTCTTGTTGATAAAATCTCGAATAATATTGGTAAAGTCTAAAAGAGAGTGAGGAACTCTAATGAAGATCGTTGTCCCCGAATTTGCTTTTAGCCATTTCGATGATTCAAAGCATTTTCCTGCTATCCCGTTTACCTCTCCTGCTGAGTTTGAACGAGATTTGAATGAACGGAAACCAGTTGCAGAAATGCCTGGTTATGCTCCATTCTGTAAGTTGTTGTTCTTTAAGAACTGGACTCATGCCAGAGTTGGCATTGTTCCTATTACCCATCAAAACGAAGCATGGATCAAAAGCGAATATGAAGCTCGTAGAGAAACCGAACTTCCAGTTCTTGTTCGCTATTTAGAGGGAACCTGGGTTCCTCTTGCTGAATATCTTTGCGTCATTGTTTATGACAAAGAACAAATGGCAAAAGAAGGCACTGCAATCGACGGAGACTTTGCAGTTGTTAATATCTTGAGACTCATGGAGGCTGTTGAGCCTCCCATTCCTCCTATCACAATGATGCGCAACGCCCTTGGTGTTAGCGAAGGCGGGTCAGGCGTTCCGCTCGATAGAGAGAAGTACATGGCTTCTGTTGAGTTTTGGAACAAACACGTTGCCGTCAAACCTAGAGAGTCATAAAATGAGAGAGAAAAAATTCTGGCGAGAGTTAATTCGCGTAGTAGCAAAAAATGATCACACTATTATTGTTGTTATTCCCTCATGGAGACCCGAAGAAGGAGTAGACTTCAGTATAGGGGAGATTGGCGAAGAAACATGGGAAGCCTTACAAGTTGGCGGAAGATATTTTGCAATGGTCAATTCTGATGCAGAATACATGGTTGACCTTGAAATAAGAGACATTGAAACGAAGAATATAACTCCCGTTTCTCAAATGAGTGATGATTACATTAGGCAAAATGCCAAATCTCTTCCAGTAGATGATCTTGTTAAAGAACTTATAAGACTAAGAGATGCGATTTGGGAACATCGGCAGCAAACCGGCGATAACTTGTGCTGGATAAATGATCTCAAATTGTGGCAGGCGGTTGATCCGTTGGCTTGCTATAGACATGATATGGTTCCGGGGAGAGAAGAGTTTTTGGGCAACTGCGCAAGATATCACGAAAGTAGGGTAAAAGGATTGCCTTATGACGAGGCTCCTCAGAAAACTAGCGCCGTCACGAAAGACGGGAAAAGGATTGATCAATGAAGCAGGTATTTCAAGCAAGTAATGGTAAAGTATTCGAGCATGCGGAAGATGCCGCTCATGAGGAAAGATTTATCGAAGAGGTAAATGATATCCTCAAGCCTTTCAAGGATAAAAAAATAGAACCTGGCGAGTTTGTTCAAAGAAACAGCGAACTCGTACAAAACATGATTGACAAGACCTACAGGGTTCTTCTCAGGTACTACGGCAACAGTTCGGAAATTCCGAAGCTCTGGAAAAAAGAACCTAGAGGTTTTGTTGGTAGGTATCTTGACGACGGGAACAGTCCTGCATACTCTATATATGGAGTTCTTTTGTCAATAGATAACATGAATCGCCAATGGGAACAGCCGTATTATGCCCTTGCTGCAAACAGAGGCGAGTACCCCAGATAAGGAGGGTATAATGGGAACCGAAGAAGGCTTACGGGAATTAATGAACGAGGTTGAATCTCTTGCCAAAAGAGTTGAGTCAGGAGAAATCCCTGAAACAGCAATGCCTCGATTTTTTTACTGCGGACATAAGCATGTATGCAGTTATACGGGGACAGAATGGTTCAAGTGTTCATGCGGTCATACTTGGTCTGTAAGCGAGTCTCAATACATAGACGATTGGAGAAAAGACAATAAAGTTCAGTATTCATGTCCTGCTTGTAAAAAGTCTGAACTGCCTCAGAATATACACTGGTATCATGAATATAATCAAGAATCTCGATGGGAATGTCTTGGATGTAAGCATCAATGGAATGCAAAAAACGGAGAAGTATGCCCATCGTGCAACTTGAATCACAAGGATTTTAGGCAATGCCAGCCGCCGACGTTATAACCCCTAAACTGCTAGAACGCGATGATTTTCGCAAAGCAGTTTTCCTACGCGATAAACATACTTGTGTTATCTGTAAGGCCCCAGCGGTTGACGCTCATCATATCTTAGAGCGTAGGTTGTTTTCTGATGGTGGTTATTATTTGAATAACGGAGCAAGTCTCTGTTCTGATTGCCATTTGAAGGCAGAAATGACAACCATTTCTGTTGAGGATATTAGAGCCGCTTGCGGTATTTCTGAAAATAGCAAAGTTCTTCCTGAACACCTTTATGATGATCAGCCTTATGACAAATGGGGGAATCCTATTCTTCCAAATGGAAGAAGAATGAGAGGAGAGCTTTTTGACGATTCTTCTGTTCAGAAAATACTGAACGAAGCAAATGTTCTTTCTCTATTTAGTAAATACGTTAAATACCCTAGAACGTGGCATCTTCCCTGGTCTCCTGGCGCAACCAAAGATGACCGCATTATCAAGACCACTGATCAATTCAAGGGTCAAGAAGTTGTTGTAACTATTAAGATGGACGGCGAAAATACTACAATGTACAATGACTACATTCATGCTCGCTCTTTGTCTGATAAGAAGCACTGGTCTAAAAGTTGGATTAAGAACTTTCATGGTAGCATTGCTCATGATATTCCAGAAGACATGAGGCTTGTTGTAGAAAACCTGTATGCCAAGCATTCTATCAAATATATAGAACTTGAAAGTTATTGCTATGGCATTTCTGCATGGATGAATATGACTTGCCTTGAGTGGGATACTTCGTGCGAATGGTTTGCTCTTTTGGGGATTCCTGTTGTTCCGGTTCTTTATAGAGGAGAATGGGACGAAGAAAAGATTAGCTCTATTTTTGTTGATTACGATCTAAATGAGGGATATGTTGTAAGACTTGTTAGGTCTTTTCATTATAAGGATTTCTCTAAGAGCGTTGCAAAGTTTGTTAGGAAAGGTCATGTAACATCTGATGACCACTGGTTCTATGGAAAAGCGGGAGAAGTGAATAGTCTCAAGGAATCTAAAAATGTCTAGAATAGCTGCCAAAATAGCCCCCAAGAAGCTTCTTAAGAAAATTGAAGATGCCATACGAAATCATTCTCTTTTTGAGAATGAAGAAGGCAGTGAATCTTGTGATTTTTTCTATACTAATAGACATATTCTACTGTCTTTGAATCAAAAGCTTCAGAAAGACCTAAGTAAGATTCAGTTTGATCTTGAAAACTTTTATAGCGCCCCATTCAATCCTCCCGGAGATTCTGCTGCGATATTGGGTTTGCATACCTCCTCTTCTGGTTTGACTTTTTTAGGATGCGAGGCAGGAGGAGACTGGGAATATCCAATCTACTTCATTATTTATTGGGATGGAGAAATTCTTAGAGGTTATATCCCAAATAAAGGTAACTATTACAATAAGAAGACTAAAATGGCATTCGGAAATTGTGAAAAGTCGGATTTTGAACAAGGATACGAATACGGTAGCTTTGATAACAAAAATGATTTCAATGCCATGCTTGCAGATATTCAAGAAAGAATAGTCGTGAAGGGTTGAGCAATGGAAAAGAAGCCATTTTTAGTAAATGTTGAAATAGAGTTTGCTATTTTCGCGGAAAATGAAGACGCCATTTATAATCATCCCGATCTTAGACGAGCAGTAGAGGAGGCTTTATACACAAGCGACTCTTGTATTTCTTTTATAGATCCTTTAGATAGAATACCTAATGGATGGAGCGGAGATTGCCTTGTTTATGGAACGGATGAAGATATAACATTAGAAGAGGCTCTAAATTGGAAGCCTAAAGAATCTGAACCAATAGATAAGTATACAATGCTGTTTCCATTTATGACGATAGATCCAGCATGAATAAACAACAATCAATACAATCCCTATTCCTTGATATCTGCGAAGATGCATACAACCAGGGATTGTATATGTTTGGCATACTATCTTCAACAAGAAAAGGGCCGGAGCATCCAATGAGACAGCCCGGCTATTTTTACAATAGGCTTAGCGAAGAAGTAAAAGAAAGAATAAGAAACGAACTAAAGCCAGAGCATATGCAGTCTCTTCTTTACAAGTTTGTTGCTTGGGGGCCTGTTATCCCTTGGGAAGAACAAAGAATCTTAGACGCCAAAGACGGTTTCAAACGAGAAAAACTGAAGTTTGAACTAGAGTTAATGAAGCACGGTTGGCGTCCATAATTAAATAATACCTGACAAGGTAAATTGCGCAATTATTTGTATACTTACAAATGGAGATTGCGCAATGGCTACAAAAATACAATTAAGACATGATACGTCTGCTAACTGGGTTCTTTATAACCCGGTTCTTTTAATTGGAGAACTTGGATACGAAACTGATACTCTTAAGTCTAAACTTGGAGATGGAGTTTCTCGTTGGATAGATCTTGATTACGTTGTTGCTAGTGGGGCTGGAGGTGGTTCTGGCTTTAGTGGTTATTCAGCAGACTCTGGCTTTAGTGGTTATTCAGGTTATGGAGATTCCGGGTTCTCTGGATATTCTTCGACTTCTGGTTTTAGCGGTTATTCTGGATTTAGTGGATATTCTGCTGAATCTGGTTTCTCAGGATATTCTGGTTATGGACAGAGTGGATATTCTGGATATTCAGGCTTTAGCGGTTATAGTGGTTTCTCTGGCTATTCTGGCTTCTCAGGCTACTCAGGTTTCTCAGGATATTCTGGTTTCTCTGGATATTCAGGACGTTCTGGTTTCTCAGGCTATTCAGGTCGTTCAGGATTTTCAGGCTACTCAGGAATAAGCGGATATTCAGGAATAGATTATCCTTATGTTGGAGCATGGTCTGGTGCTTCGGTATCTTATGTTTTGAGAGATACAGTTTCTCATAACGGAAGTTCTTATGTTTGTACATCAGGGCACACTTCTGGAGCAAGCACTGAACCTGGCGTAGGTGGTTCTTGGACTACTGTTTGGGATCTTACAACAGCATCAGGTTATAGCGGTTATTCCGGTTATGGACAGAGCGGCTTTAGTGGTTATTCAGGCTATGGAACATCAGGTTTCTCGGGATATTCCGGTTTTAGCGGTTATTCCTCAACATCTGGCTTCTCAGGTTATAGCGGATTTTCTGGATATTCTGGTCGTTCAGGATTTAGTGGTTATTCTGGATTATTCGGTGGAGATAGTCAACTATTCTATTTTGATGACGTTGTTCAAGATATTACTAATGCAAATGGATACATGGGAAGCAATGCTGTTGCTGGCGGCTTAACGAATGCTACAACTCTTATATATCTACATCAAAATAATCTAAATGGAGTAAGTATAGCTGATTGGGTTCGTAATATGACTCTTTCTACCAATTCTGTTGGTGGAAGAATAAGAGCTTCTTTACTTAGCACGCCAACTACATTTATTGACTATACAGTTACAGGCTCTGGCTCTGCTTTAGCTTTACAGGGTGGATATTATTATGCGGTTCCAGTTACTTATGTTGCCGGTTCAACCGTTTCCGGTCTCGAATATATAATAATTTCATTTGTGTATGCTGGAAATAGCGGTTTCTCGGGATATTCTGGCTATGGAACATCAGGTTTCTCGGGTTATTCCGGTTATGGACAAAGCGGTTTCTCGGGATATTCTGGCTATGGGCAAAGCGGTTTCTCTGGATATTCTGGCTATGGGACTTCTGGATTTTCAGGCTATTCTGGATATGGAGCATCTGGCTTCTCGGGTTATAGTGGCTTCTCAGGTTATTCTTCAACTTCTGGTTTTAGTGGTTATTCTGGCTTCTCTGGCTATTCTGCTGAATCAGGCTTCTCGGGATATTCTGGCTATGGGCAAAGCGGCTTCTCTGGATATTCTGGCTATGGGCAAAGCGGCTTCTCGGGATATTCTGGCTATGGACAGAGCGGCTTCTCAGGTTATTCAGGTTATGGACAGAGCGGCTTCAGCGGTTATAGCGGTTTCAGTGGTTATTCTGGCTTCTCTGGCTATTCTGCTGAATCTGGCTTCTCTGGCTATTCTGCTGAATCTGGCTTCTCAGGTTATAGTGGTTTCTCTGGATATTCTTCGACTTCTGGTTTTAGCGGTTATTCTGGATTTAGTGGATATTCTGCTGAATCTGGTTTCTCAGG